>Ga0335075_10000020_pt1 | contig 376028 bp, 350 predicted proteins | sample Lox_Sample_24_FD_206723 | JGI IMG/M metagenome (GOLD analysis project Ga0335075, IMG submission 206723) | Soil microbial communities from Loxahatchee National Wildlife Refuge, Florida, United States - Lox_Sample_2.4 | ecosystem: Environmental > Terrestrial > Soil > Wetlands | place: USA...
CCCTCCGCGACCCCGAATCCACCCTCCGCATGACCCTCGTCCTCAAATCCAGCGTCCCCCTCTGGAAAGCCGGCGACCACACCGACTTCGACCTCTTCCACCAACGCACCACGCTCGTCGAGTAGCCCGCCGAGTCGGCAGAACTTGCCGACACAACCACCCCACCCGTCCACAAGAACCGCCGACTCGACACGCAACTACTGCCGACTCGACGTACATCCCGCGCAGACGACGAAGACCCCCGCAGCCGGATCGGCTGCGGGGGTCTTGCGGGCTGGAGCGTCAGCGGTTGCCGGAGCGCTTCACGAAGCGGCCGCGGGCGTCGCCGACGACGTTGCCGTCGCGGAGGACGGCGCCACCGCGGAGGTAGGTGTCGGTGACCTTGGCGGTCAGCTCGAAGCCCTCGAAGGGGGTGTACTCCTGCGTGGACAGCGAGTCCTCGGCGCGCACCTGGTAGCTGACCTCGTCGTCGACCAGGCAGAAGTCGGCGTCCTTGCCGACGGCCAGGTCACCCTTCTGCGAGAGGCCGAACCGCTCGGCGGGGTTCTTGGCGGTCAGGTCGGCGATGGCGCCGTACGACAGGCCGCGGCGGCGGCCCTCGGTGATCAGGCCGGGCAGCAGGTACTCGGTGCCGCCGAAGCCGGACTTGGCCAGGAAGACGTCGTCCTTCGGCTCGCCGAACTTGGTCTCCTCCTTGCAGCAGGCGTGGTCGGAGGTGACCCAGGAGAAGTTGCCGGCGAGCACGTGCTCCCACAGCGCGTCGACGTCCTCGGGGGAGCGCAGCGGCGGGTTCACCTTGCCGCCGAGGTTCGCGGTGTTGTAGTTCGCGACCAGGTGGCCGACGGTGACCTCGCGGCGGAAGTTGATGTGCGGGAACGTCGCCTGCATCATCATCGCGGCCTCGATGGCCTTGCGCGAGGTGAGGTGCAGCAGGTTGATGTTCGGCAGCTCGGTCTCGTGCGCGAGGTACGACGCGATGGTGATCGCCAGACCCTCGGAGTGCGGCGGCCGCGAGGCGCTGTAGGCCTCCAGGCCGGTGAGCTTGCCCTCCTTCTCGACGAGCTTGGTGTAGGCCCGCATGATCTCGGCCGTCTCGCAGTGCAGCGACAGCGAGATCGCGTCGCGGTCGGCGGCGAAGCGCTCGTCCTCACGGGCCTTCTGGATGCCCCGCATGACGAACTCGAAGTGCGCGATGTCGTACGACTGGTCCTCGGGCAGCATCAGGAACGAGCCCTGGTCCGCCGAGCGGCCGTGCAGGCCGTGGGCGCCGTAGAACATGAAGATCTTGAACGAGGGCACGCCGTGCTCCTCGATCATCATCGGGATCTCGTCGATGTGCTCCTCGAGGATGGGAGCGACGTGGAAGGCGTAGTCCATGTACGCGCGGCCGTCGGTCGCCGAGAGGATCTCCGGGAAGATCTCGCGGTACGGGCCGGTCCGGTTCAGGTAGTACGCACCGGTCCGGATGTAGGTGATGCCGGACGTCACGCCGCCCTGCACCGAGGCCTTGCTCTCGGTCTCGGCGTCCTCGCCGAGCTCGTTGTAGATGCCCCAGTGCTGGTGGACGTCGACCACGCCGGGGAAGAGGTGCTTGCCGCCGGCGTCGACGACCTCGTCGGCGGTCGCCGGGTCGAGGTGGGGCTCGAACGCGGTGAAGACCCCGTCCTTGACGGCGACGTCGAGCCGCTCCGGCTCGTGCCCCGGGCGGACGACGCGGGCGTTCGTGATGATCAGGTCGTGCTGGGCCATGGGGCTCACCCTTCGCTCGTGGTGTCGTTGGTGGTGTGCGGGTCCACCGTCGTCAGCGGCGCGAGTACGGCGCCGACGTCGGGGCAGGTCTCCAGCTCGGCGCACGCCCGGGCCAGGTCCTCGACCTGGCTCTCGGCGAGCGTCCGGCCGGCGTTGGCGCGGAACTTGGAGGTCAGCTCCTCGAAGGACAGCGGGCGCTGCGGTCCGCCGCGGGTCGTGAGGACCTCCTCGACCAGCTCGGTGCCGTCGGTCAGACGGGCGGTGAGCACGGCGGGGAACTGCGTCGGGAAGATCGCGGTGCACCGCTCGTCGGGCACCACGTCGACCTTGGCCATCAGGGCGCGACGCTGCGGGTCCTGCGCCAGCTCGTCGGTGTAGTCCTCGACGCCGGCGCCGAGACCGGAGCCGCCGAGCAGGCCGACGGCGACGGCGTACGGTCCGCTGAACTGGGCCATGTAGCCGGTCTCCGGGGTCCGCTTGACCTCGATCGGCTCGCCGATGGTGCGCAGGTTGGGGGCGGGTACGCCGAGGGTCAGCCGCTCGACCCGGTCCGGCGTGACGCCCTGCTCCCGTAGTCGCGCGGCCGCGTCGACGGCGGCGTGCGTGAAGTGGTTCGCCGGGTAGGGCTTGAAGAAGATGTCGGGCACGGCCCAGGTCTCCCCCAGCCCGTCGGAGATGGCGCTCGCGTCGAACTCGCCGTGCAGCCAGGCCTGGTAGAAGCCGAAGCGGCCCTCCAGGACGGTGGGCGGACCGGTGAGGCCGAAGGCGACCAGCTCGGCGGCCGAGACGGCGGCGTGGGCGGCCCAGCCGCAGTGCATCCGCTTGACGGTGCCACCGGTGCGGTTGGCCTCGATGATGCCGGAGGCCATCGACGCGGTGACGCCGAGCCCGTCGACGACGGCCTTCGCGTCGCCCTTCATCAGCACGGTGGCGGCGACGACGCCGCCCATCGCGCCGCAGATCGAGGTGGCGTGCTGGCCGTGCTCGAAGAAGGTGGAGTTCTTGGCGGCCTCGTCGTACCCGGCCATGCCGAGGCGGACGCAGGTCTCCAGGCCGAGGGCGATCGCGCGGACCAGCTCGGCCCCGCTCGCGCCCTCGCGCTCGGCGACGGCCAGGGCGACCGGGACGACGGTGGCGCTCGGGTGCAGGACCGACGGCAGGTGGGTGTCGTCGTAGTCGAGCGAGTGCGCGAGCACGCCGTTGACGAACGCCGACAGCGCCGCCGGGAGCCGCTCGGGTACGCCGACCGCGGACGCGACCGGCCGGCCACCCTGCGAGCTGGCCCAGGCGCGCGCGGCGCGGCTGGTCTCGAGGGGGGCGGCGGCGACCGCGATGCCGACGGTGTCCAGGACCCGCTTGCGGACGCTGTCGACGACCGCCTCGGGCAGGTCGTCGAAGCTCGTGCCCGCGGCGAACTCGCCGAGCTGCTGGGCCAGGGTCAGGTCGCTCATGCGCCCGCCCCCGTCCCGGCGGCCGAGCGCAGGGCCAGCGGCCGCGTGGGCGAGCCGGTGGCGCCGAAGATGTTGAGCGGGACCAGCACGAAGGTGAACTCGCTCCACCCCTGCGCGGCCAGGCCCTCCAGGTCGAGCGCCTCGATGATGTAGATGCCGTGCTCGACCAGCAGCACGCGGTGCGCGGGCAGCAGGCCGTGACCGGCCCCGGGCGCCAGGCGCTCGAAGGCGATCGTGTCGGCACCGGCCGCGTGCACGCCGCGCTCGGCGAGCCAGACCGCGCCCGCCTCGCTGACGCCGGGGACGCCCGTCGGGCCCCCGACGTACGGCGCACCCTCGGCGAAGCGCGCGCCCCAGCCGCTGCGGATCAGGACGACGTCGCCCTGGCCGACCGTGACGCCCTGCCGCTCGGCGGTGGCCTCCAGGTCGGCGACGGTGATCTCGTAGCCGCCCTCGCAGTGCGGTACGCCGAGGTGCCCGGCCACGTCGAGCAGCACGCCACGACGGATCATCGGCTCGATCGTGTGGGCGCCCAGCTGCTCGTACTTGCCGCCGACGCCGGCCTCAGCGGCGTCGATCCCGCCGAAGAGCTTGCCCTGGAAGGAGACGTGCGAGAGCGCGTCGATGTGGGTGCCGACGTGGGTGCCGGTGCTGATCATGTCGTTGGCGGCGCTGCTGCCGTCCGAGCGCACCATGTCGCCGTGGCGGCGCGGCAGGCTGTGCCAGAAGTGCGGGTGGTTCGGCGACTGGGGCATGCCCACCCGCAGCTGGCGGCCCAGGTCGACCATGTCGACCCCGCCTCGCACGATGTCGAGCAGGGCATCGGTTGCCACAGGGGCGGTCATCGCAGGATCTCCTCGTCCTTCAGGTTGCTGATCTCCTCGGCGCTGTAGCCGAGCTCGCGGAGCACCTCGTCGGTGTCCTGGCCGATGGCACGGCCGGTGAAGCGGATCCGGCCCGGCGACTCGCTCATCCGCCACATCACGTTGTGCTGGAGGATCGGGCCGAGGTCGTCGTCCTCGACCTCGACGAGCATCTTCGTCTCGCGGATGTGCGGGTCCTCGGTGATGTCGCGGGCGTCGTACACCGCACCGATCGCGGCGCCGGCCTCGGTGAAGGCGTCCAGCACCGTCTCGCGGTCGCGGGCGGCGATCCAGCTGCCGACGTGGTCGTCGAGCAGGTCGACGTGCTCGGCGCGGCCGGCCCCGGTGGCGAACCACGGCTCGTCGATCACCTCGGGGTGGCCCACGAGCTCCATGACGCGCTCGGCGATGCGCTGGGCGCTGGTGGAGATCGCGACCCATTTGTCGTCGGAGGTGCGGTAGGTGTTGCGCGGCGCGTTGTTGGTCGAGCGGTTGCCGTGGCGCTGCGGGATCTCGCCGAGCTGCTGGTAGACCGTCGGGCCGGGGCCGACCGCGGTCATGATCGGCTCCAGGATGCTCAGGTCCACGACCTGGCCCTTCCCGGTCAGGTCGCGGTGGCGCAGCGCCATCATCACCGCGGACGACGCCGCGATGCCGCAGATGCTGTCGGCGAGGCCGAACGCGGGCAGGGTCGGCGGTCCGTCGGCCTCACCGGTGGCGGCGGCGAAGCCGCTCATCGCCTCGGCGAGGGTGCCGAAGCCGGCGCGGCTGCTGTACGGCCCGGTCTGGCCGAAGCCGGTGAGCCGGACGATCACCAGGCCCGGGTTCAGCTCGAGCAGCACGTCGGGACCCAGACCCCAGCGCTCGAGGGTGCCGGGACGGAAGTTCTCGACGAGGACGTCGGCGGTGGCGGCCAGCCGGCGGAGCACCTCGCCGCCCTTCGGCGCCTTGAGGTCCAGGGCGACCGTCCGCTTGTTGCGGCTGATCTCCTTCCACCACAGCGGGACGCCGTCCTTGCTGCGACCGTGGCCCCGCATGTTGTCGCCGGCCTTGGGGTGCTCGATCTTCACGACGTCGGCGCCGTAGTCGCCGAGGATCTGGCAGCACAGCGGCCCGGCCAGGATCGTGGAGACGTCGAGGACCCGAAGTCCCTCGAGGGGCGCGGGAGCGTTGGTCACATTGACTCCGTTTCGCTAGGAGAAACGCTCGAACGGTCCCTCACTGTATCCGGAACGTCGCCCCACGGGAAGCATGACCTCGGTGTGACCTTGTCACGGCTGCCCTGCCGCCTTGTTCCGCTGCCACAGCAGTCGTACCGTGACGACATGACCGACCCCGAGTCGTTTCCCCTACCGGAACGCACGGCGAACGCCATCGCCGCGCTGGTCCACGAGGTCGGCGTGCCGTACGACGAGCTGCCCGCCGCGGTCCGCGCGCGGATCCCGGTCGTGCTGACCGATCTCGTCGGCGTGACGCTGGCCGGGATGCGGACCCCGGAGCTGCAGGCGCTGGTCGCGGCCTGGCCGCTGCCGCCCGGCCCGCATCCTCTGCCGGGCACCGGTCACCGGACCACCCCCGAGACGGCCGCCCTGCTCGCCGCCACGGCGGCCTGCTCCCAGGAGCTGGACGAGGGCAACAAGCACGCGGCCGGCCACCCGGCGGCCCACGTGGTCTTCGCGGCGATCGCCGCGGCCCAGCAGTCGTCGGTCCCGGTCGACGGGCCGCGCTTCCTGGCCGCGGTGGCAGGCGGCTACGAGGTCGCGGCCCGGTTCGGCCGCGCCGTACGACGTGGCCCGGCCTGGCACCCGCACGGGCACTGGGGCGCGACCGGGGCGGCGTACGCTGCGGCGACCCTGCTCGGTGCGACACCCGCGCAGGTGGAGGCGGCGGTCGACGCGGCGACCGGCCTGATGACCGTGGCGCCATGGGACACGGTGCTCGCAGGTGACCCGACCCGCAACCTGTGGATGGGCCAGGCGAACCTGGCCGGGCTCTCGGCCGCACACCTCGCGCGGGCCGGTCTCGTCGCCAACCGCGGCGGGGCCGCGGCCGCGCTCGGGCTGGTCGGCGAGCTCGACCCCGACCTGCTCGTCGACGGGCTCGGCACCCGCTGGCTCGCGGCGGAGGGCTACCTCAAGCAGCACGCGGCGTGCTCGTTCACCCACGCCGCGATCGACCTGGTGCTGTCACTCCGCGCCGCCGGTCGGTGGGCGCCGGACGACGTCGCGTCCGTCCGGGTCGGCATCCACTCGCTCGCCGCCCCGCTCCTCGGGCGTCACCCGGAGAGCCGGCTGGCAGCGATGTTCTCGCTGCCGTTCGCCGTGGCCTCGGCCGCGGTCAACGGCGCGGTCACGCCCGCGACCATGGAGCCGGGCACGGCGGAGTTCGCGGCCGCCGACGAGTTCGCCGGGCGGGTGACGGTCGACCTGCTCGACGAGCTCGACGCGCACCTGCCGGACCGCCGGGTCTGCGAGGTCGCCGTGACACTCCGCGACGGTACGACGCTCGCCCTCGCGCAGCCGGACCCGATCGGCGACACCGCGCACTTCCCGCTCGACGACGCGGCCCTGGTCGCGAAGCTGGACGGCCTGCTGGCGCCCGGGGACGGCGACCGGCTGCTGGCCGCCGTACGCGGGCTGGCCGGGGAGAACGACGTGGTCGCCGCGCTGGACGGGGTCTGGAGATAGCAGCGGCGGGGTAGTCCGTCACACCAGGGGGTCATTCGAGCCCCCCTGGTGTGACGGACTACCCCGGCCGGCACAGCCCTCAGGCGGCCTTGGTCAGCTTCCGCGCCTGCTGCTGCAGCCGGGCCTGGGCGGCGCGGCGGACCTTGGGACCCTTGGTCGTCATCGCCCACAGCAGCTTGGTCTGCGCGGGGAGGTTCTTGGCGTTGGTCGTGGCCAGCCAGCCGTTGGGCAGGGAGAGCCGGACGACCTTGTGCCAGGCCGAGTAGACCTGCTGCGGCAGCGGGGCCGAGTGGTAGTTCAGGTCGTACTTCTCGAACAGCGCCTGCACCCTCGGCGCGACCTCGGCGTACCGGTTGGACGGCAGGTCCGGGAACAGGTGGTGCTCGATCTGGTGGCTGAGGTTGCCGGTCATCAGGTGCATGGCCTTGGAGCCGGAGATGTTGGCCGAGCCGAGCATCTGGCGGACGTACCACTCGCCCCGGGTCTCCTTGTCCGGGATCGCCTTCTTCTCGAAGGTCTCGACGCCCTCGGGGAAGTGGCCGCACATGATCACCGAGTGCGACCACACGTTGCGCACCAGGTTGGCGGTGAAGTTCGCGGCCAGGGTCGGGAGCGCGGCGCCGAACGGCAGCGCGAGCGCCGGATGCACGAGGTAGTCCTTGGTGGCCTGCTTGCGGATCTTGCGCAGGGTGTTCTTCGCGTTGCGCTTGAACTCCGCGCTGCGCTTCTCCTTCGGCACCCGGAGGTTCTTGCCGAGCTCGAGGTCGTACGCCGCGATGCCGTACTCGAAGAAGCAGGCGTTGATGAAGTTCCACAGCGGCTGCGCGAGGTAGAGCGGCACCCAGCGCTGGTCCTCGTCGACGCGCATGATGCCGTAGCCGAGGTCGTTGTCCTTGCCGACGATGTTCGTGTACGTGTGGTGGATCTCGTTGTGGCTGTGCTTCCAGCCCTCCGCCGTCGACGCGTTGTCCCACTCCCAGGTGGTCGAGTGGATCTTCGGGTCGCGCATCCAGTCCCACTGGCCGTGCATGACGTTGTGTCCGATCTCCATGTTCTCGAGGATCTTGGCCACCGACAGACCGACGGTGCCGAGCACCCACGCCGGCGGGAACGCCGAGCCGAGGAGCACGGCGCGGGAGCCGAGCTCGAGGTTGCGCTGCACCTTCACGATCTTGCGGATGTACGCCGCGTCGCTCTCGCCGCGGGCGTCCAGGATCTCTTGCCGGATCGCGTCGAGCTCGATGCCGATCTGCTCGATGTCCTCGGGGGTGAGGTGCGCGGTCGGGTTGACGGGCTGCTTCGTGATGACGGTCATGGCTGTCTCGCTTCCGTGAGTCAGTGGTCGATCGTGCACGCGCCGGCAGCAGCGCTGATGCAGGTCTGGATCGGGACGCCCTGAGGGCCGGTCTCGCCGGGGACGGCGGTGGTGATGGCGCCGTTGCGCAGGTCGCGTACGGCGCCGGAGCGCATCGGGAGGACGCAGCCCATGCAGATGCCCATCCGGCACCCGCTGGGCATGAGTACGCCGGCGTCCTCGGCGGCGTCGAGGATCGGGGTCGCTCCGTCGGCGTCGAGCGTGACGCCGTTGGTGAAGGTGACGGTGCCGCCCTCGCCGGGCTCGACCAGCCGCGGCCGGAACCGCTCCGTGGTCAGCGCCAGCCCCCGCTCGGCGTGGTGCGCCTCGAGGGCGTCGAGCAGGCCGGCCGGCCCGCAGGCGTAGGTCAGCCGCTCGTCGAGGTCGGGAACGAAGTCGGCCAGGTCGCTCACGTCCAGCAGGCCGTGCTGGTCGTCATACCGCTCGACCAGGGTGATCCGGCCGGCCGCGCCCAGCGAGCGGAGCTCCTCGCGGAAGATCGAGGCGGACTCGCTGGGGTTCACGTGGACGAGGGTGATGTCGGTGGCCGGCGGCGTCGACCGCGAGAACAGGTTGCGCAGCATCCCGATCACCGGCGTGATGCCGGAGCCGGCGGTGACCAGCAGCAGCTTGGGCGGCAGCGGCTGGGGCAGCACGAACTCGCCCTCGGCCTGCGCGAGCTGGATCATCTCGCCGACCTGCGCGCGGTGCACCAGGTAGTTCGAGACGACACCGTCGGGGATCGCCTTGACGGTGACGCTGATGCAGCGGTCGCGGCGCGGGCCGTGGGTCAGGGAGTACGTGCGCCACAGGCGCACCCCGTCGACGTCGACCCCGACCCGGACGTACTGACCCGGCTCGTGCCCGGCCCAGTCGCGGCCCGGCTTGATCACCAGGGTCGCGGAGTGCGCGGTCTCCGGGACGATCCCGACGATCCGACCGCGCAGCTCGGTGCCGCGGCGCAGCGGGTGGAAGTGGTCGAGGACGTCGTCGAGCACCAGCGGGGTGACCGCGGCGTCGGCGACGCGGCGCAGCATTCCGCGCAGCGAGGGTCTCTCGGCAGCGGGACGAGGCATGGCGGAGGCCGTCATGCTCCTACTGTCCCGTCTCACCCCGAGTAAAGTCCTGTCCAGGCGACGTGAACCCGTCCCACTTTATTGTTCACTGAGAACAAAGGAGTACGCCGTGGCCGGACCGCCCACCCGTCGTACCGCCGGGCACGGCCTGCGGCTGCCCGCCCGCGCGGTGACCGAGATGCGCGCCGAGCTGCCGGAGGTGGCCGAGCACGCGGTGACCGCGATCATCGAGGAGGTGCCGAGCTACACCGACGCCTTCAGCGGCCCGATGGGCGAGCGGATCCGCACCGCCGTGCAGCTCGCGCTGGCCGGATTCCTGTCGCTGGCCAGCGGGCGTCGCGGCGCCGACCTGCGCACCCCGGCGGCACCGGCGGTCGAGGGCGCCTACCAGCTCGGACGCGGCGAGGCGCGCAGCGGGCGCTCGACCGACGCCATCCTGGCGGCCTACCGGATCGGGGCGCGGGTCTGCTGGCGGGAGATGTCGACGACGGCGGTCGAGGCGGGCATCGACGGCGAGACGCTGGCGGCGTTCGCGGAGCTGGTCTTCGCCTACATCGACGAGCTGTCGGCGGCGAGCGTCGCGGGCCACGACGACGAGTCCGCGATGACCGGCCGGGTACGCCGGGAGCTGCTCGACCGGCTGGCCCAGCGGCTGCTGGACGGGTCGCCGGCCGAGGCCGTGCTCGAGGCCGCCGAGCGGGCGGACTGGGCGCTGCCCACCACGCTGACCGCCGTACTGGCGCCGGCCGCGCAGGTACGCCCCGTGCTGGGCGCCGTCAGCCCGGACACGCTGCGCGCCGCGGACCTGCCGGGCGACGAGGACGTGCTGCTGCTGGTCCCCGACGCGCACGGCCGCCGTCGCCCCGCGCTGCTCCGAGCGCTGCGCGACCGGGGCGCGGTGGCGGGTCCGGCCCGGCCGTGGGGCCAGGTGCGGGCGTCGTACGACCGGGCGCGCCGCGCGCGTCAGCTCGGCCTCGGCGTCGACACCGAGACGCACCTGCCGGAACTGGTCCTCACCGCCGACCCCGACGCGCTCGCCGACCTCCGGGCCCGCGCCCTGGCTCCGCTCGCCGACCTGCGGCCGGCAGCGGCCGAGAAACTCACCGAGACGCTGCGCGCCTGGCTCCTCCACCTCGGTCGCCGCGACGACGTCGCCGCCGCGCTGTTCGTGCACCCGCAGACCGTGCGCTACCGGATGGGGCAGCTCCGCGAGCTGTACGGCGACCGCCTCGACGACCCGGAGGCCGTGCTGGCGCTGACGCTGGCGCTGGGGGCGCCGGAGAACAGGGCCGAGTAGCACCCATCCGTTCGCGGCACCGGCTCCGAACCCCCTCAGCCAGGCACACACAACGGAGGGATGAGTTCGATGAAGCACGTCATCACCGGTATCGCCGTCGCCGCGACCACCGCGCTCGCGCTCGGCGCCGTCACGCCCGCCCCCGCGGCGAACGCCGACAGCGCCGACCGCCGCGCGGGCACCAAGAGCCTCGCCCGGGTGCTCGCCGCCGACGGCAACCGCTTCGACAGGAACTGGCAGGACTTCGACATCCTCGAGCGCGGGGTCCTGACCGTCCTGAAGGCCAAGCCGGACAGCCCCGTCGCCCTGCTCACCCAGGGCCGCAAGCGCGCGACGGCGTTCCTGCCGACGGACGCGGCGTTCCGCGCGCTGGTCAAGGACATCTCCGGCACCGCCCCGCGCACCGAGCGCGCGACGTTCCGGGCGCTCGCGTCGGTCGCGGACGTCGACACGCTCGAGAGCGTGCTGCTCTACCACGTGGTCGCCGGGAAGACGCTGACCGCGAAGAAGGTCGTCAAGGCCGACGGCAAGCGGATCCGCACGGCCAACGGCGCGAAGATCGGCATCCGGGTGAAGGGCAAGCGGGTCGTCATCACCGACCTCGACCGCAACGACCGCAACGCCCGGGTGGTCGTCACCGACATCAACAAGGGCAACCGCCAGGTCGGGCACGCCATCAACCGCGTGCTGCGCCCGATCGACCTCCCCTGACCCCTCCCGGGCAGACATGACTGCCGACCCGGCGCGAGTTCGCGCCGGGTCGGCACCACATTCACGCCGGGTCGGCGGGGTGGGGGGTCAGGTGGGGGTCAGGTGCGGGTTCGGGGGAGGAGGGCGGGCTCGTCGGGTGGGGCGAGGGTGAGGACGGCGTCCTCGATCATCGGGTCGCGCTCGACGTCCGCCTCGACCTTGCGGAACCGGAGCGCGAGGTGCGGCTCGGTGTCGTCGCCGACCAGGTCGACGGCCGCGACGACGAAGAGCTTCTGCGGGCCGACGTACTCGACGTGCAGGTAGGTGATCCGGTCGATCTCGGGGTGCTCCAGCAGCCGGGTGAGTACGCCGTCGCGCAGCGCCGGGGAGAGCCCCTCCCCCAGCAGGTAGTCCATGTTGCGCCGCATCAGGAAGATCGCGACGACGGCCAGCAGCAGCCCGACGGCGATCGAGCCGAGCGCGTCGAAGATGGGGTCGCCGGTGAGCTGGTGCAGGGCGATCCCGCCGCCTGCGAGCAGGATGCCGATGAGGGCCGCGGAGTCCTCGAAGAAGACGGCGCGCAGGGTGGGGTTCGACGTACGGCTGACGTAGCGCAGCGGGGGCATCCCCCAGCGGCGGGCCGCGCCGCCGACCTGCCGCGAGGCCTGGAGGAACGAGGAGCCCTCCAGCACGAAGGCGACGCCGAGCACCACGTAGTTGACCAGGTAGCTCTCGGCGCCGGCCTCCTCGTCCATCAGCTCGGTGACGCCGTGCCAGATCGACACGACCGCCCCGGCCGAGAACAGGCCGAACGCCGCCACCAGGGACCAGATGTACGTCGAGCGCCCGTAGCCGCGCGGGTGCTCCTCGTCCCGCGGGCGCCGCCCGGTCCGCTCGGCCACCAGCAGGAAGACCTCGTTGCCGGTGTCCGCCCACGAGTGCGCGGCCTCCGCGACCATCGCGGCGGAACCGGTCAGCACCGCCGCGACCGACTTGGCCACGGCCAGCAGGCCGTTCGCCGTCAGCGCCACCAGCACGGTCAGCAGCGACTCCTGCTGGGTCTGCTCCTCCGGGGTGCTCACCCCAGCAGTGGTACCCGATCCGTCAGGCGGCCCGCCGCAGCGCCCGGACCGACTGGACCGAGCCCGCCAGCGCGGCGAGCAGGGCCAGCCCGCCGCACGTCACCGCGATGGCCAGCAGCGGCAGCCACGGCAGGGTGAACGTCACGTCGCCGACGTCGCGCGCGATCGAGACCCGCACCACCGAGCCCACGAACGCGACCACCGCCCCGCCGACCAGGAGCGCGGCGGCGCCCACGACCCCCGCCTCCCACAGCGCCGCCCGGCGCAGCTGCCGGACCGTCGCGCCCAGCAGCGAGGCCGCGCGGAGCTGGGCGCGCCGCTGGGAGCCGGCGATCAGCACCGAGTTCACGATCGCGATGCCGGCGTACAGCCCCGACGGGCCGAGCAGCACCCACAGCCCGACGGTGTTGCCCGCCCGGGTCTGCTCGTCGGTGCGCTCGATCCAGGCCGGCGCGGAGAGCACCTCGGCGTCGGTGCCCGCGAGCGCCGCGGCCACGTCGACGTCGCCGGGGACCACGAACACCGTCTCCACGGTGCCGGCCCCGGGACCGACCAGGGCGCGCGGGAGCAGCACCTCGCCGTACAGGTCCGGCGCATCGCGTACGACGGCCCCCACCCGCGGTCGCAGCACCCGCTCGCCGATCTGCACGCGGATCCGGTCGCCGATCCTGCGGCCCTGGTCCGTCGCGTAGGTCTCGCTGATCGCGAGGTGCCCGCGGTCGAGCCGCGCCAGGCTGCCGCGTACGGCGACCAGCCCGCGGGCCTGCTCCGCCGACCCGACGTCGACGACGTCCACGCTCTCGCGGGAGGCGTCCGCGCCGAGGAGCACGGGGAGCGTCGTCCGCTCGTCGGCCACGTCGACGCCGGCGGCGCGCAGGCGGTCGACCGCCGCGGGATCCCCGCCCGTCTCGACCACGACCGGCGCGTGCAGCTGCTCGCGGTTGAGGGCGGTGGTCCAGTCGGCGGTGAAGCTGAGCGTGACGATCAGCGACCCGGCGATCGCCGAGATCGCCAGGATGGGGGCGGCCAGCGCCGCCGGCGCCCGGGACGCGGTCCGCACGTGGTCGCGGGCGAGCCGGGCCGAGACGTCGCGGCGCGCGAACGGTGCGGCGAGCAGGCCGCCGAGCCAGGGGAAGAGCACCCGGCCGAAGCAGACCAGCCCGATGACGACCACCTCGGGCAGCAGCACCGCGGCGACCAGCGCGAAGAGCGGGCTGACCCGCCCCGCGAGCGGCAGCACCGCGAGGGAACCCAGCAGGAAGGTGGTCCCGACCAGGATCTGCACCACGCTCGGACGGCGGCGTTCGAGCGAAGCCTCCCGCAGGGCCGCGGACGGGGCGACGCGGGCGGCCCGCTTGGAGGCCCGCCAGCTGCCGGCCAGGGCGACCGCCGCGCCGCACGGTACGGCGATCGACCAGGCCAGCCACGGCGCGGGAAGCTCCAGGTCGAGCGTGGTGACGCCGCGCGCCCGGAGCAGCGCGAGGAACGCCGGAGCGAGCAGGGTCGAGAGCAGCGCCCCGGCCGCGGACGCGAGCAGGGCGACGACGGCAGACTCGCCGAGAACCATCCGCCGGACCTGCCGCGGCGTCGCTCCGACGAGCCGGAGCAGGCCGAGCTCGCGCTGCCGGGTGGCGACCACGAACCCGAAGGTGCTGGCCACCACGAAGAGCGCCATGAACAGCGCGACCGCCGACATGATGCCGATCAGCGCGGACAGGTCCTCCAATTCGATCCGCTCGGCCGCGGTCACGCCGGGCGCACTCAGGGTCTCCTCGACGGCGCCGGCGATCGTCACCGCCATCCCGATCAGCACGACCCCGCAGGCGAGGGCGACGAAGGCGCCGACGTACGCCGGCCAGGACCGGCGGACCGTCCGCCGGCTGATCGCGAGCATCATCACCGCTCCAGCTCGCTCATCGCGGCGGCGATCCGGGTCGCGTCGGCGCGGTCGAGCCGGCCGACGACCCGGCCGTCGGCGAGGAACAGCGTGCTGTGGGCGTACGACGCCGCCAGCGGGTCGTGCGTCACCATCACCACCGTCTGCCCGTGCTCGTCGCTGGCCGAGCGGAGGAGCTCCAGCACCTGGCGTCCCGAGGCCCGGTCGAGCGCGCCGGTGGGCTCGTCGGCGAACAGCACCTCCGGCCGCGCGTGCAACGCCCGGGCGATCGCGATCCGCTGCTGCTGGCCGCCCGAGAGCTCGGGCGGCCGACGCCCAGCCTTCTCCTCCAGCCCGACCTGGCGCAGCGCGGACAGGACCGCCGCGCGGTCGACCCGGCCGCCGGCGAGCCGCACCGGCAGGGCGACGTTCTCGTACGCCGTCAGCGCGTCGAGCAGGTTGTAGGCCTGGAACACGAACGCCATCGAGGTACGGCGCAGCCGGGTCAGCTCGGTCTCGTCCAGGCGCCCGAGGGGGCGGCCCGCGAGCAGCACCTCGCCCCGGGTCGGCCGGTCGAGCCCGGCCGCGATCTGCAGCAGCGTGGACTTGCCGGAGCCGGACGGACCCATCACGGCGGTGAAGCTGCCGCGGGCGAAGGCGTGCGTGACCCCGGCGAGGGCGGGCACGTCGCCGGCGCGGGAGCGGTAGGTGCGGGTGACGCCGTCGAGCGCGACGGCGACGTCGGTGGCGATGGCGGCCTGGGTGCTGGTCATGGGTCCATCCCACGCGGATCGAGCCCCCGGGTCGCTGGCCCGCACGCGACATCGGAGGTAGCGCGTGCGCTACCCCGCGGGCGGCTCACGGCCCCTAGGGTCGAGGCGTGAGCAGCCTCCCCGACGCCTGGACCGCGGTGCGGTCGGGGCCGTGGCGACTGCTCGGCTCCCGCTGGCCGTGGGGTGCGCTGGGCTACCTCGCCTCGTCGGTGCCGGTCGGCCTGGTCGCGCTGGTCGTGCTCTCGACGACGGTGCTGCTCGGCGTGCTGACCGCGGTGCTCGTCGTGGGCCTCCTGGTGCTCGCCTCGGTGCCGATGCTCGCCGGACTGGTCGCCGCGGTGGAGCGGCACCGGCTGCGCCTGGTGCAGGGCCGGTCGGTCACCGGCCCGAGCCTGCGCGAGCGGCTGCGCGCCGGCCGCCGGCTGCCGGTGTCCTGGGCCGAGATCGGGTACGCCGCCCTGCTGGCGCTCGTGCTGTGGCCGATCGACCTGCTGGTGCTGCTGTTCGGTGCGGCCGTGCCGGTGCTGCTGCTCCTCGCCCCGTGGCTGGCAAGCGTCGACACGTTCGAGGTCCTCGGCTGGCGGGTGGACCCCGGCGCCGAGGCCTGGGTGGCGGCGCTGGCCGTCGGGCTGCCGGCGACCGTGCTGGCGGCGTACCTGCTGACCGTGCTGGCCGTCGCCCAGGCCGCCCTGGCCCGGCTGCTGCTGGACCCGCGGGAGGCCGAGCTGACCCGCGCGGTGGCCGACCTCCGGCGCTCGCGGGTCGACCTCGTCGACGCGTTCGAGACCGAGCGCCGGCGGATCGAGCGCGACCTGCACGACGGCGTGCAGCAGCGGCTGGTGGCGCTGACGATGACGCTGGGCCGGGCCGAGCTCGACGTGCCGGACGGGCCGGGGCTGGGCGCCGTACGGCAGGCGCACCGGCAGGCCGAGCAGGCGCTGGAGGACCTGCGCGGCACGGTGCGCGGCATCCACCCGCGGGTGCTGGTCGACCACGGGCTGGCCGCCGCCGTGCACGAGGTGGCCGACCGCTCGCCCGTCCCGGTGAGCGTCGACGTCCGTCTCGACGGGAGGCTGCCGGGGCCGGTGGAGGCGGCGGCGTACTTCGTGGTGAGCGAGGCGCTGACCAATGTCGCCCGGCACTCGGGCGCCCGTCAGGCGCAGGTGCACGCCTGGCGGCGCTCGGGCTCGCTGGTGCTCAGCGTCGTGGACGACGGGGTCGGCGGGGCTGTCGTGGACGGCGCCGGCAGCGGCCTCCGAGGGCTGGCCCTGCGGCTCGAGGCGCTCGGCGGCGACCTGCAGGTGACCAGCCCGCCCGGCGGGCCGACCCAGGTGCGGATGGAGTGCCCGTGCGACGGCTGAGGATCGTGCTCGCCGAGGACGCCGCCCTGCTGCGCGAGGGGCTGGTCGGCATCCTCGAGCGGGCCGGGCACGAGGTGGTCGCGGCCGTGGGCGACGCCGACGCGCTGCTGGCCTTCACCGCCCGCGAGCGCCCGGACGCGGTCGTCACCGACATCCGGATGCCCCCGACCCACACCGACGAGGGGCTGCGGGCCGCCGCGCGGATCCGCGCCGAGCAGCCCGAGGTCGCGGTGATGGTGCTCTCGGCGTACGTCGCGGAGGCGTACGTGCCCGAGCTCCTGGACAGCGCGCCCGGCGGCGGCGTCGGCTACCTGCTGAAGGACCGGGTCGGTCACGTCCGGGAGTTCCTCGACAGCCTGGACCGGGTGGCCGCGGGCGAGACCGTCGTCGACCCGCAGGTCGTGCGCCAGCTGCTCGGCCGCCGCCGCGACGACGGTCCGCTCGCGACCCTGACCGAGCGTGAGCGGGAGGTGCTCGGCCTGATGGCCGAGGGCCGTACCAACGGCTCGATCGCCGGCGTCCTGGTGGTCAGCGAGGCGGCGGTCCGCAAGCACGTCGGGAGCATCTTCGCCAAGCTCCGGCTCGACCCCGCCTCCGACCGCCGGGTCTCCGCGGTGCTGGCCTACCTCCGCGGTTCCTGAGCGGTCCGTAGGTTGGGCGCATGCTGCGTCGACCGGCCCTGGCCGCCCTCTCGCTGGCCTTCGCCCTCACCCTGGCCGGCTGCGGCGGCGACCCCGAGCCCTCCGCCGACGTACCCGACCCCGTCCGGGTCCCGCCGTCGAGCGCGGCGCCGGAGCGGTCGTACGTCGCCCTCGGCGACTCCTACACCGCCGCCCCGCTGATCAGCTCCGACCCGGTCACCGACGGATGCCTGCGCTCGTCGGTGAACTATCCCGCGCTGGTCGCGGAGGAGCTGGGCTACGCCCTGACCGACGTCAGCTGCAGCGGCGCGACGACGGCGAACCTGCGCACCCCGCAGGCCACGACCACCGGCGACGTGCCGCCGCAGCTCGACGCCCTCGAGGAGGACACCGCGCTCGTCACCATCGGGCTGGGCGGGAACGACGACTCGGTGTTCGCGCGGCTGATCGGGTGCGCGACGGACCAGACCTCGTGCCGCGACCGGGCCGGCCTCGAGGCGGCGGTCGACGGCCTCGGCGACCACCTCACCGACGCCATCGCCGCGGTCCGCGAGCGGGCGCCCCAGGCGGAGGTCGTGGTGGTCGGCTACCCGCAGATCATCGACGCCGACGCGAGCTGCGCCGACCGGTTCCCGCTCCCCGACGCCGTACGCCCCTTCCTCGCCGGGCTGAACGAGCGCCTCCACACCGTCCAGCAGCGCGCGGCCCGCGCCGCGGAGGCGTCGTACGTCGACCTGTACGACGCCAGCGCCGACCACGGCGTCTGCGCGGACGAGCCATGGGTCAACGGCCTCGAGACGAAGCCCGGCGTGGGCCTGGCCGTCCACCCGCTCGCCGCCGGTCAGGCCGCGGCGGCCGAGCTGGTGCTGGCTGCGGTGGGGTAGTCCGTCACATGAGGGGGGTCCGCCGGCAGAATTCTCCCCCTGGTGTGACGGACTATCCCGCCAGCGCGTCGTACACGACCCGGCCGGCGACGACCGTCAACGACACCGACATCCCGCGCAGTACGGCGGCCGCCTCCGCCGCCGAGTCGGCAGGACCTGCCGGGTCGGCGTCGAGCAGGACGAGGTCGCCGCGGGAGCCGACGCCGACCGTGGGCTGACCGTCGACGGAGGCGGCGAGTGCCTCGCGCGGGGTCAGCGCCTGCTCCCCGTGCCACGCCTCGCGCTCGTCGGCGCTGCGGTGCACGGCGGCGGCCATCGCGAGCCACGGGTCGAGCGGCGAGACCGGCGCGTCGGAACCCAGCGCCAGGTCGACCCCGTCATCGAGCATCCAGCGGAAGGCGAAGCACCGCGCGGCCCGGTCCGGCCACACCTTCTCGGTCAGGTCCCGGTCGTCGAGCAGGTGGGCGGGCTGCACGCTGGCCCGGATGCCCAGCTCCGCCATCCGTCGTACGTCGTCCCGCCCGACCAGCTGTGCGTGCTCGATCGACCCGCGCGCCCCGGTCTCGGCGTACGCCGCCAGCGCATCGGCCACCGCCGCGTCGCCGATCGCGTGGGTGGCGACCTCCAGGCCGGCGCCGTGGGCGCGGGCCAGCAGCCGGCGCAGCTCGTCGGGCGGCTGGTTGGGCTGGCCGGCGGGGTACTCCAGCCGGTGCGCGTCGGCGTACGGCTCGCAGCACCAGGCGGTGCGGGTGTTGAGCGAGCCGTCGCTGATGATCTTCAGCGGCCCCATGGTGAGCCGGTCATCACCGAGCAGCGGGTCGCCGGTCCGCAGCCCGGCCGCGATGACGTCCTCGAGGGTGTCGGCGTACGTCGCCCACCGGACCCGGAGCGTGTCGCAGCCCCGCGACCACCGCTCCAGCCAGTCGGCGCGACTGGCCCCGAACTCGAAGTCGGTGAAGCCCACGATCCCCAGCGACGCCGCGTGGGCGAGGGTGCGCCGGTAGGCCTCCGGCGAGGTGCCGTCGTTGCCGACCAGCGTGGCCAGGCGGGGGTACGCCGCGAACCACTCCGTCTCGCGGACGACGGAGTCGCGCACCGGCATCGCCAGGTGCATCAGCGCGGTCGTGTTGAGCCAGGCGTGGTGACCGTCGCCGCTGATCAGCACCACCGCGGTGTCGCCGGAGACCGCGTCGAGCTCGGAGACGGTGACGTCGCGCTCCCAGCTGCCGGCGCGGTGACCCCAGCCGATCACGGGAAGACCGGGGTGCTCGGCGATCCGCTCCGCGACCCGCGCGACGACCGCCTCGGGAGAGCGCTCGGGAGCCAGGTCGAGGCGCTGCGAGGCCAGCGTCCACTGCGCCATGTGCACGTGCTGGTCCCACAACCCCGGCACCAGCCACCGCCCGCCGGCCTCGACGACCTCGGTCCCGGCCGGCCGCTCAAGCCGCGGGCCGACCGCCGTGACGGTGCCGTGCTCGACCAGGACGTCGAGGGGCGCGTCGGACACCCGGTCGCCCGCCGCGACCGGCACCAGGCGCGCGTCGCGCAGCAGGAGGCTCGTCATGGGCGAGACGCTAGGCGGAGACCGGGCTCGTGCCGAAACCGGCGCCCCTCGGCGACGAGCGAGGGCGGCACGACCCTCTCGGGTCGCACCGCCCTCACCTCAGCCGGTCCGGGTCGACGTCACCGCCGAGGCCGGACCACCTTCACCACCACGCGCTTCGACGCGGACGGCTTCAGCGCGGTCGTGCCCAGGAACTCGGCCCGGATGCGGTGCCGACCGACGCGCAGCGCGGGCAGCTTCACCCGCGCGCGGCCCCGGGTCACGCTGACCGTGCGGACGGCCTTGCCGTCCACCCGGATGCGGACCTTGCCGGTCGCCCGCGACGAGACCCGCACCACTGCCACCGCCCGCTTGCCCGCGGCGAGCCGCTTCGGCGTGACCTTCAGCGTGGTCGTGGTCGCCTGCTTCGGCTGGACCGGCGGGACCGGGGGCGTGGTGGACACCGGGATCGCCGTGTCGCGGTACGTCGACAGCACCACCGGCCCGCGCAGGCCCGCCTCCTGCCAGGCCGGCATCTGGTAGTTGCTGTCCCCGGACTTCCGCACGGCGTTGAACATCGTGGTCGCCACCCGGACGACGATCGTGTTCGCGCCGGGACGCAGGCTCTTCCCGAGGTCGATGCGGTCCCGGGCGCCCTGGTTGACCGGCACCGCGGTGCCGTTGACCGTCACCGACGCGGAGTCGAGCACCGCGCCGAGGGACAGGTAGGCGCCGTCCGTGGCCGGCTTCCAGGTCCCCGGCAGGTCGAGGGTCGTGGTGTAGGTGCCGATGCCCGAGGACTGGCTGAGGTCGACCGGCGCGGTGACCTCCCGCCACGAGGGCAGCGTGCCGTCCTCGCGGGCGGTCAGGCTCACCGCGGGCTGGTCGGTCTTGACCGTCGTCCACTGCTGGTCGCCCGGCGTCCAGGTCTGCGCCTCGAGCGACCAGGCGTCCAGCGCCCGACCCGCGGCCAGTCCGCTCACCGCGGTGGTGCGGGACGCGCCGTTGCTGAGCCGGGTGACGTACTGCCCGTCCGCACCGGCCCGCAGGGTGAGCGCCTGACCGTCGGCGCGGACGTCACCGGTGCTGCTGACGGCGTGCACCGAGGGCGCGGGTGCCGGGGCGGCCGCCGTACCCGCGAGGGCGACGACGACCTTGTCGTACGGCGCGATCTCGACCGGGACGGTGACCGTCCCGGCGCCGGTGGTGTACTCGCCGATCGGGGTGATCTCGCCCGTCCAGGTGTCGAGCAGGTACGGCTTCCCCGACCCCGCGAGGGTCAGGTCCTGCGCGAAGGTCTCGCCCGACCGGTTGTGGACGAAGTCGTAGCTGACCCCGTCGGCCTCGCGGCGGACCAGGCCGAGGGCCGCGGTCGGCTCCTCGGGCGTGACGGTCGGCCGGATGCCGGCCGCTTCCAGGGCCGCCGGCAGGTCGGCCTCGTCGGCGACGTGCGCCACGCTCGGCTCGGCCAGCAGCTGCTCGACGACCCCGGCGAGCGCGGCGCCCCCCGGCTTCGCGCCGGTGGTCGCGGTCGGCAGTCCACCCACGACGAAGATCCGCAGGCCCTCGCGGGCGAGGTCGCGCAGGCGCTCGGCGGTGGCGACCGACAGCGTCCTCTGGTCGTTCAGCAGCAGCGCGGCGTGGTCGGACCGGTCGCCGAACAGTCCGCCGTCCTCCTCGACCTCCAGGTCGGGGTCGGTGAGGAAGCTCGGGGCGACGTACTCGTAGGTGTAGCCGGCCTTCGAGGTCGCCGAGCCGGTGCCGAGCAGGTGCTGGACGGGCTGCTGGGTGCCGGCGCTGGCGCCGGCGAGGCCCAGGTCCTCGTAGTAGACGCCGAGGTCGACCGTCGCCCGGCCCTGGCGCAGGACCAGCTGGTCGCGGGCCAGGGAGTCGTTGACCGGGGCGTAGTCGGGCCAGCTGGCCTGCCGCGGACCGAACTCGTCGTTGACGCTGATCGCGCCGAAGATGTCCCACGGGTGGTAGCCGGGCCACGAGCCGTCGCGGCCGCTGGTCCCGACGCCGACCGGGGCGTCGCGGTAGGCGTAGCCGTGCCAGACGAGCTGGTTCACGCCACCGGCGTACGACGTGTAGATGCTGTCGAGCAGGCCCTGGGAGTACTTCCCCCCGGTCTGGGTGCCGTCGCCGCCCTGGCCGAACTGGCCGCCGACGTACGGACCGGCGAGGCTGGAGCGGTAGCCGCCCTGGAAGACCGCGCAGCACTCGACCGACACGATGTTGCGGCCGGAGAGGTGCGCGCCGGAGGAGACGTTGCGGAAGTTCTGCTCGGCGCCGAGCGGGTCCCAGAAGTTGAGCGACTCGCCCTCGGGGATGCCGGTCACCGCGGACGCGGCACTGGTGGAGATGGGGACCCCGTACGCCTGGGCGCGGTAGTTCAGCCCGTGGCCCTCGGCCCACTCCTGCATCGGCGCGACGTAGCGCTCGACGTACAGGTCGCTCAGCGTCTGGCGGTAGTCCTCGCGCACCTGGGCGCCGACGCCGGCGAGCTCGAACGCCGGCGTGCCGCTGCCCTGGATCCCGGCGCCGGCGAGGGCCGGCAGCAGGGTGGTCGGGTCGTACCCGCGACGCTTCTCGAACTGCTGCAGGAAGCCCCAGGTCCACTTCTGGGTCTCACCGAGCTCGAGGGAGTCCTCGAAGACGGCGCCGCTGCCGATCTTCTTGAGGTTGGCGCGGACCTTCGGGGTCAGGATGTGCTCGTCCCAGAAGTTGGTCTGGATCTGCACCCCGCCCCGGCTCCAGTGGTCGGGCACGTAGTTGGGCTGGGTCGCGGTGTAGCCGTTGCGCTGCGCGACCAGGCCGGAGGCCGTCTGGGTGAGGTCGATGACCACCCACGGGTGGCCGTTGCCGGTCGGGAACGTCTGCTCCAGCCGGCCGCCGCTCACCTGGTCGGTGACGTCCGTGACCGACGACGGGACGAGCGGCACCGGGGCCGGGGTGGTCGCGTCGCACGCGGCCGCGCACTGCGCGACGAGGGTCTTGATCCGCGTGCTGCGGGCCACGGTGACGACGGACTCCGCGACGGCGTGCGCGCCGCGCACCGGTGAGACCGACAGGTCGCCGCAGGTCGCGGTTCGGTCGCCGAGGGCACTGACCACGACCTTCTCCGCGGTGCCGCCGGTGCCGACGGTGACGGTGTCGCCGGGCGCGTAGCCGCCGAGGCTGGCGACCTTCAGCACCTCGTCACCCGCGGCCGCGGGAGCGCAGAGCTGGGTGGTGACGTTCGGCGGGGCCACGGTGGGCGCCGGCAGCGCGCCCGTGCGCGTGGACCCGGGGGCGTTGAACTCCCGGCCGAAGATCAGCTTCTGCTCGGCCTCGCGCTGGTTGAAGCTGTTGAGGGTCGGCACGGTGGGCGGGTACTGCGGCCCGAGGTTCTGGTCGACGACCAGGCCGAGCTCGGCCGCCTCGGTCGTGATGACCTCCATCTTGTGCGCCCAGGCGGGCGTCCCCCAGCCGTACTGCTCGAGGAAGGCGTTGGTCTGGTTGCCCGCGCCCGGCACGATGAACGGCGCGATCTCGACGCCACCCGCGCCCGACGCGGCCATGTCCCGCAGCTCCTGACGGAGCACGTCGTCGTCGGTGTAGGCGAGCGGCATCCAGTAGCGGTACATCGGCCGGACGCTCTGCGGCGGGTCCGCGAAGGTGGCCGCGGTCAGCAGCGGCGAGGCAGGGTCGGCCGCGGCGGCCACCGGTGCGGCCGCCGCGTCCTCGGCGGTCGTCACGGGGATCGCCACCGCGGCCGAGGCCGCGAGGGCGAGAGCGGTCGCGGCGACCGCCGGGAGGCGGCCGAGCCGCCGTCGACGCCGTGGATCAAGAGTTCGTGTCATCGGTCCCCCGCATGAATGAAAGGTTTCAAGTGTGTGGCGACCGTCACCGTAGGTCCGCGCTCGACCCGTCGTCAATAGAACACTCTCGGTATCTTGTGCGGTCTGGACCGAGTGCTCGCCGATCGGGCACGGTGCGGGAGGATGGCGGCGTGGAACAGGTCCGGACCCGACGCCGCGGCGCCGTCCTGGAGCAGGCGATCCTCGACGCCGCCTGGGCCGAGCTCCGCGAGGGCGGCTGGTCGGGCTTCTCCATCACCCGCGTCGCCGACCGCTGCGGTACGGCGAAGAACGTGGTCTACCGCCGCTGGGACAACCGGGTCGAGCTGGCCCAGGCCGTGCTCGTGCGCGCCCTGCGCGCCGGGGACGCCCTCGTCGAGAGCTCCGGCGACCTGCGGGCCGACCTGCTGCAGTTCCTCCGCGGCCTGGAGGCCTTCTACTCCGGCCCGTTCGGCGAGGTCGTCCGCGGCGTGCTGCTGGAGCGGCAGGAACGCACCAGCTCGCTCGCCGGACCCGAGGTGCCGCGCCCGATCGCCGCCCTCGTCGACGCGGCGGTCGCCCGTGGCGAGCTCGCCGGGTCACCGTCGGCGTTCGTCCAGAACATCGGCCACGCCCTGATGACCTCCGAGCTGATCCACACGGCGGAGCCGCTGCGCGGGGACGCGGTCGAGGTGCTCGTCGACCAGGTGTGGCTGCCCGCGCTCCGGCAGGAGAGCACCACCCACTAGGTTGGTCCGCCATGACGGCACGCACCCTCGGCATCGCGCTGGTGCTCGCCGTCGCCGGAGCCGCCGGAGGGTACGCCGTCGGAGCGGTCAACGCCGACGAGCCGCGGACCATCTCCATGGCGATGCCGGTCCCCGCCGCGTCGCCGTCGTACCCCGTGAACGAGTACGACGTGCAGCCCGACCCGGACGACCCCGCGCTGGAGCCGGGGCTGCCGCTGGTGGCGGCGAGGTTCCGTGCCTCCGCCGGCTACGCGCTGCGCGCCTCCGTCCCGGAGGGCTGGGCGAAGGGCGGCGACGGCTCCATGCGCACCTTCGCGATCCCCGGGGCGAACTCGAACACCTACCGGCTGCGGATCGGCATCTTCACCGACCGGCAGTCCGTCGGCGTCAAGCGAAGCGCCCGGATCGGCGCCCTGGAGAGCGCCGAGGACGACGACGAGATGCAGAACGTCGTCGTCGAGGACGAGGCCGACGACGGCTTCGTCGCGACGTACCTGCAGAACGGCTACCGCCGCGTGACGATGGAGCGCTTCGTCGACCTCGGCCGCACCTCGGCGTACGCCACCGTCGCGGTCGTGGGCCGCGAGACCGACCGGGCCGGCATGGCGGACCTGCTGGAGCGGGTCAGCGCGTCGTTGCGGGTGCCGTAGGTCGGGGTACGGCGGGGGCGGGTCGCCTCAGGTTCATCACGGGATGCAGACGAGTTGTCGCTTCCCACGGCGTACCCACCGTGGGAGGTGCCAGTCCGGCTGCATACCGTGATGAGCCTGCGACGCCCGAGCAGCCCTCACATCCCGTACACCGCCACCGAGTCGAGCACCCGGTTCGCGGTGGCCCGGTCGCGGCTGCGGACCTGGATCCAGACCAGCCGGTCGGCGGTCACCTGGACGGCGCGCTCGACGGTCAGGCCGCCGGGGCAGTCCTCGTAGCGGACGGTGCGCATCTCGTCGCCGTCGTGGACGTCGTCGCTGCGCGGCCCGGCGACGGCGCACTCGGGATGCTGCGGCAGCTGCTCCGGGAGCTCGGTGCCGCCGAGCACCCCCACGAAGACCCCCTCGCCCGTGCCCTCGGGGTCGTGCCAGTCGCGGTCGGTGCCGACCGAGAGGGCGGACTCCTCGCCGTCGCCGGTGGGCGGCGTCCACGACCCGGTCGCGACGGCGCGGTGCCACGACGCCGGCACCGTCACCTCGAACGTGCCGTCGTCGTCGGAGACCGTGACGTCGGGGTCCGGGCGCGACTGCTCCCAGGCGAACCCCCCGAGTGCGCCCGCGACCAGCGCGCCGACCCCGAGCAGGACGGCCGGCCAGCGGCGCGCGGCCGGTGACCTGGGGTCCTGCTCCGCTGGCTGCGCCGCCTCGGGGTACGCCGCGGGGCCACCGCCCGGCTGGGTCAGCTCGGGGTCGATCGGCAGCCACGGGGCCGGCGGACCGGCCGCGGTGCCGTCGAGCGCGGCGGCCAGCGCGTCGACGTACGCCTCGACGTCGGGCCAGCGCTCCTCGCGGTCGGCGGCCAGCGCCCGGCGCAGGACGGCGTCGACCGCGTCGTCGTACGGACGCTCCGGCGTCGACAACGGCGGCGGGGGCACCGGGCGGGCGGCCGCGGCCAGCGAGGCGTGGGAGTACGGCGCGCGCCCGGCGAGCAGCAGGTAGCTCAGCGCGCCGAGGGAGTACTGGTCCGCGCGGGCGTCGAGCGGCTCGCCCTGCGCCTGCTCGGGGGCGACGAAGGACGGGGTGCCGGCGACCGCGGTCAGCCGCGACGACACGTCGAGCGCCTTGCCGAGCCCGAGGTCGGCGACCATCGCCCGCACCGACCCCTCGTCGCTGCGGAACAGCACGTTGGCGGGCTTCACGTCGCGGTGCAGGATGTCGCGGCGGTGCAGCGCGGTCAGTCCGGCTCCGACCTGGCGGACCACCTCCAGCGCCTGCCCGGCGGTCAGCCCGTCGATCTCCAGCCCGTCGGCGAGGGTGCCCTGGTCGGCGTACGACATCACGAGGTAGGGGCGGCCGTCGTCGAGCTCGCCGGCGTCGAAGACCTGGACGACGTGCGGGGACTCGACCCGCCGTAGGTAGCGCCCCTCCTCGAGGAACCGCCGCCGCGCCTGGTGGTCGTCGGTCCAGTTGTCGGCGAGCACCTTCACCGCGACGGGGGCGTCGAGCTGCTCGTCGTAGGCCAGCCACACGGTCGCGAACGCACCGGAGCCGATCCGGCGCCGGACGGCGTACCGACCGAGGCGGCTGGGCATGGGCACGCAGTCATTATGTGGTCTGGACCCCGAGTCCGACCCTGAGACGGCTCAGGGGTGCGACCGGGGTCGGCTCAGCGTTGCGCCCCGATGTGGGGAGGGTGCCCCCGGCACCAGGCTCGTCCCCATGATCACGGTCGACTCACTGAGCAAGAGGTACGGCGCCTTCAACGCCGTCGACGACGTCTCCTTCACGGCGCGGCCCGGCCGCGTCACCGGATTCCTCGGCCCCAACGGCGCCGGGAAGTCCACGACCATGCGGATCATGGTGGGCCTCACGCCCCCGGACGCCGGCAGTGCGACGGTCGCCGGCCGACGCTTCGCCGACCTGCCGAACCCGGGCCTGGAGGTCGGGGTGCTCCTCGACGCCTCCGCCCAGCACGCGGGCCGGACCGGCCGGGAGATCCTCACCATCGCCCAGCGCACCATGGGCCTGCCCAAGAGCCGGGTCGACGAGATGCTCGACACGGTCAGCCTCACCCCCCAGGAGGCCGGCCGCCGGGTGCGCAACTACTCCCTCGGCATGCGGCAGCGGCTCGGCATCGCGACCGCGCTGCTCGGCGAGCCCGACGTACTCATCCTCGACGAGCCCGCCAACGGGCTCGACCCCGCCGGCATCCGCTGGATGCGCGACCTGCTGCGGGGGTACGCCGACCGCGGCGGCACGGTCCTGCTCTCGTCGCACCTGCTGCACGAGATCGAGGTGATCGCCGACGACCTCGTGGTGATCGGCCAGGGGCGGATCGTCGCCCAGGGCACCAAGGCCGAGCTGCTCGCGGGGGCCGGCACGCTGGTCCGCACCCGCGCGATCCCCGAGCTCACCCGGGCGCTCGCCGCGTCCGGGCTCACCCCCGTCCCCAGCGGCGCCACCGGGGGCGACGACGCGCTCCGCGTCGACGCCGACACCGAGGTCGTCGGCAAGATCGCGCTCGAGGCGGGCATCGCCCTCGTCGAGCTGCGCGGAGCCGACGGCGCCGGGCTCGAGGAGATGTTCCTCGAGCTCACCGCCGACACCCAGCGAGAAGAGGTCGCAGCATGAGCACCGCCACCAGCGTCACCGTCGACGCACCCGCCGTCCGGGCGCCGCGTCGTACCCCCGCTCCGATCCCCATGTCCCGGCTGCTCGCCGTCGAGCTGCGCAAGTCGTTCGACACCCGCTCCGGGTTCTGGCTGATGTCCAGCGTCGGGATCCTCGCGCTGATCGCCACCGCCGCGACCATCGCCTTCGCCCCCGACAGCGCCCTCGACTACGAGTCCTTCGCGACCGCGATCGGCTTCCCGATGGCCGTGCTGCTGCCGATCATCGCCGCACTCTCGGTGACCGGCGAGTGGAGCCAGCGCACCGGCCTCACCAGCTTCACCCTGGTGCCGCACCGAGGCCGGGTCATCACCGCGAAGTTCATCGTCACCCTCGGCGTCGGCGTCGTCTCGATGCTGCTCGCCGCGGTCATCGGCGCCGCCGGCAACGTCGTCGGCACCGCCATCGCCGGGACCGAGACCGTCTGGAACGTCAGCGTCACCGAGCTGTCGTACATCATCCTCGCCAACGTGCTGGGCATGCTGGTCGGCTTCATGTTCGGTGTGCTGCTGCGCAACTCGGCCGCCGCGATCGTGGGCTACTTCGTCTACGGCTTCGCCCTGCCGCCGCTGACCATGCTGCTCGCGACGTCCCAGGACTGGTTCGAGGACGCCCAGCCGTGGGTCGACTTCAACTACGCCCAGGGCAACCTGTTCAACGGCTCGATGACCGGCGAGCAGTGGGGCCAGCTCGGCGTCACCGGCCTGATCTGGCTGATCATCCCGCTGTCGATCGGCCTGTGGTCGGTGCTCCGCTCCGAGGTGAAGTAACAGCCGTCGGGGAGGATGACCCCCATGACGGACACCGCGCTCGGGCCCGACGAGATCGACGACCTCGCCCGTCGGGCCCGAGCCGGTGACCGCGACGCCCTCGAGGCGCTGCTGACGGCCGTCCGGCCGCGGACGCTGAACGTCTGCCGCGGGGTGCTGCCGTTCAGCTCCGACGCGGAGGACGCCTGCCAGGAGGCGCTGCTCAACGTCGCCACCAAGATCGGCGGCTGGCACGGCGAGGGCCGGTTCACCACCTGGCTGCACGTGGTGGCGCTCAACAGTGCGCGGTCGACGTACCGCAGGCTGAAGAACCAGGCGGTCGCCGCCGACCCGCACGACCACGGGCCGCTCGAGCGGCCCGACCCCCGCACCACCAGCGTCATCGCCGGCACCCGTCTCGACCTCCTCGAGGCGATGGAGACCATCGAGCGCGACCACCCGCAGTTCGTGGAGCCGCTGCTGCTCCGCGACGTCTACGGCCTGCCGTACGACGAGATCGCCCGCCTGGTCGGCGCCCCGCTCGGCACCGTCAAGGCGCAGATCCACCATGGCCGCAAACTGGCCCGCCCGCTGCTGCGGGGCGAGGAGTGAGGCGGACCCTCGCCGCCGTCCTGGCCGCCGCGCTCCTCGCCGGCGGCTGCACCTCCGAGGACGACGAGCCGTCCGCCGACCCCACTCCGGCACCGGGAGCCTCCCCCGCGGGCGCGCCGGACCTGGACCTCGCGGTCAGCGAGCCCGTCGAGGACTCGCTCTACCCGGAGGTCGGCGACCCCGGCGTCGACGCCCTGCACTACGACCTCACCCTCGACTGGGACCCGCGGGCGTCGGTGCTCACCGGCACCGAGGTGCTCACCTTCCGGGCCACCGCGACGGCCGGGCAGTTCCAGCTCGACCTGGGCGAACCGCTCGAGGTCTCCGAGGCCCTGCTGGACGGCGAGCCGGTCGACCTCGAGCACCGCGGCAAGGACCTCGTCGTCCGGGCGCCGGTCGAGGAGGACGAGCGCTACGAGCTCACGCTGTCGTACGCCGGGACGCCCGAGCCCGCCGCGGCACCCACCACGCGCAGCGACTTCAGCACCATCGGCTGGACGATCACCGACGACGGCGAGACCTGGACGATGCAGGAGCCGTACGGCGCCTACACCTGGTACGCCGTCAACGACCAGCCGTCCGACAAGGCGCTCTACGACTTCACCCTGACGGTGCCCGCGCCGTGGACGGGCGTCGCGAACGGCGAGCTCCGCTCGCGCACCGAGGCCGGCGGCGTGACGACCACCCGGTGGCACCTCGCCGAGCCGGCGGCGTCGTACCTCGTGACGGTGGCGACGGGCGACTTCACGATGACCGAGGACGAGTCGGCCTCCGGCGTACCCATCACCTACTGGACGCCGGCCGAGGAGCCGAAGTACCTCGAGCGGCTGCGCCGTACGCCGGAGGCCATCGCCTGGCTGGAGGAGCGGCTCGGGCCGTACCCGTTCGACACCGCCGGCGTCGTGGTCGTCGACTCGGACAGCGGCATGGAGACGCAGACGATGATCACGCTCGGCGAGACGGAGTACGCCACCTCGCCCGAGGTGCTCGTGCACGAGCTGGCGCACCACTGGTACGGCAACCAGGTCACCCCGAGCGAGTGGCGCGACCTGTGGATGAACGAGGGCATGGCGATGTACCTCCAGGGCGCGTGGGAGGCCGACGACGAGGGCGTGCCGGTCGACACGGTGATGGACGACTGGGCCGGGTCCGAGTCGGACTACCGCGCGGAGTCGGGACCGCCGGGCGACTACGACCCGGCCTCGTTCGGCGAGTCGAACGTGTACTACGGCCCGGCGCTGATGTGGCACGAGCTGCGCGAGGAGCTCGGCGACGACGCCTTCTGGTCGATGGTGCGCGCCTGGCCCGCCGCCCGCGACAACGACAACTCCGACCGCGACGCCTACCTCGCCTGGATCGAGGAGGAGACCGGCCGGGAGCTCACCGCCTTCTTCGACGCCTGGCTCCTCTCCCCCACCACCCCACCCCGCTCCTGAGCCACCCACCGCCGAGTCGGCAGAACTTGCCGACAGGTTGTGCGCAAGTTCTGCCGACTCGACGCGCAACTTCTGCCGACTCGGCGTTCTGTCGAGAGCAGAAGGCGGTTGCCGGGGACGGACCGGGTCGGAGAGGGTCGCGGGCATGCGGATCCTGGTGTTGGGCGGCACGGTGTTCCTCTCGCGCGCGGTCGCGGCCGAGGCGGTACGGCGGGGGCACGAGGTCGTGTGCGCGTGCCGGGGCCGGTCCGGCTCGGTGCCGGACGGCGCGCGGCACGTGGAGACCGACCGCACGCAGCCGCTGCCCGCGGAGCTGACCGGCTTCGACGCGGTCGTCGACGTGGGGCGCCATCCGTCCTGGGTGCGCGCGGCGGTCGAGCGGCTGCCCGACGCGCACTGGGTGTTCGTCTCGACGATCAACGTCTACGAGGACGAGTCCACCCCGGGCGGCACCCCCGCGACGCTGCCCCTGCGCGCGCCGGTGTGGGAGGACGTCGACCTCGCGGTCGACCCGGAGGCCTACGGTCCGATGAAGGTCGCGTGCGAGGAGATCGTGCGGACGGGGACGGCGTCCTCGACGATCGTCCGGCCCGGGCTGATCGTCGGTCCCGGCGACCCGACCGGCCGCTTCACCTACTGGCCGGAGCGCCTCGCCGAGGGCGGCGAGACGCTCGCCGGCGGCAGCCCGGAGGCCGTCGTCCAGGTGGTCGACGCCCGCGACCTCGCGGACTGGATCGTGAGCCTGGCCGAGCAGCGCACGACCGGCGACTACGACGGCGTCGGCGACCCGCTCCCCGCCGCCGAGCTGCTGTCCCGCGTGGCGGCCGGAGTCGGCGCGGAGCCCCGGCTGACCTGGGTGCCCGACGCCGCGCTCGCCGAGCTCGGCGTCGAGCCGTGGGCCGGCCCGGAGGGGCTGCCGCTCTGGCTCCCCCGCCCGGAGTACGACGGCATGCTGGCCCACGACCCGACCCCGTCGTACGCCGCGGGGCTGAGCGTGCGCGCGGTCGCGGACACCGCGCGCGACACCCTCGCCTGGCTGCGCGCGACGCCCGACGCGGTCCGCACCGGGATCACCCGGGAGCGGGAGGCCACCGTCCTCGCGGAGTGGCGGCGGAACCGCTGAGCATCAGACCGGGTGCGGCACCAGCATCGGCGTACCCGTCAGCGGATCCGGTACGACGTCGGCCGCGAGCCCGAAGACCTCCCGCACCAGCGGCGCGGTGACCACCTCGCCGGGCGGCCCCTGCGCGACCACGCGCCCGTCGGCCATGGCCACGACGTGGTCGGCGAACCGACACGCCTGGTTGACCTCGTGCAGCACCGCCACGACCGTCCGCCCGCCGTCGCGCAGCCGGGCGAGCAGCGCGAGCAGCTCGTACTGGTGCGCGATGTCGAGGTACGTCGTCGGCTCGTCGAGCAGCAGCAGGTCGGTCTCCTGCGCGAGCACCATCGCCATCCAGGCGCGCTGCGCCTGACCGCCGGAGAGCTCCTCGACCCGCCGGGTCGCGAGGTCCTCGACCCCGGCGTCGGCCAGCGCCCGGCGGACCGCGGCATCGTCCTGCTCGGTCCAGACGGAGCGCCAGCTGCGGTGCGGGAACCGGCCCCGACGTACGAGCTGGGTCACCGTGATCCCCTCCGGCGGCACCATCCGCTGGGGCAGGAAGCCGAGGCGCCGGGCGACCTGCCGGGGCCGCTGCTGCGCGAGGTCCGCGCCGTCGAGCTCGACCCGCCCGGCGCGCAGCGGCTGCAACCTCGCCAGCGCGCGAAGCAGGGTCGACTTGCCGCACGCGTTCGGCCCGAGGACGGCGGTGAACCGCCCCGGCGGCAGCGCGAGGTCAAGTCCCCGCGAGACCACGCGGTCGCCGTACCCCAGCTCCAGCCCGTGCGCGACCAGGCCGCTTCCGGCTCCACTCACCTGCGCCTCACCTCTCTCAGCAGCAACCAGATCAGGTACGCCCCGCCCACCGCGGTGGTGACCACGCCGACCGGCAGCGGGACCGGACGGGTCGCGGTCTGCGCGACCAGGTCGGAGACCGCCAGCACCAGCGCCCCGGTGAGCGCGGCCGGCAACAGCGGTACGCCGGCGCTCCCGGTCACCCGCCGTCCGATCTGCGGCGCGACCAGCGCGACGAACGTGATCGGCCCGGCGACCGCCGTGACCGTGGCGGTGCAGGCGACGCCGAGGACGATCAGCACCAGCCGGTGCCGGCCCAGGTCGACCCCGGTCGCGGTCGCGAGGTCGTCGCCCAGCGCGGCCTGCTGCACCGTCCGCGAGACCCGGGCCAACGCGAGCGTCGCGAGCCCGATCAGCACGAAGGGGACCCGCAGCTCGGCCCAGTCGCTGCCGTTGAGCGAGCCCGCGCTCCACGCGGTCGCGGCGATCGCGACGTCGAGGTCGGCGCGCAGCACGAGGTACTGGTTGGTCGCCGTCAGCATCGCGTTGACCGCGATGCCGATCACGACCAGGCGCAGCCCGCTGAACCCCTGGCCCCGGGAGAGCAGCACGATCACCAGCGCGGTGACGAGCCCGGCCAGCACGGAGCCGGTCGCGACCTGGGTCGAGGTGCCCGCGAGGGTGGCGACGACGACCAGGGCGCCCGTGTAGGCGCCGGCCTCCAGGCCGATGACGTCGGGGCTGCCGAGGGGGTTGCGGGTGAGGTTCTGGAAGACTGCACCCGACAGGCCCAGCGCGGCACCGAAGACCAGTGCGGCGGCGGCCTGCGGCGCGCGCCACTCCGAGATCACCAGCGCCTTCTCGCCGTGGCCGAACAGGCCGGCGAGGGTGTCGGCCGGCGGCGTCCAGGTGGTGCCGTTGCTGAGGGTGCCGAAGGCGGCGGCCGCGGCGGCCAGGACCAGCCCGAGACAGCCGAGCAGGTAGCGGCGCCCGACGAGGGCGGACAGGGACGTGCTCACAGCTCGGCCGCCCCGTACCGCCGGACCACCCAGATCAGCACCGGTCCGCCGACGAACGCCGTGAGCACAGCCACCGGCAGCTCCCCGGTCGGCAGCAGCACCCGGCTCAGCGTGTCCGCGGCGAGCATCAGGAGCGGCCCCAGCACCACGCAGAACGCGACCAGCCAGCCCACCGAGCCGGCGCACAGCCTCCGGACCAGGTGAGGGACGACGAGCCCGACGAACGCGATCGGCCCGGCGATCGCCGTCGCGGCGGCCGCCAGCACGGTCAGCACCAGCAGCACGAGCGTGCGCGTCCGGGCCACGGTGGCGCCGAGGCTGTGCGCCACGTCCTCGCCCAGCGCGAGCGCCTCGAGCGACGGCACCAGTACGGCCGCGGCCACCAGGCACACGCCGATCACGGCCAGGGGTACGCCGAGGGGCAGCTGCTCCCGGCCCGCGAGCGAGCCCACCGACCAGAACCGGTAGCCGTCGAACACGTCGGGGAGCGCGAGCCGGATGGCCAGCCCGAGACCGGCCAGGACCGCGCTGAGCGCCGTACCGGCGAGGACGAGGCGGAGCGGCGACGTACCCCCGACGGCGTGCACCACGGTGGTGGCGGCCAGGGCGCCGACGACGGCGGCGACGAGCTGGGCGACCGGGGAGTCCAGGCGCCACCAGGCGCTGGCCAGGATGATCGCGAACGACGCCCCCGCCGTGACCCCGAGGATTCCAGGCTCGGCGAGCGGGTTGCGGGTGAGCGTCTGCACGAGCGCGCCCGCGACCGCCAGCGCGGCTCCGACCGCGACGCCGAGGACCAGCCGCGGGACCCGCAGGTCGCGGACCACGACGTGGTCGTCGGTGCCGGCGTAGTCGAAGAGCGCCCCGAGGACGTCCGACAGCGGTACGGCGCGGGCGCCGACGCACAGGCTGATGGCGGCCACGAGGACCGTGACCGCCACCGCGAGGATCAGACCACCGGCACGCAGGCGTGCGGTGGGGCCGGCGGACTCACTCATCCAGGTCCGCGACCCCGCGCTTCCAGTAGCCGGTCACCAGCGCGTCGGTCCCGGTCGCCCGCGCCCAGCCGCGCAGCGGCTTGAGGTCGGTGGCCTCGCCGGCGGCGAACAGGAAGCTGCGCTCCGCCGGCAGCCGCAGGCCCGCCACCTCGGCGACGAGGCGCGACCCGCCGCGGCGCTCCAGCCACCGCACCGTGACGCCGGGACGCGCCGCGAGCGGGTAGTCCCGCTCGTGCGGGTGGTCGTGGTCGACGAGCACGTCGGCCACGACGTCCGCGGGCGACTCCTCCAGCCAGCGCGCGACCGCGGGCAGTCCGGTCGGGTCCACGGCGAACACGTAGTGGTCGTACGTGTGCGGGAACGCCTTCGCACCGGGCGGACCGGCCACGACGACCTCCTCGCCGGGCTGGACGCCGAGCGCCCACTCCGAGGCGACCCCACCGGGGTGGACCACGACGTCGAGGTCCAGCTCGCACGCCTCGGCGTCGAAGCGGCGCACGGTGTACTTGCGCGACGGCGGGTGCGGCCGGGTCCAGTCGAGCTCCGCGCGCTCGTTCGGCACCGGGTCGTTGCGGGTGCCGTCGGGCAGCGCCAGCACCAGCCGGACGTGGTCGTCGGCCTGGTAGGTGTGGAAGCCGGCGAGCTCGGGCCCGGTCAGGGTGAGCCGCAGCATCGACGGCGTCACCTCGGTACGCCGCGCGAGGGTGGTCCGGGTGACCAGGATCGGGTAGCCGATCCGGGCCACGCCCTCCCCCGCGGCGTGGAAGCGGGCGACCGCGCCGCGCGGGTCCGTGCGGGAGAAGTCGTCGCGGCTCACTTCAGGATCTTCGTCAGGTTCTCGTCGAGGGAGTCCAGCGTCATCAGGGCGGAGGTGTACGTCGCCGCCTCGGTGTACTGCACCGGCATCACCAGGCCCGCCTTCACGGCGGGCAGGTTCTGCCACAGCGGCGAGTCGAGCACGTACTGGACGGACTCGTTGACGCTCCCGTCGACGTCCAGGCTGTAGGTGATCACGTCGGCGTCCCCGAGGGAGTCGGGCAGCTCCTCGATCGAGGGGTACTCCGAGACGTCGGCCGAGCCACCGCCCTTCTCGGCCACCTCGCCGTAGTAGGTGACGCCGAGGTCCCCGGCGACGTTCGTGCCCCAGGACCCGGCGAACTCGCGCTGGAAGACGCCACCCGCGGTGTCGCCGTACGCGCCCACGTGGCCGAACTCGAGGTCGGCGAGCCGGTCGGTGTACTTCTCCTTCAGCTCGGCGGCCTTGTCGAGGTAGGTCTGGCGGGCCTCCTCGAAGCCCTCGGTGGCACCGGCGGCGTCGGCCTGCCGCTCGCCGAGGTCCTTCCAGGAGTCCGGGCGCGAGGGGCCGAGGACGAGGACGGGGGCGATCGACTCCAGCTTGTCCAGGTCGAGGTCGACCAGCGCCGGCTGGGGCACGCCGATCACGATCAGGTCGGGCTCGGCCTCCGCCACCGCCTCGTAGTTGGTCTCGTTGGCCATCTCGCCGGCGACCTTGGGCAGCTCCTCGTAGGTGGCGAGGTCCTCCTCGGTCATCATCGGGACCCCGCGCGACCACTCGGAGATGCCGACCAGGTCGGCGTCGGCCTCGATCAGCACCGGGACGGCGTACCCGGTCGCGACGATCCGCTCGGGGTCGGCCGGGATCTCGACGTCGCCGTTGTCGGCGGTGAAGGTCCGGGTGGTGGCCGAGTCCGCGGCCTCCGCGCTCTCGTCCTCGCTTCCGCAGGCGGCGAGGACGAGGAGGACGGAGACAGCGGCGAGGGCGCCGGTGGCACGGCGCGGCAGGGCAGACGACATGCGGACAAGGTTAGGCTTACCTAAAGCCGGGTGAGTATCGTCCTCCTGACACCCGATGTCGCGCAGGTGACACTCGGGGACGTGGACCCGAGAGGAACGTGACCGGTGGCACAGGACGTGCTCGACGCGCTGGGGCCGTACGACGCCATCGTCAGCGAGCACGGCTACGGGCTCGGCCCGCCGACCGGCATCCTGGTCCTGCTGTACGCCGTCCCGCACGGCACCGTCTCCCTCGGCGACGTCCACGACGACTTCCGCGACCAGCTGTTCTGGGCGGCGGACGGGTGGCTCGTCGTACGCCGCGGGGCCGAGCTCAGCTTCGCCGGCCCCCACCAGGCCGTGTGGGTACGCCGCGGGACCAGCGCCGAGGTCCGCGGCGGATCGGGGCACGCCGTCCACGCGGTGATGCTGCGCGAGCCGCCCGCCGTCGTGGCCGGCCTCTCGGTCGGGCTCGTCGGCCTGGACGCCTCGGCGCGCTCGGCGGTGACGCTGCTCGGCCACGGCGTACCGGAGGAGCGCGGCCTGGAGCTGCGCGCCCAGCTGCTCGCGGGCCTCGGTCGCCCCGAGGCGGTCGCCCACCGCGCCCGCGGCCTGGGGCTGGCGCGACAGGTCGCCGCCGCCCTGATGGCCGATCCCGCCGACCCCACCGAGCTGCGCGAGTGGGCCGACCGCCTGCACGTGAGCAGCCGCACCCTGCAGCGCGACTTCGAGCGGGAGTACGCCGCCACCTGGTCCGCCTGGCGCACGCGGCACCGGCTGGCGGCGTCCCTCCCGCTGCTGGAGCTCTACCCGGTGGCCCGGGTCGCGCACCTGGTCGGCTACGCGTCGGCGTCGGCGTACGTCGCGGCCTTCCGGCGGGTCTACGGGACGACGCCGGGCCGACGGGCGGCCGCGGCCACGCGCGGGCGGAACTGAAACGCGTTACAGTCCTGCGCCGTGAAGACCTACGTCGTGACCGGAGCCGCCTCGGGGATCGGAGCCGCGACCGCGGCCCTGCTGCGTGACCAGGGCGGGCGGGTGATCACGGTCGACCAGCGCGACGCCGACGTGGTCGCCGACCTGTCGACCGCCGACGGCCGGGCCGCCGCGGTCGCGGGCGTGCAGGCGCTGACCGACGTCGTGCACGGACTGGTCCCGGCGGCCGGCATCGCCGGGCTCACCGGCGTCGACCCGGAGCTGGTCGTCTCGGTGAACTACTTCGGCGCGCTCGCCCTCGTCGAGGGACTCCGCCCGCAGCTGGCCGCCGCGGGCGGGGCGGGCGTCGTACTCCTGGCGTCGAACTCGACCACCTGCCAGCCGGGCTGGCCCACGGAGCTCGCCGACACCCTCCTCGAGGGTGACGAGCCCGCCGCCCGGAAGGCCGCCTCGGCTCGGGACGCGGTCGAGGTCTACCCCGCGACGAAGGCGGGGCTCGCCTGGTGGGCGCGCACCCACGGCGTCACCGCGGAGTGGGCCGGCGCCGGCATCCGCCTCAACGCCGTCGCCCCCGGCCTGATCGCCACCGCGATGACCGAGCAGCTGCGCGCCGACCCGGTCTTCGGCCCCTTCGCCGACACCTACCCCAGCGCCCTCGACCGCCCCGGCCGCCCCGAGGAGGTCGCCGCCGCCATCGGCTTCCTGCTCTCCGACGCCGCCTCGCTGGTCGTCGGCGTGGTGCTGTTCGTCGACGGCGGGACCGACGCGATCATGCACGCCCGCCGCCCCCGGCCGTAGGCCGGCGCGGGCCGGGTGCGGGCGGCCGTGGCCCGGCGCCCAACCGCCGCAATTGCAGCCGTTGGGCAGACTCTGGCCCGGCGAACCTGTCCTACGGCCGCAATTGCGGCCGTAGGACACGGCCGCTCAGAACAGCAGCGCGCTGGCCGGGTCGGCCATGATCTCGGCGACGTCGGCGAGGAAGCGCGAGCCCTTCTCCCCGTCGATGTGGCGGTGGTCGAAGGAGAGCGCGAGGGTGCAGACCTGACGGACGACGATCTCGTCGACGCCGTCGGTGGTCACCACCCACGGCTGCTTCTTGACCGCCCCGAAGCACAGGATGGCCGACTCCCCCGGGTTGATGATCGGGGTGCCGCCGTCGACGCCGAACGGGCCGACGTTCGTGATCGTGAACGTCCCGCCGCTCATCTCCGCCGGCTGGGTCCGGCCCTCGCGCGCCGTCGCCGCGAGCTCGTTGAGCGCGCGGGCCAGGTCGGGGAGGGCGAGGTCCTGGGCGTCCTTGACGTTGGGGACGACGAGCCCGCGCGGGGTCGCCGCGGCGATGCCGAGGTTGACGTAGTGCTTGAACACCACCTCGCCGGCGGCGTCGTCCCACTCCGAGTTGATCTCGGGAGTACGACGCATCGCCAGCATGACCGCCTTCGCCAGCACCAGCAGCGGCGAGACCTTGACCTCGCGCAGATCGCGGTGGGTGCGCAGCCGCTCGACGAGCTCCATCGTGCGGGTGACGTCGACGCTCACCCACTCGGTGACGTGCGGGATCGTGAACGCCGATCGGACCATCGCCTGGCCCATCATCTTGCGCACGCCCTTGATCGGCTCGCGGGTCTCGCGCTCGCCGGTCTCGCGGGGTCTCGATACGCCGCCTCGTGCCTCGGCGGCTACTCGACCGGCGAGGCCACTGGCGGCGGCCTCGACGTCGGTCCGGGTGACCGTGCCGTTCGGACCCGAGGCGGCACAGTCGGCGAGGTCGACGCCGAGGTCCTTGGCGAGCTTGCGCACCGGGGGCTTGGCCAGCGTCCGCTCGCTCACCGGGGCCGGAGCCGCCGGGGTCGCGGGGACCGCGGGACCCGGGTCCTCGGCCTCGACGACCGGAGCCGCGCCGGGCTCGAAGGCGGCCTGGGTCTGGGCGTTGGCCGCACCCGCGCCGCCGTTGGTGCCCCGGCGGGCGCGCCGGGTCGGGCCGCGCTCGGCCTTGTTGCGCCCGACCAGGCTCTCGCCCTCGCCACCCCCGCTCGCCGCCGGGTTGGACAGGTCGATCTCCATCGCCGGAGCCGGAGCCGGAGCGGGCGCCGCGGCGACCGCAGGCTCGCCGATCGCGATGATCGGCGTCCCGACCTCCACGGTCTCGCCCTCGGCGACCAGCAGCGCCGTCACCTCGCCGGCGTACGGCGAGGGCAGCTCGACCAGCGACTTGGCGGTCTCGATCTCGACCACCACGTCGTTGACGGCGATCACGTCGCCGAACTTGACCTTCCACGCCACGATCTCGGCCTCGGTGAGGCCCTCGCCGACGTCGGGCAGCTTGTACTCGGGCATCAGAAATCCAGGCTCCTGTCCACGGCGTCGAGCACCCGGTCGAGGTCGGGGAGGAAGTCCTCCTCGATGCGCGAGGCGGGGTACGGCGTGTCGAACCCGCCGACCCGCAGCACCGGCGACTCCAGGGAGTAGAAGCACTCCTCGGTGATCCGCGCGGAGAGCTCGGCGCCCATGCCGAGGTTGACGTGGGCCTCGTGGCAGACGACGGCGCGGCCGGTGCGGCGCACGGAGTCGAAGACGGGTGCCATGTCGAGCGGCGAGAGGGTGCGCAGGTCGATCACCTCGACCGAGCGGCCCTCGGTGGCCGCGGCCTCGGCGGCCCGCATGGCGGTCTTCACGGTCGGGCCGTAGGCCAGCAGGGTGACGTCGGTGCCGGGCCGGACGACCCGCGAGGCGAACAGCGGCGCGGGCGTCGCGGACTCGTCGAGGTCGGCCTTGTCGGCGTGGTACTGCCGCTTGGGCTCCAGGAAGATCACCGGGTCGTCGCAGGCGATGGCCTGCTGGATCATCCAGTAGCCGTCGACCGGGTTGGAGCAGGCGACGACCTTCAGGCCCGGCGTGTGCGCGAACTGCGCCTCCGGGGACTCGCTGTGGTGCTCGACCGCACCGATGCCGCCGCCGAAGGGGATCCGGATGACCATCGGCATGGTCGAGCGGCCACGCGATCGGAAGTGCATCTTGGCGACCTGACAGACGATCTGGTCGTACGCCGGGTAGACGAACCCGTCGAACTGGATCTCCACCACCGGCCGGTAGCCGCGCAGCGCGAGACCCACGGCGGTGCCGACGATGCCGGACTCGGCGAGCGGGGAGTCGATGACCCGGTCCTCGCCGAAGTCCTTCTGCAGGCCGTCGGTGATCCGGAAGACGCCACCGAGCTTGCCGACGTCCTCGCCCATCACCAGGACCTTGGGGTCGTCCTCCATGGCCTGGCGCAGGCCCATGTTGAGCCCCTTGGCCAGGGTGATCTTCGTGCTCATCGCGCGACCTCCGTCTCGGGCTCGAAGGAGTCGAGGTACGCCGCGTAGCCGTCGCGCTGGGCGACCAGCTCCTCGGTCTGCTCGGCGTACACCTGGTCGAACATCGCGAGCGGGCTCGGGTCGGGGAGCGCCTTGCAGCCCTCGCGCAGGGTGGCGCCGAACTGCTCGGCCTCGTCGTCGAGGGCCTCGAAGAACGCCGCGTCGGCGAAGCCGTTGCGCTTGAGGTAGGCCTCCAGCCGGGCGATCGGGTCCTTCAGCTTCCAGCTCTCGACGTCGGCGGAGAGCCGGTAGCGGGTCGGGTCGTCGGTCGTGGTGTGCGCGCCCATCCGGTAGGTGTAGGCCTCCACGAACGTCGGCCCCTGGCCGTCGCGGGCCCGCTGCAGCGCCGCCTGGGTGACGGCGTACGTCGCGAGCACGTCGTTGCCGTCGACGCGGACGCCGGGGAAGCCGAAGCCGAGCGCGCGCTGGTAGAGCGGGATCCGGCTCTGCCGCTCGATCGGCTCGGAGATGGCCCACTGGTTGTTCTGGCAGAAGAACACGACCGGGGCGTTGTACGACGCCGCGAAGATGAACGACTCGTTGACGTCGCCCTGCGAGGACGCGCCGTCGCCGAAGTGGGCGATCACGGCCGCGTCCCGGTCGGCGTCGCCGGTGCCGACGACGCCGTCGCGCTGCATGCCCATGGCGTAGCCGGTGGCGTGCAGGGTCTGCGCGCCGATGACGATGGTGTAGAGCCCGAAGCCGTAGTCCTCGGGGTCCCAGTCGCCGTGGTCGACCCCGCGGAAGAGGCCGAGCAGCCGGAGCGGGTCGATGCCGCGACACCACGCGACGCCGTGCTCGCGGTACGTCGGGAACACGTGGTCCTGCTTGCGCAGGGCCCGGCCGGCGCCGATCTGCGCGGCCTCCTGGCCGAGCAGCTGCGCCCAGATGCCGAGCTCGCCGTGGCGCTGCAGGGCGGTCGCCTCGACGTCGAGGCGGCGGGTGAGGACCATGTCGCGGTAGAAGCCGCGCAGCTGCTCCTCGGAGAAGTCGAGGTCGAACTCCGGGTGGTGGACCCGCTCGCCCTCGGGCGTCAGGAGCTGGACGAGCTCCGGGCCGCCGTCGGTCTGCGAGGGGCCGAAGACCTCCGCGAGGTCGGGGCCGAAGGCGGCTCCCTGCTCGGGCCGGTCGGCGGGCGGATCGGTCTGCGGGACGGGCTGGGACACACGCGCTCCTTCGAGTTCACCGGCCTGGTCGGGGTCGCCGCCATGCCGCGTCACGGGTCGAACACTCGGCGCGGGGGTGGTGCGCCTGTGATCGGGACCACAAACAGGTGCCGCCAACCTAGCGCCGGGCAGATCGACGTACCAAGTCTGCCCCGGACCGCCGACTCAAGCTGCGGCGACTCCCATTCGTCCCGTTCGGGTAGGCACCTGTATCTACTCTCGGCACATGGGATCTGACGTCATCACCGCCAGCACCGTCGTGGCCGCCCCGCCGAGCGTCGTCTTCGCGATCCTCGCGGACCCGCGCCAGCACCCGCGCATCGACGGCTCGGGGACCGTGCGCGGCACCGTCGCGGGGCCGGAGCGGCTCAGCCTGGGCGCCGAGTTCGGCATGGACATGAAGCAGGGCGCGTCGTACAAGATCAAGAACCGGGTCGTGGAGTTCGAGGAGGACCGGCTGATCGCCTGGCGGCACGTGGGTCCGCACCGCTGGCGCTACGAGCTGGAGCCGGTCGAGGGCGGCACCCGCGTCACCGAGTCGTGGGACCTCACCCACTACCCCGCCCTGCTGCGGCCGGTGATGCGGGCACTGTTCGGCAAGCGGACCGAGGCCGCCGTCCGGGAGACCCTGGTGCGCCTCTCGGCCGCCGCCGAGGAGGACGCCGCGACGCCTGCGGGCTGACCCGGGGGATCATCCGCCGCGGGCGAGGCAGCGGGGCGCACCGCGGAGCATCGTGGGCCGCATGACAGCGACCGCCGACACCCACGCCACCCGCCCCGGCGACGTCCTCGTGGTCTTCGGGATCACCGGCGACCTGGCCCGCGTGATGACCTTCCGGTCCCTGTACCGGCTCGAGCAGCGCGGGCTGCTCACCTGCCCCGTCGTGGGCGTCGCCGCCGACGACTGGACGCTCGACCGGCTGGTCGAGCGCGCCCGCACCTCGATCGAGGGCACCGGCGAGGTGCTCGACAAGGTCGTCTTCGACCGCTTCGCGGAGCGGCTGTCCTACGTCCACGGCGACTTCGCGGACCCGGCGACGTACGACCGGGTCGGCGACGCGATCCGGGGCGCGCGGCGTCCCGTCTTCTACCTGGAGATCCCGCCGTTCCTGTTCGGTCGGGTCGTCCAGGGGCTGTCCGGCGCCGGGCTCACCTCGGACGCCGTCGTGGTGGTCGAGAAGCCGTTCGGTCACGACCGGACGTCGGCCGGCGAGCTCGCGGACGAGCTGCACCAGTACATCGACGAGTCGCAGCTGTTCCGGATCGACCACTACCTCGGGAAGATGGGCCTGGAGGAGATCCTGCACCTGCGGTTCTCGAACGCCATCCTGGAGCCGCTCTGGAGCCGCAGCTTCGTCGAGTGCGTGCAGATCACGATGGCCGAGGACTTCGGCGTCGAGGACCGCGGCCACTTCTACGACCCGGTCGGCGCGCTGCGCGACGTCGTCGTCAACCACCTCATGCAGGTGCTCGCGGCCGCGGCGATGGAGCCGCCGTCCCGCGGCGACCCGACGACGCTCAAGGAGGCGCAGGTCGCGCTCTTCCGGGCCGTGGTCGAGGCCGATCCCGTCCACTACGTGCGCGGCCAGTACGACGGGTACCAGGCGATCGACGGGGTCGCCGGCGGCTCCACCACCGAGACGTACGCCGCCCTGCGGCTCGAGGTCGAGAACTGGCGGTGGGCCGGCGTCCCGTTCTTCATCCGCACGGGGAAGCGGCTCCCGGCGACGCAGACCGAGCTCCGGCTGGTGTTCAAGCGACCGCCGAAGCTCGGGTTCGGGCTGGCCGGCGACGCCGAGCCCAACCAGATCGTCGTCCGGCTCGACCCGTCCACGGGGATCCGGATGACGTTCGACGCGCACCGGGCCGACGTCGGCCGGATCGCCCCGATCGACCTCGACATGGAGTTCGCGGACGAGGGCGGCGAGGGCGCCACGCCGTACGAGGTGCTGCTGCACGCGGCGATGACGGGCAGCAGCATCCGCTTCTCGCGGCAGGACGCGGTCGAGGAGACCTGGCGGGTCATGCAGCCGCTGCTGGACGCGCCCCCGCCCGTCGAGGCCTACCGGCCCGGCACCTGGGGTCCGGCCGGTGCCGCGGCGCTGACCGAGGGGTACGGCGGCTGGCGTACGCCGTGGCTCACGCGCTGAGCCGCTCCAGCAGGTGGTCCCCCACCCGCAGCGCGTTGGCCATCGCCGTGAGCGCCGGGTTCACCGCGCCGATGCTCGGGAAGAAGCTCGTGTCGACGACGTACAGGTTGTCGACCTCGTGGGCGCGGCAGTCCACGTCGAGCACGGAGGTGGCCGGGTCGCGCCCGAACCGCACGGTGCCGGCCTGGTGGGCGCAGCCCGCCACCGGCACGTCGTTCTTCATGTAGACCTGTCGCGGGATCAGGTGGTGCGGGTGCATGCCCAGGTGGCTCAGGTGCTGGCGCACCCGGCGGTAGAGCTGGTCCATCGGCTCCTGGTTGTTCGGCCGGTAGCGGAGCACGACGTTGCCGCGGGCGTCCAGGCTCACCCGGTTGCCGGGCTCGGGGAGGTCCTCGGCCGACAGCCAGAAGTCCACGGCGCGCTCGGCGACGTCCGAGAGCGCGAACATCGGCGCCAGCCCCGCCTCGACCGGCTTCTCGCCGCGGTACATCGGGGCCGAGGACTTGCCGACCATCTGCAGGTTGCCCATCGGGAAGTCGAAGTCGGCGTCGCCGAAGTAGTAGTCGTTGAGGCCCAGGGTCTTCTGGAAGCGGGTGTCGTTCCGCTCCGTCGAGACGGCCAGGAAGGCCCGGCTGTTGTGGAAGACGTAGTTGCGGCCCACCTGGTCCGAGCCGTTCGCGAGGCCCCGCGGGTGCCGGTCGTTCGCGCTGGCGAGCAGGATCGCCGCCGAGTTCACCGCGCCGGCCGACAGCACGACGAGGTCCGCGCCGAAACGCTGCTCCTCCCCGTCGACCTCGGCGACGACGGCGGAGACCTCGCGGCCCGAGGTCCCGGTCTCGAGCCGCCGTACCCGGGCGTTGCGCAGCAGGGTCACGTTGTCGTGCTCGAGCGCCGGACGGACGCCGATGACGTCGGCGTCGGACTTGGCGTGGAGCAGGCACGGGAACCCGTCGCAGGTCGCGCACCGGATGCACGGGCTGCTCTCCGGGTGCCGCTCGTCGAGCATCACCCCCGACGGCGCGTGGAACGGGTGCAGCCCGACGGCCGTAAGGTCGTCGAAGAGCCGCTGGATCCGCGGCTCGTGCGAGACCGGCGGGTGGGGGTACGGCGCGGAGGCGGGCGGCTCGGTCGGGTCCTCACCGCGCTGCCCGTGCACCTGGTACAGCTGCTCGGCGGCCGTGTAGTAGGGCTCCAGCACGTCGTAGGCGATCGGCCAGGCGGGCGAGATCCCGCCGTGGTGCTTGAGCTCGGCGAAGTCGCGCTCACGCAGCCGGTAGAGCGCGGCGCCGTAGAACTTGGTCGCCCCGCCCACGACGTAGTGGACCTGGGGCTGGAACGGCTTCCCGTGGCCGTCGTACCAGGTCTCCTCGGAGACGTAGCGGTTGTCGACGAACACCGCGGTGGCGTCCCAGTTCTCGACCTCCCGCGGCAGCCAGTCGCCGCGCTCCAGCACCAGCACCCGTTTGCCGGACGGTGCGAGCCGGTGGGCGAGGGTGCCGCCGCCGGCGCCCGATCCCACGATGATCACGTCGTAGTGCTCCGCCATGGTCGCCTCCTCAGGCGCTGCCGGCCGGTGCGGCCGGAGTTCGTCCGACCGCGATGGTCGGCAGGTCGGCCTCGTCGTCGCCCCAGGCGATGCGACGGGGAGTCGTCGAGCTCTCGACGACGGCCGCGTGGTCGCGGTCGAAGTAGTCCCAGGCCCACGACAGGAACGCGTCGGTCCTGCTGTGGGAGCCGCTCAGCAGCATCGCGTGCACGCCGAGCCAGGCGGCGAACGCGACCGGGCCGTCGACCTGGTGCCGGTGCCTGCCGACCTCGGCGACCGCGGCGTTGCGGCCGATCATCGCCATGATGCCCTTGTCCTTGTAGTGGAACGGCCGGGTCGGCTGCCCGGCCCGGTCGCGCAGGATGTTCTCCGCCGCCCAGCGTCCGGACTGCTGGGCGACCGACCCGAGCTGCGGGAGGACGCCGGGATCGACGGCGGCGGGGATGTTCGCGACGTCGCCGACGGCGTACACCTGCGGATGGCCGACGACGGCCAGGTCGGGTCCCACGTCGACCCGGCCGCCGCGACCCGAGGGGAGGTCGACGCCGGCCACGACCCCGGCCGCCGACTCGCCGCCTCCCCACACGACCGTGCGGGTCGGGAGGACGCTCCCGTCGTCGAGCTCGACCCGGTCGGGGTGCACCGCGGCGACGCCGGTGCCCAGCCGGACCTCCGCGCCCTGCTTCGTCAGCCGGTGGAGGGCGTAGGCGTGCGACTTCTCGGAGAACGCGCCGAGCAGCGTCGCACCGCGGTCGACGAGGACGATGCGGCCGCGCCGCGGGAGCTCGCCGAGCTGGACGAGCGCGTCGGCCAGCTCGGCGAGGGCCCCGGCCACCTCCACCCCGGTCGGCCCGCCCCCGACCACGACGACGTCGAGGGCGTCCTCGGGCCGCTGCCCGGCACCGTCGGGGGCGAGCAGGTCCTGGAGGTGGAGACGCAGACGCTCGGCGTCCTCGACCGAGTAGAGCGGGTACGCGTGCTCGGCCGCGCCCGGTACGCCGAAGAACTCGGCCCGGCCGCCCGCGGCGATCACCAGGTGCGTCCCGCGGACGACGTCGCCGCCGGCGAGCAGCACGCTCCGGGTCGGCGGGTCGACGCGGGTGGCCTCCCCGCTGCGCAGCTCGACGGTCGGGTGCGCGCGGAAGATGCTCCGGTGCGGCCGAGCGACGTCCTCCGCGGGGAGCTGCGAGGTCGCCACCTGGTAGAGCAGCGGCTGGAACTGGTGGTAGTCGTTCCGGTCGACCAGGCTCACCCGCACGCCCTCGTCACCCAGCCGGAGCGCGCAGGCGACTCCGGCCAGACCGCCGCCGAGGACGACGACGTCGGTGTCCGCGACCGGAGCGTCCGTCACAGCGACAGCTCCTCCCGGAAGTCCGCGAGGATGATCCGGCCCGCCGCCTGGATGAGCGCCAGGTGGGAGAAGGCCTGGGGGAAGTTCCCCAGGTGCCGGGCACGGTCGACCTCGAACTCCTCGGCGTACAGGCCGAGCGGCGAGGCGATCCGGAGCAGCCGCTCCATGAGGCTCTCGGCGCGCTCCCGCTCGCCCACGGCCGCGAGGGCCGAGACCAGCCAGAAGGAGCAGATCAGGAAGGTGCCCTCCTTGCCCGACAGGCCGTCGTCGGTCTCGTCGGTGCGGTAGCGCAGGACGAAGCCGTTCTCCGTCAGGTCCCGCTCGATCGCGTCGACGGTGTTGCGCATCCGCTCGTCGGTGACGGGCAGGAAGCCGAACAGGACGGCCAGCAGGGTCGAGGCGTCGAGCGCGTCGGTGTCGTAGTGCTGGCGCAGCACCCCGTGGTCGCTCACGCCGTGGCCGAGGATGTCCTCGCGGACCTCCTGGGCGGCGGAGTCCCACACCTCGGCGAGCTTGTCCTCGTCGCGGATCGCGGCGAGCTTGGCGGCCCGGTCCAGCGCCACCCAGCACATCAGCTTCGACGACACGTAGTGCTGCGGGTCGCCCCGCGCCTCCCAGATGCCCTGGTCCGGCTTCTGCCAGGCGTCGAGCGCACCCTGGGCCTGGGACTCCACCAGCGGCCAGAGCCGCCGCGGCAGGTGCTTGCTCCGGTTCGCACGCAGCAGGATCGCGTCGAGTACGGCGCCGAACACGTCGTTCTGCCGCTGGTCGAAGGCGCCGTTGCCGAGCCGGACCGGGGACGCCCCCTCGTAGCCGGTCAGCTCGTCGCGGGTCGACTCGGTCAGGTCGCGACGCCCGTCGATGCCGTACATGATCTGCAGCGACCCGTCGGGGTTCGGCTCCAGGTCGGCCACGAACTGCATGAACTCGTCGGCCTCCCAGTCCAGGTTGAGGTAGTGCAGCGCCTGCAGCGTGAACGTCGTGTCGCGGATCCACGTGTAGCGGTAGTCCCAGTTGCGCTCGCCGCCCGGCGTCTCGGGGAGGGACGTCGTGAGCGCCGCGACCGTGGCGCCGGTCGGCATGAAGGTGAGTCCCTTGATGGTGAGGGCGGAACGCTCCAGGTGGGGGCGCAGCGGATGGTCGGGCACCCGCGCGCGGTCCAGCCAGGAGCGCCAGAACTGCTCGGTCACCCGGATCCGGCGTACGGCGTCGTCGGCGTCCTCGGGCGTCACCAGGCCGTCGGCCCAGGACAGGGCGCAGTACGCCGTCCGGCCCTCGGAGAGCACGTGCCGGGCACGGGCGGACGGCCCCTCGACCCCGATGCTCATGTCGGTCGCGAGGCGGAAGGTCTGGCCCGCGCCGGCGGCGTCGGCCCGGTGGTCGTCGACCATGGTCCAGGTCGCCGGGTCCCGGCCGTAGTCGAACGCCGGCTCGCAGACGAGCTCGACCTCCACCGCACCCTCGAGGCACTGGATCGTGCGGACCAGCAGGTGGTCGGCGTCGTCGTCGGCGGGCGGGCGGGTGTGCGGGGTGACGGTGTCGGGTCCCTGCCGCGGCCCCATGGTGAGCGCGTCGTGCACCAGCAGCCACCCGCGGGGGGTGTGCCACGTGGTCGTCAGCACGTTCGTTCCCGGCAGGTAGCTGCGCGCGGTCGGGACGTTGACGCCGTACGGGCCGAACCGGAAGGACCCGGCGCCACGGTCGAGGAGGTTGCCGAACACGCTCGGGCCGTCGAACGCCGGCAGGCAGAGCCAGTCGACCGACCCGTCCGGGGCGATCAGGGCGCCCGTGTGGCAGTTCGAGAGGAACGCGTAGTCCGCGATCGGGGGGAAGGGCGATCTCGAGGCACTCACCCGCTCACGATCCGCGTGCGGGCGGCGGCGCCACATCACCCCGCGCAGATGATTGCGACGCCGGGCGAACGGGGTCGGCGGCGTCGGGCGCGCCCTCCTCGGGCAGCAGCCGGCGCTCGGCGAGGGTGAAGAGCAGCACGAAGCCGGGCACCACGAGGACCACGGCGAGCACCACGGCGACCAGCAGCGCACCGAGGGTGCCCGACGGCGCGGCCGCGTCCTCGACCTTCACGGACCCGGGCAGCAGGTAGGGCCACTGGGCGACGCCCCAGGAGACGACGACCCCGGCGGTGGCCAGCACCGCCAGGATCCGGGCTCCGCGCGCCGCCCGCAGCGCCAGCATGACCAGCGCGATCGTCGCGCAGAGGACGGTGGCCAGCACCAGAGGCAGGGCCTGCGAGGTCAGCCCGTCGAAGACGGACCTCGCCTGGGAGCGGACGACGACCAGTCCCGCCCCGGACAGCACCCCCGCCACGACGGCGGCGGCGATCGCCCGGCGCCGGAAGTAGCCCTCGAGGGCGACCTCGCCCCCGCGCCGGGCCTCCCGCACGAGGTAGACCGCGGCCAGGTAGGCGACGACCGCGACCGCCAGTGCCCCGGTCACCAGCGAGGTGGGGTTGAGCCAGCTGTCCACGGGGTCGCCCGCCTTCCCGCCCGACGGGACCTCGCCCGACGCGATCCCGCCGGCGACGGCGCCGAAGCAGAAGGGGACGAGCACCGAGGCGATCGCGAAGCCGCCGCCGAAGGCCCGGCGGAACCAGGGGGCGGTCACCGACTTGCGGAAGGCGAAGCTCGCCCCGCGCAGGACGATGCCCAGCGCCGCGAGGGTGAGGGGGACGAACAGCGTGAGCCAGATCGACTGGTAGACGGTGGGGAAGGCCGTCCAGGTCACGACGAGGATGAAGATCAGCCAGACGTGGTTCGCCTCCCAGACCGGGCCGATGGAGCGCTCGATCAGCTCGCGGGGGGCCGCGCCCCGCTCGGGGCCGCCGGCGGTGAGGTCCCAGAAGCCCGCGCCGAAGTCGGCTCCACCGAAGACGGCGTACGCCGCGACGGCGGCCAGCAGCACGACGGCGACGACGGTGCTCACGGCACCCGGCCCGTCCGGTCGGGCGCCTCCGCCGGCACCGGCTCCGGCTCGCCGGCCGGCGAGCGGGGGCCGTACGGGACGTCGTGGTCGACGAACCCCCCGCTGCGGCGGAAGCGGCGGCTCATCGAGCGCAGGACCAGGACCGTCGTGACGGCCAGCGCCGCATAGAGGACGACCACGGCGATGAAGGTGATCCACACACCGGTGTTGCCGGTGGCGGCGTCCTCGACCCGCATGTGCTCGTAGACGATCCAGGGCTGGCGGCCCACCTCGGTCACGACCCAGCCGGCCTCCATCGCCACGACGGCGAGGACGCCCGCGCACGAGGCCGCCCGCAGGAACCACCGGCTGCGGGGCATCCGCCGCTTGAATATCCAGCACGCGGCGTACCAGACGGACAGCAGGAACAGCAGGGTGCCCAGGCCGACCATCACGTCCCAGGCCAGGTGCACCGTGTTGACCTCCGAGATCGTCGGCCGGCTGTCGGCGGGCACGCTGTCCAGGCCCTGCACGACGGTGTCCCGGCCGGTGCCGGGGTCGGACAGCCAGGAGGCCAGGCCGGGGATCTCGATGCCCCCGGAGACGGTCCCGTCCTCGTTCAGGCGCCCCAGCAGGGTCTCGGGTACGTCGGAGCTGGTCTTCGGCACCAGCTCGATCGCGGCGAACTTCACCGGCTGCTCGTTGAACACCCAGCGCGCGAGCGCGTCGCCGACGACCATCTGGACCGGGGTGGCGATGGCCGCGACCGTGAACGGGATGACGAACCCGAGCCGGTGGTAGTGGTCGGTGCGGCCCCGGAGCATGGCGACGGCGTAGACCGAGGCGACCATGAAGCCGCCGACGAGGTAGGCGGCGACGACCATGTGCGCGGCCTGCAGGGGCATGGCGTCGTTGAAGATCACCTCCCACGGGTCGACGTCCACGACGTGGCCGGCGGAGTCGAGGGTGAACCCCGACGGCGCGTTCATCCACGCGTTGGCGGCCACCACGGAGACCGAGCCGAACACCCCAGCGATCGGGATCGGCACCCCCGTCCAGAAGTGCGTCCAGGGCCGCAGCCGGCGCCAGCCGAAGATGTAGATGGAGACGAAGACCGCCTCGGTGAAGAAGAACAGGCCCTCGAACGCGAAGGGCACGCCGAACGCCTCGCCCCAGCGCCCCATGAAGCGCGGCCACAGGAGCCCGAACTCGAAGCTGAGCACGGTGCCGGTGACCGCGCCGACGGCGAACGTCAGCGCCATGTACTTCGACCACCGCTGGGCCAGCAGGAGCGCGGCCGGGTCCGAGCGGCGCAGCCCCCGGTAGTTGGCGATGAGCGTCATGAACGCCCAGGAGACGCCGAGCGGGACCAGGATGATGTGGCAGGCCAGCGTGAACGCCATCTGCGCCCGCGCCCACGGGACCGGGTTGACGGCCGCGAGCATCCACAGGTCACCGAGCGCTCCGCCCATGCCGACTCACCCTCCCGCGACCGCAGGCGGGCCGCCCGTGCGCTCTGCAGCATCGCCGAGGCGCGGGGCGGCGGGCATCATCCGCCGCGGACGACTCCCCGGCTCACACGAGGCCGAGCTCCTGGCCGCGCCGTACCGCCTCGTGGCGGCGGGAGACCGCGAGCTTCTCCAGCACCCGGCGCACGTGGGTCCGCACCGTGTTGACGGAGATGAACATCTCCTCGGCGATCTCCTCGGTGGTCCGGAACGCCGCGAGGTGGCGCAGGACCTCGTGCTCGCGACCGGTCAGTCCCTCCAGCACCAGCGGCTCCGGCGTCACGCGCCCGTCGTCCGCATCGTCGAGCCGCTCGAGCAGGAGCCAGTCGGCCCTGGCCTGGACCCGCGCGTCGTTGCGGATGATCGAGCGGACGCGCAGGGAGGCATGGACGAACGGTCTGCGCAGGTGCTCGGCCCGACCCAGCTGCAGCGCCCGGCTGATCGCCTGCCGGGCCTCGTGCACCTCGCCGTCCTGGCACCGGCGGTCCGCGTGCTCGAGGAGGTCGTGGACCCGGCGGGACGGGGCCTCGTCCGCGAGGTCGGGAGGCCCGCCCAGGTCGTGCGACTCGGCCACCAGGTGCCGACGGAGCCACGGCACCGGCTCGCCGTCCGCGCCGGCCCGCCCGAGCAGGCGGCGCGCTCCGGGAAGATCACCGTGGTCGCGCCGGTACCGGGCGCGCAGCAGCTCGGCGATGGTGCGGAACGTCGGGTCGTCACGATCCGTGCGAGACCGCGCGACACGGTCGAGGGACCGGTGGGCCACGTCGAGGTCCTGCTGCTCCAGCGCGACCCAGGCCCGAGCGAGGTCGATCGCCACCGGGCGCTCCGGCCGGGGGACGGCCAGGTCCGCGGCGGCGTGCTCGGCCGCTCCGACGAGCTCGAGGGCACGCGTCAGCCGGCCCGCGCACGCCTCGGCGAGCGACAGCTCCGCCAGGCACCGCAGCCGGAGCGGCCCGTCGGCCGTCCCGGTGGCCGCCGTGGCCTCGCCGAGCGCCGCGCACGCCGCGGCGAGGTCGCCTACCCGCAGCTGCGCGGCGCCCTCGGCCGTCGCGGCGGCCGCGGCCGTGAACGCATCGGTGTCCTCCAGCCCGCCGAGCAGGGCGCGTGCCCGGAGAGCCGCCTCCAGGGTCTCGACCCGCCTCCCGGCCGCGCGATGCCAGGCGGAGCGCACCAACGACGCTGCCGCGTCGCGCCGGGGGTTGCCGGCCTTCTGCCCGGCCCCGCCCGTGCCGGCGCGGCCGAGGGCCGCGCTGGCCGCGTCGAGGTCACCGTCGTGGAGCGCGATCGCGGCCCGGACCACGTTCCCGTCCGGCGAGCCGTCCTCGGGGATCGCGGCGAGATCGCCCGCGAGAGCGGCCCCGGTGGGCGTGCCGACCACCATCTCGGCGAGACCCCGCCCGCCGACCACCTGGGCCGCCGCGGCCGCCCACTCGCCCGCCTCGGTGACGTGCCGGACGGCGGGTTCCAGCTCGCCCTGTGTCTCGAACCACGCGGCGGCCCGCCGGTGCAGGTCGGCGGCCCGCTCGCTCTCGAGCTCCGCTCTGAGGACCGCGCGCACCAGGGGATGCACCCGGTGGGCGTCCGAACGCCCCGGGACGAGCTGCACGAACGCGTTGCCGGACCTCAGTCGCCGGAGGAGGTCGTCGGCCGCGGGACGGTCCGTCAACGCCGGGGCCAGGCCCCGGGGCAGCTCGTCGACCACGCTGGTCGCGGTCAGCAGGTCGTGGTCCCGGCGCGCCAGGCCGGCCACGATCTCGGCGCGGATGTAGCTGTCGGCGAACCCGTCGAGCTCCGCGTCCGGACCGAGGGAGACGAGCTGCAGGGCGGCGAGCCGGACCGCGGCGGCCCAGCCCTCGGTACGGCGCCACACCTCGTCGGCCAGGTCCCGCGTCCCGGTCAGCCCGTGGCGGGCGATGACCTCCCCCACCTCCTCCCGCCCGAGCGCCAGGTCGTCGGCGCGGATCTCGGCGACGCGGTCCTCGACCCGGTAGCGGTGGAGCGGCAGCGGCGGGTCGGCCCGGGTCGTGACCACCAGCCGGAGCCGGTCGGCCGCGGTGTCGACCAGGCGCTCCACCCGCTCGTGGACCACGTCCGAGCTGAGCCGCTCGGCCGCGTCCACCACGAGCACGACCGGCGCCTCGAGCCGGAGGACCTGCGCCGCCAGCGCGTCGACGTCGGCGGCTCCCGGGACGAGCGGCCGCCGGAAGGAGCGCGGGTCGACCACCCCGACGGTGGCGAGCGCGAGCTGCAGGTGCAGCCAGAACACTCCCGGGTGGTTGTCGCGGTCGGTCGCGGTCAGCCATGCCACGGCCCGCCCCGCCTCGGCCCGCCGGCGCGCCCAGTCGGCCGCGAGCACCGTCTTGCCGCTCCCGGCCGGCGCGCCGATCAGCGTCAGCGGGACCTCGTTCACGGCCCGGCTGAGCCGGCGCAGGAGCTGCCGGCGCTCGACCCCCCACGGCGTCCGGGGCGGACGGGCCTGGCTGGCCGGGGGCGGGACCAACCCGCCGCTCAGGCTCTCGCCGGCGCTCGCCGTACGCTCGCGGACGAGCTCCTCGGGGGCGCCGGAACCGCGCTCGAGGCGCATCGGGTCCTCCCTCCTGGGTCCGACGACGTCCCCCAGCGGCCGGACTCCGCGTCCTACCCCGGTCCCGACTCTCGTGCAGCCGTCTCCTCGCTGTCATCGCCCGATCTGGGGGAAACGGCTCACCCGCACCGGATGATGACCCGCACGGCCGTGGCCGCGATCGTGGGTGTCCATGCACACCAGACCACCGAGCGGCGAGCAGTTCCGCATCGCCCACGGGGACGCCTCGGCCGAGGTGACCCAGGTGGGCGCCACGCTCCGCTCGTACGCCGTCGGTGGGACGCCGGTCCTGGACGGGTTCGACGTCACCGAGCGCGCGACGGACGGACGGGGCCAGGTGCTGGCGCCGTGGCCGAACCGGATCGCCGACGGGCGCTACTCGTACGGCGGGCGCGAGGTCCGGTGTCCGCTGAACGAGCCGGACCGCGGCGACGCGATCCACGGGATCGTGCGCTGGTCGGACTGGAGCGTGCTCGACCACACGGGGGCCGACGTCACGCTGGCGTGCGCCGTCCGTCCGCAGCCCGGGTACGAGTGGGCGCTGGCGCTCCGGGTCGGCTACCACCTCGACGACGGCGGTCTCACCGTGACGCTGACCGCGGCCAACACCGGCACCGAGCGGGCGCCGTTCGGTGCCGGCTTCCACCCCTACCTGCGCCTCGGGGACCGCCACCTGGACGACCTGTGCCTCGCGGTGCCGGCCGGGTGCCGGGTCCGCACCGACGTCGGTTGCGACACCGTCGAGGAGCCGGTGGCGGGTACCGCGTGGGACCTCCGGGGCGGCCGTCCCCTCCGCGGCCTGGTGCTCGACACGGCGTACGGCTGCCTGGGGCGGCGGCTCGACGGACGCGCCGTCGCCGTCCTCGCCGACCCGGAGGGCGCGCACGAGGTCGCGCTGTGGGTGGACGAGGCGTTCCCGTACCTCATGGTCTACTCCGCCGACCAGGTCCGGGACCCGGGGCGCCGTCGCCGGGCGGTCGCGGTGGAGCCGATGAGCTGCCCGCCGCAGGCCTTCCGCACCGGCACCGACGTGGTGCACCTGGAGCCAGGCGAGGGCTGGCGGGGACGCTGGGGCATCCTGCCGGGCTGACGCGGGATCAGCCCACCTCCGAGGGGACGCGGTCCTGCTCCTGGTACGACGCGAGCAGCCGGGCCTCCTCGTCCTTGCGGGGGAACAGCAGGAACACGATCGCCGCCCCGATCAGGATGGCCACGATGCCGGCGGTGTACGCCCAGTCCGCGCCGTCGAGGAAGGACGTCTCGGCCGCGCTGGTGATGGCGGACGCGTGGTCGGGGTAGCGCTCGGCGAGCGACTCCGCCGAGGCGAAGGACTTCGTCAGGGTGCTCTGCGTCGACCGGCTGATGTCGTCGGCCTGCGGCGAGCTCGCGATCGCGCTGGCGAACGCCGAGGCGTACCCCGCGGCGAGCAGGGCACCGAGGATCGACTGCATGATCGCGCCGCCGAGGTCCCGCTGGAGGTCCGCGGTGCCCGACGCCATCCCCGCCTTGCTGACGGGGACCGATCCGGTCAGCGAGTGCGAGGCCGGCGTACCCGCGAAGCCGACGCCGGCGCCGACGAGGGCGTAGCCGAGGCCGATCGCCCAGTAGCCGACACCCTTCTCCCACAGCAGCAGCATGGTGACGAAGCCGAGCAGGCAGCACGCGTACCCGATGAGCAGGGTCACCCGGGCGCCGACGACCTCGACCAGCCGCGCCGACCGCGGCGCGACCAGCACCATCAGGACGGCGGCCGGGAGGATGGACACGCCCGCCTCGAGGGTGGAGTAGCCCTGGACGTTCTGCAGGAACTGCTGGCCGACGAACATCGCCCCCATCAGCGTCCCGAAGACGATGATGCCCGCCACCGCCGCGACCCAGAAGACCCGGCGCGAGGCCACCCGGAGGTCGTACAGGGGGAACCGGCAGCGCAGCTGCCGGACGACGAAGGCGGCCGTCGCCACCAGGGCGATCCCCGCCAGCACCAGCGTGAGCGTGAGGCGGTCCGGGACCGGCGCGAAGTTGATGGCGAGCACCAGCCCGGCGACGAGGACCACCGAGAGCACGCCGCCGAGGTGGTCGACCGGGTCGGTGGCCTCGTTGACGTGACTGGGCACGAACAGCAGCGCGAGCACGAGGGCGACCACCGCCAGCGGCAGCGTCACCAGGAACACCGAGCCCCACCAGAAGTGCTCGAGCAGGAGGCCGGACAGCAGCGGCCCGAGCGAGGAGATCGCGCCGCCCAGGCCGGACCACAGGGCGATCGCGTGGGTGCGCGGCGCCCCGGCGAAGAGCGCGGTGATCAGGGCGAGCGTCGTCGGGTACGCCATGCCCGCGGACAGTCCGCCGAGGACGCGCGCCGCGACCAGCACGGTGTCCGACGGCGCGTACGCCGCCAGCAGGCAGGCCGGGACGGAGAGGCAGACGCCCAGCACCAGCATCAGCTTGCGCCCGTAGCGGTCGCCCAGCCCGCCGAGGTAGATGACCGACGCCGCCAGCCCCAGGGAGTAGCCCACGGCCACCAGGTCGAGGGTCGTCTGGTTGGAGTCGAAGGCGCGGCCGATGTCCGGGAGCGCGACGTTCGCGACGGCCAGGTTCAGGTTCGCCACGGCCGCGACGAGGATGAGCGCGGCCAGGACCGCACCGGCCCGTGCCGGGCGTACGTCGTCGGACTGCGCCATGGCGACCTCCGCGGTGGGACCCCTGCGGGACCACCCTCGCGGCCGGCGCCGTACCTCCGCCTCGTCCGGGACGGATGATTCAGCGGCCGTGCGGCTCCTGCCAGACGGCCGGGTCCGGACCCTTCGGGACGATGCCCGAGGGGTTCACGTCGGTGTGCACGACGTAGTAGTGCCGCTTGATCTGCTCGAAGTCGATGGTCTCGCCGAAACCGGGCGTCTGGAACAGGTCGCGGGCGTAGCCCCAGAGGTTCGGCAGCTCGGTCAGCTTCTGGCGGTTGCACTTGAAGTGGCCGTGGTAGACCGCGTCGAAGCGGGCCAGGGTCGTGAACAGGCGGACGTCGGCCTCGGTGATCGCGTCGCCCATCAGGTAGCGCCGGGTCGCGAGCCGCTCCTCCAGCCAGTCCATCGCCGTCCAGAGCCGGTCGTACGCCGCGTCGTACGCCTCCTGGGAGCCGGCGAAGCCGCAGCGGTAGACGCCGTTGTTGACCTCGGTGAAGATCCGCTTCATCACCGCCTCCATCTCCTCGCGGAGGTCGGCCGGCCACAGGTCGGGGGCGTCGGCGCGGTGGTGCTCGCGCCACTCGTGGAACAGGTCGTGGGTGATCCACGGGAAGTCGTTGGTGACGACCCGGCCGGTCTCGATCTCGACGATGGCGGGCACGGTGATGCCGCGCGGGTAGCCCGGGAACCGCTTCTCGTAGGCGTCCTTGAGGAAGTGGATGCCGAGCACCGGGTCGACGCCGTCGGGGTCGAGGTCGAAGGTCCAGCTGCGCTTGTCGTGGGTGGGTCCGGGCATCCCGACGGACAGCACGTCCTCGAGCCCGAGCAGGCGGCGGACGATCAGCGTGCGGTTGGCCCACGGGCACGCGGCGGCCGCGACCAGGCGGTAGCGACCGGGCTCGACCGGCCACAGCTCGCCGTTCACCGGCCCGTGCTCGGGGCGGCGTGCGTCGAGGGTGATCCGGTCCGGGATGTAGTTCATGTCCCGGTCGAACTCCGCACCCTTCGCGACGTACGTCGGGGTCTGGTCCGCCTCGGAGCTCATGCCCGCCACTGTAGGTGAAGGCTCAACCATCTCGGGCGCGTAGCGTGCGTCCGTGTCCCGCCTGGTCGCCCTGCTGCTCCTGCTGCTCCTCGTCGGCTGCGGCGGAACCGGACCGGGGTCCCCGGACTCGTCGCCGGCGGCAGGGCCGACGGATTCCCCGAGAACGTCCGGGATCCCCGGTGAACCGGCGAATCCGACGACCGATGCCCCCGAGCCGTCCCCGGCCCCCGGCACCGTGCCGCCGGCCTGGCTGGGCACCCGACCCCTGCCCGTCACCGCGAGCGGGTACGGCGAGGTGCGGCCCACGCCGCGCGAGCTGCGCCGGCGCCGCTTCACCCTGCCCGACCGCCTGCCCGCGCTGCCCGGCACCGGCTTCGCCGCCGAGGTCGAGCGGGCACCGGACGACGTCATCGCCCGCTCGACGTGGGAGCCCGGCTGCCCGGTCGACCGCGACGAGCTGGCCTGGGTGCGGGTGACCTTCCACGGCTTCGACGGCGCCCGGCACACCGGGGAGCTGCTCGTCGCCTCCGCCGCGTCCCAGGCACTGGTGGGGGTGTTCCGCGAGCTGTGGCGCGCCGACTTCCCGCTGGAGGAGATGCGGATCAGCACCCGCGCCGACCTCGACGCCCCACCGACCGGCGACGGCAACAACACCGAGGCGTTCGTCTGCCGACCGGTCACCGGCGGCACGTCGTACTCCGAGCACGCCTACGGGCTCGCCCTCGACCTGAACTCGTTCCAGAACCCCTACGAGAAGGGCGAGGTCGTGCTGCCCGAGCTGGCGTCGTCGTACCTCGACCGGGATCGGGTGCGTCCCGGGATGATCACCCCTGACGGCCCGGTGGTGCGCGCCTTCGCCCGGATCGGCTGGGGCTGGGGCGGCGCCTGGTCGTCGCTGAAGGACTACCAGCACTTCTCCCACAACAGCCGCTGACCTGTGGAGAGCCCGTGGCGAGGTGCGTCGCCGGCGGGCACGCTCGGCCCGTGGACGTGGACGTGGACGTGGGGGTGGGCGTGGTCGCGGCGCTGGTCGAGCTGGGCGGGGTCGCGTCCCGGGGCCAGCTGCTGACCGCGACGTCGCGTGGCGAGGTCGACCGTGCGCTGGCCGCGGGCGACGTGGTGGTGCTCGGACGCGGCCGGTACGCGCTGCCCTCGGTCGACGAGGCCCGGGCCGCCGCCCACCGACTGAGCGCCTGCGTCTCGCGCATCAGCGCGGCGCTGCACTGGGGCTGGGCCGTCAAGACCGTCCCGGCGAAGCCGGTCCTCACGGTGCCGCGCGGCCGGAGGATCCGCCCCAGCCGGGCGCGCGACGTGGAGCTCCACGTGGCGACCCTGGGCATCGACGACGTCGTCGACGGCATCGTCACCAGCAAGGAGCGCACCCTTCTCGACTGCCTCCGGTGGGAGCCGCGCGACAGCGCGCTGACGGTCGCGGACTCCGCACTGCGCGACGGCTTCTCGCGTGCCCGGCTCCTCGCGATCGGCCGCGACGCGCAGGGGCCCGGGTCACCCCAGGTCCGCGCCGTCGCAGCGGTCGCCGATGCCCGCGCCGCCAACCCCTTCGAGTCGGTCCTGCGGGACATCGCCCTCCAGGTCCCGGGCCTGGCCGTCGTCCCGCAGGTCAGCATCCGCGAGCCCGACTTCCTCGGCCGACCTGACCTGGTCGACGAGCGGCTGCGGATCATCCTGGAGGCCGACTCCTTCGAGTGGCACGGCGGTCGCGGCGACCTGGCCCGTGACGCGCGCCGCTACAACAGGTTCGTGGTCGCCGGCTGGACGGTCCTGCGGTTCAGCTGGGAGGACGTGATGTTCCGCCCGGACGAGGTGCGCGCCATCTTGGCGGCCGCCGTACTGGGACGTACAGAAGTCCGCTGCCCCGGGTGCCCCGCCGCCTGAGCTGGCGCGCAGGATCGGACTTGTGTAGGTCCGTCTACGGCACGGTGGGCCGAGCCGGCGGGGTACCGGTCGACATGAAGAAGCTCTGGGCAGCACCCGTCGCGGCCGTCGGCGCCGTCGCGGCGCACGACCTCCTCCAGCGGCGCCACGCCATCCTGCGCAACTTCCCGGTCCTGGGACACGCACGGTTCTGGCTCGAGACGATCGGGCCGGAGCTGCGGCAGTACGTCGTCGCGGCCAACGACGAGGAGCGGCCGTTCAGCCGCGACCAGCGCCGCTGGGTCTACGCCTCGGCGAAGCTGGAGAACAACTACTTCGGCTTCGGCACCGACAACGATCTCGAGCACGGCACCGGGAACGTGATCGTGCACCACCGCACCTTCGGCCGCGCGTATCCGACCCACGGGTCGGTCGGCCAGGCCGCGCGGCTGCCCGCGGCGAAGGTGCTGGGCGGGCCGCGCGGTCGGCGGCACGCCTTCCGGCCGGCCTCGGTCGTCAACGTCTCCGGGATGAGCTTCGGCTCGCTGTCGGGCAACGCGATCGAGGCGATCAACCGCGGCGCGGCCGAGGCGGGCTGCCTGCACAACACCGGCGAGGGCGCGATCTCGCCGTACCACCGGATGGGCGGGGAGCTGGTCTTCCAGATCGGTACGGCGTACTTCGGCTGCCGCGACGAGGAGGGCCGGTTCAGCCTGCCCCGGTTGAAGGAGCTGGTCGCCTCGGCGCCGGTGCGGGCGCTGGAGATCAAGCTCAGCCAGGGCGCCAAGCCGGGGCTGGGCGGCGTGCTCCCGGCGCCGAAGGTGTCGCGCGAGATCGCCGAGACCCGCGGGGTGCCCGAGGGGGTGGACTGCCTGAGCCCGTCGCGGCACGCGGAGTTCGACGACCCCGACTCGCTGCTGGACTTCGTCGAGCTGCTGGCGGCCGAGACCGGCCTGCCGGTGGGCATCAAGTCCGCGGTCGGCGACCTCGGGTTCTGGCGCGAGCTCACCGACCTGATGGCCCGCGGCGACCGCGGGGTGGACTTCGTCAACATCGACGGCGGCGAGGGCGGCACCGGTGCGTCGCCGCTGATCTTCACCGACTCGGTGTCGCTGCCGTTCCGGCTCGGGTTCGCGCGGGTCTACCGGGAGTTCGCGATGCGCGGTCTGCACGAGCAGGTCACCTTCATCGGGGCCGGAAAGCTCGGGATCCCCGACAACGCCGTCGTCGCCTTCGCACTGGGAGCCGACCTGGTCAACGTCGGCCGGGAGGCGATGCTCGCGGTCGGGTGCATCCAGGCGCAGAAGTGCCACACCGGCGAGTGCCCGACGGGCGTCGCGACCCAGAACCGCTGGCTCGCCCACGGCCTGGAGCCCGTGTCGAAGGGCGAGCGGGTCGCCAACTACGTGCGCACCCTGCGCCGCGACCTGCTGAAGGTCTCCGAGACCTGCGGCGTCGAGCACCCGGCGCTGCTCGGCCCCGGCGACATCGAGGTCCTCGACACGCTCGCCGACGGGCGGCTGCTCGACGAGGTGTACGGCTACGAGCCGGGCTGGGGCTTCCCCTCCGCCGCCGACCGCGAGGAGATCGTGCGGATCATGTCGGCCACGGACGAGGAGGAGACCCGCACCGAGGGTCCGCCCGAGACCGCCGAGGACGGTCCGGCCGGCGACGAGATGGCCGGGGACGAGGACCCGCTGTAATCACAAAGACCCATTTGCAAATGAGTCTTTGCGGTTTACCGTGGTCCGGTGGACGACCTCACCCGGATCACCCCGACCCCGCAGCAGCTGAAGGCGCTCAGCCACCCGGTGCGGCTGCGCATCCTCGGCCTGCTGCGAACCGAGGGTCCGGCGACGGCCACCGGGCTGGCGGCCCGGCTGGGGCTCAACTCGGGCGCGACGTCGTACCACCTGCGCCAGCTGGCGACGCACGGCTTCGTCGAGGACGACGCCGAGCGCGGCAACGGCCGCGACCGGTGGTGGCGGGCGGCGCACCAGGCGACGCTCACCGATCCCGCCGACCTGGCGGGGGCGAGTGACGAGGAGCGGGAGACGTACGACGCGTACTCGCAGTCGGTCGCGGTCGTCCACACCGACCTGCTCCAGCGGGCCGTCGAGGAGCAGGCGCTGGTGCCGCAGGAGTGGCGGGAGGCGACCGCACTCAGCGACTGGGGGCTGCGGCTGACCCCGCAGCGTGCCCGGCAGCTCGTCGAGGCGATCGAGCAGCTGGTCGAGGGGTGGAGCGAGGACCCGTCAGGCGACGAGACCGCGGACTTCGTTGTCGTGCTGCACTCGTTCCCCTACCCCGGGCGGCTGGGTGGTGACCCGTCGTGAGGCGGCCGTTGTACGGCTGGCTGACCGCGGAGGCGGTGGCCCTCACCGGCACCCGGGTGTCGATGATCGCGCTGCCGTGGTTCGTCCTGACGACGACCGGGTCGGCGACCCGGACCGGGCTGGTGGCCCTGGCCGAGCTGCTGCCGCTGGTGCTGACGAAGGTGCTCGGCGGTCCGGTGATCGACCGGGTCGGTCCCCGCCGGGTCGCGATCACCTGCGACCTCGGCTCCGTGGCGGCGATCGGCACGATCCCGGTCCTGCACGGGCTCGACCTGCTCACCTTCCCGGTCTTCCTGGCGCTCGTCGCGCTGGCGGGTGCCCTGCGCGGTCCGGCCGACGGGGCGAAGCAGGCCATGGTCCCGTCGCTGGTCCGGGAGGCCGGCGTACCCCTGGAGCGGGCGACGGGGCTGCACTCGACCGTCGAGCGCACGTCGGGGATGCTCGGCGCCGCGTTCGCGGGCGGCCTCGTCGCGACGGTCGGCGCGGCGAACGCGCTGGTCCTCAACGCGCTCACCTTCGCCGTGTCCGCCGGCGTGCTCGCCTGGTCGACCCGCGCCCTCCGCGCGGCGCCGACCCCGGCCGAACCGACGGCGACCACCGGCGACCTGGCCGGCTACGTGCAGGAACTGCGGGAGGGCTGGGACTTCCTGCGGCGCGACGCCGTGCTGCTCGGGATCTCGGTGATGGTGGCGCTGACCAACGTGCTCGACATCGCCTACACGACCGTCCTGCTGCCGGTCTGGGCCGACGAGCGTGGCGGGGGCGCGGCGGCGATCGGCGTGGTGCTCGCGGTCTTCGGCGGCGCGTCCGCGCTCGGCGCGATCTGCGCTGCGGCCTGGGCGTCGCGGCTGCCGCGCTACCGCACCTACCTGATCGCCTTCCTCGTCGGCGGGGCGCCGCGGTTCGTGATCCTCGCCGTCGACACCCCGCTCTGGGCGGTGCTCGCGGTCTCGGTCGCCAGCGGTTTCGCGTGCGGCTTCCTCAACCCGGTCCTCGGCGCGGTGATCTTCGAGCGGATCCCCGAACCGCTGGTCGGGCGGGTCTCCTCGCTCACCACCTCGATGTGCTTCGCGCTGATGCCGCTGGGCGGGCTGCTCGGCGGTGTCCTGATCTCCGGCATCGGGCTCTCGCCCGCGCTGGTCGCCGTCGCGGCGGCGTACCTCGCCGTCACCATGCTGCCCGCCGTCGACCCGCGCTGGCGGGAGCTGGACCGGCGGCCGGCGGCCGTGGACGACGCCGGTCGTGTGCCTGTCGACGCGCCCTGACGCGTCCGCAGGCACACGACCCACAGTCCGCTCAGCGCGCGAACGTCGACGCCAGGCGCAGCAGGCGGTCGTTGGCCTCGGGCTCGCCGATGGAGACCCGGGCACCCTCCCCCGCGAAGGGGCGTACGACGATGCCGAGCTCGTCGGCGGCGAGCGCGAAGTCGGCGGTCCGGTCGCCGAGCTCGAACCAGACGAAGTTGCCCTGGGCCTCCGGGACGTCCCAGCCCGCGGCGCGCAGTCCGTCGACGACCCGGGTCCGCTCGGCGACGAGGTCATCCACGCGCGAGAGGAGCTCGGCGCGCCGTTCGAGGGACGCGATGGCCGCGGTCTGGGCGACGGTCGAGACGCCGAACGGCAGCGAGACCGCACGCAGCGCGGCGGCGATCGGGGCGGGCGCGACGGCGTACCCGACCCGGAAGCCGGCGAGCCCGTAGGCCTTGGAGAAGGTACGGGTGAGGACGACGTTCTCGTGGGCGCGGTACGTCGCCAGCCCGTCCACCGGGTCGGCCATCCGGACGAACTCCAGGTACGCCTCGTCGACCACCACCAGGACGTGCGGCGGCACCCGGGCCAGGAACGCGTCGAGCGACGCCTGGGTGACGGCGGGGCCGGTGGGGTTGTTGGGGGTGCAGACCAGCACGATCCGGGTGCGGTCGGTGATCGCGTCGGCCATCGCGTCGAGGTCGTGGCGCGCGTCGGCGAGCAGCGGCACCTGCACGCTCCGCGCGCCCGCCGCGGTGACGGCGATCGGGTAGGCCTCGAAGGAGCGCCACGCGAAGACGACCTCGTCGCCGGGCTCGCAGAACGCCTGCACCAGCTGGTAGATCAGCCCGACCGACCCGGTCGCCACCGACAGGTCCTCCGCGGGCACGCCCAGCGTGTCGGCGAGGGCGGCGTACAGCGCCGTGGAGCCCATGTCCGGGTAGCGGTTCATCTGCCCCACCGCCGCCTGCACGGCCTCGACGACGCCGGGCAGCGGCGGGTAGGGGTTCTCGTTCGAGGAGAGCTTGTACGACGTCATCCCGGGCCGGACGGTCGGCGGCTTCCCGGCGACGTACGGCGGGATGTCGGCGATGTTCGCGCGCGGCTGCGGGGAGGACATGGCCTCAGGCTATGTCGGAGTGCCGCGCCCGCCAGGGCCGCAGCAGCAGCGCCAGCACCAGGCCGAGCAGCACGCCGAGCACCGCGCCGGTGACGTTGTCGATGATGTCGGTGACGTCGCAGGCCCGGTCGATGCGGGCCAGCTCCAGCTGGGTCTTCTCGATCGCCACCGAGTACGCCGCCAGCAGCGCCAGCCCGATCGGCACGGTGACGATCGCGGCGGCCCGCCAGCGTGCGGCGACCACGACCAGCAGCGCTCCGGACGGCACGAAGATGAGCGTGTTGAGCAGGCGCTGCCCACCGGAGAAGATCCAGAACCCCTCGGGAGCCGGGCCGCCGATGTCCCACGAGCAGGTGGTCAGCCGGCCCTCCGCGCTGACGATCCCGGGCGCGCCGTCCGCCGGGATCAGGGTCACGCACGCGATCACGACGACCGACCACAGCAGGCCGGCCAGCGCGGCCGCCCCGACCCAGCCCAGCCGGCGGTGCAGCGCGAGGCCCAGGGCGAGGCAGGCGAGCCCGGACAGGACGACGCCGACCAGCATCACCCCCACGCCGCCCACCGGGAACATGCGCTCGACCGTAGCCAAGGCTCGGCTGCCCGCCGCCTGTCGGGATCGGCCGAGAACGTCCAGGTTCCCCGGTGGACCGGGGAAGTTGGAGAATGGCCCCATGCCCGCCCCGAGCGACGCCCTCGGCGCCGTCCCCGTCGACGCGCCCCCGGAGCCCGCCTCGACCGTGGATCGGATCGCCCAGGAGCTGCGGCGCGCGGTCTTCGACGGCGAGCTGGAGTCCGGGACGCCGCTGCGCGAGGTCGCCCTGGCCGCGTCGCTCGGAGTCTCGCGCCCGACGATCCGGGAGGCGCTGACGATCCTGGTGGCCGAGGGGCTGGCCACCCGCGAGCCGAACCGCGGCGTCCAGGTCGTCACACCCGAGGCCGACTCGGTCCGCGACGTCTGCGCGGCCCGCTGGGTCCTGGAGGGCGCCGGCGTACGCCGCTGGGCGGATGCCGACGAGAGCCGTCGGGCGCTCGTGCGCCGGACCCTCGACGCCTACACGTCCGCGGTACGCCGGGGCGCGTCGTACCAGGAGCTCAACGAGCGGCACCTCGCCTTCCACGTCTCCCTGGTGGGGCTGACCGGCTCGCCCCGGCTGGTCGCGATGGCCGAGAACCTCGTCGTGGAGCTGAGGCTGGCCCTCGCCCAGGTCGAGCGGATCCGCCGCAACGCGCACAACGAGGCCGAGAACCACGTCGCCCTCGTCCAGCTCCTCGAGTCCGGCGACCTCGACGGCGCCCACGACTTCCTGCGCCGGCACCTCCTCGAGGCCGAGGACGACATCGTCGCCGCCCTCGGCCTCGAGGAGGGGTGACCTCAGAGCCGGAAGCGCCCGACCAGGTCGCGCATCTCGGTGGCCATCCGGGTCAGCTCACCCGCGGCGGCGGTCGTGTTGCCCGCCGCATCGGTCGTCTGGTCGGCGGCCTCGGAGACCGAGCCCACGTTGCGCGCGATCTCGCTGGCGCCCGTCGCCGCCTCGGCGACGTTCCGCGAGATCTCGTTGGTGGTCGCGGTCTGCTCCTCCACCGCCGCGGCGATGGTGTTCTGGTAGTCGCTGATCCGGCTGATGATCTCCGTGATCTCGCCGATCGCCGTCACGGCGCCGCCGGTGTCGGCCTGGATGGCCTCGACCCGCTTGGCGATGTCCTCGGTCGCGCGGGCGGTCTCGACCGCGAGCTCCTTGACCTCGTTGGCGACGACCGCGAAGCCCTTGCCGGCCTCGCCGGCGCGGGCGGCCTCGATGGTCGCGTTCAGGGCCAGCAGGTTGGTCTGCTCGGCGATCGAGGTGATCGCCTTGACGACGCTGCCGATCTCGGCCGACGACTCGCCGAGCTTGGCCACGGTGGCCGTGGTCTCCTCGGCCGTCACGACGGCCTGGCTCGCGACCCGCGCGGCGTCCGAGGCGTTCTGGGCGATCTCGCGGATCGAGGCGCCCATCTGCTCGCTGCCCGCCGCGACGGTCTGCACGTTGGACGAGACCTCCTCGGCGGCCGCCGAGACCAGGTTGGCCTGGCTCGAGGACTCGTTCGCTGAGGCGCCGAGCTGGGCCGACACGGCCGACATCTCCTCGGCCGCCGAGGCCAGCACGCCGGTGTTGTCGCCCATCGCGGACAGCGAGGCGTGCAGGCTCTCCCGCGCGGTCTCGAGGTCCGCGGCCATCTGGCCGACCTCGTCGCGCGAGCGGACTCCCGCATCGGCGGTCAGGTCGCCGCCCGCGAGGGCGCGCAGCGCCACCTGGAGGCGGTTGATGGAGGTCCGCACACCACGGGCGACCAGCAGCGCGAATCCGAGCGCGGCGACCAGGCCGACCGTGAGCAGGATGATCGCCAGCTCGCGCTGCGACTCGTACGACGACCGCGCGTCCGCGGCCGCGTCGGCGGCCTGGGCGTCCTCGCTCTCGACCATCTCGCCGAGCAGGCTGCTGATGCCTTCGGCGATCGGGGACAGCTCGGTGTTGTTCATCCGCAGCCAGCCGGCCAGGTCCTGGCGCTCGGCGAGCGGGCCGAGCTTGGTCTCGACGTCGGCGACGTAGCGGTCGAGCTCCTCGCGGATCTGCGCGACGCGGGCCGCGTTCTCCGCGGTCAGGTCGGTCGCGACGTAGTCGTCGAGCTGGCTGTTGAAGGTGACCTGCAGGTCGGCGTACTCGTCGAGGGTGGCCTGGCGGTCCTCGCCGTCGCCCACGAGCAGGATGTCGCGGATGCTCAGCGACAGGCTCTTGCGGGTCTCGGCGACGTCGCCGAGCACCTTCACCGCGGTCAGGTTGTTGGTGTAGATCCGCTGGCTGGTCTCGGCGCTGGCGGACAGGCTGTTGAGGCCGAAGATGCCGACGACCAGGGCGACGACGATCGCCACCGCGGCCGGGACGAGCACCTTGGTGCGGATGCCGCGGTCGGCCCACCAGCCGGCGATCCGGAAGCGAGGGGCGGGGGACGGGGCGGATGACATGGAGTCGTACCTCCGTGGTCGGGGAAGGAGACCGCCCGGCCAGCCCGAGTCGGCACCCTCAGAATCGGCCGGGCCCGCCGGGACCCGAGGGAAAACGACGTCCGAGCCGCTGGGGTGACCTGGCAGGATCGCCGCGTGCGCTTCCTCACCTGGCTTCTCACCAACGCCATCGCCCTGGCGGTCGCGGCCTGGCTGATCGACGGCATCCGCTTCACCGGGTCCGACGAGACGTCCGAGAAGATCCTCCCGCTGCTCGTCGTCGCGCTGATCCTCGGCGCGGTGTCGTCGTTCGTGAAGCCGGTCCTGCAGATCCTCTCGATCCCGTTCATCATCGTGACCCTGGGCCTGTTCCTGCTGGTCATCAACGCGCTGATGCTGATGCTGACCGGCTGGCTCGCGGACGTGCTCGGCGTCGACTTCGAGGTCACCGGCTTCTGGCCCGCGGTCGGCGGCGCGATCGTGATCACCATCGTCACCTGGATGGTGGACAGCCTGATCGGCCCGGAGGAGCTCCGATGAGCCCCCACCCGACGCTGCCGCCACCCCGCACCCCCGGCCGGTACTCCGTCGCGCTGGTCTGCCTCGGCAACATCTGCCGCTCCCCGATGGCCGACGTCGTCCTCACCGCGCGGGTCGAGGAGGCCGGGCTCGCCGGACGGGTGGCGGTCGTCAGCTCCGGCACCGGCGACTGGCACGTCGGCAACCCGATGGACGCCCGGGCCGCGGCCACGCTCACCGCCGCCGGCTACGACCCCTCGCTGCACCGGGCTCGGCACTGGTCGACCGCCTGGCTCGAGGAGCACGACCTGGTCCTCGCGATGGACGGCAGCAACCTGGCGGGCGTCGGTGGCGCGGGCGAGCGGGTGCGGCTGTTCCGCGACTTCGATCCGGTCGAACCGGGTGGCGAGGTCCCGGACCCGTACTACGGTGGGGACGACGGCTTCGAGGAGGTGCTGACCATGGTCGAGCGGACGTGCACCGTGATCGTGGGCGCCCTCCAGGAGGAGCTGCTCCAGGAGCCGGACGAGTCGTGACCCGTCAGCCGCTGGTCGCCCGGCGGGCCGAGACTCTCCTCGGCTCGGCGGTGGTGGCCACGGCCCCGGTCGCCGGCGGGGACGTCGCGACCGCCACCAAGCTCCGGCTGAGCGACGGCCGGACCGCGCTGATGAAGACCCTCAACAACGCACCCGCCGCGTTCTTCGAGACCGAGGCGCGCGGGCTGCGCTGGCTCGCCGAGGTCGAGGACGGGCTGGCGGTGCCGGAGGTGCTCGCGGTGGACGCGGAGTGCCTGATCCTGCAGTGGGTCGAGCCGGGGCGCAACAGCGGAGACGTCGCGGCGGGCCTCGGCCGCGCACTGGCCGCGACGCACGCGGCCGGGGCGGCGGCGTACGGCCTCGACGAGGACGGCTTCATCGGCCGGCTCCCGCTGCCCAACCGCACGGCCGACACCTGGGCGGAGTTCTACGCCGTGCGCCGCGTCCTGCCCTACCTCAAGCTCGCCCGCGACCGCGGCGCCGTCACCGACGACGACGCCGCGCGGGTCGAGGCGGTCGTCGGGCGGCTCCCCGCGTTGCTCCCCGAGGAGCCGCCCGCACGCCTGCACGGCGACCTGTGGAACGGCAACGTGCTGTGGGGCGCCGACGGCCGGGTCAGCGTCATCGACCCGGCGGCGTACGGCGGCCACCGCGAGGTCGACCTGGCCATGCTCGCGCTCTTCGGGCTCCCGCACCTGCAGCGGGTCGTCGACGCGTACGCCGAGGTCACCCCGCTCGCCGACGGCTGGGAGGAGCGGGTCGCGCTGCACCAGCTCTTCCCGCTGCTCGTGCACGCCTGCCTCTTCGGTGGCGGGTACGGCGCCCGCGCCGCCGCCGCGGCCGCCCGCTACACCTGAGCCCGCCCACTCTCAGGCAGGGTTCAGCCGCGGCTGGCAACATGGACCCGTGAGTGTCCCCAAGCCGCGCGTGCTCGTCGTCGACGACGACCGGGCGGTGCGTGAGTCGCTGCGCCGCTCCCTGGAGTTCAACGGGTACGACGTCCACCTCGCCGCCGACGGTGCCGAGGCGCTCGCGGGGATCGGCCGGGTCGGCCCGGACGTGGTCGTGATGGACGTGATGATGCCGCGCCTCGACGGCATCGAGACGACCCGCGCGCTGCGCACGGCGGGCCACGACGTACCGATCCTGGTGCTCACCGCGCGCGACGCCGTCGGTGACCGCGTCGAGGGCCTCGACGCCGGCGCCGACGACTACCTCACCAAGCCGTTCGCGCTGGCCGAGCTGCTGGCCCGCCTGCGCGCGCTGCTGCGCCGGGTGGTCCCGCCGGAGGACACCGCGGAGGAGGTGCTCTCCTTCTCCGACCTGACGATGGAGGTCGCGACCCGCGAGGTGCGGCGCGGCGACCGCGCGATCGAGCTGACGCGCACCGAGTTCACCCTGCTGGAGATGTTCCTGCGCCGGCCCCGCCGGGTCCTGGAGCGCAGCTTCATCCTCGAGGAGGTCTGGGGCTACGACTTCCCGACGACGGCCAACTCCCTGGAGGTCTACGTCGGCTACCTGCGCCGCAAGACCGAGGCCGAGGGCGAGCCCCGGCTGATCCACACGGTCCGCGGCGTCGGCTACGTGCTGAAGGAATCGTGACCGGCGCCTCGGACTCGAGCGACGGACGCTGGCACTACCGACGATCCCTCGCCAGCCGGGTCACCCTGCTCACCACCCTGGCCGTGGGCCTGGCGGTCGCCTTCGTCGCCATGGGCGGCTACTTCGTCGTGCGCATGCAGCTGCAGGCCTCCATGGACGACTCGCTCGTCGAGCGCGCCCACGCGACCGCGCAGCTGCCGCTGATCATCGACGCCAACACCGGCAACGAGATCCCCGCGTGGATGCTGACCTCCACCGACGTGCGCATCGGGACCGTGACCGCCGACGGACAGGGCTTCTACCCCTACAAGGACGGCGCCGTCCCGAAGCTCGGCCAGGACGAGCTCGACGTCGCGACCGGCACCTCCGAGCTCAGCGTGCGCACCGCGCGGGCCATCGACGGCGACGACCGGTTCCGCGTCGTCGCGGTGCCGTACGGCGAGGGCAAGGCGCTGGTCGTCTGCGAGTCCCTGGAGTCGCAGGAGCAGCTGCTGAAGCGGCTCGGCATCGTGATGGCGCTCTTCGGCGCCGCCGGCGTGATCGCCGCCGCGGTCGCCGGCTGGGGCGTCGCGGCCAACGGGCTGAGGCCGGTACGCCGGCTCACCGGGCGCGTCGAGCACATCGCCCGGACCGAGGAGCTGCAGCCGATCCCGGTCGAGGGGCACGACGAGATCGCCCGGCTGTCGTCGGCGTTCAACCAGATGCTCGCCGCACTCGCGGCGTCGCGCGACCGGCAGCGGCAGCTGGTCGCCGACGCCGGCCACGAGCTGCGCACCCCGCTCACCTCGCTGCGCACCAACCTGGACCTGCTGGCCCAGTCGGACGCGTCCGGCGCGACCCTGCCCCCCGAGGCGCGCGCCGAGCTGCTCGACGACGTACGCGCCCAGATCGAGGAGATGACCACCCTGATCGGAGACCTGGTCGAGCTCGCCCGCGACGAGCCGATGGCCCACGTGATCGAGACCGTCGACCTCGCCGAGGTGGTCGACCACGCCCTGGCCCGGGTACGCCGCCGCGCCGCCGGGGTCGCGCTCGACGTCGACGTCGAGCCGTGGTTCGTCATCGGCGAGCAGGGCGCGCTGGAGCGGGCGGTCACCAACCTGCTCGACAACGCGGCCAAGTGGAGCCCCGCCGGGGGGACCATCCACGTCTCGCTCGTCGAGGGCGAGCTGGTGGTCGAGGACGAGGGGCCGGGCATCGCCGACGCCGACCTGCCCCGGGTCTTCGAGCGGTTCTGGCGGTCCGACGAGTCCCGGTCCATGCCCGGCTCCGGCCTGGGGCTCTCGATCGTGGACCAGGTCGCCACGCGGCACTCCGGGACCGTGGAGGCCGGACATGCCGCCTCCGGCGGCGCCCGGATGGTGCTGCGGATCCCGGGCGCACCGACCCCGCCGCCGACCACACCCGCCGAGACGTCCCCGGCCGGGGCCGGCGCGTGAGGGCCCGCGCCGCCCTGCTCGTCGTACCCCTGCTGCTGGCCGGGTGCGGCGGGTCCGACGACGACCCGCCCGCCGCCTCGTCGAGCGCGAGCGCCGAGCCCGTCTGGAACCCCTGCGACGGGCTCGACGTCGCCGGCATCGCGGCGAAGCTGGGGGCCGAGGTGACCCGAGAGAGCGGCTCCGCCGACTCGCCCCGCTGCACGCTGCTGCCGGCGGTCGAGGGCGGCGCGGTGGTGGACGCCAACTACCTCGTCTTCCCCGCGGGCCTCGACGCCGCGTGGGAGCAGATGGGCGCGCCCGACGACGGCAGCGTGACCGAGCCTGAGATCCCGGGTGCCGACGCCGCCCGGATGGTGGCGAACGCGGGCACGGAGGTGCTCGGCGTGACCGGCTTCGTCCAGGTCGGCGACATCGTGCTCGTCGTCAACGCCGCGGACCCCCGACCGTACGACGAGGCACCGGTCGTCGCAGCGGTCGAGGAGACGATGCGGCAGCTGGCGACGTACGCGTCCGCCGACGGCCCGGACTCCTGACGTCCCCCGCCCTCAGGTCACGGAGACGACCACCGCCGAGGCCTCGACGGTGAGAGCCACCTCCGCCAGACCCAGGTGGAAGGTCCGCGGGGCGTCCCAGGTCAGCTCCGTGACCTGACCCCTCCACGGCGCATCGGTCCCGTCGTCCGACCCGTCGTCGGTCCAGTCACGGACGATGACGTCCGAGAACTCGTACGTGGCGCACACCGCCCGTCCCGGGTAGTCCTCGTCGAACGCAAACCGGACGACGAGGGTGCGGTGGACCGGGTCGAACCGGATCTCGGTGCAGGACGCGTCGTGAAGGCGGACGTGGACGCCCGGACGTGGGCAGAACTCGTAGAGCGTGCCCTCGTCGATCTCATCGAACGTCCACCCGTTGCCGGCGATCGAGGCGCACATATCGGGATGATCTCGTGCCCCTCTCGGTCGCGGCCAGCACAATGACCGACATGCAGCTGTCGTTCTTCCGCCCCTCGGGCGACGCCCCCTCCGCACTGACCCCCACCGACCTGGCCCGGAGCATGTGGGACGACGACCAGATGCACGGGGTGGCCGTCAGCGGGGCGCTCGCCCGCGGCGCCGAGGCACGGGTCCTCGACCTCGGCCGGGACGACCTGGTGCCCGCGCGCTTCACCGTCGACCTGTTCACCGTCGCCCGGATGCGCGACTGCACGGTCACCACCGAGGTGGTGCGCGAGGGACCCCGGATCTGCCTGGTCGACGCCGTGCTCACCCAGGAGCGCGACGGCGCCGAGGTGCGGGTCGCCCGGGCCAGTGCGCTGTTCCTCAAGCCCACCGCCTCGACCGAGGGCTCGGTCTGGGCGCCCGAGTCCCGCCCGACGCCGCCCCCGCTCGACGTCGCCCCGGTGACCGAGGACGGGCACGTGCCGTTCTTCCACAGCTCGGCCGGCTGGTCGCAGTCCTTCGGGCTGCACCAGAACGACACCCGCAAGTCGTCGTGGCACACCGCGGTCGCGATCGTCGCCGGCGAGCCCCGCTCGCCCTTCCAGGCGGTCGCCTCGATCGCCGACGGCGCCAGCCTGGTCACGAACTGGGGCGACCGCGGCATCGAGTACATCAACACCGACATCAACCTCACCCTCGCCCGCCGCCCCGACGGCCTCTCGATCGGGCTCGCCGCCGTCGACCGGGTCGAGGTCGACGGCGTCGCCGTCGGCACCGCCGCCGTCTTCGACCGCACGGGCCCCCTCGGCACCGCCGTGGTCACCTCGCTCGCCAACGCCCAGCGCGTCGTGGACCTCGGCGGGGTCGAGTACACCGACGGCGGCGAGCGCCGTACGTCTGCCTAGGCCCGGCCCCACGCTGGTTGAGGTGCGACAGACGAAGCCCCGGCCCCACGCTGGTTGAGGTGCGAAGGACGAAGTCCTGAGCCTCGAAACCCCTCGTGCCGAGAGTCGGCCTCGATCGAGGCCCCACCTCGGCCCACCGGGTTTCGAGGCTCGTCGCTGAAGCTCCTCGCACCTCAACCAGCGCGCGACGACCGACCCGCACGCCGAAGCCCCTCGCACCTCGACCAGCGGAGGGGACGGCGGCCTCAGCGCGGCGTCGTGTTCGCGTCGCGCCAGGACCGCTCGAAGGGCAGCCGCCAGGCGTGTGGGGCGATCAGCTGGTGGATGGCGTTGGGACCCCAGCTGCCGGGGGCGTAGCCGCGCACGGGCGGCGGGTCGGCGAGCAGCGGGATCGACTTCTCCCAGAGCGTCTCGATGCCGGCGGCGGTGGTGAACAGCGTGTGGTCGCCGCGCATCGCGTCGTGGATGAGCCGCTCGTAGGCCTCCAGCACCGCGGTCGACGACTTCGTCTCGTGCGTCGCGAACTGCATGGAGAGCTTCTCCAGCTTCATCCCGGGACCGGGTTTCTTGCCGTAGAACGACAGCGACATCCGCGACTGGTCGGCGAGGTCGAAGGTGAGGTGGTCGGGACCCTGGCGGCCGACGTTGGACCCGGCCGGGAACATCGTCAGCGGTGGCTCCTTGAAGGCGATGGAGATGATCCGCGCCCCCTCGGCGAGCTTCTTGCCGGTGCGCAGGAAGAACGGCACGCCGGCCCAGCGCCAGTTGTCGATCTCGACCTTCAGCGCCACGAACGTCTCGGTGTCGGAGTCCTCGGCGACGGCGGCCTTGCCCCGGTAGCCGTTGTACTGCCCTCGTACGACGTTGTGCGGCTCGATCGGCCGCATCGAGCGGAACACCTTCAGCTTCTCGTCGCTGATCGGGTCGGGCGCCAGCGAGGTCGGCGGCTCCATCGCCATGAACGCCAGCACCTGCATGAGGTGGGTGACGACCATGTCGCGGTACGCGCCGGTGCCCTCGTAGAACGCCGTACGACCTTCCAGGCCGAGCGTCTCGGGGACGTCGATCTGCACGTGGTCGATGAAGTTGCGGTTCCAGATCGGCTCGAACAGGCCGTTGGCGAACCGGAAGGCCAGGATGTTCTGCGCCGCCTCCTTGCCCAGGAAGTGGTCGATCCGGAAGACCTGGGTCTCGTCGAAGACCTCGTGGACCCGGGCGTTGAGCACCTTCGCCGACTCCAGGTCGGTGCCGAACGGCTTCTCCATGATGATCCGCGAGCGCTCGACCAGGCCGGCCTCGTCGAGCTGGCGGAGGACGTCGAGGGCGGCCTTCGGCGGGACGCTCAGGTAGTGCAGCCGGCGGATGTCCTCGCCGGTCGCGGCCAGCGCCTCCTCGGAGCGGTGCACGGCCTCGGCGAGCGCGTGCGGACCGGCGCCCTGCGGCACGTAGCTCAGCATCCGCGCGAACGGCGCCCAGCGCTCGTCGGTGACGTCGCCCTTGCCGAACTCCTCGCAGGCGTCGCGGGCGATCTTGACGAAGGTGTCGGTGTCGATCTCCTCCAGCGAGGTGCCAACGATGCAGGAGTCCTTCAGCAGCTCGGCCTCGAAGAGCCGCAGCAGGCCGGGGAGGAGCTTGCGTCGCGCGAGGTCGCCCGTCGCCCCGAAGAGCACGATGACGTGAGGTTGCTCCATGTCGTCGAGGGTAGTCACGCGGTGTTTCCCTCCCGTGTCGGTGCCTCGCCGAAGACCTGGCGCAGCCGCTCGGCCTTCCAGCGCGACTCGGCGTACTCGTCGTCGACGTCGGAGTGCACCGTGATGCCGCCGCCCGTCCCGAGCAGGTAGCGCCCGTCGCCGGTCGTGGTCAGCGAGCGGATCACCACCCCGAGGTCGGCGCGGCCGTCGGCGGAGATCCAGCCGAAGGCGCCGGCGTACGCGCCCCGGGGCGTGTCCTCGACCTCCTGCACGATCTCCATGGTGCGCCGCTTCGGCGCTCCTGTCATCGACCCCGCCGGGAACAGCGCGCGGACGGCGTCGAGGGCGGTCACGTCGTCGCGCAACCGGCCACGGACCGTCGAGACCAGCTGGTGCACGGTCGCATACGACTCCACGGCCATCAGCGCCGGCACCTCGACCGACCCGACCTCGCACACCATCGCGAGGTCGTTGCGGAGCAGGTCGACGATCATCAGGTTCTCGCTGCGGAAGCGCGGCTCCTCGGCGAGCCGGCGCCGCAGCTCCTCGTCCTCGGCCGCGGTCCGCCCCCGCGGGGTCGTGCCCTTGATCGGCTTGGTCTCGATGCTCCGGTCCGCGCCGATCACGGCGTACCGCTCCGGGCTGGAGCTGAGCAGCCACGCCCGCGCACCCGGCACGTCGTGCTGCAGGAACCCGGCGTACGGCGCGGGGTTGAGCTTGCGCAGGCGCAGGTACGCCGTCGCCGGGTCGAGGTCGCTCGCCACCTCCGCGCGGTAGGTCAGGTTGACCTCGTAGCTGTTGCCGGCGTGCAGGTGCTCCTGGACCCGGGCGAAGTGGGCGGCGTAGGGCGGGTCCGCGGATTCCCCGGTGAACCGGGGAATCCGGACGTTCTCAGCCGGAACTTCGCCCGAGAACGTCAGGTCCTCCCCCAGAACATCGTGCTCGAAGAGCCGCACCTGGCTCGGCCGCATCCAGACCGCGTCCGGCACCGAGTCGGAGGGGTACGCCGGCAGGTCGGCGCGGGCGGCGTACCCGAAGTAGCCGAACCACTGGTCGGTCTGCGAGCCGGCAGCCAGCTCGGCCGCCAGGACCGTGAACGGGTCGTCGCCGACGACCTCCGCGCGGCCGGAGGCGTGCCGGACCACCTCGCGGGTGGCGGCGGAGTAGGTGAGCGAGACGTCGTCGTCGGCCAGCCAGCCGAGCAGCGAGCGCCTGCCCGACCACTCCCGCGCGCCGCCGCCGTCGAGCCAGAAGCAGCGGGCGTGGTCGGCGGCGACCGCCGCGAACGCCGAGGTCGGGTCGGTCACGGCGCCTCCAGGAAGTTCGACACCAGCGCCGCCCCGTGCTCGGACAGCACCGACTCCGGGTGGAACTGCACGCCGACCAGCGGCAGGTCGCGGTGCGCGACCGCCATCGTCAGCCCGGTCTCCTCGTCGCTCGCCGTCACCCGCAGGCACGCGGGCAGCGCCAGGGCGGCGAGCGAGTGGTAGCGCACCGCCGCGAACGGAGCGGGTACGCCGGCGAACAGCCCCTCGCCGTCGTGCGCGACCCGCGCCAGCACCCCGTGCCCGGGGTCGACCCGGTCGACGCGGCCGCCGTACGCCGTCACCAGGCCCTGCATGCCGAGGCAGACGCCCAGGACCGGACGGGTGCCCGCGAGCAGCACCTCGCGACCCACGGCGAAGTCCGCGGCCGAAGCCGGATGACCCGGCCCGGGAGAGAGGACCACGTGGCTGTGCCGGAGCACGTCGGCGGCGTCCACCTCGTCGTGCTGCACGACCCGGGGCAGGACCCCGGTGACGGCGGCGACGAGGTGGACGAGGTTCCACGTGTAGGAGTCGTGGTGGTCCACGACGACCACGTCCGGTGCCGCCACGCTCAGCAACCTACTGGCCGGCGAGTGGAGCCCGGGAACAGGGACGGGCCCGACGGCACTGGGGGGCAGTCACCGTCGGACCCGTGTTCCTGACCTGGTCAGGGTAGGACCAAAGACTCGTCTCGGGAACCCCTGGCCAGCAGCAGGTCGGCGACCAGCTCGTGCAGCAGGTCGTAGCCGTTCTCGGTGAGGATCGACTCGGCGTGGAACTGGATGCCGCGGTAGTGCGGACCGCGGACCAGGTGCACGTCGCCGGTGCCGGGGTCGGCCTCGACGCTGACGCCGTCCGGCAGCACGGTGTCGTCGGCGACCCGGGCGACGAAGGTGTTGTAGAAGCCGACCCGCTCGGTCTCGCCGCCGATCGCGACCGGCGACTGGGTGCCCTGGAAGACGATGTCCTTGTACGCCAGCGGGATGCCGACGTGGTGGCACAGGGCCTGGTGCCCCAGGCACACCGCGAGGAACGGCCGCTCGGCCGCCATCAGCTCGGCCACGGCCGCCCGCAGGTTGGCCATCTTCGGGTCGCTGCCGTCGCGCGGGTCTCCCGGACCCGGGCCGACGATCACCAGGTCGAAGCCGTCGAGCACGCCGGGGGCGTACTCCTCGTGCCGGACCACCTCGCTGGTCATGCCGAGCACCCGGAGCACGTGGCGCAGCATGTTCACGAAGTCGTCCTCGCCGTCGAGGATCACCGCGCTCTTCCCCGCCAGCCCGGGGTCCGGACGCGAGCCGCCCTGGTCGGTCAGCCAGAACCGGGAGAGCCGCCGGTTGCGCTTGTTGAGGGTCAGCAGCACGTCCTCGTCGCTGACCAGCTCGGCGACGTTCGTGCTCGGCACCGGCGCGGGCGGGACCAGCCCGAACGCGCTCAGGATGCCGCCCGCCTTCGCGTGCGTCTCGGCCACCTCGTACGCCGGGTCCGAGTCGCGCACCAGCGTCGCGCCGGCCGTGACCGTCAGCCGGCCCTCGAGGTCGACGTCGGCGGTGCGGATCACGATGGGGCTGTCGAGGACCGGCTCGCCCTGCTCGTCGCGCCCGAGGATGGCCAGCGCGGCGCCGTAGTAGCCGCGCCCGCCGGTCTCGTACTTCTTGATCAGCCGGCACGCGTTCTCGACCGGCGAGCCGGTGACGGTGGCGGCGTACATCGTGTCGCGCAGCACCTCGCGGGGGTCGCGGTCGGTCTGGCCGGCGAGGAGGTACTCGGTGTGGATGAGGCGGCTCATCGGCTTCAGGAACGGCCCGAGCACCTGGCCGCCCCGGTCGCAGATGTCGCACATCATCTTCAGCTCCTCGTCGACGACCATGAAGAGCTCGTAGATCTCCTTCTCGTCGTGGAGGAAGTCGAGGAGCCGGCCGCGCAGGTCCGGACCCGCGTCGGCGTCGGCCGGGATCCGGAAGGTGCCGCTGATCGGGTTCATCCGGACGTCGCCGCCGTGCAGCGAGACGTGCCGCTCGGGACTGGCGCCGATCAGGTAGCGGTCGCCGGTGAAGAAGACGTAGGTCCAGTACGCACCGCGCTCGCGCTCGAGCAGCCGGCGGAAGACGGCCAGCGCCTTCCGCGCGTCCCAGTCGGCGACGCTCGCGCGGTAGTGCCGGCCGATGACGAGGTTGGCCCCCTCGCCCTGCCCGATCTCGTCGCTGATGATCGACGCGACGAGCTTGCCGTACTCCTCGTCGTCGGTCTCGAAGCCGCCGCGGTCGGTGAAGTCGACCTCGACCTCGTCGATCGCCGCGACGATCTCCGCGACCGAGAACTCCAGCTCGGTCTCGACGTCGACCACGACCAGCGGCGTACCGTCGTCGTGCGCCTCGAAGCCGCGCTCGGCCACCTGCCGGAACGGTACGGCGAGCAGCCGGTCGGCGATGTGCCCGTCGTCGGGCACCCCGTCGGACAGCGGTACGTCGAGGATCGAGTCGACGACGCTGCGCCGCCCGCCCACCAGGCCGACGGTGTCGCGGTCGCCCGCGCGGGTGGAGCGCCGGATGATCGCCCACGCCTCGTGCCCCTGGAGCGCCTCGATCGCGGTCCGGGCATCAGGTGTGGCGGTCATGGGCGAACTCTAGTTGCGCCGCGGCCCGGCCGCCGGGTCGCGGTCGGCAGGCGGAATCGGCCGTGGAAACGGTGACGTGCGTGGTGCGTCACGGTTTCCACGATGCTCCGCGCGAGATCCAGAAGGGCTGCGAGGATCGCGCCGTGAGCTGGTGGGGTTGGGTGCTGCTGTCCCCCGTGCTCGTCCTGATCGCGCTGGCCGTGCTCTTTGCCGTGGTGTTGATCCAGAGCCTCGTCGAGAACTCGGGCGAGAGGACGGGACGGTGGCTGGCCACCCGGCCGGGAATGGCCGAGCGGATGGCCCGCCGGCCGGTCGGCGGACGGGTCGGCGTCGTCCTCGTGGTGGCGGGCCTGATTCCGTTCCTGGTCCTCGTGATGGGACTCCTCACGGGGGAGGAGATCCGGGCCGACGGCGCGAGGATCGAGAAGTGGCTGACCGGCGCTGCGGCACTGATCACCTCTGGTCTGGTGATCCTGGCGATCTGGTGGCGCCTCGCGGCCGACGACTGACGCCGCGGTCGGCCCTGGTCAGCGGTGGCTCAGCAACCAAATCGCCCGGCAGACCGGTTGCCAGCTCACCGCCACCCGCGCCCGGGCGGCGGACCCGGGCCTCGAATCAGGAGATCGTGGTCAGCAGCTGCGTCGCGCGGGTGAGGACGACGTACAGCGTGGCGCGGCCGGTGGCGGACTCGTCCTCGATCTCCTGGGGGCGGACGACGACGATCCCGTCGAACTCCAGGCCCTTGGTGTCCAGGCCGGTGAGGACGACGACCCGGTCGTCGCCGGAGGGCGCGACCGAGGAGTCGACCGCGGCGCGGGCGCCGGGGGCGGCGTCGGCGAGCTCGGGCCAGGACGCCAACCAGGCGTTGACCTCGGAGCGGCGCGCGACGGGGACGACGATGCCGACCGTGCCGGAGACCCGGCCGGCGATCTCGTTGACGGCCTCCCGGGTGGCCGCCTCGACGTCGGCCACGCCCTCCACCACGCGCGGGTGCTCGCCGGTGGAGCGGACCGCCGTCGGGAGGTCGGCGTCCAGCCCGACGCGCGAGGCGTACGCCGCGGCGTACTCGTAGATCTCGGAGGAGTTGCGGTAGTTCGTCGACAGGTGGAAATCGTGCTGCGCCTTGCGCTCCAGCGCCTCGGCCCGTGCGGCGGCGGCCTCGGCCGGCACCGGCCAGGAGGACTGGGCAGGGTCGCCGACGATCGTCCAGGAGGCGGTCCGGCCGCGGCGGCCGACCATCCGCCACTGCATCGGCGTGAGGTCCTGCGCCTCGTCGATGAGCACGTGGGCGTACCCGTCGTCCTCGATGCTGTGCGTCGGCGGCGCCCAGGCGCGCCCGGTCGGGGCGTACTCCCGGTCGGAGGCGGTGAACAGCTCCTGCAGGTCGACGGCTCCGGCGATCGCGCTCAGCGGGTCGTCGCGCGAGTCCTCGGTGCGCGCCGGGACGTCGCCGAGGGCGTAGCGCAGCTCGTCGACCAGCGGGACGTCCTCGACCGAGAGCGTGCCGCCGGCGGTCCAGGACTTCAGCAGCAGCCGCTGCTCCTCGGCCGACACGACGCCCTCGCCGACCCGGGCGAGGAACTCCGGGTCGCGCAGCCAGCCGAGCACCGTCGGCGCGTCCAGCGGCGGCCACCATGACGCGGCGAAGTCGAGGAACGCATCGTTGTCGAGCATCTCCTCGTCGAACGACTCGCGGCCCCGCTCGCGGCCGCGGTCGCCGCGGACCTGGCGCCACATCTGGTCCAGCAGCGCCTGCGAGACCCGCGGCAGCTGCTTGTTGCGCCGGCCCTGCGACATCAGGTTGCGCCGGACCCGGCCCAGCACGCCGCGGTCGAGGACGATCCGGTCATCGCGGTAGAAGACCCGGAGCTCGGTCGGGCTGCCCGGCGCCTGCTGCCGCGCCGTACGACGCAGCAGCTCGGCCATCCGCGCCGAGCCCTTCACGTCGGCGACGGCAGGCTCGTCGTGGCGGCTGGCCTTCACCCCGTCGACGACCTCGCCGAGCGAGCGCAGCGCGACGGCGGTCTCGCCGAGGCTGGGCAGCACCCGCTCGATGTAGCGCATGAAGACCCCGCTGGGCCCGACGACGAGGACGCCGCCGGTCTCGTAGCGGCGCCGGTCGTTGTAGAGCAGGTACGCCGCGCGGTGCAGCGCGACGACGGTCTTGCCGGTGCCGGGTCCTCCGGAGATCGACACGACGCCCTTGCCGGGCGCGCGGATCGCCTTGTCCTGCTCGGCCTGGATGGTGGCGACGATCGAGTGCATGGAGCGGTCGCGGGCGCGGGAGAGCTGCGCCATCAGCGCGCCCTCGCCGACGATCGGCAGGTCGACGCCGTCCTCCTCCAGGGCGTCGGCGTCGAGCAGCTCGTCCTCGACCCCGACCACCCGGGGCCCCTGGGAGCGCAGCACCCGGCGGCGGATGACGTGCTGGGGGTCGGCGGCGGTGGCCTGGTAGAACACCGCCGCGGCGGGCGCGCGCCAGTCGATGAGCAGCGAGTCGCGCTCGGCGTCACGCAGGCCGATGCGGCCGACGTACCGCGGTTCCGGGTCGAGGCCCGGGCGCAGGTCGAGGCGACCGAAGACCAGCCCCTCGTGGGCGGCGTCGAGCTGCGCGATCCGCTTCGCGGCCTGGAAGACCATCGCGTCCCGCTCGACCAGGCCACCCTCGTGACCCAGCCGGCCGCGCTCGTGGCCCTCACGCGCCAGCTGCTGCGCGGCCTCCGCGGAATCGCGGAGCTGGCGGTACACCCGATCGACGAACGCCTGCTCCTGAGCGATCTCCCGAGTCTCGACTGCCTCGTCCGTCAACGCTGCGATCCCCTCAGCCCCGAATGTCCTGCCGTTCGTCGCCGGCCCCGGACGGGGCGCGACAAGGGAGCAACTCTAGCCGGGCGCCGGGTATGCCCACGCCGGTTTCCACCACAGCGTCAGCGCTTGCGGGACAGGAACGCGGTCATCGCCTCCCGCGCCTCGTCCGAGCCGAACAGCCGCGCACTGAGCGCCGCCACCTCGGGTCCGCGCGCGTCGAGGTGCTCGACGAGGTCGCGGGTCAGCAGCGCCTTGGTCTCGCGGAGCCCCTGGGGCGCGCCCGTCGCGAGCGAGGCGACCACCCGGTCCAGCTCCGCGTCGAGCTCGGCGGCGGGCACCGCCGTCGTGACCAGGCCGTACGACGCCGCCTCGGCGCCGCTGAACACCTCGCCGGACAGCGCCGTCAGGGCCGCGGCTCGGGACGTCATCCGGGGCAGCACGGTCAGCGAGATGGCGGCCGGTGCCAGGCCGAGCTTCACCTCGGTGAGCGCGAAGGTCGCGTCGTCGGCCGCGACCACCACGTCGGCGGCGGCGACGAGGCCGATGCCCCCAGCCCGGACCGCTCCGTGCAGCCGCACGACCACGGGCTTGGGCAGCGTCAGCACCAGCCGCTGCAACGCGACGATGGCCAGCGCGCCCTCCTCCATGCTCCCGGCGGCGGCCTCGGACAGGTCGGCACCGGAGCAGAAGACCCGGCCCGCGGCACGGACCACGACGACGGTGGCGGAGTCGTCCGCACCCGCTCGCTCGAGCGCCGCCGTGAGCTCGGTGACGAGCCGGCGCGACAGCGCGTTGCGGTTGTGCGGGGAGTCCAGGGTGATGGTCGCGACGTCATCGGCGACGGCGTAGTGCACCAGCTCGACGGGGGTCTCGGTCATCCCCGCATCCTGCCCCACCCCATCCGCGCACCGGTCCTGCGACGAACCAACCCCATGAGGACACGACTCGCGTACGCCGCCTCCGGGGTGCTGGCCACCCTCGTCGCGGTGGCGCTCGCCCACCTGGTCGCCGGCCTGACCGATCCGGCGGCGTCCCCCGTGCTCGCGGTCGGGTCCCAGGTCATCGACCTGACGCCGACGCCGCTGAAGGAGTGGGCGATCCAGCGGTTCGGCACCCGGGACAAGCCGATCCTGGTCGGGTCGGTGTTCGCGGGGGTGCTCGTCCTGTCCGCCGTCGCCGGTCTTCTCGCGCGACGGCGGACGTCGTACGGCGCGGCGCTGCTGGTCGTCCTCGTCCTGCTGGCCGCGGGCGCGACCCTGAACCGGCCCCGGCTGGAGGCGCTCGACCTGCTCCCGAGCCTGGTCGCGGCCGTGACCGCCGTCCTCGTGCTGGTCCTGCTGACCCGGCCCCGCGGCGACCGGGCGGCCGCCGGCGGCCGGCGCGGCGTGCTGATGGCCGGGGCGCTCGCCGCCCTCGCGGTGGCGGCCGGCGGCGCCGGGGAGTGGATCGCCCGCGCCCGCACCCGGATCGCCGACGTCGCCCTGCCGGCCGCCGCCGACCCCGCGCCGCCGCTGCCCGCCGGCATCGAGGGCACCGTCGAGGGCGTCACGCCGTTCCGCACGCCGAACGGCGACTTCTACCGTGTCGACACCCGCCTCACGCTGCCGGTGATCGACCTCGACGACTGGACGCTGACCATCGACGGCGACGTCGACCGGGAGGTCACGTTCACCTTCGACGACCTCCTCGAGCTGTCGATGGTCGAACGCGACATCACGCTCACCTGCGTCTCCAACGACGTCGGCGGGAAGTACGTCGGCGCCGCGCGCTGGCTCGGCGTACCCCTGCGGGACCTGCTCGACCGGGCGGGCATCGACGGCACCGGCGCCGACCAGATCCTCAGCACCGACGTCGAGGGGATGACGATCAGCACGCCGCTCGACCTCGCCCTCGACGGGCGCGACGCGCTGCTCGCCGTCGGGATGAACGGCGACCCGCTGCCGCTGGAGCACGGCTTCCCGGCGCGGCTGGTGATCCCGGGGCTGTACGGCTTCATCAGCGCGACCAAGTGGATCAGCCGGTTGACGCTGACGACGTACGCCGAGCAGGACGCGTACTGGACGAAGCGGAAGTGGGCCACCGACGCGCCCATCAAGATCTCCAGCCGGATCGACACCCCGAAGTCGCTGTCCACGATCGACGCCGGCCCGACCTTCGTCGGAGGCGTCGCGTGGGCGCAGCAGCGGGGCGGCGTGGCGAAGGTCGAGGTCCGCATCGACGGCGGGCCGTGGCAACCGGCGACCCTCGGACCGGACGGCGGGAACGACTACTGGCGCCAGTGGTACCTCCCCTGGGACGCCACCTCCGGCTCGCACTCGCTCGCCGTCCGGGCGACCAGCGGCGACGGCGAGACCCAGACCGCCGTACGGGCGACGCCGTTCCCGGCCGGGTCCAGCGGCGTGCAGGAGACCCGCGTCCAGGTCTCCTGAGATTCCTCCTGAAATTCCTCCCGGTCGGACCAATCCGGTCCGGCGCCGGCCCCGAACCACTCACGTCAACCCACCGACGGAAGGCACCACGATGAAGCTCCGCACGCTGCGCCGCACGGGCGCCCTCGCCACCGCCGCCCTCACGCTCTCCGTGGGCCTGGCCGCCTGCAGCGACGAGGACAGCGGGTCCAGTGCCACCGACGACACCCCGTCCTCCAGCGCCCCCGCCGACGACATGACCGAGTCCGAGGGGATGGACTCCGGCATGACCGAGGCCTCCACCAAGCCGTACGGCGACGCCTGTGCCGACATCCCGGCCGACGGTCCCGCCTCGTTCACCGGCATGGCGGCCGAGCCCGTCGCCACCGCGGCCTCGGCCAACCCGCTGCTCAGCACGCTGGTCACCGCGGTCGGCGAGGCCGGCCTCGTCGACGCCCTCAACAGCGCCGAGGCACTCACCGTCTTCGCGCCGGCCAACCCGGCGTTCGAGGCGGTCCCCGAGGAGGACCTCAACGCCCTGCTCGCCGACAAGGAGCAGCTCACCGCGGTGCTCAGCCACCACGTCGTCCCCGAGCGCATCTCCCCCGACCAGCTCTCCGGCGAGTTCGAGACCCTCGGTGGCGACATGCTGACGATCCAGGGCGAGGGCGAGGCGGCGACCATCGGCGACGAGGGCGCGACCGTCCTGTGCGGGAACGTCCAGACCGCGAACGCCACGGTCTACATCATCGACACCGTCCTGATGCCCTGACGCCACCGTCGTTGACCTGACCCGCAAGGATTCACACGTGGACCACATCCGGCCCGTGCCCGACGACCCCTCCCCGGAGACCCCGGCGGAGGGGGCGTCGGCCGCCCCCGACCTCGTGGAGCTGCTCAAGCTCTCCGGGCGCGGGGACCAGGGCGCCTTCAGCCAGCTGTACGACGCCGTCTCCTCGCGCGTCTTCGGTCTCGTCGTCCGGGTCGTCCGCGACCCGGCGCAGGCCGAGGAGGTGACGCAGGAGGCGTTCCTGGAGATCTGGCGCACGGCCGGGCGTTACGACCCCGACCGGGGGAGCCCGCTCGGGTGGCTGCTGACGATCGCGCACCGCAAGGCGGTCGACCGGGTCCGGTCCGCGGAGGCGTCCACCCGCCGCGACGCGTCGTACCACCAGCAGAACCAGCCGGTCGCCCACGACGCGACCGCCGAGGCGGCCCACGCCTCGCTGGAGGCCCGCCGGGTGCGCACCGCGCTCGGCAGCCTCACCTCCGTGCAGCGCGAGGCACTCGAGCTCGCGTACTTCGGTGGCTACACCCACACCGAGGTGGCAGGCATGCTCGACCTCCCGGTCGGCACCGCGAAGACCCGCATCCGAGACGGCCTCATCCGGTTGCGCGACACGATGGGAGTTGGGGGCCGATGACCGACATCCACGCCCTGTCCGGCGCGTACGCCGTGGACGCGCTCGACGACCTCGAGCGCGCACAGTTCGAGAAGCACCTCGCCGAGTGCCCCGCCTGCCGCTCGGAGGTCGACAGCCTCCGCGAGGCCGCGGCGATGATGGCCGAGACCGTGATCGAGGAGCCGCCGCCGGCCCTGCGCGACCGGGTCCTCGCCGACATCGCGACAGTGCGCCCGCTGCCGCCGCTCGTGCCGGAGCAGCCGGTACGCCGACGCCCCGCACGCCGGTGGCTTCCCGGCCTGGCCGCGGCGGCCGCGGTCGTGACCGTCCTCGGCGTCGGCGCCGCGGTCGTGCAGCCCTGGGAGGACGAGACCTCGCAGACCACGCCGTCCGCGGTCGACCGGATCCGCGCGGCCGACGACGTGCAGACCTACGTCCAGCAGTTCGAGGACGGCTCCACCGCCACTCTCTACCGCTCCGTCTCGCTCAACCAGGCCGTGATCGCCACCAGCGACATGGCCGACGCCCCCGACGGGCGGGTCTACGAGGTCTGGCTGCAGCACGACGAGCGGATGGTCGCGGCCGGGCTGATGCCCGACGGCCCGAGCAACGTGGTCGAGCTGGTCGGCGACCCGGCGACCGCCGACGGCTTCGGCATCACACTGGAGGCCGACGGCGGGTCCACGACCGGCGAGCCCGAGGGCGACGTGCTGGCCGTCGTCGAGTTCGAGCAGGCATGAGCACTCCGCAGGACCGCCGCGTCGCGGTCATCGGCTCCGGCGTGGCCGGGCTCGTGGCGGCGTACGTCGCCTCGCGCAGCGCGCACGTCACCCTGTTCGAGGCCGACGACCGGCTCGGCGGGCACGCCGACACGCACCTGGTCGACGACGGCGCGGACGGCCTGGCCATCGACACCGGCTTCATCGTCCACAACCGGCGCACCTACCCGGTGCTGCTGCGGCTCTTCGCCGAGCTCGGCGTGGAGACCCAGGAGTCGGAGATGTCGATGTCGATCAGCGACGCCGGCACCGGGCTGGAGTGGGCGGGCGCGCTCGGGCGGCGGGGCGTCGTACCGACGGCCCGGCACCTGGCCGACCCGCGCTACCTGCGGATGCTGACCGAGATCCCGCGCTTCCACCGGCGCGCGAAGGCGCTGCTCGACCGGCCCGGGGACGACGTCACGCTCCGCGCCTTCCTGGCCGAGGGCGGCTTCACGCCGTACTTCGCCCGGCACTTCATGGAGCCGCTGGTCGCCGCCGTGTGGTCCTGCGACCCGGCGGTGTCGCTCGACTACCCCGCGCGGTACCTGTTCAGCTTCCTGCAGCACCACGGGATGCTGGCGATCTTCGGCTCGCCCACCTGGCGCACCGTCACCGGCGGCTCGCGGGAGTACGTCGCTCGGGTCGCCATCGCGCTCGCGAGCAGCGGCGCCGAGGTCCGCACCGGCACCAAGGTCACGTCGCTGCTGGAGACGCCCACCGACGTACGGATCACCGACGGCAACGGCGAGGTCACGTCGTACGACGCGGTCGTGGTCGCCACCCACCCGGGTCAGGCGCTGGCCCTGCTCGCCGAGCCGACCGCGCCGCAGGCCGAGGTGCTCGGGGCGATGCCGTACTCCCCGAACGTCGCGCTGCTGCACACCGACACCTCGGTGCTGCCGAGGCTCCGGCAGACCTGGGCGTCGTGGAACTTCCACCGCCCGGCCGAGGAGCGCGACGGCGTGATCGTCACCTACGACCTCACCCGGCTGCAGCGGCTGCCCACCGACACGCACTACCTGGTCACGCTCGGCGGGGAGCACCTCGTCGACCCCGCGCTCGTGATCGACCGGATGGAGTACGAGCACCCGCTCTACAACCCCACCTCCGTCGCCGCCCAGGCCCGGCTCCCCGAGATCGACACCGCGCGGGTCTCCTTCGCCGGTGCGTACCACGGCTGGGGCTTCCACGAGGACGGCGCCCGCTCCGGCCTCGCCGCGGTCGAGCGCCTCGGGTTCGACTGGCCGCGATCGGCGCCGACGTCCGACTCACCGGGTTTCGAGGCTCAGGACTCCGTCCTTCACACCTCAACCAGCGACACGCCCGACCCCACGCCGGTTGAGGTGCGAGGCGCCCCGGCGCCGAACGCCCCCACGCTGGTTGAGGTGCGAGGCGCCCCAGCGCCGAGCCTCGAAACCCGTCTTGCCAAGAAGTGGCGTCGATCGAGGCCGACGTCCGACTCACCGGGTTTCGAGGCTCAGGACTCCGTCCTTCGCACCTCAACCAGCGACGCCCGCCACCCGACGCTGGTTGAGGTACGAGGCGCCCCCGCGCCGAGCGACCCCACGCTGGTTGAGGTGCGAGGCGCCCCAGCGCCGAGCCTCGAAACCCGTCTTGCCAAGAGATGGCGTCGATCGAGGCCGACGTCCGACTCACCGGGTTTCGAGGCTCAGGACTCCGTCCTTCACACCTCAACCAGCGTCGGCTCACCGGGTTTCGAGGCTCAGGACTCCGTCCTTCACACCTCAACCAGCGACGCCCGCCACCCGACGCTGGTTGAGGTGCGAGGGCGTTCAACGCCCGAGCCTCGAAACCCGGTGGGCGTGCTGTACGACACGACGATCCGGCACACCCGGCGGCAGCCGTTCCGGCGGACGTTCACGCACCGCTCGCACACGTGGCTGGTCGACCTCGACGACCTGCCCGACCACGGCGCGCGGTCGTGGCTGCTGGGGTCGTTCGAGGCCCGGGACCACCTGGGGTCGCCCGACCGGTCGATCCGGGTCAACCTCGACACGTTCCTGGCCGGCTACGGCGAGGAACGGCCCGAGCGGATCCTGATGGCCGCGCTCCCGCGCACGCTGGGGCACTGCTTCAACCCGATCTCGGTGTTCTGGTGCCTCGACGCCACCGGTCGCCAGCAGTGCGTGGTCGTCGAGGTGCACAACACCTACGGCGACCGGCACGCCTACCTCGTCCATCCGGACGAGCAGGGCCGGGCGAGGACGCCGAAGGCGATGTACGTGTCGCCGTTCCACGGCACGGACGGGCACTACGAGCTCGCCGTACCCCTGCCGGACGAGCGGCTGCGGATCGCCGTGACCCTGCACTCCGACGACGGCGCGGCGTTCAGCGCCACGCTCGACGGCACCCGCTCCACGCACCGTCCCGTGCGGGCGGTGGGCACCGCCCTCCGCGGCGCCGCGCTGATCCGCGCGCACGGCGTCCGGCTCTGGCTGCGCCGCCTCCCCCTCCGTCCCCGTCCCCACCACCACCAGGAAGGTGTGTCATGACGCGCGCCGCCACCCCGCCCGCGATCCAGCGGTGGCCGGGCCTGCACGACGTACCCACCGGCCCGCGCGCCGCGGTGTCCTCGTACGTCGCCAAGCGGCTCTTCCTCTCCGCCGTGAACCACCTGGACGTCACCGTGGCCGTCGGTACCGAGTTCTTCGGTCGCGGCGGTCCGATCGCGGTGGTGCACCGGCCCGACGAGTTCTTCGCGCGGCTCGGCGTCGACCAGTTGATCGGCTTCGGGGAGGCGTACCTCACCGGCGCCTGGGACGCCGAGGACCTGAGTGGCTTCCTCACCGTGCTGGCCGCGCAGATGCCGACCCTGGTGCCGCCGCAGCTGCAGAAGCTGCGCTCCCTGGTCGTCAAGCGACCCCCGCGGGCGCAGGTGAGCACGTCCGACAACGCGCAGGCCAACATCGCGCACCACTACGACCTGTCGAACGAGCTGTTCCAGCTCTTCCTCGACCCGACGATGAGCTACTCGGCCGCCCTCTTCGAGGGCAGTCCGTCCCGGGCGACCGCGGACGACCTCGAGGCGGCGCAGGTCCGCAAGATCGAGCGGCTGCTCGACGCGGCCGGCGTGGCCGAGGGCAGCCGGGTGCTGGAGCTCGGCTCCGGCTGGGGCGAGCTCGCGCTGCGGGCCGCCCGCCGGGGCGCCGAGGTCCGCACCGTCACGCTGTCGGTCGAGCAGCAGGCGCTCGCCCGCGAGCGGATCGCCGCGGCCGGCCTGAGCGACCGGGTGTCCGTCGACCTCTGCGACTACCGCGACGTCGAGGGGACGTACGACGCCGTCGTGTCCGTCGAGATGATCGAGGCGGTCGGCTGGCAGTTCTGGCAGACCTACTTCGAGAAGGTCGACTCGGTGCTCGTCCCGGGCGGCCGGGCGGCGATCCAGGCGATCACGATGCCGCACGACCGGATGCTGGCCACGCGCAACACCTACACCTGGATCAACAAGTACGTCTTCCCCGGCGGCTTCCTCCCCTCGGTCGACGTGATCGACGAGATCACCCTCGAGCACACGTCGCTGCGGCTGGGCGCGCAGTTCTCGATGGGCCACCACTACGCCGCCACCCTGCGGCTGTGGGACGACGCCTTCCTCGCAGCAGCTGCCCAGGTGCGCGAGCTCGGCTTCGACGACACCTTCGAGCGGATGTGGCACTTCTACCTGGAGTACTCCCGCGCGGGCTTCGCCTCCGGCTACCTCGACGTCAACCAGCTGGTGCTGACGAAGCAAGGGTGAGCTCCGGCACCGTCGCGCGCGGGTAGCGGTCCCGGGTCACTCGCGGCCCGGCCGATCGAGGACACCGGCCTCTCCCGGCGAGGACGGCGGGCGCAGGAGCGTACGACGCCCTGCCCCCGTCCCGAGGAGAGAGATGTCCACCCGGTTCCTCCGCGCCGCGGTCCCCACCGTGACCGCGGCGCTCACCCTGAGCCTGGCCGGCCCCGTCGGCGCCGCGCCCCCACCCACCCCCGCCGGCGACCCCCAAGCCCGCGCCGCCGCGACGGCCGGCGGCACCATCGCCTTCATCCGCGGGTACGACGTCTGGCTGGCCCGCGGGAACGGCTCCAGCCAGTACCGCGTCACCTCCGACGGCACGGCCGCCCGGCCCTACCGCTCCCCCTCGATGTCCGACACCGGCGTGCTCGCCGTCGGGCACGGCAAGGACATCGTCCGGATGACCCAGAACGGCACCGTCCTGAACCGGATCGACCCGCCGCCGCTCGTCGGCCCGCCGGACACCCCGGCCGCCGACGTGGCGATCTCCCCCGACGGCTCCCACATCGCCTACACGCTCGCCGCCCACCAGTGCGACCTCGGCCAGCCCGGCTGCCGACCCAGCGTCGTCACCGCGATCACACGGTCCGACCGGGCGACCCCGGCGACGACGTACGGCATCACGCCGTACTGGTCGCCGTCGTGGGTCGGCATCCGCCGGACCCTGCAGACCGGCGGCTACCTGCACCACGTGACGATCAAGGACCTCGGCCAGGAACCGGTGCACTGGTTCGACGACCAGGACACCGTCCCCGCAGGCACCGACACCACCGACCTCGGCGACAGCGAGCTCTCCGCCGACGGGCAGTGGCTGGCCGCGGTGCGCGGGTACGGCGACCAGGCCCGGATCACCTGGTACCGCGTCAACGGCGACCCCCGCACCGGACCTCCGCCCGCCGCGCCCACCTGGACCTGCGCGACCACCCCGTTGACCGGCATCAACGGCCCCACGTGGGGACCGGACAGCCGCACCTTCGCGTGGGAGGAGCCCGGCGACGGGATCTGGTCGACCCGGGTCACCCCGGTCGGCGCACCCTGCCAGGACCCCGGCAGGCTGATCGCCGACGGCGGGCAGCCGGACTGGTCGGCGGCCGCACTGGCCCCCGCCCCGCGCCGCTACTCGGTACGGCGCGCGCCGGCCGTCGCCGGCAAGGTCCGGATCGGCCGGACCCTGCGGGCGCGCTCCGCGGTGCTGCACCCGCGGCCGGGCTCGGTGCGGCTGCAGTGGCTGCGCTCCGGCAAGCCGGTCCGCGGCGCGACGAAGGCGGCGTACCGCCTGACCCGCAAGGACCGGGGCAAGCGGATCAGCGTGCGGGTCACGGCCCGCGGCACCGGCTACGCCACGGCGACCCTCACCAGCCGGCCGACGAGGAAGGTCCGGCGATGAGGGCGCGGTCCCGCGCGGCGGCCCTCGCCGGTACGGCGCTCGCCCTCGTCCTGCTGTCCGGGTGCGGCTCCGATCCCGACTCCCCGGGCACCACTGACGCCGGGAACGCGGCCGACCCGGTGCCCACGGCGGACGCGGGCGACCTGCCTCCCGGCTACTCCGAGGAGTGCGCCGCGGCCTTCCCGATCTGGTTCGGCGACCCGGACCCCGACGCGGCCGACCTGCGCCCGGACGACTGGCCCGAGCCGGTCGACGACGCCGCCCTGTGCCGGACCTCGGGGACGGCCGGCGACGCGCAGCAGATCGCGGACTACGCGACGGACGAGTCGCCGGTCGCCGTCCTCGACGCCTTCGAGAGCGCGCTGGGCGCGCTGGACGGCTACGAGATCACGCGGGAGGACCCGGGCGGCCTGGGCCACGAGGTGGTGCAGGGCGTCGCGGGCGAGGTGGGCTTCCAGGTCGACCCCACCGAGGGCGGCTTCTCGGTCACCTTCGTCGCCCCCGGAGCCTGACGCCGGCCCGTCCGGGGATCCCCCGGCGGTTCGGGACGCCCGTCCCTTCCGCCCGGGATCCCGGGCGGGCCAGCATCCGGTCATGACAGCGCGCCGATCCACCGGGCGGCCCCGGTGCGGGCTCGCCGTCGCGGCGGCGTCCGTCGTGCTCGGCCTCGGCGCCCTGGTGCTCGTCGTGGTCGCCGAGGACCCGTTCGGCCCCGACGTCACCTGGTACGACGACCGCGACTTCTTCTCCTTCTACGTGCTGGTCGGGCTCTCCTCCGGCCCGGCCAGCGCCCTCGTGGTCGCGCGGACCCGCCACCCGGCCGGTCCCCTGTGCGCGCTGATCTCGCTGTGCTTCGCCGCGGCCGCCGCCTGCCTGGCCTGGAGCTTCCTCGCCGCGGAGCGGGACTGGCCCGGCGTGGGGATCACCGCACACGTCTTCGGCTGGTCGGCGGCGCCCGGCAGCTTCCTGGCGGCCTGCGTGCTGCCGTGGCTGCTGCGCCCCGAGCGACCGGGCCGGCTGCCACGCGCGGCGGCGACGGCGGGCGCGGTCGCCGCCGCCGTGATCACGGTCGCGGGCGCGACCGTCCAGCAGCCCGGCGTACCGCCGAACCCGCTCTCCCTCGCCGACACTGCGCTCGGGGACGTCCTCATGGGGCTGACCGTGCCGGCGATGATCGTGGTGGCCGCGGTGGCACTGCTGGCCGTCGGCGACGTCGTCCGCCGCTGGCGGAGCGCCGGCCCCGACGACGCCCGGGCGTACGGCGTCCTCGCCCTCGCCGTCGGCCTCCTCGTCGGCGCCATGGTCGTCCTGCACGTCTCCCCGCTCGGCACCGCGGACGCCGTCGCGCTGCCGGTGGTCGCCATCGCCCAGGTCCTGCTCACCCTCGCCGTGCTGGCCCTGACTCTGCGGGCCTGGGACGGCGACGAGCGCCCGAGCGCGGCGGTCCCCCGGGTCGCCGTGTGGTTCCTGCTGTCGGCCGTCGTCGTCGCCCTGTACGTCGGCCTGATCACCGCCGTCGGCGCGCTGCTGCCCACCGCCGACGTGGCGGCGAGCGCGGCGGCCATCGCGGTCCTGGCCGTGCTGGTGGACCCGCTGCGTCGCAGCCTGCAGCGCCGGGTGGACCTGCTCGTGCACGGCGCCGCCTCCGACCCGGTGGTCCTGCTGGCACGCCTGGGCTCGGACCTGCGCGGCTGCGGCGACCGCGACGCGCTGCGTGGCCTGGTGCACCGGCTGCGGGACAGCCTGCGGCTGGGCTGGGTGTGCGTGTCGGCGCCGGACGAGCCGCAGGTGTGGCTGGACGCGGGCCGGCAGAGCTTCCCGCCCGGCGAGCAGCAGACCTACCCGCTCGTCGTGGAGGGTCGCCACGTCGGCGACCTGCACCTCGAGGCGGCACCCGGCGAGCGGATCGACCCCCGCGTCCGCCGCGCCGTACGCCGCCTCGCGGACGTCGTCGCCGTGACCCTCGACCTGACCCGCGCGAACCTGCGTCTCGAGACCGCCTCGGCCCGGCTGGCCCAGGTGCGCGACGAGGAGCGCCGGCTGCTGCGGCGCGAGCTGCACGACGGCATGGGGCCGGTGCTCGCCGGCGTCGGACTCGGACTCGCGGCGGCCCAACGCCGACTGCGGCGCGACCCGGCGTCCGCCGAGCAGCTGCTGGAGGAGCTGCGCACCGAGGTGGCCCGCCGCTCCGACGGGGTCCGGATGCTGGCGCGGTCGCTGCTTCCCGCGGAGCTCGACGACGGCGACCTGGCGGGGGCGCTGCGGGTGCTGGCGGCCCGGTTCTCCGCCTCCGGCCTCGACGTGGGCGTCGACGCATCCGGACTCGGGTCGCTGGACGCGCGGCGCCAGGTGGCGGCGTACCACGTCGCCGGGGAGGCGCTGCTGAACGCCTACCGGCACGCGGGCGGAACCCGGGTCTCCATCCGGGTCGCCTCCACCCCCGACGGCGGCGTCGAACTGGAGGTCGTCGACGACGGCCGGGGGATCGATCCCGCCGCGCCGCCGGGTCTGGGCCTGGTCTCGATGCGCGAGCGCGCCTCGGAGCTCGCCGGGAGCCTCGGGACGGGTCCGGGGCCGGGCGGCCGCGGCACCGCGGTGCGGATGGTGCTGCCGTGACCGCGGCGCTGCGGGTGCTCGTCGTCGACGACCACCCGGTGTTCCGGCTCGGGATGACTGCGATCCTCGAGGAGGTCGCTGGCGTGACGGTGGTGGGCGACGCCGCCGGCGCCGCCGAGGCCGTCGAGCGCACCGTCGACCTGGAGCCCGACGTCGTCGTGATGGACCTCGACCTCGCCGGGGAGTCCGGCGTCGACGCGACCCGCGAGATCCTCGCCCGCCGGCCCGGGACGGCCGTTCTCGTCGTGACCGGCATGGACGACGACGAGTCGCTCTTTGCGGCGATCCGTGCCGGCGCCCGGGGCTACCTCGTCAAGGGCGCCGACCCCGACGAGGTGGAGCGGGCGCTCTGGTCGGTCGGCCGCGGCGCCGTCGTCCTCGGCCCCCAGGTGGCGGTGCGGGCCGTGGACTACCTGACCAGCGCCCGCCAGGCGCGCGGCGGCGTCTTCGCCGACCTCACCGTGCGCGAGCGCGACGTGCTGGAGCTGCTGGCACGCGGCCACGACAACGCGACCATCGCCCGCCGCCTGGTGCTGACCAGCAAGACGGTTCGCAACTACGTGTACGCCGTCCTGAGCAAGGTCGGCGCCCCGGACCGGGCGGCGCTGGTGGTGCTGGCCCGCGAGGCGGGGATCGGCGTGAGCGTCCCGGAGCGAGGCCCGGCCGGTTGAGGACACCCGTCCCTGGCGGCCCGGGCCGACCGGGACCGGACCGTGGAGGACGCCGCGAGCCCGCGGCGTACCCACCCCCGTCACGGAAGCGAATCCCATGTCCCTCTCCACCGACCCCCGGTCGGTCACACCCCTCGCGCCGGACCCGGCGCGGTTCCGGATCTGGCCGCTGTGGATGTGCGCCGCCGGCCTGCTCGGCGTGATCGGCACCCTCCTCTCCGACCAGCGCGCGGGCGAGTCCGGCGAGACCACCGACTACACCGTCACCGTCGCCGACATGGCCGACCTCGACCACCTCCCGTTCCGCCTCGGCGGCTTCGCCGGCTACCTCTGCGTCGCCGCGCTGCTGGTGCTCGCCGCCGTCTGGAACCGCCGGGTGGCGCAGCGCTACCCGTGGTCGCTCGGCGCCCCGGTCGTCACCTACGGCCTGGTCGCGGCCGCGGGTGCCCTCGCGCTGGCCTACGGCTGGAAGGGCGCCCTGGGCGACTACCTCCCCGGCGCCGCCGAGCACGGGGCGTACGACGACACCGGCCTCTACACCTACTACGTCATGAACGACTTCAGCCCGTACGTCGGCTGGGTGCCGGTCGCCGTCGCGATGGCCGGCATCGCCATCCTCGGCCTGCGCGAGCGGCTGGTCTCCCGTCCGCTGGGCGTCTTCGCCGCCGCCGTCTGCCTGCTGTGCTTCGGCGCGGTCGCGGTGACGGGCGTGCCGGGGCTGCCGTTCGTCTCCATGCTCGGCCTGCTCGTCGTCGGCATGTGGCTGGCCGTCGGCAACAGCGCCATCGTGCAGGAGGTGGAGGCATGATGCGCCGGCTCGTCTCGACCGTCGCAGCGCTCGCCCTGGGGCTCGCCCTCGCGCCGGCGGCCGCCTCGGCCGGCCCGGGGCAGGACCCCGACCCCGACCCGACGCTGGACATCCACGGACCCAGGATCGAGGTCACCCGGCCCGACAACAACGACGGCTGGCACACCGACACCGTGACCATCGGGATCCGGATCGTCGACGTCGGCACCAACGGCGGCAGCCCCTCGGGGTTCCGCATGGCCGAGTTCCGGGCGTACATGGACGACGTCCTCGTGGACTCGGGACCGCTCCTCGCCGAGGACACCCTCACCTTCAGCACCGAGGGCAGCACCCGGGTCGAGATCGACGCCTGGGACCGCCGCGAGAACGCCGGCGGAGCCGTGCACTGGGTCGGCGTCGACCGGACGGTCCCCTGGGTGGACTTCACGGCCCCGCTGGCCGAGGGCGCCGAGTTCGCGCTGAACCAGCAGGTCACCGGCGGGTTCTCCTGCGGCGACGCCCACAGCGGCGTGGCCTCCTGCGATGCGACCATCACGAATGGTGCGCCGCTCTACACCGCCCGGCCGGGCACGTACACCGTGCGCGCGACCGCGACCGACACCGTGGGCTGGTCCACCGAGCGGACCGTCACCTACCGGGTCCTGCCGGAGGGGTTCACGGTGGTGGAGCAGCCGTCGATCGTGGGTACGCCGCGCGCCGGGCACCTGCTGACCGCCCGGCCCGCGACGTTCGCGCCGGAGCCCACCACGGTGAGCCACCAGTGGTTCCGGCGTGGGGAGCCGATCCCGGGGGCCGACGGGCCGACGTACCTCCTCACGCCCGCGGACCGGGACTACTGGATCAGCTACACCGCCACGGCCCGGCGGGAGAACCACGCCGACCGGGAGGCGGCGGCCGAGCCCGTGCGGGTCGACGCCCTCCTCGACGTCGCGGGCACCCCCACGGTCCGCGGCACCGCGGCGGTCGGTGGGCTGCTCACCGCCGTGGCCCCGAGGATCCAGGTCCCGCCGGAGAGCAGCACCCCGGTGGTCGGCCTGCAGTGGCTGCGCGACGGCCGGGCGATCCCTGGCGCCACCGGGACCACGCTGCGGGTGACGCCCGCCGACATCGGGCGCCGGCTCGCGGTCCGGGTGACCGGCAGCGCCGCGGGCTACGAGCCGTACGTCGCGACCAGCGCCGCGACGCCCGCTGTCCCCCGGGTCGCCCCGGTGCTGACCGCGAAGGCGACGCCACTCGGGCGGCGGACGATCCGGCTGCGCGTGAACCTGCAGGCCGCCGGCCTGCCCGCGTCGTCCTGGGCCGGACGGCTCGTGGTCAAGCGCGGGACGAAGGTCGTCGGCCGGGGCGCGGTCGTCCGCGGCAAGGCGGTGCTGAAGCTGCGGAAGCAGCCGCGCGGGCGGGTGCGCCTGAGCGTCGCCTACGCCGGCAGCGCCCAGGTCGCCGCGCGCACCGCGAAGGTCCGGGTGCGGGTGCGGTGACGCGCAGCGGTGAGCCGGCAACCGATCCGGGCTCGGAGACGGTTGCCGGCTCACCGCCGGGCGGCGGCCGCCCCGGCGGATCAGACCTGCGGGTCGCCGTCCAGCCCCTCGCGCTCTCGCCGCTTCCGCTCCTCGTAGGCGCGCCGCTGCTCCTCGGCGCGCTCCCGGACGCCGCGGAGGAACTCCTCGAGAACTGACTCAGCGCCCGGTCGGGGTCCACGCCAGGCCGGAGGTGAGGGGCCGCAGGTCCTCGTCGAACCCTCCCCACAGCACCAGGGTGTCACCAGCCCAGGCGGCGACAGCGATGTGGGTGCGACCTCCGCAGGGTGGGACCTGGGCGGTGGCGTCCTCCTCGGTCGACACCAGGCCGGGTCCGCCGCCGGAGATCCAGGACGCGCCGATGCCGGCGGCGGGCAGCGGGCAGGGCGGGTCGGACGACGTCGGGCCGGGATCCGGAAGCTCGGTCCAGGTGCCGGACTCCGGGTCGTAGAGCCGGCCGACGCCACCGCCGTACGGACCGGGAGTGACGACGATCCGTCCCCCCGCCCACCAGGCGTCCTGCTCGTAGACCAGGTCGGGGCTGGACTCGTCCACCACCCTCCACGTCCCAGCGGCGATTCCTCCGGGACCCGGTTCGAGCACGGCGAGCCGTGACGGAGACCCGTCGTACGCCGGGCCGTGGTGGTCGACGCTCATCGACACCAGCCACAGCCGGGTGCCGTCCCAGGCCAGGCTCCGGTCGTACGACTCCCCGAACGGATCTCGCGGCAGCGGGGTCCACCTGTCCGAGCCGGGATCGAGCAGCCAGTCGGTGGGGCCGCCGCCGGCCTCCTGCTGGTAGGCGCTGAACGCGACATCGGCATCCGTGCGCACCCCACGGTCGAAGCCGCCCGGAGCGGCGTCGAGCTCGCGCCAACGGTCGGACACCGGGTCGTAGGCCAGGGTCACCTCCAAACCGGGCACCACGACCTCCGACCCCGTCCACACCGCGGTCCCGTCGTGGAGTGTCTGCGGCGCTGGGGCGATCGGGCGCCAGCGGTCGGCGTCGGGGTCATAGGCGGCGCCGTCGGCCAGCGGCCTCCCCATCGCGACGCAGTTCGCGTCGGGCGGGCATCCGTCCTCCATGCCCCCCAGCACCACGAGCTCCTCGCCGGTCCACGCCGTGATCGCGCGGACTCGCGGCGAGAGCGGGGACTCCGCGATCTCGCGCCAGTCGCCTCCGAGCTGGACGGTTCGCGGAGCGCGGTCGGCTGGGTCGACCGCGATGTCCTCACCCGCGAGTCCGGCGGCCACCCCTGCGGTGCCGGCCACCACCAGCGCCACGGCCGCGATCCCGGCCATCCGCCGGCGACGGCGACGCCGCGCGACCCGCCCCACGACGATCGCCCCGGCCCGGGGTCCCGGCGGCACCGGCTCGGCGTACCGCCGCAGCGCACCGCGCAGCTCCTCGTCATCCATGGAGGTCTCCTTCCGGGGCGAGGTCCCGCAGCCGTTGCAGACCGCGCGAGAGGTGGCTCTTCGCGGTCCCCCCGGAGCAGCCCATCGCGGCCGCCACGCCGGCGACGTCGAGGTCGTCGACGAAGCGGAGGGCGACCGCGGTCCGCTGCCGCGGCGTCAGGCTCGCGAGCGCCTCGACGAGCCAGGCGTCCACGCCCTCGGGGAGCCGGACGGCCATCGCGGTGTCCGGTGGCACGGCCACCGGGTGCTCGCGACCGCGGCGACGCAGCCGGTCGATGTTGAGGCGGACCAGCGTGGTGCGGACGTACGCCGCCGGGTTGCCCGAGCGCTCGATCCGACCCCAGCGCAGGCCGACCCGGACCAGGCCCTCCTGGACCAGGTCCCAGGCATCGTGGTCGTTGCCGGTCAGCACCCGGGCGTAGCCCAGCAGCCGCGCCAGCTCGCCGTCGACGAAGGCCTCGAACTCCGAGGATCGCATCGCACCTCCCTGCCCCAGGTACGCAGGAGACGGGCGAAAGGTTGAGGGCTCAGGCCTGCGGGTCGCCGTCCAGCCCCTCGCGCTCTCGCCGCTTCCGCTCCTCGTAGGCGCGCCGCTGCTCCTCGGCGCGCTCCCGGACGCCGCGGAGGAACTCCTCGTCCTTCGCGGGGTCGGCGGCGGCGAACCGGCCGGGTCGCTCGTACTCGGAGAAGCCGGGCGCGGCACCCTGCTCCCGAGTCAGCGGGCGGGCCTTCTCGGGCCGTCCGGCGAGCAGCCAGACGATCGAGCCGACCAGGGGGAAGAGCAGGACGATCATGATCCAGGCCCACTTGGGCAGGTGGCGGACGCGGTCGTCACGGGTGCCGATGACGTCGACGAGGCAGTAGACCCACAGCACGAACACCACGAGGCCGGGCAGGAACCTGAGCATGGGCGGAAGTCTCACCGATGACGGCGCCCGCCGTCCGTGCTTTCCTGGATCGATGGACCCGGTGACGGCCGCGTTCGACGCCACCCCACGGGAGTGGTTCCTGCCGCCCGACCAGCGCGAGCGGGCGGCGTACGACGGCCCGCTCCCGATCGGCCACGGCCAGACCTGCTCCCAGCCGCGCACCGTGGCGCGGATGCTGCGGCTGCTCGACGTGCGTCACGGCCAGCGGGTGCTCGACGTCGGCAGCGGGTCGGGCTGGACCACCGCGCTCCTCGCGCACCTGGTCGGCCCGGCCGGCGAGGTGCGTGGGGTGGAGATCGTGCCGGACCTCGTCGCGTTCGGCCGCTCCAACCTCGCCGCGTCCCACCGCCGCTGGGCGCGCATCGACGCGGCGACACCGGAGGTGCTCGGCGACCCGGAGCACGCGCCGTACGACCGGGTCCTGGTGTCCGCGGGGGCCACCGAGCTGCCGCTCCCCCTGGTCGACCAGCTGGTGTTGCATGGGCGGCTTGTCGTGCCCGTGCAGGGCGAGATGCTGCTGGTGATCGCGGACGAGGACGGACCGCTCGTGACGACGCACGGTGCCTACCGATTCGTCCCGCTGAGGTGAACCGTCCACCGGCCGGTTGAAGAGGGCGCCTATCCTGCGGCGGTGAGCACCGAGGAGCACCCCGCCGAGCTGGTCCGGCTCGGCTCGGCCGACAACTTCCGCGACGTCGCCGGCCCGGGCGCCGGCTACCCGACCGCGACCGGCTCGAACGTCCGCCGGGGGGTGTTCTTCCGGGCCAACGAGCTGCGGCTGACCCACGAGGACGCCGCCTCGATCGCGGCTCTCGGCGTCACCGGCGTGCTCGACCTGCGCAGCCGGCACGAGATCGACGTCCACCCCGACATCGAGATCCCCGGCGCCGCCTGGACGCACGTCGACGTGCTCGGCATCCCCATGGACGAGATCTCCTCGCTGCCCGACCGGCCCGCCGCCGTCGCGATGATGGAGCGGGTCTACCGCGGCTTCGTCGAGGACGCGCCCACCCGGGCCGCCCTCGGGCAGGTGCTCACCCACCTCGCCGGCGACGGCGTCCACCTCTTCCACTGCAGCGCCGGCAAGGACCGCACCGGGTGGACCGCCGCACTGCTGCTGCACCTCGCCGGCGTCGACGACGCCGTGATCGAGGCCGACTACCTGCTCACCAACGAGTACGCCGAGGCCAGCCGCGCCGCCGTCCTGGCCCAGATCGTCGAGCACCTCGGGCCGGACAAGGCGGAGGTCTACCAGCCGGTGTTGGTCGCGGACGCGGACTACCTGCGCACGTCGTACGACTCCGTCGAGCGGCTGTACGGCGACCGCGGGGCGTACCTGCGCGACGGGCTCGGGCTCGGCGACGACGTGCTCGGCGCGCTGCGCCGCAAGCTCACGCGGTAGTCGGCGGACCCGGCGGCGGGCCCGTCGGCGGCGGACCCGTGGGCGGCACCGGCCGCGGGTGCTCCTCGCGCTTCGTCGCGGCCTCGGCCTCAGCTTCGGCCTCAGCTTCGGCCTCGACGGCGGCACCGACCCGCTCCACCGGACTGCGCTGGTCGCCCCAGATGACGCCGATGCTCTGGTAGGCCTTGTGCCGCTGCATCCGGGCATACGACTCGTAGGCCCGCTTGTCGGCCTCGGTGAGTTTCACCTTGTCGGTGACGATCGTGAGCAGGGCGCGCGGCCAGAGCCGGCGGGCGAGGACGACGTTCGCCTCCATGCCGAGCACGCCCATCACGGCCGCGACCCAGAGCAGACCGATCAGACCGAGGACGACCGCGAACGTCTCGTCCATGCCCTCGGCCTCCGCGATGACGCCGGTGACGTAGGCGGTTCCGATCGACTGCAGGGTCTGCCACATCACGGCGATCGCGAACGCGCCCGGCAGCACGGTGCGCAGCTGGTGGGTGCGGGCCGCGCCCAGGCGCAGCAGCAGCGCGAGCACCATGGTCACCAGCGCGATGGTCACCAGCACGATCGGCCAGCGGTACGACGCGAACTCGCCGAACACCTCGGTCTGGCTGAGCAGCGCGGAGAGGATCGAGAGGCCGAGCAGCGCCACGCCGGCGGTGACCAGCAGCATCAGGCTGCGCAGCCGGAGCAGGATCGGGTTGGGGCGGCTGTTGCGCGGGATCGCCCAGGCCTGGTTGAGCGCGTTCTGGATCGCCTGGCCCAGCCCGAGCGCGCCGTACAGGGCCACCAGGCCGCTGACCACCGCACCGGTCGTCGACGGCCGCAGACCCTCCGGCCGGCCGAGCTCGTCGCCGATGATCGGGAACGTGCCGAGCGCCGAGTCGAGGATCCGGTCCTGCCACTCCGGGTTCCCCTGCAGGATGAAGCCCAGGATCGTGGTGCCGAGCAGCAGCAGCGGGAAGATCGCGATGAACGCGTAGTAGGCGATGATCGCGGCCAGGTAGTTGCCCTGGTCGTCGAGGTACTTGTAGAAGACGGCGAGCGGGAAGCCGATCACCGGCACCTTCTGCTGGCCGCGATCGACGGCGTCGATGACCCGGCCCACACGCACAACCTACTGGTTCAGCCGCGTGATGAGCTCAACCACGAGCACGAGTGCCCCCGGCGCGAACCCCACGAGCAGCACGACGCCGAGCTCCTCCCGCCGCCGCCAGCCCCACCAGGAGGCCGCCAGCGCGACCGCGAGGGCGGGGACGACGGTGCCGCCGCCGACCGCGTTGCTGGCCCAGGTCAGACCGACGCCGAGGGCCAGCGGATAGCCGATCGGGTGGGGCCGCGGCCGTCCCCGCATGGTCGCCGCGAGCGCTCCCAGCACGAGCGCGACCCCGGCGTACCAGACCGCGTGGCCGACGACCTCGTCCCACAGGTGCGCGGTCTCGCCGGGCGCGGTGTTGTTCAGCGAGTTGCCCGCGAGGTGGATGCCGTGGCCGTTCGCGTAGGCGAGCGCGCCCATCCCGAAGGCCAGCCAGGTCTGGCGCGACGCCTCGGCCGCGACCATCGTCCACGCCGCCGGCGCGAGCACGAGCCACGGCACGAGCAGGTCGAGCCAGTCGGCCCAGCGGCTGCCGTCCGGGCCCTCGCCCAGGCCGTCGGGGAGCAGGCCGAGGTGGTGCAGGACGCCGTACGACAGGGCCGTGATGGCGAGCGCCCGCGAGTACATGGGCGCCAGCATGACGGCTGATCAGGCGATCAGGGCCGTAATCAGGACGACGACCGGCACCGAGGCCAGGGTGCTGACGAAGATCGCGTCGCGCGCCAGCAGCACCCCGCGCTCGTAGCGGGAGGCGATGACGAAGACGTTCTGCGCCGTCGGGAGCGCCGAGAGCACGGTCACGGCGAGCAGCTGCTCGGCGTCGAGGCCGAGCGCGAACCGCCCGACGAGGTACGCCGCCAGCGGCTGGACGACCATCTTCAGCCCGGTCGCCAGCGCGAGCTCCGAGGCGGGCACGCCTCTCCCCGGGAGCGGGCCGAGCCGCAGCGAGACGCCGTACGCGATCAGCATCGAGGGGACCGCCATCCCGCCGACCAGAGCCAACGGGTCGTGGATGGCGACGGGCAGCTCGAGGCCGGTCAGGGCGAACCCCAGCCCGATCGCCGAGCCGATGGTGATCGGGTTCTTCAGCGGCCGGCTCACGATGGCGCCGACCGAGAGCCGGTGCTCGCTGTTCGCGGCGTCGAGCACGGTGAGGGCGAGCGGCTGCAGGATCAGCAGCTGCAGCAGGAGCACGGGGGCGACCAGCGCGGGGTCGCCGAGGACGTACGCCGCGATCGGCAGCCCGAGGTTGCCGGCGTTGACGTACGCCGCGCAGAGCGTCCCGATCACGGTGGTCCCGAGGTCACGGCCGCGGACGACGGCGACCGCGATGTACGCGAGCCCCGCGACCAGGACCGCCGCGACGGTCGCGACCAGGTTGCCGGAGAAGACCGCGCTCAGGTCGCTGTCCTCGAGCACGGTCACCAGGAGGGCCGGGCTGGCGACGTAGAACGCCAGCATCGACAGGGTGCGTTGACCCGCCGCGTCGATCACCTTCAGGTGGGCCAGCAGGATCCCCAGCCCGATGATGAGGCCGATCGTCGCGAACCCCGCGAAGACCCCATCCACGTCATCGAGGGTAGAGAGCGACGGGGGTCACACGGGGGGCGGGCGGTCGGCGGCCACCCCCAGCACGACCCGGGTCGGCTCCCGCTCGTCGTCGACCCAGACCGTCACCGTCGCGTGCCCGGGCTCGACGCCGTACCCGGCGTGCTCGCGGCCCCAGACGTCGCGCAGCGAGAGCAGCCCCTCGCTCTCCAGCACGAAGCGGCCGATCTCGGTCAGTCCGGCACGCGAGGCCTCGGGGTCGAGGTCGACCTCGACCGGGCCGTCGTGCTCGTGGCGCACCGAGATGGCGAGGCAGTCGTCGGTGGCGCTGCACAGCCGGCCGCCGAACGACGTCGGCGGGTCGAAGTCCTCCCGACCGACGAGCAGGAGCACGGCCTTCGGGACCTCGAGCGTGACGGACACGCGGTCACTCAACCAGGGACCGTCGACACTTCCCCGTCGGCGTCGGTGGTGAACAGCTGCACGCCCTCGGTCACCTCGGCGGCGTCCGCGCCCAGGCCGACCGCGATCTTGTTGGCGGCGTTGCGCGCCACGTCGAGCACCACCTCGACGACCTGGTCATCGGTGAGGTGGTCGCTGGCGGCGGCGACGACCTCCGCGGGCACGGCGTACGGCGTCCAGATCATCGCGTCGGTCAGCCCGAGCGCGGCCTTCCGGTCCTCCGGGAGCGTGCTCGACTCCCAGCGGTCGAGCTCGTCGAAGGTCTCCTCGGTCGCGCCCGCGTCGAGTGCCGCCACGCTGCGCCGCGACCGGCAGACCCGGCAGTCGTGCTGCCGGGCGCCCCGCAGGCGGACCAGCTCGGTGGTCACCGGGTCGAGCGCGTCGAGGCGGGCCACCGCCCGCATGAAGTCGTCGAGCAGCGGCCAGAGTTCGTCCACCGCCGCGTCGTCCGGGGTCGGCCACACGCCGGCGCCGAGCACCTGGTCCAGCACCGAGCGCACCCGCGGCCACACGTCGCCGACGTACACCCGCTGCACGACGGCGAACGCCTCGGCGCCCGTCGCCGCCAGGAACGCGGCCCGCTGCTCGTCGGAGAGCACCGACACGTCCACCGCGAACTGCTCCGCGAAGGCCGTCACGTCGGGGTGCTCCGGCAGCGACCGGCGCGTGGCTGCCGCGACCGCGTCGTACGTCGCCGCCGCCTCGGGTGCGTGGACCGCGAGGTGCTCCATGGCCCGCAACCTAGCGGCCCGGCCGCGTCGCGCCCGCTCAGTAGGACTTGGGCAGCCCCAGGGAGTGCATGGCGACGAAGTTCAGGATCATCTCGCGGCTGACGGGGGCGATCCGGCCGGCGCGGGTGGCGACCAGCAGGCCCGCCATGCCGTACTCCTGGGTGATCCCGTTGCCGCCGTGGGTCTGTACGGCGCGGTCGGCGGCGTCGCAGGCGGCCTCGGCGGCGGCGTACTTGGCCATGTTGGCGGCCTCGCCCGCGCCCAGGTCGTCGCCGGCGTCGTACAGCGCGGCTGCCTTCTGGGTCATCAGCCGGGCCATCTCGATCTCGATGTGCGACTGCGCGAGCGGGTGGGCGATCGCCTGGTGGGAGCCGATGGGCGCCTTGAAGACCGTGCGCTCCTTGGCGTACGACGTCGCCTTCTCCAGCGCGAAGCGCGCGAGGCCGGTGGAGAACGACGCCGCCATGATCCGCTCCGGGTTGAGCCCGGCGAACAGCTGCACCAGACCGCCGTCCTCGTCGCCCACGAGGGCGTCGGCGGGCAGCCGGACGTCGTCGAGGAACACCTGGAACTGCAGCTCCGGACTGACGATCTCCATCGGGATGGGCCGCGCCTCGAGCCCGGTCGCGTCGGTCGGGACCACGAACAGGCACGGCTTGAGCCGACCCGTCTTGGCGTCCTCGGTCCGGGCGACGACCAGCATGTTGTCGGCCTCGTCGACGCCGGAGATGTAGATCTTGCGACCGGTCAGCACCCAGCCGCCTTCCGACGACTGAGGGTCGCGGCGGGCGGTGGTGGTGATGTTGTGGGTGTTGGTGCCGGCGTCGGGCTCGGTGATCGCGAACGCCATCGTCGACGTGCCGTCGCAGATGCCGGGCAGCCAGCGCTGCTTCTGCTCCTCGGTGCCGTAGCGGCTGATGATCGTCCCGCAGATCGCCGGGCTCACGACCATCAGCAGCAGCGGGCAGCCCTGCGCGGCGAGCTCCTCGCAGACGGCCGCGATGTCGCCGATGCCGCCCCCGCCGCCGCCGTACTCCTCGGGGATGTTGATGCCGAGGAAGCCGTGCCGCCCGATCTCCAGCCACAGGTCGGTGGTCTTCTCCCCCGCCCGGGCGCGCTCGGTGAACCAGTCGCGCCCGAACTTCCCGGCCAGCCCGGCCACCGCCTTGCGCAGCTCCTGGCGCTCCTCGGACTCCTGGTACGTGCTCACGCTGTCTCCTCCACGACTGCCAGAACCTCTCCGGCCGCGACCTGCGACCCGGCTTTCACGTTGAGCACCGTGACCGTGCCGGGGTACGGCGCGCTCACGGTGTGCTGCATCTTCATGGCCTCCAGGACCAGCACCGGCCGGCCCGCCTCGACCTCGTCCCCGGCGGCGACGGCCACCGACACCACCGTGCCGGGCATCGGCGCCAGCAGGCTGCCGCTCGCGACCGCGTCGGCGGGGTCGGTGAACCGCGGCACCCGCTGGAGGGCGGCGTGGCCGCCCGCCCAGTCGACGTCGACGCGGTCGCCGACCGCCGCCACGTCGTACGACGTCCGCAGGCCGTCCTGCTCGAGAACCACGCGGTCGGTCGCCACCGAGACGACGTCGTACCCGTCGACCCGGTAGCCGTCCCGCCCGCCCCACCACTCGACGGTCCCGGACTCGAAGACCGTCCGCTGCGGCTGCGAGGGGACGTTGCGGAAGGCGACCGGGATCCCGCGCTGGACGGACCGGGAGGCGACAGCGAGCTCCGCAAGCGCGAGCGCAGCGGCGACGCCGGCCCCGGTGGTTGAGGAGGGACGAAGTCCCGTCTCGAAACCCCCCAGGAACGCGGTGCTCACCCGCCCCGCTCGGAACTGCTCGTCCCGCAGGATCGCCAGCAGCTGGTCGCGGTTGGTCGTCACCCCGTGGATGCGCGCGCGGCGCAGCGTGTCGGCCAGGGAGCGGATCGCGGCCTCGCGGGTGCGGCCCCAGGCGATGACCTTGGCGAGCATCGCGTCGTAGTGGGTGCCGACCGTGCTGCCGGAGGCGTAGCCGGTGTCGACGCGGACGTACGGCGTCGTCGGGATCTCGAAGCGGGTCAGCACGCCGCTCTGCGGTTGGTAGTCCCGCGCCGGGTCCTCGGCGTACAGGCGCACCTCGACGGCGTGCCGGTCGGGCTTCGCGGGGAAGCGCACCTCGGACGTCTCCCCCTGGGCGGTGCGCAGCTGCAGCTCGACCAGGTCCTGGTGGAACACGAGCTCGGTGACCGGGTGCTCGACCTGGAGCCGGGTGTTCATCTCGAGGAAGAAGAACCGCTCGGCCTCCTCGTCGTACAGGAACTCGACGGTGCCGGCGCCCTGGTACGAGATCGCCTCGGCGGCAGCCCTCGCCGCAGAGTGCAGGGCTTCGCGCACAGGATCGGGGAGACCCGGCGCCGGCGCCTCCTCGACGACCTTCTGGTGACGCCGCTGCAGCGAGCAGTCGCGCTCGCCGAGCACCGCGATCCGGCCCTCGGCGTCGCCCCACACCTGGACCTCGACGTGGCGCCCGCGCTCGACGTACGTCTCGACGAACACCGTGCCGTCGCCGAACGCCGAACGCGCCTCGTCGCGGGCGGTCTCGATCTCGCCGGCCAGCGAGGCGAGGTCGCGCACGATCCGCATGCCGCGGCCGCCGCCGCCCGCGCTGGCCTTGACGATCAGCGGGAGGTCGGCCTCGGTCGCGCTCTCGGCGTCGAGGTTGCGCAGCACGGGTACGCCGGCCGCCTCCATCAGCCGCTTGGCCTCGATCTTCGAGCCCATCGCCTCGATCGCCTCCGGCTGCGGCCCGACCCACGTGAGGCCGGCGGCCTGCACGGCTCGGGCGAAGTCGGCGTTCTCGGAGAGGAAGCCGTAGCCCGGGTGCACCGCGTCGGCCCCGGCCCTCAGCGCCGCCTCGACCAGCAGGTCGGCCCGCAGGTAGGTGTCGGCGGGCGCGTCCCCCGGCAGGCGTACGGCGAGGTCGGCCTCGACGACGTAGGGCAGTCCGGCGTCGGCGTCGCTGTGCACCGCGACGGTCTCGATCCCGAGACGGCGACAGGTGCGGAAGACACGCGACGCGATCTCCGCGCGGTTGGCGACCATCAGGCGCTGGATCATCAGCCCTCCCCCCGATCCCCGCCGAGCCGGCGTGAATGTAGCGCCGAGCCGGCGCGAACTCGCGCCGGGTCGGCGGGAACGGTCGTGGTGATCATGGCCGGAACACCCCGAAGCGGTCGGTGCCGACGATCGGCTTGTTCTCGATGACGGACTGGCAGATGCCGAGGATGGTGCGGGTGTCGCGCGGGTCGATGACGCCGTCGTCGTACAGCATCCCGGAGAGGAAGTGCGGCAGCGACTGCTCCTCGACCGACTGCTCGACGAAGGCGCGCATGCCCGCGTCCGCCTCCTCGTCGTACTCCTGGCCGCGCGACTCGGCCGCCGCCCGCGCGACGATCGACAGCACCCCGGCGAGCTGGGCCGGCCCCATGACCGCGGACTTGGCCGAGGGCCAGGTGAAGAGGAAGCGCGGATCGTACGCGCGGCCGTTCATGCCGTAGTTGCCGGCGCCGTACGACGCCCCCATGATCACCGTCAGGTGCGGGACCGTGGAGTTGCTGATCGCGTTGATCATCATCGCGCCGTGCTTGATGATGCCGCCCTGCTCGTACTCCGCGCCGACCATGTAGCCGGTGGTGTTGTGCAGGAACAGCAGCGGGGTGTCGGACTGGTTGGCGAGCTGCACGAACTGCGTCGCCTTCTGCGCCTCCTCGCTGAACAGCACCCCCTGGGCGTTGGCGAGGATGCCGACCGGGCGGCCGTGGATCCGTGCCCAGCCGGTGACCAGCGACGTGCCGTAGAGCGGCTTGAACTCGTCGAACGCCACCCCGTTGGCCGCACTCACGCCGTCGACCAGCCGGGCGATCACCTGGCGCGGGTCGAAGGGCTCCTTGAGGTCGGCCGGGACCAGGTCGAGGAGCTCCTCGGGGTCCGCGTCCGGCTCGGCGTACGACGCAGGTGGCGCGAGAGCCTTGCGCCAGTTCAGCCGCGCCACGATCCGCCGACCGATCCGGATCGCGTCGACCTCGTCCTCGGCCAGGTAGTCGGCGAGCCCCGACGTACGCGCGTGCATCTCGGCGCCGCCGAGCGACTCGTCGTCGGACTCCTCGCCGGTCGCCATCTTCACCAGCGGCGGGCCGCCCAGGAACACCTTGGCCTGCTCGCGGACGAGCACCGTGTAGTCGGACATGCCGGGCACGTAGGCGCCGCCCGCGGTGGAGTTGCCGAAGACCAGCGCGATCGTCGGCTCCTTGCGCGCGCTGGCCCGGGTCAGGTCGCGGAACAGCCGGCCGCCCGGGATGAAGATCTCCTTCTGGGTCGGCAGGTCGGCGCCGCCCGACTCGACGAGGGAGATCGTCGGCAGCCCGTTCTCCTCGGCGATCTGCGCGGCCCGGAACAGCTTCTTCACCGTCCACGGGTTGCTCGCCCCGCCCTTGACCGTCGGGTCGTTCGCGGTGATCACGCACTCCACGCCCTCGACGACGCCGATCCCGGTCACCACGCTCGCGCCGACGGTGAAGTCCGAGCCCCAGCCCGCCAGCGGCGACAGCTCCAGGAACGCCGACCCCTCGTCGACGAGCAGCTCGATCCGCTCCCGCGGCAGCAGCTTCCCCCGCGCCCGGTGGCGCTCGGCGTACTTCTCCCCGCCCCCCGCCACCGCCTTCGCGTGCTCCGCGTGGAGGTCGGCGAGCTTCTCCAGCATCGCGGTCCTGTTGTCACTCATCGCTCGCCCTCCGGTCCCCCGACGCTGGTTGAGGTGCGAAGGACGAAGTCCTGAGCCTCGAAACCCGGTGAGACGACAGACGGCCCCGATCGAGCTGGTCTCCCGGCAAGACGGGCTTCGAGGCTCGGCGCTGGCGCGCCTCGCACCTCAACCAGCGTGGCATTGCGGCGGGTCATGCGGCGTACCCCAGCAGCTTGGCGGCGAGGTCGGCGAGCACCTCGGTGGCGCCGCCGCCGATGGGCAGGAGGCGCGCATCGCGGTAGTGCCGCTCGACCTCGGTGCCGTGCAGGTAGCCCAGGCCGCCGTGCAGCTGCACCGCCTGGTCGACGACGTACGACGCGGTCTCGCACGCGGTCTGCTTGGCCAGGCAGACCTCGGCGATCACGTTCTCGCCGTTCTCGTGGCGCCGGGCGACCTCGCGGGCGTAGGTGCGTGCGACCTCGACCCGGCGGCGCATCTCGACGAGCTGGTGCCGGACCACCTGGTTGGCGATCAGCGGCTTGCCGAACGTCTCCCGCTCGCGGCAGTACGCCGCCGTCAGGGCCAGCGCGCGGGCGGCGATGCCGTAGCCGTGGACCGCGAGCCCGAGCCGCTCGGCGACGAACTGCTCGGCGATCAGGTAGAAGCCGGAGTTCTCCGCGCCGACCAGGTTCCCGACCGGGACCCGGACGTCGGCGAAGCCGAGCTCGGCGGTGTCGGAGCAGTGCCAGCCCATCTTGGTGAGCGCCCGGTCCACGGTGAAGCCGGGCGTGCCCTTCTCGACCACCAGCAGCGAGATGCCGCCGTGGCCGGGGTCCCCGGTGCGGACCGCGGTGGTGACGAAGTCGGCGCGCACGCCGCTGGTGATGAACGTCTTGGTGCCGTTGACGACGTAGAAGTCGCCGTCGCGGACCGCCGTCGTCCGCAGGTTCGCCACGTCGGATCCGCCACCCGGCTCGGTGATCGCGAGCGAGCCGATCTTCTCGCCGGCCAGCGTCGGCCGCACGTACCGGTCGACGAGCTCCGGCGAGCCGTGCGCGGCGAGGTGCGGCACCGCGATCCCGCAGGTGAACAGCGCCGACATCAGCCCGCTCGACGCGCCCGCCTCGAACATCCCCTCCTGCAGGTCGACCATGTCGAGCACCGAGCCGCCCTCGCCGCCGACCGACTCGGCGAAGGAGACCCCGAGCACGCCCTGCTTGGCCGCGGCCAGGTGCAGGGAGCGCGGAACCTCGCCGGCCTCCTCCCAGTCCTGGAGGTACGGCGCCACCTCGCGGCGTACGAACTCGGCGCCCAGCTCGCGCAGCTCACTCACAGCAGATCCTCCTGAATGTGGACCATGCGGGACCGGATCCACTCGCCCAGCCCCTTCGCCTGCGGGTCGAACCGCGTGGACGCGGCGACCCCCTGTCCGAGCAGCCCGCGGATGACGACGTTGACGCCGCCCAGGTTGGGCAGCACGTAGACGTCGACGTCCAGCCCGGCCGCCTCCGGCAGCAGCTCGCGCACCTTGCGCGGGCTCATCAGCTTGGCCAGCCACTGCACGCGGGCCGCGCGCAGCGGCGAGCCGTCGTTCTTCACCCAGAGCCCGAGGTTCGCGTCGCCGCCCTTGTCACCGGACCGCGCGTGCACGAACGTGCCGAGCGGCACCCGGCGGGTCAGTGAGTCCGCAGGGGCGGGGTACGGCGACTCGCGGCGCCCCGCATCCGGGTCGCTCTCGAAGAACTCGGTCGGGTCGGCGATCACCTCGCGCCGACCGTCCGCGTGCACGACCGTGTGCGTGACGGTCCCGCGGTCGACGTACTCCGCCCGATAGACGCCGTACGGCGTGGGAGCGGCAGGCGGTCCCGTCATCGTGAAGCCGGGGTACGACGCCAGCGCCAGCTCGACCGCCGCGCCCGTGAACGCGCGGCCGACCCGGTCCGCGTCGGCGTCCAGCACCGTGCACCGCAGCAGCGTGGAGGCGCCCTCCTCGGTGTCGGCGTCGGGCATCGGCAGGACGGCCCGGCTCCAGTGCACGGTGCTCGCGGTGAGCGACGGCGTGAGCTGCTCGCGCACCCAGTCCGCCTTGGCCTCGATGTCCAGGCCGGTGACCACGAACTCGACGCTGTTGCGGTAGCCGCCGAGCTCGTTGACGCACACCTTCAGCCGCGCCGGTGGGGCCTCGCCGCGCACGTCCTCGACACGCACCCGGTCGACGCCGTCCTGGCGCAGGCGCACGGAGTCGAGGTGCACGGTGACGTCGGGGTTGAGGTAGCGGGTGGACTGGATCTCGTAGAGCAGCTGGGCGGTCACCGTGTCGGTGGAGACCAGGCCGCCGGTGCCGTCGTGCTTGGTGATCACGCTGGAGCCGTCGGCCGCGATCTCGGCGAGCGGGAAGCCGAGCGGCTTCCCGCTCCTGGTGGTCGAGCTCGTCGAGACCATGGACATGAAGCCGGAGAAGTTGCCGCCGGTGGCCTGGGTCCCGCACTCCAGCACGTGCCCGGCGACGACGGCGCCCGCGAGCTCGTCGTACGACGTCGGCGTCCAGCCGTGGTGCGCGACGGCCGGCCCGACCACGAGGGAGGCGTCGGTGACCCGGCCGGTGACGACCACGTCGGCGCCCTCGCGGAGCGCGGCGGCGATGCCGAACCCGCCGAGGTAGGCGTTGGCGGTGAGCGCACCGCCACTGAGTCCGATCTCTTCGGCGAGGTGCCGTACGTCGTCGCCCTCGACGTGCGCGACGTCCGCGTCGAGCCCGAGGCCCTTCGCGACCTCGCGGACCCGGTCGGCGAGACCGGCGGGGTTGAGGCCGCCGGCGTTGCTGACGATCCGGACGCCCTTCTCGAGCGCGAGCCCCAGGCAGTCCTCGAGCTGGCGCAGGTGGGTCTTCGCATACCCCAGCGACGGGTCCTTCAGCGTGTCCCGGCCGAGGATGAGCATGGTCAGCTCGGCGAGGTAGTCGCCCGTGAGGACGTGCAGCGACCCACCCTCCAGCATCTCGCGCATCGCCGACAGCCGGTCGCCGTAGAAGCCCGAGCAGTTGCCGATCCGCAGCGCTCCGGTGTCGCTCATCGCTGCGCCCGTCCCTCGCCCGGAGGCCCGGCGAAGGCCTGGGCGATGGCGAGCCAGTGCTCGGCGTCGTCGCCGACCGCGACCAGGTCCGTGTCCGCGCGGTGGACGCGCTGGGTGACCAGCAGGCAGAAGTCGTACGCCGACCCGGTCACCGACTGCGCCGCGTCCTCCGGCCCCCAGGCCCAGGTGTCGCCGGACGGCGCGGTCAGCTGGACCCGCGGCTCCTCGGCCGGGGCCTGCTCACCGCGCACCGCGTACGCGTAGCCGCGGGTGCGGACGCCGAGGTGGGCGACGTGCCGGATGCGGTCGGTGCGCTCGGGGGTGATCCCGAGGGCGTCGTACACGTCGAGGCCGTGCGCCCAGGTCTCCATCAGCCGCGCGGTCGCCATCGACGTGGGCGACATCGGCGGACCGAACCACGGCATCCGCTCGCCGGGCGGGTAGTCGCGGAGCGTGTCGGCCAGCGCGGTGCGGGCGGCGCCCCAGCGGGCGAGCAGGGCCGTCGGCGCCAGCCGCGCGATCTCGTGGGCACCGGCGTCGACGAAGCCGTCCGGGTCGGCCGCCCCCTCGGTGACCAGGGCGTCCCAGCGCTCGGGGTCGGTCGCGGCGACGACCGCCACCTCGTCGGTCCACACCAGGTGCGCGATCTGGGTCGCGATCGTCCAGCCGGCGGCCGGGGTGGGCGTGGCCCACGCGGCGTCGTCGAGGCCGGCGACGGCGTTCCAGATGCCGTCGCCCTCGGCCCGCAGGTCGAGGAGGAGGTCGTCGAGCAGGCTCATGCGTTCTCCCAGGTGAGGGCGGTGTCGAGGACCTCGGCCCACTGGTCGAGGATCCGTTCGCGGCGCCGGGCGTCGTCGGTGATGGTGTTCGCGAGGCCGAGCCCGCGCACGAGGTCGAGGGTGCCCTGGACGAGCTCGCGCACCCCGGGCAGCGACTCGTCGGCTCCGAGCAGCTCGACGGTGAGCCGGTGCACCTCGCGCCCGACCCGCTGCTCCAGCGGCGCCACGGCCTCCAGCAGGGCGGCGTCGGTTCGGGCCGCGACCCACAGCTCGAGCGCGGCGGTGAAGACGGGCGAGGTGAAGTGGTCGCCGAGCATCTGCAGCACCGCACGGGTACGCCGCTCGCCCACCGGCAGCGCCTCCGCGGCCCTGGCCAGCTCCGCCCCCCGCACCTCGGTCAGGTGCTCGACCGCCGCCACGACCAGCGCGTTCTTGGTCGGGAAGTGGTGCAGCTGCGCCCCCCGGCTCACCCCGGCCCGCTCGGAGACCAGCGTGGTCGACGTACCGCCGAAGCCCCGCTCCACCAGCAGCTCGACGGTCGCCTCCAGCAGCCGGGCCCGCATGACGCGGGTCCGCTCCTCCTGGGGCACTCGGGTGGTCGACACCCGGACAGCATCGTCCGGATGGTCACAAACAGTCAAGCCTGATTTTTAGTTGAGTCGTGGTTGGTGGGGTAGTCCGTCACACCCGCGGGGTTCCGCCGACGATCGACCCCCCTCATGTGACGGACTACCCCGACGAGGTCAGCTCAGCGGTAAGTCAGCACCCCGGCCGGCAGGTGCGTGTGCTCGTTGAAGGTCAGCAGCCGCGTGCCGGACGGTCCGACCAGGACCCGCGTGACCGAGCTGTTCACCAGCACCGTGTTGAAGGCGGCCCACAACCGTGCAGGATCGGACCGGTCGACCAGCGTCGCGGCGGCGGCGCCGATCGGGCCTCCGGAGGTCACCACGACGACGGTGCCGGTGCGGGCCCGCTCGACGAGGCGGTCCAGCGCGGCCTGCACCCGGGCCAGGAAGTCGGCGTACGACTCGCCGCCGACCGGCAGCGTGCCGGCCACCCAGCCAGACGTCGCCCGCTCGAAGAGCGCCTGGAACGCGCGGCGGTCCAGGCCGGGCGGGGTCGGCTCACCGAGAGCCTCCACGACCGCGAGGTGGTCGAACTCGTCCCAGCCCGCGTCCACCTCGGTCGGGGCCGTCCACCCCGCGGCGTCGGCCATCGCCTCCGCCGTCTCGCGGTGCCGTCGCATCCCGCCGCGCACCACGAGCGCCGGGTCCACCCCCAGCGCCGCGAGCTGCTTTCCCAGCAGCCGGGCCTGCTCGTGCCCGGTCTCGGAGAGGACGTCGTAGTCCTCGGCGCCGAACGACGCCTGCCCGTGCCGCACCAGGACCAGCAGGCCCATCAGCCCGCCTCCGCCACCAGGCCGCGGCAGCGCTTCTCGAGGTAGCCGACGGCGGGTCCGAAGACGGCGTACGCCTCGTTGGTGGTCTGGCCGTGGAAGTAGCGGTACCAGATCTGCTGGGCGATCACGGCCAGCCGGTACAACCCGAAGACCTCGTAGAAGCGCCACTGCTCCGGCGTGAGCTCGTAGCCCATCCGCGCGCAGTAGCGCTCAACGATCTCGGCGCGGGTCCACATGCCGTCGGCCTGGGAGGGCTGGCGGCGGAAGGCCTGGAAGAACTCGTCGTCGCCCGCCTCGACCCAGTACGCCATCGAGCCGCCGAGGTCCATGAGCGGGTCGCCGACCGTCGCCATCTCCCAGTCGAGGACGCCGACGACGCGGGTCGGGTCGTCCGGGTCGAGCACCACGTTGTCGAGCCGGAAGTCGTTGTGGATCAGCACCTGCGCGACGTCGGCGGGCTGCTCCGCGGCGATCCAGGCCTCGATGTCGCTCCAGTCGCCGGTGTCCTCGGTGCGCGCCTTCGCGAACCGGGCGGTCCAGCCGCCGACCTGGCGGCCGACGTACCCCTCGCCGCGGCCGAGCGCCGCCAGCTGGGGATGCGCGGTGACGTCCACGGAGTGCAGCTCGGCGAGCACGTCCCACGCGCTGCCGCACAGCCGCGACACCTCGTCGCGGGTCATCTCGGGCGGCAGGTCGCGCCGCGGGATGGTGCCGTCGACCTTGGCCATCACGTAGAACGGCGAGCCGATCACCGACTCGTCCTCGCAGAACCCGATCATCTCGGGCACGTACGGGAAGACCGGCGCGAGCGCCGCCTGGATCCGGTGCTCGCGCCCCATGTCGTGGGCGCCCGCGGCCTTCTGGCCCGTCGGCGGCCGGCGCAGGATCAGCTCGCGGCCGGGGTCGCCGGCGAGCCGGAGGAGGTAGGTCAGGTTGGACGCGCCGCCCGGGAACTGGCGGACCTCCTCGATCGCGCCCCGGCCGAGCCACCTCTCGACCGCGCCGACATCGAAGGCGTCCTCGTCGCGGACCGGCCTGGCGTCGTTCATGCCTGCTCCAGCTTCTGGGCCTGGTCGCGCATCACTGCGTCGTACGCCGCCCGGTCGGTCTGCTTGAGTCCGTACGCCGCCCGGCCGGCCGCGTCGGGGAGGATCAGCTCCTCGCCACGGTCGAGCCCGGCGAGCACGGCGGCGGCGATCTCGTCGGCGCCGACCGGCGACTCGTCGACCAGCCGACTCATCACGCCCGCCAGCGCGGTGTCGGCGCCGCGGATCGAGCTCATCAGGTTGGTGCGGAAGTACGACGGGCAGACGGCGTGCGCCGTGACGCCGTACGACGCCAGCTCGTGGCCGGTCGTCTCGGTGAGCGCGACGACCGCGGCCTTCACGGCGTTGTACGACGCCATCCCCGCCGGGTGCACCAGTCCGGCCAGCGAGGCGACGTTGACGATCCGCCCCGCGCGCTGCCGCTTGAACAGCGGCACGAAGGCGCGCGTGCCCCGGACCGCGCCGAAGAGGTTGATGTCGAAGATCCACCGCCACTCGTCGAGCTCGGCGACGTCCAGCCGCCCGCCGCCCGCGACCCCGGCGTTGTTGACGAGGACGTCGAGCCCGCCCCAGGTCTCCTCGACGTGCGCCAGCGCCGCGACCCAGTCCTCCTCGGAGGTGATGTCGAGGCGGAGGTCGGCGCCGTCGAGGTCGGTGCGCAGCACCTCGTCCCCGCGCACCTCGAACGCCTCGGCGAGCGCCGCGCCCAGCCCGGACGCGGCCCCGGTGATCAGGACCCTGCTCATGGGGATCGACCTTACGTAACCGCCGAGCCGGCGCGAGTTTGCTGCCGAGCCGGCGCGAGTTCGTGCCGGCTCGGCGGCAAACTCGCGCCGGCTCGGCGTGGGTGGTGGGTGAGGGGGCGACGTGGGTCAGGCGGGGAAGGAACCCCCGGAGGCGGCCAGGTCGCGGAGGTACTGCGTGGGGCGGAAGCGGTCGCCGTACGCGTCGGCCAGCTCGTCGGCGCGGGCGACGAAGGCCGCGAGGCCGATCGACCCGTCGGCCGCCTGGTAGCCGGTCATGTACTGCGCCGCGCCGCCGGTCATGGGCGGGAAGCCGATGCCCATGATCGAGCCGATGTTCGCGGCGGCCGCCGAGGTGATGACGCCCTCCTCGAAGCACTTCGCGGTCTCCAGCGCCTCCGCGAAGAGCATCCGCTCCTTCATGTCGACGAGCGGGATCTGCTCCTCGGCGATCGGGAACGTCTCGGCCAGCCCGGACCAGATCGAGCCGCGCTTGCCGTCGGCGTACTCGAAGAAGCCGGCACCGGCGAGCCGCGACGGGCGCCCGGCCTCGATCATCTTCTCGACGACGCCCGTGCCCGGGTGCGGGTCGTACGACGTGCCGTCGCGCTCGGCCGCCTCGCGGGTGGCCTTGGCGATCTTGGCCATCAGCTCCATGTTGAGCTCGTCGGTGAGCTGCAGCGGGCCGACCGGGTAGCCGGACTGCGTCGCGGCGCGCTCGATGGAGTACGGCCGCTGGCCCTCGGCGAGCAGCGCGAGGCCCTCGTTGACGAAGAACCCGATCACCCGCGAGGTGTAGAAGCCGCGGCTGTCGTTGACGACGATCGGCGTCTTCTTGATCTGCTGGACCACGTCGTACGCCTTGGCCAGCGCGACGTCGGAGGTCTCCTTGCCGCGGATGATCTCGACGAGCGGCATCTTGTCGACCGGGCTGAAGAAGTGCAGGCCGATGAAGTCGGCCGGCCGGTCCACGCCCTCGGCGAGCTCGGTGATCGGCAGCGTCGAGGTGTTGGAGCACAGCAGCGCGTCGTCGTTGACGTACGGCGCCACCTCGGCGAAGACCTTGGCCTTCAGTGCCGGGTCCTCGAAGACGGCCTCGATGACCAGGTCGCAGCCGGCGAGGTCGGCCGGGTCGGCGGTCGGGGTGATCCGGTCGAGCAGCTCGGCGCTCTTCTCCTCGGTCAGCTTGCCGCGGCCGACGGCCTTGGCGTTGAGCTTCTCGGAGTACGCCTTGCCCTTCGCGGCGTTCTCGGCCGAGACGTCCTTCAGCACGACCTGCATCCCGGCGCGGGCGCAGGAGTACGCGATGCCGGCGCCCATCATCCCGGCGCCGAGGACGCCGACCTTGACGGCCTTGTACGGCTCGATCCCGTCGGGACGCAGCGAGCCGGAGTTGATCGCCTGCAGGTCGAAGAAGAACGCCTGGATCATGTTCTTCGAGCCCTGGTTGACGATCAGGTTGGTCAGGTAGCGCGACTCGATCCGCGAGGCGGTCTCGAAGTCGACCTGCGCGCCCTCGACCGCGGCGGACAGGATCGCCCGCGCCGCCGGGAACACCGCGCCCTTGGTCTGCTTGCGCAGCAGCGCGGGGAACGCCGGGAGGAAGCCGGCCAGCGCCGGGGACTTCGGCGTACCGCCGGGCATCTTGTAGCCCGGCGCGTCCCACGGGTTCAGCGCGGCGTCGGGGTTGGCCCTGATCCAGGCCTTCGCGGCCGGGACCAGCTCCTCGCGGGTCGCGACCAGCTCGTCGACCAGGCCCTTGTCCTTCGCGGCGGCGGCCTTGAACTGGGTGCCGGTGAGCAGCACGTCCATCAGCCCGGCCTGCAGGCCGAACTTCCGCACGATGCGGGTCACGCCGCCGCCACCGGGCAGCAGGCCGAGCGTCGACTCGGGCAGACCGACGATGACGCCGGGACCGTCCCAGGCGATGCGGTGGTTGGCGGCCAGGCAGATCTCGTAGCCGCCGCCGAGCGCGGCGCCGTTGATCGCGGCGACGACCGGGCGGGGGAACTTCTCCAGCCGGCGCAGCGACGCCTTGACCGTCTCGCTCATCGCGAAGACGTCGGCCGCGTCGTCGGGGCCGGCCTTGATCATGTTCTTCAGGTTGCCGCCGGCGAAGAAGGTCTTCTTCGCGCTGGCGAGTACGACGCCCGCGACGTCGGGCTCCTCGGCGTACAGCCGGTCGATCGCCGCGTCCATCGAGTCGATGTAGAGCTGGTTCATCGTGTTGGCGCTCGACGTCGGGTCGTCGAGGGTCAGGGTGACGATGCCGTCGGCGTCCTTCTCGAAGTGGACGGCGGACTGGGTCTGGGTCTCGGTCATGGTTTCTCTTCCTCGCTTCTCAGACCAGCTCGACGATGGTGGCGATGCCCATGCCGCCGCCGACGCAGAGCGTGGCGAGGCCGCGGCGCTGGTCGCGGCGCTGGAGCTCGTCGATCAGGGTGCCGAGGATCATCGCGCCGGTGGCTCCGAGCGGGTGGCCCATGGCGATCGCGCCGCCGTTGACGTTGGTGATCTCGTGGCTGATGTCGAGGTCGCGCATGAACCGCATCGCGACCGCGGCGAAGGCCTCGTTGATCTCGAACAGGTCGATGTCGCCGACCTCCAGGCCCGCCTTGGCCAGCGCCTTGCGGGCGGCCGGGGCCGGGCCGGTGAGCATGATCGTCGGGTCGGCGCCGGAGACGGCGGTCGCGACGATCCGGGCGCGCGGGGTCAGGCCGAGCTCGGCGCCGACCTCCTCCGAGCCGATGGCCATCAGGGCGGCGCCGTCGACGATGCCCGAGGAGTTGCCGGCGTGGTGGACGTGGTCGATCTTCTCGATCCAGTGGTACTTCTCCAGGGCCACGTCGTCGAAGCCCGCGTCGGCGCCGATCTGGGCGAACGACGCCTTCAGGCCGGCGAGGCTGCTCGCGGTCGTGTCGGGGCGGATCGTCTCGTCGGTGTCGAGGACGGTCAGGCCGTTGACGTCCTTGACCGGCACGATCGCGCCGGAGAAGTAGCCGTTGGCCCAGGCCTTCGCGGCGCGGTGGTGCGACTCGGCGGCGTACGCGTCGACGTCGTCGCGGCTCCAGCCCTCCAGCGTCGCGATCAGGTCGGCGCCGATGCCCTGGGGCACGAAGCCGGCCTTGAAGGCGGTGGCCGGGTCGGACGCCCAGGCGCCACCGTCGGAGCCCATCGGCACCCGGCTCATCGACTCCACGCCGCCGGCGAGGATCAGGTCCTCGAACCCGCCGCGGACCCGGGAGGCCGCCTGGTTCACGGCCTCGAGGCCGGACGCGCAGAAGCGGTTGAGCTGGACGCCCGCGACGGTGTCGGGGTAGCCGGCGGCCAGCGCGGCCGTCTTGGCGATGTCGCCGCCCTGGTCGCCGATCGGCGAGACCACGCCGAGGACGACGTCGTCGACGCGCGCCGGGTCGAGCCCGGGGTTGCGGACCTTGACCTCGTCGAGCAGCCCGACCACCAGGTCGACCGGCTTCACCTCGTGCAGCGAGCCTGCTGCCTTGCCCTTGCCGCGCGGCGTGCGGAGGTGGTCGTACACGAATGCTTCTGCCATGACCGTCCTAGCGAGGAGTAGTTCGGGGTGCGGACCGAAGATCCGCGATGTCCTCCGATTGTGACACCATGAGTGTCACGGTCAAGGGGCACCCGGAAGTTGTGGCCTCGGTCACGGAAGGCAGGCAGGCGGAGATGGCGGACGAGGAGCTGCTGACGCTCGAGGAGCTCACGGCCCGGGTCGGGATGAGTGTGCGCAACGTGCGCTTCTACACGACCAAGGGGCTGGTGCCGCCGCCGATCCGGCGCGGCCGCTCCGGTTACTACTCCGCCGACCACGTCGCCCGCCTCGAGCTGGTCCGCGAGCTGCAGCAGCATGGCTTCACCCTTTCGGCGATCGAGCGGTACCTCGTCGCGATCCCCGCCGGCGCCACTCCGGAGGACATCGCGCTGCACCGCACGATGCTCGCGCCCTGGCAGGCCGACGCGCCGGCCGAGCTGACGCGCACCGAGTTCGACCGCCGTACCGGCCGGACGCTCAGCGACGAGGACCTCGCCACTCTCGCGGCCCTCGGCATCGCGTTCCGCAACAAGCGCGGGCGCTACGAGGTCTCGATGTCGCAGCTCCCCGTGGGGCTCGGCCTGATCGACCTCGGCTTCCCGACCGAGGCCGCGGTCGCCGCCGCCGACGTGTACGCCGCCCACGGCCGCCAGCTCGCGCACGAGCTGAACGAGCTGTTCCGGACCATGGTGTGGCCCGTCTACCGGGACGCGGGGGCCGCCCCCGAGCGGATCCAGGAGGTCGTCGAGCGCCTCAAGCCGCTCTCGATCGCCAGCCTGGTCGCGGCGTACGAGGCCGCCATGGACGAGACCAAGCGCGAGCGGATCGCCAAGCGCGCCCGCGACGGGGGCGGCGCCGAGGCCTGAACCGGACGCGCGCCCTGGGTACCGGCCCACCCATGAGCAACGTTCTCGTCACCGGCGCCACCGGCTTCGTCGGCAAGCGACTGGTCCCCGTCCTGATCGACGCCGGCCACGACGTGAAGGCGATGACCCGCCACCCCGAGACGTACGACGGTCCCGGGGAGCCGGTCTTCGGCGACGTGCACGACCCGGGCACGCTCGCCGAGGCGCTCACCGACGTCGACGTGGCCGTCTACCTTGTGCACTCGCTCGACGACGACGACTTCGAGCGCCGCGACGCCGAGGCCGCCCGCGGCTTCGGGTTGGCCGCGGCAGCCGCGGGAGCGACGCAGATCGTCTACCTCGGCGGGCTCGGCAAGGACGGCGACGAGCTCTCCGCGCACCTGCGCTCGCGCCGCGAGGTCGAGCAGCTGCTCGGCTCCTCGGGCGTCCCGGTCACCGTGCTGCGCGCGGCCATCGTCGTCGGGGCCGGCGGCATCTCGTGGGAGATGACCCGCCAGCTCGTCAAGAACCTGCCCGCGATGGTGGTCCCGAAGTGGGCCGCCACCCGCACCCAGCCGATCGCCATCGACGACGTGATCCGCTACCTGGCCGGCGTGGTCGACAACGACGAGGCACTGGGCCGGGTCTTCGAGGTCGGCGGCGCGGACCGGCTGAGCTACCTGGAGATGCTCCAGCAGGCCTCGGAGGTGATGACCGGGAAGCGGGTCCCGATCATCAAGGCGCCCGTGCTGACGCCCAAGCTGTCGTCGTACTGGATCTCGTTCGTCACCAGCGTCGACGTCACCACCGGCCGCAACCTGATCGACTCCATGGGCACCGAGGTGATCCAGACCGACCACTCCATCCGGGACGTGGTCCCCGGGGAGCCGCTGACGTACGCCGAGGCGGTGGAACGGGCACTGGCGGAGGGCTGAGGGGCGGGGCTGCAGATTCACCGGTTCACCGGTGAATCTGGACGTTCCCAGGCGAAATTGCGCCCCAGAACGTCAGCGGATCCCCCAGAAGTCAGCCGATCACCTGCGGCAGCACCAGCAGCATGGCCAGCGACCAGGTCACGTGGGTCAGGATCGGGGCGAGGATGCCGCCGGAGGCGCGCCGCTCCAGGCCCACGACCACACCGAGCAGCACCGCCGCGAACGACAGCATCAGGTTGCCGGTCGCGAGCGTGGCGATGGGGTACGCGACGCTCGTCCAGAGCACCGGGCGCCGGGGGATGGCGGCGTACGCCGCACCGCGGAAGAACAGCTCCTCGGCGATCCCGTTGACCAGGGTGATCGCGACCAGGAGCGGGAGCAACCCCTGGTCGGCGTAGTCGAGGACCGAGGACACCTGGTCCCCGAGGAACGGGATCTCCCGCACCACCAGGGCGCCGACGACGAACAGCCCGGCGAGGGCCAGGCCGACGGCGATCGGGGTCGCCCACGGCCGGACCAGCCGGTCGCGGCGGGCGATCCGGCCCAGGTGCAACGGCCCGGAGACGAACGCCCCGATCGTCCACACCGCGGCGAGCAGCAGGGTCGCGGGATAGAACCACGCGCTGCCCGGCTCGATCCGCAGCGATAGGCCGAGGACGACCGCGCCGAGGACGACGAACCCGGCCGTCACGACCTGTCGCCGCCTGAGCAGCTCAGGCGACTCGCGGTGATCGCGCGGGACGACGTCCCACAGCGATCGCCGCATCCAGGCGACGACCGGGCTCATGCGTGTCGAGGTTAGCGACGCCCCGAAGAGAACGACGAGGCGCTGTGGCGGGAGCCGCCGGACGGGGACGCGCCGGAGGACTGGCCGCGACGACCGGCGGGCTTGCGCGACTGGCCGCCGGACGACTGGCCACCCGAGGCCTGGCCGCCCCGGCCACCGCCGCCGCCGTTGCCACCGCCGCTGCCACCGCGACGACGCCGGTTACGGCCACCGCCGCCACCACCGCCGCCATTGCCGCCGTTCCCGCCGGAGCGGGGCTGCTTGGGCTGGCGCTGCTGCTCGGGGGCCTCGACCACGAGGCCGCCCTCGACGATGACCCGCTCGCCGGGGGCGAGCTGGGCGAGCACCGGGTGGCGCGGGCCGTCGACCTTGGTGATGGTCGGCTTGATGCCGGCCGCCCGGGTCAGGTCGCGCACGTCGCGCACCTGGTCCTCGGTCATCAGGGTGATGACGGTGCCCGCGGCGCCGGCGCGCGCCGTACGGCCCGAGCGGTGCAGGTACGCCTTGTGCTCGGCCGGCGGGTCGGCGTGGACGACCAGCGCCACGTCGTCGACGTGGATGCCGCGCGCGGCGATGTCGGTCGCGACCAGGGTGCTGGCCTTGCCCGCGTGGAAGGCGTCCATGTTGCGGGTGCGGGCGCCCTGGCTGAGGTTGCCGTGCAGCTCGACGGCGGGGACGCCGTTCTTGTTGAGCTGGCGGGTCAGCGCCTTGGCACCGTGCTTGGTGCGGGTGAAGACGACGGTACGGCCGGGCGCGCTGGCCAGGTCGACCAGCACCGGGACCCGCTGGTCGCGGTGCAGGTGCAGGACGTGGTGGTCCATCTTGGCGACCGGCGACTGGGCCGAGTCGGCCTCGTGGGTGGCCGGGTTCGAGAGGAACCGCTTGACCAGCACGTTCACGCCGTTGTCGAGCGTGGCCGAGAAGAGCAGCCGCTGGCCGTCCTTCGGGGTGCGGTCCATGATCCGGCGTACGCCGGGCAGGAAGCCGAGGTCGGCCATGTGGTCGGCCTCGTCGAGGATGGTGATCTCGACGGCGCCAAGGTCGCAGTGACCCTGCCCGATCAGGTCCTCCAGCCGGCCGGGGCAGGCGAGGACGATGTCGACGCCCTTGCGCAGGCCCTGGACCTGCGGGTTCTGGCCGACGCCGCCGAAGACGGTCTGGGTGCTCAGGCCGGCGGACTTGGCCAGCGGGGCGAGCGACTCCTGGATCTGGCCGACCAGCTCGCGGGTCGGGGCCAGGATCAGCGCGCGCGGCTTGGTCGCCTGCGGGCGCCGGCCCGAGGCCTGGAGCCGGGCGACCAGCGGGAGCAGGAAGGCGTAGGTCTTGCCGGAGCCGGTACGGCCCCGGCCGAGGACGTCGCGACCCGCGAGCGAGTCGGGGAGGGTGGCCGCCTGGATCGGCGACGGGACGGTGATGCCGCGCTCCGCGAGGAGGGCGACGAGGGAAGTGGGCACGCCGAGATCGGCGAAGGACTGCGAAGACAAGTGAGAGTCACTAACTGTGGCGGCGTCTCGCCAGAAGAAGCGCGACCTGTCGAAGAGACAGCGAATGTCGCGAGCGGGGCCGAGGCAAGACTGGACGGGCCGCACCCCCAACCTTAGGGGTGCGGCCCGACAGACCCCGCATCGCGGCGGGGTGACGTTCACTACTTCGTGAAGCCGTCCTTGATGTCCTTGGCGGCGTCCTTCAGGTGCTCGCCGGCCTGCTTGGTCTTCCCCGACGTCTGGTCGGCCTTGCCCTCGGCCGTCAGCTGCGGGTCGTCGTTCGCCTTGCCGGCCTGCTCCTTGCCGTGGCCCTTGAGCTCTTCCGCCTTGTGCTTGGCCTTGTCCACGAAGCTCATCGCGTCCTCCTCGATCGGTAGACCGTTCAGGTAACCGATCGGGCCACGACCAACTCACCCGAAGGCCAGCACCCCGTCGTCGATCCGGTCCCGGCGGATGGTCCGGACGTCGGTGAGGTAGTTCTGCTTCAGCATCCACGGCGCCCGATTGCCCTGCTTGGGCAGCCCGTCGAGCGCGCGCAGGACGTAGCCCGACTGGAAGTCCATGAACGGCCGCTCCTCGACCCCCGCGTCCTTCACGGGTACGACGCTGCGCAGTCCGTGCTCGTCGAGGTGGCTCAGCAGCCGGACGACGTACTCGCTGACGAGGTCGGCCTTCAGAGTCCAGGACGCGTTGGTGTAGCCGATCGTGTAGACGAAGTTCGGCACCCCGCTGAGCATCAGCGCCTTGTAGGCCATCGTGTCGCTGAGCTCGACCTTCTCGCCGTCGACCTCCAGGTCGATGGCGCCGAACGGCAGCAGCTTCAGTCCGGTGGCGGTGACGATCAGGTCGGCCTCCAGCTCGGCGCCCGAGGTGAGCCGGATCCCGGTCTCGGTGAACGTCTCGATGGTGTCGGTGACGACCGACGCGGTGCCCCGCCGGAAGGCGCGGAACAGGTCGGCGTCGGGGACGAAGCAGAGCCGCTGGTCCCAGGGGTCGTACGACGGGGCGAAGTGCCGGTCGACGTCGACGTGCCCGTCCAGCTGGCGGCGCAGCGCCTTCGCGATGAAGCCCTTCACCACGCCCGGGCGGCGGCGGGAGAGCTGGTAGAAGCCGCTCGCGACCAGGATGTTCTTCCACCGCACGACCGGGTAGCGCAACCGCAGCGGCAGCCGCGCCAACCGCGTGGCGAACGGGTCCTTGCCCGGCCGGGAGAGGACGTACGTCGGCGAGCGCTGCAGCATCGTGACGTGCTCGGCGGTCCCGGCCATCGCGGGCACGAGCGTGATCGCGGTGGCCCCGCTGCCGATCACGACGACCCGCTTGCCGGCGTAGTCGTAGTCCTCGGGCCAGTGCTGGGGATGGATCACGTCGCCCCGGAAGTCGGCCTGGCCCGGGAACGTGGGCGCGTGCCCGGTCTCGTAGTCGTAGTAGCCGGTGCAGGCGTGCAGGAAGCTTGCGCTGATCGGCTCGCGGCCCTCGATCTCCACCGTCCAGCGGGCGGTCCCGGAGTCCCAGCTCGCCCGGGTGACCCGGTGGTCGTAGCGGATCAGCTCGTCGACGCCGTACTCCCGCGCGACGGTGCGCAGGTAGTCGAGGATCAGCGGCCCGTCGGCCAGCGCGGTGTCGCCGGGCCAGGGGCGCCAGCGGTACCCGAAGGTGAACATGTCGGAGTCGCTGCGGATGCCGGGGTAGCGGAACAGGTCCCAGGTGCCGCCGCTGACCTCGCGCCCCTCCAGTACGGCGATGCTGCGGCCCGGGTGGTGCTCGCGCAGCTGGCAGGCGGCGCCGATGCCCGAGAGACCCGCGCCGATGACCAGGACGTCGACGTGTTCCATGCCAGCACTGTAACCACGCTATTGACGCCTGTTCAATAGCGTGCGAAGAGCTCGACGAAGCGCGCCAGCATCCGGGGTGGCTCGGTGACCACGGCCGCCCGGGCGCCGGCGATCAGCGTCGCGGCGTCGGGCGGGTCGAAGTAGCCGTAGTGGCGGTAGACCTCGATCCGGGTGCAGATCCCCTCCACGTCGAGCTCGGGGTGGAACTGGGTCGCGTAGACGTTGGTCCCGATCCGGAAGGCCTGCACCGGGCAGCCCGCGCCGCTCGCCAGCAGCACCGCCCCGTCGGGCAGGCGGCTGACCGCCTCCTTGTGCCCGAGGAAGACGTCGAAGGACGGCGGCAGCACCCCGGTCAGCGGATCCGCCGCGCCCGCCTCGGTGAGCGTGGCCGTCACCGCGCCGATCGGTTCGGCGTACGTCCGGTCGACCACGCCGCCGCGCAGCGTGCCCAGGGTGCCGATGCCGTAGCAGGCGCCGAGGAAGGGGAAGTCGCACTCGACGACCCGCTCGGCGAGCGCCCGCAGCTCGCCCTCGACCCGGTGCTGCGTGGGACTCTTGCGCTCCTCCGGGTCGCTGACGTTGAACGGGCCGCCGCCGAGCACGATCCCCGACCAGTCGTCCAGGTCGACCTCGCCCAGGGCGTCGCGCTCCAGCCGGACCCGGCGTACGTCGCGCTCGTCGAGGCCGGTGAAGCGCAGGACGGCGTCGTACTCACCGTCGGCGGCGAGGTCCTCGGCGCGGGTGCCGAGGAACAGGAACGGCTTCACACCTGGACCGCTACCCCCCGGGCGATCAGGCCATCCACGTCGTCGATGCCCCAAGCGCTCAGCGCGACGCGGGTGTCACTGCCGGGCGACGGCGACGGTGGGGTGCCGATCGTGGCCTCGGTGCGCGAGAACCGGGGCGCGGGCACCGGCTGGAGCAGGTCGTCCTTCGTCACGAACGTCCCGCGCGCCTTCAGGTGCGGGTGCTCGGCGGCCTCGCTCAGCGGCACGATCCCGGCGACGCACGCGTCGGTGCCCTCGAACACCTCGATCCACTCCGCCTGGGTGCGGGTGCGGAACGTGTCGGCGAAGAGCTGGCGCATCTCGGCGTACCGGTCGAGGTCGTACTGGCCGGGTACGACGTCCTCGACGCCCAGCAGCTTGATGAACATCGCCCAGAACTGCGGCTCGAGCGCGCCGACCGACATGTGCCGGCCGTCGCTGGTCTCGTAGACGTCGTAGAACGGCGCGCCGCCGTCGAGCAGGTTGGCGGCCCGCTCCTCCTTGAAGGTTCCGTCGCCGACGAACGCTGCGGTCATCGCGTTGAGGTGCGCGGTGCCGTCGACGATGGCCGCGTCGACGACCTGCCCCTGCCCGCTGACCCGGGCCTCGAGGAGCGCGGCGAGGATGCCGATGACGAGGTACGTCGAGCCGCCGCCGAAGTCGCCCAGCAGGTTGGTAGGGAAGTGCGGCTTGGACTTGTCCTGCCCGAGCCCGAACAGCGCGCCGGTGATGGCGATGTAGTTCATGTCGTGCCCGGCCGCGTGCGCGAGCGGGCCGTGCTGGCCCCAGCCGGTCATCCGGCCGTAGACCAGGCGCGGGTTGACCTCCGCGAAGTCGTCCGGCCCCATCCCGAGCCGCTCGGCCACCCCGGGCCGCATCCCCTCGACGAGCACGTCGGCCCCCGCGACCAGCTCCTTGATCGTGGCGATCGCCTCGGGGTCCTTCAGGTTGAGCGCGACGCTCGGCCGCCCGCGGTTGAGCAGGTTCTTCGCTCCCCCCGCCAGCATCTGCCCGCCCGGCCGCTCGACGCGGATCACGTCGGCCCCCAGATCGGCCAGGATCATGCACGCGTGCGGCCCCGGCCCGATCCCCGCGATCTCGACGACCTTCACGCCCTTGAGTGGACCCGTCCCCTGCCCCAGCTCGTACGTCATGGCCACGATGATGACAGCGATGCTGTCACGTTTGAAGGGTGGTCTCGATGGGTGGGTGCGGGGGTGTGGAAGTCCTGACGTACCTGGTGCGTCACCGTTTCCACGCGGCCATCCACAGTCGCGGTCTCGGCGGCTGCGGCGGCGGGAGCTCGTCCGGCTGCTCCCCGGCGTCTTCGTCGACCACACCGGCGTACCCACCTGGCGGCAGCGGGCCTGGGCGGGCATCCACCGCTTCGGACCGGAGGCCGCGCTGGACGGGCGCTCGGCGCTCCAGTTCGCACTCGGCGCCGATTGGCGCGATCACCGCCCGGCCGACCCGATCGAGATCGTCGTCCCCGCGTCCGTCCGCCGGCGCGAGATCGAGGGGTACGTCGTCCGGCGGTCCCGGCAGTACGCCGCCACCGTCCTGGCGAACATCTCGCCGCCGCGGCGCCGGATCGAGCACGCGGCGATCCTGGTCGCGGCCGAGCTCGACGAGCTCGCGGCCATCCAGCTGCTGGCCGACGTCTGCCAGTCCCGGCGTACGGCGGCTGGCCGGCTCGCCGAGGCGGCCGGCGGCCTCACCAACGTGCCTCGGCGGCGCTGGTTGATCGAGGTGGCGGACGACATCGCGAGCGGGTCCTGCTCGGTGCTCGAGCACGGCTACCTGCAGAGGGTCGAGCGGCCGCACGGGCTTCCGGTCCCGTCGCGTCAACGGCAGGTCCGCGCGGGCCGGCGCGACGTCGACTACGTGCCGTACCGCCTGGTGGTCGAGCTCGACGGCCGGCTGTTCCACGACTTGGCCGCCCAGCGCGACGTCGACCTGGAGCGGGACCTGGACGCCACCGTCGATCGCGAGCAGACCGTGCGCCTCGGGTGGGGCCAGGTGTACGACCGCCCCTGCCGGACCGCGGCGCGGATCGCGACGGTGCTGCGGGGCCGGGGCTGGACCGGCGAGCTTCGACCGTGCGGCGCCGGGTGCGAGGCCGCGGAGCTGTGGAAGCCGTGACGCACCAGGTACGTCACGCTTTCCACGGCAACCTCACCTCAGCTGCGGCACGCCCACGACGTCCGACAGCCACTCCTGCTCCAGCTCGGCGAGCGTGCCGTCCTCGTCGAGTCCGGCGAGGACCTCGTCGACGCAGGGCCGCAGCCGGCTGCCCTTCTCGAAGAGCAGGCCGAACTCCTCCTGCTCGCCGGACTCCGCCTGGAACTGGCCGACGATGGCGCTGTCGGGGATCTCGACCGCGGAGATGTAGAACGCCGTGGGGAGGTCGGCGAGGATCGCGTCGACCTGGCCGTTGAGCAGCTTCTGCTTGGCCTGGCCCGTGTCGGTCAGGGCGTCCGGCTCGGCGGCGGGCTCGATCACGTCGGTGATCGCGGCGAGCGAGGTGGTGCCGGCTTGGGCGGCGAGCTGCAGGTCGCGCAGGTCGTCGAGGCTGGTGGCGTTGGCGGCCTCGCTGCCCTTCAGCGCGATGACGGCCTGCGCGGCGGAGTAGTAGCCCCGGGAGAAGTCGACGGCCTCGGCGCGCTCCGGCGAGATCGAGATCTGGTTGACGTCGAAGTCGAAGGCCTTCGCGCCGGGCTTGTAGGACCGGTTGAACGGTACGACGACCCACTCGACCTGGTCCTCGGAGAAGCCGAGCCGCTGCGCGACGGCGTACGCGACGGCGGACTCGAAGCCGTCGCCGTTGGTGGGGTCGTTGTCCACGAACCACGGCTCGTACGCCGGCGAGTCGGTCGCCACGGTCAGCTTCCCGTCGGTGACCAGCGGGAGGCTCTCGGGTCCGCAGGCACCGCTCGCGGGGGTACCGGTCGACGCCGCGCCGTCGCTGTCGTCGGCCGATCCGCACGCCGCCGTGGCGAGGGTGAGCAGGACCGGCAGGGCGAGAGCGGGACGACGCAGGCGCATGCGCAGATCGTAGGGAGCCCGGTTTCCGGATAGCGGACGGGCTCGGCCTGCAAGAACTGTCCTGAAGGACAGCCCACCGGCACCTCAGGTGGAGGCGCCGTACCCGTCCGGGCCGGGAGCGTGGTCACCATGACGATCCTGCTGTCCGACCCCCGCGTCGCCGCCGTCCCGGTGCACGAGTGCGGCGAGCCGCTGGTCCACCTCGACGCGGGCTTCGGTCCCGCCCGCGCCCTGGTCCGCGCCGGCCTCGCCGACCGCCTCGCGGCCGCGCGGCACGCGCTCCCGCTCGGCATCTCCCTGAAGGTCGTGGAGGGGCACCGCTCGGTCGCCGACCAGCGCGCGATCATCGCGGCGTACGACGCCGAGGTCCGCGCCGCGCACCCGCAGGTCACCGACGCCGCCGCCATCGCCCGGCTCGTCAGCCGGTTCGTCTCCCCCGTCGAGGTGGCGCCGCACGTCGCGGGCGCCGCGGTCGACCTGACCCTGGTCGACGCCTGCGGCGACGAGCTCGACCTCGGTACGCCGATCGACGCGACCCCCGAGCAGTCCGACGGCCGGTGCTTCACCGCCGCGGACGGCATCGGCGCGGACGCCCGGGCGCACCGCGACCTGATGGCGCGGGTGCTGGGCGGGGCGGGGCTGGTGAACTACCCGACCGAGTGGTGGCACTGGAGTTACGGCGACCGGTACTGGGCGCTGACGACCGGGGCCGCGGCTGCGTCGTACGGCCCGCTCGACGCGCTGGTCGCGGCATGAGCGCCGTGGCGGTGAGCCGCGTCCAGGAGCGCGTGACCGGTCCGACCCTGACGATCGACCCCGCGGCGATCGCGGCCAACACGCGGCTGCTCGCGGGCCGGGCGACCGGCGAGCTGATGGCCGTCGTGAAGGCCGACGGCTTCGGGCACGGCGCGGTGACCGTCGCCCGGACCGCGCTGGCCAACGGCGCGACGGGCCTGGGGGTCACGAGCATCGCGGAGGGCCTCGCGCTACGCGAGGCGGGGCTGCGGGCGCCGGTGCTGAGCTGGCTCAACCCGGTCGACGCCGACTTCGCGACCGCTGTGGCGCACGACCTCGACCTCGCCGTCCCGTCCGCCGCGCACCTCGAGGCGATCGTGCGCGAGGCGCCGGGAGCGCGGATCCACCTGCACCTCGACACGGGGCTGGCCCGCGACGGCGCCGAGCCGACCGCCTGGGCACGGCTCTGCCGGACCGCCCGCCGGGCCGAACAGGCCGGCCGGCTGCGCGTCGTCGGCGTGATGGGCCACCTGCCCTGCGCGGACGAGCCGGGGCACCCGGCGAACGCCGCCGGGCGGACGCGGTTCGCGTGGGGCGTGGAGACCGCGCGGGCCGCCGGCCTGCGGCCCGCCGTACGCCACCTCGCCGCGACGTCGGCCACCCTCACCGATCCCCGCAGCCACCACACGACCGTGCGCGTCGGCGCCGGCCTGATCGGCATCGACCCCTCCGGCACCACCACGCTCTCCTGGGCGATGACGCTCACCGCCCCCGTGGTCTCGGTCCGCCGGGTCCGCGGCGGCACCGGCGTCGGCTACGGCCACACCTGGACCGCGCCTCGGGCGACGACCCTCGCGCTGCTCCCCCTGGGGTACGCCGACGGGCTGCCGCGTGCCGCCTCGGGTCGCGCGGAGGTCCTGCTGCGCGGTCGGCGCCGGCCCGTCGTCGGCCGAGTGTCGATGGACCAGGTCGTCGTCGACGTCGGCGACGAGCCGGTGCTGGCCGGGGAGACCGCGACCGTGCTCGGCCCGGGTCGTGCCGGCGAGCCGACGCCCGCGGACTGGGCCGCCTGGTCGGACACGCTGCCGCACGAGGTCGTCACCGGCTTCGGCCCGCGGATCGCCCGCGGCACCGCCCTCGCCTCGCTGCGGGGTGTGCGATGAGCCGGGTCGCCGTCATCGGCGGCGGCGCGAACTGCGAGCACGAGGTGTCCCTGGCCTCCGCCGCGGGCGTCGCCGACGCGCTCGCGGAGCGGTACGACGTCGTCCGCCTCACCATCGACCCCGACGGCACCTGGCGCGACGAGGAGGGACCGATCGGCCTCGCCGGCGCCGTACGCCTGCTGGGGACCTGCGACGTCGCCGTACCCGTCGTCCACGGGCCGCGGGGCGAGGACGGCACCCTGGCCGCGCTCTGCGAGCTCGCCGGGATCCCGTACGTCGGGTCCGGGGTCGGCGCCGGCGCGATCGCCATGGACAAGTGGGCGACCAAGCTGGTCGCGGAGGCGATCGGGATCCCGACGGCCGCCGGGGTGCTGCTGACCGCGGCGACCGCGACGTCGTACCGCTTCACGCACCCGGTGGTCGTGAAGCCCGTCGCCGCCGGCTCCAGCCACGGCGTCTCGATGGTCCGCACCGCCGACGAGCTCGCCTCCGCGCTGGACGCCGCGCTCGCGCTCGACGACCGGGTGCTCGTCGAGGACGTCGTCGTCGGCCGGGAGATCGACGTCGCCGTGCTCGCGTCGCGCGACGGCCTCCTCGTCTCCCCGACCCTCGAGATCGTGGTCGACGGGCTCTTCGACTTCGACGCCAAGTACGGCGGGACCGCCGACTTCCGGATCCCCGCCGTCCTCGAGGACGTCGAGCGGAAGGCGCTGGAGGACGCCGCGGTCGCGGTGTACGGCGCGCTCGGGTGCGCGGGCGTGGCCCGCGTCGACTTCTTCCTGACCGACGAGGGTCCGGTGCTCAACGAGGTCAACACGATGCCCGGCTTCACCGAGCACTCGCAGGTGCCGCGGATGTTCGCCGCCGCCGGGACGTCGTACGCCGACCTCGTCGACCTGCTGGTCCGGGACGCGCTCGGGTGAGGATCCAAGGCTGGCCCTGGAGTCTCACTCCGCGCCGTCGCGAGCGTCGTCTCGGGGAGCGTCTGGCGAGGCGGAGGAGGGAGGCATGACGGAGTCATGACGACCGACGACAACGAAGTCCAGGCGCCGCCGAGACGGGGCGCAGCAGGCGTCGGAGTGAGACTCCAGGGCCTGGACCTGCTCCGGGGAATTGCGGTGGGGCTGGTCGTGCTGCGGCACGCCCTGCCGGACGCCTTCGCGGGCGCCGGCGTGGTGGGCGTGGTGATGTTCTTCGCGCTCTCGGGCCACCTGATCACCGGCCTGCTGCTCGGCGAGCTGGAACGCACCGGCCGGGTCGACCTGCGGCGCTTCTACGTCCGCCGCGCCCGGCGGCTGGTGCCGGCGCTGGTGCTGCTGGTGGCGGGCATCGTCGTGGTGACGCTGCTGTTCGACCCCCTGGGCGATCGCGGCGCGCTCCCCCGGGACGTGCTAGTCGCGCTGACCTGGACCGGCAACCTGCCGCACCTCACGCCCGACGGCGCGACCTTCCACCTGTGGACGCTGGCCACGGAGGAGCAGTTCTACCTGGTCTGGCCGGTGCTGCTGGCGCTGGCGTTCCGGCGCCGGCTGGTGCTCGTGCTGCTGGCCGGGGTCGCCGCGGCCTGCCTGCTCGCCGCCGCCCTGACCGTGCTGTGGCTGCGCGCCGAGCCGGACCTGGCGTACGCGCTCCCGACCTCGTGGGCGGTCTGCTTCGTCATCGGCGCGGCGAGCCGGGTGCTCGCCGTCCGCGCCGCCGTACCGTCCTGGGCGCCGGGGGCCGCGCTCTGCGGGCTGGCGGTGCTGAGCGTGGTTCCATTGCGGGGTCATGCGCTCACCTATCTGCTCGCCGGCCCGGCGATCGCCCTGCTCACCGCGGTGCTGCTCGTGGCCTGGCGGACCTGGGCCGACGTGACCGCGCCCGGCCTGCGCCCGCTCGTGTGGTTGGGGACGATGTCGTACGGCGCCTACCTGTGGAACTACCCGCTCACCCTGTGGTTGCGCCCGCACGTCGACCACGCCGGGCTGCTCGCGGCGGCGCTGACGGTGCCGGCGGCGGCGCTGAGCTGGTACGCCGTCGAGCGGCGCTTCGTCGCGCCCCGGCCCCGGGTGGCGGTGCCGGCATGAACGCCGTCCGGGACTGGCAGCGGTGGGTACCCGACGTCGCCGCCGGACTGCTGGTCGCCCTGTTCGGCCTGCTCGAGGCGGTCAACCGGGACTACGTCAGCACCTCGCGGGGCGGGCTCGCACTGATCGCCCTGACGATGGGCGCCGCCGTCGCGCTGAGCCGATGGGCGCCGGCCGCCGCCCTCGCCCTGGTCTGGGGCGTCGGCGTGCTGCAAGTGACCAGTGGCGTCGACCTGATGCTCGTGGAGGTCGCCGTCGCGGTGGTCGCCTTCGGGTGCGCCCGCTGGGGCTCGACCCTCACCGTGGGGCTGAGCGCGCTCTCGATCCCCGCCGCCGCCCTGATCGCCGTCCTGTACGTCGGCGTCAACGGTCTCGACGGCCTGGTCGAGGGCGCCGGGTTCGAGCAGCTGATCCAGGACCGCTACCGGTACGGCGACTCCTGGCAGGTGGCCGCATCGGTGATCGGGATGGCGCTGCTCGGCGTGCCGTGGCTCGCCGGCCTGGCGCTGCGGTTCGTGGCTCGTGCGCAGTCGTCCCGCGTCTCGCAGGTCGCCGCCGAGGACCAGGCCGCCCGCGCCGTCGAGGACCGCGAGCAGGCCGAGGAGATCGCCCGGCTGCGCAACGAGCAGGCGCGGCTGGCACGGGACGTACACGACGTCGTCGGCCACTCGCTCGCGGTGATCCTGGCCCAGGCCGAGTCGGCGCAGTACCTGCCCGACGCCGACACGCAGGCGCTGAAGAAGACCATGGAGACGATCGCGACCTCCGCGCGCTCCTCGCTCCAGGACGTCCGGCATGTCCTCAGCCAGACCCCGCAGCCCGCGGGCGCGCGGCCCGGCGGGCTCGACGAGCTGATCGCGGGCGTGCGCGCCGGCGGCCACGAGGTCGTCGCCTCCGAGGTCGGGCAGGTCCAGCCGCTGCCGCCGGAGCTGGAGACCGTCGCGTACCGGGTGCTCCAGGAGATGCTCACCAACGCCCTCAAGCACGGCCGGCGCGACGCTCCGGTGCTCGTCGAGCGGCACTGGCCGGACGGGGCCTGGGAGGACCAGCTGCGGCTGGAGGTGCGCAACCTCGCGCCCGCTCCCGACGAGACCCAGCCGCTGACCGCGCCGCCGCCGGAGGGCGGCGGGCAGGGGCTCGACGGGATGCGCCGCCGGGTGGAGTCGGTCGGCGGGCGGCTCGACGTACGCCGCCGCGAGGAGGCCGAGGGCGCCACCTTCACCGTCACCGCGTGGGTGCCGGTGCGGACGGTGTCGGGATGAGCGACGCCCCGATCCGCGTCCTGCTCGTCGACGACCAGGAGCTCTTCCGCGCCGGCGTCGCGGTGATCGTCGACGCCCAGGAGGGCATGAGCGTCGTCGGCCAGGCGTCCGACGGGCTGGAGGCCGTCCGGCTCGCCGACGAGCTCGAACCCGACGTCGTGCTGATGGATGTCCGGATGCCCGAGATGGACGGCGTCGAGGCCACCCGCCAGCTGTTCCTGCCCGAACGGGTGGCGCGGCGTTCGGCGCCGCTGCGCGTGGTGGTACTGACGACGTTCAACCTCGACGACCGGGCGGCGACGGCGATCCGGTACGGCGCCAGCGGCTTCCTGCTCAAGGACACCACCCCGACCATGCTCCGCGACGCGATCCGCACGGTGTACGTCGGCAACGCGGTCCTCGCCCCCCAGGACCTCTCGACGCTGCTCGACGGGCAGTTCCAGGCGGCCGCACCCGCGCCCGCGTCGTACCTCTCGCTGACGGAGAAGGAGCGCGAGGTGTTCTCCGCCGTCGCCCGCGGCCTCTCCAACACCGAGATCGCCGGCCTGGTCTTCGCCAGCGAGTCGACGGTCAAGACCCACGTCGGCGCGATCCTGCGCAAACTGTCCCTGCGCGACCGGGTCCAGATCGTCGTCTTCGCCCACGCCCACGGCCTCGCCTGACGCTGGTTGAGGCGCGAAGGACGAAGTCCTGGTCGCACGCTGGTTGAGGCGCGAAGGACGAAGTCCTGAGCCTCGAAACCCCGCAAGACGACAGACGGCCTCGCCCACCGCTGCTTCTCGGCCCACCAGGCTTCCAGGCTCGCTCCGCTCACACCTCAACCAGCGACCAAGCCACCTCGCCCCACGCTGGTTGAGGCGCGAAGGACGAAGTCCTGAGCCTCGAAACCCCGCAAGACGACAGACGGCCTCGCCCACCGCTGCTTCCCGGCTCGCCAGGTTTCGAGGCTCGCTGCGCTCGCACCTCAACCAGCGTCGGGCGAGGGATTCAGACCTTGCGGACCACCCGCGCGGGGTTGCCGACGGCGACGACGCCGGCGGGCAGGTCCTTGGTGACGACGGAGCCGGCGCCGACGACCGTGTCCGCGCCGATGGTGACGCCCGGGCACACGATCACCCCGCCGCCGAGCCACACGTTGTCGCCGATGGTGATCGGCTTGGCGGCCTCCCACTTGTCGCGGCGCGGGCCGGGCTCGACGGGGTGGGTGGGCGTCAGCAGCTGGACGTTCGGCCCGATCTGGACGTCGTCGCCGATGGTGATCGCGGCGACGTCGAGCGCGACGAGGCCGAAGTTCACGAACGATCGGGCGCCGATGCTCAGGTGGCTGCCGTAGTCGACGTACAGCGGTGGCCGGATCTCCGTCTCCTCGCCGATCGCGCCGAGCAGCTCCTCGAGGAGCCGGCGCCGCAGCGGCTTCTCCCGAGGATCGGTCGCGTTCACCGCCGACATCAGGTCGCGGGCGGCGTACGACGCCTCCTCCAGCTCCGGGTCGTCGGCGATGTAGGCGTCGCCCGCGAGCATCCGCTCGCGCATGGTCCGGTCGTCCCGCTCGTAGCTCGTCACGTCCCCGACGCTAGCCTCGCCCCGGTCGGGCGCCCCCGACCTCCGAGCACCGAGGACACGAGATGGATCGACCAGGCGAGCTGATCGTCGCGGGAAGCGCGCGGCACGCGTGGCGACCGGTCGGCTCGCTCCTGCTCACCGGACTCGTCCTCGGCGTCGTCTTCGGGGTGGTCGCCATCGCGGCCTGGTGGGACGAGCCTCGCCCGTATGAGGGCTTCCTGGCGGTACTCGCCTTCGCCCTCGTCTCCTGTCTTCTCGCAGGCGCGATCTTGGCGCTCGTCTGGGTCCTGTGGCCGGCGCCCGTGCGCTACTACGTCGACGGCACCGACATCGTCGTACGCCGCGGTCCGGTTCGGATGCGGCGCGTGGACGCGAGCCAGGTGGACGAGATCCACGTCGCCGGCTCCCTGACGTGGCGGGGGCTCTTCTTCACGAGCTTCGCCCTGCTCTCCGGGATGCCGCAGGTCGTCTGCGTCCGCGCCCGGCCCGACCGCCTGACCGATCACAGCACCGAGCTGCCACGCGTCCTGGTCTGGGGCCGCGCCGGTGCCGACGCGTTCCACGAGGCCCTGACCGCCGCCCTGCGTCGCAACGGCGTGACCACCCCAGTGACCCGGAGGTCGTAGCTCAGCCGGTCGAGCGGGTCTGCGCGGCGATCGTGTCGGCGTACCACTGGAAGGACCGCTTGGGGGTGCGGTCCTGGGTCTCGGGGTCGACGTGCACGAGGCCGTAGCGCGAGCGCATCCCGTCGCCCCATTCGAAGCTGTCGAGCAGCGAGTAGGCGTAGTAGCCGCGCACGTCCACGCCGCGCTGGACCGCCTCGGCGACGGCACGCAGGTGCACGTCGAGGTAGTCGATGCGCTGCTGGTCGTCGATGACGCCGTCCGCGTCGGGCGCGACGGTGTACGACGCGCCGTTCTCGGTGACGTAGATCGGCGGCAGGGCGGCGCGGAACCGGGCACGGAACGTGATCAGCCACTCGCGCAGCGACGCGGGCACCACCGACCAGCCCGCCTCGGTGGTCGGGTAGCCGATCAGCGGCCGCCACTCGAACGGCAGCGCGGCATCCTCGTGGGTCGCACCGACCCGCTGCGGGCTGTAGTAGTTGACGCCGTAGAAGTCGAGCGGCTGCCGGATCGTCGCGAGGTCGCCGTCGTGGATGTCCTCCTCCAGCAGCGGCTGCAGGTCCACGGGGTAGCGGCCGAGCAGCATCGACTCGATGAAGATGCCGTTCCACAGGGAGTCGAACAGCTTCGAGGCGCCGACATCGGCCGGATCGTCGCTGGCCGGCCAGATCGGGGCGTGGTTGTTCGCGCAGCCGACGCTGGTCGCGCCGGCGGCCCGCAGCGCCACCGCGGCGCGGCCGTGGGCGAGCAGCAGGTGGTGCGCTGCCGGGAGACAGTCGAAGAGCATCGCCTTGCCCGGGGCGTGCCGACCCAGGCCGTAGCCGAGGTACGCCGCGTTGCTGGGCTCGTTGACCGGGATCCAGTGCTCCACCCGGTCGACGAACCGCTCGGCCACGAGGGCGGCGTAGTCCGCGAACCGGTCGATCGTGGCGCGGTTCAGCCACCCGCCGTCGTCCTCGAGGGCCTGGGGCAGGTCCCAGTGGTACAGCGTCACCATGGGCCGGATGCCGGCCTCGAGGAGCTCGTCGAGCAGCCGGTCGTAGAAGGCCAGGCCGGCGGGGTTCACGGGTCCGCGACCGGTGGGCTGGATGCGGGGCCAGGCGATCGAGAGCCGGTAGCCCCCGACGCCGAGGCGCTTCAGCAGCGCCACGTCCTCGGCGTACCGGTGGTAGTGGTCGGTCGCGACGTCGCCGCTGCTGCCGTCGGCGATCACGCCGGGGATGCGGCAGAACGTGTCCCAGATGCTCGGGCCGCGGCCGTCCTCGGCGACCGCACCCTCGACCTGGTACGCCGCCGTGCCGGCACCCAGCCGGAAACCGGGAGGGAGAACCGGGAACGTTCGACTTTCGGACTCTGCCCCCATGTCACCATCATGGACGTGACAGTCGAGATCCGCCGCGCTTCCGCACGTTTTACCGAACGTATGCCGGGACGGGCCACCCAGCACTCCTTCTCCTTCGGCGACCACCACGACCCGGATCGCCTGCGGTTCGGGCCGATGGTGTGCCACGACGACCACTTCCTGAAGGACGGTGAGGGATTCGCCACTCACCCCCACTCGGGCGTGTCGATCGTCACCTGGGTCCTCGACGGCGCGCTCGCCCACGACGGCGTCGGCGACGCGGTCGTGGTCGCGCCCGGCCAGGTCGCGGTGCTCCAGACCGGCGACGGCGTCACCCACCCGCCGGTCGAGCACAGCGAGGTGGCGGCCGAGCCGCGCACCCGCTTCGTGCAGGTCTGGATCGCCGCCGACGAGCCCGCGCCCCCGTCGTACGACGTCGCGACGCCGGCGCTCGAGCCCGGCACGCTGACCGAGGTCGCCGCGCCCCTGCCCGGGGCGCGGTTCTCCGTCGCCCGCCTCCGCACCGGCGACACCGTCGAGCTCCCCGCCGCCGGCCGGGTGCACGCCTTCGTCGCCAGCGGCGCGCTGACCCGCTCCTCCCTCGCCGAGCCGCTCGCCGCCGGCGACGCCTTCGAGCTGGTCGACCACCCCGCCGTCCGCGTCACCGCCGCCGTCCCCACCGAGCTCCTGGTCTGGTCCTTCACCTGACCGCCGAGTCGGCAGAACTTGCCGACAGTCTGTGCGCAAGTTCTGCCGACTCGACGCGCAACTTCTGCCGACTCGGCGGGGGGTCAGGGGCGGATGACGGGGAGGGCGGCGGGGAGGATCTCGACGATCGCCGGGGGCTGGTCGAGGGTGGGCAGGTCGCCGAGGGGCTCGCCGTCGGCGCCGACGGGTACGCCGCCGCGGGAGGTGCCGCGCAGCTCGACCCGGCGGCCGCTGAGCACCGTGACCTCGGGCAGGGCGACGTGCCCGCCGTCGTACACCTTCGGCAGGGAGCGGACCAGCGCCAGCCGGGAGGCGGCCTCGATGACGACGACGTCGAGCAGGCCGTCGTCGACGGCCGCGGCGGGCGCGATCTTCATGCCCTGGCCGTAGTACGCCGAGTTCGCGACCACGACCGTCGCGGCCGAGAACCGGTGCGCGGCGCCGTCGACGCTCACCTCGAACCGTCCCGGCTGGTACGTCGCGAGGGAGCGGACCGCCGCCGACGGGTACTGCAGCCGCTTCGGCGTCCACCGCATCCGGTGCACCATCGCGGCCGCGCGGGCGTCGACGCCGGCGTACACCGAGCCCGCCACCGTGCGGGTCGACGAGCCCGGAACCGTCCAGCCCAGCAGGTCGGTCGGGGTCGCGGGGCCGTGCAGCAGCAGCTCGGCGGCCGGTTCGGGCTCCGTCGGCAGGCCGAGCATCCGGGCGAAGTCGTTCCCGCGCCCGGCCGGCAGCACCGCGAGCGTCCCGCCGGCGGCCGCGACCGGCCCGGCGAGGTGCGAGAGCATCCCGTCGCCGCCCACGGAGACGACCACGTCGCCGCGGCCGACCGCCTCGGTGACCAGGGCGGTCATCGCGAGCGGGCCGGGCGAGTAGGTCACGTCGACGGTCGCGCCCGCGTCGCGCAGCAGCCGCGCGACGGGTACGACGGCGGCGGGCGCCGCGCCACCGCCGGACGCCGGGTTGACCAGGAACGTGAACGAGCGGGTCACGGCGCGACCAGGATCCCGGGGTTGAGGATCCCCGTGGGGTCGAGCTCGGCCTTTACGGCCCGCAGCACCCCGACACCGAGGTCGCCGATCTCGGCCGCCAGCCACGGCCGGTGGTCGGTGCCGACGGCGTGGTGATGGGTGATCGTCGCCCCGGCGGCGACGATGGCGTCGCTCGCCGCGGCCTTCGCCGCGAGCCACTGGGCGACCGGGTCGTCCGACTGCTTGGCCGCGATCGTGAAGTAGAGCGAGCAGCCGGTCTCGTAGACGTGCGACACGTGGCACAGCACGAGCGTGGGCGACCCGAGTGCGGTCTCGAGGGCGGACTTCACGTCGGCGTACAGGCGGGGCGCGTTCGACCAGAACGTCGCCGTCTCCAGCGTCTCGACGAGCACACCGACGTCGAGCAGCGAGTCCCGGAGGTACGGCGCATGGAAGCGACCGTGCGCCCAGGAGCGGCCCGGCTCCTCCCCCTGCGGTACGCCGCCGAGGCCGGTGAGCACCGCGGTGACGGCGGTCCTCTTCGCGGCGACCGCGTCGGGCTCGCCCTCGTAGCCGGTGATCATCAGGCAGCCCCCGTCGGAGGCGTCCCCGATCGCGTCGGGACGCGCCAGGTTGAGCGACGTCTCGGCCTCGTCGGAGAGCCGGAGCACGGTCGGCAGCAGGCCGGCCTGCGCGAGGGTGCGCATCGCGTCGCGACCGGCGTCGAAGGTGGGCCAGCGCCAGCCCTCGTAGACCTTCTCCACCGGCACCGGCCGGACCCGGACAGTGACCGCGGTGATCACCCCGAAGGCCCCCTCGGAGCCGAGCAGCAGCTGGCGCAGGTCCGGACCGGCGGCGGAGGCGGGTGCGCTCCCGAGCACCAGCTCGCCGCGCGGGGTCGCCGCGCGCAGGCCGACGACCAGCGCGTCGAAGCGGCCGTACCCGGCGCTGGACTGCCCCGAGGACCGGGTCGCGGCGAAGCCGCCGATGGTCGCGTGCTCGAAGGACTGCGGGAAGTGCCCCAGGGTCATCCCCTCCGCCGCGAGCAGGGCCTCGGCCTCCGGGCCGCGCAGCCCGGGCTCCAGGGTCGCGGTCATCGAGACCCGGTCGACCGCGAGCAGCCGCTTCATCCGGACCAGGTCGAGCGAGACGACACCTTCGTACCCCTCGCGGCGCGCGACCAGGCCGCCCGTCACCGACGTACCCCCGCCGAACGGGACCACGGCGAGGTGGTGCGCGACGGCGTACGTCAGGACGGCCGCCACCTCGTCGTGGGACGACGGCCGGACCACGACGTCCGGGGCGTCCGCCAGGTCGCCCGCGCGCTGCCGGAGCAGGTCGGGGGTGGACTTGCCGCGGGTGCGCAGCCGCCGGGTGCCGTCGTCGGTCAGCACGTGCTCACGGCCGAGCAGCTCCTCCAGCGCAGCGAGGATCGCTGGCTCCAGCCGGGAGGGAGGTACGACGACCTCCGTCAGCGCGGGCCGCTCGTCGAGCCCGAACACCATCTCGACGAGCCCGCGGGCGGAGTCCGCCAGCGGCGCGGCCTGGGCGGGGTCGCCCCAGCGGGACGGGTGCATCTCGGCAGAGCTCGACTCGTGGACCATGCGTTACAATGTGACATATGGCGTCACTTCGTCACAACCCCGATGCTGCGCCAGGGCCGCGTGACGGCTACCTGGACGCCGCCCGGGCCTGCATCCTCGACGTCGGCTGGCGACGTACGACGCTCACCGAGGTCGCGCGGCGCGCGGGGGTGTCGCGGATGACGATCTACCGCACCTGGTCGGACATGCCGCAGCTGCTCGGCGACCTGATGACCCGCGAGTGGACGGCGATCGTGGCCGGCACGGGCAGCGATGCCGACGGCATCCCCGGCCTCGTCGACCGGATGGTCGCCACCATCCGCACCCTGCGCGAGAACGAGCTGTTCGTGCGGATCGTGGAGCTCGACCCCGAGCTGATCCTCCCGTACCTGCTCGCCCGCCGCGGCCGCTCGCAGGACCTGATCCTGGCCATCGCCGAGGAGTCGATCGTCGCGGGGCAGGCCACGGGCGACGTACGGGCCGGCAACCCGACCGCGATCGCCCGGTCCCTCGTGCTGGCCGCGCACGGCTTCGTGCTCTCGGCCCACACGATGGTCGACGACCGCGCCTCGCTGGCCGAGCTCGACGCCGAGCTCGCGCTGGCCCTGACCCGGGTCCTGCAGCCGTGAGCACCCGCATCGCGCCCGGCCTGGACGGGGCGCCCGCCGACGTCGACCTGGTCGTCGTCGGCCTCGGCGTCACCGGCGCCGGCGTCGCGCTCGACGCCGCCTCCCGCGGCCTGTCCGTGCTCGCGGTCGACGCGCACGACCTCGCCTTCGGCACCTCGCGCTGGTCCTCCAAGCTGGTGCACGGCGGCCTCCGCTACCTCGCGAACGGCCAGGTCGGCGTCGCTCACGAGAGCGCGGTCGAGCGCGGGGTGCTGATGGAGGTCACCGCGCCCCACCTGACCCGCCCGATGCCGTACGTCGTCCCGTTCGACGCCAGCGTCGGCCGGATGATGGCCGGGATCACCCGCGCCGGGATGTGGGCCGGCGACGGGCTGCGCCGGGGGGCGCGCACCGACCACGAGACGCTCCCGCGGCCGCGGCGGCTGACCGCCACCGAGACCCTGCAGCTGGCCCCGGCCCTGCGCCGCGCGGGCCTGCGCGGCTCGATGATGGCGTGGGACGGCCAGCTCGAGGACGATGCCCGGCTGGTCGTCACGATCGCCCGCACGGCCGCGTCGTACGGCGCCCACGTCCGCACGCGCGCCCGGGTGCTCAGCGCCACGGGCAGCCGGGTCGAGCTGCGCGACGAGCTCACCGGCGCGACCCGGACGGTCACGGCGCGCGCCGTCGTCAACGCCACAGGCGTCTGGGCCGGCACCCTCGCCGCCGAGGTGACCCTGCGCCCCAGCCGCGGCACCCACCTGGTGCTGCGCGGCGAGTCGGCCCCCGGGCTCCGGGCCGCGGTCTTCTGCCCGGTCCCGGGCGCGACCAACCGGTTCGTGATGGTACTCCCCCAGCCCGACGGCACCCTGTACGTCGGCCTCACCGACGAGCCCGCCGACGGCGAGGTGCCCGACGTCCCCCAGCCGACCGAGCCGGAGATCGGGTTCCTGCTCGACGTGGTGTCCGCCGCCTTCGCGCGGCCGCTGCACCGCACCGACGTCGTCGGGGCGTACGCCGGGCTCCGGCCGCTGCTGCACGCCCCGGACGGCTCGACCGCCGACCTGTCCCGACGGCACGCGGTGCTGACCGGGGAGTCCGGCCTGCTCACGGTCGTGGGCGGCAAGCTGACGACGTACCGCCGGATGGCCGAGGACGCCGTCGACGCCGCGGTCGCCCACGCGGGGCTGGAGGCCGCTCCGTGCCGGACCGCGGCCCTCCCGCTGCTCGGCGCCGCGCCGCGACCGGCGCTCGCCGAGCTGGAGGAGCCGACCCGGCTGGTGCGCCGCTACGGCACCGACGCGGCGCTCGTCCTCGCCTCCGCGCGCGAGGTCAGCGGCCTCGGCGACGACGAGCTGCTCGCCCCCGTCGCCGACGCGGTCCCCACCACGCTCGCCGAGCTGCTGTTCGGCATCACCCACGAGGGTGCGCTCGACGTCGACGACCTGCTCGACCGGCGTACCCGCGTCGGCCTGGTGCCCGCCGACCGGCTCCTCGCCGTACCCGCCGCCGAGCGGGCGCTGGAGATCTGCGCGTCCGCCTCCTGAGTCCCCCGACGACTACCCACCGTGGGGGAACGATGAGTTTCTCCCTCGACCCCGGTCGGTACGGCGAGGCAGACTGGACGACTCGAGGGGACGGATCATGACGGCGGCGATGACCCTGGCGGTGACCAAGCAGGTGACGAGCAGCGAGCTGGACGACTTCCCGACCCTGACCGAGCGCTACCAGCGCGAGCTGCTCGCGCACTGCTACCGGATGAGTGGCTCGGTGCACGAGGCCGAGGACCTCGTCCAGGAGACCTTCCTGCGGGCGTGGAAGGCCTCCGCCGACTTCCAGGGCCGCTCGTCGGTCCGCACCTGGCTCTACCGGATCGCGACCAACGTCTGCCTGACCAACCTCGAGGGCCGGCCGCGCCGGCCGCTGCCCACCGGCCTCGGGACCCCCGACGCCCTGGCCGGCGACGCGCTGGAGGCCAACAACGAGATCGCCTGGCTCGAGCCGGTCCCCGACGCGGCCGTCGTGGTGGCCGAGCGCGACTCGATCCGGCTCGCCTTCATCGCCGCCCTCCAGCACCTCCCGGCCCGCCAGCGGGCGGTGCTGATCCTGCGCGACGTGCTGCGCTGGTCGGCCGCCGAGACGGCCGAGGCCCTGGACACGACGACGGCGGCGGTGAACTCCGCGCTGCAACGCGCGCACGCGCAGATCAAGGACCGCGGGCTGACCCAGGAGAGCCTCCGTCCCGACCTCACGCCCGAGCAGCAGCAGCTGCTGGAGCGCTACGTCGAGGCCTTCTGGCGCAAGGACATCGACCAGATCGTCAGCCTGCTCACCGCCGAGGCGGTCTGGGAGATGCCGCCGTTCACGGGCTGGTACGTCGGCGCCGCCAACATCGGCGAGCTCATCGCGACGGCCTGCCCCGGCGGCAGCTACGACATGCCGATGCTGACGACGTACGCGAACGGGCAGCCGGCGTTCGGGCTCTACATGCGCACCGCCGACGGGCACTTCGTCCCGTTCCAGCTCCAGGTGCTCCAGCTCGACGGCGACCAGGTCAAGCACGTGCACGCGTTCTTCGACGCCACCCTGTTCGCCCGGTGCGGACTGCCCGAGGTGCTGCCGGCCGACTACCGGCCGGAGACCGCGGTCCCCTGCGAGAGCCCGGCACCGCGGTGACCCCGCGGCTCGACGACGCCGTCGAGCTGCTCGACCGGTCCCTGGCCTTCACCTGCGTCGCCCTCGCGGGCGTCGGCGAGGCCGACCTCGAGCGGCCCACCCCGTGCAGCCGGTGGACGCTCGGCGCCCTGCTGGACCACATGGACGACGCGCTGGACGCCTTCCTCGAGGCCGCCGAGGGCACGGTCGCCGTGACCCCGCCGGCGCCGGCGGCGGACACCGTGGGCGCCCTGCGCGAGAAGGCCGGCGCGCTGCTCGGCGCGTGGGTCCGGGCCTGCCCCCGTGACGTCCTGGTCGGCGACGCCGCCCTCGCGGGACCGGTGCTCGTCACCGCCGCCGCGCTCGAGATCACCGTCCACGGCTGGGACGTCGGCCAGGCTGCCGGGCAGCCCCGTCGGGTGCCCGAGGAGCTCGCCGAGGGCCTGCTCGGAGCCGCCGACGTCCTCGTGGACGCCCGCGACCGCGGGGTGCGCTTCGCGCCCGCACGTGCCGTGGCCCCCGACGCGCCGGCCGACGTCCGCCTGCTGGCATTCCTGGGGCGCACCTGACTGGTCCACCCGTGTCGATTCCGGACCGATTCCGGGGTTCCGGTCCGGGCGCGGCGCGACCTTCCTAGGCTCCTGCCCATGCGCTCGCCCGAGGTTCCCGACGAGGCTGACCTTGCCGAGGCCCTGCCGGCCGCACTGGTCAGCGTCCGGGCCGGACGGATCCGCGAGGGTCTGGACGCGCTGACCGCCCTGCGGGCGCATCCCGTCGCCTCCGCCGACCCGGTCGCCGGGGGCCTGGTCACCGCCGCGCTCGTGGACTGCCGCCTCGCCCGCGGGGACGTCGGCGAGGCGATCGTCGTCGGCGGAGCCCTCGACCCGCTGCTCGACCTCCCCGGTCCGCCGGGAGCCCTCGCCCACCACGCGCGCGGCGAGCTCGCCACCGTCCTCGGCGAGGACGAGCGCTCCGTCGAGCACTTCACCACCGCCGGCGCGCGGCTGAGCGACACCGAGACGCTGGCCGATCCCGCGCTGGTGCCCTGGCGCGCCAGCGCGTCCATCGCCCTGGTCCGCGTCGGCCGGCACCGCGAGGCCGTCGCGCTGGCCGAGGAGTGGCGCGGCGTGGCCGCGGCCTCCGGGTCGCCGTACGCCCACGCGCACGCGCTGCGCACCCTGGCCACGGTCGGCGTCGGCGGTGATCGCGTGGTGCTGCTGCGCGAGGCCCGGGCCACGCTCACCGACGTGGTCGCGCAGCGGCTCGCCGCCCAGATCGACACCGACCTCGCCGGCCTGCTCCTGCTCGACCCGACCGGGGCCGGCACCGACGAGGCCCGCGCGCTGCTCCGCTCGGCCGAGGAGTACGCCGGCCGCGAGGAGCTCTGGCCGCTCCAGGGCCGGGTACGCCGCCTCCTCGACCGGATGGGCGAGCAGCCGCACCGGGTGCGGGCCGAGGCGATGGCGACCCTCACCGCCGCCGAGCGACGCGTCGCGCTGCTGGCCTCGGAGGGGCTCACCAACCGCCGCATCGCCGAGGAGCTGGTGGTGACCGTCAAGGCGGTCGAGTGGCACCTCTCGCACATCTACCGCAAGCTCGGGATCGCCTCCCGGAACCACCTCGCCGACACCCTCGGCACGCCGGTCTGAGGCGTCGGCTGCAGATTCACCGGTGAACCGGTGAACCGGACGTTCTCAGCCGAAGTTCCAGCCCAGAACGTCAGGTTCCGCCGGAGGGGTCCGCGGCCCCGGCCCTCGTCAGTCGCGCAGCGGGTGGGCCAGCTCGTCCGCGGGCAGCCGGGCCGCGATCGTCGCGACCACCGCGGCCACGCCCGGCAGGATCCCGGCGATCAGGAACGTCGTGCGCAGCCCGATGGCGTCGCTGACCGGCCCGGCGAGGGCCATCGACACCGGCATCAGGCTGATCGAGACGAAGAAGTCCAGCGACGCCACCCGGCCGAGCATGTGCGGCGGGACCCGGCGCTGCAGCAGCGTCCCCCAGATGACCATCGGGAACGAGAACATCGCCCCGAAGACGAACGCCGCGGCGACGAGCACCCACACCTCGGTCGCCATGCCCATCACGATCACCGGCAGGCAGCCCAGGCCCCAGCCGAGGTTCATCACGGTGAGGTAGCGCCGGGGCAGGCGCAGCGAGGCCATGACCAGGGAGCCGACGGCCCCGCCGATCCCGAACGCCGCCATCACCATCGCGTGGTCGCCCGCGTCGCCGCCGAGCTTGTCCTTGATCAGGAACGGCACCAGCACCTCGAAGGGACCCATGATCGAGAGCACCAGCAGCGACGCGAAGAGCAGCGTGGCCAGCAGCCACGGGGTGCGGACCATGTAGCCGAAGCCCTCGCGCACGTCGATCAGCGCCGCGGCGACCGGACGGCGGGGCACCGACTCGGGGTCGATCTCGCGGCGCACCGGCGTCTGCGGCACGGCCGTCAGCGCGATCAGCCCCGCGAGGCTGGCCACCGCCGCGATCGAGAACGCCGCGCCCGGCGAGATCGCGCCGACCACCGCCCCGGCGACGCCCGGACCGATCGCCTGGCCGATCGTCGGCCGGATCATGCCCTCGAAGCCGTTGACCGCGAGCAGGTCGCGCTCCTCGACCAGCGCCGGCAGCCAGGCGGAGTAGGCCGGGTAGTAGAACGCCATCGCCGCACCCGTCACGAACGAGACCGTGGCGAGGTGCCAGACCTGGGTCGTGTCGGTGAGGGAGAGCGCGGCCACCAGACCCATGCCGGTGACCTCGACGGCGGCCACCACGAGCAGGATCAGCTTCTGCGGCACCCGGTCGGCCACGACGCCGCCGAGCAGCGCGGGCAGTAGCACGCCGACCGCCGCCGCGGTGGAGACGGTCGAGAGCTGGCCCGGCCCGCCGCCGATCCGGATGACCTCCCAGACCAGGCCGACGATCCAGACGCCGGAGGCGAAGGTCGACAGGATCAGCGCGAGGGCGAGCCGGCGGTAGGCGAGGTTGCGGAACGGCGTCAGCGCGCGCGGGAGCGACCGGCCCTGCGGGGTCTCGGGCTGGGGCTGGGCCTGCGTCTGCTGCTCGGTCATCTGCTCCTCCGTGGGGTCCCAGTCTGGAGGCGGGCACCGACGGTCACCACCGAATTCATCGGGGCACCGTGAGCACGACCTTGCCCAGTGCGCGGCGGCCCTCCAGGTCGGCGTGAGCGCGCGCGGCGTCCGCGAGCGGGTACGTCGACACCAGGGGCTCCCAGCCGCCCGCCGCGACCCGGTCGAGCGCCCGGCCCGCCAGGCCCGGGATGCCGCCGGGGAGCGCGGTCATCCGCGGCCCCAGGCTCCAGCCGACGCTCAGCGCCCGCTCGACGACGTCGCCGGAGTCGAAGCGGGTCGGCGTACCGGCGCTGTAGCCGAACATCACCAGCCGGCCGCCCGGTGCGAGCAGCTCGAGGGCCGACCGGCCGACCTCGCCGCCGACCCCGTCGTACACGACGGTCGCCGCGCCGACCTCGCTCCGGACCCGTTCGGCCCACCGCGGGTCTGAGTAGTCGACGGCCAGCCGCGGGCGCAGGTCCGCGAGGACGGCCGTCCGGGAGGGGCCGCCGGCGGCCGCGACGACGGTGGCTCCCACCGCGTGCGCGGCCTGCACCAGCAGCCAACCCAGCCCGCCCGCGGCCGAGGGAACCAGCACCACGTCCTCGGGGCGGGGCGGCTCCAGCTCGACGATCGCCAGCGCCGTGCGGCCGGTGCCGACCGCCGCGACCGCGGCGGGGAACGAGACGTGCTCGGGCACGGCGAACAGCGACCCGACCGCGGTCACGGCCTGCTCGGCGTACCCACCCGGGACCATGCCCAGGTGGGCGACGACCCGGCGCCCGTGCCAGCTCGCCTCGACGCCGGGGCCGATCCGGTCGACGACGCCGGCGACCTCGCGGCCGGGGATCGTCGGTAGCGGCTGCGGGGGCATCGGACCGTCGGTCGCGCCGCGCCGCAGGGTCGTGTCGAGCAGGTGCACCCCGCAGGCCTCGACCGCGATCCGCACCTCCCCCGGTCCCGGGTCGAGGTCGGGCAGCCGGTCGAGGACGAGGACGTCGGGGTCGCCGAGGGCGTGCTGTCGGATGGCGTGCATGCGCCGATCCGACAACATGAAGTTAACTTGAAGTCAAGGGAACCAGGTCAACGTCCGTCCGTGGCCGTGCGTCGCCGCCACCGCCTGCCCGTCCACGCCCAGCACGAACCGGCCGCCGGTCGCCCCCGGACCGGTGGCGGTCACCCGGGGCAGGACCTGCGGCGACTCGTTGCTGACCCAGCGGCAGGCCCCGGACGCCACCAGCCCGGTCATCAGGTCGTGGAAGCGCTCGCGGTCCGGGTCGGTCAGGTAGGCGATCACGGCGGTGTGGAACACGACGACCGGCCCGTACGACGCCGCCTCGGCCACCAGGTCGCTCAGCCCGGTCAGCAGGTCGCCCTGGCGCAGGTCGGGCGGGTCCGCACGCGCGATCTCGATCGCGTGCCCGAGCTGCTCGCGGCGCGCGTCCTGCTCCGGCCAGACCAGCGTGGTCAGCCACGCCATCGCGTCGGCGTCGGTGACGTCGAGCGGGTTCAGGTCGATCCCGCCACGCCACGCCACCCGCGGCGGCTCGGCCGGGACCGGCGCCGGTCCCCGGACCCGGCAGCCGAGCGGACGGCCGGTGCCTGCTCGCACGACCCCGGAATCGGTCTCCCACTCGTACGACCAGCGGTCGGGGTAGAGCACCAGCCCCGCACTCGGCCCCACCTCCAGCAGCGCCACCGGCTCGTCGATCCCGAGCGTGGCGAACGCCGGTACCAGGGTGGCCAGCCGGCCCACCTCGTTGGTCTGGGTACGCCGCTCGAGGATCGTCGCGCGGATGGAGCCGTCGTCGCCGAGCAGGGCCGTCCGCAGCGCGTCGTACTCGCCGGGGGCGGGGACGCCGTGCCAGCGCGCGGCCGCGAAGACCAGGTTGGGCTGGGCCTTCCCGGGCGGCAGCGTGTCGAGCCAGGCGAGCACCTCGGGATCCGCGGCCACCGCCGCCGACCAGGCGGCGAAGCACGGCGAGTCCGCGACCGCGTAGCGGCCGAAGTCGTCGTACTGCTCGACGAGGTCGCCGTAGACGTCCACGCTCAGCCCGCCGGGAGCGCGACGTACGTCGTCTCGAGGTACTCCTCGATGCCCTCGAAGCCACCCTCGCGGCCGAACCCGCTGGCCTTCACGCCGCCGAACGGCGCGGCCGGGTTGGAGATCAGGCCGGTGTTGATGCCGACCATCCCGTAGTCGAGACTCTCCGCGAGCCGGATGGTGCGGGCCAGGTCGCGGGTGTAGGCGTACGACGCGAGCCCGTACTCGGTGTCGTTGGCCCGCGCGATCGCCTCCTCCTCGGTCTCGAAGGTGGTGATGGGCGCGACCGGGCCGAAGATCTCCTGGGTGGTGATCTCGCTGTCGACCGGGACGTCGAGCAGCACGGTCGGCGTGAAGAAGTAGCCCGGGCCGTCGGGCGCCGAGCCGCCGGTGACCACCCGCGCGCCGGCGTGGACCGCGTCGGTGACGAGCTGCCCGACCGACTCGACCGCCTTCTCGTCGATCAGCGGGCCCACGTCGATGCCGTCGTCCTGCCCGCGGCCGACCCGCAGGGCGCCCATCCGCGCGCCCAGCTTCTCGGCGAACTCCGCCGCGACCGAGGAGTGCACCAGGAACCGGTTCGCGGCGGTGCAGGCCTCGCCCATGTTGCGCATCTTCGCCACCATCGCGCCGTCGACGGCCGCGTCGAGGTCGGCGTCCTCGAAGACCAGGAAGGGTGCGTTGCCGCCGAGCTCCATGCTCACCCGCTGCAGCTGGTCGGCGGACTGGCGCACCAGCACCTTCCCGACGGTGGTCGAGCCGGTGAAGCTGACCTTGCGCAGCCGGTCGTCGGCCTGCAGCTCCTTGCTCACCGCGGCCGCGTCGGTGGTCGGGACGACGTTGAGGACGCCCGGCGGCAGCCCGGCCTCCTCGAGTACGCCGGCCAGCGCGAGCATCGTCAGCGGCGTGAGCTCGGCCGGCTTGACGACCATCGTGCACCCCGCCGCGATCGCCGGGCCGATCTTGCGGGTGCCCATGGCCAGCGGGAAGTTCCACGGCGTGACGAACAGGCACGGCCCGACCGGCTTCTTGATGGTGAGCAGCCGGCTCCCACCGGCCGGCGCCTGCATCCAGCGGCCGTGGATGCGGACCGCCTCCTCGGCGTACCAGCGGAAGAACTCGTTGCCGTAGGTCACCTCGCCGCGCGCCTCCGCGACCGTCTTGCCCATCTCCAGGCTCATCAGCTCGGCGAAGTCGTCGGCCCGGTCGGCGATCAGCCCGAACGCCGTGCGCAGGATCTCGCCGCGCTCGCGGGGCGCCGTACGCGCCCAGTCGGCCTGGGCCGCCACCGCCGCGTCGAGGGCCTCGACGGCGTCGGCGACCGAGGCGTCGGCGACATCGGTGAGCACGCTGCCGTCGGCGGGGTCGTGCACGTCGAAGCGCCGACCCCCGTCGGCCTCGCGCCACTCGCCGCCGATGAGGAGGTGGCGCTGGTGGGGGGCGAGCAGGTTCAGTCCGGTCATGTCACCCAGCCTGTCACCCGCTCGACTTCGGCAAAACCGGTGACAGGCCCCAGAACGCGTGGAATCCTTTTCGGAGTCGACTTCGGAGGGAGCACTTTGAAGGCGACCGAACCCCTTGCCGACCCCATGCGGCGAGGGGTTCTCCCTTGCCCGGCGGGTACGTCCCCCGCCGCCGGACGAGCACGAGGCGTGGAGCCCGGCCCCATCCGGAGCTCCGCGCCTCGTCGTCGGTAGGCCCCTAGCGAGCCGCTCTGAGGAACGCCTCCAGGATCGGCCCGGCGGTCTGGGAGCCGGACTCGCCGATCTCGACGAACACCGCGACGGCCAGGTCGCCCTGGGCGGCGATCATCCACGCGTGGGTGCGGACCGGGTCGCTGCCGAACTCCGCGGTGCCGGTCTTGGCGATGACCGGGCCGCCCGGCACGTCCGCGAGCGCCCGGCCGCTGCCGGCGGTCACGACCTCGCGCAGCATCGACTTCAGCGCCTTCGCCTCGCCGGGCTTCAGCGGCTGCGCGCCGTCGGGGGCCGTCACTTCGACCGAGCGGACCAGCCGCGGGATCACGAGCTCCCCCTGCTGCACGGACCCGATCACGGTGGCCATCACCATCGGCGAGGCGAGGACGGTGCCCTGACCGATGGTCGCCGCGGCCGCCTCGGTCTTGGAGGTCGCGTCCTTCACGCTGCCGAGGAAGGCCGGGAAGCCGAGGTCGTGGTCGAGACCCATGCCGAGCGAGACCGCTGCGTCGTACAGGCCGGTGTCGCCCAGCCGGTCGGTCTGCGAGATCAGGGCGGTGTTGCAGGAGTTGGCGATCGCCGTACGCAGGGGGATCCGGCCCAGCGCCCCCGACGGGTAGTCGGAGTAGTTCTTGAAGCTCTTGCCGTCGACGACGATCGTCGGGGTGCACGGCACCGGGGTGGCGGGCGTCAGTCCGGCCCGCAGCAGCGCCAGGCTGGTGACCGCCTTGAACGTGGAGCCGGGCGCGAACTGCCCGAACGTCGCCATGTTGTAGCCGTCGGTGCCGGGGCCGTTGGCGGCGGCGACGATCTCGCCGGTGCTCGGACGCAGCGCCACCAGCGCGCTGGCTGGTCGGACGCCGGCCAGCTGGCGCTCGGCCTCCTGCTGGAGGTCGGGGTCGAGGGTGAGCTCGAGGGCGCCGCCCGCCTGCGGATCGACCCGGTGGAGCTCGCGCTCGGCCGCGTCCTCGGCCGCCTCGTCCTCGGTCGCCACGGCGTGGACGACGACGCCCGGCTCGCCCCGGAGCAGGTCGTCGTAGCGGGACTGGAGTCCGGAGAGGCCGGCCTCGTCGCCGGGCCGGTAGGTGTCGGGGTCCTCCTCGACCATCTCGGCCGTGACCTCGCCGACGGTGCCGAGGATCGGTGCGGCGAACTCCCGGGTCGGCCCGAGCGGCAGCTCGTCCTGGACGGCGAGGACGGCCGCCTCGGTCTCGGCCGCGCGAGCGGCCGCCGGCGGGACGTCCTCGGAGCGGTAGGTGATCGCCTCGACGAACGCGGCCTCGCCCGCCTTCTCCACCCGCGCGGAGTACGCCGCCGCGTCGATCTCGACCAGGTCGGCCAGCCGGCGTGCGGCCGCGACCGCCTCCGGCTTCGGGACCGCCGAGCGGTCGATGCCGAGGCGGACGACCGGTCGCAGGGTGACCAGGGTCTTCCCCTCGGCCCCGGTGATGTCGCCTCGACGAGCGGCGATCGTGGTCGCGTCGAGCACCTCGCCGTCGGTCAGCGACGGCTCGACGACCGCCGGGGACCAGACGACCCTCCACTCGTCGTCGACCAGCTCCAGCGGCGCCTCCGAGGTGTACTCCCAGGGCGCAGCGCCGACCGGCCAGGACCAGGCCAGGGTGGCGGTCGAGGCGCCGTCGGAGGCCGACGCCACGTCGTCGAGGGTCACGGTGGGCTCCAGGTCGCCCAGGCCCTCGACCACCGCGGCGTAGGCCGCCGTCGCCTCGGCGGCGGTGGTGCCCGAGAACGTCACCGCGCTCAGGTCCCCGCCGGCCAGGCCGGTCGCGAGGTCGGCCGCGGCCTGGTCCGGCTCGGGGTCGGAGAGGCGGCCCGAGACCTGGTCGCACGAGCTGAGCAGCCCGGCGACGAGCAGGACGGCGGCCGGGACCTGGAGGGGTGGGCGCATGGCGTCCCTTCTACCAGCCCGCACCGACCGACCCGCACGGCAGCGGTCACCGCAGCAGCGGGCGCACCAGCGGCAGCAGACCCCGGGCGTGCCCGGCCCGGTTGGGGTGGTAGCTCTCCCCGACCGGGAACGACAGCCCGTTGAGCCAGGCCGGACGGTCGCACACCGCGTGCCCGCGGAACCTCCGCCCGGGTGAGGCGAAGGCGAACCCGGCGTCCCGGGCCGCCCGCCCGATCCGCGCGTCGAGCAGGTCGGCCGTCCGGTTCAGCCGCTGCTGCTCCCGGCGACTGAACCAGGTCCCGGGATCGCAGTCGGTGCCGGAGAAGATCCGCGGGTAGCCGACCACGACGACCGTCGCGCGCGGCGCCCGGGCGCGGACGGCGGCGTACAGCCTGCGGAGCATGCCGGGCAGGAGGTCGCGGACCACCGCCTGTGCCCGGTCGACGGCGGCACCGCAGTCGGCCAGCCACCACGGCGTCGCACAGGTGGTCAACACCCGGGAGAAGCCGACGTCGTTGCCGCCGACCGAGAGGGTGACGTAGCGGGTGCGGGCGCTCAGTGCCCCGAGCTGGGTGCTCCGGACGTGGGCGATCGTCGCGCCCGAGCACGCCCGGAAGCGCAGGGCGTACCTGCGCGCGTCGGCCAGCAGCACGGGATAGGCGTCCGGCGAACGCAGGCAGTCGCTGCCGTCCTCGCGGTAGCGGCCGTTGCCGACGCCCGAGGCGTAGGAGTCGCCGAGCGCGACGTAGCTCGGCCGTGTCGGCCGGTCGGGCGGCGCCGCGGTCGCCGAGGCGACCGGCACGGTGGCGAGCAGCACGCCGAGGGCGAGCCCGAGGGTGGTGAGGAGTCTGCGCACGAGCGACCTCCGCGGTCCGGATGCGGCCACCCCGATGCGGCCGACGGAGCATCACCGAAGCACCCGGCGGGGACGTCCGCCACCGGCCTTCCGGCGCCTGTGGAGGGGAGCGTGGACCGGGTGTCGCGAGCGGTCGCTACGCGACCGAGCCGACCATGTCGGCGACGAACCGCTGGAAGTTCGGGCACGTGGCGACGTCGTGCGCGCGGCAGCTCAGCGCGTGCAGCGTCATCTCGCGGGAGCGCTCCATCTCGGCCATCCGGCGGTCGAGGTCGTCGACGTGGGCCTGCAGCACCCGGTGCCGGTCGACGGCCTCGGCGTCGAGGAGCACGGCGATCTGTTCCAGGCTCATGCCGGAGTCCTTGCTCCGCACGATGACCGCGACCCGGGAGAGGTCGTCCACGCCGTACCGACGGCGGCCCGCCCCGTCGCGCGCCGGCCGCAGCAGGCCGACGTCCTCCCAGTGGCGCAGCACGTGCGTCGCGAGGCCGAACTTGGCGGCCACGTCCCCCACGGACCAGGGGGTCTCGTCCGGACTTGACTTCATGTCAACATGAAGTCACATGCTCGTCGTCAAGACAAGTCGACGACGGGAGACGACATGGAGAACAACCTCGACGCGGTCGTGATCGGCGGCGGACCCGCCGGCCTGCAGGCCGCCCTGACCCTCGGCCGGATGCACCGCTCGGTGGTGCTGCTGGACTCGGGCGCGTACCGCAACGCGCCGGTCGAGCACCTGCACAACTTCGCGACCCACGACGGCCGGGACCCGGCCGAGTTCCGGGCACTCGCGCGGGCCGACCTGGCGGCGTACTCGACCGTCTCGGTGCGCGAGGTCGCCGCGACCTCCGTGGCGGCCGCGGACGGCGGCTTCACCGTCGAGCTCGCCGACGGATCCGTGCTGGCGGGGCGGCGACTGGTGCTCGCCACCGGGGTGCGCGACACCCTGCCCGACAAGCCGGGCCTGACCGAGCTGTTCGGCACGGTCGCGGCGCACTGCCCGTTCTGCCACGGCCACGAGTACGCCGGCGGGCACATCGCGCTCCTCGGCGCCGGACCGCACGCGGAGCGGCTGGCCGGGATGCTGGGGCCGATCGCGGGCCGGCTGACCGTGCTCACCGACGGCGTACCCGTCGAGGCGGCACTCGCCGACACCCTGTCGCGGGCCGGCGTGACCGTGCAGACCGAGCCGGTCACCGGCTTCTGCCGCAGCGCCAGCGGCGCCACCGTGTCGTTCACCGACGGGCCGACCGAGGAGGTGGCCGGGCTGTTCGTCACCACCGCCTTCGCCCAGTCGGCACCCTTCGCCGAGCAGCTGGGTCTGGAGCTGCTGCCGTCCGGCTGCGTGCGGGTCGACGAGTTCCAGCGCACCAGCCTCCCCGGCGTCTACGCCGCCGGCGACCTGGCCCATCTCGAGGCGCTGCCCATGCCGATGTCGGCGGTGCTCACCTCGGCGGCCGCCGGGCTGGTCGCCGCCAGCGCGGTGGTGCAGGACCTGGTGCTGGCGGGGTAGTCCCTCAGTGGCTCTTGTGGCGCGGCTTCCGCTCGGGCCGGTCGCCGCGGCCGTCGTACGACGACCGCCCGCCGCCGCGCGGACCCTGGTCGCGCTGGAGCTCGATCAGCTTGCCGGAGATCCGGGTGCCGGAGAGCGCGCTGAAGACCTCGCTCGACAGGTCGGCCGGGAGTTCGACGAGGGAGAAGTCGGGGCGGATCTGGATCTGGCCGAAGTCGGCGCGGCGCAGGCCGCCCTCGTTGGCGATGGCGCCGACGATCTGGCGGGGCTCGACCTTGTGGCGCTTGCCGACGTTGATCCGGTACATCGCCATCGGGACGTCGCTGCGCGAGCCGCGGCGCTCCCGGCTGCCCGAGCGCTCGGGCCGGTCGCGCTCCTCGAAGCGGGGCTCGCGGATCGGCTTCTCGGCGGCCGGGTCGAGGAGCAGCGGCTCGTCGCCCTGCGCGACGACCGCGAGGGCGGCGGCGACGTCGGCCTCGGGCACGTCGTGGTGGCGGACGTAGTGGCCGATGATGTCGCGGAACCGCTCGATCCGGGACGTCTGCTGCAGCGCGGCGGTGATCTGCTCGTCGAACCGGTTGAGCCGGGTGACGTTGACGTCCTCGGGGCTCGGCAGCTGCATCTGGGTCAGCGGCTGGCGGGTGGCCTTCTCGATGTGCTTGAGCAGGTAGCGCTCGCGCGGCGTCACGAAGGAGATGGCGTCGCCGCTGCGGCCGGCGCGGCCGGTGCGGCCGATGCGGTGCACGTAGGACTCGGTGTCGGTGGGGATGTCGTAGTTGACGACGTGGCTGATCCGCTCGACGTCGAGGCCCCGGGCGGCGACGTCGGTGGCGACCAGGATGTCGAGCTTGGCCGCCTTCAGCTGGTTGACGGTCCGCTCGCGCTGGGCCTGCGCGACGTCGCCGTTGATCGCGGCCGCGCTGAAACCACGGGCCCGCAGTTTCTCCGCCAGCGACTCGGTCTCGCTCTTGGTGCGGACGAAGACGATCATCCCCTCGAAGTTCTCCACCTCGAGGATGCGCGTGAGCGCGTCGACCTTCTGCGGGTAGCTCACCATCAGGTAGCGCTGGGTGATGTTCGCCGCGGTCGCCGTCTTGTTCTTGACGGTGATCTCCTGCGCGTCACGCAGGTACTTCTTGGAGATCCGGCGGATCTGCGCCGGCATCGTCGCCGAGAACAGCGCGACGTTCTTCTCCTCCGGGGTGCTGGCCAGGATCGTCTCGACGTCCTCCGCGAAGCCCATGTTGAGCATCTCGTCGGCCTCGTCGAGCACCAGGAAGCGCAGCTGCGACAGGTCGAGGGTGCCCTTGTCGAGGTGGTCCATGATCCGGCCCGGCGTCCCGACGACGATGTGCACGCCGCGGCGCAGCGCGGAGAGCTGCACGCCGTACGCCTGGCCGCCGTACACGGGCAGCACGTGGACGCCCTTGAGGTGGGCGGCGTACTTCTCGAACGCCTCGCACACCTGGAGCGCGAGCTCGCGGGTGGGCGCGAGGACCAGCGCCTGCGGCGACTTCTGGCGTACGTCGAGCCGCGACAGGATCGGCAGCGCGAAGGCGGCCGTCTTGCCGGTGCCCGTCTGCGCCAGGCCCACGACGTCGCGACCGGCCAGCAGCGGCGGGATGGTCGCCGCCTGGATGGCCGACGGGGTCTCGTACCCGACGTCCTTGAGCGCCTTGAGGACCGCGTCGTCCAGTCCCAGGTCCGCGAAGGTGGTCTGCTGGGCGTCGGTCTCGGCTGCTTGGTCCTCGGTGCTCACCCGTCAACGGTAGTGGTATGGGCCGCAGCCGCCACCTTCGTCGTCGCGGTGGGCTGGGTCACTCGACCGTCACGGACTTGGCCAGGTTGCGCGGCTTGTCGATGTCGAGCCCCAGGCGCAGCGCGGCGTGGTAGGCCAGCAGCTGCAGGGGGATCGTCAGCAGGATGGGGTCCAGCTCGCGCTCGTTGCGGGGCACGTCGATGCGTACGGCGTCGAGCTCGCCGAGGTCGACGTCCTCGTGGGTCACGACGACCAGCGGGCCGCGGCGGGCCGCGATCTCGTGCATCGCGCCGACGTTGCGGTCGGTGAGCTCGTCGGTCGGCACCAGCGCGACGGTCGGCACCGACTCGTCGATCAGCGCCAGCGGGCCGTGCTTGAGCTCGGAGGTCTGGTAGGCCTCGGCATGGCGGTAGGTGATCTCCTTGAACTTCTGCGCCCCCTCGCGGGCGACGGGGAAGCCGCGCACCCGGCCGATGAAGAACAGGCTGTCGGCCTCGGCCAGCCGGGCGGCCGCCTCGGCGAGCTCGTCCTCGCGCTCCAGGAGCTCGGCGATCTGCTCGGGGAGCCGGTTCAGGCCGGCGATCAGCCGCTTGCCGTCGGCGATCGAGAGGTCGCGGACACGCCCGAGCTGGAGGGCGAGCAGCGCGAACCCGAGGAACATGTTGGTCAGCGCCTTGGTCGAGGCGACCGCGACCTCCGGCCCGGCGTGCAGGTAGATGCCGCCGTCGCACTCGCGGGCGATCGCGCTGCCGACGACGTTGACCAGGCCGATCACCCGGCCGCCCTTGCGCCGGATCTCCTGCACGGCGAGCAGGGTGTCGATGGTCTCGCCGGACTGGCTGACGGCGACGTACAAGGTGTCCGGCTCGATGATCGGGTTGCGGTAGCGGAACTCGCTGGCCGCCTCCGCGTCCGCGGGGATCCGCGCGAGCTCCTCGACCAGCGAGGCCCCCATCTGGCCGACGTAGTACGCCGACCCGCAGCCGAGGATCTTCACGCGCCGGATCGCCCGGGTCTCGCGCGCGTCCATGTTGAGGCCGCCGAGGTGGGCGGTGCCGAACCGCTCGTCGAGCCGCCCGCGCAGCACCCGCTCGGTCGAACGCGGCTGCTCGTGGATCTCGCGGTGCATGAACGAGCCGCCCTCGTCGCCCGCGTCGTACGCCGACGGGTCGATGTCGATCGTCTGCGCCCGGTTGGCGGTCGCGGTGAGGTCCTGGCGGTACGTCGTGAAGCCGGTCGCCGTCAGCGTCGCCATCTCACCGTCGTCGAGGTGCGCGACCGTCGTCGTGTAGCGGACGAGGGCGGCGAGGTCGGAGGCGACGTGCATCTCCTTGTCGCCGACGCCGATGATCAGCGGGCTGCCGTTGCGGGCGACGACGATCCGGTCGGGGAAGTCGGCGTGCACGACGGCGACGCCGTACGTCCCCTCGATCAGGGCGAGCGCGTCGGCGACCCGGCCCTCCAGGGTGTCGGACTCCGAGCGGGCGATGAGGTGGGCGAGCACCTCGGTGTCGGTGTCGCTCACGAGGTCGACGCCGTCGTCGGCGAGCAGCCGGCGCAGGGTCGAGGCGTTGTCGATGATGCCGTTGTGGACGACGGCCACGTCGCGCTTGGCGTCGGTGTGCGGGTGCGCGTTGGCGTCGGTCGCCGGGCCGTGGGTCGCCCAGCGGGTGTGGCCGATGCCGACCCGGCCGGAGAACCGCTTGGGCAGCCCCTCGGTGAGGTCGCGGACCCGGCCGGCCTGCTTGGCCACCTTCAGCGCGGAGCCGGACGCGCCGAGCACGGCGACGCCGGCGGAGTCGTACCCCCGGTGCTCCAGGCGGGTCAGGCCCTCCAGGAGCAGGTGCCCGGCCTGCTGGGTGCCGATGTAGCCGACGATGCCGCACATCTCAGATGTCCTCTCACGATGGGATGGGTGCCGCAGCCGTCCGTCATCCGTAGACGATGCGGCGCAGTTGGCGCTCGGTGAGCCGCGGCGCGCCGACGACGCGATCGGCGAGCTCGGCCGAGATCTTCGGGAAGATCTCCGGGTTCTTCGCGCCGTACGTCTTCAGCTCGGCGTGCCGGCGCCGTACCAGCTCCTCGACCGGCTCGGCGTGGAACGCGACGACGTCCTCGACCACACGCACCGCCTCGGCGGCGGTGAGCCCGGTCGTCCCCACCAGGTGGGCGACCAGGTCCGGATCGGCGGGCATGGGGAGACGATGACGCCCCCGGCCGTCCACTGGCAACTTCCTGCCCGATATCGGGCAGGAACTTCCCCCATCTGGATGACCCAGGCTCGCTGCGCCGTTCACCGACCCGTCGATCGTGCGTCAACACGCCGCGATTTCAGCCGATTGTCTGACGGGTCGGCATCCCCCGTGAGCCAGGTGGAGGGGATGGGTCACCTGGGCGGGCGCAGGGGGGTCCCGGTGGAGGGGCGCGCGCGATCTGAGCCGAATTCTGGCGGTCCGGGTGGGGATCGGCTATCTTTGGTGAACGGAAGATGAACAGGAGGTGTCCCATGACGGAATCAACGGTGACCGGCGAGCTGGAGATGCGCTGGATCTCGGTGGTCGACCGCGACGGTCGGTCCCGCATGGAGGCGCGTTGGCAGGTCGTCGGCGAGGCCGCCGCGTCCGCCGCCCCCCACGCCGCCTGACGACCCACGCCAGTACGCCGACGAGGCCGTCCTCCCACCCGGGAGGACGGCCTCGTCGCACGTCCGGAGAAAAAACTTCCGGCGTTCGGGAAGAAACCGGATGGCGGTCCGGTTCAAGTGGTTGAATCTTCTACGATCCCCACCGACCAGGAGCGACACCATGAGCATCTTCTCCCGCAAGCCCGCCGCCGAGCCGACCTTCGACGCCGCCACCACGGCCCTCGACGACATCTCCGGCGACTACACCATCGACCCGTCGCACAGCCGGATCGGCTTCAGCGCCCGCCACGCGATGGTCACCACCGTCCGCGGCGCGTTCAAGGAGTTCGAGGGCACCGCGCACATCGACGCCGCGAACCCGTCCGCCTCCTCGGTCTCGCTCACCATCAAGACCGCCAGCATCGACACCGGCTCCGCCGACCGCGACGGCCACCTCGCCTCGGCGGACTTCTTCGACGCCGCGGTCAACCCGGAGATCACCTTCCGCTCCACCGAGGTCAGCAAGGTGGACGACGACACCTGGGCCATCACCGGCGACCTGACCATCAAGGGCGCGACCAAGCCGGTCACCATCGCCTTCGACGAGACCGGCTCCGCGCAGGACCCGTTCGGCAACGTGCGCGTCGGCTTCGAGGGCGCGACCGCGGTCAACCGCAAGGACTGGGACCTCACCTGGAACGCCGCGCTCGAGACCGGCGGCGTCCTCGTCTCCGAGAAGGTCAAGCTCGAGTTCGACATCTCGGCCATCAAGAACGCCTGATCCCCGCACCTGCCACTCGGCAGGTGGACAGCCGGCGGCCCGGTCCCCGTGGACCCGGGCCGTCGGCGTCTCCGCACCATCGGCTCGTCGTACGCCGACCTGAGCGCCCGGAAAAGCCCGCGCATCCCGGAGCGGGCGTCCCCCACACTGGCGCCATGTCCGCGCCCCCGCTCCCCGACGGGCTCATCGCCCGGCCGCTCGTGCTCGCCGACGCCCGCGCGGTCTTCGAGCTGGTCGCCGCCCAGGAGCTCGCCGACGTCGGCGCGGTGGTGATCGAGGAGGCGGACGTCGTCTCCGACTGGAGCCGTCCCTCGTTCGACCTCGCCTCCAGCGCACTCGGCGTCGTCGACGGCGACCGGTTGGTCGGCTACGTCGCCATCGACCGGCACGAGCGCGGCGACGCCGCCGTCCACCCCGACCACCGCGGACGCGGGATCGGCACCTGGCTCGCCCACCGGATGCAGGAGCTCGCCCGCGCCCAGGGCTGGCGCGTCGTGGGTACGCCGACGCCGGCGGGCTCGCCGGGCGACCGGCTCCTCGAACAGCGCGGCTACCGGATCCGCTGGACCAGCTGGGTCCTCGAGCTCCCGCCGGGCCGCACGATCGCCGACCGCCCGCTCCCCGAGGGGTACGCCGTCCGCGCGGCGCGCGAGGACGAGTACCCGGCCTGCTGGACCGTCCTCGAGGACGCGTTCCTGGAGTGGACGGAGCGCGGCCGGGAGCCGTACGACGACTTCGCCGCCGCGGTGCTGCACCGGCCCGGGTTCGAGCCCTGGCAGCTGCGCGTGGTGACCGACCCCGCCGGCGAGGTCGTCGCCGCCGCGGTCCTGCACGTCAACGAGGAGTACGGGTTCGTCGACCGGCTCGCCACCCGGCGCGACCGGCGCGGCCGCGGCCTCGCGCAGTGCCTGCTCGCCGACACCTTCCGCGAGGCCCGCGCCCACGGCACCTCCCGATCGGAGCTCTCCACCGACTCGCGCACCGGAGCGCTCGGCCTCTACGAGAAGGTCGGCATGGAGGTCACCTCCACCTGGGTGCACCGCGCGGTGGACCTGTGATCGCGGGGCTCCCGGACGGCCTGACCGCCCGTCCGCTCACCCTCGACGACGCCCCGGCCGTGCACGCCGTGGTCGCCGCCGAGGAGGTCGTCGACCTCGGCGCCGCGGAGCTGACGCTCGAGGACGTGCAGGCCGACTGGGCGCGGCCGTCGTACGACGTCGCGGCGAGCACCGTCGGCGTCCTCGACGGCGCCGACCTGGTGGCGTACGGCGACCTCAGCGGCCCGGGCATCGCCTACGCGGCCGTGCTGCCGTCGTACCAGGGCCGCGGCATCGGGACGGCGATCGCCCGCTGGCTGCAGGCACGGGGTCGCGAGCGCGGCTACGCCTCGATCGGCGCGCAGGTCCCCGAGGGGAGCGCGGCGGACCGGCTCCTCGCCGACCTCGGGTACGCCGCCCGCTGGACCGCCTGGGACCTCGAGCTGCCACCCGGCGCGGAGGTCGCGGCGCGCCCGCTGCCGACGGGGTACGCGATCCGGGACGCGAGCGAGGCCGACCGGGTCGCGGTCTGGACGCTGGTCGAGGACGCGTTCGGCGAGTGGGCCGACCGGGAGCGCACGACGTTCGAGGACTTCGGCGCCCGGGTCTGGGGGCGGCCGGGCTCCGCACCGTGGAACCTCCGGCTGCTGCTCGATCCGGCCGGGGAGCCGGTCGGGGCCGTGCACGTCCACCTCGCGGGCGACGCCGGCTACGTCGCGCGGCTCGCCGTCCGTCCCGACCATCGCGGGCGCGGGCTGGCCCCGGCCCTGCTGGTCGACGCGTTCGTGCTGGCCCGGGCGTACGGCGCCGAGCGCTGCTACCTCTCGACCGACACCCGCTCCGGCGCGCGCGGGCTCTACGAGCGGGTCGGCATGGTGGTCGCCTCGACCTGGGTCCATCGCGCCATGAATCTGTAACTTGTTCTAGTCTGCGCGGATGGGCACCACCTTCGTCACCCGCTACGACCTCCGCGCGCCCGGCGCGACCCCCGAGGAGCGCCAGGAGCTGTTCGGCCGCTCCGTCGAGCAGGCGGCGTACGTCGACCGGCACGGCCACGACGCGATCATGGTCTCCGAGCACCACGCGGCCGAGGACGGCTACCTGCCGAGCCCGCTGCTGGTCGCCTCGGCATTCGCGGCGGTGACCGAGCGGGTGCCGATCACGGTCTCGGCGCTGCTGGTCAACCTCTACGAGCCGGTCCGGCTGGCCGAGGACCTCGCCGTGCTCGACCTGCTCTCGAAGGGGCGGGTCAGCTACACGTTGGGGCTGGGCTACCGCCCCGTCGAGTACGAGCTCTACGACCGGTCCTGGACGACGCGGGGTCGCGAGATCGAGGAGCGGATCGCCCGGGTCCTGGAGCTGTGGCGGACCGGCGCCACCACGCCGGGTCCGTACTCCCAGCCGCACCCGTTCCTCTTCTACGGCGGCGGCTCGCCCGCCGCCGCGCGCCGGGCCGCCCGGCTGGGCCTGAACTTCCAGCCCCAGCACGGCGACCCCGCCCTGAAGGAGGAGTACGACGCCACCTGCCGCTCGCTGGGCCGCGAGCCCGGCTTCGTGCTGCGCGCCCCGGCCGAGGGACCGGCCAACGTGTTCTGCGCCGACGACCCCGAGGAGTTCTGGGAGCGCTACGGCCATCACCTGCTGGCCGACGCGACGGCGTACCAGGAATGGCACGGCGAGGCGGGCTCGTACGTCGTCGACGGCTCGCGCACCGTCGAGGAGATGCGGGAGGCCGGGGTCTACCTGGTCGTCACCCCCGACGAGCTCGTCGACCGGTGCCGCACGGGGCTGCGGCTGGTCACCAGCCACCCCGCCTGCGGCGGGCTGCCCGCCGAGCCGTCGTGGGCGAGCCTGCGCGCGATCAGCGAGGTCGTGCTGCCGGCCGTCCGGAGCTGACGTCTGGTCGCGCCGCGGTCGGCGCGAACCCCTAGAGTTGCGATCGTGACGAAGACACTGGTCTGCGGAGTCGACAACAGCCCCACGGCGGCCGCAGCGGCACGGAAGGCGGCCGAGCTCGCGACGGCCCTCGGCGCCCAGCTCCACCTGGTCTCGGCCTACGGCAAGCTCGAGGCCGAGACGGTCGAGGTCGGCTCGGACAGGTTCCTGGTGACCAACGAGATGGAGGCCGACCGGATCACCGGCGCCATCACGGTGGACCTGCACCGGGACTTCCCCGGGCTGGAGATCAGCACCTGGTCGGGCAGCGGTCGCCCCGGCGAGGCCCTGGTGCGCGCCGCCGAGCGGCTCGACGCCGACCTGATCGTCGTGGGCAACAAGCGCGTGCAGGGCATCGCCCGCGTCCTCGGCAGCATCGCCCGCGACGTCGCCGCGCACGCGCCGTGCGACGTCTACATCGCGCACACGCACCCGGCCTGAGGGGTAGCGCGGATTCCCCGGTGGACCGGGGAATCCTGACGTTCTCAGCCGAAGTTTCGGGCCAGAACGTCAGGGTCCGGCCGAGGAGTCCACGACCGTGGTCACCACGTCGGTGACCGCGGGCCGGCGCGGCGTGGAGGAGAACCCGAAGCGCGGGGGTGGGTCGACGGGCGCGAGCGTGCCCAGGTCGAGGCCGTCGAAGGATCCGGTGGCGCGCGAGATGCGGCGTACGCCGGTCGCGCCGTAGTACTCCCGCCTCCCGCCACCGGCGCTGCCGCGGGTCCGTACGCCGCGCAGCACCAGCCGTGCGACCGGGTCGGTCACCGTGCACCACCACGGCGCCTCGGCGAGCCGCGACGGGACCAGGCGCAGCAGCCGTCCGAGCGCGGTCGGCGCACCGAGCTCCACGACGAGGGCGAGGGACTCCGAGCGGACCGTCCACGCGTCGGCGCCGGCGACGACCGAGAAGAGCTCGACCCGCACCTCGTCGAAGGAGTACGTCGACGCGACGAACTCCGCGACCTCGGAGGAGGGCGCGAGCAGCACCCGGCGACCGGCGGCCGTCTCGACCATCGCGTCCGCGAACCCGCCGTACGGCGACTCCGACCAGCGGCCGACCACGACCCGGACCCCCGAGGTCGTGCCGACGCCGGCGATCGCCCCGCGGAAGCGAGTCCGGCCAGGCGCGGTCACGGCCGACCCCGGCGGCCCAGCAGGCCGCGCCGGCGTAGCCGCGCGAACGGCAGGGGCGGCTGGGCGAGCGGGTTCCGGTCGGCGACCTCCTCCATCGCGTCGACCAGGTTGCGCAGGTTCACCACGAGGCTCCCGTAGACCGGCCACAGCCGCGGCGCCGGCCGGGTCTCGCCGAGCTCGTCGACGAGCCGGTCGAGGTCGGTCCAGACGGCCAGCATCTCCTCGCGGTCGGAGCCGAGGAGGCCCTCGCCCGCGCGGCGCAGCGCGGCGGCGTACGACGTGCGGAACCGCGGCTGCCACTCGGGCTCGTAGAGCTGGTCGTAGGAGCAGGTCCGCGCCAGGCTGCGGATCTCGGCCAGCGCCTGCTCCATGCGCCGCAGCACCTGCACCCACTCCCGGGGGTCGCGGAGCTCGCCGGCACCGCGGCGCGGGTTCATCAGCGCGCTCTCCCGCGCCTGCCGGACCAGCGACCAGGCCCGGTCCAGGTCTTCGTCGAGGTCACGGCTCCGCTCGACCCAGTCGTCGACCTCGCCGGCCTTGAACCCGCGCTCGAACCCGCCGGCCATGTCGACCAGGAGCTGCCCGATCCGGTTGTCGAGGGCGTCCAGCGCGGAGATCGCGGCGCGCCGCCGCAGCGGCGGCCAGACCACGGCGTTGACGACGAGGCCGACGCCGATGCCGATCGCGGTGTCGAGCAGGCGGTCGACGAGGACGAGGCCGTCGTCGGAGTAGCCGGTGGTGAGCACGATCAGCGCCGTCGCGGCGACCGTCGTGCCCTCGTCGTGGAACCATCCGATCGCGCCGATGACCAGTCCGGCACCGACGGCCACCCCGACGGCGAGCGGGTCCAGCCCCAGCGCCCATCCGGCCAGCCAGGCGACCACGACACCGGCGACCGCGGCCACCACCTGCCGCACACCCTGGGAGAAGGTGCGGTAGACGGTCGCGTGGACCACCAGCAGCGCCGACCACGGGGCCAGGAAGGACTGCGAGAGGTCCAGCACGTGGGTGGCCAGGACCCACGCGACCACCGCGGCCACGACGGTCTTGACCAGCTGGACGACGTCGGTCCACACGACCGGGTCGTGCCAGCGGCCCCGACGGAGCCCGGGCCGCTGCGTCGTCGTACCGGTCGAGCCGGCCGAACCCACGGTCACCGGATCGGCGCCCCCGAGATCGTCCGGGCGATCACGAGCCGCTGGATCTCCGAGGTGCCCTCGAAGATGGTGTAGATCCGCGCGTCGCGCGCCCACCGCTCGACGGGGTACTCGCGCGTGAAGCCGTTGCCGCCGAGGATCTGCATCGCCTGACCGGTCACCTTCACCGCCGTCTCCGCCGCGAACAGCTTGGACATCGAGCCCTCCGCCGCGTCGAAGGACTTCCCTTGGGTAGCCATCCAGGCCGCCCGCCACACCAGCAGCCGCGCGGCGTCGATGGACGTCCTCATGTCGGCGAGTGCGAAGGCGATCGCCTGGTTCTCGATGATCGCCTTGCCGAACTGCTCGCGGGTCTTGGCGTAGTCGAGCGCGACCTCGTACGCCGCCCGCGCGATGCCGACCGCCTGCGCGCCGACCGCCGGCCGGGTGCGCTCGAAGGTCGCCATGCTCGCGTTGCCGCGACCGGCGCCGCCTTCCCGCGCTCGGGCGAGCCGGGCGTCGAGCCTCTCCTTGCCGCCGAGCAGGCAGCGACCGGGCACCCGGACCGCGTCCAGGACCACCTCGGCGGTGTGCGAGGCGCGGATGCCGTGCTTGGCGAACTTCTGGCCCTGGCTGAGCCCCTTCGTGCCCGGGGGTACGACGAAGCTCGCCTGGCCGCGGGTGCGCAGGTCGGGGTCGACGACCGCGGTCACGACGTGGACGTCGGCGATCCCGCCGTTGGTCGCCCAGGTCTTGGTGCCGGTGAGCACCCACTCGTCGGTCGCCTCGTCGTACACCGCGCGGGTGCGCATCGCGCCGACGTCGGAGCCGGCGTCGGGCTCGGAGGAGCAGAAGGCGCCGAGCTTGAGGTCGCCCGGGGCGCCGTACATCTCGGGGACCCACTCGCCGACCTGCTCGTCGGTGCCGTTGGCCCGGACGGCGGCCGCGGCGAGCGACGTGCCGACGATGGACAGGCCGATGCCCGCGTCACCCCAGAAGAGCTCCTCCATGGTGATCGGGAAGCCGAGCCCGGTCCCGTCGAAGGCCTGCGTGGCGATGAAGTCGAAGGAGTAGATGCCGACCTTGGCCGCCTCCTCGACGACCGGCCAGGGGAACTCCTCCCGCTCGTCCCACTCCGCCGCGGCGGGGCGGATCACGTCGGCGGCGAAGGTGTGCAGCCACTGCTGCAGCTCGAGGTGGTCGGGACCGAGCTCGAAGGAGGGCGTCGTCACGCGATCGACCCTACTCACGGGAATCGCGCCCGTGGGCTTGACCTTGACCCTGGGGGCAGGGACGAGGCTCGGGGGCGAGGAGGTCGGGATGAGGATCGGCGAGGTGGCCCGCAGGGCCGGCGTGAGCGTCAAGGCGGTGCGCTACTACGAGTCGCTCGGGCTGGTGCGCGCCGCGCGGTTGCCCAACGGCTACCGCGAGTACGACGACGCGCACGTGCACCGGATCCGGGAGATCCGGACGCTCGGCGAGCTCGGCATCACCGCCGAGCGGACCCGCCCGTTCCTGGACTGCCTCGACGCCGGCGGCTCGTCCGGCGACGACTGCCCGGCCTCGCTCGACACCTACCGCGAGGCGATCGCCGACATGACGGACCGGATCGCCCGGCTGAGCACCCGGCGCGACCTGCTCGCCGAACGTCTCGCGGCCGCCACCGCTCGCGCCGTACCCACCCCGCGGTGCGAGCTCGTCCCCGAGGAGAGCCGATGACCCACCCGACCGCCACGACCGGATTCCCCGCCGTCACCGACGCGAGCTTCGCCACCGAGGTGCTGGCCTCGTCCACGCCGGTGCTCGTCGACGTCTGGGCCGCCTGGTGCGGCCCCTGCCACCAGCTCGCCCCCGTCCTGGCCGACGTCGCCGCCGAGCTCGGCGACCGGCTCCGCGTGGTCACCCTGGACGCCGACGCGCACCCCGCGACCGCCGCCGCCCTGAAGGTCCTGGGACTGCCGACGATGAAGGTGTTCCGCGACGGCGAGGAGATCGGCGCGATCGTCGGCAGCCGGCCCCGCCGCGCCCTGCTCGAGCAGGTGGAGCGGATCCTCGGCTGAGCGACGTGTCCGATCTCATCCCCGGGGAAGTCGCGCCGAGAGCATCGGATGTCCGAGAATTGTTGACTCCCAACCCGATTGCCTTCGATGGGCACGGAGTCCGAAGGAGCGACGGTGTCCGAGCTCAGCACCGCCCTGCACGATCTCGCGGGTGCCGACCCGGCCGCCGCCGACGAGCTGCTCGCCCTGATGCACCGGGTGCACCTGCGGCGCGGTGGCGTGCTGTTCTCCCAGGGCGACCCCGGCGCCTCGATGTACGTCGTGGCCGAGGGCAGCCTGAAGGTCACCCGCTCGGCCTCGCAGGACCGGCCCACGATGCTGGCCGTCCTCGGCCCGGGCGACGTGCTCGGCGAGATGTCGCTGCTCGACGCCTCCGACCGCGACGCGACCGTGACGGCGGTGGCGCCCACGACGCTGCTCGAGCTGTCGCGCTCGCGCTTCGACGAGGAGATCGGCCGCCGTCCCGACCTGGTGCGTGCCCTGCTCTCCCACCTGGCCCGCCGGCTGCGCGCGTCCAACGACACCATCGCCGACCTCGTCTTCGCCGACGTCCCGGCGCGGGTCGCGCGGATGGTGCTCAAGCTCGGCGAGCGCTTCGGCGTACCTGCCGAGGACGGGGCGCTCGTCGTGGAGCACCGGCTCACCCAGTCCGAGCTCGCCCAGCTCGTCGGGTCGGCCCGGGAGACGGTCAACAAGGCACTCGCCCGGTTCGCCTCGGAGGGCCTGATCGACGTGCAGCAGCGGGTGATCACGATCCGCGACGCCGAGCGGCTGCGCGCGTTCGCGTCCTGACCTGACATCTGTCACGGGTTTCTGCTGATCTCCGGCACTGCCGGAGGACCGCCGGCGCGACGACGCTGGAGGCATGGCAACGACCGCACCGACACCCGCCCGCCCACCCGCACCCCCGGCGGACCGCGAGCCCGCCCTCGAGGTCCACGAGCTGCGCCGGTCCTACGGCACCGGTGACGCGGCGTTCGAGGCCGTCCGCGGCGTCGACCTCACCGTCGAGAGGGGCACGATCGTCGCCCTGCTCGGCACCAACGGGGCCGGCAAGACCTCCACCATGGAGGTGATCGAGGGCCTGGCCGCACCGTCCGCGGGCTCGGTCCGGGTCTTCGGCCTGGACCCGATCACCGACCGCGCGGAGGTACGGCGGCGTACCGGCGTCGTCCTGCAGGAGAGCGGCTTCTCCGGCGACCTCACCGTCATGGAGACCCTGGTGATGGAGGCGGCGACCGTGACCGACCCCCGGCCGGTCGCGGAGGTGCTGGCCCTGGTCGACCTCGACCACCGCGCCGGCACGCGCGTCCTCTCCCTCTCCGGCGGTGAGCGCCGGCGGCTCGACCTGGCCTGCGCCCTGCTGTGCCGGCCCGAGCTGCTGATGCTCGACGAGCCCACGACCGGACTCGACCCCGAGAGCCGGCGGCGGGTCTGGGACCTGATCCGCGGCCTGCGCGCCGATGGCAACGCGGTGCTCCTCACCACCCACTACCTGGAGGAGGCCGAGGAGCTCGCCGACCGGATCGCGATCATGCACGCGGGCCGGATCGTCCGTGAGGGCACGATCGCGGAGGTGGTCGCGCACCAGCCGTCGACCGTCCGCTACGTCACCCCCGACGGCGAGACCACCACCCTCGAGACCGACGACCTCCAGACCACCCTGACCGAGCTGCTGTCCTGGGCGGCGGAGAACGACGTGCGCCTGGACCGGCTCGACGCCCGGTCCGCGTCGCTGGAGTCGACGTTCCTCGCCCTCGCCCAGGCACCGGAAGGAGATCTGCGATGACCACCACGACCCCCACCGTCCGGTCCGAGCGCTCGGCCGCGATGCGCCGTACGACGGGCCTCACCCGGGCCAACGCGCTCCTGATGCTCCGCAACCGGCTGAACCTCGCGTACGCCTTCGTCCTCCCGCTGCTGCCGATGGCGTTCCTGCTCTTCGGCGACCGCGGCGACGTCGGGGCGGCCGGCATGGCGCTGACCTCGACCGTCGTGATGGCGGTGCTGTTCCCGGTGTTCTACAACGTGCTGTCGATGACGGTGACCCGCCGCGACGAGCTGGTGCTCAAGCGGATCCGGACCGGGGAGACCCGCGACCTGGAGCTGCTCACCTCGCTCGCGCTGCCCGGCGTCGTCGTCGCGATGATCGTCGGCGTGGTGGCGATCCCGCTCGCCCTCGCCCTGGGCGCGCCGATGCCGGTCAACCCGGCGCTCTTCGTGCTGGCCGTGCTGGTGGCCGCCCTGACCTTCGCCGTGCTGGCCTTCTGGACCGCGGCGTGGACCAAGAACGCCGAGGCCGCCCAGATCACCAGCATGCCGGTGATCCTGCTGGCCCTCGTCGGACAGGTGGCGGTGAGCTTCCCCGAGGAGGTCCGCCGCTGGGCCGACCTGACGCCGGGCGCGGCGATCACCGACCTGGTGCGCTCCTCGTGGCTGGGTCTCGAGGGCACCTCGACCGACCCGACGCTCGACTTCGGCTCGACCTGGGCCGCGGCGGGGCAGCCGCTGCTGGTGCTCGCCGCCTGGGCGGCGCTGGGCGTCTGGCTGACGGCACGGTCGATGCGGTGGGAGCCCCGTTCGTGATGCATGCCGAGGGGGCAGGCTGTCCGGCATGAGCTCTCGCAGGTGGTGGTCGTGGGCGGACCGGGACCAGGTCGACCGCGTCGACATGTACACCCGGCAGTCCCTCTACGTGCTGCTCTGGAGCTTCACCGTCCTCATCGCGGTGCAGGCCTCGCACGAGGTCCCCGCCGAGGACAACGGCCTGGCCGTCGCGGTCGCGGTCGGGGGCTTCGTCGTGACGTTGGCCGCCCATCGGGTCCTCGCCGACGTGATCGAGCTGTACCCGGCGTACCGGCCGCTGCCCTGGCGCAGCCTCGGCCCCTTCCTCGGGCTGGAGGTCGTCGGGTTCCTTGCGGTGCTGACGCTGCCGACCGAGGTGCGCGGGCTCGGGGTGCTGCTGCTCTGGTCGGCCATGGCCTGGTCGCTGGTCGGCCTGCGCGGGCGGCGTACGACGATCGCCGTGCTCGTCGCGCTCGCGGGGGCGCCGGCCCTGGCGGCCCGCGAGCCGTGGTTCCTGCTCGGGGGCCTCGGCATCGCGCTGTTCTTCATGTTCACGGTGCGGGCGTCCCTGTGGCTGCTCGGCATCGTGCGCGAGCTCGACCGGACCCGCGCCACCCGAGGCGCGCTCGCGGTCGCCGAGGAGCGGCTGCGCTTCTCCCGCGACGTGCACGACGTGATGGGCCGCCGGCTCTCCGCGATCGGGCTGCAGGCCGAGCTCGCCGCCGCGCTCGCGCGGCGCGGCGAGCCCGAGGCGGCGGCCGAGAAGATGCTGGAGGTCCGGGCGACCGCGCACGAGACGCTCCGGGAGGCCCGCGAGCTGGCCCGCGGCTACGGACCCGTGGACCTGCGCCAGGAGCTCGACGGGGCGCGCTCGCTGCTGCGCTCGGCGGGCATCGCGGTCGACCTCGACGTCGACGACCTGCCGCCCCGCTGGCACGAGCCGGCGGGCTGGGTGGTCCGCGAGGCGGTCACCAACGTGCTGCGGCACTCCACCGCCACCCGGGTCACGATCGCCTACGACGGCGCGGCGCTGCGGGTGACCAACGACCGGCCGAGCGCGGGCCGGGCCGAGGACGGCGCCGGGCTGAGCAGCCTGGCCGCCCGGCTCGCGCCCCTCGGCGCGACCCTGGAGGTCGAGGCGGACGACGCCCACTTCGAGGTCGTCGTCCGGCTGGACCCGGCGGCGGTGGTCGCGTGATCCGGCTGCTGCTCGCCGACGACGAGCACCTGATCCGCACCGCCCTCGCCCAGCTGCTCGACCTGGAGGACGACCTCGCGGTCGTCGCGCAGGCGGCCTCCGGCGACGAGGTGCTCGCGGTCGCGCGGTCGGTGGACTTCGACGTCGCCGTACTCGACCTGCAGATGCCGGGCCTCGACGGCATCGGCGCCGCCACCGAGCTGCTGCGGCTGCGACCGGGCTGCGGCATCGTGATCGTCACCGGTCACGGCCGCCCGGGCCACCTGAAGCGGGCGCTGGGGGCCGGCGTACGCGGCTTCCTCCCGAAGACCACCTCCGCCACGACCCTCGCCTCGGTCGTCCGATCCGTGCACGCCGGCGGCCGGTACGTCGACCCCGAGCTGTCCGCCGAGGCGATCGCCGCCGGCGACAGCCCACTCACCCCGCGGGAGGCGGACGTCCTGGAGCTCGCGGCCGACGGCGCCCCGGTGGAGGAGATCGCCCGCCGGGCCTCGCTCTCCCCCGGCACCGTGCGCAACTACCTCTCCAGCGCGGTCACCAAGCTCGACGCGGCCAACCGGCACGACGCGGCCGCCACGGCGCGGCGGTTGGGGTGGATCTAGCGGCTGGATAGTCCGTCACGTTCTGCATGTTCAAGAGATGTCCTACCTGCAGAACGTGACGGACTACCCCGGCCAGCCGATCGCGGGGCGTCGCTGGTGGCGGGTACGCCGCCGGGCCGCGACGAAGATCCACACACCGAGGCCCAGCAGGACGATCGGCAGGTGGGTCAGCACCGTCAGCGCGATGAGCACGCCGAGCACCAGCAGCAGCGGACCGGGCAGGCCGCGGTGCGGCCCGCCCGACCAGTAGCCGCAGCTGCGGTCGGCGCGCTCCGGCGTACGGCGCGGGGCGCTGCTCGGGCCGGGGAGGTCGCGGAAGACCGGGACCAGGTCGGCGCGGGTGCGCGCCGACCAGATCCGGTCCAGCCGGTCGCCGTGCTCGTCGGCGCTCAGCCGCCCGGCGGCGAAGTGCTCGCCGAGGACGGCGGCGGCCTGCTCGCGCTCGGCGTCGCCGATCCGCAGCTGCGCCTCGTTCATGCCTCGTCCGCCTCCTCCGTGCCCTCGGTGTCGCCCTCGGCCAGGATCCCGTAGAGCCGCCGGCGCGTGTCGACGAGGACGTCGACGGCCGCCCGGCGCTGGGACTCCGAGCCGGTGGTGACGATCTGCCACACCGCGCCCATGACCTGGCCGATCTCCGGCTTGAGGTCGGCGAAGTCGCTGCGCTCCTCGCGCTCGCGGTCCTCGAAGGGCGTCCAGACCGCGGCGAGCTCGTCGCCGCGCTCGGCGACGTACGCCTCGCCGTCCTCGGTGAGCCGGACGGTACGGCGCTTGCTCGACTCGTCGACCTCGACGAGTCCCTCGTCCTGGAGCTGCTGGATGGTCGGGTAGACCGAGCCCGGGCTGGGGCGCCAGGCGCCGCCGGAGCGCTCGGTGATCTGCTGGATCACCTGGTAGCCGTTGATCGGCTCGCCCTCCTGCGCGCTGCGGAGCACGTCGAGGATGGCGGATCGGACGTCACCGCGGCGGACCCGCGGCCCGCGCCGGCGCTCGCCCTGGTCGAGCCCGAACAGGCCGGCCACCCACGGCGGCGGGCCCTGACGTCCGCCGAAGCCGCCGCCGAAGCCGCCGCCCTGCCACGGACCGTCGAAGGGGCCGCCGCGTCCGCCGCGACCCCGGTGCTGCTGGAACTGGTCCTCGGCGTACCGCGACCACTGTCGGTTGAATCCACGCTGTCCCATGGGGACCTCCTTGATCTGGGTATCGCGGTCAGCCTGACGTCCGAGTGACTGTCGGCGACGGTTCGCGATATATCGTGAGCGTACGCCGATGTGTTGGCTTGGGCAAGGGGGGTCGACGGATTCACCGGTTCACCGGTGAATGTGGACGTTCTCAGGCGAAGTTTCGGCCGAGAACGTCCAGGTTCACCGGTCTACCGGTGAATCCGCGCCGAGCCCTACCGGGCCAGCCAGGCCGCGAACGCGTCGAAGGAGTACGGCCGGCCGAGGAAGTCGGCGACCAGGTCGGCGGCGTCCTTCGCGCCGCCGGGGGCGAGGACGCGGTCGCGGTAGCGGCCGGCGACCTCGGGGTCGAAGAGGTCCGCCGGGTCGAAGGCGCTGAACAGGTCCTTCGCGATGACCAGCGACCACATGTAGGTGTAGTACGCCGAGGTGTAGCCGCCGAGGTGGCCGAAGCTGGCGAACATGTGGGTGCCCTCGACGTACGGGAACGGCGAGTAGCGGGCTTGCAGCTCGCGCATCGCGGCCGTGAGGTCGCTGGGGCGGTCGGTGTGGAACCAGTACGACATGGCGGCGTAGAACATCTGCACCCGGGCGTAGATGCCCTTGCCGTAGTCGTCGGCGGCCCGCATCCGCGCCACCAGGTCGGCGGGGATCGGCGTGCCGGACTCGTCGGTCGCGAAGCTGGCCAGGATGTCGGCGTCCCACGCCCACTCCTCCAGCATCTGGCTCGGCGCCTCGACGAAGTCCCACTCGGTGGCGACGCCGGCGAAGCGCGCCCACTCGCCGCGACCGCCGAGCACGTGGTGCACGAGGTGCCCGAACTCGTGGAAGAGCGTGACGACGTGGTCGTGCTCCATCAGGCCGCGGGAGAAGTTGCAGACCAGCACGCCCTCGGGCAGCTGCCGTCCGGCGACGCCGTCGGTCAGGGTGAACTGGGCGGCGTGCTTGTACTTGCCCTCGCGGGGGTGCAGGTCGAGGTAGATCCGAGCGAACGGCTCGGTCGAGCCCGTCTCGACGACGTCGTACGCCGTGACGTCCTCGTGCCAGACCGGAGCGTCGGGCACGGGCAGGTACGAGAGGCCGAACAGCCGTCCGGTGACCTCCAGCAGTCCCTGGCGGACCTTGGTGAAGTCGAAGTAGCGGCGCACCTGCTGCGCGTCGACGTCGTACTGCTCGCGGCGCACCGCCTCCTGGTAGTACGACGCGTCGCTGCCGGGGATCTCGGTCGCGTCGGGCCGGTCCTGGCGGTAGCGCGCCATCAGCACGGCGAGGTCGCGCTCCATCGGCTCCGCGGCGGCAGCCGCGATCCGGTCGATGAACTCCGGGATCGCCGGGCCGGAGCCGATCATCTTGACGTCGGCGTCGTACGACGCCCAGTCGGCGTAGCCGACCAGGGTCGCCAGCTCGTGCCGCAGCGCGAACATCTCCTGCAGCAGGGGCTCGTTCTGGGGGTAGCCGCGGGTCAGGAACGCGACCGACATGTCGTGGCGCAGGTCGGCGTCGTGCGCGAACATCCGCACCGGGACGGAGTCGGGGTAGTCGGTCGTGGCGGTCACGTCACCGGCCGCGTCCGCCGGGTGCGCCTCCAGCCAGTCCTGCGGCAGCCCGGCGAACCGCTCGGCGGGGGCGGTCACGGTCCGGACGTCGTCGCGGGTGTTGCGGCTGAACTCCTGGTCGAGCGCGGTCAACCGCTCGTTGATCTCGGCGAGCCGGGCGCGGGTGGCGTCGTCGCGGTCGACGCCCGCCCGCCGGAAGTCGGTGAGCACCTTGTCGAGCAGCCGCGCGGCCCGGTCGTCGAGACCGGAGGCGTCGAGGGCCGCGAACACGTCGTACAGCGCCCGGTCCTGCCGCAGCTGCGTCGCCATCCGGTCGACGTCGACCTCGGCCTGCTCGCAGCGGGTGCGGACGTCCTCGCGCGGGTGCACGTTGGACAGCAGCGAGCCGACGGCCGCGACGTTGCCCAGCCGACGGCCGATCTCGTCCCACTGGCGCAGCGCGGCCGGGGTGTCCGCGGGCGGGGCGGCCCGGAGCTCGTCGACCAGCCGGCGAGCCGTCGCGAGGCCGTCGGCGGCGTACTCCTCGACCCAGGAGAGGGCGTCGTCGGAACTGGGCAGCGAGAGCGGGGAGAGCGTCACGCGGGCCAGCGTAGGACCCACCGCCGACCGCGGACCGTGCGCGAAACCACACCGCGTGGGTCTCGCCGACGGTACGGTCGAGGCCGCGGGGGGCCGACGGCACCAGGAGGCGCCCATGTCCCAGTCCACCTTCGCGACCCCCGAGCCGGAGGTCCGCCCGTCGGACCGGCGTGAGTCGGAGAACGACACGCCCCGCGCGCCCGTGCCGCTGCCGGTCCACCGGCCCGCCGACGACTCGGTCACCTCCAGCGACACCGGCCCCCTGCGACGCAAGGTCGGCGATGCGGTCACCGTCGGCGACCCCGACCACCGTCAGCGGCTCACGACCAACGTCACCTTCGGGCTGAGCGGCCGCAGCGCCGAGCACATCCGGACCGCCATCGCCCAGGGTTACCGCACCTTCGACGGAGCCGACACCTACGGCGACACCATCACGCTGCTCGCCGCGGAGATCGACCGCGCCGTCGGGGGCGGATCCGGACTCACCCGGGACGACTTCGACATCGTCTACAAGGTGCTGGGCACGGAACCGGACCAGGTCGGCGTGCACGTCACGAAGGTGGCCAAGCTGTTCGGCGGCCGGGTGGACCACCTGCTCATCCACCAGACCACCGACGCACGGCGGGCGGGCGACTACCTCCCTCATCTCCTCGAGCTCCGGCGCACCGGAGTGGCGACGCACCTCGGAGCCGGCGACGTCACGGCCGGGAACGTGGCCGGGTTCGAGCACCTCGACTGCTTCGAGGTCTCGGCCGACGCCCTCCTCCTCGCCGCCGGGTCGGACCCGCTCGCGGCGGAGCTGAAGCGGATCGGGAAGCCGGTGCTCGTCTACAACCTGATGCACGCGGCGCAGAGCCTGTACGCCGACGTCGCCCAACCAGCTCTCACGGCCGAGCACCTGGCCGCCCTGCTGGCCCTGATCAAGCAACGAGTGCCGACCGCCGAGCCGATCGTGAGCTCGTCCGACCCCCGGCGCTCGGAGCTCAACCTCGGCATCAACGACCCGGACCGGGACGACGACTTCGACGTGCTCGGCGACGTCAGCGGGCGGGTCGACCGGCGCCTCAAGCAGCTCGCGCAGTTCAGCGAGATCGCCCAGATGCCCGACGACGTGAAACGTCGCGTCAAGGAGCTGCTCGCCAAGCACAGCGACACCGACTGGTACGAGTCCGCGGACGGGATCGCCGGAGAGCTGGCCGCCGCACTGAAGACGTTCTCCGACACCGAGCTCGACGTGAGCTACCGCAATCCCGAGGGCAAGAACCAGGTCCACACGCTACGCGTCTGGATCACGATGCTCCACGCCACGCAGAACTGCGACGTCGCTCCGGCCCACGAGTGCCTCACCAACGTCATGTGGAGCTGAGCTGGTCGCGCCGGCGGGCGAGGTAGGCCCGCTCGGCCGCGTTGGCGGTGGCGGCGATGGCGGCGTCGTACGCCTCGCGCGCCTCGGCGCTGCGCCCGAGGCGCCGCAGCAGGTCGGCGCGGGTGGCGTGCCAGGCGTGGTACGACGCCAGCGGCAGCCGGTCGACCTCGGCGAGCGCCACCTCGGGGCCGTCGAGCTCGGCGAGCGCGATCGCGCGGTTGAGCGTGACGAACGGACTCGGGGCGATCGCCTGGAGATGGGTGTAGAGGGTGGCGATCTGGCGCCAGTCCGTGTCGGCCGCGGTGCGGGCGTCGGTGTGTACGGCGTTGACGGCGGCGAGCAGCTGGTACTGCCCCGGCCGGTTGCGCGCCAGGCACTCGCGGACCAGGGCGTGTCCCTCAGCGATCAGGTCGCGGTCCCAGCCCGCGCGGTCCTGCTCGTGCAGCGGCACCAGCTCGCCTCCCGCGACCCGGGACGGCCGGCGGGAGTCGGTGAGCAGCATCAGTGCGAGCAGTCCGGCGACCTCCGGCTCGTCGGGCAGCAGCGTCCGCAGCATCCGACCCAGCCGGATCGCCTCGTCGGTGAGCTCCTCGCGCAGCGGCTCGGCGTCCTGGGACGACGACAGGTAGCCCTCGTTGAAGACGAGGTAGACCACCGCGAGCACGGCGCCGAGTCGGTCCGACAGATCCGCTGCGGACGGCACCCGGAACGGGATGTGCGCGCCCTTGATCTTGGCCTTCGCCCGGGTGATCCGTTGGGCCATGGTGGTCTCGGGCACCAGGAACGCCGCCGCGATCTCGGCCACCGTGAGCCCGCCCAGCAGCCGCAGGGTGAGCGCCACCCGGGCCTCCGGCGCGAGCGCCGGGTGGCAGCAGGTGAAGATCAGCCTCAGCCGGTCGTCCTCGACGATGCCGGTCGGCTCGTGCGGGGTGTCGTCACTGATCATCAGGGCCGCCTGGTGCTTGGCGTCGCGCTTGCGCTCGCGGCGGAGCCGGTCGAGGGCCTTGTTGCCGGCCGTGGTGGTGAGCCAGCCGCCGGGGTTGGGTGGCGTCCCGTCGACCGGCCACCGCTCGAGCGCGACCAGGAGCGCCTCGGCCGCGGCGTCCTCGGCGACGTCGAGGTCGCCGAAGCGCCGGGTCAACGAGGCGACCACCCGGCCGTACTCCTCCCGGAAGGTCCGCTCGATCGCGGCGGTGGCGCTCACTCGCTCTGGAACGGCCGGACCTCGACCTTGCCCTCGCAGGCCCGCGAGCCCTCGGCGGCCCACGCGAGCGCGGCGTCGAGGTCAGCGGCCTCGATGATCCAGAAGCCGCCGAGGTACTCCTTGGACTCCGAGAACGGCCCGTCGGTGACGATCGGCCGCTCGCCGGTCGCGTCGACGCAGGTGGACTGCTCGATCGGCATCAGGCCACCGGCGAAGACCCACGCGCCCTCGGCCTGGAGCCGGTTGTTGAACCCGTCGACCTGGGTGAACAGGCGCTGCATGTCGGCCTCGGTCATCGCGGCCATCGCCGCGTCGCCGGCGCTGTCGTGGTGGACGGACAGGAAGTACTGGGACATGTCTGGCTCCTTCTGGTCGCGGCTCCGCTGGCCGCCTCTCACTTCGTCTACGAACGATGCGTGCCGGGTACGACACGGATGAGCGAACTCTTTCGATTCTTCATCGGGGATGCCATGTCGACACCCGCCTTCCGACTGCACAGCACGGTCCTCGGCACACCGGACCCGCCCGCCCTCGCCCGCTTCTGGGTCGAGCTCCTCGGCTACGACTACCGCGACGGCGAGCCCGGCCCCGACGACGTCTGGGTGGTCATCAGACCACCGGGCACCGACACCGACGCGCCGGGCCTCTCCTTCCAGCTCGAGACCGAGCACTCCCCGCCCGCGTGGCCGGCCGCACCCGGCGACCAGCAGATGCAGCTGCACCTCGACATCGGCGTGGCGGACCTGCCCGCGGCGGTCGCGCGTGCCGAGGAGCTCGGGGCGCAGCAGGCGGCGTACCAGCCCCAGGACCTGGTGCGGGTGATGCTGGACCCCGCCGGCCATCCGTTCTGCCTGTTCGCCCCGGGAGTCTGAGATGGCCGAGCCGACCGACTGGGGCGAGCTCTACCGCGGCAACGCGACGGCGCTCGCGGAGCTCGTCCGCGGGCTGACGCCGGACCAGCTCGACGCACCCGTGCCGGCCAGCCCCGCCTGGACCACGCACGAGGTCGTGGCCCACCTCGCCGGCGGGGCCGCCGACTCCGTCACCGGACGGATGGACGGCGCGCCCGCGCCCGAGTGGACCGCGCGGCACGTCGGCGAGCGCCGGCACCTGCCCGTGGACGACCTCGTCGAGGAGCTGCTCTCGCACCAGGGGGCGGTCATCGTCTCGGCGGTCGGCAACCCGCGACCGGCGATCGTGTGGGACATCGCGGTGCACCACGCCGACCTGCGCGAGGCGTTCGGCCTGGGCGCGCCGCCCGAGCCGCTGTGGCGTCCGGTGCTCGACGCGGTCGCGCCGATGATGCTGGGGCCGATCGACAGGGCGGTCGCGGAGGTGGCGCCGTACGAGCTGTTCCGCGGGCTGTTCTCGCGGCGCTCCCGCACGCAGATGCTCGCCTGGGGCCTGCCGCTCACCTCCGAGCAGCTCGACGGGATCTGCGTGTTCGGTCCGCGCGACGACGACCAGCCGATGCCTTGAGTCGTCGTTCCCTCGCCGCCTGTCGGAGTCGGCACCTACCCTGAACGGGTGCTCCCTCCACGCTCGTCGCTGCTGCTCGCCGCCCTCGTGACCGTCGGCGCGCTGCTGGCCGCGCCGCTGGCGATCCTCGCGCCGTCCTCCGCCACCGCGTCGGCCCCGACCGTCGCCGTCGCCGGGTCCGGCGACGGCTCCTCGGTCACGGAGCGGAAGCCGCGGCGGGCGAAGGACCCCCGCCGGCGGCTCGGGCTGTTCGTCGACCCGCGGATGCCCGCGGCGCAGCAGGGCTCGGCGTACCGCAGGATCGCGCGGCAGCCCCAGGCGCTCTGGTTCACCGACTACTACCCGACCTCGTCGGTGCGGTCCGCGGCGATCGACTACCTGCGCCGGGCGAAGGCGGCCCGCAAGACCCCCACGATGGTCGTCTACGCCATCCCCGGCCGCGACTGCGGCCAGCACTCCGCCGGCGGGCTGGGCAGCCCGGCGGCGTACCGGGCCTGGGTCCGCCAGCTCGCGAAGGGGATCCGGGCGAGCAAGGCCAAGCCGCTGCTGGTGCTCGAGCCCGACGCGATCGGCTTCTACGCCGACAACTCCGCCTGCGCGGGCACCCGGCCCTGGCCCGCGCTGCTGAAGTACGCCGCCCGCACGCTGACCAGGTCCGGCGCCTGGGTCTACATCGACTCCGCGCACTCCGACTGGAGCAACGCCAACGGCGGTGTCCCGGGCCGCGCCGCCCTGCTGAAGAAGTCGGGCATCCGCTACGCCCGCGGCTTCAGCACGAACGTCTCGAACTTCCGCACCACGGCCTCCGAGCATGCCTACGCACGCACCCTGCTGCGCGAGCTGCGCAAGGTGGGCGTGAAGGGCAAGCGGTACGTCGTCGACACCTCCCGCAACGGCGCCGCCCGCCCGGTCAGCGGCGACGTCATCAACCCGACCTGGGCCCGCCTGGGTGCAGCCCCACGCCTGCGGTTCAAGGGGGCCTTCGACGGCACGCTGTGGGTCAAGCACCCGGGCGAGTCCGACGGCCCGGTCAACTCCTCGGCCACCTCGGGCCAGTGGTGCGACCAGCTCGCCGACCGGTTGCTCGGCCGGCCGGAGTCGCCCGGCTGCTGAGGGGCTGCGGATTCCCCGGTGAACCGGGGAATCCGGACCTTCTCGGCCGAAATTTCCACCCAGAACGTCCGGCTCTCCCCGAGAGGTCAGCGGCTGGCGCCGCGGTCCTCGGCCAGCGTGTGGGCGACCAGCGCGTTGGCGTGGCCGTGACCCATCGCGTGCTCGGTCTTCAGCCAGGTCACCAGGTCGGAGTGCCGTGCGTCGGCGTACCCCTCCTTCGCGCGCAGCAGGTCCTTCCACTCGGCGATCGGGCGGCCGTACTTCTTCTCCATCGAGGGGAAGTACGACGCCGGCCCCTGTACCTTCTGCGTCTCGCTCATCGCCGCATCATCCCAGTCGCTCGGACAGCCGGACCGTCACCCGGTCGCCGGCCTGCTTGCCGATCCGGGCGCGCACGGCGGCCGTGACCGGCAGCTTGTGCCGGCCGTCGCCGAGCGCCATGAACGAGCTGCGGAACGGCTCGCCGTCGACGGTCCCGCGCACCTTCACGAGCCCGCGCGTGCCGAAGAACGCGGCTGACCCCTCCCACACCACGTAGGTCCAGCCGCCCGGGGCCGGACTCCGCTCCAGGGTCGCCTCGAACTCCACGTCCAGGGGACCCGCCTGCATCGCCACACTGCTCATGCGGTGCAGACCGGGGCCGCGGCGAGGACTCATCGAGGCGGGCGTAGCGTTCTGCGTCGTGTCGCGTCTCCGGGGTCTGGTCGCCGACACCCGCCCCCTCCGCAACGACCACTTCCGGCGGCTGTGGATCGCCAACATCATCACCGTCATCGGCGCCCAGCTGACGGTGGTCGCGGTCCCGGCGCAGATCTACGCCGACACCGGCTCGTCGGCGTACGTCGGCCTCACCGGCCTGTTCGGCCTCGTGCCCCTGGTCGTCTTCGGCCTGTACGGCGGCGCGCTCGCCGACCACTTCGACCGCCGTTCGATCATGATCGTCACCACCGTCGGGCTGATCGTGACCAGCGGGCTCTTCTACGTCCAGGCGGCCCTCGGGTCGACGAACGTCTGGCTGCTGCTGAGCCTGTTCGCGGTGCAGCAGGCGTTCTTCGCGGTCAACCAGCCGACCCGGAGCGCGCTGTTGCCGCGCATCGTCAGCGCCGAGCTGCTGCCGGCCGCGAACTCGCTGAACATGACGGTCTTCCAGGCGGGCGCGATCGCGGGGCCGCTGGTCGCCGGCGTGCTCATCCCGTTCGTCGGCTTCTCCTGGCTCTACCTCATCGACACCGTCACCCTGTTCGCGACGCTGTCGGCGGTGGTCCGGCTGCCCCGGTTCGGCGCGATCGCGAGCGGCGCGGCCCCGGGGGTCCGATCGGTGATCGAGGGCTTCGCGTACCTGCGCCACCAGCCGGTGCTGCTGATGTCGTTCGTCGTCGACATCATCGCGATGCTCTTCGGCATGCCGCGGGCGCTCTTCCCCGAGATCGCCCACATCGACTTCGGCGGCTCGGACGAGGGCGGGCTGGTCTTCGCGCTGCTCTTCGCCGCGATCCCCGCCGGTGCCGTCCTCGGCGGCGTGTTCAGCGGCTGGGTCTCGCGGGTGCACCGGCAGGGCCTCGCCGTGATCGTGTGCATCCTGGTCTGGGGCTTCGCCATGATCGGCTTCGGTCTCGCGGTCGGGCTCGCCGACCGATGGCAGGGACCGATGCTGCTGGTGTCGCTGGCGATGCTCGTCATCGGCGGCGCGGCCGACATGGCGTCGGCGGCGTTCCGCACCTCGATGCTGCTCTCGGCGGCGACCGACGAGATGCGCGGGCGCCTCCAGGGCGTCTTCATCGTCGTGGTCGCGGGCGGTCCGCGGGTCGCCGACGTGCTGCACGGCGCGGCCGCGGCGGCGGTGGGTACGGCGGCGGCCGCCGCGGGCGGCGGCGTCCTCGTGGTGGTCGGGACCGTGATCGCGGCGCTCGCCGTCCCGTCCTTCGTCCGTTATCGGATCACCCGCACCGCCACCTAGACTCCCCCGGTGCACAGCCGCGAACAGGTCGACGGGATCGACCCCGACGATCTCGCCACCACCGTGCGGGTCCTCACCCAGCTCCACGAGCTGCCCGACGACCACCCCGACATCCGGACGGTCAAGCACGCCGCGTCGCACATGTACAAGGCGCTCAAGCGCGAGCGCCGTACCCGCAAGCGCGAGGCGGAGCTCGCCCACGACCGGGCCATCACCGAGGCGACCGCCACCGGCTCGGCGATGCGCATCGACGACGAGACCGCCGGCATCCCGCTGGTCTCGAACACGATCGGCGCCTTCGCCGGCGAGCTGATCAACCCGCGCGGCTGCTACATCTGCAAGAACGACTACACGCTGGTCGACGCGTTCTACCACTGGCTCTGCCCGACCTGCGCCGCGCTGTCGCACGCCAAGCGCGACGCGCGCACCGACCTCGCCGGCAAGCGCGCGCTGCTGACCGGCGGCCGGTCGAAGATCGGCATGTACATCGCCCTGCGGCTGCTGCGCGACGGCGCGCACACGACGATCACCACCCGCTTCCCGCGCGACGCCGTACGCCGCTTCTCCGCGATGGAGGACTCCGCCGACTGGCTGGACCGGCTGCACGTGGTCGGCATCGACCTGCGCGACCCGACCCAGGTCGTCGCGCTGGCGGACGAGGTCGCCGCGGCCGGACCGCTCGACATCCTGATCAACAACGCCTGCCAGACCGTACGACGCAGCCCGGGCGCCTACTCGCGGCTGGTCGAGATGGAGTCGGCCCCGCTGCCGACCGAGGTCGCGCTCCCGTCGATGGTGACCTTCGACGGCGTCAGCGAGGCGCACCCGGCGATGATCGCGGGCGCGCTGCGCGAGCACGTCCACTCCCACCCCGAGTCGGGTGCGGCCGTCGCGGCGCGCACCGCCGCCGACCTGACCGCGCTCGCTCTCACCGCCGGCCACGCCTCACTGGAGCGGCACCTCGACGGCACCGCCGTCGACGCGGGCGGACTGCTGCCCGACCTGCAGCGCACCAACTCCTGGACCCAGCACGTCGACCAGGTCGACCCGCTGGAGCTCCTCGAGGTGCAGCTGTGCAACCAGACCGCGCCGTTCCTGCTGATCTCGCGGCTGCGCGCCTCGATGCGGGCCGCCGTACGCGCGGGTGCCCGGCGGGCGTACGTCGTCAACGTGTCCGCCATGGAGGGGCAGTTCTCGCGCCGCTACAAGGGCCCGGGCCACCCGCACACCAACATGAGCAAGGCCGCGCTGAACATGCTGACCCGGACCTCGGCGGGCGAGATGTTCGAGACCGACCGGATCCTGATGACCGCCGTCGACACCGGCTGGATCACCGACGAGCGGCCGCACCAGGAGAAGCTGCGGATCGCCGCCGAGGGCTGGCACGCCCCGCTCGACCTGGTCGACGGCGCGGCCCGCGTCTACGACCCGATCGTGCAGGGCGAGGCCGGCGTCGACCTGTACGGGCACTTCCTGAAGGACTACGTCCCCAGTCCCTGGTGAGCCGGTCGGCCCCTCAGCAGCCGGGGAAGATCGTCTGCTTGCGGGACAGGACGACCATCTCGACCTTGGTCCCCGACGTCGGCTTGCGGCCGTAGGGGAACTGGAAGTTGATGTGGCTGCCGCGCTTGCGCACGCTCGCCACCCAGTAGTCCCTCTTCCCGGACGGGCGCTGGCCGTCGAGCTTCGCGTTGGACGTGACCTTCGTGAGCTTCGGGAACGCCTGGCGCAGCTCGCCCAGCGTGGTGCCGACACCGAAGCCCTTCGGCGTGCGGTCGATCTCGCTCCGGATGAGGATGAGCGAGACCCGCTGCTTGCCGTCGACCTCGCGCCACCAGACAGAGCCGCGGTCGGCGAACTGCTCCGTCATCTGGTAGCCCTCGGCACAGGCCTTGCGCTCCCGCGAGACCATCCCGGTGTCCCACGACTGCTGGGCCGTCATCCCGACCCGGAGCGGTCCCCAGGCCAGGTGCCGGACCGCCAGTCCGCCGGTCCGTTCGACAGCGGGCGCGACGTCGGGTGCAGCGTTCGCGGGAGTCCCCGGGAGCAGGGTCAGCGAGAGCAGGAGGGCGAAGCCCGAGACGAGTCGATGCACGACGCAGACGGTAGGTCCGGCGCGCCGGGCTGTCAGACGAACGGCGGAACCCGTGGCGTGGGTACCGGCAACACGTGCGCCTCCTCCCCCTCCCCGGCCCCCGCGAGGTCGTGACCTACGTCGACCGGACCCTCGACCAGGCACTCGGGCTGCTGCCCCGCGCGACGGCCCTGCTGAGCGGGGCGGAGGCGTTGCTCGTCGACGTACGCCGCCTGCTGGAGCGGATCGAGGCGACGCGGGCCGATGCGGGCTACGTGATCGCCGCGGTCGACGAGACCCGTGAGCGGGCCGACCTGCTCCTCGGCGCCCTGGAGGGGCCGCTCGCCCGCCTGCTCCCGACGCTCGAGCGGCTCGCCGACTCGACGGATCCGCGGGAGGTGGACGCCCTGGTCGCGCTGGTGGACCGGCTGCCGGTGATCGCGGACCGGGTCGACGGCGAGGTGATCCCGATGCTGCGCACGCTCTCCACGGTCGCGCCGGACCTGCACGACCTGCTCGACGTGAGCCGGGAGCTCAACGAGATGCTCGCGAAGCTCCCCGGCATGGGCCGGATCAAGCGCAGGGTCGACGAGGAGCAGGCGCTCGAGGCCGCCACCGATTCCTGACAAGATCGGGAATATACCCCCCTAGGGTATCTGTTCCGCCGATATGGACCCGACCCACGAGCACCACCACGACCACGCCGCGGCGAGCACCCGCTCGATGGCACTCAGCGCGACGCTGCACTGCCTCACCGGCTGTGCGATCGGCGAGGTCGTCGGTCTGATGATCGGCACCGCGATCGGGCTGAGCAGCGGCTGGACGATCGTGCTGGCCGTCGGGCTGGCGTTCCTCTTCGGCTATGCGCTCTCGACACTGCCGCTGGTCAAGGCGGGGCTGGGCCTGGGGGCCGCGCTCGGCGTCGTCCTCGCCGCCGACACGCTCTCCATCGCCACCATGGAGGTCGTCGACAACCTGGTGATGGCGCTCATCCCGGGCGCGATGGACGCCGGACTGGTCAACAGCGTCTTCTGGGTCGGCATGATGATCGCGCTGAGCGCCGCGTTCCTCGCGGCCTATCCGGTCAACCGCTACCTGCTGGCCCGCGGCCGGGGCCACGCCCTCACGCACGGGTACCACGGCGCGGACACCCCGGCGACCGGCTTCCGGCGCTACCTGCCGAGCCTCGCGACGCCCACCCTGGTCGCCGCGATCGTCGCCTTCATGGTCGGCGGGCTCGTGGTCTCCGTGGCCGACGAGCTCGGCGCCTCAGAGCCCGAGCAGCCCGCGCACGTACGCGGCCTGGCCGACGTGCTGGGTGTCGTCGTCGACGACGCTGACCAGCCGGACGCCTAGCGTCACGGGCGGGTCCCACCGCTCGTCGACGATCCGGTCCAGGTCCCCCTCGCCCAGACCGCGCAGGAATCCGACCGACTGCTCGTGCACCGCCGCGAGGTACGCCGCCAGCGGCTCCCCCTCCGCGCGCACCTGACCGACCTGCTCGCTGCTGTGCCCGTAGCCGATGTCCGCGTCCTCGAACGGCAGTGCGAAGCGAGCGACGTACCCCTGCGACGTCCAGACCTGCTCGATCCCGGCGACGTCGGCGACGTGGTCGTCCTGGACGCGGGCCAGGTGCCACACCAGCCAGCCGATCGGGTTCGCGTCGGGGCCGGGCCGGCGGGCGAGCTGGTCGGCGGAGAGGCCGTCGACCACCGCCGTACCGCTCTCGAGGACGCGCTCGAAGGACTCGACGAGGAGCTCGGCTGGAGTCATGGGTCCGACGTTACGAGCCCCGGCCAACGGGCTACCGGCCCGCATGACGTCCTTCGGCTACACCCTGATGACCGAGCAGAGCGGGCCGCGCGAGCTGGTGCGGTACGCCGTCGCCGCCGAGCGGATCGGCTTCGACTTCGAGGTCTCCAGCGACCACTACTCGCCCTGGCTGACCGAGCAGGGGCACGCGCCGTACGCCTGGACGGTGCTGGGCGCCGTCGCCCAGGCGACCGAGCGGGTCGGGCTGATGACGTACGTGACCTGCCCGACGCTGCGCTACCACCCGGCCGTCGTCGCGCAGAAGGCCGCGACCCTGCAGATCCTCGCCGAGGGCCGCTTCACCCTCGGGCTCGGCAGCGGCGAGAACCTCAACGAGCACGTCGTCGGCGCCGGCTGGCCCGCGGTCGGCGTCCGGCAGGAGATGCTCGAGGAGGCGATCGAGATCATCCGGGCGCTGCACGGGGGCGAGCTCGTCGACTATCGCGGGACGCACTTCGACGTCGAGTCGGCCCGGATCTGGGACCTGCCGGAGCAGCGCGTCGAGATCGGCGTCGCCGTCTCGGGTGACCGGTCCGTCTCCGACCTCGCGCCCCTCGCCGACCACCTGGTCGCGGTGGAGCCGCGGGCCGACCTGGTGGAGGGCTGGAACGCCGCCGACGGCACGTCGCGCATCGGATCGGGTGCCCGCGCGATCGGGCAGATCCCCGTCTGCTGGGCACCGTCCGAGGAGGAGGGCGTCGAGCTGGCCCACGAGCAGTTCCGCTGGTTCGCGGGCGGCTGGAAGGTCAACGCCGACCTGCCCACCCCGGCCGGATTCGCCGGCGCCTCGCAGTTCGTCCGCCCCGAGGACGTCGCCGAGCAGATCCCCTGCGGACCCGACCTGGACGCGATCGTCGAGGCGGTGCGGCCCTACTGGGAGGCCGGGTTCACCGACGTCGCGCTGGTCCAGGTCGGGGACCGGCTCCAGCAGCGGTTCCTCGACGAGGCGGCCGGTCCGCTGCTGGAGCGGCTGCGGTCGGCGGCCGGCTGAAGTCACCGTCCGCCAGCAGGGCGGGGACGACGAAGCGGGCCACCAGCTCGGCCTCCTCCGCGTCGTCCCGGCCGGGTACGGCGAGCAGCGACAGCACGACGCGCACCAGCCACCGCGCGGCGGCGGGGTCGTCGACGAAGCCCGCGCCGAGCGCCTCGACGACCGCGGACGACTGCGCCAGCTCGGCGGTCGCCGCGACGTCGGCCGCGCGGAACCAGGTGGCGAGCGTCGGCGTCGCGCGGACCCGGCGTACGGCGCCGAGCACAGCCGCCGCCAGGCGCTCGGCAGGGTCCTCGATCGCGGCGACGTCGTCGCGCACCGCGGCGCCGACCCGGCGGGCCTCGCGGTGCACGAAGGCGACGTGCAGCTCGTCGCGGTCGGCGAAGTAGCGGTACAGCGTGGCCCGCGAGCAGCCGGCCGCCGCGGCCACCTCGCGCATCCCGACCCGGCCCACGCCACGTTCGACGAACAGCTCCGCCGCCGCGTCGAGGATCCGCTCGGCGGCCACGCGCGAGCGCTCGTCGGCCAGCCAGGGTCCGTCGGGCGTCATGCGACGGTCCGGAACGGGACGGTCAGCGGCCGGCGGACGTACGGCCCCGGCGCCCACGTGATCGCCTCCGCGTCGACGCCGTACGACGGGAAGCGCCGCAGCAGCTCCTCGAGCGCGACCCTGGCCTGCAGCCGGGCGGCCGCGGCGCCCAGGCAGTGGTGGTTGCCCTGGCTGAAGGTCAGCAGCTGACCCGGCCGGCGGGTCACGTCGAGCCCGTCGGCGTCCGGGCCGTAGCGGCGCGGATCGCGGTTGGCGGCGCCGTACAGCAGCAGCGCCTTGCGGCCCGCGGGGACCGTGACGCCGTGCAGGGTGACGTCGCGGGTGGCGGTCCGGGCCAGGCCCTGCACGGGGGAGGTCAGCCGGAGCAGCTCCTCGACGGCGTCCGGCACCAGCCCGGGGTCGGACACCAGCAGGGAGCGTTGGTCGGGGTGCTCGGCGAGCAGCTGCACCGCGCCGCCGAGGAGTCCGGTCGTGGTGTCGTTGCCGCCGGTGACCATGGTGAACACGTAGCCGAGGACGGCGAGCAGGTCGGGACCGTCGGCGCCGGCGGCGACCAGGTGGGAGACCGTGTCGTCGCCGGGCTCGCGGCGCCGGAGCTCGACGAGCTCGGTGAAGTAGCCGAGCATCGCGGCGACGGCATCCCCGGCGTCGAGGGTGTCGCCCGCGGCCCCCGCCGCGACGATCGCCTCGGTCCACCCGTCGAACTGCTCCCTGCCCTCGGCCGGGACGCCGAGGTAGTGGGCGACGACCATGCTCGGCAGCGGCTTGAACAGCTCGGCCACCACGTCGCCCCCGCCCGCGTCGGCGAGCCGGTCCAGCCGCTCGGTCACGAACGTCCGCACCTGCGGCTCCAGCGCGACGACCTGTCGCGGCGTGAAGCCGCGCGCGACCAACTTGCGGAACGCCGTGTGCACCGGCGGGTCCTGCATCACCAGCGGCGGGCTGTCCGCCATCCCGATCCGCTCCAGCTCGTCGTCGGCCACCGACAGCCCGCGTGCCGACGACCAGGTCGCGTGGTCGATCGCCGCCGCCATCACGTCGGCGTGCCGGCTCAGGACGTAGAAGTCACCGTCCGCCACGTGGTTCACGGGCTCGCGGTCACGCAGGGCGGCGTACGCCGGCCACGGATCGCGCCACGCCTCGCCGCCACCGGGTCGATAGGACACCTGACCTGTCATGTGTCGAGAGTGAGACAGATCAGTCGATCTGTCTAAGTCGTCCCGGTGAGTGGGTGAGAGCAGCGGCGGGGTAGTCCGTCACACCAGCGGGGTCCGGGCGCGGCGAGACCCCGCTCCTGTGGCGGACTACCCCGACAGCCCACTCAAGCCCGCAGCCGCTCCAACCGCTGGCGCAATAGCGGCTCGCGGTGCGCGTTGCCGTGCAGGCCGACGTACCGCTCCTCGAAGACCGCGAGCAGCGCGTCGTCCAGCCGGCGTACGGCGCCGGGCGGGTAGCGGTAGTCCATCCGCTCGTTGAGGCCCATCGTCGCGGTCGGGCGGAGCGCGTCGCCGAGCTCGTCGAGGGAGGTGATGCCGAGCTCGAGGAGCAGCCCGGATATCCAGGCGTAGTGGTCGGTGCGCGACCAGCCGGCGTCGGCGTACTGCCCGGCGAGGAAGGCGGCCAGCTCGCGCGGGTCCAGGCGCGGGTCGTCGTCGGTGGGCGCGACCGACGGCGCGGCGGCCTCCCGCAGCCGGTCGCGGATCGTCGAGAACTCCCGGTCGGCGAGCTCCAGCAACCCGGCGGCGAGGGTGAAGCGCCGGTCGAAGTCGCGGGCGTGCTCGGCCGGCATCTGCCCCTTGTAGCGGATGTCGTGCTCGAACTCCGCCCAGGCGTGCTGCAGCACGGTGCGGACCTGGACCTGGACGATCCGGCCGCGGAGCAGGGCGTACGCCGCCATGCCCTCCCGCGCCGGGTCGAGCTCGACCAGCAGGTGCCGGCTGGCGTAGCCGAACCGGCCCTCGCTCGCGGTCTCGCGGCCCATGTCGCGGTCGTCCTTGACCACGACCTGGTCGGCCAGCAGATCGGCCACGGCGTCGACGTCGCTCTGCACGTAGGTGATGACGCGGATGCCGATCTGGTCGGTGATCTCGCGCAGCGGGTCGGTGTACAGCGGCTTGCCGTCGGCGACCCGGCCGGACTTCTCGGCGAACGACGCCACGGTCTTCACGCGGCCGGTGACGCTGAGGTAGTTGATGCCGGCCTCGTCGAGCACCGAGGTGACCAGGGCGAGCGCCTGGGCGCCGGCCGCCTCCAGGTCGGCGTGCCCGTCGGCGTACGCCTGGATGGCCCGGCCGATCACCGCGCTCTCGTCGGGCAGTGCCGGGGTGACGATGTAGCCCTGCTCCCAGCCCGGATCCGGGTCGCCGTACGTCGTGGTGCGTGCGGGCCAGCGGTCGGCGAACAGGCCGACGTACGCGCAGACCACCGCGTCGACCTGGTCCTCGACGACGCGCAGCTCGCTCTTGCGGGTGGCCTGCTCGACCTGGCGCCGCAGCGCCTGCCAGGTCTCCTCGACCGTGACCACGGACTCGACGTGGCGCATCAGCTCCAGCAGCTCCGAGCGGAGCAGCTCCAGGTCGCGACCCTGCTTGTGCTTGTACTTCAGGGTCCGCCCGAGCCCGAAGAGCACGATCGTCGCGGGATGCGGGTAGACCTCGATCGCCCGCCGGGCACGGCCCGAGCGCGGGTTGACGTCGAGGCCGTGCCGCTTCGCGAGGTGCCAGGCCCGGCCGCCGTCGGCGAACTCCGGCTTGCCCGTGTTGGACGGGTGGGTCGCCGCCTCGAAGCGCCGGAAGTCCCGGCTCAGCGCCTTCTCCGCGGGCCGCGACCCGGCCGGGTTGCGGACGATGAGCGGCGCGTCGATGGCGACCAGGCACTCCTCGCCGACGTACGGCGCCAGCGCCTCGTCGATCTCCTCGTCGGTGCGGCACGTCGAGACGTGCAACAGCCGCGCGTCGGGATCGACGACGGCCACGCCGGTCGCTCCCTTGGCGCCCCAGGCGAGGTCCAGTCCGACGTAGTGCACGGACCCACCCTGCCGCACCGGTCTGGACACCTGCGAGCAGCCGCGCGGCACTGGGTACAAGCGATCCCGACCCTCATGGCACGATCGCCCCGACGGTGGCGAAGGTAAAGGAGCGCGCAGTGGCTGAAGGCACGACGAACGGGTGGCCGGAGCTGCTCCGCGACCACCGGGACGCGGTCCTGGCCCGCTGGACCGAGGCGGTGCAGAGCACCCTCGCCGGCCGGATGACGGCGTCCGAGTCGTCCCACGACATCCAGGAGGTGTACGACGCCCTCCTGGCCGGCGCCTCCGGCGGCGACCAGCGCGACGTGCGCGCCACCTCCTTCGACGGCCTGCGCGCCCTGCTGGCGGACCTGGCCCGGGCGCGGGCGCGGCAGGGCTTCAGCCCGACCGAGACCGCGGTCAGCGTCTTCGCGCTCAAGGACGCCGTGCTCGGCGTGCTGGAGGCGGGCGGCGACGCGGCCGACTACCGCGCCTTCGCCGACCTCTCGCGGGTCGTCGACGACCTCGGCCTCTACATGCTCGAGACGTACGCCGCCGCGCGCGACACCGTGATCGCCGAGCAGGCCGAGACGCTGCTCGAGCTGTCGACCCCGGTCGTGAAGCTCTGGGACGGCATCGTCGCGCTGCCGCTGGTCGGCACCCTCGACTCGGCGCGCACCCAGGTCGTCATGGAGGCGCTGCTCCAGGCCCTGGTCGACACCGGCTCCGAGCACGCGATCATCGACATCACCGGCGTCGCCGCGGTCGACACCCAGGTCGCGCAGCACCTGCTGAAGACCGTGCAGGCCGCCCGGCTGCTCGGCGCGGAGTGCATCATCTCCGGCATCCGCCCGCAGATCGCCCAGACGGTCGTCGCCCTCGGCATCGAGTTCGGCGACATCCAGACCAAGGCCAACCTGTCCGACGCGATGCTGCTGGCGATGCGGCGCTCGGGTCTCGACGTCGTGAGCGGGCGGGGTCGCGGCTGATGGAGCGGGTGCCGATCCTCCGCATCGGGGACGTGCTCCTGGTCTCGATCCAGATCGACCTCCAGGACCACATCGCCCTGCAGCTCCAGGACGACCTGAGCCAGCGCATCGTCGACACCGGCGCGAAGGGCGTGCTGATCGACATCTCCGCCCTCGAGATCGTCGACAGCTTCGTGGGCCGGATGATCTCGACGACGGCGGCCGTCTCGCGGGTGCTCGACGCCGAGACCGTGGTCGTCGGCATGCAGCCGGCGGTGGCCATCACGCTGGTCGAGCTCGGCCTCACCCTCCAGGGCGTGCGCACCGCGCTCGACGTCGACCGCGGCCTCGCGCTGCTCGCCCAGCGCACCGGTGGCGCGGCGACACTCCTGGCGCAGGACGATGACCAGCCCGGCGACTGAGACCGTCCCGCACGCGGTCCAGAGCGACGCGGACGTGGTCCGGGTCCGGCAGGCCGTACGCGACCTCGCGGTCAGTGCGAAGCTGTCGCTGGTCGACCAGACCAAGCTGGTCACCGCCACCAGCGAGCTCGCGCGCAACACCCTGGTGTACGGCGGGGGCGGCGAGGTCCGGGCCGCGCTCGTGGAGCGGGCCGGCCGGATCGGCATCGAGATCGTGTTCAGCGACGACGGCCCGGGCATCCCCGACGTCGACCTGGCGCTCACCGACGGCTGGACGAGCGGCAGCGGCATGGGCCTCGGACTGTCCGGCACCAAGCGGCTGGTCGACGAGTTCGAGATCGACACGGCTCCCGGCGCGGGCACCCGCGTCCGGATCCTGAAGTGGAAGCGGTGAGCACCGCCGGCGAGATCCTCGCCGACGACGTCTGGATCGCCGTCGACGACGTGTCTGCGGTGGCGACCGCGCGCCGGCGCGCCGCGGCGCTGGCGGCGACGGCGGGTCTCGGCACCGAGCGGATCGGCGAGGTCGAGATCGTGGCGAGCGAGCTCGCCACCAACCTGGTCAAGCACGGCGGCGGTGGGGACCTGGTGCTCCGGCGCCTCTCGGACGGCGGGCTCCAGCTGCTCGCGGTCGACTCCGGCCCCGGGACGCGCAACCTGGAGGCCCTCGTCGGCGACGGCGTCTCCACCGCGGGCACGCTCGGCGTCGGGCTCGGCGCCGTACGGCGGCTCTCGACGCGGTTGGCGCTGTGGTCGCAGCCGGCGCACGGGGCCGTCGTCGCGGCGGACGTCGCCGCGACCTCCGAGCCGTCCCGCGTGGGCCACCTGACGCGCACCCTGCACGGGGAGAGCGTCTGCGGCGACACGATCGCGGTCCGCGCGGTGCCCGGCGGCTGGCTGCTCCTCGTGGCCGACGGCCTGGGCCACGGCCCGCTGGCCGCGGAGGCCTCGCGGCGTGCCGCCGAGGTGCTGAGCGACGGCCGCGCCGTCGCGCCCGGCGAGGTCGTCGCCCGGATGCACGCCGCGCTCACCGGCACCCGGGGTGCCGCCGTCGCGGTCACCCGGGTCGACCTCGCCGCACGGACCGCGACCCACGCCGGGGTGGGCAACATCAGCGGGCGGGTCGTCGACGGATCCGGACGCTCGCGCGCGCTGATCTCGCAGCCGGGGATCGTCGGGCACCGGCTGCCGCGGGTGCGGGAGGCCGTCGTACCTCTCGACGACGCGCGGCTCGTCGTCCTGCACAGCGACGGCCTCACCGAGAAGTGGAACGGCGCCGACCTGCCGGACGTCGACCGGCACGGACCCTCGGTGTGCGCGGCGCAGCTGGTCCGCGACGCGGGGACCCGCCGCGACGACGCGAGCGTGCTGGCCCTGCGGGTGACCCCGTGATCGCGGCCGGGCTGCACGAGCTGGCGACGCTCGCGATCGCCGAGGACGGCGACGTGTTCACCGCCCGCCAGCTCGGCCGCGACCTCGCCGACGCGCTCGGCCTGGACCGGCTCGACGCCACCCGCGTCGCCACCGCGATCAGCGAGCTGGCGCGCGAGGCGGCCGGCGCCGGGGGCGGCTCGGTCGCCTTCGCCGTCCGTGGCGGCGGCGACCTGGTCGCCACGGTCATCGCCCGGGGACTGCCGGTCGACCACCCGTCCGTGCGCTCGGCGGAGCGGCTGCTCGACGGCGTCACGCACCACGTCGACGGCGCGACGACGACCCTGGTGCTGACCATGGGGACCTCGTCGGTCGTCACCTCCGACGACGTGGTGCGACTGCGCGACCTGGCGGCGCGACAGGCGCCGACCAGCCCGCTGGAGGAGCTGCGCCACCAGCACGAGGAGCTGCTCACCGTCCTCGACACGGTGCGGGCCAAGAACGCCGAGCTGGAGCGGCTCAACCTCGAGCTCGAGGAGACCAACCGCGGGGTGATGGCGCTCTACACGGAGCTGTCCGGAGAGCTGGAGCGCACCAACCAGGGCGTCGTCGCGCTCTACGCCGAGATCGACGAGAAGAACGACCGGCTGAGCGCCGCCAGCGAGGCGAAGAGCCGCTTCCTGCGCAGCATCAGCCACGAGCTGCGCACCCCTGCGAACTCCGTCCTCGGCCTCACCCGGCTGCTGACCGATCCCGGCGCGGGTCCGCTCACCGACGAGCAGGCCGAGCAGATCGGCTTCATCCGGACCAGTGCCACCGACCTGCTCGCGCTCGTCGAGGAGCTGCTCGACCTGGCCAAGGCCGAGTCCGGACGGCTGGTGCCCGAGGTCCGGGACGTCGACCTCGCCGCCGTGCTCGACGAGCTGGCGGTGATGACCGGGCCGCTGCTGCGTCCCGGCGTACTCCTCGAGGTGGAGGTGCCCTCGCCCCGCCCGGTGATCCGCACCGATCCCGACCTGCTGCGCCACGTGCTGCGCAACCTGCTCAGCAACGCCGCCAAGTTCACCGCCGCGGGGACCGTCACCCTCGCGGTCGCGACGGGTCCGGAGGGGACCACGGTGAGCGTCGCCGACACCGGCGTCGGCATGGGCGCCGAGGAGCGGGACCGGGTCTTCGAGGAGTTCTTCCAGGCCCGGACGCCGCTGCACGCGACGACCAATGGCACCGGCCTCGGCCTGTCCTTCGCGCTCGGGGTGGCGCAGGCGCTCGGCGGTGACATCACCGTCGACAGCACCCCCGGCACCGGCAGCCGGTTCACGCTGCACCTGCCCCCCGACCCGCCGGAGGCGACCTCGTGAGCACGCCGCTGATCCTGGTCTGCGACGACACCCCCGCCAAGCGCTACGTGCTGGCGAGCTGGCTGCGCCGCGGCGGGTACGACGTCGTCGAGGCCGACACCGCCTCCGGGGCCGCGCACACCTTGCACGAGCACCGGATCGACCTGGCGGTGCTCGACGTCCACCTCCCCGACGGCAACGGGCTCGACATCACCCGCGCGATCCGCGCCGACGCCGAGCTGCGCGGGACCCCCGTCGTCCACGTGTCCGCGGTCGCGATGGAGACCTCCGACAAGGTGACCGCGCTCGACCAGGGCGCCGACGCCTACCTCGTCGACCCGATCGAGCCCGAGGAGCTGCTCTCGACGGTCCGTGCGCTGCTGCGCTCCTCCGGGGCGCGACGCGAGGCCGAGCTGCTGGCGACCCGTCTCGGGCACCTCAACCGCGCGGCGGTCCGGCTCAACGTGGCGGCGAGCGTGCCGCGGCTGGTGGAGGCGGCCGCCCGCGCCGCCGCCGAGGTCCTCGGGGCACCCGCGACGGCCGTGCTGCGGGACGACGAGGGCGGGACGTGGCGGGTCACCCTGCTCGCCGCCGACCAGGCGGCCTCCGCCGTACCCGTCCCGGCCGAGCAGGTGGAGGGCTGGGCCGACCAGCTCCCGGCCGCGTCCGGCTCCTGGACCGGGTCGCCGGTCCGCGTCGCCGGCACCGTCGAGGGCGTCGTCGCCGTGGCCGCCACCGACGACCCCGAGGCCCGCGACCAGGCGGAGGTGCTGCTCGCCCGGCTCACCCAGGCGACCGCCGTCGCCCTGGAGAACCTGCGCGCCCTGGCCTTCGAGCACCGCACCGCGCTGATGCTCCAGCGCAGCCTGCTGCCCGGCGCGCTGCCGGAGCCCCCGGGCCTGCGGGTCGCCGCCCGCTACCGCGCCTCCCAGCAGCAGGTCGAGGTCGGGGGCGACTTCTTCGACGCCTTCGAGGTCGACGGGCACTGCTTCCTGGTCATCGGCGACGTGCAGGGCCACTCCCTGGAGGCCGCGGTCGTGATGGCCGAGCTGCGCTACTCCCTGCGGGCCTACGCGTACGACGGGCACGGGCCGACCGGCGTCCTCGACCGGCTCGACTCGCTCCTGGACCGCTCCGGCTCGGACCTCATCGCCACCGCCTGCGTCGCCGTGATCGCCCCCGACCGCAGCCGCGTCGAGGTCGTGGTCGCCGGCCACCCGTCCCCGCTGCTGGTCCGCGACGGCGCCACCCGCACGCTCACCGCCGTCGGCCCGCTGCTGGGGGCCGTGATGGGCACCCATCCCGTGACGGCGTACGAGCTGGAGCCCGGCGACCGCCTGGTGATGTTCACCGACGGCCTGGTCGAGCGGCGCGGCCAGCACCTCGACGCCAACCTCGACCTCCTGGCCGGCCAGGTCGCCGGCGCGTCCGGGGACAGCGGCGAACAGCTCGCCGAGTCGCTCCTCACCACCTGGGGCGAGAGCGAGGACGACGTGGCGCTGCTGGTGGTCGACGTCGGCTGAGGATCAGCCGGCGTACGCCACCGCCACGGCGGCGCCGAGCCGCGCGTTGGCGCGCACGAGCGCGATGTTGGCGGTGAGGCTGGTGCCGCCGGTGATCTCCACGATCCGGCCCAGCAGGTACGGCGTCGCGTCCTTGCCGTGGATGCCCAGCGCGTCCATGTCGGCGAGTGCCCGGTCGATGATCCCGCCGATCTCCTCGGCCGGGATCTCATCCTCGGCGGGGATCGGGTGGGCGACGACGAGGCCGCCCCCGAGGCCGAGGTCCCACTTGGCCCGCATCACGGCGGCGATCTGCTCGGGACCGTCGACCCGCATCGGGGCGGCGTGCCCGCTGGAGCGGGAGTAGAAGGACGGGAACTCGTCGCTCCCGTCGACCAGCACCGGCACGCCCAGCGTCTCGAGGGTCTCCAGGGTGAGGCCGATGTCGAGGATGCTCTTCACGCCGGCGCTCACCACGGCGACGTCGGTGCTGCCGAGCTCGGTGAGGTCGGCGCTGACGTCGAAGGTCTGCTGGGCGCCGCGGTGCACGCCGCCGAGACCCCCGGTGACGAACACCTTGATGCCGGCCAGCGCCGCGAGCCGCATGGTCGCGGCGACGGTGGTGGCGCCGTGCAGGCGACGGGCGACGACGTACGGCAGGTCGCGCACGCTCACCTTCGTGACGTCGCCGTGGCTGGCCAGCAGCTCGAGGTCGTCGGCCGAGAGACCGATCCGGGGGACGCCGTCGAGGACCGCGATGGTCGCCGGGACGGCGCCGTGCTCGCGCACGATGCCCTCGACCTCGGTGGCCATCGCGACGTTCTGCGGGTACGGCATCCCGTGGCTGATGATCGTGCTCTCCAGTGCGACCACCGGGCGGCCGTCGCGCAGCGCGGCGGCGACCTCGTCGGTGACGTTCAGCAGCGGGTGGGTCATGCGTGTCTCCTGACGAGGCGGTCGGTGAGATCCGGACGGACGGTGTGGGTGCCGGCGATGGTGAGCGCCGCCGCGGCGTGGCCGTACGCCGCCGCCTCGGCCTCGCCCTCGCCGGCCAGCACGGCGTGGCAGAAGGCGGCGAGCATGGCGTCGCCGGCGCCGGTCACGTCGACGACCTCGGGGGCCGGCACCGCGGCGAGCTCGGTCCGGCCGTCGGGGCCGCTGAGCAGCGAGCCGCGCTCCCCCAGCCGCACCCAGACGTACGACGCCCCGCGCGCGTGCAGGTCGTCGACGGCGCCGGCCAGCTGGCTCTCGGTCCTGACGGGCCGGCCGGTGAGGGCGCCGAGCTCGTCGCGGTTGGGGGTGACGGCGTACACCGGACGACCCGGGTCGAGCAGCGCGCGCAGCGGCTCGGCCTTCGGCACGCTCACCGGCTCCAGGACGACCCGGACACCGGCCGCCGCGGCCAGGTCGAGCGCATAGGCGAGGGTGGGCGCGGCGAGGTTGCCGTCGAGCACCACGAGCGAAGCGGCGGCCACGAGGTCGCGGGCCGCGCCGACGTCCGCGGGGGCCAGCTCGTCGGTCGCGCGCATGTCGGAGACGGCCACGACGAGCTCGCCGTCGGCGTCGAGGACCGCGGTGTAGGTGCCGGTGCCGTGCGGGCTGCGGCGTACGTGCTCGACGCGGACGCCGGCGTCCGAGGTCGCCGCGAGGACCTGGTCGCCGAGCGGGTCGGCACCGACGGCGGCGACCAGGTGGGTCCGGGTGCCGAGGCGGGCGAGGTTCTCGGCGACGTTGCGGCCGACGCCGCCCGGCGCGAACGAGGAGCTGCCGGGGTTGCTGGTGCCGGGCCGGGCCTTCCGGGCGCTGCGTGCCTTGACGTCCATGTTGGCGCCACCGACCACGACGACGGACGGCCCGTCGCCGAGGACGTAGCCGCGGCCGAGGATCGCACCCTTCTTGCCGAGGTTCGACAGGTGCACGTTGACGGCGGCCCGGGTGGTGCCGAGCGCGTCGGCGATCCCCTCGGAGTTCAGCAGCGGGTCGCGGCGCAGCAGGGCCACGATCTCGCGCTCGCGCTCGGTCAGACTCACCCTTAGAACTCTAAAGGGCCTTAATCTTTGTTAGCAAGGCCCGCCGGCACGGTCACGGCCGCGATGGCCGTCGTGACCGGGACGGCGAGGACGAGGCCGATGCTGGTCGCCAGCGTGCGGACGACCTCCTGGGCGATCTCCTCGGTGGCGAGCAGGTCGGCGACCGGGAGGCCGTAGAGCTGCAGCACGAGCAGGACGGTGAGCGCGGTGCCGGCGTACGCGAAGACGATCGTGTAGATCGTGGACGCGATGTGGTCGCGCCCGATCCGCATCGCGCTGGCGAAGACGGTCGCGCGCGACATCCCCGGCGCGGCGGCCCGCAGCTCCCACACCGCGGAGGACTGGGTGATGGTGACGTCGTTGAGCACGCCCAGTCCCGCGATGATCACCGCGCAGGTCAGCAGGCCGGTGAAGTCCAGGCCCGGCGCGAAGGTGGTGAGCGTGTTGGCGCCCTCGTCGGCGACGCCGGTCAGCCGGGTGGCCCCGACGGCCAGCCAGCCCAGGAGGACCGTCAGCAGGACGCCGACGTGGGTGCCGGCGAGGGCCGCGCTGGTGCGGATCGAGAAGCCGTGGGTGGTGTACAGGACGACGTACAGGATCGCGGCGGAGCCGACCAGGCCGACCGCCACCGCGGACTCCCCGACCAGCAGCGCGGGCAGCACGAACTGCCACAGCACCAGCCCCGCGAACACCAGTCCGACGAGGGCGAGCACGCCGCGCAGGCGCGCGACCGCGACCACCACCAGCACGAAGAGGCCGCCCAGCAGCCAGATCGGGCTGGTCCGCTCGACGCCGAACCAGCTCACGCGGGCCGGCTCGCCCTCGGCGCCCGGCGTGCGGACCAGGCGTACGTCGTCGCCCGTCGTCAGGTCCGACGCGAGCACCTGCGGCGGCACGGTCAGCCGGGTCGGCTCGCCGTCGACGTCCACCACGATCTGCCCGCACGCCGACCCGTCGTCGCCCTCCGCGCACGCGGGCTCGACCTCGACGACCTCGGCGGCCGGGAAGGTCACCCCCTCCGCCGCGAACGGCACCGAGTCGGCCAGCTTGTCGACCTCGTCGCCCGCGGGCCACAGCACCCAGACCCCGACCAGCGTCGCGAGCCCGACCAGGCCGAGGAAGCCCAGCAGGACGGCGCGGGCACCGCGGGTGACCGGCACGTCGGGCGCGTCGCCGTGGCCGTGGCCGTGCCCGTGAGGGACGGTCGCGCGCCTGTCTCGTCGGTGGGAATGCGCGCCGGCCATGGCCCCATCCTTCCTGACCTGCCTACGCTGCTGACATGTCCCTCGCCCGCACGACCGCCCGTGTCGCCCTCGGCTCGATCATGACCTTCGCCGGCGTCACCCACCTGACGACCGCCCGGGAGGAGTTCCAGGCCCAGGTCCCCGACTGGTTCCCGGTCGACGCCGACACCGTCGTGCTCGCCTCCGGCGCCGTCGAGATCGGCCTCGGCGCCGCGTTCGTCGCGCTGCCGAAGCACAAGCGCACCGTCGGCGCGATGCTGGCGGCGTTCTTCGTGGTGATCTTCCCGGGCAACATCGCCCAGTACGCCGAGCACACCGACGCCTTCGGCCTCGACACGGACACCAAGCGGTTCGTCCGGCTGTTCTTCCAGCCGGTGCTGATCGCCTGGGCGCTCTTCGGCGGCGGGGTCCTGCGCGACCGCAAGCGCGCCTGACGGCGTACGCCGGCTGAGCCGTCCGCCGCCGGCCGCGCTGTAACGCGGTGTTCGCCGGACTGGTGCGGTGCTGCGACACCGCACCAGGTCGGTGGACACCGCGTTACAGCCGGGCCCGGCGTACGCCGACCTACTGCGGGTAGCCGCCGTCCTTCAAGCCGGCCTCGACCTCGAAGCGGTTCATCCGGCCGGGACGGCCGACCTCCTCGACCAGGTAGCGGACCGGGAAGGTCAGGCCGTGGCGCGCCCACTGGTCGGCGTGCACGGCCTCGTGCCGCAGCAGCGCGGCGCTCGGCTCGCGGCGGGTGAGGAACACCCCGCCGACCGTGGTGCCGGCGCGCGCGAATCCGGAGACCATCCCGGTGGCGACGACCAGCTGCGTCGCGGGGTCGTAGCGCAGCTTCGCCCGCCACAGCCGCGCCCACAGGATCGCGACCGTGGTGGCGAGGAGCGAGCCGACCGACCCGCGGGCGGCCTGCTGACGTTCCTCGAGGCTGATGGTCATCGGTGCTGCTCCTCGTCGTCGTACCGCCCGGGGCGGCCCCCGAGCGGACTGTCGGTCCTGGGCGTCATCATGTCGTGTTGTGGCTGTGCGTCCCGAGGTTCCCGAGGAGTGGGTACGCCGGATCGGCGCCGTGCTCGAGGTGCTGCCCGAGTGCCGGCGCGTCGACGCGTGGGTCGGCGTCCAGTGGAAGGTGGGGTCCACCAGCGTCGCGCACGTGTTCGGCGGCGAGGACCAGCTGTTCCGGATCGTCTTCCACGCCGACCCCGACGAGGTGATGGCGTTCCAGCACCTGGGTCCGCCGTACTTCCGGGCCGGCTACGGCCGCGACGTCGTGGGCCTGCTGCTCGACGACGGCACCGACTGGGAGGAGCTCGCCGAGCTGCTCACCGACGGCTACTGCCGCCGGGCACCCGAGCACCTCGCCGATCTCGTCCCGCGGCCTCCGGCCCCGGACGGCTAGAGCCCCATCTGCGCGACGACGTGCTCCGCGATGGCGAGGCTGGAGGTCGCCGCGGGCGAGGGTGCGTTGCGCACGCTGGTGACCCCGTCGGACTGCTGGATGACGAAGTCGTCGACCAGCGAGCCGTCGCGCTCGAGCGCCTGGGCGCGCAGGCCGAGGCCGCTGCGGACCACGTCGGACGCCTCGATGCCGGGGACGTAGCGCTGGGCGGACCGCATGTACGCCCGCTTCGAGAGCACCCCGCGCGCCTCGGTGACGCCCGTGCGCCAGTGCTCGCCCGCGAACCGCCAGAAGCCGGGGAAGCCCAGGGTGTCGCCGAGGTCGCGCGCGGAGAAGCTCAGCCGTCCGTACGCCTGCCGGCTCAGCGCCAGGAACGCGTTCGGCCCGACCTCGAGACCACCGTCGACGCGGCGGGTGAAGTGCACCCCGAGGAACGGGTAGCGCGGGTCGGGGACCGGGTAGATCATGCCGCGGACGTGCTCGCGCTTGGCCGCGACGACGCTCATGTACTCGCCCCGGAACGGCACGATCCGCGGCGTCGACGGGCCGCCGACCAGCCGGCCGAGCCGGTCGGACTCCAGGCCGCCGCACACCACGAGGCGGTCGAAGCGGTGCGGTCCGCGGTCGGTCGTGACCTCCACCCCGCCGACCCCGCGGCGTACGCCGGTGACCGTCGTCGCCAGGCGCACCTCGCCGCCGGCCGCCTCCACGTCGCGCCCGTACGCCGCCGCGACCGCGACGTAGTCGGTGATGGCGGTGACCGGCGAGTGCAGGGCCACCAGCCCGGCGGCGTGCGGCTCCACGTCGGTGATGTCGCGGCCCTCGATCCGGCGCAGGCCGGGCACGCCGTTCTCGGTGGCGGTCCGCTCCAGCGCCTCGAACCGGCCCAGCTCGGCCGGATCGACCGCGACGACGAGCTTGCCGCACTCGTCGTACGGCAGCCCGCGCTCGGCGGCGTACTCCTTCAGCAGCGCGCGGCCCCGCGTGCACAGCTGCGCCTTCAGGCTGCCGGGGCGGTAGTAGATCCCGGCATGGACCACGCCGGAGTTGTGCCCGGTCTGGTGCGCGCCGAGCCGGTCCTCCTTCTCCAGCACGACGACCCGGGTGCCGGGGTGACGCAGGGTCAGCTCGCGGGCGACGGCGAGGCCGACGATCCCGCCGCCCACGACGCCGATGGTGCGCTCGCTCATCTGACCCCCTCACGGCCGGCGCGCTCGGCCGGGTGGCGCGACGGTACGACGGCGGGCGGACGCGGGGGAAGGCTCCGGCCCACCTGGTAGACCTGGGAGTCGTGAGCTCCTCCCGTACCTTCCGTCCCGCCGAGCAGGTCCTCCAGGCCGTGGCCACCGCCGCGTGGCTGGCCGTCCCCGACTACACCTCGCGCCCGCTGACCCGTCGTACGGCGCGGGCGGTCGTCCTCGCCGCGGCGACGGGTGCCGCCGTCCTGCTCGAGTGGCGCGCGCCGGCGGAGCAGGAGTCGGACGAGCCGGGCGAGCCGGGCGCCGAGACCGAGGTGCGCCCGGTCGTCGCCGCCGCGGCGATCGCCGCCGGGACCATCGGATCGGTCGGCGGCCGCCGGGCGACCCGGGCGGCGGCGCGCCGACTCGAGGCGCGCGGTGTCCGGCGGCCCTGGACCGTCGTCGGCCTCGGCACCGGCGCCGTCACCCTGGCCCTCTCGGCCGCGCAGGCCCGGTGGCAGCACCGGGCTGCCCCTAGGGCATGACCGGTGGCTCGTAGTCGAAGGTCATGCCGAGCAGCCAGAGCAGCAGCAGGACCACCGGCAGGTGGAAGAGGAACTGCAGGAACGTGAAGCCGACCAGGTCGCGCGCCCGCAGGCCGAGCACGGCCAGCAGCGGCAGCATGAAGAACGGGTTGACCAGGTTCGGCAGCGCCTCGGCGGCGTTGTAGATCTGCACCGTCCAGCCCAGGTTCATCTGCACGTCGGTGGCCGACTGCATGACGTACGGCGCCTCGACCAGCCACTTGCCGCCACCCGAGGGCACCAGGATCCCGAGCAGCGCGGTGTAGAGCGCGATGACCACGGCGAAGCCGCCGCTGCTGCCGATGCCGGTGAACAGGTCGGCGAGGTGCTCGGAGACCGTCATCCCGCCGCGACCCTCGGCCCGGGTGAGGATCGCGGCCATGGCGGCGTACAGGGGGAACTGGACGAGGACCCCGGCTGTCGCGGGGACGGCCTTGGCGGTGGCGTCGAGGAACGCCCGCGGGGTGCCGTGCAGCACCAGGCCGAGGACCAGGAACACCAGCAGGTAGGCGTTGAGGCTGCTCAGCACGGTGAGCACCGGCAGGTCGACGAACTGCCAGACCAGCCACACGAGGGTGATCAGACCGAGGAAGCCCGGCAGGATCCGCGAGTGCTCCAGCCACTCGCCGGGCCGGGTGCGCACCGGGGTCGGCGGCACGGTGTCGTCGAGGTCGACGCCCAGGTCCTCGGCGGTCTTGACCGCCTCGCCGCGCGGAGCGGACGCCCACGCCACGGCGACACTGAGCGCGATCAGGATCGCCGCCATCAGCAGCGACTGCCAGGTCAGGATGGTGGCGCCGAAGTCGAGCACCCCGGTGATCTCCAGCAGCTCGGGCGGCAGCGACTCCGGGGTCGCCTGCAGCTGGGCCGCCGAGGAGGAGAGGCCGAGCGCCCACACCGCCCCGAGGCCGAGGTACGCCGCCGCGCCGAGCGCCCGGTAGTCCGCGCGCAGGTCCGGGCGGCGTGCGATCGCGCGGGCGAGCAGCCCGGAGAAGACCAGGCTGAGGCCCCAGTTCACCATCGAGACCAGGCACGAGAGCAGCGCGACGAACGCGACGGCGCCGCGCGGGGTGGACGGGACCGTGGCGATCCGCAGGATCAGCCGCGCGACGGGCGGCGAGGTGGCGACGATGTAGCCGGTCAGCACCACCATCGCCATCTGCAGGGTGAACGCGGTCAGGTCCCAGAAGCCGCCGCCGAACGCGTTGGCCACGGTCTTCGGGCTGGAGCCGTTGAGCAGGGCCGCGACGGTCACCACGAAGACGCCGGCCAGGGCGAACACGTAGGCGTCGGGGAACCACTTCTCGGTCCACGCGGCACTGCGTTGGGCGAACCGGGCCAGCCCGCGCTCCTGGGTCTGCGTCGGTGCTGCCTGCGACATCTACTGCTCCTGGGGTCGGTGACTCGGGGTCCGGGGGTGGGCGCAACCCCGACCCCATGCCCGATAACCGGACACCCGAACCGTCCCCGCGGACGCCGATCGAGCTCGCTGCCCGCCGAGTCGGCAGAACTTGCGCGCCGAGTCGGCAGAACTTGCGCGCCGCCGACCGAGGGCTGAGGTCCACCGGGCCGGTCCGGACGAGCGACAGGTAACGGTTCTTGTGATGCCGGTGACAAGTTCCGGGCCCAGGGGCGTTGAGGGCTCGGCGCGCACCGCATCGGGAGGGAGATCCGGCGCCTACCGTGTGGCGGACGTCACGTGGTGACGGTTCGAACGGCTCGGCCGCTGAGGAGTGATCATGCGCGGACGGTGGGCGCGGGGTGGGCTGGCCGCCTCGGTGGTGTTGCTGCTCGGTACGACGGGCGTGGCGCCGGTGGGGGCGGAGCCGGATCCCGTCGAGACGACGCCGTTGTCGGTTCCGGGGAAGGCGGTGTCGCTGGCACAGGCCGGCGAGCTGGTGGTGTGGAGCGGCGAACCCGGCCAGGCGACAACGGTGCCGGCGTGGCTGTCCGGGGTCGCGGTCACCCAGGTGGTGATGCCGATCGATGCCGGCCTCGCGTTGACCGCCGATGGTCGGGTCGTCGGGTGGGGCAAGGACGAGTGGACCCTGCGTGCGGTCCCCCCGGTGGTGACCGAGGCCAAGGTCGCCCAGATCGCCGCGTTCGGTCCGTGCGCGGGGGCGGTGACCCGGGACGGGCGGGTGCTGATGTGGGGTGCGACCTGTGCGCTCTCCTTCTCCCCGCGGGCGGTTCCGGCGGGGTTGAGCGACGTCGTGCAGCTCGCGCTCAGCTACACCGCGGGGATCGCGCTGAAGCGCGACGGGTCGGTCGTGGCGTGGGGCCGCAACGTGCAGGGGATCACCGACGTCCCGGACGGGCTGCGGGCGACCGCGGTCGTGGCCGACGGATCGACGGCCTACGCCTTGACCGAGGAGGGGACCGTGGTGAGCTGGGGCGGATCCCCGGAACTGCCCGCCTCGATGCAGCAGCAGGGCAACGTGAAGGCCATCGCCGCCAGCGCCTCGGGGGTGTTGGCGTTGCTGGCCGACAACACGCTGGTGGCTCCGGGCAACCCAGGAGCGGAGGAGGAGTTCGCAGGTGTGGAGCCGGTGCTCCTCGCGAACGGAGGCTACGGCTCCGAGTTCGGGATCGTGGATCGCGATCGCGCTATTCACCACTGGAACGGGCTTCCCGGAGCCCCGGATCAGGTGCCGCCGGGGCTGAACGGGCGGCCGATGACGCAGTTCGTGCTCGGCCAGTGGGAGGCGCCGACGCTGACCACCGGTGCGGTGGTGATCGCGAAGCTGTTGCCCGCGGAGCTGCCGCAGGTTCACGGTGCGGTGAAGGTCGGATCGGTGCTCAGCGGGGTCGATGGCACGTTCTCGGCCGAACCGGAGTCGGTGCAGAGCCAGTGGCTGGTCGACGACGCCCCCGTCGCCGGTAGCGGGCCCGCAGGCGCTCAGCTGGTGGTGACCGCGGGCATGGTGGGCAGGACGATCTCCTACCGCTCCACCGCCGCCAAGACCGGGGAGGCGACGGTGTCCTCGTCCTCGGTGGGGGTGACGGTCCCGCCCGTGGTGGCGCCCCCGGTGGTGGTGCCGCCGGTGTCCTCGTCGACGAGGGCGCTGAAGGTGAAGGTGGCGAAGAAGGCCGCCAAGGTCACGGTCACCGCGACGGTGACGGCGACCCGCCCGCTGGCCGGTACGGCGGTGGTCACCATCACGAAGGGCACGAAGACCATCGTGTCCAGGACGGTCGGTGTTCCGGCCGCGGGTGCGGTGAGACTGACGGTCGCGAGGTTCGCGCGCCTGGTGGCCAAGAAGACCAAGGCCACCGGCAAGAAGGCGAAGACCGCCTACCGCGGCACGTACACGGTGTCGGTGAGGTATCTGGGCAACAAGCAGGTCAGGGCCAGCGCCGGGACTGCGAAGTTCGCGGTGAGGAGGTAGGACGGCGTACGCCGCCGGACCCGCACGAGCACCCGCAACGTTCCCGCCCCACGGACGGGCGATTGGTCAATCTGGTGGTTGACACCCCCGCGGGTCGAGCACATGGTCGAAGGACTGTGAACTCCCCGCGCCGCGACCGCTCGCGTGCGTGCCGGGCGGGTGTCGGCGCTCACGGCCGGACCACGCCGGGCCGTCGCCCGACCCCCGTCGGGCACCCGGCCAAGGCACGCGGACGAGGTGAGACACATGCGGAGGACGACGTCGGCCACGCTGGCCGCCGCCCTGCTGGTCGCTGCCGGAGCGGTGGCGACGACCGGGGCGGTCCAGGCGAGCGGGAACGGTCCCGGGCAGCACCACGGCCATCACGGTCATCACGGACACGGCAAGTCCCTCACGGTGGGCATGTACGACGTGGCCGGGACCCGGGTGGGGAAGGTCAAGATGCGTCAGCGGGGCGGCGTGATCGAGGTGACGGGGACGGTGGGCTCGCTGACCCCGGGCTTCCACGGCTTCCACGTGCACACGACCGGGATCTGCGACCCGGCCGCCCCGAACGGTCCCTTCACGAGCGCCGGCGGTCACTACGTCGGGAGCGGCGGCAGCCACGGCGACCACGACGGCGACCTGCCCTCGCTCCTCGCCGACGAGTACGGCGCGGCGCGGATCTGGTTCACCACGGACCGGTTCACGCTCGCCGAGCTGAAGGCGGACGACGGCTCCGCCGTGATGATCCACGGCGGTCGCGACAACTACGCGAACATCCCGACCCGCTACTCGGCCGGCGGCATCGCCGGACCCGATGCGGCGACGCTCGCGACGGGCGACGCCGGCAACCGGGTGCTCTGCGGGGTGATCGACTGAGCCGAACCTCCGATCAGGCGCTGTCGAACCACGGGTGGTGCAGGTCGTAGAAGCTCGCGCCCTTCATCGCGTACTCCAGCTCGCGTCGTACCTCCGCGGGCGGCTCCATGCGCTCGCCCTGCCGCGCGGCGTCCTCGCTGGTGAACGCGACGGTCTCGATGAACCTCCCGTCCGCCTCGATCGCGAGGGTCCCGCCGAGGATCTCCGGCCGCATCTCGTGCAGGGTGGTGGTGTCGGCCAGCATCGCCTTCAGCCGCGACGGGTCGTCGACCCGGCCGCGGATGATCTGCACGAACCCGGCCTCGTCGGATCCGCCGTCGAACAGCAGCGTCACGTCGTCGCAGTCGTGGAACTCGAGCGGCCCGTCCATCAGGGCGGTCAGCCGCTCGGCCCAGGCGCCCTGCTCGGGACGCGCCGAGTTCGCCATCGCCGCCTCGCGGGACTCGAACCGCACGACCCCCATCAGCTGGCCGTCGTCGGTGAAGCCGTACGTGCCCCCGAGCCAGCCGGCGGCGCCGGGCGCCAGGTCGCGGCGCCACTCGTCGAGCAGCTCGTGGGCCTCGTCCTGCCGGGTGCAGGAACCTTGGATCATCTGGATGAACATCGACTGCCTCCTCGGTCGTAGGTGACGGACCGGTCGAGGCCTCCACGGGCCCCGGCCGGGCCCTCCGCCACCGTAGGACGACCCGCCCACCTTCCGCATCGCCCAACAACACGATGCCGAGTCGGCAGAACTTGCGCGCCGAGTCGGCAGAACTTACGGCCGACTCGGCTCGTCGGCCCGTTCGAGAAGGCTCCACCCGGTCCAACCGCGCTCGGCCAGCAGCTCCTGGAGGCGCCGGATCATCGGGTGCGCCTCGACGGCGAAGGAGTCGACCAGCTCGATGAAGGCCTCGTCGCCGCTCTCCTGGCGCTCCAGGTCTCCCCGGGCGGCGGCCTCGTCCATCATCTCGGCCATCAGATCGGCCAGCGTGGCCAGCCGGTCCTCGTCCATCCCGCGCTCGTGGATCTCCGCCATCATCAGGTACATCCGCAGCGTCCGCGGGTCGTCGAGCTGCGTCATCTTGTCGGCCATGAACTCCGGCATCCGGTCCGGCCACCGGGCCGCGAGCAGGATCCAGCCGTCCCGTTCGCCCTCGACCAGCGCAGGCGAGACGCCGCTGGACCGGAGCCGGTCGAGGTACGCCACCGCCTCCGGCGGCAGCGCGAGCGAGTCGCCGGCGGCCAGCCGGGCGATCCGGCGCCGGTGCTCCTGCAGCTCGCGGACCTCCTCGCGTAGCCGGCGGTCGATCTCGGCCACCGCCGCCGCGAACTCCTCCTCGCTCGCGCCGAGCAGCTCCTGCACGCGGACCAGCGGTACGCCGGCCTCGGCCAGCGTCCGGATCCGGATCAGCTCGATGACCGCCCGCGCGTCGTAGCTGCGGTAGCCCGACGCGTTCCGCTCGGGCTCGGGCAGCAGCCCGATCTGGTGGTAGTGCCGGACCGCGCGCGGGGTCACCCCGGCGTACGCCGCCAGCTGGCCGATGGTCAACACCGGATCAGACTGCCCGAACCCGCGCGAACAGGCGACGCGCCCACCCGAAGCACAGCACGGTGATCACCGCGCACCAGCCGATGGCCCACCACAGGTCGGCGCCCGGGTCCCGACCCTCGAGGCACGCGCGGAGGGTGTCGATGATCGGGGTGAAGGGCTGGTTCTCGGCGATCCAGGCCAGCCCCGCCGGCATGGAGTCGGTGGGCACGAACGCGCTGGAGATGAACGGCAGCAGCATCAGGAACATCGGGGTGTTGCTCGCGGTCTCGACGCTGCCGGCGGCCAGGCCGAGCGCGACGCACAGCCAGGTGAGCGCGAGGGCGAGCAGCGCCAGGATCCCGACCGCGCCGAGCCAGCCGGCGACGCCGGTGTCGGGGCGGTAGCCCAGCAGCACCGCGACCGCCAGGACGACGGCGACGGCCACCGCGGTCTGCACGAGCGCGGCGAGGACGTGCCCGGTGAGCACCGAGGACTTCGCGATCGGCATCGTCCGGAACCGGTCGATGATCCCCTCGGTGGCGTCCTTGGCGATGTGGATCGCGGTGCTGAGCGCGACCGAGGCGACGGTGATGAGCAGGATCGCCGGGGCGATGTAGGCCAGGTAGTCCTCCCGCCCCCCGCCCCCGGGCAGGCCGGCGCCCAGGGTGCCCCCGAAGACGTAGACGAACAGCATCAGGAAGAGCACGGGCTGCGCGATCAGCATCAGGGTCAGCGACGGGTAGCGGACCATGTGCCGCAGGTTGCGCCGCAGCATCGTGGCCGAGTCGCGGGCGGCGTACGTCATCGTGCTCATCGGACCGTCTCCTTCTCCTCGGTCGTGACGGGGTGGCCGGTCAGGGCCAGGAACACCTCGTCGAGGGTCGCTCCACCGGCCTGCGCCTTCAGCTCGGCGGGCGTGCCCTCCGCGACCAGGCGGCCGCCGTCGAGCAGCCCGACCGTGTGCGCGAGCTGGTCGGCCTCCTCCAGGTACTGCGTGGTGAGGAAGATCGTCACCCCGTCGGCGAGCAGCTCACGCACGATCTCCCACAGGTCGCGGCGGCTGCGCGGGTCGAGCCCGGTGGTCGGCTCGTCGAGGAAGATCAGCCGCGGCCGGCTGACCAGGGTCATCGCGAGATCGAGGCGCCGTTTCATCCCGCCGGAGTACGTCGCCGCCCGCCGGTCTGCTGCCTCGGTCAGGTCGAACCGGACCAGCAGCTCATCGACGCGGGCCGCGGCGTCCTGCTTCGGCAGGTGCGCGAGGTCGGCCATCAGCCGGAGGTTCTCCCGGCCGGTCAGCAGCTCGTCGATCGCCGAGAACTGGCCCGTCACGCCGATGCTGCGGCGTACGCCGTCAGGGTCGCGTGCCACGTCGTACCCCGCCACGACGGCCTGCCCCGCGTCGGGCGCGAGCAGCGTGGACAGGATGCGGACCGTGGTGGTCTTGCCGGAGCCGTTGGGGCCGAGCAGGGCGTACACCGTCCCGGTCGGCACCGTGAGGTCGAGACCGTGCAGGACCGCGAGGTCGCCGTACGACTTCGTGAGGCCGGTGACCTCGATGGCGTCGGATCGCACGGCGCCCTACTTGTCCAGCTTCGTCGCGACGTCGCCGTTGAGCTCGGCGCGCCAGGTGTCCAGGTACGACGTCGCCCCGCCGCTGCGCGCGTCGCAGAACGCCGCCAGGTCGATCCCGGTGACGTCCAGGACGTCCTTGCCCTCCGCGGCGCTGGCCTCGAAGAGGTCGAGGATGTCGGCGAGGACCGCCACCGTGTCGACACCGCCGGCGGTGCGCCACAGGTAGGGCTTCAGCTCGCCGTACACGACCCGGTAGTCGCGCGGCAGCGCGTCGGCACGCGCTTCCATCCGCTTCCACTCCGCCTTGTCGCCGACGAGCTTGGTGAACAGGTTGGGCATCGGGACCTCCTCCGTGAGCCCGGCCGGATGGCCGGTAGGAGAAGCGTGCAAGGTTGACGCTGCGTCAAGGTCAAGCGCGGAGTTGAGGGGACTGTTCTCGCGTGCTCCGTGGCACTCCCCGGCCGTACTCTCGCGACATGAGGAGCACGAACGCGGTCGCGGAGATCGTCAGGATCTCCGGCATGTCGACGGCCGCGCTCAGCGGGGTCTCGGGCGTCAGCCGCTCCCTCATCGAGGACTGGCTCGAGGGCCGCTCCGAGCCCAGCGTCGCCGAGCTGGAGCAGTTGGCCGACACGGCGGGCTGCGCGCTCGAGGTGGCAGCGCGCCCTCAGACGCAGCCCGTTCCCGAAGCGTTCGTCGCCGTCCTTGAGTTCGGAGAGCTGTTCCCGCGCAAGGACCCAGAGCCACTGGTGAATCTCGGGCCGATGTGGCGTCGAGTTCAGAACCGGTGAGATCAGGACGTCGGCCTGCGCTTCGCTGCTACGGCGGCGACAGCACCGGCCCGACGTGGTCGAGGTCCAGCGACTCGACGAACGTCGGGTCCTCGTAGAGCGCCCGGAGCGCGTCCCGGTCGGCCGGACCGAGCAGCGCGGCGGCCGGGGTGTCGCCGGAGAGGCCGACGGTCCAGGCCGACTGCCAGAGCATGGCCAGGGTGCGGACGCCGTCGGCCATGTTGAGCGTGGTCCCTTCCCCGAACTCCTCCCACAGCGCGGTCGTGACGGTGCGGTTCTTGGTGGGGTGCTTCGCGGTCCGGCCGCGCTGGGTGGCGGCGTACGCCGTGGCGAGCGCGAACGGGTCCACCCGCCGGGCGCTCCGGTCCATGAGCTCGACGACGGCGAGGGCGGCGTGGTGACCCGTCGCGACCGGGTCGGGAGCCTGGACGGTGTCGTCGTCGATCGCCGCGCGCATCCCCGCCAGCAGCTCGACCGCGCGGTGGTCGACCATCGCGCTCTCGTAGGCGGAGTGGACGCCCTGGCCGATCGGCGGGTCGCCGCGGACGCCGTCCGCGTGCTGCGAGCCGTGCAGGGACTGGCACGCGTCGCCGACGTAGTGGGCGAGGAGTCCCGCGGCACAGACGAACCGTGTCGTATCGCGCGCCGCCGCTGCCGCGGTCAGCTCGTCGAAGAACTGCCAGACCCGGAACGGGAGCAGTCCGCGCTCGCGGGACTGCGCGTGTCCGGTGCGCGTGTAGAAGTCCCGCCACGTCTCGACGGAGAGGGTGTCGGGGTCCGCGATCGCGAGGCTGCGCAGGGTCGCGCCGTCGGAGTCGGGTACGTCGCTGTCCGCGTGGTGCGCCGGGTGCTCCGGCCCGACGCGCGCGCGGATGTCGCGCCCGCCAGGGACCTGGTCGGGCGTGGTCTTCCAGACCAGGTCGGGTACGTCGGCGAGCGGGATGAAGTCGCCCGCCTTCTTCGCGGCCACCGTCGCGTCGTTGACGTCGCCCGGGTCCAGCTGGTCGACGTCGAAGCTGACCCGGTCGGTGTTCGCGGCCATCAGCGTCGCGAGCGCGCCGGGCGCGAGGTCGGTGCACGCCAGCGTGGCGATCGAGTAGTGCCCGGTCTTTCCCCAGAACGGCTGGGCGCTGGTGTTGTGCTCGACAACCAGCTCGACGTCGAGCAGCCGCAGGACCGTCGTCATGCTGGCGGCGAGGGCGAAGTCGAAGCCCTCGGCGCCGGCCGCGGGCGAGCCGAACCGCTGGCCTCCCCACTGCACCGCGAGCGGGCGGAGCGTCCCGCGGCCGGCGTCGTCGGTCTCCGCCAGGTGCCACACCGTGCCGGAGTCGCCGGGCTGGGACCCGGCCGCGCCGGGGACCGGCGCGATGAGGAAGTCGGTGACGTCGTCGTACCCGCCCCGGCTGCGGTGCCGGAAGAACAGCGCGGCGACCCGCCCCTGCAGCAGGCCGGACGCGGCGCCGTACGCCGTGACCGGCGCGTCGATGAGCCGCGTCCCGATGTTGCGCTCGCTGAGGTCCGCGAGCTCGCCGACGTGCGGCAGCCCGAGCACCTGCGACGTCCAGTCGTCGACGTCCTCGACGGCGACCAGGCCCACGTCCAACGTCAGGTAGGACCGGCGGCCGGCGTACTCGGGGTAGACCTCGGAGAACGGCAGCCGGGTGATCTGGCGCTCCGCGGACGCACCGATCTCGACGCGGCGCCCGCCCAGGATCGTGCTCGCCGGATGGCCCGCGGGTCCGGCGACGTGGCGGCTCGTCAGCGCGTACGTCGTGTGCCCGTCGGTCACGAGCGCCCCCACGCTCGCGACGTTGTCGCGGCCCTGGACGGCGCTGATGAGCGGGCAGCCACCACCCACGCGCGTCCGCGGCCAGGACCACCGCGGCAGCAGCTCGGTGCTCGGCTGCTCCCGGCTCACGAGGACGACGCAGACGGGGACGGTGCGCCCGTCCGGGAGGAACAGCGTCTTCGGGACCATCTCGGTCGGCGGCGCCTTGTCGCCGAAGTCGTTGCTGTCGATCCACGCGTCGACGAGGACGAGCACGCACGGCCACGAGTAGTCGCGCACCTCGCTGTTCGCGAACGTCCGCGGCGGCCTCGGCTCGACCGACGCCGCCCGCCGCTCCTTGATCTGGCGGTACGACGCCGCGGCCGACGGCCACGGATCGTCGGTGCGGATGTAGTAGAGGCCGACCGCCGTCCCGACGACGTTCGCCAGGTGGGTCAGGTGCCAGTGGTAGTGGTCGCGGGCCTCGAGCAGGTCACGGACCGACAGGCTCGAGTAGTCGCGGTCGACGCCCAGCACGCTCGTCGCCATCGTCCCTCCCAGGATCCGGCTCCTCGGAGCATCGCACCCCGACGACGTACGGCGCGTGGCCCGAACGGGCCATTCCGGCGCCGCCCACGCGCACCGGCCCCGCTCGAACGGAGTGTTAGCCAGGTCACATCCAGGGGTACCGCCGATGTACGAATTTTCGGAGGGAGCTCACCGTGACGCGAAATCCTGTCGTGTGGTTGGCCGCGAAGACGAAGACCGGGGTGGTCGATCTGCCCAGCAATGCGGCGTGGGTGGCGTCCCGCACGCTCGGCGGCCCCGTCAGCGCCGTGTCGGACGGAGCCGAGGCGGTCGCCGGAGGTGCGAGCAACGGACTCGCCGACGGCGGACGCGCCGTGCAGCGGGCTGCCCGGAAGGTCCTGCCCGGAGGTGACCGCGTCGACGCCCGGCTCGCCGAGGCGCGGGCCGCGGTCGAGCGGGCGCAGAAGGCCGAGCAGCAGGCGGTGGCCCGGGCTGAGCGCGCGCACGAGCTCGCCGAGGAGGTCCGCGAGGTCGACCGACGCCATCGCGAGCGGCTCGCCGCGGCCTCCGAGGAGCGCGACCGTGCGATCGCCGACCGGGTCGCGGATGCGCGCCGCCGTGCCGATGAGGCGGTGGAGGCGGAACGGGCGTCGGTCGAGGCCGACTGGTCGGACCGGATCCACTCGCTCGAGGACGAGCTCGCGAGCGAGCGGCAGCGCGCCGAGGCCGAGGCGGAGGTGGGCCGGGTGGACGACCGGGCACAGACCGCTCAGCAGCTGCGCCACGAGGCGGCCGGCGTCACCGCGACCCTCGAGAGGCGCAGCGAGGTGAAGGACGCCGTCGGCCCCCTGAGCGAGCGGACCGTCGCCGAGCTGCGCCAGGTCGCGGCCGGCCTGGGCATCGAGGGACGGTCTCGGATGAAGCACGACGAGCTCGTCGCCGCGATCACCCGCGCGCGTGCCCGCCAGCGCCGCCCGGCGAGCGGGTCCGGTTCCTCGGCTGCCGCGCGGTCGGCACCGCGGAAGAAGACGACCTCCACACCGAAGAAGGCCTCCGCACCGAAGAAGCAGACGGCGAGGAAGCAGACGGCGAAGGCCGGCGGATCGCGCAGGACGGCGGCGAAGAAGTCCGCCGCGACCACGAAGACGACGAGTTGAGATCAGGAGAGTGCGAGCGATGAAGCTGCTGGGCAAGAGCGCCCCCGAGCAGGCGGTGAGCAAGGTCGAGCACATCGATCCCAAGACGGTGATCGCCTCGGGCGCCACCGCCCTGGCGGTGCTCGGTGTGGTGACCGCGGCCAGCGCGGTCGTCTCCAGCATCCGGGATCGGACCAGGAGGGTCTGACGCCGCAGGGACGGAGACGAGATGCGCAGATCGCGGACGATGCGACGACGCTCGCTGACGAGCCCGCGCAGCGTCGGGCTCCCCCAGGTCGTCGGTCCCCCGGAGCTCGGCGCCCCGGTCGCCGACCACGGAACGACGCTCGCCACGGGAGCTCTCGTCCACGCCGAGATCCTGGCCCGCGTCCTCGGACTCCGGCTCCTGCGGCTCCACGCCGACGTCGTGCTCAGCCCGACCGCGCCGGGCCCCACGTGGACCGTCGCCGCGGCGCGCCCGGCCCCGGTGCCGGAGCGACGCGCCGTACCGACCGACGGCGCACGTCCGGTCACCGGCACTCACCTGGGCGATGCCCGTCGGATCCTGGCCGATGCCGAGGAGCTTCTCGACGCCAACCGGCGGACAGGCGGCGGTGTCGCGGGTGGGCCCGCGTCGTCCTCGCCGGGGCGGGCCGACTGCTTGTAGCGTCGAGGCCTGACGCCACACTCTCGGAGGGTCGGAGGATCCATGGCTGACCATCCGGCAGATCGCGTCCTGGAGGCCGTCGGCCTCGCCGTCACGGGCGCCCACAGTCCGATTCTCCGTCCGACCACGGTCTCGGTCGGCACCGGAGTGGTGCACGGCGTCGTCGGCGATCCGGGCCACGGGCACACCGCGCTCGCGCTCGCGCTGGGCGGCCGACTGGTGCCGACGGAGGGGACGGTGACCCTCGACGACGACCCGGACCTGGACCGGCTGGCGCGGGCGGTGGCGCTGGTCGACGTACCCGGCGTCAGCGAGCCCGACGGCGTCCTCCCGCTCGGCACCGTCATCGGCGAGGAGCTGGCGATGGCCGGGCGGCCCGCCGACCGCGCCGCGGTCGGCGCGTGGGCACCCCCGAGCCTCCTGGCCACCCGGATCGAGGACGTCCCGGCCGCGGAGCGCGTGGCCCTGCTCCTCAGGCTCACGGCGCAGCGTCCCGGCACGCGCTTCCTCGTCCTCACGATGCCCGAGCGGTACGGCGCGCTGCCGGCCGACTGGGAGCCGGCCGCCGCCGAGCTGGCGGCGCAGGGCTTCGGCGTGCTGGTCACCATGGGGCTCGCGGCGGCGACCCACGCGCACGTCGCCGTCAGTGCGATCGGCGGAGCCGACGGCCCGCCCGAGACCGGCGGCCATGCCGCCGAGGAGGCGTGATGATCTCGGTCCGGCTGGCGATCACCGAGCTGCGGCGCATCTCCGCGGGGCGCCTGCCCCGCCTGGCGATCCTCGCGCTCGTCCTGGTCCCGACGCTGTATGGCGGCCTCTACCTCTACGCCAACCACGATCCGTACGGCCGGCTCGCCCAGGTGCCGGCGGCGCTGGTCGTCGAGGACCGGCCGGTCACCGTCGACCAGGACGGCCGGACGACCGAGGTCCACGCCGGCCGCGACGTGGCCGACCAGCTCCTCGACAGCGGCGACTTCGACTGGCACGAGGTCAGCGCGAGCGAGGCGGAGCAGGGGGTCGAGAACGGCACCTACGACTTCGCGCTCACCGTCCCCCGCGACTTCTCGGCGGCCCTGGCCAGCTCCGCGCGCTTCGACCCCGAGCAGGCGCGGCTGGTCATGCTGACCAACGACGCCAACTCCTACCTCTCCACGACGATCGCGGACCAGGTCACCGGCAAGGTGCGCAACGCCGTCGCCACCCAGGTGAGCGAGCAGGCGGCGTCCACGTTCCTCCTGGGCATCGCCGACACCCGGTCGAGCCTGGTCGACGCCGCGTCGGGAGCACAGGAGCTCGCCGACGGCGCGCGGCAGGCGAGGAGGGGCGCCCGACAGCTCGCCCAGGGCGCCACCGAGCTGAACGACGGCGCACAGACCCTCGCCGACGGTGCGAGCCGGCTCGACTCCGGACTCGGCACCCTCGAGTCGAGTACGGCGAACCTGCCGGACCAGACCCGGCAGCTGGCCGACGGCGCCCGGCAGGTCGCCGACGGCAACCAGCAGCTCGCGGGCGTCGGGGACGACATCGCCGCGGCGTCCCGCGACGTGCGGACGGCGTACTCGGGCGGGCGGAGCGACCTGAACCAGCGGATGCAGGAGCTGGGCCTCACCGCTCAGCAGCGGCGCGAGGTCCTGCAGGTGTACGACGACCTGGGCGCCACGGTCCGGGCGGCGGACGACGACGTCCAGGGCGCCGCCTCGCAGCTCGACCGGCTCGCGGCCGGCGCCGGGGAGGTGGCCGACGGCGCGGAACGGCTCGCCGCGGCGTCGCCCCGGCTCGCGGACGGGATCGCCGAGGCGCACGACGGCTCCTCGGACCTGGCGGCCGGAGCCGACCGCCTCGCCACCGGTGCGGCCGCCCTCGACTCCGGCGCGGCCGAGCTGCTCGACGGGCTCGGCGAGCTCGCCCCCGGAGCGCGACGGCTGGCGTCCGGCCTGGAGGCCGGCGTCCAGCGCCTGCCCGCCGTCGACGAGGAGACGCGGAACAGCGTGGCGAGCACGATCGGCGACCCGGTCGCGATCCGGGACAGCAGCCGCACCAGCGCGGGGTCGTACGGCGCCGGTCTCGCGCCGTTCTTCCTCTCCCTGGCGACCTGGATCGGCGGCTACGTCCTCTTCCTCATCGTCCGTCCGCTCTCGCGCCGGGCCGTGGCTGCCCGCCAGGGCGCCGTCCGCGTGGCGTTCGGCGGCTGGCTGGCACCCGCGCTGATCGGGGTCGTCCAGATGGGGGTGCTGCTCACCGTCGTCGCCCTCGCCGTCGGCATCGAGCCGCGCAACGCCCCCGGCACCCTGGCGTTCATGCTGCTGGTGTCGGCCGTCTTCGTGGCGATCGTGCAGATGCTCAACGCCTGGCTCGGCACCGCCGGGCAGTTCCTCGGCCTGGTCCTGCTCGTCGTCCAGCTGGTGACGGCCGGGGGCACCTTCCCCTGGCAGACCATCCCCGCTCCGCTCTACCCCCTGCACCACGTGCTGCCGATGTCGTACTCGGTCGATGGCCTGCGGCAGCTCATGTACGGCGGCCTCGACAGCCTGGTGCTCCGCGACGCGCTCGTCCTGGCCTGCTGGGGTCTCGCGGCGCTGGCGCTCACCGCCGTCGCGGCCCGCCGGCAGCGGAGGTGGACGGTCGCGCGCATCCAGCCGGAGCTGACGCTGTGAGGCTCAGACGGCCGACGGGTGCACGGACAGCGGGGTGACCTCGACGCTCATGTAGGGGAAGAGAGGCAGGTTCCACAGCAGCTCGTGGAGGGCGTCGTTGTCCGCGACGTCGAAGATGCTCAGGTTGGAGTAGCGGCCGGCGACCCGCCAGATGTGCCGCCACTCCCCCGAGCGCTGCAGCTCCTGGCTGTACGCCTTCTCCCGCGCGAGCAGGTCCTCCCGGCCGGGCAGGTCGGCCGGGAGGTCGACGTCCATGCGGACGGCGTAGAGCGGCATCAGGCGCGCTGGGGGTCGAGCACGAAGTCGTAGGTGACCTCGTTGCCCTGTCCGTCGGCGCGCGGGGTGGGCGCCAGCATGAGCTCGGGCTTCACAGCGTCGGCGATGTCGGTCTCGACGTACTCGCCGCCCTCGAAGTAGAGCTGCGAGGTCACGGTCTCGTGGCCGGCCGCGGAGACCTTGAGGTGGATGTGCGCGGGGCGCCAGGCGTGCCACCCGGCGGCGTCGATGAGCCGGCCGCACGAGCCGTCGGTCGGGATCTGGTACGGCGCCGGCTGCTTGGTGCTGATCGCGAACCGGCCCTCGGCGTCGGTGACGACCCGGCCGCGGAAGAGCCACTCGGGCAGACCCGGCGCGAACTGCGAGTAGTAGCCGTAGTCGTCGGCGTGCCAGATGTCGACGACGGCGCCGCCGAGCGCCGTACCGTCGACCGAGGTGACCTGGCCCTGGAACACCAGGTCGGTGCCGGGCTCGTCGTCGCGCATCGGGAGGGTGGCCACCGACGGCAGCTCGGGCGAGCTCGGCACGTAGTAGGGACCCTCGATCGTGCCCTTGCTGCCCTGGCGGTCGGAGTTCGCGACCTCCTCGACGACGTGCTCGAGCCACACGTCGAGGAAGAGCGGCCACTCGCCGTCCATGCCGACCTGGATCAGCCAGCTCTTGAGGTGGTCGTACTCCTCGTAGGTGACCTGCTTCTCCCGGATCACCTCGTGCAGCGCGCGGATGGCGGCCGTCGCGACCTCGTCGACCCGCTCCTTGCTGATCGTGGAGCCGGCGTTCGCGGTCTTCGAGCGGAAGACGGCCGTGGCGTTGGCGCCGGAGGCGGCCGCGGTGGCGTCCTGCTCGGCGAGCTCCGGGTGGTCGAGCTGCTGGGTCATGGTGGTGCTCCGTTCCGTGCTGCGGGTGGTCTGGTGGTCGCCGTCCTGGCGGTAGTGCGCGAGCTTGTGCTCGTCGATCTCGATCCCGAGTCCCGGTCCCTGCCGCACGCGCAGCTCGCCGTCCTCGATCACGAGGGGCTCGGCGAGCAGGTCGTCGGTCATGTCCAGGAAGTTGGAGAGCTCGGCCGCGCGTCGCGCGGTGAGCGGGTACGCCGCCCCGAACGCCGCGGCGCAGAGCGAGCCGAGCTGGCTGTCGATCTGGTTCCCGATGACGACCTCGACGCCGAGGCCCTCGCACAGGCCCACGAGGCGCTGGCTGGTGGTGAAGCCGGTGCGGGAGGTCTTGATGCTGATGCCGGTCGCGGCTCCCGACAGCAGCTCGCGCGTCACCTCGCCGGGACGGGCGACGCTCTCGTCGGCGAACATCGGGATGGTGGCCTGCTGCACCAGCCAGCGGCGGCCGAGCACGTCGTCGGCGGGGCACAGCTCCTCGGCGAAGGTCAGCCCGAGGTCGGCCATCTCGCCCAGCGCGCGGGCCGACTCGCTCGCCGTCCAGCCGCGGTTGCCGTCGACGTACAGCTCGACGTCCGGGCCGAGCGCCTCGCGCAGCGCGCGGCAGGCGTCGACGTCGAGGCGGTACGGCCGTCGGCCCACCTTGACCTTGAACGTCGTGACGCCGTACTCGTCGCGCATCCGCTCGGCCTCGGCGACCATCTCCGCGGCGGGGGCGAAGCCGACCATGTGGGAGACGCGCATCCGGTCGGTCCAGCCGCCGAGCAGCTCGGTGACCGAGGTGCCGAGGGTCTGGCCGATCGCGTCCCAGATCGCCATGTCCACGGCCGCCTTGGCGACCGGGTTGCCGACCGTGCGGTTGAGGCGGGCGAGCACGACCTCGCGGTCGAGGATGCTGGTGCCGACGATCGCGGGACCGAAGGAGTCGGCGACGATCGAGCGGACCGACGTCTGGGTCTCGCCGTAGGTGAACGGGCGCGGCGGGGCGTCCGCGGTCCCGACGATCCCGTCGTCGGTGTGCACCCGGACCAGCACGTGCTCGGCGGTGGCGACCTCGCCGCTGGCGAAGCGCAGCGGCTTGCGGTACGGGATCGCGTAGGGGATCGCCTCGACCCGGCTGATCTTCATGCGACGAGCGTCACACGCCGATCAGGACATGTGAAGGACACAGTTCGTCTTGATCAAGACCTCAGACGTCTTGATCGAGATCGACCATCGCGGCGCTCACGACGTCGAGCACCCGGCGTACGACGGGGGAGGTCTCGCCGAGCCGCGTGGCGACCGCCAGCGCCACGCGTGGCGGGTCCCCGGCCAGCGGACGGTACGTCGCGCCGGTGATCCGCAGGTGCCGCACCGAGGCCGGGACCAGGGCGACCCCCATCCCGGCCGCGACGAACGAGACGAGCGTCGAGGTCTCGGCGACCTCCGTCGGCCGCGGGGTGAACCCGGCGTCCCGGCACGCCGCGAGCACCGCGTCGTGGACGACGCTGCGGTGCTGGGAGGGGTAGCCCACGAACGGCTCGTCCCGGAGGTCGCGGATCGCGACGGTGTCGGCCGCCGCCAGCGGGTGCGTCTCCGGAAGGACCGCGACGAGCGGCTCGTCGCGCAGCTGCCGGACCTCGACGGCGGCGTCGCCGACCGGGGGCCGGAGCAGGCCGACGTCCAGGGTGCCGTCGAGCAGGCCGTCGACCTGGCTCGGCGTCAGCTGCTCGCCGCGCAGGTCGAGCTCGACGCCCGGCAGGGCGGCGCGCAGAGCGCGGCTGAGAGTCGGCAGCAGCTCGTACGTCGCCGAGCCGGTGAACCCGATGGCGACGTGCCCGACCTCGCCGGCGGCCACCCGCACCGCCTCGGCACCGGCGGCGTCGACGCCGGCCAGGATCTCCCGCGCCCGCACCAGGTAGCGCTCGCCGGCCGGGGTGAGCTCCACCCGCCGCGTCGAGCGGACCAGCAGCTGGACCCCGAGCTCCGCCTCGAGCTGCTTGATCTGCTGCGACAACGGCGGCTGGGCGATGAGCAGGCGCTGGGCGGCGCGCCCGAAGTGGCACTCCTCCGCGACGGCGACGTAGTAGCGCAGGTGGCGCAGCTCCATGCCCGGAGGCTACGACCCTCAGCCGCGGAGCGTGTGGGACGGCGCGACGCCGTAGCGCTCGCGGTAGGCGGCGGCGAACCTGCCGAGGTGTCCGAACCCCCACCGGTAGGCCACGTCGGCGACCGTCGCGGCGTCGCCGCCGAGCAGGTCGGCGTGCGCCCGTTCGAGGCGGATGTCCTGGAGCACGGCCATCGGCGTACGGCCGTGGTACTCGCGGAAGCCCTGCTGGAGCCGGCGGATGCCGACCCCGGCCACGGCCGCCAGGTCGGAGGCCGTCCAGGCCCGCGCCGGGTCGTCCTCGAGCGCGTCGAGCACCCGCGACACGATGCGCGGCTGCAGGCCGCCGTGCTCGTCGGACTCCGGGTAGCAGGCGAGGACCAGCGCCGCGGTGAGCGTCGCGCCGAGCCGCATGGCCACGGTCCGGTCCTCGCGCAGCTCGGGGCGGTGCAGCACCTCGCTCCCGATCGTCGAGAGCAGCGTGAGCCAGGTCAGGCCGGCGCCGCCGTGCAGGTCGATCTGGGCCGGCATCGCGGCGCTCGAGCCGCCGACCAGGGTGGCCACCTCCTGGCTCAGGTAGTCGCGGTCGATGCGCATGCCCACGATCGAGCAGTCGGCCGACCAGTGGGTCATCCGGGTGCGCACGTCGGGCGGGCAGACCGTCGCCTGGCCGTCCACCGACAGCACGTGCCGCTCGCCGACCCGGGCCTCGAGCACGCCGCTGCGCGGGACGTTCACCGCCCACGCGCCCGGGTGGTCGGACTCCACGGACACGTCGGAGCCCCAGCCGATGCGGGCCAGCCGGACCGGCCCGAGATCCACCGCGCGCAGCGTCGTCGCCGGCTGCCGCGGCGTACGGCGGACCGTCAGCCGGTGCGGGAAGTAGGCATCGGTGACGGCGTCGGAGAAGGACTCCCAGTTCGGGTCCACGGCGGTGCTCATCACCCGACCTCCTTGTGACGCCCCTCACGGTAGCTCCGGCGTCAAGACCGGCGGGAGCGCATCATGACCGCCGTCACAGCGCGTTGCGGCATCCGGACAGGTCCTGCGCAAAGCGGATCGACCGTCGCGCCGGACCGACCTAGCGTCCCTGGGCCATGAGCACCTCGACCGACACCAGAACGCTCCGGGACACCTTCGGCCGGTTCGCCACGGGCGTCACGGTGATCACCTGCCGGACCGCCGACGGCACCCCGCACGGGGCGACCGTCACGGCGTTCACCCCGATCTCGCTCGACCCGCCGCTCGTGCAGGTCGCGCTGACCCGTACGTCGAAGGCCTGCGGCCTGCTCGACGGCGCGTCGTACGCCGTCAACGTGCTGGCGTCCGACCAGGTCGAGGTGGCGATGCACTTCGCGGGCCGCCCCGGCGACGACCCGATCCGGTGGCGGGACGGCCCAACGGCCCCGCTGCTGTGCGGCACCAGCGCGACGATCTCGTGCCGGGCCTGGCGCACCGACGACGGCGGCGACCACCTGCTGTTCCTCGGCGAGGTCGTGGACGTCGAGGTCCACGAGCGCCGGCCGCTGCTCTTCCACGCCAGCGCCTTCCACCACCTCGGCGGGCGCAGCGCCGACGCCACCTGGCTGCACTGCGCCGACGACCCGCACAGCGGGTGGTTCGACGCCGCCACCCGCTTCACCCCCATCCCGTCCGCCACGCACTACTGAGGAGAACCGCCATGACCGACACCCTCGCCGAGCGCCCGAGCACCACCGACGACGCCCCGCCGACGGTCAACCCGGCCGCTGACTCACCCGCCAACCGGCGTACCAACTTCGCCTCGCGCCCGATGACCGGCGACGAGTACATCGAGAGTCTGCGCGACGGCCGCGAGATCTACCTGCACGGCGAGCGGGTCAAGGACGTGACCACGCACCCGGCCTTCCGCAACCCGGTCCGGATGACCGCCCGCCTGTACGACGCCCTGCACACCGGCCCCCACGTCGACGAGCTCACGGTGCCGACCGACACCGGCAACGGCGGCGTGACCATGCCGTTCTTCAAGACGCCGACCTCGTCGGCCGACCTGCTCAAGGAGCGCGACGCGATCGCCCGCTGGGCCCGGATGACGTGGGGCTGGATGGGCCGCTCCCCGGACTACAAGGCCAGCTTCCTCGGGACCCTGCACGCCAACAAGGAGCTCTACGCGCCGTTCCAGGACAACGCCGAGCGGTGGTACCGGGAGTCGCAGGAGAAGGTCCTCTACTGGAACCACGCGATCATCAACCCGCCGGTCGACCGGCAGCTGCCGCCCGACGAGGTCGGCGACGTCTACATGAAGGTCGAGAAGGAGACCGACGCCGGCCTGATCGTGTCGGGCGCGAAGGTCGTCGCCACCGGGTCCGCGATCACCAACTACAACTTCATCGCCCACTACGGCCTCCCGATCCGCAAGAAGCAGTTCGCGCTGATCTGCACGGTCCCGATGGACTCCCCCGGCATCAAGCTGATCTGCCGTTCGTCGTACACGGAGCAGGCGGCGAGGAACGGCTCGCCGTTCGACTACCCACTGTCGAGCCGGATGGACGAGAACGACACCATCTTCGTCTTCGACAAGGTGCTCGTGCCCTGGGAGAACGTCTTCATGTACGGCGACGTCGAGCGCATCAACGCGTTCTTCCCGCAGTCCGGCTTCCTGCCCCGCTTCACCTTCCAGGGCTGCACCCGGCTCGCGGTGAAGCTCGACTTCCTCGCCGGCCTGCTGCTCAAGGCCCTCGACTCCACCGGCTCGGGCGGCTTCCGCGGCGTGCAGACGCGCGTCGGCGAGGTCATCGGCTGGCGCAACCTCTTCTGGTCGCTCTCCGAGTCGATGGCCCGCGACCCCGAGCCGTGGGTCGGCGACGCCGTGATCCCGAAGCTGGAGTACGGGCTGACGTACCGGATGTTCATGATCCACGGCTACCCGCGGGTGAAGGAGATCATCGAGCAGGACGTCGCCTCGGGCCTGATCTACCTGCCCTCCGGCGCGGCCGACTTCAAGAGCCCCGAGGTCCGCCCGTACCTCGACAAGTACGTCCGCGGCTCCGACGGCATCACCGCCGTCGAGCGGGTCAAGGTCATGAAGGCGCTGTGGGACTCCATCGGCTCGGAGTTCGGCGGCCGCCACGAGCTCTACGAGCGCAACTACTCCGGCAACCACGAGAACGTGAAGGCCGAGCTGCTCTTCGCGGCCCAGGCCCGCGGAGACGTGGACTCGATGAAGGGCTTCGCCGACGAGTTCCTCTCCGAGTACGACCTCGACGGCTGGACGGTCCCCGACCTGTTCTGAGCGTCCCTCCCCTCGGAGAGGCCCGCGCGGCATCCCTCCTGCGCGGGCCTCTCCTGGTCCCGGCTGAGGCCAGGGACCGCAGCTCCGTAGTCGGACGTACATAAGTCCCGTCCGTCGGTAGTCCGCACGCTCAGCACGGTGCCGAGAGTCCGACCTCGACCCGTCCGGCTACGACCGCCCAGTCGTCCTGCCGACGATCCGTGAGTCTGCAACTGGGCCACGCTCGGCGGCGATGAGCCTGCAACGGCTGGTCTCGTGAATCTGCAACTGCCTCTCGGCGCGCTAGAGACGCATGGTGCGGCTAGGGCTTCGAGAAGGGCTGCGCGACGTGCGCTTCGCGGAGTGCCGGTCGCTGGACGCGTAGCTTCCCGTCTTCTCGGGCTTCGGATCGCCTTCTACTGCTCGTCTGTCGCGTACGCCAGGACCCTGGACGGCCTCTCGACCAATGGCTTCGAAGGACTACATCACGGCCATGTAAGACCTCCTCCGGACGAGAACACATAAGTTCTGTTTCCGTGAGCGCACATTCGCAAGACGTTGGCGAGTCCTGTTGCTTGCCAGTCCGGAACGGCACGCACGACATGCGAGGACACTGTGGGAAGCGTTAGCAGGCGACCGAACGGGCGATGGCGCGCGAGGTACCGAGACCTCGACGGGCGCGAACGCGCTCAACACTTCGTCGAGAAGGAAGAAGCACACATCTGGCTCGCGGCAGTGACATCCACGGCGGGGCAAGGTTGGACGGGGCACCCGAGGGCAGGGCGGATCACCTTCTTTGACTACGCGGAGCAGTGGCGCTCCATCCGACTTCACCGCGCAAGCAGCGCCGCCCACGTAGAGACCATGCTGCGACGCCACGCCTACCCCGCGCTCGGGGGCCGTCGAATCGGAACCATCGTTCACTCCGACATTCAGGGATGGGTGCAAACGCTCAGCCTGACCAGCAAGCTGGCTCCATCCACCGTCCGTGTGGTCCACGGCATTGTCTCGTCCGTTTTCCGCGCAGCGATCCGCGACCAGCGCCTCGTAGTGAATCCGTGCGAGGGCACACGTCTTCCTCAGCGGGAACGACGACTGGTAATTCCGTTGCGAACTGAACAGGTTGCGCGCCTCCGGACAGAGGTCCCGAAAGACCTACGCGCGCTCGTCACTCTCACGGCCGGAACCGGTATGCGCCAAGGCGAGGTCTTTGGAGTGACCCGTGATCGGTTGCGTCTGACCGGTGACGACCCAGTCGTGATCGTGGACCGACAACTTCTTACCCTTCCCGGTCCGACGACCGCGTTCGGTCCCCCGAAGACGACGGCGAGCCGCCGGGTCATCCCACTGCCCCAGGTGGTCGTCGAGGCGCTGGACCAACATCTGAGTGTCAACAACATCGACGACGACGGTCTGGTCTTCACTCTCAGCGGCCAGGCGATCATCCGATCCGCGTTCGGCCACGTGTGGCGCCCGGCCGCCAAGGCGGCGGGACTGAACGCGATGACGGGGACGGGTATGCACGCCTTGCGCCATTACTACGCGTCGTTACTCATTCGGTATGGCGAGTCGGCGAAGACGGTGCAGGCACGCCTTGGTCACGCGTCGCCGAGCGAGACGCTGGAAACCTACGCCCACCTGTGGCACGACTCGAACGACCGGACGCGCTTCGCTGTCGATGCCGAGTTGCGGTTCTGAAGGTGCGGATGGGCTGGCGCATAAGCCGGGTTCTGTGACTCCGAAGAGCCTGGCGACCATCCATCTCCGGCCACCGTTACCGACGGCCTCTAGCGGTCTACCCGCGTACTCAGGCGGGCCGCCCTCGAACGCACGCTGTCTGACCTTGCTCCGGGTGGGGTTTACCTAGCCGGTCTGGTCACCCAGTCCGCTGGTGGTCTCTTACACCACCGTTTCACCCTTACCTATCCTCGCCGGAGCGAGGGAGGCGGTCTGTTTTCTGTGGCACTGTCCCGCGGGTTACCCCGGGTGGCTGTTAGCCACCACCCTGCCCTGTGGAGCCCGGACTTTCCTCGACGCCCTCCAAGGAGTGCGACGCGGTCGCCTGTCCAGCCCATCCGCGCCAGCAAGCATAGGGCTTGCCCCGGCATGCGCGAGCAAACCCCGTCCAAAAGTGTCAGAGCCCCCGGCGCAGTGCCTTCACTCGGCTACATCTCCGGGCACTCGCTGATCCGTCCACAACAAACGGCAACCCAGCGCCGTGGGGTGAGTCAACTGGCCAACGAGCCAGCCTCCGCCTCGCCCGCGCCTTCTCCAGTCGCTCCGTCATCTTCGGCGCCTACTTCAAGGCGGCCACGCTATCGATCACTCGCGGTGGAGATCGTGAGAGCCACCAACGGTTCCCGTGTCCGGGATACACCCCAATCTTGGGTCCTCGATGCAGAGGCCATTTACGGCTGCTCTGCGCTCAGGCCGGACCTGCCTTCCTCGCGACATTCGCGTCGGCGCTCGCTCAGTGTGATCGGGTGGAACTCGTCGGCCTCGTCCACTCCGAGGAGGTGCCCCGTCGTTGGTGGTGTCATCTGGATCGGCTCGTAGTCGGTGTGGGCTAAGTCGTTTGGCGCCGAGGGGACGCGGATCGCTACTCCGGGGCAGTGATTGGGTCTTCCGCAGCAGGAGTGCGCCCACCAGTTGTTCGCATTCGCGGGGTGGGATCCAGCCGAGGCCGCGGCGGTGGTCGCAGCGCGTCACGGCTGCGTCCCCGTCGTGGTCGCTCATCTGGCCATCTCCATCCTTCGTCCTGGATCCTTCGTCTTGGCCCCGGATTCCGAGAGCCGGCATCTATTCCTTACTGGGGGTGATCACGCGCACGATCCACGTTGGAGGCCGACTTCGATACTTGCTGGACGGCGAGGCTGATCTGACGAGCCTCGGCATCGCTGAGCCATCTTCTGAGGAGGGCGTCGCAAACCTGACTCCAGGTCCCGGGGGCACCGCCTTCGGCTGGCGGAAGATCGCTGGCGCCAAACTTGTAGCGGTGCTCGACAAGACGATCGACCATCTGGCGCCGATCACCGTGTCGCACGACTGTCCTCAGCACGATCATCTCGGGCGTCTCTTCGAATGCGGCACCGCCGAGCATCCCGTTTCGCTCGGCTTCGCGGAGTAGTTGTCGGACCTCGGACTCGGCAAGATCGGCGATCTCGGCGATAGATCGACGCGGGGTTCCGTGAATGGCGAGCAGTGCGACGTCCTCAAGGGCCTCGATGTGGCTCAATCGGGTGCGTGCCTGGCGTTCGCGCACTCGGTCACGAAGCGCACTCCAGTCGTCGGGGCCCAAGCCAGGCAACTCAGCCGCCGGTGGAGTTGAGTGGTCCACGTAGGCGAGGTCGCTGGCCGGGGACAGGTTCGTGGCAGCCGATTCGCAGTGGTCGGGGCGACCGCAGCAGGCGTGTGGCCAGGGCGGGACGCCGGGGGCTGGGTGGCTCCATCCGAGCCCGCCGCCGTGGTCACAGCGGACCATCGCGATGTCGTCGTGTCCGCTCATCGTGACCACTCGGCGCAAATGATGGCGGCAAGGTCGTCGAGAGTCTCCTGGTGCCATGTCGCTCGAGCCCATGCGGCCGGTGCGAGTCCATCGAGTTCGCCAACACTGGTGTTGAGCAGGACCGCGACGGTCCACGGATCGAACGCACGCAGCGTGACCAGGGGCGTAGAACGCCCGGACTTCGCGTGGACGGTTCCGTCGGACGTCTGCTCGAACTGGGCTAGCGGATAGGAGTGGTTGCCATCGGATGTCTCAACGCCGAGGACGACTCCGGTTTGATGCCGCACGGCCAAGTCCTCCTGGGTGACCTGGAGGACCTCAGCGGTGCGGGCGGCTGACCAAAGCGGAGCAGCGACGTCGCGTATGTCGTTGCGCCCAGCGGAGTCTCTGTGCCCGGCCCATGCGTCACTCATCGAGCCCGTCCTCTCGTCACCGGCGTCAATGGCTCGACGTCCAGGAGGAGGAGGTTCGAGGCGTGCCCGTCACGGTGCAGCGAATGGATGGTCGTGTCGAAGTCTCGGCCTGGGAGCCGGACCGTCCGCGTCCCGGAGCAATGCATGTGCCCGTGGAACACGGCCCGCGGCCCCACAGCCTCTACCGCGGCGGTCACTTGTCGCCGTGACCCCGCCGACGCTGCAAGTGCGTCGGCGGGCCAGCCCCACGGGTCGTTCGCGAGGATCTCTTCGACCGCCGGTACTGCGTAGGGGACGTCGACGGTCTCGTGGGAGAGGAGGACGTCTGCGTAACCGCCCTCGGTCGCGAGAGCCACCTGCTCATCGGTGATCGCCTCAGCAGGCCACCAGTCCTTCCCTTCCGTTCGGTGACCGCGGTCGAGCGACGTGGCACCACCCAGGCAGACGAACGTCCGCCCGGCGATCGCGAACCGGTAGCCGCGTGGCATCACGGCGACCCGGTCCGCCAGGTGCAGCGGAAGCGCTCGATCGTCCGCGCTCCGGTTTCGTGGGTCCTGCCATCGCTGGGATAAGGCGTCGGCGTTGTCGTGGTTGCCCTCGATGATGAGGAGGTCGAGGTCGTAGCGCTGGCACAGCGTGGATGCCTCGTCGGTCATCCGCCGTGAGGACGCCCCTGGCCACAGCAGGCCCCAGTCGCCGAGTTGGATAACTGTGCGGACGTCGCCGCGCTCGCCGATCGACTGTAGACGGGACCTCACCCAGGACCGGTTGCCGTGCACGTCACCCATCAGCGCCACCGTCGTCACGAGCGTTTCCAGGTCTCGGTGCCGATCTGGTCGGCATGGGTCTGGCACAGCGTCAGGTACCAACCCGACTCGGGCTCGATGCGCAGGACGCCCGGGGTCCCGCAGGTCTCACATGTCGACGAGGCCTCGGTCTGCGCTTCACGGACGCGGGCATCGAACCTTTGCTGAACGTCCGGGTCGTCCGCGTGGGGTGATGCGTAGAAGTCGAGCGAGCCGAACTTGGACTTCACCTGGCTCAGGGTCCAGTTCGCGCTGATGGTGCTCAGGTCCTCAGCGAGCCGGACCAGGAGGTCAACCCAGCCGTCACCGCAGTTCCACCAGTACCGCTCCCAGGCAGGCTCGACGCGTTCTCGCAGGGGCGTCAGTCGGTCGTCGGCTTCATCCATTGTTACCACCTGACCTACCTGCGGAGCCGGTAATAGCTCGGGCCGAGGACCGTTCTGGTGTTTGGCGCCCTTCGGCAAGCATGACGATGATCTCGAGTGGATCGATTCCGAAGTTGAGGGCATCGGCAGAGATCTGGGTGGGCGTGTGAGCACACAGCACGGAGGTCAGGTCCTCGAAGGACCATCCGTGAACAACGCACTGGGTGACGAGCCACGGGTCCAGCCCGCACTCGATCCACTCGTCAGCCGCGGGTGGCTCGTCAACGCTATGTGTCATGACAGGACGCATCTGACTTGACGACGGGAGCGTCGCTCTTGCCGTCCGACGAGATCCCTTGCTGCAGATCGGTCGCATAGCTGTTAGCGCATCCCGCTTGCATCATGATTCGGGCACGCATGCTCGCCTGCCACCTGGCCCCCGACGCCGCAGACCCAACACTCGCCGACCGTGAGTTCGATGTACTCGTTGCACATGTCCAGGCAGACGCGGGACTCGGACACGGCGGTCGGGTTGTTGCAGTAGTAGTCGCGTAGGTATGCCGCATGTGGGCCTGCTGGTTGGTCAGGGCTGAGGTGAACCTGGAGGGAGTCGGGATCGCCGGGGACGTCGTCTGGTCGCGCTGTAGGCATGGCTTTCCCTTCGCTGGCTTCTTGCTGGCGTGGTCGTTTCGTCCGGATCGGTTCATGAGGCGCGGCCGTCGATGAGGGGGGTGATACTGGATTGGGCGAGGAGACGTCGAAGGTGACGCCCTGGCTGGGTCAGTTGCAGACCGCGTGGAGTGCGGTCGAACAGTTGATGGCCCAGGCGCCGCTCTAAGCGGCGCGTGGATTCCGAGAGGGTGCTCGGGGTGAGGCCGAGCCGGTGCGAGGCGATGGTCATGGTGGAGCTCTCGGCCACGACTTGAAAGCGGGCAAGGTCGATGCGTAGGCGCCGCTCGCTGTGGTTGTCGGGTCGCTCAGCAATCGTGATGACCTCGTCCAGTGGCCGACCGTCATATGCGCTTAGGTGTCGGCTCGCGCCCCTGGCTGGCCTCTCGTCCCATCCTCCCAGTTGACGGGTCATGTCGGGGGCCGGGCCGAAGAAGGAGCCTTGTCCGGTGCGGCGAGGCGACCAGGTGATCGGTTCGTCGAGGTGGTTGACCTGGAGGGCTCGTTCGGCAACTCGTAGCAGGGTGGGAGGTGGCTCGGCGCGCCAGTGTTCGCGCACGGTGGCGTAGGCGCGGCGGTGTCCGGCGAGGAGGTCAAGGTAGGGGTCAGTGAAGAGCAGGTCGTGGCCGGTGAGGAGCTCGTGGACGTGCCAGCCCATGAAGGCGGTGAGCCGCTCGGTTTGCCTGAGCCCGGACTCTTCGGACACCCGTTGCGCCAGGCGCCTGCTCGGGCGGCGGGGTTCTTGGAACGTGTATCGGCGGCGGGCGTAGTCGATGGGTACGTCCACAGTTGAGAGGAAGTCGTGGAGTGCGAGCAACTGGGCGAACGTGCCGCTGGGCCGGGCGGTCTGGAGATCAAGGATCCCGGCGAGTTCTCCCTTGAGTTGTTTGACGAGTCTGGGCGAGTGACCCAGGGATGCGAACGCCGTATGGAGGCCTGCGCCACTGGCGATGGCCACGATCGCAGTACTTGCTGCGCACGCGTAGTACCCCGCCTGCGCGGTGGAGGCATCGGACAGGAGGAGGCCTGGCCACAGGCTGGCGGGGACCTTGCTGGGGTTCAGTGGGCGGCGGCGGTGGCCAGTGATGGTGAAGCGCGTGGCAACGAGTCGTACCGCCAAGGTGGCTCCTGGGCGCGCGCTCGTGGCTTCTCGGCGAAGCGCGGTGGCCAGTTCCCACGAGGTGCCGTACTTGCTGACGAACTCCCCGGTCGAGGCTTGTCCACGGACGGGAAACGCGCCGAGCCGTTCGCGTGCTGCTTCCACGCTGTCGTTGGCGAGAATGTGAACAGCGACGGTGGCGCAGAGGCCGGTGATGACGGGCGAGCGAACTGTGGCCTGCATCCGGACCGCCGGTCGTTCGCTGTTCGGAAGCCGAAGAGCATCAGCCCAGAGTTCTCCCAAGCCCAGCGCCGATTCTCCGTGGGCCTCTGGGGCGAGGTGGCGAGGTGGGTTGCGGCTTGGAAGGGGTGGTTGCGCATCCAGGAGTTGACCGAGTTGGGGTCCGGCCAGTTGCGCATCGAGACGGGTGGCCAGCAGCCGCACGATGGTTGCCACGTCGCCAAGCCACTCGACGGCGGGGCGCTCGGCACCCAGGGACTCAATCGTGGTGATGTCCCCATCGAGCACACGGTCAAGCAGCTGCTGCGCCCGACTCACCGGACCGAACGACTCGTCTGGCGTCTCCGGGGTGAGTTGTTGGGTCGACGAGGCGAGTGCCTCGACCGGACAGACGCACTCTCGCTGGGCGTTGACTCGCAGTCCAGTGTTGATCCCTCTGGGATGGCCCATCGGGCTGGTTCGGACCGGTTGAGAGCAGGTGGGGCAGTCTCCGAGTAGCAGCCGGTGATGGCGCACGCAGGCGAAGGACCACATCAGGTACCAGCCGATCCGCCATCGAGCCCCGCGCTCAACGAGGCACTCGGGGCAGAACCGGGCTCCCTGGCCGCGCGGCCAGGAACCGGAGGGGTACCCACGGGCATCCGCTTGAGGAACCAGCCCAAGATGTTCGAAGCGCTGCAGCGTCATTGCTCGCAGAGTCACCTCGCCCAGACCGAGGGCCAGGCTGAGTCTCAGCACCTGCTCGGCACCGAGCGGCGCCACCGCTCCGAGGGCCAACCTGAGGGGCAGAGCGAAGTGGCGTCGCAGGTTCATCGGATCGGTGCGCATGCCGTGCGCGAGGTGCTCCAGGTAGCCGTCGAGCGGCTCGTCTTCAAACGGGGTCGGCATGAACCCGAACCTCTCCCCGGCGGAGCCGAACGGTGAGCCCGGCGGTAGGTCAAGTTCTACGACGGCCCGGGGGTTCGGGACGTCGGGGTGCGTCCGGGCCGGTAACCGCCCCATGAGCCCGTTCCGGGTCATGCGAAGTCACCGACCGCGGCATAGAGGTGGTCCTTGGTGAGAGCACGTCCGTTGTCCCAGATGGCCTCAACTGCGGCCGTCTTGACGGCCTCCAGCATGGATCCGGTCAAACCTTCGAGGCGCGTGGTGAGCCAGAACATCGTCTCGGGGTTGAGACCGGGCGCATGAAAACCCTCGATGCGCTGTAGGTGCCGAAGCAGGGCAGCGAACAGGTCTGCGGGCTTGGGACCTCGGTCGCGGTGCAAGGGCAGCAGCACCAGGCGGTTGGCTCGGCGGCGCAACTGCTGTGCTGAGTCGTTGTTTCGGCCAGGATCTCGTAGCCAGGCTGAGCGACTCAGATCGATGCCGACCACCACGATGGGGACCGGTAGGTCGAGCAACGCGCGAAGACCGTCGCTGAGTCTGCTCGCCTGGTCGGAGATGCGGCGGCAGAAGTGGCCGTCGTCGACGACGATCAGTTCCACGCCATGGGCAAGGAGGAGTTCGCTGAGTCGGTTGTGTAGACGGTGCTCATCACCATCTGCGGGGAGCCCGCAGGCACGCGCGATCGCCACCAGATAGGCCTTGGAGGTCTGGTTGGTCTGCGACGCCAAGTAGATGTACGGAGTCTGCTGGCGGCCCTCCGGGCTTTGGGTCCGCCATTGCGGATGTGCCATCGCACGGTCGAGGAGGACAGCAGTGATCGCGCTCGACTTGCCGAGGAGCGAGGGTCCTTCGATCGCCAACCATCGCCGGTTCGTGCCGGTGTGCTGGCGGAGAAGTCGATCGATCGCGACGGCGATCTGGTCCTCGTACACGGCCACGTGCAGGGTGTGAATCCATGCCTCCATCTCCGGCCCTGATTGCGACGGCGGCGGCCCCGTTCGCAGCCGGTGGATAGCCCCCCAGGAACTGTGATCCGTGAACCGGAACGCGTGCCGGTGCCCGGCCAGGGGACCTTCCGTTTTGTCGGTACTGGACGCCGCAGATCTCGACGGGTTCGTCATGATCAGGCCCCACCTCCGGTCGGACCCCAGGGGTCGGCGGCGTCCCTCGAGCCCCCGGTGATGCCCTCGTCCCACTCCCTCACCGAGGCAGCGGACGAGTCCGAGGCGTTGGCGGTGTCAGGTATGAAGTCCTCGAGCCGCCAACCACCGTTGTCGACGTGGGCCTCTGCCGCTGGGCCTTTGCGCTTAGTGCGGGAGGAGGTGCGGCGCAGGGGCACGACATTCTCGTCGGGGTTGAGGTCGTCGTCGTTCCAGGACTGCTGGAACAACTCCAACAGATCGGCTCGGCGCTCCCCGATTTCGGTATGGGTCGGCCACTTTTGGCCGGTGTGGCCCAGCGTGGTGGCGATCATGCGTCGGACGCTGTCGAAAGCCGGGGCGACCCCACTGTCGGCCCCCGGGCTAGAGAGCCGACGGACGTTGAACGTCCCGGGCTCGATCCAGTAAAGGCGGTGCTTGGCCTGAGGGTCATAGAAGAAGGCCAACTTGCGTGCTTCTCCTCGACGCGTGGACGCGTCCTTCAGGTCCTGGTAGTCCTCACACCAGTAGCGACGGCGCTCCCAGGTGACCCCGTCGTCTTCGGGTTTGAGCAGTTTGGTCGGCAGCAACCGCAGGGCCAGGGTGGGGTCCGCAAGGACTCCAATGACGTTGCCGAAGCGCAGCGATGCGAGGACCGCCTGGATGGGCGTCAGAAAGCGGTTGGTGGTGCCAACTTGCAGTCCGGTATGTGGCTGGTTGGCCGCCCATTCTGGCCACTGGCTGAAGGCGCGTGCAGCCTGCTCGAAGGTGGGAATGTCTCCTGGGGAAATGAATTTCGGGCGATTGACAACGGTGTTGCCCTTGTGGCTCGGAACCAACTGGCACGAGATTGCGAACGTGTGAATCAGCGACTCGACGAAGGCCTTGTCCGTCGGTGTCATGGTCGCCGCCCAGTGCAACTCGATCGACAGTTGGGCGCATAGGGAGATCCATAGGGTGTTCTCCTCCTCAGCGCCGTGGTCGAGCCGAATGCTGGTAGGCAGCACCCCCGGTGGCGGACCGGCATTCGGGGGAAATGCGTTCAGCTGCAAGAGCGAGGGCACGGCGCTGATTTGGGCACCATGCTCCGCGCGCGCAAGGCAGTGACCGCCGATGATGTCGAACAGAAGCAGCGCCAGATCTCGACCCCGCGGGGGTTCCCGGACCAGGCGCAGCCAGGTCATCTTTGTCGAGACGCACACTGCAAAGACGGCGTAGGCACGGCGTGGCTCACCGTCAGGACCCTGCACGAAGAAGTCGGTGGGTGTGGCGTCCACCTCGAGCATCTGTGCGAAGTCGTATGCCCGGTGGCGCAGCGGTCCGTCCGTCGGTCGCTTGGATTGCTCGTGGCGCGTTTTAGCGTTGCGCTGGGTGCGGCCACCGTTGAGTTGATGCCAGAGCGCAGCGAAGCGGTGGTATGGGAGCACCTCGTCGATGCCCGGGAGTTCCCGACCGTCGGGGCCGGGGGTTCCTGGGTTTCGCGACACCATCCCTCGGCGTCGAAGGTCGACGATGACGGCCGCGTAGTCGGACTGCAGGTGCTTCTTGCTGCCCAGATGCCCGGCCTGGGCGTGCTCGCGGATCACCGCGAGGATCTCGGGTGCAACGTCGATGACGTTCTTCAGTTGGGCCTTGCGACCGGAGTGAGGGATAAGACCGACGATGCCGCGGGCACGGTACGCAGCCTCGCGGCGCGACATCGTCGAGGCGCTCCAGCCGAGTTCGGCGCGCTTGGCTGTACGACGCTCGGTGACCGTCGTCTTCTCGGCGTCATACAGTTCTGCATCCTTACTTGTGTCTCCGGCGGGCCGACCACTGATGACATCGATCAGATGGGCCTGGGAACGGAGTGCTTTGTTGCGGACCTCTGGTGCGATCCAGTGGAGCACTTCGGCGTCAGGGTCCGGCACAAAGTCAGGAGTGAGCGCCCGATGGGCCACCGAGACCGCACTCAGCAGTTCCTGGAGCGACTTAGATTCGGTCTCGCCGTTCTTGAACAACTCGAACATGATCTGGCCGGAGTCGTCGTAACTGTCCAGAATGATGGGCTGCTCGCCGTCTGCCGACACCGCAGGTCGCTCGTCTCGCGCTAGCGTCAGACGAACGACCGGTTGTGCGCGAGCAAAGGAAGGGGTCAGGTCCGGAAGGTCTGACTCTGCCGTGGACGTGTTCCCTCCGCCTCCGGGGGCCGGCGCATCGGGATCCCAGGGATGTTCGGCCGGATCCACGGATCCTCCATCGCGCACGTCGTCGCTCAACGTGCCCAACTCGAAACGTCCGGATGTTGCCTCGACAAGACACTCGAAAGTCGCAGCGGCTGATCCAGGTTCGTGTGGAAATGACCAACAGCCAGAAGATGCATAGCAACCTCCAGGCCGATCCGCACCGACGCCATCTGGGACTTCTCGCGGTGGGCACCGTCTGCGAAGTCGGTCTCGGGTGCTGCGCCCGCAGCACCCGATTGCGGCGGTCGGTAGGCCTCGCCGGCGCGTTCACGGCAGATCGCTTCGACGACGCCTCCGATCGAGCGTGACCGAGACTGAAGGGCGATCCGGACCTCGGAAGCAAGGAACGGGTTGGGTCGTCGGTAACCAGAGAGAATCTGCAGGTTCATCGACATCTGGCGCGTCACATCGCTCAGGAGGTGGTACCTGGTCCCTGCCCTGCCCAGCGAGCGCTGTGCCAATGCGGTGCGAGCCTCGATCCACGGGTCAGCCCGCCGGAAGGCGGGCTTCACTTCGAAGACGACCAGTTGTCCGTCGATGACGGCGGTCAGGTCCGGGATGTGCACAATCGATCCCTCGTCGTGGTCCCAGACCAGCATGAATGGTTGGGCGTAGAGTGCTGAGACATCGGGGTGCATGACCAACGCGTGAGCCCAGGCCAACTCGAGACCGGAGTCCAAGGTCAGCATGAGCGCCCGGCCTTCACGCACTACCGGAAGCATGGCGATCCGGCTGCGGGCACCCTCATAGGTGCCAACGCGGCGTACCGGCTCGACGAGGTAGGCCGGGGTGGGGATCGCGAAGTCCAGGACTGATTGCACCACGGCGGACTCAGCGACCTTCCACACCACCCTGGCCCGCACATCGTCCATCTGACCCGACGCCACGAGAGCCATCGCCCGCTCGCGAGAAAGCTGCCGCCCCACAAGGCGGCGAACGGCCTGAGGGATGCGCCGAGTACCCCGACGGGCTGTCGCAGCAGGCGACACCTCATGCACGACCGGGAGCGCACACTCCGCGGGGGACCAGCCTTCGGCAGGACTATCGCGGGGGTGCGGGGCGCCGCCCGTCATCCTTCGGTCGCTTTCGAGTGGATGGGCGTGTTCCGAGGCTCCGTTGATAGACGCCTACACGCCTTGCGTCGCAGTTGGAGTGGATGGCGCGCATACGCGCCAATGGGCATGGCAGTGGTGGGAATCCGCTGAGGGTCAGCGGATGGGCGGTTCCCGACGGCGTTGCCCTCGTGGCCCGGGATCAGTTGGCAGGCTCGGGCGAACTCGCTGATGACGGACTCGACGTACGCCTTGTCCGTCGGTTCACGGGTGGCAGCCCACAGGATCGTGACTCCGATCTGGGCGCAGTATCGGATGAGCCGATGGCTCTCCTCCTTGGGGCCGTGGTCCAGAACGATCGCTCCGGGCAGCCAGGCAGGCGGGGCGCCAGTGCTACGCCATAAGTTCAGCGCCAACACGTTCCGCGGCAACGCTGGAACCGATTGCCCCGGGCGGTTGGCAACTCCGGAGGCGAACGTCTCCTCGCCGCCCGCCATGTCCCACAGCAGCAGTGCGACGTCACGACCCCGTGGGGCTCCTGCGGTGACCCGCACCCATAGGTACTTGGTGCTGACACACTTAGCGAAGACGGCATGAGCCTTCACCGGCCCATCGGGGCCCTGCACGAACACGATGGTGCACCCACCGGGTTCGATCTCGCCTGCGGCCATCAGTTCGAGAGTGCGGGTTCTTGCAAGTACCGGCCCGATCGCTGCGCGCACCTCCGGTGCCATCCGTCTGGTGCCTCGACGCGCAGTCGCCTTCGGCATCCGCGGATGGGGGTCGGGCAGGTTCTTCACGAGAGCAGTCCCTGCGGCCTCGTCCGGCGCCGATTCGGCGGCCTTGGACGGTCTCGAAACCGAGCCGCGCGCCTGCGGCAGGCATGACGAAACGTCGTCAGATGCAGGATGATGGGACACAGCGGTCACCCTCTGTCGTACTCGCAGTCCAATGCTCCGACGAGGGCCACCGCAAGTGAGGTCCCGACTGTTGGCGCAGCGGGACCTCACGCCATTTCTGGCGGAATGCGAGGGCTTCGTCGAGGGACAAACTACGCCGCTCGAGCGTGTTTGCACACCCCTCGCGATCTCAGGCGTGAGTGTTCTGCCCGAAGTGCCTGCCCATTCCACGCTGACTTTTCCGGACTCATCAAGTTAGTCTCACGGGTAAGGACGATCTTTTACGTGAAAGGTTGGAACAAGTGGCCGCATCCCCCGACATCCTGCGCGGTCTCAGCCCCCGCACGGTGAGGCGACTGCGCTTCATATCTCACTCTCCGGATCACTCAGTCCTGACTGCTCCGTGCAGATTGCCGGGGTGCGGCCGCACGATCGTGCGCGGAGCCGAGCGCGGGCGCGACCGATGGTTCTGCAACCACAAGTGCGCCGACGACTTCCGCGTACGCCAACGGGCGCTCTCGGCGGCCATCGAGGAACTGCTCGAACGACTTAGCGACTCGTCACTGACCACCCGTGAGCGACGGCGCACGGCCTCTGATCTTGCCTACTTGGTCGAGATCCGTCAGCCCTATGTGGCGCCCGCGAGGTGGCGGCGAGAAGTCGGAGAAGATGACGAGAACGGAGGCCTGGCGGACAGCCTCAAAAACTCGGCCCTTGAGGCGGCCTTCGAGCCGCGATCAGGCAAGCGCTGCACAACCTGCAACGGAACTGGCGACATGAGCCGATTGACGCCGAAACCAGGTGATAGTCCGATCAGCAAACGCGCCACCGAAGGAGCACTGTTTGGAGCGATCGCCGACCTGATGAGTCTGCTCCCCTGGGTGAGCCCGAGAGTCGCTATCGCTATCGAGGCTGAGGAGGCCGAGCACGAGTGGAGGCGTCGCGCGCGTCAGTCGACCCCCCGCGGTCGTGGCTAGTACCGGTCCAGATCGCCACTGAGGCAACGATCGCTCGACTGTCCAATCGGGTGCAGACGTTCACGCGACCGGCCCCAGGCCAGCTTTGACCCGCTCCTGCACCTGGCTCCAGTAGGCGCCAGCCAGTGCCAAGATGAGGTCGTCGACGCTCGGGCTGTCGCTGAAGAAGCGATCCGTGATCTCTTGAAACCGCACCGGAACCCGAAGATGCGTGCCGCTTGCGCGTCGTGTGGATCGTGTCCCTGCTCGACCGAGGTCGTCATATGGAACCGACGACCCGCCGCGCGCTGTGCATGACATCTAGCCGAGCCACTGCCCGGTGGGCATCGGGTCCTAGCCGCGGCTGTCGGCCGATGGGAAGTTCGCGCGGATCACAGAAGGGGTTCGCCGCAGCTGAAGCAGGTGTCCTCGCCGTTCTCGTAGATCATCCCGCAGCAGTACGTCGGTCCGCCGCTGACTTCAAAGCAGCCTTCGTGCCAGTCCTCGCCGTTGAAGTCGAGGTGGCTGTCGTCGCCCTGTATCGGCTCGCCGCAGCCCTCGCAGGTGAGCATGGTCATCTCGCCCTCACTGATCTCTTGCGTTGGCCCAGTCCCAGCAGTCCGGGGACGTCATTGGCGAGCAGTAGCGGCTGTCGTGGCGCTCTGAGTACTCATTCATGTTCGCTGTGGGGTTGCCGCAGTTGGGGCAGGTCGGGTGCTCCCCTGGACAGGTGCGGCTGTTGTGTCCGCCAAGTCCGCATACCGTGCACGCCATGCGGGCATGGTAGGCGTGCACGTGCCGCCAGCACTCAAGGTGTAGGAGATTGAAGGCGATCGCATCCTGTCGTGGGCGAGGGGCGGCAAGACAGACCCCGAGAACTGCCAGACGCTCTGCACCGCGCTACAACCGATCTTGCCGCTCGGCACTCGGCTAGTCCGCCCGCAGGACCACCGCCGCGACCTTGTCGTAGGTCGCTGGCCGGCCAACTTGCAGGAGAAGAAGCCGACCCATGCCCTCCATGTACTCCTACTGTTCGAACGCGGGGTTCCAGTGACATAAGTCGGCCCGCGTGGTGACCGGGTGGCCCACGCCCCCGGGCGGGCGCGCTCGGAAGTGGCGCGAGCACTGCGTATGGGTGTCATCGAGATCGGTGAAGGTCTGCGAGAGCGCGTAGGTGCGATCCGCTGGCTCGCGGTATCGATTCCGCCTGAAGGTTGCGCCGCCTACAGCACTGCCGTCGGGGCCCATTACGGATAAGCAGCGCGCCGCTAAGAGCGGCAAGGCATCCATGTCGTCGGAGGAGGTAGCCGAATACTTCGGCATCAGCGCTCGCACAGTACGGCGAATGATGTCGCGCCAAGAGTTGTCCGCCAACCGCATCGGAGGGCAGTGGCGGATCCCAATCACCGACATCGAGGCCCGGGAGAAGCGGACCTCCACCAAGAAGTGGCGATAATCCCACGCCGGAACCTGTCTTGCATACGCTCTCGGTCGACGCCGGCCACAGTGGCGCCCCTCTCCGAAGACGAGAACGCGGGCGTCGTTCCGGGTCGCAACGGGCCAGCGGACGCGGACGTCGAGCGTGCTCAGCGGCCTGATGGCGTGCGGCCACTGCAGCGGCCAGCGGATGTAGCGCGGCACCACCCGGAGCCGTGAGCCCTACTCGTGCCCGATGTGCAGCCAGACGATCAGCAACTTCAAGGACCTGGGCGGGGAGTTGCTGCGGCAGAAGGGCGAGCACGTGTGCTGGCGGCGCGTCGAGGCCGTCCACCAGGGCGGCGCCGCGGTGGAGTCCGAGGTCGAACGGCGGCTGTAGGAACTCGACCGACTGATCCGTGACGCGCCGTCCCCGGGAGGCGCGTGCCGACCTGCAGGCGCAACAGGGCAGCCTGCTCGGCCTGCGCGACGAGAAGCGGGCCGAGGCGCCGCAGTCGAGTGCGTCCAGGAAGGCACCGACCGCACCTTCCGCGAGGACTACGAGGCCGCGGCGACGGTCGGGGAGCGCCGCGCCGTGCTGGACGCGGTCGGCGCCGTCACTCGGGACGCGCCCGGCGGTCGCAAGCGGCAGGTCCTTGCCAGCCTGGCGGTCGTCTGGACTGGCGCAGTCGGTTCGGCGCTCATGCCCGACGAAACCTGGGCTACCTGGCGCTCCCGGTCGGCGCTCAACCCCTCGTCCGCGACCGGGTGGGCCGTCTTGATGATTTTCCGGAGCGTGTGTTGGACGGACTCACCGTAGGCCGGTTGAGGTTGATGACTAGGACGTTCGCCGTCAGGGGTAGCCGTGACGTCGGTCAGACACGCCTGCGAGGAGACGCCGGCCCAGAAACGGCATCGGCGTGCGGTGTCCTCGCTGGAGGCATACACAGCGCCGCTTCCGGTGGTCGATGTCTCGACCGGCGCCTGAACCGGCGTCCACCACCTGCGAGACTTTGCCCGGAACTCGTGGCAAGCTCGGTAGAGGCCGAGCGACTTGGAGGAAGTGAATGGCTGATCGACGGGAGAGACCGCCCGACGCCGAAACTGTCGGTGGGGACGACCATGCTGCAGCCATGGGCACCGTGACGAGGGCGCTTGGCATCCCCGAAGCGCTGCTCGAGGAGGCGATCGTCGAGGCGCGCGCCGTGGGGCGACACCGCGTCCGCGCCGTTCCGGCTCGACGCATTGACGAACTCGTTTCGGAGATCGCGGACACCACCGGAGCGCGTGGGACTGCCTGATGCTCGTCCGGCAAATCCATCTCCACAACTTCAAGGCGTACCGCGGCACGCACGTTCTAAATCTGGCGGAGCCCACCCGCAACGCCAACGTGTACCTGTTCGGCGGGGAAAATGGGGCGGGTAAGACCACTCTGGTCCAGGCGGTGCTCTTGGCTCTGTACGGTGTGGGAGCCAGCGGTCTGCCAGGAATGCCGCGGCAGGGCCGGGACTTCCGCCGCCGTTACGCCGAGTGGCTGGCGGCCGGTTGCAGCGCCGGCGCCCGCGGGGCGCATGACGACCTCATGAGCGTCGGCGTCGTGCTGCAAGACGGCGACAGCCGGGTGGACGTCAAGCGGTCGATCTGGTTCCGGGCCGATGGGTCGGTCGAAGAGGAACTGCTCGAGGTCCGAGAGGACCGCGAAATTGGATCCGAGCTCTACTCGGGCGAGGACGCACAAGAGCGCGTCGCGATCTGGATGCCGCGGCATTTGGCTGAACTGATCTTTTTCGACGGGGAGCAGGTCCGCTCCAAGCTTGGCGACGACTCCGGCTCGATCGCCGACGCCCTTGACCGTCTTCTTGACCTCGAGCCAATCAAGAAGCTCACCTCCGACATCGCCAGGCTCAGCAGGGACAGGCGCACCGCCTTGCTTTCCGAGACGCAGGTGGACGTTCTCGACGCGTGGGAAAGGGAGCTTGGGGCACTGACGGAGGCGCTCCGTGAGAACCAGCTCAACGAGCGGGAACGCCGCATGCAGGCCGACGACCTGGAAGAGAGCCTGGCTACCGTTCAAGCGGCGATCGACGAGCGCCTGTCGGGCTCGTCGCCCATCACGACCGTCCAGATTGACGCTGAACTCACATCCCTGCGCGGGCGCCGCGACGAGCTCCGCTCGCGCTTCGGTCGAGGGCTCGGCGAGTGGTTGTACCTCGGCATGTTCCCGGACCTCCTGCGGGATGTCTCGATTGACCTCGCGAGCGAGCAGGACGCGAGGGCTGGCCGCGAGCGACGGAAGCTGCAGGCGGAGGCATCCGACAAATTCGCCGCGCGCCTCCTGGCTGGTCTATCCGGCCGGATGCCGCCGGCAGCGGTCGAGGAGGTCGAGCGCCTTACTGTGCAGCTCCGCGGTGACCTGTCGGAGGGCGCTGATGCTTGCTCGAGCGACGAGTTATCGAGCGGGCTCGGCGTCCTCTCCGATGAGGAGGTTGCTGCGGCACTGTCCACCGCAAAGACGCTGGACAAGCGCGACGTAGAGGATATCCAATACTTGGCGCAGGACCTGACGGCGATCCAAGCCGAGATTGGGAAGTTAGAGACGCGCCGCCTCGAGCTGGCCGAGCAGGGCGCAGTGGACCGTCTGCTTGTGCGCGCGCAGGAGCTTCGTGACGGTCTATCGGAGCTGCGGGCGCAGCTTGGAGCAACTGAGCTTGCCGCCGCCGAGAAGCGGGACAAGGTGGCTGAACTCGAGCGGTCGATCGCCCGGCTCACCGCGCGTGCAGAGGATAGCGACAGCGCGAATCGCTGGCTTGCGGCGGCGGACCTTCTCACACGTGGGCTCCGAGCGTATGCGGACGAACGGCGTCGACTCGCGCTCGCCGGGGTCTCCAAGGCACTGCTCCGGAGGTTGAAGGACCTCCTCCATAAGCAGCACCTTGTCACTGCCGTGGAAATCGACCCTGTCACCTACGAGACACAGCTGTTTGGCCGCGGCGGGCGGAAGGTGCACCTGCCATCGGCGGGCGAGCATCAGTTGACGGCGATGGCATTCGGGGCGGCGATTCTAGATTGCTCCGACTCCGCCCTCCCCATGTTCATCGACACTCCGCTCGCGCGGCTGGACGCCTCGCACCGCACCAACGTCGTCGAGCGGTTTTGGCCGCGCGTCGGCAGGCAGGTCTTCGTGCTCAGCACCGATGAAGAGGTGCGCGGGACCTTGCTTGAGGGCCTGCGTCCGTACATCGTCGAGACCTTCGTGATCCTGCACGACGACGCGGTGTCGGAGAGCCGGATCGTCGCTGGCGACTATTTCGCGGAGGGCAAAGCGTGACTAGTCTTGTCGAAGGTGCGCTGCATGCGACCTACCAGCTTTCGCCCACCGGTTCCGGCCGCCTGAGGCGACTGACGGCAGCCAGCGGCCTGTCGAACGAGAACGTCCTTAGTCGGGTCGCCTTGGCCACGTCGCTAGCCGATCCGGCGCCAATCTCCGTCGAAGTGTCTCCGGTCGGTGGCAAGGGCAAGGAGATCAAGGGGACGACTCTGCTGGGCAGGCCAGGACCCGCGAGCCTCCTCGTAGCGCTGATCGTGCGGCACCACGACGAGGAGGTCTCGGCCGCCGAGCTCCGAACTCTGATCATCGGACACTGGGAGCGGGGGCTGCAGGTCATCAATGCCGCCGCGGGCGGTGGATCAGTGGTGGACCAGATCGCTGAGCGCATTCGGCTGCAGGACGCCAGTACGCCAGCTGTCGCCGGCGGCCGCGGGGCACAGACACGCGACAGCGTGGCGGCGTCGCTCGGACGGGAGTTCGGCCGGCTGCCCGTGGAGGTGCGCAGGCTGCTCGCTCTTGTGGGCCGCTTCGACCTCGGCAGGGCGAGGGCGGCTGCGACTCGACTGATCGACGAGGTCGGCACCTCCGGGGCTGCGACCGGACGCGTATCGGAGTCGCAGGCCATGCGAGTGCTGACGGCCTGGGGCCTGAACCGGCTTGGGATGACGGCGTCGGACTCTGCCACCATGGAGCGCATCCATGACGCGGGCGACGGGCTGCCGGTCACTACCTCGGAGCGCGACAGCGTTGAGTTTCTCGCAAATCTCGGCCTGGTGGACCTCATGGACGGGCAGGGCCGCGAGCTACGCGCCGTCCCATCGACAATGGCAGTCGCCCTTGGAGCAGAAAGTTGGCGTCAATGACCACCCGACCGACCGTCTTCCACGGACCCACCGAGATCAGCGAGGAGTTGCGCGAGAAGACTGACGCGATCGTCGCCAGGCTGGTGGAGCGGTACGAGGACCCGGCCGACAACCGGCCCTGGATCGTCGCGTTCAGTGGAGGCAAGGACTCGACCCTCGTCGGCCACCTCGTGTTCGAGGCGCTAGCCCGCGTGCGGCCCTCCCGGCGCACCCGTCACGTGCACCTCCTGTCCTCCGACACCCTGGTTGAGACACCCGCCATCTCGTCGTTCGTGACGAGTCAACTGAAGGCGATCGCGGACGGCGCGAGACTTCGCGGTCTGCCGATGACCACTCATCTCGTCCGGCCCGAGCTCCACGAGACCTTCTGGGTACGGCTGATCGGGTACGGCTACCCGGCCCCAAACCGCACCTTCCGCTGGTGCACCGAGCGCCTCAAGATCAAGCCGACCAACTCGTTCATCCTTCAGCAGGTCGAGGCGGCGGGCGAGGTCCTGATCCTGTTGGGGAGCCGCATCGAAGAGAGCGCCACCCGGGCGCGGAGCATCCGCAAGCACGAGACGTCCGGGAGCGACATCAATCCGCATAGCATCCTCAAGAGCGCCTGGGTGTGGGCGCCTATCCGTGACCTTACGACCGAAGAGGTGTGGGAGTACCTGGCGCTGACCCCGTCGCCCTGGGGTGGGAATCACCGGCAGTTGCAAGTGCTCTACAAAGAAGCGAACAGCGGCGAGTGCGCGATCGTGATGGACGAGACGACTAAGCCGTGCGGTAACAGCCGCTTCGGCTGCTGGACCTGCACCGTTGTGGACCGCGACAAGAGCATCGAGGGATTCATCGGGTCGGGCCGCGCGGAGTACGCCGGTATGGCGGAAATGCGGGACTGGCTCATCGAGCTCCGAGACAACCCGGAGGACTACCGCGAGCCAGTGCGTCGCAACGGTCGTCCCGGCAACGGGCCGCTCAAGTTATCGGTGCGGCGCGACGTGCTCGAGCGGCTCCTTAGTCTGCAGGATCTACTCGGCGAGGAGCTGATAAGCGAAGAGGAGGTAGCGCTCATCAAGCAGGTGTGGGTTTCGGACGGACTTATCGACGACGGTGGGGCGCTGGCGACGCTTGAGGTATGACGACCGCTGAGCCATTCGAGCTCCGTGACTACCAGGAGCAGGGCGTTCGGTTTCTTAGTGCCACCGACCGGGCCCTCCTGGCGGACGAGATGGGCCTGGGCAAGACCGTCCAGGTCGCTGTGGCACTCGCGCGGCTGCGGGCGCACGGAGGTCTCCGGCGGGCGCTCATCGTGTGCCCGGCGAGCCTCCAGCTGAACTGGACACGCGAGCTTCGGCGGTTCGGCCCGCCCTGCGCGGTTCGCTCGACTCAAGACTTGGGCGAATCGGACCGCGAGTGGCTCTACCGGCTTCCCGTCCCTCTGACAATCACAAGTTACGAGAGCCTCCGAACCGACTTCCTGCCGGTTGCGCCGCGAACGGACTTCGACGTTGTTGTGTTCGACGAGGCGCAGCGCTTAAAGAACCGCGACAGCGTGACGACCTGGGCGGCCCATCGCGCAGGCGGGTCGAGGGTGTGGCTACTCAGTGCCACACCTCTCGAGAACGGTGTTGCGGACCTCGGTAGCCTGGCAGAGGTCCTCGGACTGCTACCGCGCGGGGGCGCCGCGTCCGAGGACTCGGCGCAGGTTCAGGAGGCGTTCCAGGGTCGATTCCTCCGGCGCCGCAAGGTGGACGTGCTCCGTGAGCTGCCGCCGCTCATCGTTCAGGAGATGCCGCTCAGGCTGAGCGGCCAGCAGCGCACCGAGTACGACGACCTCCTCCACGACCAGGAGTGGAACGGAGGCGTCGCCGACCTGCTCGCCCTGATCACCCGACTCAAGCTTGTCTGCAACCGCGCCTCGGACGGTTCGAGCGTCAAGCTTGACGCGCTCCGCTTGATCCTCGACGATCCGGCCAACGAGCCGGCCAAAGTGATCGTGATCAGTCAGTACACGCGGACCTTGCGCTGGCTTGCCGAGGTGCTGGAGGAGCGGTCCATGCTCTACGTCGGAGACCTGTCCGCGACGGCGCGCGATCAGGCGCTTCGAGCCTTCCAGGAGGCTGATGGGACAGCGGTGCTGCTGCTCTCACTCAAGGCTGGTGGTGTCGGCCTCAACATCCCGGAGGCGACACACGTCGTCCTGTTCGACCGCTGGTGGACTCCGGCGGCGGAGGACCAGGCCGTGGCCCGTGCCCACCGGTTCGGCCGCGTCGGCGCACTCCTCGTCTACAGCTTCCGTGTCGCGGACTCGGTGGAGGACCGCATCGTGCAGATTGCCCAGGACAAGACCGACATCTTCGACCAGGTTGTCGAGGACGGGATGGTCGGCGCTGCGGAGGTGGCCGGCTGGTCGCGCCGCGACCTTCTGGCGGTCCTTGACCGCACCTGACCGAAAAGTCAGAACATGCGGCGAACCGAGCTGCAGAAACAGTCGGTCCACTTAACATGACGGACCTAACCCTCCGAAGGAGACATTCCGTGGCAAAGTTCCAGGACTACAGGGCGATCCCCCTCGATGATCTCGAGATCGGGCAGGGCCAGGTCCGTGTGAGCGAGACGGGCGTCGGAATCGATGAGTTGGCCGACAGCATCGCTGCGGTCGGACTGCTCGAGCCCATCGTCGTCGCCCCCACCGACGTCGACGGGCGATACGAGATCCTGACAGGGCAGCGGCGCTTTCTCGCCCACGTCAAGCTGCAGGAGACCGGCCGTCTGGACCCTCCGGAGATCATGTGCGCCGTCCTGTCCGAAAAGGTGGACGAGGCGGAGGCTAAGGCGATCAGCCTGACGGAGAACCTGATGCGCCGGCCGCTGACGCTGCGCGACACAATCCAAGCTTGCGTATACCTATACAAGCTGTATGACTCAATCAAGGAGGTCAGCGCGCAGACCGGCATTTCGCAGTCAACGCTCCGGGAGTACATCAAGTACCCGCGTCTGATGCCTGAGCTTCGCGACCTCGTTGACCACGACAAGGTGAAGCTCAAGGTCGCGCTCCGCGCCCAGGACATCGCGGCCTCGAAGACGGACTCAGGTGACCCGCAGTCGGACGTAGCCGTTGAGCTGGCCAAGGAGATGTCCGGGATGAGCGGCGCCCAGCAGGACAAGCTGGCCGCCCAGGCCAAGGCCGAGCCGGACGCGCCCGTCGAAGAACTGATCGAGGAGGCGAAGGGGCCTGGCAAGATCGTCCAGATCGTCGTCACGCTCACCTCGGCCCAGCACGCCCGCATACAGAGTTACGCGCAAGAGCAGGGTGCGAAGCAGGACGACGCCGCAGCGCAGCTTATCGAGGTCGCGCTCAACAACGCCGGCTTCTGAACAGATGACCGCAATCGAACCGCGCTGGACCTCGGACGAGCGCGCCGCGCTGCTCGCGAGCATAGGCGGCGGCGCCCACGTTCGGCCCCTAACGCCCGCGGCAGTCGGGTCGCTGCTCACGCGGGAGGCGGCTCGTGGGGTACGTCACGACGCGATGGCGGAGGCGCTCCACCTGGACTCGGCGGCCATGATCGGCCGCTTCATCCGAGTAGCCGGCCTCCCACCGGAGATCGGCGCGAGCGTCGGTTGGGGGCGGAGCGCGAAGTGGATCAACCTCACCCAGGCGCAGGAGATCGCCCGGCTCGAGGCACCGTCCGAGCAGAGGGAGCTCACTAGGCTCACGCTCGAGTACCGGCTCAGCGGTACCGAGGTGCGCGGCGCGGTTCAGATCTGTCTGCGCCGCGGGGTCGGCGTCGCGGCCGGGGTCGAAGAAACGGTCCGCCTGCGGCCGGTGATCGAGCGGCGCTACGTGCAGATCGGGAGCCTGTCCCGCTCCGAGGTACAGGTGGCTGTTGCGGCGATGAGTGAGGCGGACCGCGCGGCGCTCCTATCGGGCGCTCTCGCGAGCGTCGGCCTCACGGTCCTGGACGCCACGCTGACCGAGCGCGGCTACGTCCTGGTCCTCGATGAGGAGACGGGCGCTAGAGCAGACGCAGACCGACTTGAGGGCGAGATAAACCGCGCCCTCGCCGAGACGATTGAGGCAGCCTGAGGTGGCAGATAGCCCGCGAGTGTCCGTCGCGGCGGACGGAACCATAGGACTCGCCGCCGGCGTCGTCGCCGACGGGTACAACGCGGACGCGGCGATCCGTGTGCAGTCCCACGTGCACGCCGACCACCTTCTCGGCTTCGACGCCAGCAAGGGCTCCGGCCAGATCGTGTGCACGAAAGCGACGCGTGCTCTGCTGATAGCCATGCGTGACCCTGACCTCAGGTTCCGCAGCAACCTGAGGGGTCTCGAGTACGGCGAGCCGTTCACCTTCGAGGACCCGGCCGGCGGGCAGGCGACAATCACCCTCTTGCCGGCTGGACATATGGTTGGCGCCGCCCAAACGAAGGTCGAGGGAGGCGACGGCTACGCGGTCGGGTATAGCGGCGACTTCTCGATGCCTCTCGACGAGGTCATGCAGGTCGACGAGCTGGTGCTTGATGCCACGTACGGCAGCCCGGACACGAGCCGTCGCCGGTACAGCCAGGTACAGGCCGAGGAACGCTTCGTGGACGAGGTCCTCAGCCGCTCGAAACTCGGCCCCGTCATCGTATACGCCCACCGTGGGACCCTCCAGCGCGCGATCGCCGTTCTCGATGACGCTTGTGAGCTACCCATGCTCGGTTCCCCCGGTCAGCGCGCGGAAAGCGCCGTGCACGCGCAGTTCGGCTACGTGCAAGCCGCTCTCCTAGACCCCGCGAGCGAGCAGGGCAAGGGGGCACGGGCAGCGGGTGCCTACGTGGAGTTCGTTGGCACAGGAGACCCTCTTCGGGAGATGCGCCCTGGCGAGCACCGAATCAAGCTCTCTGGGTCCATCACGCAGATGGACGATCCCTACCTTGAGATCACGCCGCGGTACTGCCGCATAGCCATCACCGGCCACGCGGACTTCGAGGAGACGATGGACTACGTCGACGCCGCCAAGCCTTCATTAGTCGTTACCGACTCAGCCCGAAGTACAGCGCACGCGACCAAACTCGCTGAGGCCATCACGGGGCGGATGGCGATCGCCGCCGTCGCGATGCCGCGCACACCGGTCATCGACTAGCGAGTCGTTTCCTGCCACCCCTGGATCCTGGCCACCTCTGACCGCGACAGTTGAAGGTCGCGACCAGGTGCAGCGCGTCGGCACACGACGTCGTTTTCGATCCGATCAGTTCCCGCCTCCCGGCGGATCGGGTACAACTGTCGCCTATGGACCAGCCTGAATTCGAGGACGCCTACACGGCCCAGTTCGGACTGCGCTCGGACCTTGGTGCGGCCGCGGAGCGGATCCTTCGGAAGCTGCTGGACGCCGAGGTCATCTCGACCCTCAGCACCGGCACCGCGTGAAGACGAGGGAGTCCGCGCTCAAGAAGCTCGCGAGGAAGAACCTCACCAGCATCGAGCATATGACCGATGTCGTCGGTCTGCGTGTCATCACATATCTGCGTGACGAGGTCGACGAAGTCGCCAAAATCGTCGAACGAGAGTTCAACATCGATGAGGAGAACTCGGTCGACAAGCGTGCAGCCCTGGACCCCGACCGTTTCGGATACCTGTCCGTTCATTATGTCGCGTCTCTTTCGGCTGAGCGTGTCGCGTTGCCGGAGTACCGGCGGTTCGAGAATGTGCGGTTCGAGCTACAAATTCGATCGGTCCTGCAGCACGCCTGGGCGGAGATCGAGCACGACATTGGCTACAAGTCGGAGTCAGCCGTGCCGAGGAGCGAGCGGCGTGGTTTCTCACGACTCGCCGGAATGCTCGAGCTGGCCGACGACGAGTTCGTGCGCATTCGAGACCGCCTGGCTGAGCGACAGTCGGCGATCGCGGAGGGGGTGGCTCGTGGCGACGCCGGCGTCGAGATTGACCAGGACGCAATTTACGCGCTCCTGACTTCCGGAGACAACACGCTGAACCGTATGGACCTAGCCATCGCGCGTTTCGGCGCTGGCGCCGAGGCGACCAATGGTATGGCTGACCGCGAGTACGCCGGCGCGAGGGCCACACAGCTGCGGCGCTGTGGGATTGAGGTCCTCGGCGATGTGAAGCGGCTACTGGTGGATCACGGGGACGAGGTGCTCGAATACACCCGTCGCTGGCTGCAATACGACTACCCGGCGAGCGCGGACCTGCCGACCCTCCCGGAGTCCGAGGACGACGTCGAGCCAAACGCCCTCTACCGACAACCACCGGATCGGCTCGCCGAGTTGAGCTGGCCTCGGGGACTGACGCTGTACTATCTCGCGCGCTATCTCGCCGCCGCGGAAGCGTTGCAGGCTTACCTTCTTGATCATCAATGGGGAGACCAGACCTTCGAGGAGAGAGCATCGGCTGCCTGTCTCGCAGCTGCTCGCGGCCTCGACCCCGTACCACTCTCATAGTGATACGAGAGCCCGCCCTCATGGGCCACGCTGCCACACGCGTCGCGCGAGCAGCTGGTTGCGACGTTGGCACCTGTGGCCCGACCGCGAAGGGCGGCTGAAGGATCTACGATTGCGGCGCGGTCGAGCGCCTCCGCCTTGTTCGCCAACTCGGCGGTATGACGTCGCGCGGTGCGGGTCGTAACAAGTTCGCTGCATCTCAACAGCTGCTGACCGGCCGCAGTCTGCAACGATTGCAGTTTGGATCGTTCCCTTGCAGATTCAGCTATCGTCGGCACGTCCCAGCTTCAGTGCGCCATGTCCACGAAGCGCGAGTAGTGCCCCTGGAAGGCGACGGTGATGTCGCGAGTGGGGCCGTTGCGGTGCTTGGCGACGATCAGGTCGGCCTCGCCGGGGCGGGTCGACTCCTTCTCGTAGACGTCGTCGCGGTGCAGGAGGATGACCATGTCGGCGTCCTGCTCGATCGAGCCGGACTCACGCAGGTCGCTGACCATCGGGCGCTTGTCGGCGCGCTGCTCGGGGCCACGGTTGAGCTGGGAGAGCGCGATGACCGGAACCTCGAGCTCCTTGGCCAGCAGCTTGATCTGGCGGGAGAACTCCGAGACCTCGAGCTGGCGGGACTCGACCTTCTTGCCCGAGGACATCAGCTGGAGGTAGTCGATGACGATCAGCCGCAGGTCGTGGCGCTGACGGAGCCGGCGGGCCTTGGCCCGGATCTCCATCATCGTCATGTTCGGCGAGTCGTCGATGAACATCGGGGCCGAGGAGACCTCGCCCATCTTGCGGGCCAGCTTGGTCCAGTCGTCGTCGTTCATGTTGCCGTTGCGGATGTGGTTCAGCGGGACCTTCGCCTCGGCGGAGAGCAGGCGCATGGTGATCTCGGTGCGCGTCATCTCGAGGCTGAAGAAGACGCTGGCCAGGTTGTTGTGGATCGACGCCGCGCGGCAGAAGTCCAGGGCCAGCGTCGACTTCCCCATGGCGGGACGGGCCGCGACGATGATCATCTGGCCGGAGTGCAGGCCGTTGGTCAGCTCGTCGAAGTCGGCGAAACCGGTCGGCACGCCGTAGATGCCGGACTCACGGTTGCTGATCGCCTCGATCTCGTCGAGGACGCCGGTCATGATGTCGCTCAGCGGGGCGTAGTCCTCGCCCGTGCGCCGGTCGGCGACCTTGTAGACCTCGGCCTGCGCCTGGTCGACCACGTCGTCGACCTGGCCCTCACCGGCGTACCCGATCTGCACGATCTTGGTGCCCGCGTCGACAAGCCGGCGCAGGATGGCCTTCTCGCGCACGATCTCGGCGTAGTAGCCCGCGTTGGCCGCGATCGGCACGTTGGCCGAGAGGGTGTGGAGGTACGGCGCGCCGCCGATCCGCTGCAGCTCGCCGCGGCGCTGGAGCTCGGCCGCCACGGTGACCATGTCGACCGGCTCGCCACGGCCGTAGAGGTCGATGATCCCGTCGAAGATCGTCTCGTGGGACGGGCGGTAGAAGTCGACGCCGCGGACCGTCTCGCTGACGTCGGCGATCGCGTCCTTGGAGATCAGCATCGCGCCGAGCACCGACTGCTCCGCGGCCATGTCCTGCGGCGGGGTGCGGTCGCCCGGGGTGGTCGGGCGCTCCCCCGGCGCGTAGGAGACGGGACCGTCTCCCCAGTCCTCGAACGGCGGCTCGGGGAACTCCCGTCCGGCCTGCTCGGCGACGCTCAACATGCCTCCCACGATGGTCCCGGATCGACCCCGGATGATGGTGACGACCCTAGGGACGGGCACCGACAACGCGTCGCAGCAACGCACCCGGCGGTGCCGACGACCCCGGGACCGTACGACGCGGGGCGGGCCGGGCGACACCACCTTGTCCACAGGGCCTGGGGATAACCGTCCGACGGTCGTGGACGACACGCACGCAGCTGTGCACAGGATGGGGAGAAGACTGTGGAAGACACGCCGCAGGCTACCCTCACCAAGCCGCTGACCTGCGGAAACAGTCGCCTTCGCATGTGGACGAAGAAATCCGCCAGGTTGCTCCGTTCATCCGCCCGCCATCTGGACGTAGCCCGTTGCTATGTCGACAAAGCACCCCGAACCGCCGTCCTTCCACAGGAACACCGGGGTTTTCCACCGCTCTCGTTGACTAGTCCCGTTGCCGTCATTTCCGGGCCGTGGTCCCTACATGACTAGGCTCTCGCAGGTGCGTCGCGCCCAGGACCGGGAGATCCTGCGGCTCGCGGTCCCCGCGTTCCTGGCGCTGGTCGCCGAGCCGATGTTCCTGCTCTCCGACGCCGCCATCGTCGGCCACCTCGGCACCCCCGAGCTCGCCGGTCTCGGCATCGCCGGCGTCGTCCTGCAGACGGTGGTCGGGCTGTGTGTCTTCCTCGCCTACGGGACCACCGCCGGGGTTGCTCGACGGCTCGGTGCGGGCGATCGGCGGGGTGCCCTCGCGCAGGGCGTCGACGGGCTCTGGCTCGCCGTGATCATCGGCGTCGTCGCCACCGTGCTCGGGATCGCCACGACCGGCCCCCTCGTCGCGGCTTTCGACGCCTCACCCGCGGTGACCGAGCACGCGACGACGTACCTGCGCATCGCCTTCCTCGGCACCACGCCGCTGCTGCTGATGCTCGCGGCGACCGGCGTACTGCGCGGGCTGCAGGACACCCGCACGCCGCTCGTCGTCGCCGTGGCCGGCAACGCGCTGAACATCGCGCTCAACCTCCTGCTCGTGTACGGCGTCGGCCCGATCGGGGGCCTCGGTCTGCCCGGGTCGGCGCTGGGCTCCGTCCTGGCCCAGGTCGCGAGCGCCGCCGCCCTGCTCTTCGTGGTCGTCCGCGGCGCCCGGCGCGAGGGTGCGTCGCTGCGACCGCACCCCGCGGGTATCCGGGCCGCGGGGCGGTCCGGAGTCCCGCTCGTGATCCGCACCCTCACCCTGCGGGCGGCGCTCCTGATCACGACGTACGCCGTCACGCTCGGCGCCGTCGACTCCTCGGTCGACCTGGCCACCCACCAACTCGCGATCACGCTGTGGACCTTCCTGGCCTTCGTGCTGGACGCCATCGCGATCGCCGCGCAGGCCATCACGGGCAGGCTGCTGGGCTCCGGCGACACCGAGGAGACCCGGGCCGTCACCCGCCGGATGGTGCAGTGGGGGGTGGGCAGCGGCGTCGTGACCGGTCTGCTCCTCGCGGCGGGCAGTCCCCTGCTCGGCCGCCTGTTCACGACGGACCCGGCGGTCCGGGACGCCCTCGTCCCCGTGCTCGTCGTCGCTGCGCTGGCCCAGCCGATCGCGGGCGTGGTGTTCGTGCTCGACGGGGTGCTGATCGGCGCCGGCGACGGGAGCTACCTCGCCCGCGGCGGGTTGGTCACGCTGGTGGTCTACGCGCCCGTCGTGCTCCTGGTGGCCGGCGGCGGGCTGGTGGCGGTGTGGGTCAGCTTCGCCTTCCTCTTCATGGGCGCGCGCCTGGTCGTACTCGTGCACCGTGCCCGGGGCGACGCCTGGCTGGTGACCGGCGCCTGACCTCCCGCGGGGAGACGCAGCAGGACCCGTCCCTCCGTGAGGAGGAACGGGTCCTGGTGGTCAGGCGTGGGTCAGGCCGGGATGACGTTGAGGGCCACCTTGGCGGACACCTCGTCGGTCAGCTTGACCGAGACCTCGTGGGCACCCAGAGCCTTGATCGGGTTGCCGAGGACGATCGTGCGCTTGTCGACGGCCTCGCCGGAGGCCTCCGTGAGAGCACCGGCGATCTCGGACACCGTGACGGCGCCGAAGAGGCGGCCGCCCTGGCCCGAGCGGACCTTGACCGAGACCGCCTGGGCCTCGAGCTTGGTCTTGATCTGTTCCGCGTGGTCGTGGTCGCGCACCGCGCGGCTCGCGCGGGCGGCCTTGATCGACTCGACGGTCTTCTCGGCACCCCGGGTCCACCGGATCGCCACGCCGCGCGGGACGAGGTAGTTGCGGCCGTAGCCGTCCTTGACCTCGACGACGTCGCCGGGGCTACCGAGGCCGGTGACCTCCTGGGTCAGGATGATCTTCATGCGTCCGTCCCCTCTCAGCGACCGGTCGAGGTGTAGGGCAGGAGCGCGACCTCGCGAGCGTTCTTGACCGCGATGGCGACGTCGCGCTGGTGCTGCACGCAGTTGCCGGTCACCCGACGCGCGCGGATCTTGCCGCGGTCGGAGATGAACTTGCGAAGCAGGGTGGTGTCCTTGTAGTCGACACCGCCCGCCTTCTCCTTGCAGAACTGGCAAACCTTCTTCTTCGGCTTGCGAATCACTGCCTTGGCCATTGTGGTGCTTCCTTTCTAGAAGCCCGGCTCGCGCCGGAATGGTTGAGGGTGTTCGTTAACGGTGGTTGAGGAGGGCGCTCTGCGCCCGTCTCGAAACCGATCAGACTCAGAAAGGCGGCTCGTCGGAGCCGACGCCGGGGGCGCCCCACGGGTCGTTGGCGGGAGCACCGCCGCCGCCGCCGGAGTTGCCACCCTGAGGAGCCGGGGTGGCCCAGGGGTCGTTCGCCTGCTGCTGCTGCTGCGGACGCGACTGGCCGCCACCGCCGCCGTACCCACCACCGCCGCCGCCGGAGCGGGACGCGCGGGTGACCTTGGCCGTGGCGAAGGCGAGCGCGGGACCGACCTCGTCGACCTCGAGCTCCACGACGGTGCGCTTCTCACCCTCGCGGGTCTCGTAGGACCGCTGCTTGAGCCGGCCCTGGACGATGACGCGCATCCCCCGCTGGAGCGACTCGGCGACGTTCTCCGCGGCCTGCCGCCAGACCGAGCAGGACAGGAACAGCGCTTCGCCGTCCTTCCACTCGTTGGTCTGCCGGTCGAAGGTGCGCGGCGTCGAGGCGATCCGGAAGTTCGCCACTGCCGCACCCGAGGGGGTGAAGCGCAGCTCCGGGTCGTCGACGAGGTTGCCCACCACCGTGATGACGGTCTCGCCTGCCATGAGGTCTCCTCAGCTTCTTGTCTGATCGTGTCCGGTCGTCGTCGCGCCCATCGTGGAGCAGGGCGCCGACAGCCGGAAGGGGTCGTCCACAGACGACGCTCAGTGAGCGTCGGGGCGGATGACCTTCGTGCGCAGGATCGACTCGTTGAGCGTCAGCTGGCGGTCGAACTCCTTGACCGTAGCCGGCTCGGCGTTCAGCGAGATGACGGCGTAGATGCCCTCGGCGTTCTTCTTGACCTCGTAGGCCAGCCGGCGGCGACCCCACACGTCGACGGACTCGACCGAGCCGCCGTCCTTGCGGATGACGTTGAGGTACTTGTCGAGCGACGGACCGATGGTCCGCTCCTCGAGGCTCGGGTCGAGGATGACCATGACTTCGTAAGCGCGCAAAGCGCGTCCTCCTTTGGACTCGGCGGCCACGGTCTCTCCGTGGCAGGAGGGTGCTGCGTCCCCACGACGAACCGGAACGGCTTCGAGGTGGAGGCCACGCGGCGACCTGGTCCCGTCGGTGGGCAGGGCGCAGCGGACAGCACAGGCTAGCAGCGGCGTCGTACCGCCTCCCAATCCTGTGGGAGGCGTCGGGACGGCGGTTTGGTTTCACGTGCAACCGGCCCGGCGCGGTCGTCGCTCCAGCCTCGGATTCATCACGGTATGCAGACCAGTCGGCACCTCCCACGGCGTACCCACCGTGGGAGGTGACGGCTCGTCTGCATACCGTGATGAGCCTGCAGACCCCGGCCCCGACCCCACTGTCCCCGCGCCTTCCTACGATGGGCGCATGAGCCAGATCGCCATCGGAGCCCACGTCGACCAGACCGACCCGATCGCGGAGGCGCGCGCCCGCAACGCGCCGCTCGTGCAGTTCTTCCTCGGCGACCCGCAGGGCTACCAGGGCCCCGAGTTCGCGTACGCCGGCGGGGCCGATGGACTGAAGGCGGACGCGGAGGCGGCGGGCATCGACCTGTACGTCCACGCGCCGTACATCGTCAACGTGGCCACCACGAACAACCGGATCCGGATCCCCAGCCGCAAGCTGCTGCAGCAGCACGTCGACGCCGCGGCATCGATCGGCGCCAAGGGCCTGATCGTGCACGGCGGCCACGTCAACAAGGCCGACGACCCGGCCAAGGGGTTCGACAACTGGCGCAAGGCCGTCGAGGCCACCGACCTCAAGCTTCCGCTGCTGATCGAGAACACCGCCGGCGGCGACAACGCGATGACCCGCTACCTCGACCGCATCGAGGGCGTCTGGGCGGCGATCTCCGGCACCGAGCAGGCAGACATGGTCGGCTTCTGCCTCGACACCTGCCACGCCCACGCCGGCGGCAACGCCCTGGAGACGGTCGTCGAGAAGGTGAAGGCCATCACCGGCCGGATCGACCTCGTCCACTGCAACGACAGCCGCGACGAGTTCGACTCCGGCGCCGACCGGCACGCCAACTTCGGCGCCGGGAGGATCGATCCCGATCTCCTGGCCGGCGTCGTCCGCGACGCCGGCGCCCCGGTGGTCTGCGAGACACCGGGTCCCGCCGACGCCCACGTCGCGGACTTCGCCTGGCTGCGCGAGCGGCTCTGAGCCGTCCCCGCGAACCGGCCGCCCCCGTGCGGCGGCCGGCCCCCGGGCACGACTCAGGGACGACTCATGCGGTGACGGCGACGTCGAGCAGACGCACCTCGACCGAGTCCGGGCGGCCGCTGCGCTGACGCTCCATCCGCACCGTGTCGCCGGACGACGCCAGCTCTGCCGACCCGAACACCAGGAACGAGAAGACGTGCCCGTCGTCCTCGATCGGCACGAGGTACGACGGCCGCTGGGCCACCCGCCACCGGCTGGCGCCGAGCCGGCGGCGGAAGACCAGCTGGACGCAGTCGCCCACGCGGGCGTCGACGGCCTGCCCGGACGCCGGGTCCTCGAGCACGTGATGGCTGATCAGCTGCTTCGTGGCGATCGACATGGTGGGCCTCCTCGAACGGGGTGTACGTCGGACAGGAGCCCCGAGGACGGGCCCTGATACCCCGGTCCGGTTGTCTAGCCAGGGGTTCTCGACGCGACCCGCCCGGTGCTCTACTCGGCGGGTGCCGGGACCGGGTCTGGTCGTTCTCATGCTGGCGCCGGTGGTCGCGGCCGGCGTCCTGCTCCTGATCCATCGGCGTCGGCTCGTCGCTGCCACACCGCTCCGCGCGCTCTGGCTCGTCCTCCTGGTCCTCCTGGCCACCGTGCTGGCGAGCGGGATCCAGGCCGGGACCGTCGTGTCCGACAGTCTGGTCAACCGGGTCCTCGCCGTCGTCGTCCTTGCGGCGGCCATCGCCTTCGTGAGGATGAACTGGAACCAGCAGTCCCGACTGGTCCGGAGCGGCGTGCTCCTCACCGCCGCAGGCGCCGCCGGCAACGCGCTCGCCTCGCTCGTCTACGGCTTCATGCCGGTCCTGGCCGCGTCCGCGCGCTGGCTCGGTTCCGACCTCCAGCCCGGCGATCGACCCGACCCCCAGTACGTCGCCGCTCACGCCTCCCAGCTGCCCGCGCTCCTGCTCGGCGACGTCCTGCCGGTCCCCGGACTCGACGCCGTCATCAGCATCGGCGATCTCCTGCTCGCCCCTGGTTGCGCCATCCTCCTCGCCGCGGTTCTCGCGCCGCTCTTCGAGGCTCTGCCCGTCCCTCACGTCTCGAAGGAGGTGAACCCATGAAGGACTCCCTCAAGACCCGCGTCTACGTCGCCGCCGCCAGCGTCGCCACCACCGCGCTCGCCGTCTACGCGCTCGCCGCGCCGTACCACGCGGGCAACTGAGATCAGCCGAAGCAGACCAGCGGCACCGGAGCGGTGCCGGTCGTGACGGCCGGCACCGCCTCGGCCAGCGCCGTAGCCGGATCGACGCCGGCGGCGAGCTGCTGGTGCACGGCGACCAGGACGTCGTACGCCGCCGCGTCGTTAACCGCGGCTGCCGACGCGATGACGCAGCGCGCGCCGGCGTGCAGCCACGCCGCGCTCATGCCGATCAGCTCCTCGCCCCAGCGCACCGTCGAGCGGCCGACCTCGCACGCGGAGAGCAGGACGACGTCGGGGACGGAGCGGAGCCGGTCGATGTCGTAGCCGAACCACGACCCGTCGGCCAGCATCAGGCCGGAGAAGAGCGGATTCTCTGCGGAGTGCCGGCCGTGCGCCGCGACGTGCAGGACGTCGACCTGCTCGGCGAGCTCGGAGACCGCGGCGGCGGTGGCACTCGCCCCGGTCAGCACCCGCGCCGCGGGCCACTCCTTGACGGCCGCGTTGACCTCGTCCTCGGCACGCATCACGCGCGGCCCGGCGACGAAGCCCGCCGTCCTCGTGCGCAGCGGGGTCGTACGGCGGGCCAGCCAGGACGTCGCCGACTGCGCGACGGTGACGGGGCGTCCGACGTACCCGGGCAACAGCGTCCAGGGCATCCCCGCCAGGACGCCCGACGGGGTGAGCACCACCCGACGATCGCCGACCGCGTCCAGCACCGGAGCGACCAGCAGCGCAGCGAGCTCGTCGAGGCGTGCCGCCAGGGCGGCGCGCACGGCACCGGCCATGGGCTGGGCGAGGTCGGCTGCGGCCACGTCGAGGTCCGGCAACAGGCCGCCGACGAGATCGTCGAGGGTGCTCCGGGCACCGAGGTCGACCCAGGTCGCGTCGGCATCGGTCACCACCAGGGCGACCAGCACGTCAGCGGTCACCACGTAGGCGACGAGCGCGGTCTCCGGGTCGAGCGTCCCCTGCAGCTCGGCCATGCCGACCGGGTCCACGACCTCACCGGATCCGCGGTGCTGCCACGCCCGCTCGCGCACCCGCTGCCGGAGCTGGGCCTCCCGCACCGGGTCACCGCGGCTCTCGCCGGACGCCAGCTCGCGCAGTTCGGCCAGGTCGGCGACCAGCTGCTCGTCCTCGGGGGCCTGCACGGGCTGCACCCGGCTGGCCAGCATCCGCGCGCGCTCGGACCACTCGAACAGGACGGCCGGTTTCCGCGACTCCACCGCCAGGGCGAGACCGCGCACGCCCAGGCGTACGCCGTGGCCCGCGACGCCGGTCTGGAGGTCGAGCGAGCCGAACGAGCTCTGCCACGCATGCAGGTCGGCCAGGCCCGCACGCAGGTGTCCGAGCGCATCCGTACGCCGACCGGCTGCCGACGCCGCGCGGGCTCGGGCCTCCCGGTCGAGCAGGCGTACGCCGAGGGGCGCTCCCCGGGGCACCGGTGTGCGGACGTGCGGGAGGGTGCGCAGCCGCAGGGCGATCGCCTCCCACCGGATGCCCTGGGTCTCCAGCTCGGTCGAGACGTCGTGGACCCGACGCTCGGAGACCGACCGGCCGGTCGCGGCGTCGGCCGCGAGGAGAACGGCGTCGGCACGTGCACGCCAGGCGTCGGCACCGAGAGCGAGGAACCGTCGCCGGGCGCGCTGGGCGCTCAGCCTCGCCTGCGGGGGATCTTGGTCGAGGACGCTGCGGGCCAGCGTCAGCTCGGCCTCGGCCTGGAGCTGACGCAGCCGACGCGACCCGTAGGCCCGGCCCGCCTCGTCCAGCATCCGTCGGCCCTCGGCCGACAGGCCGGCAGCAAGCAGGACCTCGGCACGGTCCTGGAGACCCACCGCCCTCAGCACCTGGCCCCGGGGGGCCAGAATCTCGTGGGCGCTCGCCATCAGATCCAGCGCACCGACGAGGTCGCCCGCGAGGAATCGGGTGTACCCCTGGTTGTGGATCGCCTTCGCCTCGCCCACCCGGTCGCCCGCGGCCGCGAGTGTCCTCGCCGCATCGCCGAAGTCCCGGTCGGCCGCCCGGATCTCCCGCCGGTCGAGGTGCACGGTGCCACGATTCAGCAGAGCCTTGCCGCGATCCGCGGTCTGCTCGTCGAGCGCCGCGATCGCCTGGCCGAACGCCTCGAGGGCGAGGGCGGCCTGCCCGGTCCGACGGAGGATGAGGGCGCGCTGACACAGCAGGACGCCCCTGATCGAGCGGGGCAGGTCGCGGTTGGCGAGCGCCCGTTCGACGAGCGCCAGGCCGGTCGTGGGATCGGTGGCGTCGGTCTCCACGTACGCGAGACTCGCCTCGACCTGGGCGCGCTGCCCCGGTTCGGTGGCGGCCGCCAAGGCCTTCCGCAAGAGCGAGCGGGCAGCACCGAGCCGGCCGGCGTTCATCGCCGCGACCCCGCGGCGGTGCAGCTCTTCGGTCGGTGCCACCCTCACATCATGGCGTGACCGAGGCGAGCTCCCCCAGGATCTCCCATCCGCGCGCCACGGCCGAGATGCTGTCCTCGGCCGCCGGCCCGGCCAGGAGACCGGCCGCCACGCGCCCCGCGAACAACGGCGCGGAGAACGACGTACCGCTCCACACCGCGAAGCCCCCGCGGAAGTCGTCCGGATCGATCGACTCGCGCTGGCGCCCGAACGCCTCCGTGCGCGCCACCGGCTGCAGTCCGCCTTCGAACGGCGGCATGGTGCTGACCAGCGATGCGCCCGGGACCTGGGTCGTGACCCAGGGTCCCGCGTTGCTGAACAGGGCGTCGCTGATCCCGTTCGGGTTCAGCGCCGCCACGGAGACGACCGGAAGGCAGGTCGGGTCCGGCTGGACCGGTCCCTGACCGTCCGACCACGGAGCGAACGCCGCTGGGAAGGCGGGCCGGCTCGTGGCGTCGTTGCCCGCCGAGCAGACGACCATCGTGCCGTGGCGCGAGAGGTCCTCGAGGATGGCGTAGAGCGTCGGGTCGAACAGCAGGTCCTCGGGAGTCTCGTGGTAGTAGCCGATCGACATGCTGAGGACGTCGATCGGCTGCCCGCCCTCCTCGCCGGCGCGGTGCCGGCGGACCAGCTCGGAGATCTGCGACAGGGCCGTGATCCAGTCCGACTCCGCCACCGGTCCTTCGGACGGCATGATCCGCCAGGACAGGATGTCGGCGTCCGGGCAGGCCTGGTGCACCAGGCCGGCGATGAAGGTGCCGTGCCCGGACATCGCGTCGATGACCCCGTCGAGCGGTCCGACCAGGTCACCACCCACCTCGGAGTCGGCGACGGTCGGGTCGAAGCCGATCGGCTGACCGTCCAGCGTCACCGAAGTGTCGACGACGTCGTCCAACCAGGGGTGAGTGCCGCAGCCGGTGTCGAGGATCGCGACCACCGGCCGCCGCCCGGGGATCTCCGCGTCGGCCCGGCGCAGCGGTGCGGGTCCGACGTACGCGACCGGCTGGCGGCCACCGCTCCCCGCTTCGCCGTACGCGGTCATCGGACCGGACGCCGGGTGGCCGTGGTTGTACGGATGGCCGTGGTTGTAGGGGTGCCCGTGGTTGTAGGGGTTCCCCTCGCCCGCCGGATGTCCGTGGTTGTAGGGGTTGGCGAACACCACGTGCTCGAGGCCCACGCCACGGACCGACTCCACGCCGAACTGGGCGCGCGTCTGCTGGAGCAGCGTCCAGCCGTCGGGTGCGATCGTCGCCTGGTTCGACGCGACGACGAGTCGGAGCGGCACCACACCGAAGCGTAGGCCGGCGGTCCGGGGATCCTCCTCCCCCGGGAGCACGTCCCACCCGAGCGGCCTCGCCACCGCCCGCAGCACCTCCAGCGCGCCGTCGAGGTCGACCGACTTCGACACCAGCAACCGGGGGCCGACGTACACCGTCGACCGCGGACGGACACCCCGCACCGTGATCGCGGTGGCGGGGTCGAGCACCCGCCCCTCGACGCCGGCGATGGTATCCCGCGGCGGCGGCACGGGGTCGCGATCCAGCGGCTTGCGTGGAGCGGCAGGCTTCTCGTCGTCGGGCAGCGCCATGGGGTTTCCTCAGATCTCGAAAGTGGGGGTGGAGAAGGCCGGGCGGGCGATGTCGTGGGGCTCCAGGCTGAGCCGGAGCAGGCCGAGCGGCAGGCCGGTGAGCTCGAAGCGTCCGGTGTCGGTGACGGTGGCGGCGTGCTCGCCGGCGCGGACGGTCATCGGCTCGGGCGGCACGACCCAGCCGTCGATGCGGGAGCGGCCGTCGTCGACGGCGACGCGGACCAGCAGGTCGGTGTCGCCGTGCACGAAGCGGAGCGTGTACGTCGCCGTGCCGCGAGCGCCGACCAGCTCCTCGGAGCGCTCGACCAGCTCCATCAGCCCGAGCAACTCGCCGTCGATGTCGCTCGCCTCGAGGGCGGCGGCGGCCTGCATCCGGGCGACCAGGCCCTCGGGGACCGGATCGCGCTCCTCGTAGACCCGGCGTACGACGTCCAGCAGGTCCTCGCGGCTCATCTCGCTCATCAGATTCCTCCCGCCTGCACGAGGGCGACGCGCAGCTTGGCCAGGCAGCGGCCGCGGGTGGGCCCGATGCTGCCGACGGGCATGTCCAGGTCGCTGGCCAGCGACTGGTAGTCGGGGCGCCGCTCGAAGGCGACCACGCGCAGCAGCCGGCGACACCGCTCGGGCAGCGCGTCGACGGCGGCCCAGAGCCGGTGTCGGTCGTCGTTCTCCACGGCGTCGGCCTCGGCCGACCGGCCGGAGGGCAGCCGGGCGGCCAGCTCGTCGTCGGGCGTCGGCGTGGCGTGCTGGCCCGCCTTGGACACGCGCCAGGCCTCCCGGCGCGCGGTCGTGGTGAGCCACCCGCCGACCGCGGTCGCGTCGGCGATGGTCGTACGGCGGCGCACCAGCGCGAGCCAGGTCGTCTGGACGACGTCCTCGGCGACGTCCTGCGGGAGCCGGTAGGCGCGCACCACGTGCCACAGCACGGGCGTCATCAGCGCGACCAGGTCGTCGAGCCCGCTCGGGTCGCCGGCGCCCCATCGCTCGAACGCCTGCCCGGCGTCGACCCAGAGCCGGTCGGGTGGCGCCTTCGCCCCCGTCGCGACACGTCCGGTCGGTCGGCTCGCCGCCATCCTCGCCTCCAGCACCATCACGTCTGCCCAGGAGCACCGTGGCTCCGTCCTGATACCCCTGACCTCATGGTGGTGCAGACCACCTCCGCGCGCCACGGTGTTCAGACCAGCCGAGGGCGGTCAACTAGCCTCGGGGCCGTGACTCACCCCGGCTCCGCCCTCAGCGTCCGCGAGATCTCCCCCGAGGAGCACCTCGCGTTCCTGCGGACCCGTCCCTCGGCCTCCTTCCTGCAGACCCCGGCGTGGGGGCAGGTCAAGGCCGAGTGGCGCCGCGAGTCCCTCGGCTGGTACGCCGACGACGAGCTCGTGGGTGCCGCGCTGGTGCTCTACCGCCAGCTCCCCCGGCTCAAGCGCTACCTCGCCTACCTGCCGGAGGGACCCGTCATCGACTGGGACACCGAGCAGCTCTCGGCCTGGCTGGCCCCGATGGCCGCGCACCTGAAGGACCGGGGCGCGTTCGGGGTCCGGATGGGTCCGCCCGTCGTCACCCGCCGCTGGACCGCCGCCCAGGTCAAGGAGGGCATCGCCGCCCCCGCCGTACGGCGCCTCGGCGACCTGCCGCCCACCGAGCGGGACGCCACCGGCGCCCGGGTCGTGACCCAGCTGCACGAGCTCGGCTGGCGTCCCCAGGTCGCGGAGGGCGGCTTCGCCGCGGGTCAGCCGCAGTACGTCTTCCAGGTCCCGCTCGTCCATCCCGACGGCACCCCCCGCACCGAGGACGAGGTCCTCAAGGGCATGAACCAGCTCTGGCGCCGCAACATCAAGAAGGCGGCCAAGGAGGGCGTCGAGGTCACCACCGGCTCGGTCGAGGCGGGCAGCAGCGACGACCTCGAGGCGTTCCACGACCTGTACGTCCACACCGCCCGCCGCGACCACTTCACCCCGCGGCCGCTGTCGTACTTCCGCACCATGACCGACGCGCTCAGCAACGAGGACCCCGACCGGTTCCGGCTGTGGTTCGCCCGCCACGAGGGCGATCTGGTCGCGGCGACCATCGCGGTCCGGGTCGGCACCCACGCCTGGTACTCCTACGGCGCCTCCTCCACCGAGAAGCGCGAGGTCCGCGGCTCGAACGCGATCCAGTGGGCGATGATGCGCGACGCCCTCGCGGCCGGCGCGCACGTCTACGACCTGCGCGGCATCACCGACACCCTCGACGCCGACGACTCCCACGTCGGGCTGATCCAGTTCAAGGTCGGCACCGGCGGCGAGGCCGTCGAGTACGCCGGCGAGTGGGACCTCCCGCTGAACCGCGCGCTGTACGCCGCCTTCGACCTCTACATGAAGCGACGCTGACCATGAGCCTCACCCTGACCGTCGACGGCGACCGCTGGCGCGCCCACCTGCGTACCGTCGCCGAGACCCATCCCGGCCTGGTGCCCGTCGCCAAGGGCAACGGCTACGGCCTCACCCTCGGCCGGCTGGCCCGCAAGGCGCAGTGGCTGGGCGTCGACACCCTCGCCGTCGGGACGTACGACGAGCTGCCGCACGTCGCGTCCCGCTTCGACGGCTCGCTGCTGGTGCTCACCCCGTGGCGACCCTTCGGCGCCGCGCTCGAGACGGACCCGGCCCTGGCCGGCCGGCTGGTGCACACCATCGGCCGCACCGACGACCTGGCCGCCCTGCTCGAGCGCCAGCGCGACGCCCGATTCGTGCTGGAGCGGATGACCAGCATGCAGCGGCACGGGTTCTCGGCCCGCGAGCTGTGGGCGGCCGCGCGCCTGCTGCACGACCGGCACCCGGGCGCCCGGCTCGAGGGCATCGCCCTGCACCTGCCGCTCCAGCAGGGCTCGCACCTCTCCGAGGTGAGCCGGCTGATGAACGACGTCGTCGCGGCCGAGCTCCCGACCCGCACGATCTGGGTCAGCCACCTCACCGACGCCGAACTCGCCCAGCTGCGCGCGTCGTACGCCGACTACGACATCCGGCCCCGGATCGGGACCGGCCTGTGGCTCGGTGACCGCGACGCGCTGCGGGTCACCGCGACGGTGCTGGACGTGCACGAGGTGGAGCGCGGCGACGCGTTCGGCTACCGCGGCCGCACCGCGCCGAAGTCCGGCCACCTGCTGGTGGTCAGCGGCGGCACCGCCCACGGCATCGGCCTCGAGGCGCCGACGGGCGACCAGAGCATCCGCGCGCGGGCGGCCACCGTGGCCCGCGGGGGCCTGGACGCGGTCGGCTTCGTGCGCTCGCCGTTCTCGATCGACGGCAAGCAGCGGCTCTTCGCCGAGCCGCCGCACATGCAGGCGTCGATGCTCTTCCTGCCGCACGGCCCGCGGGTGCCGGAGGTCGGCGACGCGGTCCAGGTGCGGGTCCGCTACACCGCGACGACGTTCGACCGCGTCGTCGTGTCCTGAGGCGGGTCGCCGGGCGGGGCCTCGAGCCGGGCCGCGTCGGCGCGCACCGGGTCCTTCCGCGGCACCAGGATGTCGCGGACGACGAGGCCCACCAGGAACAGCTCGCCGGCCATCCGCAGCACGATGGCGACCCAGTAGACGCCGGCGTCCCCGCCGCCGCCGGGCGCGAGGAACCCGCCGAGGTACCACCACACGGCGGCGAAGTAGAAGATCTCGGTGGCCTGCCACACGATCTGGTCGCGCCAGCGCGGCCGGGCGAGCACGGCGAGCGGCAGCAGCCACAGGACGTACTGCGGTGAGTACACCTTGTTGACCAGCAGGAAGCCCGCGACGATCAGGAAGCCGAGCTGCGCCATCCGCGGGGTCTCGGGGGCGAGGATGCCCAGCACGAACACGCCCACGCACCAGCCGCCGAAGAGCAGCCAGGACCAGGTGTTCACGGTCGAGGCGTCGATGCCGTCGGTGGCCTGGGAGACGACCAGCCAGGCCGAGCCGAGGTCGGGCCCGCGGTCGGAGTTGAAGGTCCAGAACACCTTCCACTCCTCCGGTCCCCGCAGGTACGCCGGCGCGTTGGCCAGCACCCAGGCCGCCACGGCCGCGGCGGTCGTGACGACGAAGTCGCGCACCCGCCGGTCGCACAGGCAGATCACCAGCACCGCCCCGAGCAGGAACAGCGGGTACAGCTTGGTCGCGGCCCCCAGGCCGATCAGCACCCCCGTCAGTGCCGGCCGGTCCCGCGCCCAGGCCCACAGGGCGCCGGCGACCAGGGCGACCGCCGCCAGGTCCCAGTTGACCAGCGCGGTGAGGGCGAGCGCCGGGGAGGCGGCGAACATCGCGGCGTCCCAGGGACGCCGTGGGTCGACCTTCGCCAGCAGCCAGGCGGCGAGCAGCACCAGGACGGCGAAGCCGAGCGCGTTGACGATCACGAACGCCCGGATCTCGCGCTGCACCTCGGGGTCGCCGAAGAACTCGGACGTGGGTCGCTGGGCGCGCTCGGAGACGTCGGGCGACCCGGTCAGGACCTGCGCGACCTTGGCGGTGGCGAAGGCCCAGTAGGCGATGCCGACGGGGTACTCCATCACCTCGTAGCGACTGCGGACGTCCGCGTCGTCGTCGTACGGCCAGGCCAGCTCGGCGAACCCGCGCCCGGTGTAGAGGTACGGCAGGTCGGAGTAGCACATCTGGGTGTAGCGCGTGGTGCCGTCGGTCCAGGTGTCCTCGTAGCAGGCCGACTTCTGCACCATCCCCAGCGCGAAGGTCAGCGCGGCGAGGGCGAGCACCACCCGCACCGGGGTCCACCAGCGGTGCCGGCCGGCCCGCGTGCCCAGCGGTCCGCCCACGCCCGCACTCACCGACGCGACGACGCCGTCGGTGTGCGTGGGGTGGACGGTCTCGCTCACCGGCGTCCGGCCCCGCCGACGACCGGCGACCCGGTCGGCTCGGTCGGCTCGGTCGGGACCGGCTCGGTCGGGGTCACCGGAGGCGGTGTCGTCGGCGCCGTCGTCACCGGCGGGGGCGGCGGCTCCGGGGTCGGAGTCGGCTCCTTGCTCGGCTTCTTCGTCGGCTTCTTCGTCGGCTTGTCCGACGGCTTCTTCGACGGCTTCTTCGTCGGCTTCGGCGGCGGTGGGACGTACGGCGCGTGGCCCTGCTGGGGCGCCTCGCCGTCGACGTACACGGGGTCGGGCAGGTCGAGGACCTCCTCGCCCTCCATCGCCCGGGTCATCACCGCGGTCCAGGTCGCCGTCGGGTAGTCGCCGCCGTAGAAGCTCGGCAGCCAGTCGTCGAGCGGTTCGGCGCCCTTGCCCCGGACGTAGACCACGGACGTCGCGAGCTGCGGCGTGAAACCGCTGAACCAGGAGGAGACGACGCGGTCCTTGTCATTGGTGGAGGTGCCGGTCTTGCCCGCGGCGGGCCGGCCCAGGGCGTTGGCGTCGGAGCCCGAGCCGGTCCGGATGACCTGCTCCATGGCGTAGGAGACGTCGGCGGCCATGTCCTCGTCCAGGACGCGCTTGTTCTTGCCGTGGTGGACGTAGACCTCCTCGCCGTTGCGGTCGACGATCTTCTCGATGAGGTACGGCGCGGCGTACACGCCCTTGTTCGCGATGGTGGCGTACGCCGTGGCCATGTTGATCGGGCTGACCGTCGCGCTGCCGAGGGCGACGCCGATATTGGGCTCCAGGCCGGGCGTCCTGTTGGGGAAGCCGGCCGAGCGGCGCGAGGGCGCCTTCTCGGGCGGGATGCCCATCGCGTTCATCATCTTGATGACCTTCTCCGGACCGTTCGGGATGCTGTCGGTCAGGTCGATGAACGCGGTGTTGATCGAGTCCTCGGTCGCCTTGATCATGTTGACCCGGCCGTAGGACCGGTTGCCCTGGTTCTCGAAGTCGGTGCTGCCGATGGTGATCGGGCTGTTGCCGTCGAAGGTGTCCTTGAGGGAGTAGCCCTCCTTGATGCCGGCCGCCAGCGCGAACGGCTTGAGGATGGAGCCGGCCTGGCCGCCGGCGACCGCCCAGTTCAGCTGGGACTGCAGGTAGTCCTGGCCCCCGTAGAAGCCGCGGATCGCGCCGGTCCCGGGCTCGACGCTGGCAACGCCCACGTGCAGGTTCTTGTCACCGAAGCCCTCGGGCCGCGCCTCCTTGACCCCCTCGGCCGCGGCGTCCATGTCCTTCTTGCGCAGGGTGGTGGTCACCCGCAGGCCCTTGCCGACGACCTCCTCCTCCGGATAGCCGAGGCGGGCCAGCTCGGCCTTGACCATCGCGAGCATGTGCCCGCGCTGGCCGCCGTACGAGTCCTCCTTGACCACCGGCGGGAACTTCGGCAGCCGCCGCTGGGCCTTGGTCGACTGCTCCTCGGTGATGTAGTCGAGGCGGGCCATCGCCTTGAGGATGAAGTCGTAGCCGGCCTTGAGGCTCTCCTTGGCCGTGTCGCCGTTGGCCGGGTCGTACGCCGTCGGGTTGTTCAGCACCCGGGCCAGCACGACCGACTCGCGCAGGTTCAGCTCCTTGGCCGGCTTGCGGAAGTAGGCCTGCGAGGCCGCCTGGACGCCGTACGCCCCCCGGCCGAAGTAGATGGTGTTGAGGTAGTTGGCCAGGATCTCCTTCTTGCTCTGCTGACGCTGGATCTTCAGCGAGAGGATCGCCTCCTTCACCTTGCGGGTGTAGGAGCGGTCCTGGTTGAGGTAGAGGATCTTGACGTACTGCTGGGTGATCGTGGACGCGCCCTGCGTCGAGCCGCCGGAGGCGTTGCTGAACGCGGCGCGCAGGATGCCCTTGGGGTCGATGCCCCGGTCGGACCAGAAGGACTGGTTCTCCGCCGCGACCACGGCGTTCTGGAGCGTCTCCGGCATCTCCTCGAGCGGGATGATGTCGCGGTTCTGGGTGGCGAAGGTCCCGAGCTTGTCACCGTTGGCGTAGCTGACGACCGTGGTCTCGTCCTGGAACTCCTCGTTCGGCGCCGGGACGTCGATTGCCTGGTAGAGCGCGACGAACGAGCCGACCGCGAGGAGGGTGCACACGAGGCCGACGATGCCGACCCACTTGCCGGCCCGTAGCATCTTCTGCTTGCGGGTCCGGGCCGGTTTCGGGGCCTTCTTCTGAGCGGGGCCGGCGGCCCGGCGCTTGCCATTCACGCGCGGTAGCTCCACGGTCTCGGGTCGGGATCAGGGCTCGGGAGGCCGTTAAGGCCACGACAGAGGGTACGCAACCAGACCCAGCGGTCTCATTTGCGGAAACCTGCGACTCGATGCGATGCGAATTCACGTCGGCTGGATATATCGCTACGATAGGTCGCATGGCACGTCGGGCAGAGACCATCGAGCTGGCAGTCCTCGGGCTGCTGCACGAGGGACCGATGCACGGCTACGAGCTGCGCAAGCGGCTCAACCTGATGCTCGGCTGGGGCCGGGTGCTGTCGTACGGATCGCTCTACCCGACCCTGAAGAAGATGCTGCGTGGCTCCCTCATCGAGGAGACCACCGCGACGATCACCCCGGTGACCAAGCGCGCCCGCATCGTCTACGAGGTCACCGAGGCCGGCACCCGGGAGTTCGAGCGCCTGATGTCGGAGGTGGGCCCCACCGCCTGGGAGGACGACAACTTCGACATCCGGTTCGCCTTCTTCGGGCGCACCGACATGGAGATCCGGCTGCGCGTCCTCGAAGGCCGCCGGATCCGGCTGCAGGAGCGGCTCGACCGCGTGCAGCGCGAGCTGAACATGACGGAGCAGGAGGTCGACCGCTACGCCGCCGAGCTGCAACGGCACGGCGTCGAGTCGGTCGAGCGCGAGGTCCGCTGGCTCTCGGACCTCATCAACGCCGAGCGCAACGCCGGCCTGCCCCCGCCCGCGACGCCGCCGGTGCCACCGGCGCACCAGGCCTGACCGGGCTCCGGCCGACCCGGCCGGCACCAGACCTAGACCACACAGTCCCAGACAGACGTCATCCCCAGCGGTGACAGGAGAGGAATCCCGATGGGTTCGGTTCGCGTAGCAATCGTGGGAGTCGGCAACTGCGCCAGCTCCCTCGTCCAGGGCGTCGAGTACTACAGGGACGCCGACCCGAGCGGTAGCGTCCCGGGCCTCATGCACGTCGCCTTCGGCGACTACCACGTCAAGGACGTCGAGTTCGTCGCCGCCTTCGACGTCGACGACCTCAAGGTCGGCAAGGACCTCTCCGAGGCCATCAACGCCTCGCAGAACAACACCATCAAGATCGCCGACGTCCCGACCCTCGGTGTCGAGGTGCAGCGCGGCCCGACGCTCGACGGCCTCGGCAAGTACTACCGCCAGACCATCGACGAGTCCGGCGCCGAGCCGGTCGACGTCGTGCAGGTCCTCAAGGACCGGCAGGTCGACGTGATGGTGTCCTACCTCCCGGTGGGCTCCGAGGAGGCCGACAAGTTCTACGCCCAGTGCGCCATCGACGCCGGCGTCGGCTTCGTCAACGCGCTGCCCGTCTTCATCGCCTCCGACCCGGTGTGGGCCAAGAAGTTCGAGGACGCCGGCGTCCCGATCGTCGGCGACGACATCAAGTCCCAGGTCGGCGCCACCATCACGCACCGCGTGATGGCGAAGCTGTTCGAGGACCGCGGCGTGGTGCTGGACCGCACCTACCAGCTCAACGTCGGCGGCAACATGGACTTCAAGAACATGCTCGAGCGCGAGCGCCTGGAGTCCAAGAAGGTCTCCAAGACCCAGGCCGTCACGTCCAACCTGACCGGCGAGCTCGCCGGGAAGGTCCACGACAAGAACGTGCACATCGGCCCGTCGGACCACGTCGAGTGGCTCGACGACCGCAAGTGGGCCTACGTCCGGCTCGAGGGTCGCGCCTTCGGCGACGCCCCGCTGAACCTCGAGTACAAGCTCGAGGTCTGGGACTCCCCGAACTCCGCCGGCATCATCATCGACGCGCTCCGCGCCGCGAAGATCGCGAAGGACCGCGGCATCGGCGGCCCGATCATCTCGGCGTCGTCGTACCTCATGAAGTCCCCGCCGGTGCAGCTGCCGGACGACGAGGGTCGCCGCCGCGTCGAGGCCTTCATTGCCGGTGACGAGTGAGTGACTGAGTCACTCCGCTGATCCGCACGGAGCCCCGTCCGACCCCACCAGGTTCGGGCGGGGCTTCGTCGTTCTGCCGAGTCGGCAGAAGTTGCGCGTCGAGTCGGCAGTAACTACTGCCGACTCGAGGGGTAACTTCTGCCGACTCGGCGGTGGGTCAGCGGCGGCCGGTCTTGAACATGCCCCGGGCGATCTCGCGGGCGGCGGTGCGGGCGAACTGCTTGAACGCCGAGGACCCGACGACCTGCTCGACGACGCTCTTCTCGGTCTTCTTCCGCGGCTGGGGCGCGGGCGACCTGGCCGGCTCGGCCTGCTCGGCCTGTTCGGCCTTGGCGGCCCCGGCTTCGAGGCGGGCGGCCAGCAGCTCGCGCGCCGACTCCCGGTCGATGGCGGCGCCGTACGTCGCCTGCCGCGGGCTGGCCGCCACGGTGGCGGTCAGCAGGTCGGGGTCGCACGGGTCCATCCGGGCCTCGGGCGCGCGCAGCCGGGTCGCGGCGACCGGGGTGGGAGCGCCGTCCTCGTCCATCACCGTCACGACGGCCTCGCCGGTGCCGAGGCCGGTGATGACGGCGCCGAGGTCGGCGTACCCGCTGGTGGGGTAGGTGGCGACGGTCAGCTTCAGCGCCTTGGCGTCGTTGGGGGTGTGCGCGCGCAGGGCATGCTGGATTCGCGAGCCGAGCTGGGAGAGCACGTCGTCGGGTACGTCGGTGGGCCGCTGGGTGACGAAGAAGATGCCGACGCCCTTGGAGCGGATGAGCCGCACGGTGCGGGCGACCTGGTCGAGGAACTCCTCGGAGGCGTCGTCGAAGAGCAGGTGGGCCTCGTCGAAGAAGAAGACCAGCTTCGGCCTCTCCACGTCGCCGACCTCGGGCAGGTCGTGGAAGAGGTCGGCCAGCAGCCACATCAGGAAGGTGGAGAACAGGGCAGGTCGGTCCTGCAGCTGCGGCAGCTCCACGAGCGAGATCACGCCCCGGCCGTCCTCGGCGAGGGCCAGCAGCTCGGCGGAGTCGAACTCCGGCTCGCCGAAGAACGCGTCCGCCCCCTGGTCCTGCAGGCCGACCAGCTCGCGCAGGATGACGCCGGCCGTCGCCGAGGAGAGCCCGCCGAGCTCCTTCAGCTCGGCCTTGCCCTCGTCGCTGAGCAGGTGGGCGACGACCGCCCGGAGGTCGGCGAGGTCGAGGAGCGGCAGACCGGCGTGGTCGGCATAGTGGAAGACCAGTCCGAGGCTGGACTCCTGGGTGGCGTTGAGACCGAGGACCTTGCTGAGCAGCGTGGGACCGAACGCGCTCATCGTGACCCGCAGCGGGACGCCCTCCCCGACGCCGCCGAGGGCGTAGAACTCGACGGGGAAGCCGGTGGCCGTCCACTGCTGGCCGAGCGTCGCGGCCCGGGCCGTCAGCTTCTCGCTCGGGGTGCCGGGCTGGGCGAGTCCGGAGAGGTCGCCCTTGAGGTCGGGGGCGAAGACCGGGACGCCCTGCGCGCTGAGCTGCTCGGCGAGCAGCTGCAGGGTGCGGGTCTTGCCGGTGCCGGTCGCCCCGGCGACCAGGCCGTGCCGGTTCAGCATGCCGAGCGGCACCCGGACCGGTACGCCGGCCAGCCCGCCGTCCTCCAGGAGCAGGCCGCCCAGCTCGAGGACCGGCCCGTCGAAGGCGTAGCCCGCCGCGACGGCCTGGGCGATCGGGTCGGTGGACTCGTCGGTGCTCACCTCTCGCACCCTACGACCGGCCCCGGCCCCCGGGGCACTAGCGTCTTCGCGGGAGGTGGTGGCGATGGGCGCCGAGATCGTGCTGGTGAGTGGCAGGCGGCTGACGCGGGGCGTCCTGGAGCAGCTGTTCTCCGACCCGGGCGTCCGCTCGGTGCTGGGCGAGGCCACGCTCGCGGGCAGCCCCGAGGAGCACCTCCGGGTCACCCGGATCGACACCGCGCGGCTCGAGCTCCTCCTCTACGGACCGCAGGAGAGCCGCACCGGCGGCGGGGTGGCGGCGTACACGACGGAGCTCGGAGTGGCTCGGCCCACCGACGCGGCCGGGAGCACCTGGTGGACCCGCTTCGAGATCACCCGCGGCGCCGACGACGAGGCGGCCGTCCACGTGCTGTCCGCCGTCCTCGCGGCGCTCGCCGGAGCCAGCTCCGGGCACGTCGTCGCCGACGGACAGATCGTGGAGCTCGACGGGGTCGCCCCGCCCGCTCCCGCCGAGCCCGCCCCCGCGGCGGCCCCGGCGCCGGACCTCAGCAGCGGACGCGCCTACCTGACCGTGCTGCTCCCCTTCACCGCGCCCGACGAGGCCGGCTGGCGGCGGACGCTGCAGGTGGTCCACGCCCTCACCGCCGACGTACCCGACCTCTGGCCCGGCTCCGTGCAGGTCGACGGCGAGTGGCGGCCGTTCACCGCCACCGACCCGCCCCCGCCGTGGTGGCCCTCCGAGCAGTGGCTCGCGAGCGCCGAGCCGCCGGCCACCTGGGAGCTGGCCGTCGCGAGCGAGCCCGGACGCCGGCTCAGCCAGGTCTCCCTGACCGCCACCGTCGACCCCGCCACCACGGGCCGGCTGCTGCTCGCCCTGGCGGCGCTCGACGCCACGTACGCCTTCCTGCACCACTGGACCCCCGCCGAGCGGCTGCCCGCCGGCGCGACCGGGCTGCGGCACGACGACGCCGACGACCCCGCCGACGTCCCCTGGGTGCTGCTCTCCGAGGACGACCTGACCGCCGGGCTGCCCGGCGTCTACTGGGCGCAGATCGTCGGCCCGGAGCTGGAGGCGCTGATCGGGCGCGACCGGCTGGCCGCCACACCGGCGCACCGGGTCGAGGAGGTCGGTCCGCACCGCTGGCTGATCCAGCTGACCCCGTCGGCCACCGACGTCGTCGACGACCTGCCGCGCGTCCTGGAGGCACAGCGGCGGGTGCGCGAGCACCTGCGCGTGGGGTGACCCCGGACGTCCGTCCGGGGTCACCCGCCGGTCAACGGACCCGGTACTTCCCGCGCACCACGCTGCGGTGGCCCGCACGGTCGGTCGCGACAGCGCGGTAGACGATCACCTTCCCGCGCTTCTTCCGGGTGGTCTTGACGACGCAGGTGTCGACGCCCGACCACCGGTCACGGGCCGCGCAGCGCAACGTCCGCGGGGCGGCGTACGTCCGACCGGGCTGGACGCCGCGCACGCGCACCCGCGGTCCCTCGAGGTCGATGCGGATGCCGGTCACGACCACCGTCGCCACCGTCCCGTCGCGGGCGAACACCTCACGGATGATCGTCCGCCCGCCGCGGCGGTTCGCGTCGAGCACCACGGGAGCGGGGCACGTCTCGATCAACGGCGCCGTCCCGGGCGTGCAGCGGAACGTGACCGTCACCGGCCCGCGGTACCAGCCCGCCGCCGAGCGTCCGGAGGCGCTCGAGAGCGTGTACCGGATCGTCGGGTCCACCCACGCGACGGTGTGCTCGGACGCGGCGTGGTCGGTGCTGCCGACGTACCTCGCCCGGATCCGGTGCTGGCCACCGACGGTGCCGCGGTCGCGCACCAGCACGGCGGTCATCACCCCGCCGATCCCCTCGTTCAGTGCGGCGGTCCCGAGGACGGTCGCGCCGTCGGAGAACTCGACGAGACCGGTGGGGCGGCCGCCGCCGGGAGCGAGGACGCTCACGGTCGCCACGAGCGCCCGGCCGCGGACGTCGAGGTCGACCGCGGTCGAGGCGGCCGAGACGACGATGCTCTGCTCCGCCTCGGCCGCCTCGTGGTCGGCGTCGCCCGGCCAGGTGACCGTGAGCTCGCAGGTCCCGGCGTGGTCGAGCACGACGTCGCCCTCGTCGGTGTGGCAGACCGCGGGCGAGTCCACGGCCACCTCGACGTCGCCGCCGGCGGGCACCGTCGTCGCGGTCACGTCGTAGCGCTGGCCGACCACGCCCGTGGCCGGGCTGGTCACCGTGACGGAGCCCGGGTCCTTGCGGACCACGACGGTCTGGGTCACGGTCGGCGCCGCCTCGTACGACGCGTCGCCCTCCTGGTCGGCCCGGATCACGCAGCTGCCCGCGTGGTCGAGGCGGACCTCGCCCGCGTCCAGCGAGCAGACGCCGGCGGACGCGGGATCGATCGAGAACGTCACCGGGTTGCCGGACCCGCCGCCGGTGGCCTCCGGCTCGTAGGTGCTGCGCAGCGGCGCCGCGACCGGCGGGAGGGAGACGAAGGTGATCGCCTGGGCCAGCTTGGCGACGGTGATCGTCTCGCGCACGGTGTTCGGCGCGTAGTCGTCGTTCGAGATGTCGGCGACGACCTCGCACTCGCCGGGCGCGAGGAAGCTGACCTCGCCGGTCGAGTCGTCGTACGAGCAGGCCGTGCCCTCGCCGGCGTCGATCCGGAACCAGGCGTCCGGTGCACTCACCGCGGGGGTGTAGGTGCCACCCACCCGGCCGGGCTCCGGCTTCGTCGAGATGAACTCGAGGGTGCCCGCCCCGATCGTGATGTTCTGCGTCCGGGACGCGGTCCAGTAGCGCTCGTCTCCTCCCTTGGTGGCCCGCAGCCGGCAGGTGCCGACGTGGTCGAAGGTCACCTGGCCGGTCGCGGCGTCGTAGGTGCACGGGTAGGTCATGAACGTCGGCGGCATCGGGTTGCCGGTGATCTCGAACGTGATGTCGTACGACGACGGCCCGCCGGTCGCGGTGGGGGTGTAGGTCCCGCCCACCGTGGCGTCGACCGGGGCGGTGCTGGTGAAGCTCACCGTCTGCGCGAGCTTGTCGACGTACACGTCCTGCCGGGCCGTCGGGGCGGCGGCGTGGTCCGCGTCGCCCGCCTGGTCGGCCAGGACCGAGCACACGCCGCCGATCAGGAAGGTGACCACCCCGGACGTCGCGTCGAGGGTGCACACGGCGGCCGAGTCCGGGTGGATCGACAGCGTGACCGGGTTCCCCGAACCGCCGCCCGTCACGGTCGGCGTGTAGGTGTCGTCCGGCGCGGCGCCGGTCGGCGGCGTCCCGAACGAGATGGTCTGCAGGCGCTTGCCGACCTCGATCTCCAGCTCCTGGCTCGCGGCACCGCGGGCGGCGTTGGCGGCCACCACCCGGAACTCGTAGGTCCCGGTGGCGGTCGGCGTCCCGGCGAGCTCACCCGTCGTCGCGTCGAGCGCGACGCCCGGCGGCAGCTCGCCGTACGCCCGGAAGGTCACTGCGCCGCCGTCGTTCCCGGCCGCGTCGAAGTCGTAGCCGTCGTACGCCGTGCCGACGTTGCCGGTGCCGGGGAAGTCGGTCACGGCGTCGAGGGTGGGCCGGGGCACGTAGACCCCGACGCCGACCGGGTCGTCGATCGCGGCGACCGTCGTCGGTGTGCCACCCGCCGCCGGCACGGAGAGGAGCTCGTCGTCTCCGGAGGCCGCGACGAGGACGTCGCCGTCGAGGGCGAGGGCGACCCGCTCCGGCCCGCCGATCCCGGACGCGAGCGCGACGCTCGGGTCGTCGCTCCCGACCCGGTGCACGCTGCCGGAGACCGAGTCGGCCACGAGGAACGAGCCGTCCGGCCCGGCGGCGAGGCCGGAGACGAAGCCGAAGGGAGCACCGACCGGCGAGCCGGTGGCGGTCTGTACGACGAGACCCGTCGTGGGCGCGACCTGGAACGCGGCGTACGTCTCGGTCAGGTCGTCGGCCGCCAGCGCGGTGAAGGCGTACAGCGGCGAGGCGTCGAAGGGCGCGACGGAGCCGTCGGCCGACACGATCCGGACGTCGGTCCCGCCGGACCCGTCGTCCACCGCGGCGAGCAGCCGACCGTCGGGCCGCAGCGCCAGCGCCTGCACGCCGTGGGCGAAGGAGGTGAGCTCGGAGCTGGTCGACCCGTCGCCCGACAGCTCGACCAGGCGGTCGCCGGTCGCGACCACGACCTCGCCGTCGTCGCGAACCACGACGTCGGAGACGGGATCCAGGCCGGACGCGACGGTGACGGTCTCGGAGCCGCGGACCCGGACGACGTCACCGCCGGCGGTGCCGACGAACGCGTCGCCGACCTCCGCCGGCGAGACGGGTACGACGGCGACGCCGGACGGGTGCAGCAGGTCGGCCGAGTCGAGCATGTCCGTCTGGGCGGACCGGTCCGGAGACACCCGGACCACGCGGTTGTTGACCCGGTCGGCGACGTACGCCGCCCCGTCCACGCCCAGCGCGACCGCGGCCGGCTCGTCGAGATCCTCGCCGAACGAGGTCCGGCCGCCGGTCCCGTCGGTCTCCCACACGAGGTCGTTCCAGGTCTCGGCGACGACCAGCCGGTCGTCCGGGGTCACGGCGAGACCGGACATGTTCCGCGGCTGCACGGTCGACGGGTCGAGCGAGGGGTCGTAGGTCAGCTCGGGGACGGCCCGCTGGTCGGAGCCGTCGTACTCCATCCGGGTGGTGCTGCTGTCGCAGCAGTCCACGGCGACGATGTCGCCGTCGGAGAGGACGCCGAGGCCGGCGTAGTTGGGGTACGGCGACTCGTAGACGTGGAGCTCGAGGTCGCCGCCGGTCAGCGGCACCCGGCCGATGCCGCCCCACCCGGTGCCGCTGAAGAGCACCCCGCCGGCGCCGTCGAGCGCGAGGTGCGTGACGCCCCAGGCCCCCTGGTACGGGTTCAGGTCCTCCGGCTCGCCGCCGTCGGCGGGGATCCGGACGATCTTCGCCCGGATGCTGTCCGCGACGACGACATCGCCCTCCGGGGTCACCACCAGGCCCGCGGGCTCCCCCAGACCGGTGGCCAGCTCCCGGATCGGACCGCCGTCCGCGGGCTGCACCACGACCCGGTCGTGCCCGGTGTCGGACACGACGAGGTCACCCGCCTCCAGCCCGAGCGGGACCGGGGCGGCCGAGGCCGGGGCGGCCGGTCCGACCAGGGCGAACGAGGAGACGACGAGGGCCAGCGCGGCAGGAGCGGCGGAGCGTATGCGCAACACGCCCACGGACGCTAGGAGTTCCGCCCGTTCCTGGGGTCGGATTCACCCAAGAGGACGAGGTCGGTCCAGACCGGTCAGCGCTCGGCCGCCCACGCCAGCAGGGCGGCGCGCGCGTCCTCCTCGCTCATCGGACCGTTGTCCATCCGCAGCTCGAGGAGGAACTTGTAGGCCGCGCCCACCTCGCGGCCCGGCCCGATGCCCAGGATCTCCATGATCTGGGTCCCGTCGAGGTCGGGCCGGATGGAGGCGAGCTCCTCCTCCTCGGAGAGCCGCGCGATCCGCTCCTCCAGCTCGTCGTAGGTACGACGCAGCCGGTCGGCCTTGCGCTGGTTGCGGGTCGTGCAGTCGGCGCGGGTGAGCACGTGCAGCCGCTCCAGCTGGTCGCCGGCGTCGCGGACGTAGCGGCGTACGGCGGAGTCGGTCCACTCTCCGGTGCCGTAGCCGTGGAAGCGCAGGTGCAGCTCCACCAGCTTGCTGACCGACTCGATCTGGTCGTTGGAGAAGCGCAGCGCCTTCATCCGCTTGCGGGTCAGCTTCGCGCCCACCACGTCGTGGTGGTGGAAGGTGACGGTGCCGTCGTCGACGAACTTCCGGGTGCGCGGCTTCCCCACGTCGTGCATCAGCGCCGCGAATCGGGACACGAAGTCCGGCTCGCCGCCGAGCCGGTCCTCGAGCGCGATCGCCTGCTCGAGGACGGTCAGGGTGTGCTCGTAGACGTCCTTGTGACGGTGGTGCTCGTCGCGCTCCAGCGAGAGCGCCGGGAGCTCGGGCAGCACCTGCGCGGCCAGGCCGGTCTCGACCAGCAGCTGGAGGCCGAGGCGCGGGTACGGCGCGCAGATCAGCTTGACCAGCTCGTCGCGGACCCGCTCGGCCGAGATGATCTGGATCCGGTCGGCCATCGCGGTCATGGCGGCGACGACCGACTCGTCGACGGTGAAGCCCAGCTGGGCGGCGAACCGGGCCGCGCGCATCATCCGCAGCGGGTCGTCGGAGAAGGAGTCCTCGGGGCGCCCGGGCGTGCGCAGCACCCGGTGGGCGAGGTCCACCACGCCGCCGTACGGGTCCTCGACCTCGCGGCCCGGCAGCCGCACCGCCATCGCGTTCACGGTGAAGTCACGGCGACCCAGGTCGCCGTCGAGCGAGTCGCCGAAGTCGACCTCGGGCTTGCGGGAGGACGGGTCGTACGACTCGGAGCGGTACGTCGTCACCTCGACGTCCCACTCGCCCTTGCGGCAGCCGATGGTGCCGAAGGCGCGGCCCATGTCCCAGATCGCGCTGCCGCGATCGGAGCGTGCCCACGTCCGCAGCAGCCGCTCGGTCTCGTCGGGCCGGGCCGACGTCGTGAAGTCGAGGTCGTTGTGGTGCCGGCCGAGCATCGCGTCACGCACCGGACCGCCGACCAGCGCGAGCTCGTGCCCGGCCGCCTCGAAGAGCGCGCCGAGCTCGTCGATCACGGGGGCGATCCGATCCAGCTCGGTCGCCACGGACCGCTGTACCTCGGCAAGGTTCAAGGGCGGCAGGACGACGTCGGGCACAGCGGGTGAGTCTACGAGGTGGCGCCGCAGGCTCAGACTCCCGGCGGATAGAGTCGAGTGCATGCTCCGCCCCCTGTCGCTGCTGCCTGCCCTCGTGCTGGCGGCGACGACCTGGGTGGGCTGGAGCGGACCCGCCGAGGCGGCCCAGGCGGCCCGGCCCGACGACCCCGACGCGCCGCTGTCGGTGAGCATCGAGACGATGTCGCCGTCGACCGTTCCGGACCGCGGCCCGGTCGTCCTCACCGGCCGGGTGACCAACGACAGCGACGTCACCTGGTCGACGATCAACCTGTACCCGTTCATCTCCGCCCAGCCCCTCACCACCCGCACCGAGCTCGTCGAGGCGGCGGCGACCCCGCCGTCCGCGTCGGTGGGCGACCGGGTCACGACGCGGGGGCCGTACTTCACCGTCGACGAGCTGGCCCCCGGCGACACCGCGTTCTACACGGTCCGGGTCCGCAGCGCCGACCTGCGCGCGCACGTCGCCGAGAAGGGCGGGGACCTCGAGGCGAACGCGGGCGCCTACTGGTTCGGCGTGCACGCCCTCGGCCGCAGCGCGACCGACGCCGGCACGAGCGCCCCGACCGCGGACGGTCGCGCCCGCACCTTCCTGCCGCGCGTGGGCGGTACCGAGCGTCAGGTGAAGACCGCGCTGGTCGTGCCGCTGCGCGCCGGGATCGAGTACGACGACGACGGCTCGATCGCCGGCCCGGCGGCCTGGTCGTCCTCGCTGGCCACCGATGGGAGGCTGGGCGGTGCGGTGCGGTTCGGAGCGGCGGCCGGCAGCCGCCCGCTCACCTGGCTGATCGACCCGGCCCTCACCGACGTCACCGCCCGGCTCGCCGCCGGGAACCCCGGACGCTCACTCGGCTTCACCGTCGACCCCGAGGCCACCGAGGATCCCGACCGGCAGCTCGCCGATCCCGAGGACCCCGCGGAGACCCCGCCCCCCGAGACCGAGACCCCGCTGCCCTCCCCGGAGACCTCCGCCGCCGGCGAGGACGGCTCGGACGAGCAGACGGAGGAGGAGGCGCCGAAGCAGCCGACCGCCGTCGAGGAGGCCGCCGCCCGGTCCGCGACGGCCTGGCGCGACCGGCTCGGCGACGCCCTCGAGTCGGCCGAGGTCCTGGCCCTGCCGTACGGCGACCTCGACGTCCCGGCCGCGGCGGCGCACGACCCGGCGGCGTACACCCGGGCGCGGCAGCGCTCGGGATCCACGCTGCAGCCCTGGGAGGTCCCGACCAGCCCGGCGCTGGGCGGACGGACCTTCCTCGACCCGGACTCCCTCGAGCTGGCCGGCGACGACGAGACGCTGCTCGGCTCCGACCTGATGGTCCCGGAGCTCGGCGCCGAGGCGCCGACCGTCGTCACGGTCGACGGTCGCCGCGTGGTCCTCGCGTCCACGGCCGCGGCGAGCGGTGGTCCCGGCCCCGACGACCCGCTCGCGGGGGTCGCCGTACGCCAGCGGATCCTCGCCGAGGCCGCCGTACGCCGCCAGGCCACGCCGCGCGAGCCGTTGGTCGTCGTCCTGCCCAGCGGCTGGTCCGCGGACGACGCCGACGGCTTCTTCGACGGCCTCGAGCAGCCCTGGCTGGACCTGACCACCGTCGCGGACGTGGTCGACGAGCGGGCCACGGAGCTCGATCCCGCCCAGGTCGACTACCCCCGCGTCCAGGAGCGACGGCAGCTCGACGCCTCCGTCTTCGCCTCGGCCCGCGAGCTGAGCGAGGCGGGCACCACGCTGCAGTACCTGCTGACCCGCAACGACACCGTGGGGCGCGAGGTGAGCGACCAGGCGCTGGCCTCCCTCTCGTTCGCGAGCCGCGCCGATCCCGACGCCGCCCGATCGAGCAACGCGGCGTCCCGTGAGGTGCTGGAGGAGCTGCTCGCCGGGGTGCGGATCGAGGCGCCGCGCCAGGTGACGCTGTCCAGCGCGAGCGGCCGGTTCTCCGCGACCCTCGAGAACACCCTCGACCAGCCGGTGACCGTCCGGGTCCGGGCCGTCGCCGAGGAGCCGATCACCATCACGATGACCGAGGAGGACGTCACCCTGCCGCCGCGGAGCCGGCGCAGCGTCCTGCTCACCGCCTCCACCGAGCAGCAGGGAGTCCACAACATCACCCTCCAGGTCACCGACATGGCCGGGACGATCGTCGGCACCAGCGACCGGCTCCCGATCCGCGCCGCCCAGGTCAGCAACGTCATCTGGCTGATCATCGGCACCGGTGGCGCGCTGCTGCTGGGCGCGATCGGGGTCCGCCTCGCGCGGCGGATCCGCGCGGCCCGTCGTACCTCCGGCGCCGGCGAGGGTCCCGAGGACACCCGCCACGAGGCCGAGGCCACCGAGCAGACGCCCACCCCCGCATGAGCGTCCCCGACACGAGCGCCCGCGAGGACGCGGCCGAGACCGACCGCAAGATCCTCAGCGCCAGTGCGGTGATGGCGGCCGGGACCATCGTGTCCCGGCTGAGCGGCTTCGTGCGCTCGGCGCTGCTGGCCGCCGCGCTCGGCGCCTACCTGCACGCCGACATCTTCACGATCGCCAACACGATCCCGAACATGCTCTACATCCTGCTGGCCGGCGGCGTCTTCAACGCCGTCCTGGTCCCGCAGCTGGTCCGCGCGATGCGCGACGACCCCGACGGCGGGGAGGCCTACACCAACCGGGTGGTCACCCTGGCCGCGCTGTTCCTCGGCGCGGTCACCCTGCTGCTGGTGCTCGCCGCCCCGCTGGTGATGTCGCTCTACCTCGACTCGCAGTACGACGCCCCCGACCTGGCCGCGCACCGCGAGTCGATCATCGACTTCGCCCGGCTCTGCCTGCCGCAGGTCTTCTTCTACGGCATGTTCGTGCTGGTCGGGCAGATCCTGAACTCCCGCGGGAAGTTCGGGCCGATGATGTGGGCGCCGATCGCCAACAACGTCATCTCGGTGCTGGTCCTGGTCGTCTACCTGCTCACCTTCGGCCCCGCCGAGGGCGATGACCGGTTCGGCGCCTTCACCCCGGGCCAGGAGCTGCTGCTCGGCATCGGATCGACGGCGGGCATCGTGGCCCAGCTGCTGATCCTGGTGCCGTTCCTGCGCGCCGCCGGGTACACCTTCCGGCCCCGCTTCGACTTCCGGGGCACCGGTCTCGGGCACACGATGCGGCTGGCGGTGTGGACGGTGCTCTTCGTCATCGTCAACCAGGTCGCCTACACCGTCGTCGTCCGCCTGGCCTCCAGCGGCACCGTCGGCGGCATCGAGGGCGGCACCGGCTACATGGTGTACTCCTCCGCCTTCCTGATCGTGATGGTCCCGCACTCGATCATCACCGTCTCTCTGGCGACGGCGATCCTGCCGCGGCTCTCGGCCCGCGCGGCGGAGGGCGACCTCGCCGGGCTGGCCCGGACCCTCACCGGCAGCCTGCGCACCGCCCTCGCCGTGGTCCTGCCCTTCGCGGCGCTGCTCCCCGTGGTGGCGCCGTACATCGCGCAGGTGGTGTGGGGCCACGGCGCCGCGGCCGACGACTTCGACAGCTACGTCCCCACGCTGGCCCTCTTCGGGCCGGGGGTCGTGTTCTTCACCGTCCACTACCTGATGCTGCGCGGCTTCTACGCCCTCGAGCGCACCCGCACGGTCTTCTTCATCCAGTGCTGGGTCGCGGCGACCAACATCGCCGTCGCCCTGGTGCTGGTGCTCAACACCGGCGCGAAGCAGACGTCGCCGGCGCTGGTGATCGCCTACTCCGCGTCGTACGCAGTCGGCGCGGCGATCTCGTACGGCGTGCTCCGCCGGGTCCTCGGCGGCCTGCGCACCGGCGAGCTCGTCCGCTTCCTCGTCCGGCTGCTCGTCGCCACCGCGATCTCGACCGGCATCGCCCTCGCCGTGGCCTGGCCGCTGCAGCGCGCGATCGAGGACTCCTCCTGGCTGCCGGCCCTCCTGGTCGGTGGGCTGGTGACCGTCGTCGACGTCCTCGCGTTCCTCGTGCTGGCCCGACTGCTGCGGCTGCGCGAGGTCACGTCCGTGCTGCAGACCGTGACCCGCCGCCGTCCGCCCGCGCACCGGGCCTGACCCGGCCTACGATGAGGCGGGGGCCCGCGAGCGCCCCGCCGCCGTCCGCCCGCCGTCGGAAAGGAGTCGCCGCCTCGTGCCGCACTCGAACCGACCCGGCGACGTCCTCGCCGGCCGCTACCGGCTGGTCGACCTGCTCAGCGAGAGCGGCAACGGCCGGTTCTGGCGCGCGCACGACCGGGTCCTGGAGCGGCACGTCGCGCTGCACGTCATCGCCGAGGACGACGAGCGCGCGGCCGGGCTGGTCGAGGCCGCGCGGATGTCGGCGACGGTGCTCGACCCCCGGTTCCTGCGCGTCCTCGACGCCGAGCGCACCGGGGGCCTCTGCTACGTCGTGAACGAGTGGGGCTCCGGGACCTCCCTCGACACCGTCGTCGCCACCCACGGTCCGCTCCCGGCCCGGCGCGCCGCGTGGCTGGTGGCGGAGGTGGCCGACTCGATGGCCGTGGCCCACGACGCCGGGGTCGCGCACGGCCGGCTCGCGCCGGAGAACGTGCTCATCGACCAGACCGGCGCGGTGAAGGTCATCGGCTTCTCGGTCGACGCCGCCCTGCACGGGCTGGCCCCGGGCCGGATCGGGACCGACGTCACGGATCTCGCCGGGCTGCTCTACTGCGCGCTCACCGGTCGCTGGGCCGGCGTCTCGACCTCCGCCGTACCCCCGGCTCCGCAGGAGCACGGCCGGGTGCTCCGTCCGCGCCAGGTCCGCGCCGGCGTACCCCGTCCCCTCGACGCGCTGTGCGACGAGGTCCTCAACCCCTACTCGGCGACCCGCGGCCGCGAGGACGTCGACCTCGGGACCGCGCGCGGGATCGCCGACCTGCTCACCGAATTCGTCGGCGACCCCTCCGGTCTGGCCGAGCAGCTCGCGCTGTCCAACCTCCGCCCCGGCGAGACCGTGGTCCTCCCGCAGGTGCCGGAGATCGCCGTCCGCGAGCCCGACCCCGCGCCGGCCCCGCCGGAACCCGAGCCGGAGCCCGAGCCCGCCGCCGATCCCGAGCCCACCCGGGCCGGGCTGCCGATCTTCGGCGACGACATCGACGACGTCTCCTGGCTCGACGCCCCGGACACCGCGCCGCCGCCCCCGCCGCCGTTCGAGAGCCCGCCCGAGCGGCCGCTCTTCGCTCCCGAGCCTCCCGACGGTGGCCCCGCGCGCCAGGTCCGGCCCTCGGTCACCGCCCGCGAGGCGCAGGACCGCGCCGAGTACTGGCCCTGGGAGGCCACCGACCCCGGCCGCACCTCCGGCACCGGGATCACCCCCGTCGTCGACGACGTGCCGGGGCGCAGCTGGCTGCGGCTCGCCGCCGGCATCGCCGCGGCGCTCCTCCTGCTGGTGGCCGTGGTCATCGCATTCAACCTCGGGCGGGGCAAGACCCCCCTCGGCACCGAGCCCGACGACGACCCGACCCCGTCCGCCTCCCCGACGCCCACGGCAGAACCGACGCCGGTCGAGGGGATCACCGCGACCGCCTTCGACCCGCAGAGCGACGACGGCGTCGAGAACGACGACACGGCGGGCAACGCCGTCGACGGCGATCCGGCGACCACCTGGCAGACGTCGGGCTACTTCGACCAGCTCGGTCCGCCGCCGGGGCTGAAGACCGGCGTCGGCCTCGTCGTCGACCTCGGCGGCGAGCAGGCTGTGCGCGAGGTCGACCTGCGGCTCGTCGGGGAGCCCTCCGACATCAGCCTCTACGTCACCGCCGACCGGCCCACGGACGTGGACGGGCTCGAGCCGGTCCTGCGCCAGTCGGTCGGCACCTCCGACACGCTGACCCTGGAGCAGCCGGTGTCCGGGCGCTACCTCGTCGTCTGGTTCACCGCCCTGCCGGAGGTGGGGGGAGACTTCCGCGGCGAGGTCGCCGAGATCGCGGTCCGGGCCGGATGAGCGAGGACCTTCGCACCGACGCCGACCTCCTCGCCGCCCACGTCGCCGGGGACACGTCGGCCTTCGGCGTGCTCTTCGCCCGGCACCGCGACCGGCTTTGGGCGGTCGCCGTACGCACCATGGGCAACCCGGAGGACGCGGCCGACGGTCTGCAGGACGGCATGATCGCGGCGTACCGGCGTGCGGGCTCCTTCCGCGGCGACGCCGCGGTGACCACCTGGCTCCATCGGGTCGTCGTGAACGCCTGCCTGGACCGGCTGCGCGCCGCGAAGGTACGACGCACCGAGGCGCTGCCCGACGACCTCGAGGAGTACGCCGGCCGCGGGTCGATGGTCACGTCCGTGACCGAGTCGGGCTCCGACGCGGGTGATCCCGCCGACCTCTCGGTGCGCGCCGAGCGACGACGCGCTGTGCTCGCCGCGCTCGCCCTGTTGCCGGCCGAGCAGCGGGCGGCCCTGGTCCTGGTCGACATGGAGGGCTACTCGGTCGCCGAGGTGGCGCAGATGCTCGACTGCCCGGAGGGGACGGTGAAGTCCCGGTGCTCCCGGGGCCGGACCCGGCTGGCCGCGCTGCTCGGCGCCCTCGCCCCGCGAGTGGACGAGGGTCACACCCCGTCCAGGAACCCTCGAGCGGCGGCCGCCGTCCGACCTGGGGAGGGCACGACGGCACCTCCGTAGGCTGGATCGTCGTACCCACCCGTTCCCCACCCGTTCCCCACCCGTCGAGAGGAGGCGCAGATGCCCGATCCGGATCCGCAGGCCCACGATCGCGAGGACGACGTGCGCCGACTCCTCGCCGAGGCGCGGCACGACGGCCCGGTCCCCGTCAACGTCGCCGCCCGGCTCGACCGGGTCCTGGAGCAGCTCGCGGCCGTGGGTCCGGTCGAGGTCGTGTCCGAGCAGGAGCCCGCCGAGGACCTCGACGACCTGGACGCTCACCGGCGCCGCCGCCGCGCGCGCAACCTGCTGCTCGCCGCGGCCGCCGTCGTGGTCGTCGGCGTCGGGCTCGGACAGCTCGGCGGGCCGGCGACCGACTCGGGATCGGACGGGAGTGCCGCCGGCGGCTCGTCGTACGTCACCACCTCGGACGCGGACGCGTCGGAGGCCGTGCCCCAGGACGAGAGCCTGCCGTCGGCCGAGAACTACTCAGGCAGCCTCGCGAAGCGCCTGCGCGCACCCGAGCCGACCTCCCCGCGGCCTGTCGTGGTCCGGGACCGCGACTTCGCGTCCACCGACCGGCTGCGTGCGCTGCGCGAGCTGTCGACCATGACCCGATCCCTCGGATCGACCGTCGAGGAATACCCGGCGGACGCCCGTGCCGGAGACCGACCCATGTTGGACAGCGCCGGGCGCGCCTCCTGGTACGCCTGCAAGTCCGGCCCGTACGGCGAGGGCCACCTGGTCGCCGTGCAGTACGACGCCCACCCGGCCGTCCTGGCGATCCGGCCGGCGACGGGCGACTCGACCGTCGTCGAGCTGCTCCGCTGCGGCAGCGGCGCCGTCCTGCGCTCGGCCACGGTCCCGCTCTCCTGAGCGCCGCCCGACCGAGCGTCGGCACGGCCCCGCGCGGGGAATGCCCCTCGCCTACGATCGGTTCTGCAGGTGCAAGCTCATCGACTCGAGAGGACGTCATGTCCGAGACCCGCAACGTGATCATCATCGGCTCCGGGCCGTCCGGCTACACCGCAGCGGTGTACGCCGCGCGCGCCAGTCTGCAGCCCCTGGTCTTCGAGGGCTCGGTGACCGCCGGCGGTGCCCTGATGAACACCACCGAGGTCGAGAACTTCCCCGGGTTCCGCGACGGCATCATGGGCCCGGCCCTGATGGACGAGATGCGCGCGCAGGCCGAGCGCTTCGGCGCCGAGCTGGTGGCCGATGACGTGGTCGAGGTCGACCTGACCGGTGACGTGAAGGTGGTCAAGACCGCCACGGACACCTACACCGCTCGCGCGGTGATCCTGGCGACCGGCTCGGGCTACCGCAAGCTCGGTCTGCCGAACGAGGAGGAGCTCTCCGGCCGCGGCGTCTCGTGGTGCGCGACCTGCGACGGCTTCTTCTTCCGCGAGCAGCACATCGCCGTGGTGGGTGGCGGCGACTCGGCCGTCGAGGAGGCCACCTTCCTGACCCGGTTCGGCTCGAAGGTCTCGCTGATCGTGCGGCGCGACGAGCTGCGCGCCTCGAAGATCATGCAGGAGCGGGCCTTCGCCGACCCGAAGCTCGAGATCGAGTGGAACTCCGTCATCGAGACCATCAACGGCACCGACCGCCTCGAGTCCGTCACCCTCAAGGACACCGTCACCGGCGAGACCCGCGACATGCCGGCCACCGGCCTGTTCATCGCGATCGGCCACGACCCGCGGTCGGAGCTGCTGACCGGTCAGGTCGACCTGGACGACGACGGCTACGTGCAGGTCCGCCACCCCTCGACCGCGACCAACCTGCCCGGCGTCTTCGCCGCGGGTGACCTGGTGGACCACCACTACCGCCAGGCGATCACCGCCGCCGGCACCGGGTGCGCCGCGGCCCTGGACGCGGAGCGCTACCTCGCCGATCTCGACCACTCGGCGGCCACCGCGGCGGAGGCCCAGGACGCCGTCGCCTCCTCGGCCGTCTCCGAGCAGGTTCAGACCGCGGGCCTGTGACCACCGGCCGGGGAACATCCGGCTCAGGCATCGCGTTCACCCAGTACTGACTTCCGACGCACCAGGCATCCAGAGAGAGGGACAACCGTGGGCAACATCTCCGCTGTGACCGACGCCGAGTTCGAGGCGCAGGTCCTGAAGTCCGACAAGCCGGTCCTCGTGGACTTCTGGGCCGAGTGGTGCGGTCCGTGCCGCCAGGTCGCCCCGATCCTCGACGAGATCGCCGGCAGCCACGGCGACAAGATCACCTTCTTCAAGATGAACGTCGACGAGAACCCCGTCACGCCGTCGTCGTACCGCGTCACCGGCATCCCGACGATCAACGTCTACCAGGGCGGCGAGGTCGTGAAGACGATCGTCGGCGCCCGCCCGAAGGCCGCGATCCTCAAGGAGCTCGAGGACCTGATCAACTGATCCGGCACCTCACTCCGAGGCCCTCGGCACGCTCCCGCTCACGCGGGTGGGTGTCGGGGGCCTCGCCGGTTTCGGAGCCGGCCGTACGACGTCGACGAGCCGCTCGATCGCCGACTCCACCTCGTCGCGCCAGGTCAGCGCGGAGCGCAGGTCCATCCGCATCCGCGGGGACGTCGGATGCGGTCGCTGGGTCTTGAAGCCGACGCTGCCCAGGAAGTCGGCCGGCACCGTGCACCGGACCCGTTCCGTCACCGGCGACGCGCCCCCGTGACGCACATGACCGAACGCCTCCACCGCGGGGATCCCGCCGCGGCGGATCAGGTCGCGGGCCATCCCCTGCACCAGCAGCCGGCCGAGGCCGCCCCCGGTGCGCGCGGGATCGACGTACACGGTGGTCAGGAGCACGGCGTCCGGTGAGACCGGGGCCGTCGGGAAGCTCGCCGCCCCGGGGACGAACGCCTCCGGCGCGTAGACCGCCATCCCGGCGACGTCGTCGTCGACCAGGACCACCCGGCCGCACGAGCCCCACTCGCGCAGCACCTCGCTGAGCCACGCCTCCTTCTCGGCCGCCGCCTCCTCCGCGGGGACCCGGTCCCGGCGGACCGGGTCGAGCTCCCAGAACAGGCAGCTGCGGATCGACTCGGGCAGCCGCGCGAGATGGTCGACCGTGAGTCGCACCACCTTGCGGGACACCGTTCCTCCTCGTTCCGGCGGCTGTGACCGGAGGTACGCGCCCGAAACGCGGTCCGAGCGTGCGGACGGCGCGTCCATCGTTCATGCTAGAGGGATCATGGAGAACACGCCCGTACGTCCGCCCAGTGCCCGGCTCGACTCGTACGTCGACCGATACGCTGCGCGCACCGCGGGCATGACGGCCTCGGAGATCCGGGCCCTGTTCGCGGTGGCCTCCCGACCCGAGGTGGTCTCCCTCGCCGGCGGCATGCCGAACATCTCCGGCCTCCCCCTCGACGTCGTCGGCGGCGCCATCTCCGACCTGATCGCCCAGCAGGGGCCGGTCGCCATGCAGTACGGCTCGGGTCAGGGCGTGCCGGAGCTGCGGGAGCAGATCACCGACGTCATGCGGCTGGAGGGCATCGAGGCCCACCCCGACGACGTCGTCGTCACCGTCGGCTCCCAGCAGGCCGTCGACCTGGTCACCCGCGTCTTCTGCGACCCGGGCGACGTCGTGATCTGCGAGGCCCCGTCGTACGTCGGCGCGCTGGGGGTCTTCAAGGCCTACCAGTGCGATGTCGTGCACGCCGAGATGGACGCGGACGGTCTGGTCCCCGAGGCGCTGCGCCAGGCGATCGCGTCGGTCAAGGCCGCGGGCAAGACGATCAAGTTCCTCTACACGATCCCGAACTTCCACAACCCCGCCGGCGTGACCCTCTCCGCCGAGCGTCGCACGGAGATCCTGGAGATCTGCCGCAGCGAGGGCGTCCTGGTGCTCGAGGACAATCCGTACGGCCTGCTGGGCTTCGACCGCGACCCGATGCGCGCGCTGCGGGCCGACGAGGCCGACAACGTCATCTACCTCGGTTCGTTCTCGAAGACCTTCGCGCCCGGTTTCCGGGTGGGCTGGGCGCTCGCCCCGCACCCCGTGCGCGAGAAGCTGGTGCTGGCCCAGGAGTCGGCGACCCTGTGTCCGCCGCAGTTCTCGCAGATGGCGGTGTCGGCGTACCTCGCGAACCATGACTGGCAGGGCCAGATCAAGCAGTTCCGGGAGATGTACCGCGAGCGCCGCGACGCGATGGTCTCCTCGCTCGCCGACCTGATGCCCGCCTCGTGTCGCTGGAACGTCCCCTCGGGCGGGTTCTACGTGTGGCTCACCCTGCCGCCCGGGATCGACGCCAAGGGCATGCTGCCCCGGGCCGTCACCGCCCGGGTCGCCTACGTGCCCGGGACGGCCTTCTACGCCGACGGCTTCGGCAGCTCGCACATGCGGCTCTCGTTCTGCTACCCGACCCCCGAGCGCATCCGCGAGGGCGTACGCCGCCTCGCCGGCGTCCTCGAGGCGGAGATGGAGCTGCGGGCGACGTTCGGTCCCGCCGTGCCGGTCCGCCAGGTCGGTCCGCAGGGGTACGACGGCCCCAGTACCGACCTGAGCTGACACCCCGCCGGGACCCGCTCGGGCTCTCAGTCTCGACCTGTAGGTTCACCTCCGTGCGCGACCTCACCTACCCCCCGATCATCCTGGCGGCCAAGACCGGGTTCCGCCTGCTCGGGCAGCGGATCACGCTGACGGGTGCCGAGCACGTCCCGCGGTCCGGAGGCGCGCTGCTGGCGTTCAACCACGTCAGCTACCTCGACTTCATCTACGGCGGTCTCGCGGCGCACCCGTCCCGCCGCCTAGTCCGATTCATGGCCAAGCGGGAGATCTTCGACCACCGCGTCGGCGGACCGGTGATGCGCTCGATGCACCACATCGAGGTCGACCGCGGCGAGGGCGTGGCGTCGTACCGCTCGGCGGTGAAGCACCTGCAGGACGGCGAGGTCGTCGGGATCTTCCCCGAGGCCACGATCTCCCGGTCCTTCGAGCTCAAGGAGTTCAAGACCGGTGCGGTGCGCATCGCCGCGGCCGCGGGCGTCCCCGTGCTGCCCGTCGTCCTGTGGGGAACCCAGCGGATGATGACCAAGGACCACCCGCGCGACTTCGGTCGCGGGAAGTCCATCGCCATCACGGTCGGCGCTCCGCTGTACCCGTCCGGCGAGGATCCCACCGCCGAGACCGCCGAGCTGCACGCGACGATGGCGCGCCTGCTCGACGAGACGATCGCGGCGTACCCCGCCGACGAGCAGCCGCCCGGCTCCTGGTGGCTGTCGCAGCGCCTCGGCGGCTCAGCCCCGACGCCGGACGAGGCGGTCCGCCTGGACGCGGACGAGAAGCGCCGACGGGCCGAGAAGCGTCGCGCCGCCCGTCGTTGATCTATCAATGAAGCGATTAGTCGATTTGTCGACTTAACGCTTCATCGCTCAGATCGGTCGGTCGCTGCGGTTGCGCGGGTCCATGACGTCGACGATCCGTCGCAGGTCATCCATCGAGGCGAACTCCACGGTGATCTTGCCCTTGCTCCGGCCGAGGTCGACCTTCACCCGCGTCTCCAGGCGGTCAGAGAGACGCTCCGCGAGGTCGGCGAGGCCGGGGGCCGTCGGCTTGTTCCGGCGGCCGCGGCGCTCGGCGCCACCGTGGTCGCCGACCGCGACGATCTCCTCCAGGCCGCGGACGCTGATCCCCTCGGCGACGACCCGCTGCGCGAGCCGGTCCTGCAGCTCAGCGTCCTCGACGGCGAGCAGGGACCGGGCGTGGCCCGCGGACAGGACGCCGGCCGCCACCCGGCGCTGGACCGCGGGGCTGAGGCGCAGCAGGCGCAGCGTGTTGCTGATCTGGGGTCGCGAGCGTCCGATCCGCCCGGCGAGCTCCTCGTGGGTGCAGCCGAAGTCCTCCAGCAGCTGGGCGTACGCCGCCGCCTCCTCGAGCGCGTTCAGCTGCGAGCGGTGCAGGTTCTCCAGGAGCGCGTCCCGGAGCATGTCGGTGTCCTCGGTCTCGCGGACGATCGCCGGGATCGTGTCGCGACCGGCCTCCTGGGAGGCGCGCCAGCGCCGCTCCCCCATCACGAGCTCGTAGCTCTCCGGCCCGGTCCGTCGTACGACGACCGGCTGGAGGAGCCCGATCTCCTTGATGGAGTGGACGAGCTCGGCCATCGCCTCCTCGTCGAAGACCGAGCGGGGTTGCACGTGGTTCGGCACGATCTGGCCGATGGGGAGCTCGGCGAAGTAGGCGCCCTCCACGGGGGCCAGGGCCGTCCCGTTCCCCGGCGAGTCCCCGTTGGCGTGCTCGACCGGCTGCTCCTCGCCGCGCGATCCGCTACCGCGTCCGTCGCGCTCGGCGGGCGCGGGGGCGGTGGGGATCAACGACCCGAGACCACGGCCAAGACCGCGGCGCTGCTGGGGACGGCTGCTGTTCACGGACGGACTCCCTTGGTGGCGATCTCGCGAGCGGCTTCGAAGTAGCTGAGGGCGCCCGGGGATCCCGGGTCGTACGTCATCACGGTCTGGGCGTACGACGGCGCCTCCGAGACCCGCACCGAGCGCGGGATCGCGGTCTGCAGCACCTGGTCGCCGAAGTGCTCGCGCACCTCGTCGGCCACCCCGGCCGCGAGGCGCGTGCGGGCGTCGAACATGGTGATCAGGATGGTGGACACGGCGAGGTCCGGGTTCAGGTGCGCCCGGACCATGTCGACGGTCTCGAGCAGCTGACCGAGACCCTCCAGCGCGTAGTACTCGGCCTGGATCGGGATCATCATCTCGTCGCCGGCCACGAGCGCATTGAGCGTCAACAGGCCGAGCGACGGCGGGCAGTCGATCAGGACGTAGTCGTAGCGGTCCTCGCCGATGCTCTCGTCGCCGACCAGGGGATGCCCGTGCACCGCCCGGCGGAGCCGGCCCTCGCGGGCGACGACGCTGACCAGCTCGATCTCCGCACCGGCCAGGTCGATGGTCGCCGGGACCACGTCCAGGCCCTGGATCTCGGGGCACGGGGAGATGACGTCGGCGAGGGCCGCGCCATCCACCAGGAGGTCGTAGGTGGACGGAACACCGCGATGGTGGTCGATGTTCAACGCCGTCGACGCGTTCCCCTGCGGGTCGAGGTCGATGACCAGGACCCGCTGCCCGAGCTGCGCCAGGGCCGCCGCGACGTTCACCGTGGACGTGGTCTTGCCGACCCCACCCTTCTGGTTGGCGACCACGAAGACCCGGGTCGCACTGGGACGGGGCACCACGCGACGGTTCGGGCCGGTCTGGCGGGCCATCACGATGTGCTCGGCCGCCCGGGCCAGCGGGGTGCTGTTGTCCGCCAGGTCGCTCGCATACGGCGCCACGTCGCCGGCGGTTCGCACTCGGAAGGTCACGGTCGGCGTCTCCTGGGTTTCACGTGAAACATCGTCGGTGCCCACCTGTGGAGAACTTGGGCCATTCTGTGGATGGGCACGCTCAGAAGGGCCTTCTACACCGGTGGAAAACTTCTCCGCGCCGCCGTCGGGACGGCCGCCCCGGGAGAGCTCGTCGGTCACGTGTCCTGCTTTCGCTGCGATCGTCGGGGCTTGCGCCGGGGGCGCGCTCGGGAGGCGGATGCCGGTGCAGGGGCAAGCGGCCAAGATACCTTCGCGGGGTCGGCCCACACCACTCGAAGGGCCACGGTGGTGGACGACAGCACGCCCTCGCCCAACGTGACGACCTCCGGGGGTGCGCAGCCCCACCGGGACAGCGCCGCCTCAGCGGACCGGATCTCGTCGTCGACGCTCGAGCCCTTCATCGCCACCAGTGCTCCCGTTGGCGCGACCAGCGGCATCGACCAGTCCAGAAGCCGCTCCAGGGGAGCCACGGCACGAGAGGTCACCACGTCGAAGCGGCGCTGCCCGTGCAGCGCATCGGCCCGTCCTCGGATCACCTCGACATTGTCGAGAGCCAACTCTGCGACCACCTCCTCCAGGAAGATGGTCCGCCGCAGTAGCGGCTCGATCAGGGTCATTCTCAAATCGGGTCTCGCGACGGCCAGGACCAACCCGGGCAGGCCCGCTCCCGAGCCGATGTCCGCCACCGTGGCCTCCGGCGGCAGAAGGTCGCCCAGGACCGCGCAGTTGAGGAGGTGACGGTCCCACAGGCGTGGCGCCTCCCGCGGTCCGATCAGGCCGCGCACCACACCGTCCGTGGCGAGCAGCGCGGCGTACTGCTCGGCGAGCGGGAACCGCGCAGACGAGAACACCCTCCGCGCCACGTCGGGCGCAGAGGGTGTTTCACGTGAAACGTCGTCCATCGATCAGGCCGGGAGGATCACCACGTAGCGGCGCGGCTCAACGCCCTCGGACTCCGACGAGAGCCCGGCGGCCGCAACGGCGTCGTGCACGACCTTGCGCTCGAACGGCGACATCGAGCGCAGCGAGACAGACTCCCCGGACTCCTTGACCTCGGCAATCTTCTCCTCGGCCAGCTTCTCCAGCTCCGCCCGCCGATCCGCGCGGAACCCCGAGATGTCCAGCATCAGCCGCGACCGCTCACCGGTCTCGCGGTACACCGCGAGCCGCGTGAGCTCCTGGAGCGCGTCGAGCACCTCTCCGCGCTGTCCGACGAGCTGCGACAGGTCGGCACCGACGATGGAGACCGCGGCCCGATCGCCCTCGACGTCCATGTCCAGATCCCCGTCGAGATCCGCGATGTCGAGCAGCTCCTCGAGGTAGTCAGCCGCGATCTCGCCCTCCTGCTCGAGGCGCTCCATCCGGCTGGCACGCTCCGACGACGACTCCTCGGTCTCGCCCCCGAGGGGCGCCTCGGTCATCTCGTCCGTCATGACTTCTCTCCCTTGCTGGGCTTCTTCTGGCTCGTCTTGGCAGGCGGGTTCTTCTGGCCGGACTTCGCCTGGCCACCACCCTTCGGCCCCTGCTTGGCCTGGCCGCCGCCGGCCGGGCGGTTACCGCCCTGGCGGCGCTGCTCGCGGCTCTGCTTCTTCGGCTGCTGACGCGTCGCCGGACGCGGCTTCTCCTCGACCGCGGGGGGAGCATCCTCCACCACGAGGGTGCCCTTCCGCTTGGCCTTGGCCCGGTCGCGGTCGACCTTCGCCTGGAACGCCGGGGTGCCGGGCGCCGGGTTGTTGCGGATCACGTAGAACTGCTGGCCCATCGTCCACAGGTTCGAGGTGGTCCAGTACAGGAGCACCCCGATGGGGAACGCGACACCACCGAGACCGAAGGCCACCGGGAGGACGTAGAGGAGCAGCTTCTGCTGCTGGGCGTACGGTCCGCTCAGCGCGTCAGCGGGCATGTTCTTGCTCATCAGCTGACGCTGCGTCGTGAAGGTGGTCGCCGTCATCGCCAGCACCAGGATCAGCGCGAGGATCATCACGGAGCCGTCAGGGCTCGGGCCCCAGATACGCGCCTGCCAGAAGCTCTCCGACAGCGGGAAGATCCCGAAGATCTCGGACTCACCGAACTTGCGGGCGAGGTCCTCGGTCAGCAGGCCGTGCGCCGTGCCCTTCTTCGCCGCCTGGTCGAGCAGCCGGAAGAGCGCGAAGAAGATGGGCATCTGCAGCAGCAGCGGCAGGCAGGAGGCGAACGGATTGGTGCCGGTCTCCTTGTAGAGCTTCATCGTCTCCTGGGCGAGACGCTCCCGGTCATGGCCGTACTTCTTCTGCAGCTCCTTGACCTTCGGCTGGATCAGCTGCATGTTCCGGCTGGACTTGATCTGCTTCACGAACAGCGGGATCAGCGCCATCCGGATGACCAGCGTCAGGCCGATGATCGACAGCGCCCACGACGCGCCGCCCTCGGGGTCCAGCCCGATCTGCGTGAAGAACCAGTGCCACGCGAGCAGCACCGCCGAGATCACGTAGTACAGCGGCGTCATGATCAGACTGCCGATGTCGCTGAAGATGCCCACGGATCAGGCTCCTTGCCGGGGTGAGGGGGCGGCCACGCAGGAGCGTGGAGGACGAGAACGAGCGGGCACCGGGTCGTAACCACCGGCGGCCCAGGGATGACACCGTCCGAGCCGGCGGACCGCAAGCCACGAGCCACGCAGGCTGCCGTGCACCTGCACCGCCTCGAGCGCGTACGCCGAGCAGGAGGGGTGGTAGCGGCAGACCTGCCCGTAGAGCGGGCTGATCACCGCGCGATAGGCGCGCAGCAGGGCCACGAGGACGTACTTCACGACAGCACCCGGTCGACGCACAGCGCCAGGTCGGACCGCAGCTCGTCGTACGACGACGTCGCCGCGGCCGGCAGCGCCCGCACCACGAGCACAGCAGAGCCCGGGAGCACAGCGAGGTGCTCCCGGGCCAGGTGTCGAAGGCGGCGCTTCACACGGTTGCGGACGACGGCGTTGCCGACGGCCTTGCTCACGACCATCCCGATGCGGGGAGGCGCGTCGTCCCCCCCGACGGAGCCGAGGTGGACGACGACGGTCCGCGAACCCGATCGCCGGCCCCGAGTAGCGGCACGGAACGAGTCCGCATCCGTCAGTCGGTGGTCCGGCGACAGCAACGCAGCTCCCGCGAGGACGGCCGGGCGGCCGTCAGACGGCCAGGCTCTTGCGGCCCTTGCGGCGGCGCGAGGAGAGGATGGCGCGACCCGCACGGGTGCGCATGCGCAGGCGGAAACCGTGGACCTTGTGGCGGCGACGGTTGTTCGGCTGGTACGTACGCTTGCTCACGAGCTTCTCTTTCGGTGGGTGTTCAGGCCTGTGGGCCCGGCGGATCGGCGCTGCCCGTCGACTGCTCGACGACAGGCGATCAACACCGGATGACCGGCCAACGGTACGCGCTGCGATTCGACAGGGTCAAACCGGCGACCGACGCCGACCACACCACCTTACGACCCAGCCCTCAAGCCTGTGGATGACGGCTTGCCGCAGCCAGAAGCAGCGGGTTAGGTTCGCGGCACCGAGGTTCCCCGCCATCCCGCTCGGCCGGCCTCCGCCAGATCACCGCTCATTCGGTCGCGTGAACCAGAAACCTCCACCTGACCTGCGGAGATGCAGGACACTGGCCGCCTGGGATGCGTCTCGGAGCGAAACCCACCACCTTGACCGAGCCAGGTTCACAGGCTGTGGAAAAAGTTGTGGAAACCACCCGAGGACGCGACTCTCGAGGTGACGAGAGATCGACCGACCGACCAGAGAAGTGGGAACCCCGTGGATCAGGACTCCGACCTCACCGCCGACCCTGCCGCCGACCTCGTCGGAGCCTGGGCTCGCGTCGTCCGGGAGCTCCAGCCGAACCAGCGCGCCTGGCTGCGCGCCAGCGAGCCCGTGACGCTGCACGGCAACACCGCGATCATCGCGGTGCCCAACGACTTCACGCGCAACCAGCTCGAGGGCCGACTCCGCGCCCAGCTCGAGGAAGCGCTCACCGTCGCCTTCGGACGCGAGATCCGGATCGCCGTCACCGTGAACCCGCTCCTCGAGGAGGCGCCTCCCGCGCCGACCGGAGACGAACCGCTGCTCGACCCAGATGATCGACAGATCGATATGTCGACAAACCGACCTTCGCTCGCTCCGAGCCCGATCGACGCCGGACCCGGTGACCCGCTCTCCGACCCCATGTCCGGACCGGTGCACGCCGGAGCGACGAAGCCCTCCGCGCTCGAGACCCGGCTCAACCCCAAGTACACCTTCGAGACCTTCGTCATCGGCTCGTCCAACCGCTTCCCGCACGCCGCCGCCGTCGCGGTCGCCGAGGCCCCGGGCAAGGCGTACAACCCGTTGCTCGTCTACGGCGACTCCGGCCTGGGCAAGACCCACCTGCTGCACGCGATCGGCCACTACGTCCGCAGCCTCTACACCGGCGCCAAGGTCCGCTACGTCTCGAGCGAAGAGTTCACCAACGAGTTCATCAACGCGATCCGCGACGACCGGCAGGACCGGTTCAAGCGCCGCTACCGCGACGTCGACGTGCTGCTGATCGACGACATCCAGTTCCTGGAGGGGAAGACCCAGACCCAGGAGGAGTTCTTCCACACCTTCAACACGCTCCACAACGCCAACAAGCAGATCGTGCTGACCTCCGACCGGGCGCCCAAGCGGCTCGAGGCCCTCGAGGACCGGCTGCGCAACCGCTTCGAGTGGGGCCTGATCACCGACGTCCAGCCGCCCGACCTCGAGACCCGGATCGCGATCCTCCGCAAAAAGGCCGCGATGGACCGGCTGACCGCGCCGCCGGACGTGCTGGAGTTCATCGCCTCCAAGATCCAGACCAACATCCGCGAGCTCGAGGGGGCGTTGATCCGGGTCACCGCGTTCGCCAACCTCAACCGCCAGGAGGTCGACATGACCCTGGCCGAGATCGTCCTGAAGGACCTGATCCCCGAGGGCGGCGAGCCAGAGATCACCGCTGCCCTGATCATCGCCCAGACCGCGGCGTACTTCGGACTCTCGATCGAGGAGCTCACCGGCCCCAGTCGCGGCCGGCACCTCGTCATGGCCCGCCAGATCGCCATGTATCTGTGCCGCGAGCTCACCGACCTCTCCCTGCCGAAGATCGGCGCTCAGTTCGGCAACCGCGACCACACGACGGTGATGTACGCCGACCGCAAGATCAACCAGCTCCTCGCCGAGCGACGCGCGGTGTTCAACCAGGTCTCCGAGCTGACCAACCGCGTGAAGATGCAGGCCCGCCAGTCCTGACCGCTCACCCGTTCGCTGACCGCACCTCACCGGGTCGGGCGGCGTACGAGCGCGCCCGCCCGACGACGCCCGCTCACCTGTGGACATCTTGTGGTTCGCAACCCCGGTTCCTCCCCACCCCCTGTGGACGAACAACAACAAGTTCGTCACTCGCGCTACGTCTCCACACGGCACCTCGAGTGGTCTCGAGATCGTCCACACCCGCGATGCACAGCCCGAAGGCCACCTGACCTGCGTAAACCACAGTTCTCCACAGATTCCACGGATGCTCTGACTCCTACGTACCTCCAGCCAAGTCGATCCTCGGTGAACATCCATCCGGACCTCGACCTGGGGACAACCGGCCCGCACCTCCCCCGAAAGCCCGCGTCATGGCAGGATTCGCAATCCCTGGATCCGAGTCGAAGGACGACACATCGTGAAGTTCCGCGTCGAGCGCGACGTGCTCGCCGATGCCGTTGCCTGGGCCGCGCGCAGCCTGCCGGTCCGGCCGAGCGTCCCCGTCCTGGCCGGTCTGCTGATCGAAGCCGGTGACGAGGGCCTGGTCCTGTCCACCTTCGACTACGAGACGTCGGCCCGAGCCACGCTCAACGCCGACGTGGCCGAGGAGGGTCGCGCCCTGGTCAGCGGCCGACTGCTGGCCGACATCTGCCGCAGCCTCCCCGCCAAGCCGGTCGAGATGGTCATCGACGGCGCCCGCGTCTCGCTCACCTGCGGATCCGCACGCTTCAGCCTGCAGACCATGCCGGTCGAGGACTACCCGACCCTGCCCGACATGCCGGCGGCGACCGGCACCGTGCAGAGCGACGTCTTCGCCCACGCCGTCGCCCAGGCCGTCACCGCGGCCGGACGCGACGACATGCTCCCGGTCCTCACCGGCGTCCGGATCGAGATCGACGGCTCGTCGATCTCGCTGCTCGCCACCGACCGCTTCCGGCTCTCCCACCGCGAGCTCGGCTGGGACCCGCGCACACCCGACGAGGCCGTGGCGGCCCTGGTGCCGGCGAAGGTCCTCGGCGACACGGCGAAGTCCCTGACCGCGGGATCCGAGGTGACCATCGCGCTCGCCGCGGGCGGCTCGGGCGAGGGCATCATCGGTTTCGAGGGCGCGGCCGCCGGCGGCGTACGACGCACGACGACCCGTCTGCTCGACGGCGAGTTCCCCAAGGTCCGCAGCCTGTTCCCCTCGGAGCACCTCACGGTCGCCACGGTCAAGAAGGCCGACCTGGTCGAGTCGGTCAAGCGCGTCGCCCTGGTGGCCGAGCGCAACACCGCCGTCCAGCTGGCCTTCAGCGACGGCGTGCTGACCCTGGACGCGGGCTCGGGTGACGAGGCGCAGGCCTCGGAGTCGATCGAGGCCGCGATCAAGGGCGACGACATCACCACCGGCTTCAACCCCCAGTTCCTGCTCGACGGCCTGACCGCCATCGACCAGGACGAGGTCGAGCTCGCCTTCACCCAGGCCTCGAAGCCGGTCGTGATCAGCGGGGCCGTCGCCGACGGCGACCAGGCCCCCGGGTTCCGCTACCTGCTGATGCCGCGCCGCCTGCTCTCGTGAGCCAGCCGCCCCGCCTCTAGGCTGACGGGGCGAACGCCACTACGGGAGGAATCACGATGCACCTCGGACTCGTCGGCCTCGGCAAGATGGGTGGCAACATGCGCACCCGGATGCGCAACGGGGGCGTCACCGTCGTCGGGTTCGACCACAACCCGGAGGTCTCGGACGTCGGCAGCCTCGAGGAGCTGGTCGAGGCACTCCCCTCCCCCAAGGTCGTGTGGGTGATGGTCCCGGCCGGTGACCCGACGCGCGAGACGATCCGCCGGCTCGGCGAGCTGCTGGGCGAGGGCGACCTGGTCGTCGACGGCGGCAACTCCAAATACACCGACGACCAGGTGAACGCCGAGCTGCTCAGCACCCGGGGCATCGGGTTCGTCGACTGCGGCGTCTCCGGCGGCGTGTGGGGCCTGCAGAACGGCTACGCCCTGATGTGCGGCGGCTCCGACGAGGACGTCGCCAAGGTGCAGCCGGCCTTCGACGCGCTTCGGCCCGAGGGCGAGTCCGGCTTCGTGCACGCCGGCAAGAAGCCCGGCGCCGGGCACTTCGCCAAGATGGTCCACAACGGCATCGAGTACGCGATCATGCAGTCGTACGCCGAGGGCTTCGAGCTCCTCGAGAAGGTCGACCTGGTCGACAACGTGGTCGACGTGTTCGACTCCTGGCGCGAGGGCACCGTCATCCGCTCGTGGCTGCTCGACCTTCTGGTCGCGGCCCTGCAGGACGACGCCCACCTCGACAAGATCGCCGGCTACGCCGAGGACTCCGGCGAGGGCCGGTGGACCGTCGAGGCCGCGATCGACAACGCCGTACCGATGAACGTCATCGCCGCGTCGCTCTTCGCCCGCTTCGTCTCCCGCCAGGAGGAGAGCCCGGCGATGAAGGCGATCGCGGCCATGCGCAACCAGTTCGGCGGCCACGCCGTCCGCACGGAGCCGCCGGTCGGCGGGGACGCCAACCCCGGATAGTCCCGGTGCACGTCTCCCACCTCTCCCTGCACGACTTCCGTTCGTACGCCGTCGCGGAGGTCCCGCTCGAGCCCGGCGTCACCGCCTTCATCGGCCGCAACGGGCAGGGCAAGACCAACCTGGTCGAGGCGATCGACTACCTGTCGCGACTCAGCTCGCACCGGGTCGCGTCAGACGCGCCACTCGTCCGGGCCGGGGCCGACCAGGCCGTGGTGCGCGCGGCCGTCGTACGCGACGGGCGGACCGCGGTCCTAGAGATCGAGCTCAACCCCGGCAAGGCCAACCGCGCGCGGATCAACAAGTCGCCGCTCCCCCGGGCGCGCGAGCTCGTCGGGCTCGTGCGCACCGTGGTGTTCTCCCCCGAGGACCTCACCCTGGTCAAGGGCGACCCGTCGGACCGCCGGCGCTTCCTCGACGACCTGCTGGTGCTGCGCGCGCCGCGGCTGGCCGGCGTCCGGTCCGACTACGACCGGATCCTGCGGCAGCGAAACTCGCTGCTCAAGACCGCCGGAGCCGCCCGTCGCGGAAGCTCCTCGCAGGAGGGCGCGCTGTCGACCCTCGGTGTCTGGGACGACCACCTGGCCCGCACCGGCGCCGAGCTGCTCGCCGAGAGGCTCGCCCTGGTCGACGTGCTGCGTCCCTACCTGGGCAAGGCATACGAGACCGTGGCCCGCGGCGCGACGCGCGACGACGCCGAGATCGAGTACCGCCCCTCCTGCGACCTGGACGGCGCTACCAGCCAGGAGGCGTTGGCCGCGATCCTGCTCGCCGAGGTCGAGCGACGCCGCGGCGACGAGCTCGACCGCGGGATCTCCCTCGTCGGGCCGCACCGCGACGAGCTGCTGCTGACCCTGGGTCACGGTCCCGGCGAGGGAGCGCTGCCGGTCAAGGGGTACGCCTCGCACGGGGAGTCGTGGTCCTTCGCGCTCGCGCTCCGGCTGGCGTCGTACGACCTGCTCCGCGCGGACGGCGACGACCCCATCCTGATCCTCGACGACGTCTTCGCCGAGCTCGACTCCGAGCGGCGTGCCCAGCTGGCCGATCTGGTCGCGGGGGCCGAGCAGGTCCTGGTGACAGCGGCCGTCGCCGCCGACGTACCCGCCGCTCTCGCGGGCGCCCGCTACCTCGTGAAGGGCGGCGAGGTCACCCGTGAGCAGTGACGAGCCGACCGACGCGCAGCCCGGCGAGGAGCCGGTACGCCGCGACGACGGGCTCGACCTCGCCCGGGCGCTGACCCGTGCGACGGCACGCTCCGGTGGACCCGCACGGCGCAAGCCGAAGTCCGGCCCCCGCCGACCGACCGTCGGCCGGGTCTCCGGATCGCATCCCGACGAACGCGACCCCCAGCTCCTGGAGGCCACCCTGGGCCGGCTGGTGGGCGACTACGGCTGGGAGCTGGACCTGCGGATGCAGGGGGTCTTCGGCCGCTGGCCCGAGCTTGTGGGCGACGAGGTCGCGGCACACTGCACCCCCGAGTCGTTCGCCGACGGCAAGCTCGTCGTCCGCACCGACTCGACCGCCTGGGCCACCCAGCTCAAGCTGCTCGCCCCCACGATCGTCCGCCGGCTCAACGAGCAGCTGGGGCACGGCACGGTCGCGCTGATCGAGGTCCTCGGACCGCACCTGCCGACCTGGAAGAAGGGGCCCCGGTCGGCGCGCGACGGTCGCGGTCCGCGCGACACCTACGGCTGAGACCGGCACGGGCCGATCCGGCGATCTGGGAGCCCCGCCGACGTACGGGGGTTCAGGTGACCCCCTGCTGAGGGCTCTCGGATGCCCCAGAAGGCCGCTCAGCGGCCGAATTCATCCACAGACGACCCCCGCAGCCGGCGTGAACCATGGAATCCGGCGTTCTGGGAGCTATCATGGAGGTCGGCCGCCACGCACTCTCGCTCGCGGCCTTCTCCATGCCATGACAGCCGCAGAAGAGGTGCGCGTGAGCGACGTCAGCCCGATCGAGCCCGACGAGACCACCGCCGCCCCGGTCCCGATCACGTCCAGCAGGGTCGACAGCGAGTACGACGCCTCCGCCATCCAGGTCCTCGAGGGCCTCGAGGCCGTGCGCAAGCGTCCCGGCATGTACATCGGCTCGACCGGGGAGCGCGGCCTGCACCACCTGATCTGGGAGATCGTGGACAACGCGGTCGACGAGGCGCTGGCCGGGCACTGCGACCGGATCGTGATCACCCTGACCGAGGACGGCGCGGTCAGGGTCGAGGACAACGGCCGCGGCATCCCGACCGGCACGGCGCCCGGCCAGGAGCTGCCGGCGCTCACGCTGGCGCTGACGGTCCTGCACGCCGGCGGCAAGTTCGGCGGCGGCGGCTACAAGGTCTCCGGTGGTCTGCACGGGGTCGGCGTCTCGGTCGTCAACGCGCTGTCGACGCGCGTGGTCGCGGAGGTGAAGAACCGCGGTCACCTGTGGCGGCAGAGCTTCTCGATCGGCGTCCCCGACGGCGACCTGGAGCAGGTGCGTCCGCTGGAGGACGGCGAGCGGACCGGGACCACGATCAGCTTCTGGGCCTCCCCCGAGATCTTCGAGACCACGACGTACTCGCTCGAGACCATCACCTCGCGCATCCGCGAGTACGCCTTCCTCAACAAGGGACTCGAGATCGTCGTGCGGGACGAGCGTCCGCAGGCCGCGGAGATCGCCGACGCCGTCGAGGACGAGACCGTCGACGCGGCGGTCGACTCCGCGGGACACGACGCCCTGAAGAAGGCGGCCGGCGGCGGCACCGAGCAGGTCTTCCGCTACGACCGCGGGCTGGTCGACTACGTCGAGCACATCAACCGCAAGAAGCAGGCGGCCAACCCGAGCATCATCTCCTTCGAGGCGGAGACGCCCGACAAGGTCGAGAACCACATGAGCGTCGAGGTGGCGATGCAGTGGAACACGACGTACACCGAGTCGGTCCACACCTTCGCCAACACCATCAACACCCACGAGGGCGGCACCCACGAGGAGGGCTTCCGCGCGGCGCTCACCACGTTGATCAACAACGCCGGCTTCGACTGGGGCCTGATGAAGAAGCAGGAGGACCGGGTGTCGGGCGACGACATCCGCGAAGGCCTCACCGCCATCATCTCGATCAAGATCGGTGAGCCGCAGTTCGAGGGACAGACCAAGACCAAGCTGGGCAACACCGAGGCCAAGGGCTTCGTGCAGCGCATCGTCAACGACCAGCTCGGCGCCTGGCTGGAGCAGAACCCGGCCGAGGGCAAGGACATCATCCGCCGGGCCCAGGCCGCGGCGACCGCTCGCATCGCCGCCCGCAAGGCGCGGGACCTGGCCCGCAACCGCAAGGGCCTGCTCGGCGGTGGCGGCCTGCCCGGCAAGCTGCGCGACTGCAGCTCGCGCGACCCGGAGGAGTGCGAGGTCTTCATCGTCGAGGGCGACTCGGCGGGTGGCTCGGCGGTCATGGGCCGCGACAACCGGATCCAGGCGATCCTCCCGATCCGCGGCAAGATCCTGAACGTCGAGAAGGCGCGCATCGACAAGGTCCTGGCCAACCAGGAGGTCCAGGCCATCATCTCGGCGCTGGGCACCGGCGTGCACGAGGAGTTCGACCTCGCGAAGTTGCGCTACCACAAGATCGTGCTGATGGCCGACGCCGACGTCGACGGCCACCACATCAACACCCTGCTGCTCACGCTGCTGTTCCGCTTCATGCGCCCGCTGATCGAGGCCGGCCACGTCTACCTCGCCCAGCCGCCGCTCTACCGGATCAAGTGGAACAAGCCGCACGAGCACGAGTTCGTCTACTCCGACGCCGAGCGCGACGCCGTGATGCGCGACGGCCTGGAGCAGGGGAAGAAGCTGCCGAAGGAGGCCCCGATCCAGCGCTACAAGGGGCTCGGCGAGATGAACGCCAACGAGCTCTGGGACACCACGCTCGACCCCGACCAGCGGGTCCTCCTCCAGGTGACCCTCGAGGACGCCGCGCAGGCCGACGAGATCTTCTCGATCCTGATGGGCGAGGACGTGGACCAGCGCCGCTCCTTCATCCAGCGCAACGCCAAGGACGTCCGATTCCTCGATATCTAGGTATCTAACGCAGAACCTAGACATCGATAGACGACACCAGAGAGAGCAATTGTGACTGAGACGCAGAGCAACCTCGGCGACGGCGGCGCGGGCGGCGGGCGGGTCCAGCTCGTCGACCTCCAGGACTCGATGAAGCGGTCCTACATCGACTACGCGATGGCCGTCATCGTCGGGCGGGCCCTCCCCGACGTGCGCGACGGGCTCAAGCCCGTGCACCGCCGCGTGCTCTACGCCATGTACGACGGCGGCTACCGCCCCGACCGCGGGTTCAACAAGTGCGCCCGCGTCGTCGGCGACGTCATGGGTAACTACCACCCGCACGGTGACAGCGCGATCTACGACACCCTGGTCCGCCTCGCCCAGCAGTGGGTGATGCGCAACCCGCTGGTCAGCGGCCAGGGCAACTTCGGCTCGCCGGGCAACGACCCCGCCGCGGCAATGCGGTACACCGAGTGCCGGATGGCGCCGCTGGCCATGGAGATGGTCCGGGACATCGACGAAGAGACCGTCGACATGACCCCGAACTACGACGGCAAGACCCAGGAGCCGACGATCCTGCCGGCCCGGTTCCCCAACCTGCTGGTCAACGGCTCCGCGGGCATCGCGGTCGGGATGGCGACCAACATCCCGCCGCACAACCTGCGCGAGGTGGCCGAGGGCGCGACGTGGGCGCTGGAGCACCCGGACGCCAGCCGGGAGGAGCTCCAGGACGCCCTGATCGAGAGGATCAAGGGTCCCGACTTCCCCAACGGCGCGCTGATCGTCGGCCGGGAGGGCATCGAGCAGGCCTACCGGACCGGCCGCGGCTCGATCACGCAGCGCGCGATCATCGAGGTCGACGAGGAGAAGTCCGGACGGACGGTCCTCGTCATCACCGACCTGCCCTACATGGTCAACCCCGACAACCTGCTGATGAAGATCGCCGAGCTCGCCGACGCGGGCAAGGTGCAGGGCATCAGCGATGTCCGCAATGAGACCTCCTCGCGCGTGGGCCAGCGCATCGTCGTCGTGCTCAAGCGCGACGCCGTGGCGCGCGTCGTGCTCAACAACCTGCTCAAGCACACCGAGCTGCAGACGAACTTCAGCGCCAACATGCTCGCCCTGGTCGACGGCGTACCCCGCACCCTGTCGATCGACCAGTTCATCAGCAACTGGGTCGAGCACCAGATCGACGTCATCCGCCGGCGTACCGAGTTCCGGCTCCGGAAGGCCGAGGAACGGGCCCACATCCTGCGCGGGCTCGTCAAGGCGCTCGACGCGCTCGACGAGGTCATCGCCCTGATCCGCCGCTCCCCCGAGGTCGAGGACGCCCGCCGCGGCCTGATCGAGCTCCTGGAGATCGACGAGCTCCAGGCCAACGCGATCCTCGACATGCAGCTGCGCCGCCTCGCCGCGCTCGAGCGCCAGAAGATCATCGACGACCTCGCCGAGATCGAGCTGCTCATCGCGGACCTCGAGGACATCCTCGCCAACGTCAGCCGCCAGCGGCAGATCGTGATCGACGAGCTCGCCGAGATCGTGGCCAAGTACGGCGACGACCGCCGTACCCAGATCATCGCGGCGGCCGGCGACCTCTCGATGGAGGACCTGATCCCCGACGAGGACCTCGTCGTCTCCATCACCCGCGGTGGCTACGCCAAGCGGACGCGCGCCGACCAGTACCGCACCCAGAAGCGCGGCGGGAAGGGCGTGCGGGGCGCGAGCCTTCGTGGCGACGACGTGGTCGAGCACTTCATCTCGACCACCAACCACCACTGGCTGCTGTTCTTCACCACCGCCGGCCGGGTCTACCGCACCAAGGCGTACAACCTGCCCGAGGCCTCGCGCGACGCGAAGGGCGGCCACGTCGCCGGCCTCTTGAGCTTCCAGCCGGACGAGAACATCGCCCAGGTGCTGGCGATCCGCGACTACGACCAGGCGCCGTACCTCGTCCTGGCCACGCGCAGCGGCCTGGTGAAGAAGACCCGGCTGGGTGACTACAACAGCCCGCGGCAGGCAGGCGTCATCGCCATCAACTTCCGCGAGGACGACGACGAGCTGATCGGCGCGGAGCTGGTCAGCTCCGAGGACGACATCCTGCTGGTCTCCCGCAAGGGCCAGGCGATCCGCTTCCGCGCGGACGACGGCCAGCTCCGGCCGATGGGCCGGGCCACGTCCGGCGTCACGGGCATGAAGTTCAAGAGCTCCGACGACGCCGTGCTGTCGATGTCGGTCATCCGCGCCGCCCAGGTGGCGGCCGAGGAGGCCGCCGGGCTCAGCGAGGAGAGCGCGGACTCCGCCCACGTCGAGGCGACGACGGAGCAGGTCGCCGAGGTGAAGCCGCAGTACGTCTTCACGATCACCGACGGCGGCTTCGCCAAGCGCACCCGGATCAGCGAGTACCGCATCACCGGCCGCGGCGGCCTCGGCGTCAAGGCGATGACCCTCGACAATGAGGACCGTGGAGTCCTGGTGGGCGCGTTCATCGTCGAGGACGGCGACGAGGTCCTCTCCATCACGCAGGGCGGCCAGGTGGTCCGCAGCCCCATCAACGCCGACTTCCGGCCCACCGGGCGCTCCACGCAGGGTGTGAGGTTCGTGACGCCGAAGGGCAAGGACGCGGTCGCCGTCGTGGCCCGCTCGGTCGAGGCCAAGGTCACCGAGGAGGCCGACGAGGTCACGGACGAGACCGACGAGAACGGCGCGGAACCGACCGCGGATTCGGGCGCCGAGACCGGGGTTGAGGGCGCCGACGTCGCCGCCGACGAGTCGTCGGATGCGGACGGGAGTGCAACAATCGATCGGACCAGCACGACCGACCAGCCCGGGGATGAGGACGCATGACGGACCGTTCGGCGGAACGAACCGCCTCGCGGCCTGCCCAGGAGGGCGGCCGGGGCAACGACGAGACGGCCGTACGCCCGCCGCTGCGGGACCGCGTCCAGGCCAAGATCGGCGGCGCCGCCGACGAGCACCGTGCCAACGCGGCACCCGGATCCCCGGCGGCCGCGAAGAAGGCGGCCGGAGGCGGCCGTTCGCCGCGACGTGCCCGGCTCCGGCTGACCCGGATCGACCCGTGGTCGGTGATGAAGACGTCGTTCCTGCTCTCCATCGCCTTCGGCATCGTCACGATCGTGTCGGTGCTGATGGTCTGGAGCGTGCTCGACGCGGCCGGCGTCTGGGAGTCGATCAACAAGTCGGTGCGCGACATCCTCGGCGGCGACACCGCCCAGGACTTCAACGTGGAGGACTACGTCGGCACCTCCCGCGTGGTCGGCTTCACGATGCTGATCGCGGTCGTCGACGTCGTACTCCTGACGGCGATCGCCACCCTCGGGGCCTTCCTCTACAACATGGCGGCCGCCCTGCTCGGCGGCGTCGAAGTGACCCTGGCCGAGGACAACTGACGCCCGTCCGCCCCGTTTTGTCGGGCTCCTCGAGGGTGGGGTAATGTCACCTCTCGGTCGCCCGGCGACCGCTTCCGGCTTGTCCGGATGCGGGCCTATAGCTCAGACGGTTAGAGCGCTTCCCTGATAAGGAAGAGGTCACAGGTTCAAGTCCTGTTAGGCCCACACACACGGGGGCTCCGCCCCCGTGGACCACGGGGGCTCCGCCCCCAGACCCGACCGGGAGTCGCCGTGAAGAAGCTGGTCCTGATCGCGATCGCCGCGGCCGGAGCGATCCTCGCGAAGAAGAAGATCGACCAGGGCCGGGCCGAGCAGGCGCTCTGGGCCGAGGCCACCGACTCGGTCACCCGGAAGGCCTGACCTTCCCACTCGGGGCCTTGGCGCAATTGGTAGCGCACCTGCTTTGCAAGCAGGGGGTTAGGGGTTCGAGTCCCCTAGGCTCCACCACCTGAAGCCGCAGGTCTTCCTGCGGTTTCTCTCCATTTCGGTCCCATTCCCCGGGTGCCGCCGGATCGTCTTCGGGGTCGTGGGGAGAGCTCCCACCGACGCAGCTAGCTTCTCCGGCTCAAAGCTGCGAAGCTGCGCCGGATGGACGGCTACGCGCGGCATGTGAAGGGTCATCTGTCGCCCGAGCAGGCCGCTGAGATGAAGGCCGTGGATGGTCTGGCGGAGAGGCTGTTGGCGCACATCGACGCCACAAAGGCCGAGATCGCGGGTCTGCATGTGCACGGCGCGAAGAGCAAGGCGATCCAGGACCATTTCGCCATCCTCCTGCGCGAGGAACTCCGCTTCGGTGAGGAGGTGGTGTTGACCCCGCAGAGCGGTCTCGTCACCCAAGCGAGACCGGACTTCTTCTTCGAGTTGGCCGACGGGCGCGGGGTCATCGCCGAGGTGGAGCGTGGCGGAACGATCACCAACAATCACGACCTCAAGGACTTGTGGAAGGCGCACGTCGCGCCCGATGCCCACCACTTGTTCCTGATCGTGCCGCACAACAATTGGAAAGGAGACGGCTCTCCTCGTGAACGTCCCTTTCTGACCGTAGCCCGCCGCCTGGGCGCGTTCTTCGGCGACCCACGCAGGGAGATCGACGTACTCAGCGTGCACGTGTTCGCGTACTGATTGGCCCGATCCAGTGAGTCGAGCTTGTCGGTTCCGGGCGCGGCGGCACCCAATATTGGGGATGAGCAAACATCGTCGTCTGATCTGACTAGTCCAGGCGCGGAAATCCTAAGGACTGCTCTCACCGAGCCCTCGCCTCTGCCTAGGCTGCTGGGCCGTGGACTCCCAGGTGAAGAAGAACCCTCTGCGACGCGGCGCACTCGCCGCGCTGACCACAGCCGTGCTGTTGCTCGGCTCCACGCTCACTGCTGCGCCTGCGCAGGCCGAGCCGGACGATCTGTTCGGCGAGCTCGTGATCAACCTCGTGGACGCCCAGGGCCGTCCGCTTGCCGGCAGTGTCACGGCCTACCAGACCAACGGCTACTGCCCGATCCACCTGCCGGAGCTCGGCGAGAGTGGGCCGGGCGCCATGGCCTCGTCGTACCGGATCGAGGTGCCGGCGGGCAACTACGGCCTGCAGGGCGTCGCTCCCTGGGGCGGGGTCGTGTGTGCCGGGGTCTCCCCGTGCGTGCCGCCGGGCTTCGGCAGCGCGGAGGCCCCGCCGCCGACCATCACCAGTGCGGTGACGGTGACGGACAACGGACCGCCGGCGGTCCACACCATCCGGTTCCCCGTCCCGGTGACGATGTCCGGGACCCCGCGAGTCGGCAGCGTCCTCACCGCAACCGTCTCCGCGGCCCAGCAAGCGCTGTTCGCCGGACCCGTCAACGTGCCCGGGCTCGGGAACGTGATGGGGGATGCGGAGTTCCAGTGGCGCCGCAACGGCTCCCCGATCCACGGGGCCACCCAGACCACCTACCAGCTGGCACCCCAGGACGCCGGCCGGAGGATCGACGTCGTCGTGAGGTACCCGGCGATGCTCCGCCTCTTCCTGTCCAGTCTCAGCGGCGGCGGCTGGACCGTCACCGACTACACCGTCCCCGGAGTGACGGTCGGCAAGGCCGTGACCCGTACGACGGCGGACCTGCTGCGCAAGCGCATCTACGCCGGCCGGGGCGCCAACGTCCGGATCGACGTCACCGCGGGGCGCACCCCCGTCACGGGCGGCAAGGTCCGGCTCACCATCGGCAAGCGGAAGATGACGAAGACGGTCCGCAACGGCAGCGCCCGGTTCGCGCTCCCGAAGCGCCTGAAGCCGGGCAGGTACAAGATCGCCGTCCGGTACCGGGGCACGACGTCCTTCGAGCCGTCGACAGCCCGCAACCTGAAGCTGCGGGTCGTCCGGAAGTAGCACCGTCGACCGCCGAGGGGTCCGTCGTCCACGAGGACGACGGACCCCTCGTGGCGATTAAGGAGTTCTCTCACGAGGGCGTCCCGCTTTACCTACGATGGTGCGACGTGGACTCCCAACTGAAGAAGACCCCTCTGCGACGCGGTGCACTCGCCGCGCTCACCACGGCTGGGCTGCTGCTCGGCTCCCTCATCTCCGCCGCCCCCGCCCAGGCGGCGCCCGGTCAGGGCGACCTGACCGTGACCATCACGGACCCGTCCGGGGCGAAGCTGCGCGGTGCGATCTACGCCCTCCCGGAAGGGACGACCGGGTTCGGCGGCTCGGGACTCAGGCCCTTCTACGGCGCGGACACCGCCCAGATCCCGGCCGGCGGGTACGGCGTCGTCGCCATGACCCCCTGGGGCGGCATGCTGTGCGCCGGCGTGAGCCCCTGCGACACCGAGATCATGTTCGGATCGGGTGAGGTCTCGGTGACCTCGGTCGTCGAGGTCCCCGACGAGGGCGCCGCGAACCTCGCCCTCAGCGCGCCGGCGCCGGCCACCGTCACGGGGACCTCCCGGGTGGGCGACGAGCTGACGATCGACTTCTCGGAGCAGATGGACCGGCTCGCCACCACCTTCGGCGGCGGTCTCGGCGGGCTGAACGTCCAGTGGCTGCGTGACGGCAAGGTCATCTCCGGCGCGGCAGGAACGTCGTACCGGATCGACCTCCGCGACGTCGGCCACACCATCGCGCCGCGGCTGTCCTGGTCGTTCCTCCTCGCCGGCGAGCTCTTCAGCGGCGCGTACGCCCCGAACGACAGCCGGACGCTGGCCGGGCGGCAGGTCGCCAAGGTCCGGACGACGACGAAGGCGACCACCTTCAGGAAGGTCATCCCGGCCGGGCGCGCCAAGAGCGCGTGGGTCGACGTCGTCGCCCGGGGCGGCGAGGTGACCGGGAAGGTGACCGTCCAGGTCGGCAAGTGGAAGCGCACCAAGCGGCTGTGGAACGGCGACACCCGCGTCCTGCTGCCCAAGCTGAAGCGCGGCCGGTACGCCGTGAAGGTGTCGTACCTCGGCACGGACGTCTTCGCGCCCTCCAAGGACCGGTTCGTCGTCCGCGTGAGGTAGCCCTCACCGCACCAGCACCGACGGACGTCGGTCGGGGCACGCCACCTATCCTGGGAGGCGTGCCCCGACTGCTTCAGCCACGTCTGCTGGGCGCGCACCTGCTGGCGCTCGTGCTGGTGTCGACCGCGGGGCTGCTGGGCTACTGGCAGTACGGCTCCTGGCAGGAGCGCCGCGCCGCCGAGGCGGCCGACCTCAGCGACCTCGAGCCCGAGCCGCTGGACGACGTCATCGGCCCCGACGACCCGTTCCCGGCCGACAAGGTCGGCCAGCCGGTCGAGGTCGGCGGCATCTGGGTGCCCACCGGCACCGTCTACGTCTCCGGCCGCGAGCACGACGGCCAGGACGGCTACTGGGTCGTGACGCCGCTGGCCGTGGGCGACAGCGACGCACCCGCGCTGCCGATCGTCCGCGGCTGGGTCGCCGACCCCGACACGGCGCCCGCCCCGCCCACGGGACCGGCGGAGCTGGTCGCCTGGCTGCAGCCCACCCAGGGCACCAACGAGGTCGACACCGACCGCAGCGACGACATCCTGCCGCAGGTCCGTACGGCGGACCTGATCCAGCACGTCGACCAGGACCTCTACGGCGCGTACGCCGTCGCGCAGGAGCCGCTCGACGGCCTGGAGCCGGCCACGCTGGAACAGCTGCCCGACGCCGGGACCTTCACCGCCCTGAAGAACCTGCTCTACGCGATCGAGTGGTGGCTCTTCGGCGCCTTCGCCGCCTTCATCTGGTGGCGCTGGGTGCGCGACGTCACGCAGGCGCCGGCCGAGGAGGATGCGGACGAGGACGTGGAGAGCGACCCGGTACCGTCAAGGTCGTGAACCGCAACCTCACCGCCTACCGGGTGATGGCCACCATCGTGGGCGTCCTGCTCGTCGTCCTGATCCTGATCGGCGTGCCGCTCGCGAACTTCGACGGCTCCGGCATGTGGGGGTTCATCCCCTCGACGCCGTCGCTGGTCACCCCCGGCTCGGACGTGCAGCACCTCGGGGAGGCGATCACCGAGTACCTCGGCGTCGCGCACGGCTGGCTCTATATGATCTTCCTGGTGAGCGCCTTCCTGCTCGCCCGCCGGGAGGCGTGGGAGCCGTCGTTCACCGTCGTGACGCTGATCTGCGGCACGATCCCGGTGCTGAGCTTCTGGGCCGAGCACCGCGCCACCAAGCGCGTGCACGCCGAGGCCGCCGCCGACGCCCTCGAGCCCTCCGTCTAACCCATGACGACCGCGTTCGTCCTCGGTGGTGGGGGCGTGCTGGGCGCGGTCGAGGTCGGCATGCTGCGCGCCCTCCTGGAGCGCGACATCACCCCCGACCTGGTGCTCGGCACCAGTGTGGGTGCCCTCAACGGCGCGCTGGTCGCCCGGCAGCCCGATCTCGGCGTGGTCGAGCGGCTCACCGAGCTGTGGCGCGGGGCCAACGAGGCCGGCCGGGAGGTGTACGGCGACCGCCCGCTGCGGACCATGCGCCGCGCGGTTTCGACCGGCACCCACATCTACTCCTCGAAGCCGCTCAAGCAGCGGCTCACCGAGGAGCTGGGCGACACCACCTTCGAGCAGCTGCCCGTGCGGCTGCAGGTCTGCGCGGCCAGCATCGAGCGTGCCGCCGAGCACTGGTTCAGCACCGGCCCGGTCGTCGACGCCGTGGTCGCGAGCGCCGCCGTACCGGGACTGCTGCCGCCTGCGAAGGTGGGCGACGAGCACTTCCTCGACGGAGGCATCGTGAACTCCGTGCCCCTGGGCCGGGCCGTGGCGTTGGGCGCCACCCGCGTCTTCGTGCTCCAGGTCGGCCGGTTCGACCGACCGTTGACGGTGCCCCGCCGGCCCTGGGAGGTTGCCCGGGTGTCCTTCGAGATCGCCCGGCGCCACCGGTTCGTCCGCGAGCTCGAGGAGCTCCCGCCCGAGGTCGAGGCCCACGTGCTGCCCGCACGCGGCACCTCCGCGCGCGACGACAGCCTCTTTGGGAGCAAGGACTTCTCGACCGTGCAGGTCCGCATCGACGCGACGTACGACGCCTGCGCGACCTACCTCGACGAGCTGGGCTGACGCGTGCTGGCCTGGACGGTCCGGCGCTTCGTCGTGGCGCCGGCCGTGGTCGGACTGACCGTCCTGGTCTGGTTCTCCCTGCCGCTGTGGCTGGTGGCGGCCGCCGCCCTCTCGGCCTTCGTCCCGGGACGCTGGCGGGTCCTCCGGCTGCTCTGGATCGCCATCCTCTACCTCACGATCGAGGCGCTGGTGCTGCTGGTCATGTGGGGAGCCTGGTTCGCCTCGGGCTTCGGCCGCACGATCCGGCGGCCGTACTGGGAGGGGATCCACTACGACCTCGTGCAGGGCGTCATGTGGGTCTTCTTCCGCGAGGCGAAGCGGGTGCTGCGCCTGACGATCGAGACCGACGGTCCGTCGCCTGACGCCCACCCCGGCGTCCCGATCCTCGTCTGCAGCCGGCATGCCGGCCCCGGCGACTCGTTCACGCTGATCCACGCGCTGATGCACTGGTACAACCGCGAGCCGCGGGTGGTGCTCAAGGACACCCTGGCCTGGGACCCGATGATCGACGTCGTGCTGAACCGGATCCCCGCCCGGTTCATCACCCCGAACCCCGGCGAGGGGCAGGACCTGCAGTCGCAGATCGCCGCCCTGGCCCACGGGCTCGACGAGAACGACGCGTTCGTGATCTTCCCCGAGGGCGGCAACTTCACCGAGCGGCGCCGCGACCGGGCGATCGATCGGCTGCGCCGGCTCGGGATGGATCGGATGGCCGAGCGGGCGGAGGCGATGACCAACGTGCTGGCGCCGCGCCCGGGCGGCTTCCTCGCCGCGCTGGACGCCGCTCCCGACGCGGACGTCGTCCTCGTCGCGCACACCGGGCTCGACCACCTGCTCACCGTGGGTGACGTGTGGCGCGAGCTGCCGATGGACAAGCGGATCGTGATGCGCTGGTGGCAGGTGCCGCGGGCGGAGATCCCGCCGGGCCGGGAGGAGCGCATCGACTGGCTCTTCGCCTGGTGGGAGCGGATCGACCTCTGGATACAGCAGAACCGGCCCGAGGAGATCTCGGGCCGGTCCTGAGAACGGCTACTACTACTTCTTGCCCTCGTCGATCGGCACGACCTCGGCCGGGTCCTCGGGCGTGGTGACCGGGTGCGGGTCCTCGGCCTGGTCGGCGATCGCCTCGTCCGGCGAGGCGCCGCCCGGGTCGTCGGCGGCGACGGTCGGGGCGCCGGGTGCGCGCGGCGAGGTGGGACCGGACGGCGGCGGAGCCGGGACGTACGACGACTGCCAGCTGTCGCTCTCCTTGCTCCCCTGCAGCTTCTTGGCCGCGAACCCGGCGGCGCCGGCGACGAGCGCGAACAGCGCCACCTTCTTCAGCTTGCCGCCCTTCTTCTTCGGGGGCGGCTCGTTCTTGAGCTCGGCGACCTTCGCGTCGGCCAGCTCCTTGACGGCGCTGGCCTTCTCGGTGGCGATGCCGGCTCCGGTCGCGATCAGCGGGGCGGCCTTGGCCCGGGCATCGGCCACTACGGGCGCGGCCTTCTCGCGTGCGTCGGCAGCGGCGGCGGCAGCCCGGACGCGTGCGTCGGCCAGCGCCGGGCCGGCCTTCTCGCGCGCGTCGGAGATCGCCGGCCGGGCGGTGTCGTGGACGAATTCCTCGACGGCGTCGATGGCGTGCACGACGGCCGCTTCGACCTGGGGGCGAACCGAGTCGACGTACTCCGAGGCCTGGTCGAGGAGGGACTTCTTCTTGCGGAGACGCATCGCGTCACTTCCTCTCGTTCGGTCGTTGCCATTCGATCATGTCGCGCAAGCGGCGACCAGCGCGGCGAAGACCCGCAGCAGCGGGATGCTTGCAGACCGTGCGAGGATCGACGAGGCACGACGAGAGATCGTCGTTGGCCTCCCGTACCCACATCAGCGCGCACGTTCACCTCGCGTCGTCACACCAGAAGGGCAGTCATGGCTGACCAGCAGGCCATCTTGAAGACCAACAAGGGCGACATCGTCATCACCCTGTTCCCGAACCACGCGCCGGAGACCGTCGCGAACTTCGTCGGCCTGGCCACCGGCGAGAAGTCGTACGACGCCGGCAACGGCAAGACCGGCCCGTTCTACGACGGCCTCGGCTTCCACCGCGTCATCGACGGCTTCATGATCCAGGGCGGCTGCCCGCTCGGCACCGGCACCGGCGGCCCCGGCTACACGTTCAAGGACGAGCCGCACCCCGAGCTCACCTTCGACAAGCCCTACCTGCTCGCCATGGCGAACGCCGGCCCGGGCACCAACGGCTCGCAGTTCTTCATCACCGTCGGCGCGACCACGTGGCTGAACTTCAAGCACACGATCTTCGGCGAGGTCGCCGACCAGGCCTCGCGCGACGTCGTCGACGCGATCGCCACGGTCAAGACCGGTCCCATGGACCGTCCCGTCGAGCCGATCGTGTTCGAGTCGGTCGAGATCGTCAACGCCTGAGCTCCACCTGACGTGACCCAACCTCCGACCCCCCAGGCCGGGGTGCCGACCTGCTACCGGCATCCCGGCCGGGAGTCGCACATCCGCTGCCAGCGCTGCAGCCGCTCGATCTGCCCCGACTGCATGCGCGACGCGGCCGTCGGGTTCCAGTGCCCGGAGTGCGTCGCCGAGGGCCGCAAGTCGACCCGCCAGGCGCGCACGGCGTACGGCGGGCTGCGGCCCACCAACGCCTCGATCACGACGATCGTGCTGATGGCGATCAACCTCGGCGTCTGGGTGGTGATCCAGGCGACCGGGCGCTACGGGTCGCGCCTGTACGAGCTCTTCGGCCTGACTCCCACCGGCACCTGCTCGCTGGACGACGGCGGCGGGTTCTACCCGGCGGTCGGCAGCGACGCGGTCTGCGCCCAGATCCCCAACACCGTCTGGGTGCCCGGGGTCGAGGACGGGTCGTACTGGCAGCTGCTCTCCTCGGCGTTCACCCACGTCGAGCTGTGGCACCTCGCCGTCAACATGCTCGCGCTGTACTTCCTCGGCCCGCAGCTGGAGATGGTGCTGGGCCGCGCCCGCTTCCTCGCGCTCTACGTGCTCTCCGGCCTGGCCGGCTCGGTGCTGGTCTACTGGGCCGCCGACCCGCAGGGCACCACCGTCGGTGCCTCCGGGGCGATCTTCGGCCTGATGGGCGCGCTGCTCGTCATCGCCCACAAGGTCGGCGGCAACGTCCAGCAGCTGCTGATGTGGCTCGGTCTGAACGCCGTCATCACCTTCACCGTCCCCAACGTCTCCTGGCAGGGACACCTCGGCGGCTTCCTGGGCGGTGCCCTGATCGCCGCGATGCTCGTCTACGCCCCCCGCGGCCCCCGTCGTACGACGTTCCAGGTCGCGGGCCTGGTCGCCTTCGCCGCGCTCCTCGCGGTCGCGGTCGTGCTCCGCTCGGCCTCCCTGGCCTGAGCCGCACCCTCTTCGCAAGCCCCCGGACGCCACGGTGTCCGGGGGCTTGTTGCCGCGCGTTCCGGGGAACCGAGGGGCCACGAGTTATCCCCAGCTGTGGACTTACATGTGGAGAACTACACGCGTGTAGTTCTCCACAGGGTTGTCCCCAGGTGTGCAAAACCGCCCGCCACCGGAGCGGTGACGGGCGGTTCTCGTGACGCGGTTGCGGCTGCGTCAGTCAGCAGCCGTGGATCAGATCACTCCCAACGCGTGGCGAAGGTGAAGCCGACGGCCATGAAGCCGATGCCGACGAAGAGGTTCTTCTGACCCAGGTCGTTCATCAACGGGATGCCGCCGGTGTCGGCGTCGTTGCTGAACAGGTAGAACGTGCAGATCCAGATCAGGCCGATGATGAAGCAGCCGAGCATGCCGACGACCACGCCGCGGCCGCGACCCAGCGGGGTCGAGGGGTGGGCCGAGATGGCGAGGCCGAGCAGCAGCAGGCCGAAGCCGATCAGGTAGTTCCAGTCGCCGAGGTCGGCCATGAACTTCGGGCTGCCCGGGTCGGGGGCGGGGATCGCGGTCGGGTCGACGCGGACGACGATGTAGTAGTACGCCATCCAGGCGATGCCCAGCACCATCAGCACCAGGGCGACGATGAACCTCGGCGACAGGACGGGGCCGCGGGCCGGGTCGGCAAAGGTCGGGGTGGCCTTCGACTTGGACACTGGTCTTGCTCCTCGGCTCGTGACGCGCCCGGGACGTCCGCCCACGGGTCGCGGGCTACCTTAGTCGTCGTGACAACCGAGCACCCGCACGCGGGTCCCTCCCGCTGGCGCCGACTGCTGCGCCCGTGGGCGATCGGCACGCCCGCGGTGGTGCTCGTGTGCGGTGGACTGTTCGTGGTCAGCTACCAGAACAGCGAGGGCATCGACCTGCGTCCGGGCCGCTACACCGACCTCGCCGACCTGGTCCGGACGGAGTCCGACCGGTACGAGCGCCTCGAGGACCGGGTCGCCGACCTCAACGACGAGGTGACCGCGCTGTCGGAGTCGGTCAACGACCGGACGGTGAACCGCTACCGGCGCCAGATCGAGCGGGTCGAGGACCCCGCAGGCATGGTCGAGCGCGAGGGGGAGGGCGTCACCGTCACGCTCACGGACTCGCCCCCGGAGCTCCTGGAGGCCGCCACCGAGTCCGGGGTGCGGCTCAGCGACTTCGTGGTCCACCAGCAGGACATCCAGGCGGTCGTCAACGCCCTGTGGCGCGGCGGCGCCGAGGCGGTCACCGTCCAGGGCAAGCGGATCGTGTCGACGACCGGGATCAAGTGCATCGGCAACTCGGTGACGCTGCAGGGCCAGCCCTACTCGCCGCCGTACGTCATCTCGGCGGTGGGCGACCAGGGCGACCTGCTCACGGCCCTCTCCGACGACGAGAACCTGCAGACCTACCGCCAGCAGGCCGAGGACCCCGACATCGCCATCGGCTGGGAGCTGGAGATCGAGGACGACCTCACCGCGCCGGCGTACGACGGCCTGCTCGACCTGTCGTACGCCGTGCCGATGGAGTGACGGGACCCGTCGACCGCTCGCTCTCCGCGCCCGGGAGCTCCGTGCCGGGATCGGCCGGGGGCGGGGTGATCCCCGGGTCCGTCGGCGTGGTCGGGGCGGTGGGCGTCGGGGTCGGCGTGGGCTCGACGTAGGTCGAGACGGTGAGGTAGACGATCGTCTGGTCGTCGTACTCCTTGTCGGGCGCCGGGTCCTGCTCGAACACCTGCCCGTTCGGGACCTCGGGGTGGTTGTCGTCCTCGAAGAAGCGGGGCACGAAGCCGAGGTCCTTGACGATCTGCTCGGCCTCCTGGCGGGTGCGCCCGACCAGGTTGGGCAGGGTCTCGCGGCCGTCGGAGTAGAACACCTTCACCGTCGAGCCGGTCGTGACTGGCGTGCCCGGCGGCGGATCCGTCCGGATGACCGCGCCCTCGTCCTCGTCGGACTTCTCCTCCTGCGGGTCGGCGACCAGGCCCAGGGCCTGCAGCTCCGCCACGACCTCGGCACGGTTGCGGCCGACCAGGTTGACCGGGATGGTCACCTGCGGCTGGCCGGTGGAGATGGTGAAGCCGACGGCGGTGCCCGGGTCGACGAAGAGCCCGGCGGTCGGCTCCTGGGAGCCCGGGATGACCCGGTTGGCCGGGACCTCGGTGCTGGCCTCGCGGCGGATCTCGCCGACCGCGAGGCCGGCCTCGCCGATCGCGGCGCGCGCGGACCGCTCGGTCATCCCGCCCAGGTCGGGGACCTCGTCCTGCTCGATCGGGGGCGGGAACAGCTTGGGCCACAGCAGCACCCCGCCGACGATCAGCGCGATCACCAGCAGGCCCAGGCCGACCAGCAGGCCGGTGCGCGGCCCGGTGTCCTCGGCCTCGGGCAGCGCCGTGCTCGTGGTCGCCGGGTCGGCGACCGGGGGGACCACCGTGGTGGCCGCGGTCGCCGGAGCGGGCGGCACGGTCGCCTGGACCGGACGGCCGGCGAGGTAGCGCTCGATGTCGCTGCGCATCGCCGCGGCGGACTGGTAGCGGTCCTCGAGCCGCTTGGTCAGCGCCTTCATCACGATGGCGTCGACCTCGGGCGGGAGCGAGGTGTCGTGGTCGGACGGCGGGAGCGCCTGCTCGCGGACGTGCTGGTAGGCGACCGCGACCGGGCTGTCGCCGACGAACGGCGGCCGGCCGGTGAGGAGCTCGTAGAGCAGGCAGCCGGTGGAGTAGACGTCCGAGCGCGAGTCGACGGTCTCGCCGCGCGCCTGCTCGGGGGAGAGGTACTGCGCGGTGCCCACCACGGCGGCCGTCTGGGTCATCGTGTTGGCGGCGTCGCTGACCGCCCGCGCGATGCCGAAGTCCATCACCTTCACGTCGCCGCTCGGCGTGAGCATCACGTTGCCGGGCTTGATGTCGCGGTGGATGATCCCGGCGCGGTGGCTGTAGTCGAGGGCGGAGAGCACGCCGCTGGTGATCTCCAGCGCGCGCTCGGGCAGGATCTTGCGGCCCTCGCGCAGGACGTCGCGCAGCGTGCGGCCGGCGACGTACTCCATGACGATGTAGGGCTGGGAGACGCCGGACCCGTCGGTGGCGGGCTCCTCGCCCGTGTCGTACACGGCGACGATCGAGGGGTGGTTCAGAGACGCGGACGACTGCGCCTCCCGGCGGAACCGGGCCTGGAACGTGGCGTCGCTGGCCAGGTCGGTGCGCAGCCGCTTGACCGCGACCACGCGGCCCAGCCGGGTGTCGGTGCCCTTGCGGACCTCGGCCATGCCGCCACGGCCCAGGAGCTCGCCGAGCTCGTAGCGTCCACCGACCGTCGTCGGCTGTGGGCTGCTCATCGGGGTGCGACCTCCCGGTCGGTCTGGGTCGGGCTGGTCGCCGGCTCGGAGACGCTCGGAGCGGGGGTCTCCGAGGGGGTCGGCTCCTCGGTCGGTGTCGGCGTCGGTGTCGGTGTCGGCGTCGGGGTGGGTGTCGGCGTCGGCTCCCGGGTCGGCGTCGGCGTGGGTGTCGGCGTGGGTCGCTCGCTCGGCGTCTCGGACGGCGTCTCGCTCGGCTCCTCCTCGGCGACCGGCCCCCAGTAGGAGACCTCCACCTCGGAGCCCTTCTCGAGGTTGCCGGACGGGTCGACGGACGAGACGTTGCCCTCGGTCCGCTCGCCCGGGTTGGCGACCTCGGTGGTGGTCACCTCCAGGCCGAGGTCGGCCAGCTCGTCGGCGACCTCCTCGACCGGCCGTCCGACGAAGTCGCTCTCGCGCACCCGCACGACCTCCGCGTCGTCCGTGGGACCGGACTCGTCGTCGCCGCTGGTGGCCAGCACCGCCGCGGTCACCGCGACCGCGCCGAGCAGCACCAGCAGCAGGATGATCAGCCAGCGGTTGCGGCGGCGGTCCTTCGACTCCTCCTCCGCGGTCGGCGTCGTGGTCGTCGCAGGCGCCTCGGCCGGGACCGGCGCGCCGAGCAGCTGGGTCTGCTGGGTGACGGGGGCGGCGACCTGGGTCGCGGCGGTGGCCGGGGCGCGCAGGGCCGCGGCGAGGGCGGCGCCGTCGGCGTACCGCTCGGCGGGGTCCTTCGCCAGGCACCGTCGTACGACGGCCGCGAGATAGGCGGGCACCTCGGGCGGGAGGTCCGGCACCGGGTCGTGCAGGTGCGCCAGCGCCGTCGCGACCGGCGACTCCTTGTCGAAGGGCCTGTGGCCCGCGAGGCACTCGAAGGCCACGACACCCAGTGCGTAGACGTCCGAGGCGGGGGTCGCGGTCTCGCCGCGGGCCTGCTCGGGGGAGAGGTACTGCGGGGTGCCCATGACCTGGCCGGTCTGGGTGATGCCGAGGCCCTCGGTCGCGCGGGCGATGCCGAAGTCGGTGATCTTCAGCTGGCGGCTCGGGGTGACGAGCAGGTTCGCGGGCTTCACGTCGCGGTGCACGATGCCGGCGGCGTGGGCGACGCCCAGCCCGTCGGCCGCCTGGGCGAGCAGCTCCCGGGTCGGCGCGGGGTCGAGGCCGGCACCCGCTCGCAGCAGCGCGGAGAGCGGCTGGCCGTCGACCAGCTCCATCACCAGGAACGGGCGGGGCACGCCGGAGCCGTCGGTCGCGTCGGCCTCGCCGAAGTCGTAGACCGAGGCGATGTTGGCGTGGTGCAGCGCCGCCGCGTGCCGGGCCTCGGTCTCGAAGCGGGACCGGAACGCGGGGTCGTCGGCGTACTCGGTCTTGAGGAGCTTGACGGCCACCTCGCGGTCGAGCGTGGTGTCGAACGCGCGCCACACCTCGCCCATGCCGCCGGTCGCGATGCGGCTGCGCAGCAGGTAGCGCCGCGCGTCGTCGGCGTACGTCTCCGGGGTCCCGGTCGTCACTTGATCACCGCTTCCATGACCGCCTTCGCGATCGGTCCGCCGATGGAGCCGCCGCCGATCTCACCGCGCGGGATGTCGGCCTTCTCGATCATCACCGCCACCGCCACCTCGGGGTCGTCGGCCGGGGCGAACGACACGAACCAGGCGTACGGCGGCACGTCGTCCTGCCCGCTCTGCGCCGTGCCGGTCTTGCCCGCGACCTGGACGCCGGGGATGGCGGCCGGGCGCGCGGTGCCGTCGTCGACGGTGTAGGTCATCAGGTCCGTCAGCACCTTCGCCGTGGACGGCTCGACCGCCTGCGAGAACTCCTCGGGCTGGGTGGTCTCCACGACGTCGAGGTCGGCCGACTGCACCTCGTCGACGACGTAGGGCCGCATCACGACGCCGTTGTTGGCGATCCCGGCCGCCACCATCGCCATCTGCAGCGGGGTGGAGCGGACCTCGAACTGGCCGATGCCGGCCTGGCCGGTCTGCGGCTCGTTGGCGTCGCGGGGGTACGTCGAGATCGCCTGCGGGCGCAGGTCCTCGAGGTAGTCGGAGTTGAACCCGAACGCCTCGGCCTGCTTCTGCATCTTGTCCTCGCCGACCTGGATCGCCAGCTGCGCGAACGTCGTGTTGCACGAGTTGCCCATGGCCTGGGTGAACGGGATCTGGTCGGTGCCGCAGGGCCGGCCCTCGTTGTCGATGAGGCCGGAGTCGCCGGTGGTCAGGGGCAGCTGGTAGCTGCTGCCGCCGGGCACCGGATCGTCGGCCGCCTCGGCCAGGCCGTCCTCGATGGCGGCGGCCGCGGTGACCAGCTTGAAGGTCGAGCCGGGCGGCAGGGTCTTCTGCGTGCCCCGGTTGAGCATCGGGTCGCCCTCGTCGGCGTTGAGCCGCTTCCAGGCCTGGTCGACCGCCGCCTTGTCGTGGGAGGCGAGCTCGTTGGGGTCGAAGGTCGGCGAGGTGACCATGGCCAGGATCTTGCCGGTCTTCGGCTCGAGGGCCACGACCGAGCCGCGGACGTCGCCGGGCACCTTCGAGAGCGCCGCGGACGCGGCGTCCTGGGCGGCCGGGTCGATGGTCAACCGGATGTTGCCGCCCTGGGTGCCCTGGTTGCTGAGCAGGTCGACGAGACGGGTCACGAAGAGCCGGTCGTCGTTGCCGGAGAGCACGTCGTTCTGGGTGCGCTCGAGCTGGCTGGCGCCGTACGCGTAGGCGAAGAAGCCGGTGAGCGGGGCGTACTTGAACGGCTTCTTGTAGGTGCGCAGGAACTCGTACTGGTCGTCGACGGGGACGCTCTCGGCGATCGCCTCGCGGCCGACGATGATCGAGCCGCGCTCGCGGGAGTACGCCGCGTCGAAGACCCGGCGGTTGTCGGCGCGGTCGTTGAGCGACTCGCTGCGGAAGTACTGCAGGTACGTCGCGTTGGCCATCAGCGCGAGGAAGAGGACCAGGCAGAAGATCGAGATGGTGCGGATGGGCTTGTTCATGGCAGTCGGACCACCTGCGTGGCCTCGGAGTCGGAGTCCTCGTCGTCGGCGGAGAGATCGGGCAGGGGACGGCGGGCCAGGTCGGAGACCCGCAGGAGCAGGGCGATGATCACCCAGTTCGCGACCAGCGAGGACCCGCCGGCCGAGAGGAACGGGGTGGTCAGGCCGGTCAGCGGGATCAGCCGGGTGACGCCGCCGATGACCACGAAGACCTGCAGCGCGAACACGCTGGCCAGGCCGGTCGCGAGCAGCTTCCCGAAGCCGTCGCGCGAGATCAGCGCCGCCCGCAGGCCGCGCTCGACGATGAGGCCGTAGAGGACCAGCACGGCGAGCACGCCGGTCAGTCCGAGCTCCTCGCCGATCGCGCCCATGATGAAGTCGGAGTTGGCGTACGAGATCCGCCAGGGGTTGCCCTCGCCGAAGCCGCGTCCCAGCAGACCGCCCCAGGCCATGCCGAACATCGACTCGACCAGTTGCCGGCTCTGGTCGCTGGTGCCCTCGCCGTAGTAGGAGAACGGGTCGATCCAGATGTCGAAGCGCCGCTGCACGTGCCCCGCGAGGGTGTACGCCGTCGCCGCGCCCGCGGCGAACAGCAGTCCGCCGACCACCAGCCAGCCCGGCCGCTCCGTCGAGACGTAGAGCATCACCAGGAAGAGGCCGAAGAAGAGCAGGCTCGAGCCGAGGTCGCGCTGGGCGACCAGGATCATCAGGCTGACGCCCCACATGGCGAGGATCGGACCGAGGTCGCGGCCGCGGGGCAGGTCGACGAAGAGCACCCGGCGCCCGGCCAGCGCGAGCGCGTCGCGGTGCAGCACGAGGTAGCCGGCGAACGTGATGACCAGCAGCACCTTGGCGATCTCGCCGGGCTGGAAGCTGAACGGGCCGACGCCGATCCAGATCTTCGCGCCGTTGATGGTCTTGCCGATGCCGGGGAGCATCGGCAGGACCAGCAGGACCAGGGCGGCCAGACCGCTGGTGTAGGTGAAGCGGGTCAACCGCCGGTGGTCGCGCAGCACGATCAGGGTGAGCGAGAACAGGACCACGCCGAGGGTCATCCAGGTCAGCTGGGCGCGGGCGACGTCGGAGTCGGGTCCCTTCGCCAGGTCGAGCCGGTGGATGACGGCCAGGCCGAGCCCGTTGAGCGCCGCCACGATCGGGAGCAGCACCGGATCGGCGTACGGCGCGACGAAGCGCACCACGAGGTGGGCGGCGATGGTCAGCGCGGCGAGCCAGCTGCTGTAGCCGACCATGTTGGCCGGGACCTCGCCCTGGACTCCGATCCCGACGGCGGCGTACGCCCCGATGCCGACGGCGAGCGCGAGGACGAGCAGGAACAGCTCCGCCCCGCGCCGTCGGCGGTGCACGAAGCCCATCAGTCCGGTGGTGGTGGTGCTCACGGCGCCACCCCGGTCGGCGTCGCGGCCGGCGCCATCCGCTCGACGAGGTTCTCGACGATCTTGCGGGCGTCCTCGAGGGAGCCGTTGCCCATGCCTTCGCTCAGCTGCTGCTGGTAGGTGTCGCCGAGCCGCTCGAGGTCGACGTTGGTCGTCTCGTACGGCTCCGAGAGGGAGATGCCGGGCAGGTCGGCGTTGACGCCGCGGAAGATGACGACCTCGCCGCCGTCCTCGGCGACGTAGTACTGCTGCTGGGTCCACGACCAGGCCGCCGCGACGGCGATCCACAGCAGCCCGACCAGCGCGAGGGTGAGGAGCAGCCGGGAGAGCCAGAGGAAGCGCGCGGGCGCCCGGGGTGCGTAGCGGATCGCCTCCGGGTCGACCGGGTCGGCGGGGATGCCGTAGTCGAGGTCGTCGGGCAGGCCGGGCACCGGGTCCAGCTCGCCGGTGTCGCCGGCGCGGGTGCCCCGGAACAGCGCTGGGCCGCGGGCGCCACGGCTGGGCCGTCGGCGCAGCTCGGCGGCCGCGCCCACCAGCTGGGGCTGCAGCGGCTGGCCGTCCAGGTCGGTGGCGGGGGAGCCGTCGGACTCCTCGACGTCGGCCACGACGCAGGTGACGTTGTCGGTGCTGCCGGCCTCGAGGCTGGCTCGGACCAGCTCGACCGCGGCGAAGTCGGGGGTGCCGTCGCCGAGGAGGGCGGTGAGCCGGGCGTCGTCGAGGACGCCGCTGGCGCCGTCGCTGCACAGCAGCAGGCGGTCACCGGGCACGAGCTCGAGGACGAACAGGTCGGGCTCGGCCTCGCGGACGCCGTCGAGCGCCTTGAGGATGATGTTGCGGTGCGGGTGCACCCGCGACTCGGCCTCGGTGATCCGGCCCTCGTCGATCAGGCTCTGCACGAAGGTGTGGTCGACGGTCAGCTGGCTCAGCTCACCGTCGCGCAGCAGGTACGCCCGGCTGTCGCCGACGTGGCCGAGGCCGATCCGACGGCCGTCGAAGAGCGCGACGGTGGCGGTCGTGCTGGTGCCGTTGAGGGCCGGGTCCTCGTCGACCAGCTCGGCGATCCGGTCGTGGGCGCGGTGCAGGGCACCCGCCACCGCGCCGAGCAGGTCCTCGCCGGGCTGCTCGTCGAGCTTGCGCAGCTGCTGGACCGCCGTGCTGGAGGCGATGTCGCCGCGCGCGGCCCCGCCCACGCCGTCGCAGACGGTGAGCAGCCAGGGGCCGGCGTACCCGGAGTCCTGGTTGTCGCGGCGGACCCGACCGACGTCGGAGAGCGCGGCGTACTGGAGGCGCAGCATCAGGACGGGACCATCACTTCCGCAGCTCCAGGATCGTCTTGCCGATCCGGACCTGGGTCCCGAGGGTGATGGTCGTGGGCTGGGTGATCCGGACCGAGCCGATGTAGGTGCCGTTGGTCGAGCCGAGGTCCTCGACGAACCACTGGTCGCCGGACGCGGCGATCCGCGCGTGCCGGGTCGAGACGTAGTCGTCGTCGAGGCGGATGGCCGCGTCGGTTCCGCGGCCGATCAGGATCGGGGCGTGGTCGAGGTCGGCCCGCTCGCCGGCGCTCGAACCCTCGACCACCAGCACGTGGGTCGGCGACCCGCGCCGCTTCGACGGGGGCTTGGCCGCCTTCTCCTTGCGGCGCGGGGCCTTGGCCCGCGCCGCCTCGGGCACCCGGGCCCCGAACATGTCGGAGCGGATCACCGAGATCGCCGAGAGCACGAAGATCCACAGGATGGCCAGGTAGGCGATCCTGACCAGCAGCAGGGTCAGCTCAGACAAGACCGTCCTCCTCGACCACCCGGACGGTCATCGTGGTGTTCCCGATCCGCACGATCGAGCCGTCGTCGAGTGGCGAGCGCTTGAGCTTCTGGCCGTTGACCAGCATCCCGTTCGTGGAGCCGAGGTCGTGCACCTCCACCTGGACGTCCTCGTGGCCGTCGGCGTGGCGGGTGTGCACGACGAACTCGACGTGCCGCCGGCTCACGCCCGGGTCGTTGATGCGGACGTCGGCCTCGCTGCCGCGGCCCACGACCAGGCTCGGCGGCTGGAGCGGGTGCTGGGTGCCGTTGATCTCCAGCAGCGCGCGGGCGCGTCGTACCTGGGTGTACGACGAGCTGCCCGTCACCTTCGCCTGGGCCTGGCTGCGCACCCGGAACCGGCCGGTGGTCAGGTCGTCGGCGGCCTCGAAGCCGATCGTGACCGGGCCGGGGAAGACGTAGCCCTGGGACTCGGCGTGCAGCGTCACCTGGGCGACGAGCTCGTCGGCCATCGCGCTGTCGTACGGCGCGAGGCGCTCCAGGTCGACCGCCGACAGCTCCACGTGGAAGTCGTTCGGCACCATCCGCCGCTCGCGCGAGAGGATCTGCGCGTTGTTGTCGCACTCGCGCTGCAGCGCCGCCGCGATCTCGACCGGCTGGACGGCCGAGCGGAACGCGCGCGCGAACGCGCCGGAGATCATCTGCTCCAGGCGCTGCTCGAACTTCTGGAGCCCGCCCATCAGCGTTCCCCCTTCCGTCCTCGCCCTGCCCCCATGGCAGGCCAACCGGCCCGACTCGGCGCCGGGTTGCCAACGATCGTAACGGGGTGGCGAGAGCGGGTGCCGGACCGCCGCACGCCGGTTTGGGAATCCTCGTGGCGCTGTCATACAGTGAGGCCGCTTCACGCGCGAGTGGCGGAACGGCAGACGCGCTGGCTTCAGGTGCCAGTGTCCGAAAGGGCGTGGGGGTTCAAATCCCCCCTCGCGCACGCGAAGTTGATCCGGCCCCCGGGCCCGCAGAGATGCGGCCCGGGGGCCGGACTGCATTTCGGCCCGCGCGGGTCGTGTGCCGCGGCCGCGTGCTTGCGCCCGCCCGACCAGCGCAATTGCGGCCGTTGGACAGGGTCTGGCGCCTCCGGCATGTCCAGCGGCTGCAATTGCGGCCGTTGGGCGGCCCGCGGTCGGGCGCCCGGATCAGGACCGGTCGTCGGCCGCGGCCGCGAGGCGCTGGGCGGAGTGCTGCAGGAGCGGCACCGCCTTCGCCACGAGGTCGTCGGTCATCCGCGTGACCGGGCCCGAGACCGAGACGGCGCTCCAGCCGAACGACGGGTGGGGGACCGCGACCGAGGCGCAGCGGACGCCGAGCTCCTGCTCCTGCTCGTCCAGGGCGTAGCCGCGGTCGCGGATCGTCTCCAGCTCGGCGAGCAGGGCGGTCTCGCTGGTCACCGTGTGTGGCGTGTACGACGGCAGGCCCACCCGTCGCACGATCTCGGTCACGTCGGCGGGGTCGAGCTGGGCCAGCATCGCCTTGCCGACGCCGGTGCAGTGCAGCTCCACGCGGCGGCCCACCTCGGTGAACATCCGCATCGAGTGCCGCGACGGGACCTGGGCGACGTACTCGGCGTGGTCGCCCGAGAGGACGGCGAGGTTGGCGCTCTCGCCGGTGGCGGTGACCAGGTCGGCGAGCACCGAGCCGGCCTGGTCGGCCAGGCGTCGTCCGGCGGCCGCGCCCAGCGGGATCAGCCGGAAGCCCAGCGCGTACTGCCGGTTGGGCAGCTGGTGCATGTAGCCGCGGCCCACCAGCGTCTGCAGCAGCCGGTGCGTGGTCGGCAGCGGCAGGCCGGTCGCGGCGGCGATCTCGGCGATCGACGACTGGCCGCCGCGGTCGACGACGACCTCGACGACGTCCAGCGCCCGGTTGACCGACTGGACGCCGCCCGACTCGTTCCCGCTCACGGGGCCATGGTGTCATACTCGCTCGACAGCTTCCGGAATACAGAAAACAGATTCCATCATACGGAAAGAGAGCACACTATGACCATGGTCGAGATCGGCTCGCTGCGGGTCGCGCCGGCCCTGCACCGGTTCATCGAGTCCGAGGCGCTGCCCGGCTCCGGCGTCGGCGCGGACGCGTTCTGGTCCGGGCTGGAGCGCGCCGTCGAGCAGCTGACGCCCCGGCAGCGCGAGCTGCTGGCGCGCCGCGAGGAGCTACAGCGCGGCATCGACGCCTACCACCGCGCCGCACCCGGGCCGGTCGACCCGGCGGCGTACCAGGCGTTCCTCACCGAGATCGGCTACCTCGTCGACGAGCCGGAGCCCTTCTCGGTCGGCACGCAGGGCGTGGACGGCGAGATCGCGGTCCAGGCCGGACCCCAGCTGGTGGTCCCCATCCTCAACGCGCGCTTCGCGACCAATGCCGTCAACGCCCGGTGGGGCTCGCTCTACGACGCGCTCTACGGGTCGGACGTGATCGACCGCGGCGGGGACCTGGCGCCCGGGACGTCGTACAACGCGAAGCGGGGCGCGGCGGTCATCGCCCGCGGCCGGGAGCTCCTCGACGCGGCCGCACCGCTGGCCGGGGCCTCCCACGCCGAGGTCGACGGGTACGCCGTGGACGGCGAGGGGTTGGCTGCCCAGGTCGGCGACCGCGTCGTCAGACTGGCCGACCCCGGGCAGCTGGTCGGTCACCGCGGTTCTGCGGCCCGGCCGGAGGCGATCCTGCTGCGGCACCACGGCCTGCACGTCGAGATCACGGTCGACCGCGAGCACGCGATCGGCGCGACGGACCGGGCCGGGGTCAGCGACCTGGTGATCGAGGCGGCCCTCACCACGATCATGGACCTCGAGGACTCGGTGGCGGCCGTCGACGCCGAGGACAAGGTGCTCGGCTACCGCAACTGGCTGCTGCTGATGCAGGGCCGTCTCGCGGAGGAGGTCACCAAGGGCGGGCGGACCTTCACCCGCCGGATGTCCCCGGACCGCACCTACACCGCGCCGGACGGCGGCGAGGTGACCCTGCCCGGCCGGGCGCTGCTCTTCGTGCGCCACGTCGGCCACCTGATGACCACCGATGCGGTGCTCGACGCCGACGGTGCCCCGATCCCGGAGGGGCTGCTGGACGCCTTCGTCACCGGGCTCGGCTCCTGCCACGACCTGCGCCGTACCGAGGGCCTGGCCAACTCCCGGACCGGCTCGATGTACGCCGTGAAGCCCAAGATGCACGGTCCCGAGGAGGTGGCGCTGACCGTGGACACCTTCGCGATGGTCGAGGAGACCCTCGGCCTGGCCCCGAACACCATCAAGGTCGGGATCATGGACGAGGAGCGGCGGACCACGCTCAACCTCGCGGCGTGCATCCGGGCCGCGCGGGACCGGGTCGCCTTCATCAACACCGGCTTCCTCGACCGCACCGGCGACGAGATCCACACCTCGATGCTGGCCGGGCCGGTGGTCCGCAAGAGCGAGATGAGGCGGACCGCCTGGATCGACGCCTACGAGAAGTCGAACGTCGACACCGGGCTCGCCTGCGGGCTCGCCGGCCGGGCGCAGATCGGCAAGGGCATGTGGGCCGTGCCGGACGAGCTCGCCGACATGATGGCGCAGAAGATCGCGCATCCCGAGGCCGGCGCCACCACCGCCTGGGTGCCCTCGCCGACCGCGGCGACCCTGCACGCGCTGCACTACCACCAGGTCGACGTGCGCGCGCGACAGGCGGAGCTTGCCGCCGGCGGCCGCCGGACCACGCGTGCCGACCTCCTGACGCTGCCGCTCGGTGACCCGGCCGGGTGGAGCGCGGAGGACCGCCGCGCCGAGCTGGACGAGAACGTCCAGAGCACCTTGGGGTACGTCGTCCGCTGGGTCGACGCCGGGATCGGGTGCTCCAAGGTCCCGAACCTCGCCGGCACCGGCCTGATGGAGGACCGGGCCACCTGCCGGATCTCCAGCCAGCACGTCGCGAACTGGCTCTGCCACGGCGTGATCACCGCCGAGCAGGTGGAGGAGAGCCTGCGTCGCATGGCGGTCCTCGTCGACGAGCAGAACGCGGGCGATCCCGACTACGTCCCGATGGCGCCGTCGTACGACGGGGAGGCGTTCCTCGCCGCCCGGGAGCTGCTGCTCCACGGCGCCGAGCAGCCGTCGGGCTACACCGAGCCGATCCTGCACCGCCGACGGGCGGCCCGGAAGGCCGCCCGGGACTAGCGGTCTCCCGGTGTCCGCACGGCCTCGGGCACGGCGACGTCGGACGCGGACAGGTCCGCGTCGACGTGCCCGGGGCGGCCGGCGAGGTAGCCGAAGGTGATCTGCACGCCGCAGACGACCAGCAGCAGCGCGTACGACGTCTCCCAGGAGCCGGTGCTGAAGCGCAGCCACGCCACCAGCTGCGGGCCGCCCGCGGCCAGGAGGTAGCCGACGCTCTGCGCCATCGAGGACAGCGCGGCCGTGCCCGCGGCGGTGCGCGCGCGCAGGGCGAAGAGCGTGAGCGTCACCGGGAAGACGGCGCCCCCGGCGCCGAGCATCACCGCCCACAGCCACGGTGCCTGCTGGGGAGCCAGCCAGAGACCCGTGAACGCCGCGCCCACGAGCACGGTCAGCCCGCCGATGAGGTGGCCCTGGGACCGCAGCCGGCCGGCGAGCACCGGGGCGAGGAAGTAGATCGGCACGCCCGCGGAGATCGAGCACGCGAGCAGGAGGCCGCTCGTCCGCTGGTCGAACCCGGCGTCGACGTACATGCTCGGGAGCCAGCTCATCACCACGTAGGCGACCACCGACTGGCAGGCGAAGAGCACGGTGACCGCCCACGCCCGTCCGTTGCGCCACAGGGAGATGCGGGGGCGGACCGCCGGGGCGGCGCGACGTCGAGCGGCGGTGCAGTGCGGGAGCCACGCCACGAGGGCGACGGCCGCGACGAGGGCCCAGGCCCCGAGCCCCACGCGCCACGAGCCCGCCGCGTGGGCGATCGGCACCGCGGAGGCGGCGGCCAGGGCGGCTCCGATGGACAGCACCGCGCTGTAGGTCCCCGTGATCCGGCCGACGGCGGTGGGGAAGTGCTCCTTCACGACCGCCGGCAGCAGCACGTTCGCCAGCGCGATCCCGGAGCAGGCGACGAGGGTGCCAAGGAGGAGGCTGGTCGAGCCGCCGGTCACCCGCAGGGCCAGGCCCGCGGTGAGGGCCGCGAGGGCGACGGCGATGCCCTGGTGGGAGCCGATGCGGCGGAGCAGGATGAGCGCGACCGGTCCGACGACGGCGAAGCACGCCACCGGCAGCGACGAGATCAGACCGCCGGTGAGCGGGGAGAGGTCGTTGGCGTCACTGACCTCGGCGAGCAGCGACCCGAGGCTGGTGATCCCGATGCGCAGGTTGAGGGCGATCAGCAGGATCCCCGCCAGGAGCCAGCCCACCCGGACGGGATCCACACGACTCGGCAGCGACACGGGCCGTAGTATGACAAACATAGGATGACCCGATGAAAGAGGTCCGCATGGCGCTGCCCGCGGTGAGCCCCCGTTCCCTGGTCGACCAGGCCATCGAGGCGATGCGCGCCCAGGTGCACAGCGGCGAGTGGGCCGTGGGGTCGCGGATCCCGTCCGAGCCCGCGCTCGCGGCCGAGCTGGGAGTCGGGCGCAACACGGTGCGGGAGGCCGTGCGCGCCCTCGCGCACAACGGCGTGCTCGAGGTCCGCCAGGGCGACGGCACCTACGTGCTCGCCGGGCGCGAGGTCTCGGGGCTTGTCCGCAAGCGTGCCGCGGACGTCGAGGTCGGGCTGGTGCACGAGGTCCGGCAGGCCATGGAGACCCAGGCGGCCGTGCTCGCCGCATCGCGCCGCACCCGGGCCGACCTGGCGGCGCTGCGGCGTGCCCTGCGAGAGCGCGCGGCCGCCGTGGCGGCGGGCGACCACGAGGTCTTCGTCGAGGCCGACGTCGCGTTCCACGTCGGTGTGGTGACGGCGGCCCACAACGCCCTGCTCGGCGAGCTGTACGACGGCTTCGTCCCCACCCTGCGGGCGAGCCTGGCCGCGCCGCAGGGTCGGGACGACGCGCTCTGCGCCGACCACGACGCCCTCCTCGCGGGGATCGCCGACCGCGATCCCGCCGCCGCAGCGAGCGCGACCGGACGGCTGCTCGCCACGGTGGCCGGCCGGCTCCGCCGGCCCTGAGCCCTCGGCCACGCGGCGTCCCGGACTAAGACGCCGTGCCATGCTCAAACCGCTATTGCCGGGCCGGGAACAAGCATTGGACAGGCATGGACCGGGCGAGCACGATGATTTGTGTCACAGCAGTGCGCTGGCCCAGCTGATCTCACGGCGAAGCGTCGGATCGGACCGCAGAGGGAGTACACACGATGTCCATCTCCAAGTACCGCAGCCTGGCTCTCGCCGGGTGTGCCGCGGTGGTGCTCGTCGCCGCCGGATGCACCGCCTCGCCGACACCGGGCACGTCGAGTCCGGGTGAGAGCTCGGACCGGATGGTGATCGACTGGGCGACCGGCAACACGACGCTGGACCCGGCGGCGGCCTGCAACCAGGACGACCTGAGCCTGATCCACAACATGTACGCCACGCTCACCAAGTACGACGTCCGCGAGGGCTCCGACGGCACGTCGGAGTACGACCCCACCAAGATCGTCCCGGCCCTGGCCGAGGACTGGGAGGTCAGCGAGGACGGCAAGACCTACACCTTCACGCTCCCCGCCGACGCGGTCTTCAGCGACGGCAGCCCCATGGACGCCGAGGCCGTCAAGTACTCGGTCGAGCGCGTGCTGGGCTCGGGCACCTGCGCCGCCTTCTACCTGCAGGCGGGCGCGCTGGAGCCGCCGCTCATCGAGTCGGTCGAGGCTCCCGACGCCACCACCGTGGTCTTCGAGCTCAACCGGCCGAACGGCGACTTCCTCGCCGGTCTCGCCACGCCGGCCGGCAGCATCGTCAACCCGGCCGTGGTCGAGGCGAACGGCGGCTCGAAGCCCAACACGCCCAACCAGTACATGGCGAGCAACGTCGCCGGCGGCGGCGCGTACCTCCTCGACTCCTACTCGCCCGGCGACAAGGTGGTCCTGAAGGCCAACCCCGACTACTACGGGGAGCAGCCGGCCACGCCGGAGATCGAGATCAACTACGTGACCGAGCCGTCGAACCTGCTGCTGCAGGCCCGGTCCCAGGCCGCCGACGTCACGCTCGGCATGCCGCTGCAGAGCGTCAACACCATCGAGTCCGACGCGTGCTGCCGCATCGTCACGAACGAGTCGCCCTCGTTCGCCCAGATCGCGCTGAAGAACACCGTGGCGCCGCTCGACAACCCGAAGGTGCGCGAGGCGCTCACGCTGGCCGTCCCCTACGAGGACATCCTGAAGAACGTCGCCTACGGCTACGGATCGCTGTTCTTCGGTCCGGTGGTCCCCGGCGCGGTCGGCCACGACGCCGACGGCTCCGCACCGCTGGAGACCGACCTCGACCAGGCCAAGAAGCTCATCGCCGAGGCGGGGGTCGACGGCCCGATCAAGCTGACGGCGATCGTGAACACGACCACGCCGATCGCCGTCCAGCTGGCCACGCTGGTGCAGGGCGTCTGGAAGGAGATCGGGGTCGACCTGAAGGTCGAGGCCCTGCCGCCGAGCGAGTTCACGCCCCGCTACACCGGCGGTGACTACCAGCTCGCGGTGAACCTCGAAGGCCCCGGCGTCCCGTCGGCGGGCTACCAGCTCACCCTCACGGCCCAGTGCGGCAACCCGTTCAACAACGCCGAGGTGTGCGTCGACGGCGCCGACGAGCTGCTGGAGCAGGCCCGGACGACGACCGACCCGGCCGAGGCGGACGAGCTCTACGCCGAGATCACCCAGCTGTGGCGGGCCCAGTTCCCGAGGATCCCGGTGTACGCCGCGCAGCACGTCACCGTCCTCAGCAAGGACGTGACCCACTTCGAGTACGCCAAGTTCCTCGACTTCACGACCTGGACCGTCTCCCAGTGAGGACCTGCTCGTGACCTCCATCCAACTCGAAGCTCCGCGCGCCGCGCGCCGGGCGAGACGTGCCGTCCGCCTCGGCGGGCTCGTCAAGGAGCCGACCATCATGGTCGCCTCCGGGGCGCTGCTCGCGGTCGTCCTGCTCGCGGCCCTGGGACCCCTGTTCTGGACGGTCTCGCCGAACCAGGTGAACCTCGCCGAGACCCTGCAGCCGATGTCGAGCGCCCACCCGATGGGCACCGACGACCTGGGCCGCGACGTCTTCGCCCGGTTCCTGGAGGGCGCCCGGCTCTCGCTCATGGTCGGTGCCGTGGTCGTCCTCGCGGGAGCCACCATCGGCGGCGCCCTGGGCGTGGTGGCGGGGATGTCCCGGCAGCCGGTCAGCGGGTTCCTGGGCTGGGTGATCAACACCCTGCTCAGCTTCCCGACGCTGATGCTCGCGATGGCGGTCTCGGTGGCCCTGGGGGCCGGCGTCTTCGCCGGCGCGGCCGGCCTCGTGCTGGCGGCGATCCCCTGGTACGCCCGGGTCCTGCGCAGCGAGGTGCTGCGCATCATGTCGCGGCCCAGCGTCGAGGCGGCCGTCGTCGCCGGGGCGGGCTCGATCCGGATCGCCCGGCGCAACGTGATCCCGCACCTGATGCCCACGCTGCTGATCCAGGCGGCCTCGAACTTCGGTGCCGCGATCCTGACGCTCGCCGCCCTCGGCTTCGTCGGGCTGGGGGCTCAGCCGCCGCAGGCGGAGTGGGGCTCGATGATCACCGGCGGCCTCCAGTACGCCCTGTCCGGCCAATGGTGGATCGGCGTCTTCCCCGGACTGGGACTGATCGTCCTGGTCACCGCCACCACCGTTCTCGCAGATCGCGCCCGCGACATCTTGGACCCGCGTGGCAGCTATGTGCGCTCCTGACCGACCGATCACCCCGAGGTGGACATGAGATCGATAGCTAGCCGCGTCGGCTGGGGAGTGGCCACCCTGTTCGGCGCCTCCGTCCTGGCCTTCCTGCTCATGCGGGTGTTGCCCGGCGACCCGGCGCGACTGGCGGCCGGCGAGCTCGCCAGCGAGGAGGCGGTGCGCGCCCGCGCCGCGGACATGGGACTGGACCAGCCGCTCCCGCTCCAGTACCTCCACTTCATCCGTGACTTCGTCACCGGTGACTGGGGCTACGCGTACTCGATCGGCACGCCTGCTCGCGAGGCGATCCTCGGGCGGCTCCCGGCCACCGTGGAGCTGGCCATCCTGGCGTTCGTGATCGGCGTCAGCGTCGGTGTCAGCCTCGCGCTGCTCGCGGCGTACACCCGGCGGCGCTGGGTGGACGTGGTCATCCGCGGCCTCTCCTCGCTCGGCATGGCGACGCCGCAGTTCTACATGGCCCTGATCCTGCTGCTCGTCCTCTCGCAGGGTCTCGGGCTGTTCCCGGGTCCCGAGGGACGTCTGACCCCCGGGTTGGCCGAGCCGCCGCACCGCACGGGCATGTTCACCGTGGACGCGCTGCTCGCCGGTCAGTGGACGACGGCCTCGGACGCCTTCGCGCACCTGATCCTCCCGGCCGTGGTCCTGGCGATGGTGCCGGCCGCGTTCCTGCTGCGGCTGCTGCGCTCGAACCTCCTGGAGACCTCGCGCGAGCAGTACATGCTCGTGCTGCGGGCCAAGGGGACCCCGCGGGCACGCTCCTACGTGCGGCACGCGTTCCCCAACGCCGCGCTGCCGACCATCACGGCCAGCGGCCTGCTGCTCGCCGAGCTCCTCGCCGGCAGCATCCTGGCGGAGAAGGTGTTCGGCTGGCCCGGTGTCGGCAGCCTCGTGGCCGACTCGGTCCTGTCCAAGGACTTCGCGATCGTCCAGTCCTTCGTCTTCCTCAGCGCCTTGATCTACGTCGTCGTCAACACCCTCATCGACGTCGTGTACGGCCTCGTCGACCCCCGGATCCGGAGTGCATCCCGATGATCGAACACATCCCGGCGTCGCCCGGCCCCCGGGTCGCGGACAACGACGTCCTGCTCCGGGTCCGCGGGACGCGGACCGAGTTCGGCGCGGGCGACCAGGTCGTCCCGGCCGTGAACGACGTCAGCTTCGACCTGCGTCGCCTCGAGCGACTGGGCATCGTCGGCGAGTCCGGCTCCGGCAAGTCCGCGCTGGCCCGGACCCTGATGCGCCTCATCGAGCACCCGGGACGCGTCGTGGGCGGGACCATCGAGCTCGACGGTCGCCGGCTCGACCAGCTCGACGAGAGCGAGTGGCGCGGGGTCCGCGGCAAGGACATCGCGATGGTCTTCCAGGACCCGATGAGCGGGTTCAACCCGCTGCGTCCGATCGGGAAGCAGATCGTCGAGGCGATCACGCTGCACCAGGACGTCTCCCGGGCCGTGGCCAAGCGGCAGGCCGTCGACCTGCTCGGGGACGTCGAGATCGTCGACCCCGCCCGCAAGTTCGGCGCCTACCCGCACGAGTTCTCCGGCGGGATGCGGCAGCGCGCGATGATCGCCATGGCGCTCGCGAACGACCCCCGGATCCTGATCGCGGACGAGCCGACGACGGCGTTGGACGTCACCACGCAGGCCACGATCCTGCGCCTCATGCGCCGACTCTCGGACGAGCGCGGCGCGGCGCTGATCCTGATCAGCCACGACCTCGGGGTGGTCGCGCAGATGTGCGACACGGTCCAGGTCATGTACGCCGGCAAGACCGTCGAGCGCGGACCCGCCCTCGAGGTGCTGGTGAACCCGCGACACCGCTACACCGAGGCGCTGCTGCAGTCCGTCGTCCGGCGCGACCAGATGGTGTCCGGTGGCCGGCTGCCGGCGATCCCCGGCACCCCGCCGAACCTCCGCGCGCTCCCGCCCGGATGTCCGTTCGAGGCCCGCTGCCATGTCGGCCGGGGCCGGACCGACTGCAGCACCGAGACGCCCCGCTCCTCGGGTTTCGCGACGCAGCACGGTTCGGTGACCGTCAAGTGCCACGTGCCGGCCGAGCCCGAGCTCGTGGCGCTGTCGCAGGGTCCCGACGAGCTCCGTGTCGACCTCGGGGGGTGCGCATGAGCACGAGCACGGATCCGCTGCTGCGGGTCGAGAACCTGGTCAAGGTGTACGGCGGCCGCGCCGACGGTCGCGGCGGCACGAAGGTGCTGCACGGGATCGACCTGCAGATCGGCCGGGGCGAGACGCTCGGCCTGGTCGGCGAGTCGGGCTCGGGCAAGTCGACGACGGGCCGGTGCATCGTCCGCCTGACCGATCCCACCTCGGGACGCGTCGAGTTCGACGGCATCGACCTCGCGACGATGCGCGGCCGACCGCTGCGCACCCTGAGGCGCCGCATCCAGATGGTGTTCCAGGACCCCGCCAGCTCGCTGGACTCCCGGATGACGATCCTCGAGAGCGTCGTCGAGCCGCTGCACATCCACCGGATCGGAGACCCGGCCGGGCGCGAGCAGGTGGCGCTGGACATGCTCGAGCGGGTCGGTCTGGTGCAGCGGCTGTGCGGCGCCAAGCCGCATGCGCTCTCGGGCGGCCAGCAGCAGCGGGCCGCGATCGCCCGGGCACTGGTCACCAGTCCCGACCTGGTGATCCTCGACGAGCCGGTCTCCGCGCTGGACGTCTCGGTGCGCGCCCAGGTGCTCAACCTGCTCAAGGACCTCCAGGCCGAGCTCGGGCTCAGCTACCTGTTCATCGTCCACGACCTCGCGGTCGCCGAGTACTTCAGCGACCGCGTCATGGTGATGTACGGCGGCCGGGTGATGGAGGCCGGCGACTCGACCGAGCTGTTCCGCGCTCCGTCGCACCCCTACACGCAGGCCCTGCTGGCCGCGGTGCCGCTGCCGGACCCGCGGCTGCGGCTGCCGGAGCTGCCGACGCCGGCTGCCGGCGGTCGCGCCCCGGCGAGTCCGGGGGACGGCTGCGCATTCGCCCTGCGCTGCCAGGTCCGCGCGGGCCGCGACGTCTGCGTGACCGACGCGCCGCCCCTGGACTCCCCGCGTGAAGGCCACGTCGTGGCCTGCCATTTCCTCCACGAAGTGCCCACCCTCGTCAAGGAGTCGTCATGACCACCCCTGCCCCTGCCGATCACGCCGTCGCCCGCATCGCGAAGGCGGCGAACGAGGCCGGTCTGGACGGCGTCCTGCTGCTCGGCCTGGAGAACGTCCAGTTCGCGGCGCAGGCGCCGCTGCGCTCGGCCAGCGAGCTGGACCGCCCCAACCTGGTGCTCGTCGAGCGCGACGGCAAGGCCACCGTGTTCACCAGCCAGGAGACCGTCGACACGGTCTCGCTGATGGCGCCCGGCCTCGAGGTCCTCGGGTACGACGAGCGCGGCGCGGCGTTCCCCGAGGGCATCATCGACGCGGTCGGCCGGGCGCTCGTCGGCCGGTGGCCGGACGGCGCCCGCCTCGGCGTCGAGGGCGACCGCCTGACGATCGCGGCCCGCGACCGTCTGGTCGAGCGCGGGCCGTCGCTGGAGCTGGTGCCGTTCCACGAGACCGTGCGCCGGCTGCGGATGGTCAAGTCCGCCACCGACATGGCCACGATGGGCGAGGCCGCCGGTCACACCGAGCGCGCGCTGCGCCGGACCATCGCCGAGATCGAGCCGGGCATGACCGAGCGCCAGATCGCCGACCGGCTGGTCGGCCACATGCAGGCGGTCGGGTTCACCAGCGCCGACCCGCTGGTCGGCGCCGGTCCCAACGCGTGCCGGATCGGCCCGCCCACCCAGCGCCCGGTCGAGGTCGGCGAGTGGGTGCGCATCGACGTGAAGTCCCGCTTCCGCGGCTTCCTCTACACCGACGCCGGCCGGATGGCCGTCGTGGGCCCGGCGACCCCCGAGCAGCAGGCGGCGTACGCCGGCCAGTACGAGCTCAACCAGCGGGTGATGGAGTACCTGCGCCCGGGGCTGCGCTGCGGCGACGTGTACCTCTTCGCGCGCAAGTCCTGCGAGGAGCTCGGCCTGCGGCTGTTCAACTACGGCCACATCGGCATCGGCCACGGCATCGGGGTGGGCGGCACCGAGCGGCCGGTCCTGCACGAGCGGGACGACACCGTGCTCGAGCCCGGCATGATCATCAACATCGAGCCCAACACCTACGGGCCGGGCGGCGAGATCATGCACATCGAGGACACGCTGCTGATCACCGAGCAGGGCATCGAGCCGCTCTCGCACGTCGAGGACTGGTCCGCGCTGCCGACGGCGCAGGCCTGAGCATGGACCCGCAGCCCCTGGACCTGCTGATCCGGAACGCCGGGCACGTGGTGACGATGATCGGACCCGACGTGCCCGGTGGCTGGGTGGGCTGCCGCGCCGGCGTCGTCCAGGCCGTCGGACCGGCCGGCTCCGAGCCGGCCGCGACCGAGGTGGTCGACGCCCGCGGGGCGATCGTCACGCCCGGGCTGGTCAACGCGCACCACCACCTGTTCCAGAACCTCACCCGCGCCCACGCGGACAGCAGCGCGTGCACGCTCGGGCCGTGGCTGGAGATGCTCCGCCCGGTGTGGGCACTCCTCGATCGGGAGACCGCCTACCTGTCGGCCTGGATCGGGCTGGCCGACCTGGCGCTCGCCGGGTGCACGACGACGGGCGACAACCTCTACCTGCACCCGGCACCCGGGCTGGTGGAGGAGACGCTTCGCGCGGCCGCCGAGGTCGGGCTGCGCCTCGACCCCACCCGCGGCTACATCGACCGGCAGCGGCTGGACGTGCGGGGGGCCGAGGACGCCGACGCCGTGCTCGAGGCGTCCCGCACCCTCCTGGAGGAGTGGCACGACCCCGCTCCGGGCTCGCGGTGCCGGGTGTCCCTGGGACCGACGGCCCTGCCGGCGACCCGGACCGAGCTGCTGCCCGAGCTCGCCGCGCTGGCGGCCGAGCACGACGCCCGGCTCTCCCTGCACCTGTTCGAGGAGGCCGGCGAGAACGACCGGGCCCGCGAGGTCCACGGCCGCGGCGCGGTCGAGCTGCTCGTCGACTCCGGCTGGGCGGATCGTGCGTGGATCGCCCACGGCAACCACGTCGACGCCGCGGACGCGGCCGCGCTGGCAGCCGCCGGGATCGGCCTGGCCCACTGCCCGAGCTCGAACCTGCTCCTCGGTGGGCCGGCCGCCCGGCTGGACCTGCTCGACGACGCCGGGGTCGCGGTGGGGCTGGGCACCGACGGCGCCGCGTCGGCCGGCACCTCCCAGCTCTGGCTCGAGGCGCGTACGGCGCTCCTGCTGCAGCGTCAGCACCGCGGTGCCGACGCCTTCGGCGCACGCCGCGCCCTGGAGCTCGCCACCACCGGCGCCGCCGCCTGCCTGGGACGGGCCGGCGAGGTCGGCGGGCTCGCCCCCGGCATGCAGGCCGACCTCGTGGTCTGGGAGACCAGCGGGCCGGCGTACGCCGGTGCCGTGACCGACCCGGTGGAGACCTGGCTGCGCTGCGGCCCGCCGCGCGCCCGGCACACGATCGTCGGTGGTCGCGCGGTCGTCCGCGACGGCGCGCTGGTCGCCGACGGACTCGACGAGCACCTGGACCTGCACCGCAAGCACGCCGTCGCCTGGCAGTCCCGATGAGCGACAGCCCGATGAACGACCACCACGAGAGGACTCCGAACATGCAGGTAGGCGTCGACGGCCGCAAGCTTCCCGGGGCGACGACCCGCGACCCGCTGGCCAATCTGGAGTACGCCGCCGAGCTCGGCATGGAGGGTGTCTTCTTCCGCACCGTCCTGGACGTGACGCCCGAGCTCGACCGCGCGGTCCTGAAGGACCTGCGGCAGAAGGCCGACGAGCTCGGGATCTACCTCGAGCTCGGGCTGGCGAAGGTGAACCCCTACGCGCACGCCGAGGCCCCCGAGGTGCGCGAGCTCGGCGGCGGCGACTACCGCCGCGGCATGATCATGATGATGGAGGCGGCGGCCGAGGTCGGCTGCCAGGACCTGTGGGTGGCGACCGCCAACTACAAGCCCAAGCTGCCGGGCTACTTCGTCTTCGACCGGTTCCGCACCGACGTGACCTGGACCGAGCAGCTGGCCGCGACCGAGCGCTTCCTGCACTCGCTGGCGCCCGCCGCCCGGGACCTCGGCTGTCACCTCAACCTGGAGACCCACGAGGAGATCACCTCCTTCGAGCTGCTGCGGCTGGTGGAGGCGGTGGGACCGGACGTCCTCGGCATCACCTTCGACACCGGCAACGTCATCGCGCGCGGCGAGGACCCGATCGCGGCCGCCCGCCGCGTCGCGCCGTACACGCGGATGACGCACGTGCGCGACATCGCGCTCCTCCACACCGACTACGGGATCGGCCGGATGCTGGCCCCGTGCGGGGAGGGCGTCATCGACTGGCCCACGCTGCTCGGGGTGCTGCTCGCCGAGGCCCCCGGGACCCACCTGTCCATCGAGAACTCCCGCGACCGCACGGTCATGCCGATGCACGTGTACGACGAGACCTGGCTCGCCGCCCACCCCGACCTGACCACCGCCGAGCTGGCCGAGGTCTTCCGGCTGACCCGCGAGTACGAGCGGCGAGCGGACGCCGGGGAGGTGCCGACGACGGAGTGGCTGCTGGCCAACCCGTGCGACGAGGCCGAGCAGCTCCGCTTCATCCGGCAGACCGCCGACCACCTGCGCTCCGTGATCGCCGACCTCACCGGGCACCGCGGATCGTGAGGACCCGGCTCCGCGCGCGCTTCGTCGTCGGGCACGACGGCACCGACCACGTCGTCCACGAGGACGGGGAGGTCGTCTACGAGGACGACCGCGTCCTGCACGTCGGGCACGGCTGGCAGGGAACGGTGGACGTCGACCGCGACGAGGGCCTGGCCGTCGTCGCGCCCGGCTTCGTGGACCTGAACGCGCTGGGCGACATCGACCACGCGGTCTTCGACACCTACCAGGGCGCCGAGCTGGGCACCGGCCTGCGCTGGTCGGAGGACTACCTGACCCGCCGGGCCGACGTCTTCTCCCGCGAGGAGCGCGCGTTCGTACGGCGCTACGCCTTCGGCCAGCTGCTGCTCAACGGCATCACCACGGCCCTGCCGATCGCCTCGGAGATCTACCAGGCGTGGGCGGAGACCTACACCGAGCTCGCCGACGCGGCCCAGGCCGCGACCGAGCTCGGGCTGCGCGTCTACCTGGGACCCAGCTACCGGTCCTCCGTGCCCGCGGTCGGCCGGGACGGGACGCCGTACCTGCACGAGGAGGAGGCGCTCGGCGAGGCCGGGCTGGACGAGGCGATCCGGTTCGTGCGGGACTTCGACGGCACCGCGGGCGGCCTCGTCCGCGGGATGCTCGCGCCGTCGCGCATCGAGAACCAGACCCTGGCCGTGCTGCGTCGTACCAAGGGGGCGAGCGACGAGCTCGGGGTCCCGGTCCGGCTGCACGCCGGGCAGACCCTGGACGAGGTCCGGACTCTGCATGCGGCGACCGGGCTGCGGCCCGTCGAGCTCCTCGACAGCATCGGCTTCCTCGGCCCCCGCACCCTGATCCCGCACGCGTGGGCCGTCGCCGGGCACAGCCAGATGGCGGCCGACGGGACCGCGGACCTGGACAGCCTGCGCGACTCCGGCAGCACGGTGATCTTCTGCCCGATGGCCGTCGCCCGGTACGCCGTCGTCCTCGAGTCCTTCGACCGCTACCTGCGCCACGGCATCCGGATGGGGATGGGGACCGACACCGCGCCGCCGGACATGATCCGCGCCCTCGACACCGGGCTGGTGCTCACCAAGGCCGTGGAGCGGCGCAAGGACGCGGCGGCGGTCGCCGACCTCTACCGGGCCGCGACGACCGCCGGAGCGGACGCGCTCGGACGGCCCGACCTCGGCCGCCTGAGCGAGGGCGCCCAGGCCGATCTCGTCGTCTTCGACCTCACGGAGCCGCGGTTCGGGCCGGTCGACGACCCGATCCGCAGCCTGGTGCTCAACGGCGACGGCCGCGACGTACGACGCGTCGTGGTCGCCGGCCGGGTGGTCGTGGAGGACGGCCGGCTCCCCGGGAGCGACCCGGAGGCCGACCGGCGCCGGGCCCAGGAGCACCTCGAGCGCTACCGGGCCAGCTACCCCGGGCGCGACCACCTCCACCGCTCCGAGCAGGAGCTCTTCCCCCCGACGTTCAGGATGGTGCGACACCCGTGACGACCGCAGTCGACCGCCGTGCGCCGAAGCCCGTCGCCCTGGCGCTGGTGCACGGCACCGTGATCACGATGGACCCCGACCGGCGGGTCCTCGAGGACGCCGCCGTGATCGTCGACCGCGACCGGATCGTCGCGGTCGGCGACAGCGCCGAGCTCCTGGCGGCGTACGCGCCGGCGGAGACGATCGACTGCACCGGCCAGGTCGTGCTGCCCGGCCTGGTCGACGCCCACGGGCACGGCGGGCACGCCCTGATGAAGACCATCGGCGTCGACACGCTCTCCTTCTGGATGCGGCTCGTCACCCGGGTCTACTTCGAGCACACGTCGGCCGCCTACTGGAGCGCCGACGCGGCCCTGGCCGCCATGGAGCGCGCCCGGTTCGGCGTGACCACCGGCATCAGCGTGCTCGGCTCGCAGCCGCGGTCGGACGAGCCCGAGCTCGGCGCCGGGTACGCCGCGGCGTACGAGCGCTCCGGCCTGCGGGTCGGGGTCGGGGTCGGCCCGGCCGGCCTGCCCTGGCCGCGCGAGGTCGGCACCTGGCGCGAGGACGGCCAGCGACGCCGCCGGGTCGGCCTGGACGAGATGATGGCCGGCGCCGAGGCGACGGTGCGCGAGTGGCACGGCGCCGCGGACGGACGGATCCGCGTGTACGTCACGCCGTACACGATGGTGCCCTCGCTGAACCCCAGCGGACCGCTCCCGCCGGACCAGGCCCTGACCCTGGAGAAGGTCGACCTCGAGCAGTCCGAGCGGGTCCGCGACCTCGCCCGGCGGGCCGGCACCCGCATCCACACCGACGCCTTCGGCGGCATGGTCGCGCTGGCCCATGCGCGCGACCCGCACGCCCTCCTCGGGCCGGACGTGCACTTCCAGCACGGGTTCGGCCTGACGCCGGACGAGGTCCGGATCCTGGCCGAGACCGGCACCTCGGTGACCCACGGCCCCGGCGTGGTCGTCGGGGCGCTGCGCGGCCGGTGCCCCGTGCCCGAGCTGATCGACGCCGGCGTCACGACGGCGATCACGAGCGACGGCTGCGCCCCGATGTCGTCGTACGACCTGTTCACCGCGATGCGGCAGGCGCAGACCCTGACCCAGCTCCAGCTGCGCGACGTCTACCTGCTCCCGCCCGGGAAGCTGCTGGAGATGGTCACCATCGACGCGGCCCGGGCGATCGGCTGGGACGACGAGATCGGCTCGCTGGAGGTCGGCAAGGCCGCCGACGTCATCGTCGTGGACACCCGCCAGGCCCACCTGCAGCCGTTGCACATGCCGGTCCAGGCGCTGGTCTACAAGGCCGCGGGGCAGGACGTCGTCACCACCGTCGTCGGCGGCGACGTGGTGATGCGGGACCGGGTGCTGACCCGGATCGACCCGGACGAGGTGCTCGACGACGCCGTGGCCGAGGCCCGGCGCGCGGTGGAGCGGGCCGGGCTGGCGCCCTTCGTGACGGCGCCGCAGTGGGGCTCGTCCCGGCAGCGGTTCGACCGGCCGGTCGTGCTGCCCGGAGAACTGCCCGGAGAGGAGGACTGAGGGTGCGGATCCTCGTCGTCAACGTGAACACCACCGAGCAGGTGAGCGAGCAGATCGGAGCCACGGCCCGGGCGGTCGCCGCCCCCGGCACCGAGATCGTGCCGCTCACGCCCCGCTTCGGCGCGGACTCGGTGGAGGGAAACCTGGAGAGCTACCTGGCCGCCGTCGGGGTCCTCGACGCCGTCACCCGGTACGACGGCCCGTACGACGCCGTCGTCCAGGCCGGATTCGGCGAGCACGGGATCGAGGGGCTGCGCGAGCTCGGCTCGGTCCCCGCGGTCGACATCACCGAGGCCGCCGCGATGCTGGCCTGCCTCGTCGGCCGCAGCTACTCGGTCGTCACCACCCTGGACCGCACCGTCCCCCTGATCGAGGACCGCCTGCGCCTGACCGGCGTGCTCGGACGCTGCGCGTCGGTGCGCGCGAGCGGGCTGCCGGTCCTGGAGCTGGAGGCGGACCCGGACCGCGCCGTACGCGCGATCGTCGCCGAGGCGGAGGCGGCGGTCCGCCACGACCGTGCCGAGGTGATCGTGCTCGGCTGCGGCGGCATGGGCGGGCTCGACGACGCCGTCCGCGACGCCGTCGGCGTCCCGGTGGTCGACGGCATCACCGCGGCGGTGAAGCTGGCCGAGTCGCTCGTCGCGCTCGGTCTCGGCACCAGCAAGATCCGCACCTACGCCACCCCGCGCCCCAAGCGGATCTCCGGGTGGCCCCTCGCCCGGGAGGCAGACGAATGAGCACGACCCCGGACAGCCCCGGGCTCGCCGGCCTGACCGATCTCGCCGACGAGGTGGACCGGCGACTGGCCGCCGCGGACCTCGCCCTCGCGTCGGCGTACGCCGGGATGCCGCGCGGGCGGCAGCCGGTGCACACGGTCTACGTGCCGGCGGACCGGTTCGACGCGTCGACGACCCGCACCTGGGGACGCTCGGCCGTGGAGGCCCTGGCCGCGAACGCGGGCACCGACGACGAGCTCGCGGAGGCCTGGTGCCGGTCGGGTGACGTCGACGCACTGCGCCGCCAGGTGCTCGCCAAGCTCACCACCGAGCCGATCGAGGACCTCCGCATCGACTTCGAGGACGGCTACGGCCACCGCCCCGACGCGGAGGAGGACCGCGCGGCGGAGACCGCGGCGACGGCCCTGGCGGAGGCGATCGCCGCGGGGAGCGCCGGGATCGCCCACGGCATCCGGGTCAAGAGCCTCGAGCCGGAGACGAGGGTCCGCAGCCTGCGCACCCTCGAGCTCTTCGTCGCCACCCTGGCCCGCCGCGGCGCGTCCCTCGACGGGCTCGTCACCACGCTGCCCAAGGTGACCTCGACCGAGCAGGTCGCCGCGTTCGCCTACGTGCTGTCCCGCCTCGAGGCGGCGCTCGACCTGCCCCCCGGCGTACTGCGGTTCGAGCTGCAGGTGGAGACCCCGGAGTCGGTGCTCGGTGCCGGCGGGAACGCGCCGCTCGCGCCGATGATCCGCGCGGGGGAGGGCCGGGTGACCGGCCTGCACTACGGCACCTACGACTACTCCGCCGCCTTCGGGGTCGCGCCGCACCTGCAGAGCACCGAGCACCCGGTCGCCGACCACGCCAAGGCGGTGATGCAGGTCGCCGCGGCCGGCACCGGCGTCTTCGTCTCCGACGGGTCCTCCAACGTCCTGCCCGTCGGCAGCCCCGACGAGGTGCGCTCGGCCTGGCGGCTCCACGCCCGCTTGGTCCGGCGCTCGCTGGCGGCCGGGATCCCCCAGGGGTGGGACCTGCATCCCGCCCAGCTGGTGAGCAGGTACGCCGCGACGTACGCCTTCTTCCGCGACGGCCTGCCCGAGGCAGCCCAGCGACTGCGTGCCGCGACGTCGAAGGACGAGGGTGGCTTCCTGGACGAGCCGGCGACGGTGCGCGCGATGACCTCCTTCCTCGTGCGGGGCCTGGACTGCGGCGCTCTCGGCGCCGGCGAGGTCGAGGAGCTCTCCGGGCTGTCCCCGGACGGCATCCGCGCCCTGGCCCGGCCCCGGGCGGGAGGGTCGGCATGACGGATCTCGACCTGCTCCTCCGGGCCGAGCGCGTCGTGCTGCCCGACGGCGTCCGCCCCGCCGCGGTCGGGGTGTGCGAGGGTCGCATCGCGACCGTCACGTCGCTCGACACGCCGCTGCCCGCCGCCCGTGTCGTCGACCTCGGCGAGGACGAGGTGCTGCTGCCGGGGCTCGTTGACTCCCACGTGCACGTCAACGAGCCCGGCCGGACCGAGTGGGAGGGCTTCGCCACCGCCACGAGGGCCGCGGCGGCGGGCGGCGTCACGACGATCGTGGACATGCCGCTGAACAGCGTCCCGCCGACGATCGACCTCCGCGCGCTCCGCCTCAAGCGGGAGATCGCCGGGGCGAAGTCCCGCGTCGACGTGGCGTTCTGGGGTGGGGCCGTGCCGGAGAGTCTCGGCCGGCTCCGCGAGCTCTGGGAGCACGGGGTCTCGGGGTTCAAGTGCTTCCTGGTCGACTCCGGATCGCCCGAGTTCCCCGCGCTCGACCTCGGTCAGCTCGAGGCGGCGATGCACGAGATCGCCGCCTTCGACGGCCTCCTGATCGTGCACGCCGAGGACAGTGCCGTCATCGAGCACCACGCCGCCTCGGCCGGCGGACCCCGCTACGCCGACTTCCTCTCCTCCCGGCCGCGGGGTGCGGAGAACCTGGCCGTCGCCCACGTCATCGAGCTGGCCCGCCGGACCGGCTGCCGGATCCACCTCCTGCACATCGCGAGCCCCGACGTGCTCCCGATGATCGAGTCCGCCCGCCACGACGGCGTCCGGGTGAGTGCGGAGACCTGTCCGCACTACCTGGCCTTCGCCGCCGAGGAGATCGGGGACGGCGCCACGACGTACAAGTGTTGTCCGCCGATCCGGGAGGGCTCCGCGCGCGAGGCCCTGTGGCGCGGTCTCGAGGTCGGCGCCCTGGACCTGGTGGTCACCGACCACTCGCCGTCCCCGCCCGACCTGAAGTGCCTGGACACCGGCGACTTCGCCCGTGCCTGGGGCGGTATCTCCTCGCTCCAGCTCGGCCTGCCGGTGGTGTGGACCGAGGCCCGCCGTCGTGGTCTCGGCCTCGACGACGTCGCCCGGTGGATGTCCCAGGCTCCGGCCCGCCTGGCCGGTCTGCCCGCCAAGGGCGCGATCGAGGTGGGCAGGGACGCCGACCTCTGCGTCCTGGCCCCCGACGAGGAGTTCGTCGTCGATCCGCTGCGACTCCACCACCGGCACCCGATCACCCCCTACGCCGAGCAGCGCCTGTACGGCGTGGTCAGGAGCACCTGGCTGCGCGGGGCCGAGCTCGACGTCGACGCCGACCCGCGAGGCCGGCTCCTGCAGAGAGGCACCAGCTGATGTCGAGCTACTACGTCCCGCGTGGCGGTCATCCCGGACAGGCCGAGCTGACCACGGACCGCGCGGTCTTCACCACGGCGTACGCCGTCCTGCCCCGCGGGACGATGCGGGACATCGTCACGAGCAGCCTCCCGCACTGGGAGGGGACCCGGCTCTGGGTCATCGCGCGGCCGCTGTCCGGCTTCGCGGAGACCTTCTCCCAGTACGTCGTCGAGGTGTCCCCGGGCGGTGGCTCGAGTCGGCCTGACGACGACCCGGCGGCCGAGGCCGTGCTGTTCGTCGTCGACGGCGAGGTCACCGTGACGCTCGAGGGACACCAGCACCGGCTGGCCCCGGGCGGCTACGCGTACCTCGCGGCCGGAGCGGCGTGGACGCTGCGCAACGAGGGCGGCGAGCCCGCGCGCTTCCACTGGATCCGCAAGGCGTACGAGCCGGTCGACGGGATCGAGCGGCCCGCCTCGTTCGTGACCCACGAGGGCGACGTGGCGGCCGAGGAGATGCCCGGCACGAACGGATCCTGGACGACCCAGCGGTTCGTCGACCCGAGCGACGTGCGCCACGACATGCACGTGAACATCGTGACCTTCGAGCCCGGCGGCGTGATCCCGTTCCCGGAGACCCACGTGATGGAGCACGGGCTGTACGTGCTCGAGGGCAAGGCGGTCTACCTGCTCAACCGCGACTGGGTCGAGGTCGAGGCGGGCGACTTCATGTGGCTCCGGGCGTTCTGCCCCCAGGCCTGCTACGCCGGTGGTCCCGGGCGCTTCCGCTACCTGCTCTACAAGGACGTCAACCGGCATCCCCGGCTCGGGCGCGCGCTGCCCTGATCCCCCGGAGCCCTACGCCAGGGTGCTCGCGAGGTCCCGCGCCGAGGCGCGCAGGTGCTGCAGCAGCGCCTCGGCGGCCGGGGTGCGCTGGCGGTCGCCGGGCATGGTGACGCCGACCGAGCGGGGGATCAGCGGGAGGTCGGTGCGGATCGCGGCCAGTTCGGGATCGTTGTGGCTGATCAGCAGCGGGAGCGCGGCGATCGAGTCCGTGGTGATCAGGAGGTGGCGCAGGGTGAGGATCGAGGTGCACTCCACCCGGTTCTCCGGGATCTTCGCGCCCTCGGCGATGAAGGTCTCCTCGAGCTCGGCGCGGAGCACCGTCTGGGCGATCGGGAAGATCCACGGGTAGTCGACCAGGTCCGTCAGCCGAGGCTTGCGTCGCTGGTGGACGGGGTGCCCCGCGCGGGCCACCAGGGTGATCGGCTCGAGGTAGAGCCGCTCCTGGCTCAGCTGCGCGGGCGCGGCCGACATCAGCCGCCCCACCATCAGGTCGATCTCCCCGGCCAGCAGCGCGTTGGTGAGGAGGTCCGGGGTGGCCTCCCGGACGACCACCGTGAGGCGCGGTCGCTCCGCCTTCAGGGACGCGATCGCGTTGGGCAGCAGCAGGTTCGACCCCGCCAGGTGGGTGCCGACCCGGACCCGGCCGGCCTCGGCACGGTCGAGCAGCTCGATCTGGCTGCCGGCGTCGCGCAGCTGCGCGATGATCGAGCGGGCATGGCCGATGAAGCTCTCGCCGAAGATGGTCGGCGTGACGCCGCGCGGGCCGCGCTCGAAGAGCTGGACGCCGAGGATCTCCTCGGTCTCCTGCAGGCCCCGCGTGACCACCGGCTGGGTGACGTGCAGCGCCTTGGAGGCGGCGATCACCGTGCCGTGGTCGGCGATGGTCGTGACCAGGGTCAGGTGCCGGAGCTTCAGGCGACCCTCGAGCAGGCGTTCAGAGAGTGGTTGCACGGGGACACCCTAGACACAGGGATGTCATATTGGGCATAGAACCGCAGTCGAAAGGCATTAGCCGGGCATGTGACGGATCTCTACGCTCGTGGCATGGCCGTTGCTGAGATCCACAACTTCGTCGGCGGTGCTCCCGCTCCCGGCGTCGCGTCGTTCGAGAAGGTGAGCCCGGTCGACGGCGGCCTGACCGCCGTCGTCCACGAGGCGGGGCGCGAGACCGTCGACGCGGCCGTCGCCGCCGCCCGCGCGGCGCTCGACGGCGCCTGGGGACGGAGCACGGTCCAGGAGCGGGCGGCGCTGCTGCGCCGGATCGCGGACCGGATCGAGGAGCGCTTCGAGGACCTCGTCGCCGCCGAGGTGCGCGACACCGGGAAGCCCGAGTCGCTCGTACGCGACCTCGACGTCGCCCGGGCCGCGATGAACTTCCGCTCCTTCGCCGACACGGTCGCGGCCGAGGGCCTGGACTCGTTCCTGACCGACCTGCCCGGCGGCCGTCAGGCGCTCAACTACGCGGTCCCCAAGCCGCTCGGCGTGGTCGCGGTGATCGTGCCGTGGAACCTCCCGCTGCTGCTGCTGACCTGGAAGGTCGCCCCGGCGCTCGCCTGCGGCAACGCCGTCGTGGTGAAGCCGTCCGAGGAGACCCCGTCGACGGCCGCCCTGCTCGCCGAGATCCTGGCGGAGGCCGGCGTACCCGACGGGGCCTACAACGTCGTCCACGGCTTCGGCCCCGGCTCCGCCGGGGAGTTCCTCACCACCCACCCCGGCATCGACGCGGTGACCTTCACCGGCGAGACCTCCACCGGCTCGGCGATCATGCGCGCCGTCGCCCCGCGTGTGCGTCCGGTCTCGTTCGAGCTCGGCGGCAAGAACGCCGCGGTGGTCTTCGCCGACACCGACCTCGACCGGACCCTGGACGGCCTGGCCCGCTCGACCTTCCTCAACACCGGCCAGGTCTGCCTGTGCACGGAGCGGGTGTACGTCGAGCGCTCGATCTTCGACGACGTCGCCGCCGGACTCGTGGAGCGGGCCGGGAAGCTGCGGCTCGGCCGCCCCGACGACCCCGCGACCACCACCGGCCCGCTGATCTCGCGCGGGCACCGGGAGAAGGTCCAGGGCTACCTCGACCTCGCGGTCGCCGAGGGCGCCGAGGTGCTGGTCGGGGGCGGCGTACCCGACCTCGGCGACGACCTCGCCGGTGGCGCCTGGATCCAGCCGACCCTGTGGACGGGCCTGGACAACTCCCACCGGACGGTCCGCGAGGAGGTCTTCGGACCGGTCGCGGCGCTGATCCCCTTCGACACCGAGGAGGAGGCGGTCCGGCTGGCCAACGACACCGACTACGGGCTGGCGGCCGCCGTCTGGACCCGCGACCTCGAGCGCGGCCACCGCGTCGCCCGGCAGATGCAGGTCGGGATGTCGTGGGTGAACACCTGGTACCTCCGCGACCTCCGCTCGCCCTTCGGCGGCGTCGGCCTGTCCGGGGTGGGCCGGGAGGGCGGACGGCACTCGATGCACTTCTACTCCGAGCCCACCAACATCTGCGTCCAGCTCTGAGCGAAGGAGACCCCTGTGACCGACCTCGACGACCTCGCCGGCCGCCTCGACGCGGCCGTGCGCACCGCCACGGCCATCGAGCAGCTGAGCCTCGAGGCCGACCTGACCCTCGAGCAGGCGTACGCCGTGCAGGCCGCCGGCGTGCGGATCCGCGAGCAGCGGGGCGACGCCGTCGTGGGCGCCAAGCTCGGCTTCACCTCGCGGGCGAAGGCCGAGCAGATGGGCGTCTCGGACGTCATCGTCGGCGTGCTCCACCGGGGCATGGCCGTGACCGACGGCGGCACCGTCGACGTCGCCGCGATGGTGCACCCGCGGATCGAGCCCGAGATCGCGTTCCTGACCGGCTCCGACATCGACCCCCACGACGAGGGGGACGCGGTCGCCGCGGTCACCCACGTCGCGCCCGCGCTGGAGATCATCGACAGCCGCTACCGCGACTTCCGCTTCAGCCTCACCGACGTCGTCGCCGACAACGCCTCGTCGGCGGCCTTCGTGGTGGGGGAGTGGCGCCCGTTCGACCAGGCCCGAGCGGAGCTCGACCTGGCCGCGCTCGACGTCGTCCTCACCGTGGGTGGGGCCGAGGCCGCGCGCGGCTCGAGCGCCGACATCCTGGGCGACCCCGTGCTGGCCCTCGACGCGGTCAAGCGGATGGCACGCCAGCACGGACTGGCGCTCCCCGCCGGGTCGATCATCCTGGCCGGGGCCGCCACGGCCGCCGTCACCCTCCCGGCCGGCACGACGGTCGAGGCGACGGTCGGCGGCCTCGGTCCGGTGCGCGTCGCGACGACGGGCGACCTCGATGGCTGAGCGGAACGACTCCGGCGCGCGCGTCGTCGAGGGCAAGGCGACCCCGCGCGGCCGCTTCCCGCACGTGAAGGTCGTCGGCGACACCGTCTACGTCTCGGGCACCAGCAGCCGCCGGCCCGACAACAGCTTCGCCGGGGCCAGCGTCGACCCCATGGGCGTCACGGCGCTGGACATCCGCGAGCAGACCCGGGCGGTCATCGCCAACATCCGCGACCTCCTGGGCGCCGTCGGCGCCGAGCTCACCGACCTCGTCCAGGTGACGACGTACCTGGTCAACATGAACGACTTCGGCGGCTACAACGAGGTCTGGGCCGAGCACTTCGACGAGCACGGGCCGACCCGGACCACCGTCGCCGTCCACCAGCTCCCGCACCCCCACCTGCTCATCGAGATCCAGGCGGTCGCCCGCCTGGACGTCAAGGAAGGCAACCGATGACCACCATCCCGCCCGTCTTCAACTTCGAGGCCTGGATCGCCGAGCACCAGCACCGGCTCCGGCCGCCGGTCAACAACGAGCAGATGTGGGAGCCGATGGGCGACTTCATCGTGCAGGTGGTGGGCGGCCCGAACCAGCGCACCGACTTCCACCTCGACCCGTACGAGGAGTGGTTCTACCAGTACAAGGGCAACATGCACGTCAACCTGATGACCGAGGACGGTCCGGAGCGGATCGACATCCGCGAGGGTGAGATGTGGATGCTGCCGCGCGACATCTACCACTCCCCGCAGCGCCCGGAGGAGGGCTCGATCGGGATCGTGATCGAGCGGATCCGCGAAGAGGGCACGCTGGAGAAGTTCGCCTGGTTCTGCCCCGACTGCAACGCGAAGGTGCACGAGGTCGAGCTGCAGGTGCGCGACATCGTCGCCGACCTGCCCCCGGTGTTCACCGACTTCTACAACTCCGACGAGGGACGCACCTGCCCCCAGTGCGGTGCCGTCCATCCAGGCAAGGGCTGACCGACGTTGTCCACCATCGACGTCCACACCCACTTCGTCCCCCAGGGGTGGCCCGACCTGGGTGAGGGCCGGCCCTGGTTGCGCGTGGACTCCGAGCGCGACGCCGTGATCATGGTCGGCTCCCGGGAGTTCCGGAAGGTCCAGTCGGACTGCTGGGACGCCGACGTACGCCTCGCCGACATGGACGCCGACGGCGTGGAGATGCAGGTGGTCTCCCCGACCCCCGTGTTCTTCAACTACGACGCCCCGGTCGGGGAGGCCGAGAAGATCGCCCGGATCTTCAACGACCTCGCCCTGGAGATCTGCGCGCCGGGCGGGGAGCGGCTGGTGCCGTTCTGCCAGGTGCCGCTGCAGGACACCGACGCCGCGTGCCGGGAGCTCGAGCGGGCCGTGGCCTCCGGTCACCGCGGGGTCGAGATCGGCAACCACGTCGGCGACCGGGACCTGGACGACGCGGGCATCGTGACCTTCCTGCAGCACGCCGCGTCCCTCGGCGTACCGGTCTTCGTGCACCCGTGGGACATGGCCAGCTCCCCGCGCCTGAACCGCTGGATGGCGCAGTGGCTGGCGGGCATGCCCTCGGAGACCCACCTCTCGATCATCGCCATGATCCTCGGCGGCACCTTCGACAAGGTGCCGGAGTCGCTGCGGATCTGCTTCGCGCACGGCGGGGGGTCCTTCGCCCACTGGCTCGGCCGCCTCGAGAACGCGTGGCACCGCCGCTCGGACGTCATCGCGACCTCGCAGAGGCCCCCGTCGGAGTACGTCGGCCGGTTCAGCGTCGACTCGGTCGTCTTCGAGCCGACCGCCCTGCGCACGCTGGTCGAGACCCTCGGCGCCTCCCAGGTGATGGTCGGCAGCGACTACCCCTACCCGTTGGGGGAGCGGCCCGTCGCCGACGTCATCCGGCGCTCGGACTTCCTCGACGCGGACGACCGGGAGCTGATCGTGCGGGGCAACGCCCTGCGCTTCCTGGGGATGCCCGACCCGGCACGCTGAGCGGAGGGGCGGGCGCGGGGGCGGTCGCGGTCGGCGCCCAAGCGCCGCAATTGCGGCCGTTGGACGGGTTCTGGGCGCGCCGGCATGTCCAGTCGCTGCAATTGCGGCCGTCGGGCAGGCCGCTCCCGCGCCCACGGCCGTCGGGTCACTGGAACGGATCGGTGGCGGCGCTCGGCGTGCTGTCCATCAGGTCGGCCTCGTCGTCCGCGTGATCGGAGTCGTCCCCGCCCACGCCCCGCACCGCCACCGGCCGGACCCGCGCCGGCCTCCGCCTCGGCGGCCTTCGGGTCGTCGTGGCGGTCGAGGCCTTCGGCTCGCCGGTGCCCGACGCCGAGGTCCGGTTCCTCGTGCGCGGGACCTTCTGGGCCCGGCCGCCGGTCTCGTCTGGATCCGCGCCGTCGGGCGTGGCGTCAGGCGTGGCGTCAGGCGTGGCGTCAGGCGTGGCGTCCGACGCGGCCCGCTGTCGCTTCTTCGTCTTGGGCCCCAGCTTGCGGAGGGGCACGGCCAGCCCGGCGCGGACGGACTGCGGGATCCTCGACTCCTCGGTCTCGTCCTCGGAGCTGGCCGACAACGCGTCGATGTCGGCCTCGTCCTTGTCGCCGACCCGCGAGCGCCAGGTCTCGCAGTTCGCGAAGTCCAGGAACATCTGGTCGATGTAGTCCCTCGGTCGCTGGCCGGAGTGCTTGTCGAAGACCGAGTCGATGGCCGACTTCGCCGCGCTGACCCAGAGCAGCCCGGGCTTCATCGTGTAGTCGAGGCCCGGGCAGGCGCCCGACTCCTTGGCCCAGCGCATCGCGACGTAGCAGCCGTAGCAGGGTCGCTTGGTGCCCCGCACCATCGCGCTGGCAGCGCTCAGGGAGGACTTCGCCAGGAGGCGGACGAGCTGCTGCTCGGCGTGGATCGCCGTCCCGTGGAAGAAGATCACCCGCGTCCGCTGGTCCTTCGAGGTGTTCAGCTGCTCGAGGGCGCCCTTCTCGTCGTACAGTTTCACGTTCGGGAGCTGGGCGCCGAGCAGGGCCTCCATCTCCTGGTACGCCGCGAAGTCCTGACCGCCACGGTCGTCGGTCCACCTCGCGCCGCGCTCCCCGAGGGCGACCTTGGTGAGCTTCTTCCGGGTGTGGCGATCGCGCTCGGCCGTGTACTGCCAGACCCGGGGCGCGGCGAGGAGCCGCCAGACGAGCTTCTCGTCGAGCAGGTCGCTCGACGACGCGATGGACTGGACCACGCGGTCGATCGCGTCCTTGTCGTTGGCCGCGACGATGAGGGTGCCGTCGACCCACAGGCTCTCGAACTCGTCGCCGCCGCCGATCTCGCGGACCCGCTCGGAGATCAGCTTGAGCAGCTGGGCGACCCGCTGCCCGGTGGCGTCCTTCGTGGTCTCGACCTGCTTACTCCCGCTCTCGGCCGGGTCGTACGACGAGGTGCCGCTGTTCGCCCGGTACGCCTGCTGGACGACCTTGAGGGCCGCCTCCTTCTCCAGCGTCTTCTGCGTCTTCTGCCGTTCCTTCTTGTCCTTCGGGACCTTGACGACCCTCCGCTCCGGTGGGCGCGTCGGCAGGGAACCGAGTGGATCGCCGTGGGGGACGGGGAGCCACGGAGAGCCCGACGGTCCAGAAGCGCGGAGGTTGGCGCCGAAGCCGCCCGACGGCTGCTGGCCCGGCCGGATCGACGGATCGAAGGCCGCGGGCCGGGCGCTGCGCGGATCGAACGAGGTCCCGGGGAAGGGCATCCCCGGGGCGTCCGGCTCGTGGTCGAATCGGGCCGTCGGAGGGCGCTGCTGGGTCTCCGGCGACGCCTCGAACTCCGACTCGCTCATCGACACCCGTCCATTCCTATCCCAGCTCTGCCTCCGCCGGAGGCGGATCGCGTCCATTCATGGCGTCCCGGCCTAGGGTGCGCAGATGGAGAGCAGCGAGACCGAGGGCCGACGCAGCGCGGCCGCCGACGACCGGGACAAGAGCGACGGGCGCAGCGGGTTCGACCGGTTCGTCGAGGCGACGTACCTCCAGGTGAGCGGGCGCCGTTCTTCGGCATCTGCGTCCTGATCGTCGTGGCCTGGTTCCTCAGCTTCCCCCTGTTCCCGGACGCGAAGTCCTGGCAGGTGGCCATCCACACCGTCGCGAGCGTGCTCTCCCTGATGCTGCTCGTGCTGCTGGAGAATGCGGGACGACGCAGCGAGGAGGCGGCGCAGGAGAAGCTGAACGTGATCGCGGAGGCGCTCTCGGCGCTGATGACCTCCCGCGCCCGGCAGGACCCCGAGCTGGAGGAGGCGGTACGCCGCCTCCGCGACGCGGTCGGTCTCGAGGAGCGACACTGAGGCTCTCCGGGCTCCGGGGAGAATGTCCGCCGCAGGATGTCGAGAACCCGTCGGCGGCTCCGTCCCAGAGGTGAGTGACGCCGAGAGCGGCGTCGGACGAAGGAGACCGAGATGGCCAAGTACCTGCTGCTCAAGCACTACCGCGGCGGCCCGACCCCGCACCCCGACGCCACGGTCCTGATGGACCGCTGGACGCCCGAGGAGATCGACGCGCACCTCGCGTTCATGAACCACGTGGCCGACACGCTGCGCGAGCGGGGCGAGTACGTCGACGGCCAGGCGCTCTCGCCGGAGGGCACCTTCGTGCGCTTCGACGGCGAGGGTCGCCCGCCCGTCACCGACGGTCCGTTCGCGGAGACCAAGGACCTGATCGCCGGCTGGATGGTCATCGACGTCGAGAGCGTCGAGCGCGCCCACGAGGCGGCCGCGTTCCTGTCCTCGGCGCCCGGCCAGGGCGGCCGGCCGCTGCACGAGTGGATCGAGGTGCGGCCCTTCCTCGAGCACCCCGAGACGGTCACGGAGTAGCAGCGTGTCGGCGCCGCCGATGCCCGAGCTGCTGCGGGACCTGACGCCGCAGGTCCTCGGCGTCCTCGTCCGCCGCGGGGGTGACTTCGCGACGGCCGAGGACGCCGTGCAGGAGGCGCTCCTCGAGGCGGTACGGCGCTGGCCCGACGACCCGCCGACCGATCCGAAGGGCTGGCTGATCACCGTGGCCTGGCGCAAGCTGGTCGACGCGCAGCGCTCGGAGGCGGCCCGCCGTACGCGCGAGGAGCGGGTTCACGACGAGCCCGCCCCCGGACCCGCCGAGGAGCACGACGACACGTTGCTGCTGCTCTTCTGGTGCTGCCATCCAGCGCTGACGCCCGCCTCGGCGGTGGCGCTCACGCTCCGCGCCGTCGGCGGGCTGACGACCCGGCAGATCGGGGCGGCGTACCTCGTCCCCGAGGCGACGATGGCGCAGCGGATCAGCCGGGCCAAGCGGACGGTGGCCCGCGAGGGGATCGGCGCGACGGGTGACCTGCGCACTGTGCTGAAGGTGCTCTACCTGATGTTCAACGAGGGGTACGGCGGCGACGTCGACCTCGCGGCGGAGGCGATCCGGGTGACCCGGGGCCTGGCCCGGGCGAGCGCCGAGCCGGAGGTCGCCGGGCTGCTCGCGCTGATGCTGCTGCACCACGCGCGGCGCTCTGCCCGGTTCACGGCGGACGGGTCGCTGGTGCCGCTGGCCGAGCAGGACCGGTCCCGGTGGGACACGACCTTGATCGCGGAGGGCGTCGACGTGCTCCAGGCGGCGCTCGCCGTCGACCGGCTGGGGGAGTACCAGGCCCAGGCCGCCATCGCCGCCCTGCACTGCGACGCCCCGACGGCGGCCGAGACCGACTGGCCCCAGATCCTGGAGTGGTACGACGAGCTGCTGCGGCTCACCGACTCCCCGGTGGTCGCGCTGAACCGCGCGGTGGCCGTCGGCGAGGTCGACGGGCCGCTGGCCGGGCTCCGTGCGCTCGAGGACGTGCCGGCCGACGTACCCCGCCGGACGGCAGCCGAGGCCTGGCTGCGTGAGCGGGCGGGAGAGACGGCGACGGCGCGGGCGCTGTACGCCCGCGCCGCCGACCTGGCCCCCAGCGTCGCCGAGCGGTCCCACCTCACGCGGCAGGCCGCCCGGCTCGGTCGAGGGGTGGAGCCGTCGTGGATCAGCGGATCGGAGCCGCCAGCGGCAGGGTCCGGTCGACCAGGTCCTTGACCTTCGAGCCGCAGGTCGAGACCACGTTCGCGTCGGTGCAGTAGTACGCCGACGTCGTCGTGCCGGTCGCGAGGTCCTTGGCCCAGGTCGAGCCGAAGTCACGCAGCCGCGCGGTCTGGGTGGCGTTGGCGGAGCAGAGCGCGCCCGCGGTGCCGATGATGTCGGTGTTCTCGCCCTCGACGTCGATGTGGCAGCTGCCGCCGACCGGCACGCCGAGCACGTACCGCTCCCAGACCAGCTGGATGCCGACGTACGGGTTGGTGAGCGCGGTCAGCGCGCCGTGGGCGTTGTTGAAGAGGTTCGTGACGCTCGGCCGCGCAGTCACGGCGAGGACCGGGCGGGTGCCGCCGGCGGAGATCGCCTCGAGGTTCGCGGTGAAGTCGCCGGAGGCGACCGGGTCGAACAGGATGGCGCCGGCGAGGTCGCCGTACCCGTTGGCGACCAGGCGGGCGCCGAGCTCGCTGGCGAAGTGGCCGCCCGCCGAGTGGCCGCCGACGATGTAGCGGCTCGGGAGCGGCTTGCCGGCCGGCGGCGTGGCCGTCCGGGCGCTGAGCACGTCACCGAGGGCGTCGGCGAGCGCGGGGTTGCCGCCGGTCAGGTCGCCGTTCACGCACAACACCATCACGCCCTTCTCGGCGATGGCCTTGCTGGTGCCGCGCAGGTTGCCGCAGCCGCGGCTGAAGCCGTGCTCGAGGACCATGAGTGCGGAGGCGGTGCCGTTGGGCAGGTACCAGTCGACGCTGTGGCTGGTCCCGTCGAGCACCAGCTGGCTGTTGACGCAGGTGCTGCTGGTCGAGCTGTAGTTGTTGCAGGCGACGTCCGCCGCCTGCGCGGCGGGCGAGATGCCCACCAGCCCGGCGGCGATCGTGGCGCCCGCGAGTGCCGCGGCACCGATCATGGCTCGTACGTTCTTCACAGACTGCTCCCTCGGTCACTGTGGAATTCCGTTCCACCCGGCCCCCGGAGCGGAAGGTAGTGGCGACGGGAGGCCCCCCGGCAAGGGGTCGGTCGCGGGCCTGGACACGTCTGGACCGGACCACCTGGCGGACGGTTCGCGGTGGGCGGGGTGGTCTTGAGCGATCTGTCATCGCGACGAAACAGAGCCGTCTTAGGGTGGGGCGCCGCGTACCGCTGCCGCATGCCCTCGACCGGAGTCGATGACCGATGCCCCACCTCCATGCCGACCCCGGGATGACGAGTCTCTTCGACTTCCTCCAGTCACGGATCCGCGAGGCGGTGGGCGTCGCCGCGGCCGCGGGGGACGCCCCCGCCGAGCGGTTCTCCCGGCAGACCCAGGCGATCCTCGAGGACATGCGCCGCGACCTGCGCGAGGACCCGCGACGCGCCGACGAGGTCTCGCGCTTCCTGCACCGGATGGCGGCGGCGTACGTCGACCACCCGGACTACCGCAGCCACTGGACCCTGTTCAGCGATCGCTGAGCGAGGCCAGCACCCGCTCGTCGGCGCAGGCCCGGGCGAAGGCCGCGATCCGCGCCCGGATCTCGCGGCCGAGCAGCCGGCGACCCATCCGGTCCGCGACGGGCGAGAGCCAGGCGGGACGTCCCGACCAGGTGTACTTCCACACCGCCCGGGTGCCCGCGACGCCGCCGCGCTCCTCGGACGTGAAGCGCCAGCCGCCCCCGAACGAGGCGAAGAACCACGGCCCCTTCTCCATCGTCATGCCGACCGACGTGGGCGGGCGGTAGGAGACGTACCGGCTGATCATCGACGGCCCCACCCGCGCCCGCGTGAACGTCCGTACGCCGGCCCCGGGTCGTTCCGCGTCGAGCAGCCGCTGGTGCCGGATGAACGGGTCCCACGACAACCGGACCTCCCCGGTCGTCTGGGACACCGCGAACGCGATCTCCGGCGGGACCGGCACCCACGTCTCGGCACTCACCTGCGGCACACCCCCACCCTCCCCCCACCACCCCAGCCCCAATCCCGCTCCATCCCCACCCACCCACCCACATCGCCGAGTCGGCAGAACTTGCGCGCCGAGTCGGCAGAACTTGCGCGCCGAGTCGGCAGAACTTGCGCGCCGAGTCGGCAGAACTTGCGCGTCGAGTCGGCAGAACTTGCGCGCCGAGTCGGCAGAACTTGACCGGCCGGAGTCGGCTTTCCACAGGCTCGCCCGTCGGACGCCCAGACGCCTGGCAACCTGGGGCCATGGCGATCACCCAGGTTCTCGACACGGCGCTGGACCGCTCCGTCGTGCTCGGCTACACCAGTCTCGGCTCGCGGCTGCGTCGGCGGTGGTGGCCGGCCGACCCGGAGCCGGGATCGATGGCGGGCAAGCGGGTGCTGGTGACGGGCGCGACGTCGGGGATCGGCGAGGCGATGGCCGCCTCGTTCGCGACCCTCGGGGCGACGGTGCACGTGCTGGGCCGCAACGCCGAGAAGCTCGCCGGCGTCGCACGCCGGCTCCGGCTCGACCACCCCGCCACCGAGTTCGTCGAGGAGGTCTGCGACGTCGGCGACCTGGCCGCCGTACGGGCGTGGGGCGCGGACTTCGCCGACCGGGTGCCGGGCCTCGACGGGCTCGTCCACAACGCCGGCACGGTGACCGACACCCGCACCGAGAGCCCGCAGGGCCACGAGCTCCAGCTGGCGGTCCACGTCCTCGGCCCGCACCTGATGACCGAGCTGCTGCTCGACGCGCTCACCGCCAGCCGCGGGATGGTCGTGTGGATGTCGACCGGCGGCATGTACGGCGCGAGCCTGGAGTCCGACCCGGACGGGATCGAGTACCGCGACGGCGACTACCGCGGGCTCAAGGCGTACGCCCGCACCAAGCGGATGCAGGTCGTGCTCGCCGACGCCTGGGCACGGCGGTACGACGGCACCGACGTACGCGTCGAGAGCATGCACCCCGGCTGGGTCGAGACGCCCGGCGTCGCCAGCCACCTGCCCACCTTCCGCAAGCTCACCCGGCCGCTGCTGCGGACGGCCGAGGACGGGGCCGACACGGCCGTCTGGCTGATCGCCACCCGGCCCGACTCGGCCCCCGGGCACTTCTGGCACGACCGCGCCCAGCGACCGACCACGTTCGGCTGGCAGCGCGAGGAGGACCCCGCCGCCGTGGCCCGGTTCCTCGAGTACGTCGCCATCACCACCGAGACGCCGCCCGACTGGGACTGACAACTTCTGCCGACTCGGCGCGCAAGTTCTGCCGACTCGGCGCGCAAGTTCTGCCGACTCGGCGCGCAAGTTCTGCCGACTCGGCGGAAGGCAGCAGGGCCGGTCCCCCCGTGTGTGGGGGGACCGGCCCTGGTGTGTCAGGTGGTGCGGTGCGTCAGCCGATCCGGAAGCGGCGGGCGCGGTCGTGGCGAACGGCCGTGCGGTAGCGCTTCTTGATGGTCACCCGGACCCGGTCGGTGTCGCCGCCCACGACCCGGTAGCGGGCCGTGCCGATCACGGTGCGCGTCGCGCGGCCGTGCTTCTTGGCGATCACCGCGGTCAGGGTGACCTTCCCGGAGCAGACGCCGGCGCCGGAGCAGGCGACCCGGACGGTGGCGCCGCGGCTGGCCGAGACCACGCGGAACGCGCGGACCGCGGAGACCGGGGCCGCCGCCGGTGCGGCGGGCGCGGCCGGCGGTGCGGGCGACGGCGTCGGGGTGACGCTGCCGGCCGCGCGGGCCACGGTGACCGTGGCCGAGCCGGTGTCGTTCGCCGCGTCGGAGTCGTACGTCGTCGTGGCGACCGACGCGGTGTTGACCACGGTCAGCACCTCGGCCAGCTCCGGACCGGTGCGGTTCCCGATGCACTCCAGGTCGAGCAGCGCGTCGAGCGGCCCGTCCGTGGTGTTGAGCAGGCGGAAGTCCCGGTTGACCGGCTGCGGCTCGTTGCCGAGGGGCAGTACGCCGGCGGGCAGGTCGTACGTCGCCGTGATGCCCTTGTATCCGACGGGGCACGAGACCCGCTCGGTCTGCTCGACTCCGGGTGTGAGCGTGACGGTCCGGGTCACGTGCTGCAGGTCCAGCCCGTGCAGGTGCGCCGGCGTGCCACCCATCGCGGTCCGGGTCTGGAGCGCCCGGATGCTGAGCGTGGCCTGGGCCGGGGTGATCACGTCGACCGTGAACCGCCAGCCGCCCGCGACCGGCTCGGCCGCGACCAGGCGGGCCTGACCGCTGAGCACCTCGATGCCGGGGGAGACCGCGCGGGTGCCGGCGGCGACCGGCAGCGTCACGTCGTGCCGGCCGACCGCGAGTGCGCCGGTGCCGAGGGTCTGCAGCGAGCCCACCGAGATGTCGTGGGCGTGGCCCGCGACGGTGGTGGTGCTGCCCGCGAGGCAGGTGCCGAACAGCTTCACCTGGGCCTGGCCGGTGGCGTGGTTGGTGACCTCGAACCGGTAGGTGCCCAGACCGGTCGAGCGGGCCTCGCGGACCACGACGTCGGCCTTGGTGCCGGTGCCCTGGTCGACGCTCATCACCTCGACGGAGCCGTCGGTCATGGTCGCGCCGCCGGTGCAGCTCAGGTCCTGGGTCCGGGTCTCACCGGCCTGCAGCGAGACGTACTGCTCGGACTTCGAGACGTCGAGCTGGTGGTCGTGGCTGTCCACGGCCGGCACCGGCGGGGTGCCCTTGGCCTTCGCGGCGATCGTGACGGTCCGCTCGGCGCCCGGAGCGAGCGCGCCGAACGCACAGCTGACCGTGCCGGCGGCCTGCGTGCAGGTCGGCGCGCCCGGGGTCACCGACACGAAGGTCAGCTCGGCCGGGAGCGGGTCGGTGAGCGTGACGTTCTGCGCCGTCGACGGGCCGTCGTTGCGGGCCACGAGGGTGTAGGTGACGGTGTCGCCGCCCTCGTAGTCCACGCCGTCGGCCGTCTTGGTGACCGACACGTCGGCCACCGGGGTGACCGGCGTCGTGACCTGGCTGTGGTTGTTGCCCGGCGCCGTGTCCGGCGTCGTCGTGGTGACGTCGACCGCGTTGGTGACCGGGCTGGTCCGGGCCGGGTCGACCTGGACGGTGATCTTCACCGTGCGGGTCGCGCCGGGTGCCAGCGTGCCGTAGTCGCAGCTGACGGCCTGGCCGGTCACCGAGCACCGCTCGTCGTCGTCCAGCGAGACGAAGGTGAGGTACGCCGGCAGCGTGTCGGTCAGCGTCGACGCGAGCGCGTCCGAGGGGCCGACGTTGGTGGTGGTGAGCGTGTAGACGAGCTCCTCACCGGCCAGCACCGACGACTTCGACGCGGTCTTGGTGACCTTCAGGTCGGTCTTGGTCCCGACGACCACGGAGCCGTCGTCGGTCTTGTCGGTCGGGACCTCTTCGGCGTGCGTGGAGGCCGTGTTGGTCAGCGTGGTGCCGGTCGCGACCCCGGAGCCCACGCGGGCGACGACGGTGATCGTCTTCGTCGCCCCGGGGGCCAGGGCGCCGATCGTCCAGTCGACGGTCGAGCCCGACGCCGTGCCGGAGGGGGTGCTGCTGACGTAGGTCAGCCCGGCCGGCAGCACGTCACGCAGCACGGTGCCGTGAGCGGTGGCGTGCGCGTCGGTGTTGGTGACCTTGATCGTGAAGGTGACGTCCTCGCCGGCCGTCGCGGCGCCGTTGTCGGGCGTCTTGGCGATGGTGAGGTTCGGCTTCACGACGGTCAGGGTGACGGTGTCCTGCGGGCCGACGTACTCCCGCCACGGGTTGTCGCCGTCCGCCGTGCGCTCGGCCGTCGAGGCGCCGAAGTACGACGGGACCTTGGCCGTGTTGACGACCTGGTCGCCCGCGTTCAGCTGCGCACCCGGCTTGACCTTGGCGGTGTAGGTGAACGTGACGGTGGCACCGGCCGCGATCGGGCCGGGCACCAGCCAGGCCAGGTCGGGGTCGCCGGTGCTCCAGCCGTCGGTGCTCTGGGCGGCGCCGTCGACCAGGGTGATGTCGACGAGCTCGGTGTCGGGCTGGTCGGTGACCACCACGTCGTACGCCGGCCAGGAGCCGGTGTTCTTCACCTTCACGGTGTAGGTCACGACGTCGTTGCCCTCGACCCGCGGACCCTTGTCGGCCGACTTGTCGATGGTCAGCGCCGGCTCCCGGACGGCGGTCGTCGCGGAGGCCGGGCCGACGGTGTCGGAGTACGACGCCGGCACGGTGGACGGCGCGACCGGCAGGATGTCGGTCCGGTTGGTCCGGACCCGGGCCTCGTTGGTGAACGAGACCGGAGCGGTGACGCTGCCGCCGCCGCGCTTGGTCGACAGCACGTGCCCGTTCAGGACCAGCTCGTAGCTGCGCTGCTGCGCGGCGGGGGCGAGGTCACCGAGGAACCACGCCGCCTGCTGGGTCGCACCGCTGGTCGTCACCGGGAAGGTGCCGACCGCGGGGTCGGTGCCGGGGCAGCCGGAGACGCAGGTGATCGCGCCGTACCCGTCGACGGCCAGGCCGTCCGGCACGGTGTCGACGACGGTGGTGTCGAAGTACCGGACGTTCGCGGGCACGGTGACCCGGACCTTCCAGGTGACGTTGCTGCCGATCGTCGCGGTCGCCGGGGTGACCTCCTTGGTGATCCCGGGGAGCACGACCGAGATCGTCCGGTCGGCGGTGGCGTCGTAGTCGCCGGCCGTGGTGGCCGTCGAGGCGGGCGTGCGGACGCCGCCGGTGGAGGTCGGCAGGCTGGTCGACGTCGCCAGCACCGTGTTCTTGTACGTCGTACCGCCGACCGCCGGGTCCTCGACCTGCACGGTGTAGGTGAACGCCGTCGAGGCACCCGGCGCGAGCGAGGCGTGCGTCCAGGTGATGGTGCGGGCGGCGGAGTTCCAGACGCCGCCGTTGTGGATCGTCACCGGCTCGGTGCCGGCCGGCAGGGTGTCGACGACGACCACCTCGTGGGCGGTCGAGACGTTGCTGCCGCTGGCGTTCGAGGCGGTGACGGTGAAGGTCTTGACCTCGCCCGAGGTCACGACGCTCGACCCGGCGACGGTCTTCGCGACCGCGATCTTCGGCTCGACGATCGTCGTGCTGACCGAGCCGGAGCGCGTGTGCGCCCCGCCGTCCTGGTCGGTGTAGGCCAACGTGGCCGTGTTGCCGAGCGACTGGCCGCGGTAGTTGGCGGACACGTCGAGCACCTTCGCCCGGAAGGTCAGCACCAGCACGCCGTCGGTCCCGGAGGGGGCGGCGTACGTCGAGGGCAGCGTGGCCAGCACGGTGTTGGCCGGCGACTCGGTGACGCCGCCGAAGGGGGCACCGTCGAGGGTGCAGCCGCTCACGCAGAGACTGCCCGGCACCAGGGTCTGGCGCGACCCGAGCGGGTCGGTGACCTTCGCGCCGTAGACCGTCGTGTTCTTCGGGATCGTGGTGGTGACCGTGTAGGTGACGACCTCACCGACGGTGGCCTGGCTGCCGGCGTTGTTGCCCGACTCGGTGACCGAGGTGGTGCGGGTCTTGACCACGGCCGCGTCGCGGGTGCGGATCGTCTCCGTCGCCTCCGCGGCCGGCATGTTCGGCGTCGGCAGGAACGGGTCCTTGACGACCGGGTTGGCCGGGATGAGCTGGTACGTCGTCCCGCTGTTGGTCGTGTAGCCGTACTCCACGACGCCGACCCGGTTGGTGTAGGCCACGCCCGGGCTGACGTCGGAGGGGACCGTGACGGTGTAGGTCAGGTTCTTCGTGGCCGCCGCGGCGACGTCGACGCCGGTCCAGGTGATCCGGCCGCCGGTGCAGGAGCCGCCGTCCGAGATGGCGGAGATCTCGGCGCAGGTGATGCCGGCGGGCAGCACGTCCCAGACGCGCGCGTCCTGGGCGGGAGCGGTGCCGGTGTTCCGCACGCCGACGGTGTAGCCGACGGCCTGGCCGGCCTCGACCTCCTCGTCGTCGGCGGTCTTGGTGACGCCGAGCTCGGGCAGGGTGAGCTCGAAGTCGACGAGGTCGCGCAGCGTGAACGCCTTGCCGGCGGTGTTCTCGTAGGAGAACTTCTGCAGGTTGCCCTCGACGTCACCGGAGTGGTGGCCGAGCGGGGAGCCCACGGTCGACTTCAGGGTGACCTCGAAGATCTCGCCGCCGGTGTCGACGTCGGTCCCGCCGCCGCCGATCTTCCAGCTGAGCCGGCCCTCGGTGCCGTCCGCGGTGTCGTCGAAGTCGGTGATCTCGACGGTGTTGGTCGCCGTCTTCTTCCAGGTGCCGGGGACGTAGGAGAGCGTGTTCGGCAGGATGTCGAAGACGTCCTGGCTGAACGTGTCCAGGTTCATCGGGAAGGCCAGCCGGAGCTTCCAGCAGACGAAGTCGCCCGGGCCGTACGCCGGCACGGCCTTGCCGTAGTCGGCGGCGGCCAGGTCGCCGCAGTCGCCGCTCGCGGGGTACGTCGCCGCGACCTGCTTGAGGATCGACGGGCCGTCGGCGGCCTTGCCGGACTGCGACACGTCGAGGTCGAGCTCGCCGTCGGTCTCGTCGTGGTCGATCTTGGTGCCCGAGCCCGCACACGTCGGGTCGGCCGGCGCGCAGCGGACCCAGTCGACGCCCTCGGCGGAGATGTTGTTGGTGACCGCGTCCCTCGACAGGATCGGGGTGCTGTTCGCGAAGTCGGACTGGTAGTTGGCCCGGGTGCGGGTCCAGAAGGTCAGCTGCCGGGTCGCGCTCGGGGCGAGACGGGCCAGCGCGGGGTACGTCGACTCGTCCCAGACGACCGCGAAGGTGCCGTTCGACTGCTCGGCGACCGAGCTGTACGGCTGGCTCGGCAGCCGGCCGGCGACCGGCGCGCACTCGGCGTCGCTGGCGTCGTTCTGCGTCGTCAGGTTGGTCGCGCCGAGCGGGCACAGGCCGTTGGGCACGGTGTCGCGGATGACGACGTCGTCGACGTAGCGGTACTCCGAGACCTGCAGGTCGACGGTCCACTTGGTCAGGTCGCCCTGCTCGAGGGTCAGGTTGTCGTTGCTCTTCTGGATCGCGATGTCCTCGGCGGTCCGGAGCAGGGTGCCCTCGTCGCTGACGGCGATGCCGCCGGAGATCGGCGACTGGTAGGTGCCGGCCGCGATCGCGCCGTTGAGCAGCGGCTGCTCGTCGTACGTCTCAGGGCCGGAGTTGTTGTCGAGGTTCGCGGCCTGGGCGCCGGTGGTGGCGGGGGTGCCGCCGGCGGTGGTCCAGGTCAGGGTGTTCTCGCGGATCGGGATCGCGGCGGCGTACCTGATCTTCTTGACACCGCTGGCGGGGAAGTCGCCGAGGTGGGTCCAGCGCACGTGGGTGTAGACGCCCGCGGGCAGCGGTCCGGCGCCGTCGGGGTCGGTGTCGACGGTCTCGACCAGGTCGGGGTCGACGCAGTCGGTGGTCGGCTGGGTGACAACGATCGGGCCGGAGCCGGGGTACTCCCGGTCGGAGCCCGGGTTGGTCGGGGCGTCGGTGGTGGAGTCGGTGGTGCCGGCGCAGCCGAGGAACTCCAGGCCGGCGGGCAGGTAGTCGTCGACCGTGACGCCGGTCGTCGGGTTCACCTTGTTGTTCGTGACGGTCAGCGTGTAGACGGTCTGGTGGTCGTGCACGCCGCGCGGGATCTCGCCCTCCGGGTGCGGCTCGGACTTCTCGATCTCGATCGCGGTGAGGTTCGTGGTCGCGCTCTTCTCGGCGAAGCCGGAGTACGAGTCCGGACCCGGCTGCGGGACGCCGGTGGCGCTGAAGTCCGCCAGGTCGCGCGGGTCGGTCGAGAGGTACGCGCCGAAGTCGAAGGCCAGCGGGCCGCCGACGTCGTAACGGGGCGCGGTGGCCGCGGCCGTCGTCTGGTAGCGGACCTCGAAGGCCAGCGTGTGGGCGGCGTTCGCGACCAGGTCGTAGGTGTTGGGCCAGATCAGCGTGGTCTTCCCGCTGGTCGGCGCATTCGCGAGGACGGTCGGCTCACCGGCCTCCTCACCCGCGGAGCCACCGACGTACGACGTGCCGGTGGGCAGCACGAACCGGTAGGCCAGGTTGTAGCCCTTCGGCGCGCCCGCGGGCAGCGAGGCGGTCAGCCGGACCGGCACCGGCTCGCCGTACAGCACGTCGGCCGCCGGGCCGCCGCTCAGCTGCAGGTCCGGCGTACCGGCCGCCTGCGCGGGAGCGGCGCCCAGCAGCGCCGTGGTGACGGCGAGCATGCCGCCCACCAGCGAGGTGATGACCGCATGGGTCAGCAGACGGAAACCGCGCACGCGCGCGGGCATAGAACGACTCATGGTCGAGGCCCCCCAGCCACAGGTGAAACATCGTGCTCATCGACCACGTGGAGACGTGGTACCGGCGCGCGCCTACGGCGCGGCTGCTTGACATCATCGCAAGATTCGCTCCGCGGCGGCAACGAACGCGCCGATCGGCGCGGGTGAACCGGCGGGTGACCCGCATACTGCTCGCATGTCCGCCCCCTCCCGCCGGCCGATGGCCGTGGTGCTCGGTGTCGTCGTGCTCGCGCTGGTCAACCTGCCGCTGCTGCACAGCACCTGGCTGGAGCAGCGGGTCGAGCGGTCCGGCGTCGACGTGCGGGCCGAGGTCGTCGGCGACCAGGTCGAGGGCGGCCGGTCCTTCGTCGGCTTCGTGCTGCCCGACGAGATCGAGGGGGAGCTGCTCTCCGATGGCGAGCGCGGGTGGACCGTCGAGGTCACCGACGAGGCCCGTCTCACGGCGGTGGCGGACGGCGAGCTGACCGTCCGGGTGCTGCCCGACAACCCCTCGGCGTACTCCGTCGAGGGTCAGGTGCGCGGATCGGGCGCGCTGGTCGTGACGCTGGTCGCCGACGTGGTCCTGCTGCTGGTGGTCCTGCTGCTGTGGCGCTTCCGTCGCCGGGTGCGCCCGCAGCTGACGCTGGTGGCGAACGGGGACGTGGAGCGGTGCCCGCCCGGCGCGGTGCTGGAGCGGGTCGAGGGCGACGAGTACGTCGTGGCCGGCGAGGTCGACGCCATCGAGGACGGCCGGGTGGTGCTGCTGGTCGACGACCGGCGGGTGGTCGTCGAGCTCGACGGTCACCACAACCCGGTCGGCCATCAGCAGAGCGCCCGGGTGCGCGGCCGGATGATCGGCTGACCGAGACGCCCGGACGCTTCCGGGTCCGCGCTGGCAGACTGCCCGCATGTCGCAGACGACGCCCACGACCCTGGCCGACTTCGCCGCTCGCTCGATCGAGGGTCAGGAGATCGACCTGGCGTCGTACTCCGGCCAGGTCGTGCTGGTCGTGAACACCGCCTCGCAGTGCGGTCTGACGCCGCAGTTCGAGGGCCTGCAGGGTCTGTACGACCGCTTCGACGGCCGGGGCTTCACGGTGCTCGGCTTCCCGTGCGACCAGTTCCGCCACCAGGAGCCCGGTGACGACGCGGAGATCGCCGGCTTCTGCCAGCGCAACTTCGGCGTCACCTTCCCGATGTTCTCGAAGATCGAGGTCAACGGCGACGGCGCGCACCCGCTCTACCAGTGGCTGCGCGCGGAGAAGGGCGGCGTGCTCGGCGACAAGATCAAGTGGAACTTCACCAAGTTCCTCATCGGTCGCGACGGCACGGTGATCGGGCGCTACGCGCCGACGACCAAGCCGGAGAAGATCGCCGCCGACATCGAGAAGGCGCTCGCGGGGTAACGACCGGGCCATGACCCGGTTCACCGCCTCGACCTCGGCCGAGGCCGTGGTCGCCGCGCCCCGTCAGCGGATCTGGGACCTGCTCGTCGACCCGGACGCGATCACCCGGCTCACACCGTTCCTGAAGCGGGTGAGCGCCGACGGCGAGCACTGGCGCTGGGAGATGACCGGCCTCGACGTGCTCGGGGTGAAGGTCGCGCCCGCGTTCACCGAGCGGATGCGCTTCGTCGACGGCGAGCGGATCGAGTTCGAGCACGACCCGCCCGCCGGCGTACACGAGCGGTCGGGGGTGGCGGGCTGGTACGACCTCGCCGACGCCCCCGGCGGCACCCGGCTCGCCACCAGCCTGGAGATCACCCTCGACCTCCCGCTGCCCCGCCTCTCCGCCCCCGCGGTCACCGCCGCGATGCGGGGAGTGCTGGGCACGATGGGTGACCGGTTCTCGGCCAACCTCCTGCGGGAGGTGGGGGTGACGCCGGGGTAGTCCGTCACATGAGGGGGGTCATCTCGAAAATCTCGACCCCTGGTGTGACGGACTACCCCGGCGGGCGACCTCAGACGCGGACGGTCTCCGCCTGCTGGTCGTCGAGCGCCTCGTCCGGGTAGGTCCGCAGGTGCGGCCGGTCGAGCTTCTCGCCCTCGACGTCGACGTTCGGCAGGATCCGGTCCAGCCACGCCGGGAGCCACCAGGCCTTCTCGCCCATCAGGTACATCAGCGCCGGGATCAGCGTCATCCGGACCAGGAAGGCGTCGAAGAAGACGGCCACGGCCAGCGCGAAGCCGATCGAGCGGATGATCGGCTCGTCGATCAGGATGAACGCCGCGAACACCGCGATCATGATCGCCGCGGCGGCGGTGACCACCCGGGCGCTGTTACGGAAGCCGTCGACGACCGCCTCGCGGGTCGACATGCCGTGGACGTGCGCCTCACGCATCCGGGTCACCAGGAACACCTGGTAGTCCATCGCCAGGCCGAAGACCAGGCCGATCAGGAAGATCGGCATGAAGCTCACGATCGGCTGGCCCTCCATCAGGCCGAACGCACCCTCCTGGAAGACGGCGACCGTCGCGCCCAGGGTGGCCAGCACGGTCAGCAGGAAGCCGAGCGTCGCCGTCAGCGGGATCAGGACCGAGCGGAAGACGATCATCAGCAGGATGAACGCCAGTCCGATCACGACCGCCAGGTAGATCGGCAGCGCGTCGCTGAGCCGCTCCGAGACGTCGGTGGTGATGGCGGTCAGGCCCGTGACGCCGGTGGTGGTCCCGGTGGCCTCCTCGATCTCGGACTGCCCGTCGCGCAGGTCGGTGAGCAGGTCCTCGGTCGCGGTGTCCTCGGGTCCGGTCTCCGGCGTGATCAGCACCTGGGCGCCGGTGGCGTCCTCGTTGGTGCCGATCAGCTGGGCGTTGCGGACGTTGTCCATCCCGGCGGCCCAGGACACGACCTCGCCGTACGCCGCCATCCGGTCGGTGTCGGGCACCTCGCGGCCGTCGACCACGACGATCATCGGGGCGTCGCGGCCCGGACCGAAGGAGTCGGCGATCAGGTCGGAGGCCTGGCGCTGGGTGGTCTCCGCGGACGCGGTGCTGTCGGTGGGGAAGGCCAGGTGCAGGTTGCTCAGCGGGAGCGCGACCGCGCCGAGGGCGATCACGATCAGGACCACCGACGTGATGGGGCGGCGACCCACGAGCCGGGCCCAGCGCACGCCGTTGTTCTTGACCAGGCCGTCGGTGTCCCGCTCCGGGCGGTAGCGACGGACGGTCCCGCCGAAGGCCCGCTTCTTCAGCAGCCCGAGTACGGCGGGCAGCAGCGTCAGCGACACCAGGACCGCGATCAGCACAGTGGCGCCGGCGGCGAGACCCATCGTGGTCAGGAAGGGGATCTGCACGAGGGCCAGCGCCGAGAGGGCGATGAGCACGGTCAGGCCGGCGAACACCACGGCGGACCCGGCGGTACCGACCGCGATGCCGACCGCCTCCTCGCGGTCGCTGGTGTGGTGCAGCTCGGTGCGGTAGCGAGCCAGGATGAACAGGGTGTAGTCGATGCCGACCGCGAGCCCGATCATGGTCGCGAGCATCGGGGTGGTCGAGCCGATGTCGAAGAAGGCGGTGCTGGCGGTGATGCCGGTGATGCCGAGCCCGACGCCGACCAGGGCGGTCACGATCGGGAGCCCCGCGGCCATCAGCGACCCGAAGGTGAGCACGAGCACGAGGAGCGCGACGGCGATGCCGATCAGCTCGGACTTGGCGCTGATCTCCATCATGCCGGCCGAGCCGGCGCCGTTGGCCTCGACGGTGAGACCGTCCTGGCTTGCGCTCTCCATGACCTCGGTGAGCTGCTCGATCGTCTCCGGCTCCACGTCGGCGATCGTCTCGACGTCGAAGTCGTACGAGATGGTGCCGACCCGACCGTCCTCGGAGAGCGGCGAGAGCGCCTGCGCGTTCTCCTGCGCGACCGCGACGTCGCCGCCCGACTGCCGGGCGGCGTCGACGAGGGCCTGCTCCTGCTGCGCGGCCGCGGTCACCGGGTCCACCAGCGGGGTGTCCGGCATCTGCGGGAGCGCCTGCAGGTCCGAGACCAGAGTGGCCACCTGGTCGGCGTACTCCGGCTCGTCGAGGGTGTGGCCCTCGGGTGCCGCCACGACGACCTTGACCGAGGCCTGGTCGAAGGCGTCGACGGCCCCCGGGAACAGCTCGGCCTGCATGTCGGCGGCCTTCTCGGACGGGATGCCCGGGATGGAGAACGCATCCGTCATGGGCTTGGACATCGTCCCGGCGAAGATGCCGACCGCGAGGAACGCGATCAGCCAGGCGGCGATGAAGAACGGCCAGCGGCGGTACGCCGTCTTGCCGAGTCGATGGAGCAGGGTGGCCATGGAGGTCTCCTGGGGAAGGGGTGTGGGCGGCGGGTCAGGCGAGCAGGGCGCGGGCGGTGTGCAGGTTCTCGTCGAAGAGCTCGTCGAGCGGCCGGTCGTCGCCCGCGATGGCGGCGGCCATGGCGCACTCGAACAGCGTGACCAGCAGGCGGATGAGCAGACGGGCGCGCGGGCGGTCGATCCGAGCGCCCTCGCGCTCGAGGATCAGGTCGGTGAGCTCCCCGAGGACCTTCTCGAAGCGCTCGTGGGCGATGACGACCAGTCGCGGCTCGCCGATGATCACCCGTTTGCCCCGCTCCATGTCCTCGCGGTCGACGTCGTGGGCCTCGAGGATGTCGTCGGCCAGGGCGGCGAGGTCGTCGATCAGGTCGCCGCTGGGCCCACCGGCGAGGAACGCGGAGCAGGCCTCCTGCGAGATCAGCGGCAGCGGGCCGAGGACCGCGTCGAGCTTGCTCGGGAAGTAGTTGAACAGGGTGCGGCGCGAGACCTCGGCGCGCTCGGCGAGCTCGTCCATGGTGAAGCCGTCGAGGCCGCGCTCGTCGGTGAGCTGCTGGGCGCAGCGGCTGATCCGCCGCTCCGTCTGCAGCCGCTTCACCTGGCGGAGCGTTGCACTTTCTGTCATGAAGTGCATTCTTGCACTATGTACCAAGGAGTGCAAAATTGTGACGGTGGTCACCGGGGTCCGGATGGCGGTGAGGGGCCGCGTACGGCGTCCCGCGTGCGGTTCGTCACGGTTCAGGCCGCGGCGGGCACGATGACTTGCTGGTAACCGAGCGCGAGGCAGAAAGTGGTCGGGTGTCCTCCCCTCGAACCGCCACCACGTCGTCGTACTCCATCACCATGCGGCTGCACACCGCCCCGGACCACGCGGTGGTCGGGGCGGTCGCCACCGCGATCACGTCCTCCGGCGGCATCGTGACCGCCATCGACGTCACCGAGTCCAGCCACGAGCGCCTCGTCGTCGACGTGACCTGTTCGGCGATCGACGCCGACCACGCCAAGGTCCTCGAGGACGCCGTCGACGCGATCGAGGGGGTCGAGGTCTACCGGGTCTCCGACCGGACCTTCCTGCTGCACATCGGCGGCAAGATCGAGGTCTCCTCCAAGGTGCCGCTGCGCAACCGCGACGACCTGTCGATGGCGTACACGCCGGGCGTCGGCCGGGTCAGCAAGGCGCTGGCCGAGCACCCCGAGGACGTCTCGCGGCTGACCATCAAGGGCAACTCGGTCGCGGTCGTCACCGACGGCTCCGCCGTCCTGGGTCTCGGCAACATCGGCCCCGGCGCCGCACTCCCCGTGATGGAGGGCAAGGCGGCGCTGTTCAAGCGGTTCGCCGACATCGACGCCTGGCCGATCTGTCTCGACACCCAGGACACCGACGAGATCGTCCGCGCGGTCGAGCTGATCGCCCCCGGCTTCGGCGGCATCAACCTCGAGGACATCGCCGCGCCGCGGTGCTTCGAGATCGAGCGCCGGCTGCGCGAGAGCCTCGACATCCCCGTCTTCCACGACGACCAGCACGGCACCGCCATCGTCGTCCTCGCGGCGCTGACCAACGCGCTGCGCGTCGTCGGCAAGAAGCTGCCCGAGGTCCGGCTCGTGGTCTCCGGCGCCGGCGCGGCCGGCACCGCGATCGTCACCCTGCTGCTGGCCGCCGGCGTCAAGGACGTCGTGGTCTTCGACCGTCTCGGCTGCCTGGTCCCCGACCTCGACGGCCTCTCGCCCGCCCAGGTCGAACTGGCGAAGGCCACGAACCCCCGTGGCGTGGAGGGTGACCTGCGCGCCGCCCTGGCCGGGGCCGACGTGTTCATCGGCGTCTCCGCGCCGGGCGTGCTGCAGGCGGAGTGGATCAAGGACATGGCGACCGACCCGGTCGTCTTCGCCCTGGCCAACCCCGACCCGGAGGTCGACCCCGCCGAAGCCGACAAGTACGCCGCCGTCGTGGCCAGCGGCCGCTCGGACTACCCGAACCAGATCAACAACGTGCTGGCCTTCCCCGGCGTCTTCCGCGGCCTGCTGGACGCGCGGGCGCGCGACGTCACCATCGACATGCTGCTCCGCGCCGCCGAGGCGATCGCGCTGGTGGTCAAGGACGAGGAGCTGAACTCCAGCTTCATCATCCCGACGGTCTTCCACCCGGACGTGCCGAAGGCGGTCGCCGCGGCCATTCGCGGGGACCGCTGAGGAGGCGATAGTCCCTGACCTTCGGCACCGGCGGGGTCAACCGGTGGAAGCAACGTTCATGCTGCTGTCGGGTTCGACAGGAGCTCGGCCAGCGCTTGGGCTGGGGTCTTGAGTCCCAGGGTAGGGCGGGGTCGCTTGTTGAGGGTCGCGGCGAT